>ERZ1673701.65-NODE-65-length-141144-cov-9.466386_pt1 | contig 141144 bp, 134 predicted proteins | sample MGYA00580231_ERZ1673701 | MGnify/ENA primary metagenome ERZ1673701 (study PRJEB41218, sample SAMN15661798) | gut metagenome | host: Homo sapiens | place: Canada: London | collected 2015-08-20/2019-03-30 | study: EMG produced TPA metagenomics assembly of...
CCTATAGCATACGTTCCGTAATTCTCTTTTGTTACACGGTCGTAGCCGTCGTAGCCTATGTTCTTGACATATTTCGTCGCGTTGTTGTCGGTGTTTGCAACCGTCACCCTTGTGACATGTTTCCTGTTGTCGTCGTAAGTATAAGTATACTTGAGCTTGGCTTTTTTGTCAATAGTATAATTCAACACGGAGGGCTTGAGACCGTTGTCTTCCGCTTCGAGATATGCGTTTTCTATGACGTTTGCAAAAGTCGTTGCGCCCTCATCCTTTTTGAGCAGTCTGCCGTTTTTGTCATAGGTATATCTTTCCTTGTAGCCGTTGTCGTCCGCGCTGTACTGAACGGTTTTCACGTCGTCGGTTGTCGTGCGGCTCAAGGTGTTCAACTCTATGCTGTTGCTGAAAAAGCTGTTTATGGTTTCGTAGCCTATGGAGCTAAGGCAACCTTTTCCGTAGCCGAACTTGTACTTTGTTCCGTTGTGTGTCAAGGTTTTCAAGCGGTTGTTTTCGTAGGCGTAGGACATTTTTTCCGTTCCGTTGACCTTGACGGAGGACAGCATGTCGTTTGAAAACACGGGCGTCGTCTTGTTGCCGTTGGCGTCCTCGGAGTATTTAAGCTCCTTTTTGGCGTCGTAGACGTTTCTCGTCGTGCGCTCCTGTCCGTCCACGTAAAACACGCTCTTTTCCTCGTAAACCGTTTCTCCCGATTCGGTCTTTTGCTCGAAGGCATAATCCGTCTTTACGTAGGCGGAGGAGCCGCCCGCTTTTTCGCAAGTTAAAAGTCCGTCAGCGTCGTAGGTATATTCCTTTTCAACGCCGTCGTAGCCCTTTTCCTTAACCAGCTCGAATTTGGAGTTGTAGCACTTGTACGACACGTAAAATTTGTTTCCCTTGACAAGCTGCGTCGTCTCCCTGATTGCATACCCGGTCGTGCCCGTCATATCCGCCTGATACACGGTATAAGTCTTGTAGCGGCTGTTTCCGTCCTCGTCCTGATAGTCCGTGCATACCACCGGCGCAAGATTTTTCAGCTCAAACCCTCTGAATTTGAGAGGCATTGCAGTCGTGTCGTAACAAAATGTGTTCATGTACACGCTCACGCACCGAGTCCCCTTTCTCATGGCAAGAAACAGATTTGTAAGCTCCTGCTGAGTCAGCAGATTGAAAGCGGCAATAATCAATCCGTTTTTGTTGGTTATCTGCGGCGAATTGTCGTAGTTGAAATTAAGGCGCGTTATTTCGTCTTCTATTGACACGACGGAAAAATCCGTTGTCGTACCCAGATTTTCAACATAGCTTTCCACAAGATAATTGGTGGTGACCGTTCTGTCCGGCACGTTGAACAGCCCGTCCACCGTTATGCTTGCGTATTTTAACAGGTCGGGGTGGTTACTGTCGTAACGCACTAGTCCGTATTCCGTTTTTATCCCCTTTTTGTCCTTGAACGAATACTTTTCGTCCGCCGTGTGAGTGAAATCGCTGTAGCTCTCGGTGGTTTCGCCGTTTGCAAACGAAAGAGTCCAGCTTGTTCCGCTGCCGCTCACGCCGTAGTCCGCGTATTCCTTTTTGACAAGCGAGGTCGCCCAGTTGCCTGAAAAGGTTGCTTCCACCGAAGTAAAGCCGTCGTAAGCGCACGTCAATTTGCTGCTTTGCAGGCGATAAAAGCTCCTTGCAAGGCAGGTCTGTTGCGCAACCCCGCCCGACTCGTCCCACTCGGCATCGTACTCCGCCAGCATATACCAGCCGCTGCTTCCCGATACGGTGACGGGAGTCAGCTCGAAACGCTTGTTGTAGCTTCTTATCTCCACCGTCATGCTGTCGCCCGAGCGCATGAAATTGCATACGTTGCCCTCGCCGTCCGTTATCGTGCTCGTTGTGATTGCAGTCGTGTGTCCGTAAACGTCCTTTGCGGACGTAAGCCTGTATGCGCTGTCGAAGGTCAGGCTGTTGCCCGACAAGTCCTCGATTTTCCAGCCGGTCGACGTTTGCTTCAGATTGAGACAGGTCTCGTTTTCAAAATAGCCGTAAGCCTCAACGCCTGTGTCGCTCAGAGCGTTTTCATACACTATCTGATTTGCCGCATAAAAATATCTGTCCTCCATGCTGCCGTCGGCATATATGAAGTCCGGCTTGTCCTGCGAAAACGTCCAGCCCAGTATATTGCTTTTCGGCGTCAGATACTGCTCGTAATTGAGTCTCCAACCGCCGTGCGCCGCGTCGTAAAGAAGCTTGAGGTTGAGCGGCATTTTGCTGCCCGGCAGCTCGGCAAGCGTTTTTGTCAGCCTCAAGCCGCCTGTTTTCATGTCATATTCCACGCCGCCTGCGTTGCCCGCCTCCAGATTCACTCTGACGGGCGAAATGTCTTTTAGTTTTTTGTTGATTGTTCCCATAATTCTCTCCTTTGTAAATTTTATTTTTTGTGCTGCAGCAAGCAAAAAACGAACCCGCGTGAGTTCGTTTTCCTCTTTTTCATTTTATTGCACTATTTCGGCTTGTCAAGGGCTCAGTCCGAAAAATTTACTTTTTTGTCGAAATATTTTATTTGTACTTCATCTTTTTTGCCTGCTCTTTTTTCTCTTTTCCTTTGTCTGTCGTCCTTATTTTTCGGCAAATTAAAAATTAAACAATATCGATTATCTAACGACGCCAATTCAGTTAAGCGTTTCGTGCAAAGCGAAAAGCTCGGAGCAATTTGTCGTTTTGCCGGCACAAAAACAAATATAAACAGCCGACGCGGAAAAGGTCAATCCATATCCGCAAGGATTTTTGCCCTTTACGCGTTCAATGATTGAACTTTTCTTCTGTTTTTGCTATAATCGCAATAGACTAAATGCGGAGGATTCTTTACAAATGGAAAAACTCAAGGGCACGTTGCTTTTCGGGCAGTCCGGCGGTCCTACGTCGGTTATCAACGCCAGCGCTTTCGGCGTTTTCAGGGAGGCGTTTAAGCATGACTGCATCACGCGCGTTCTGGGCGCGCACTACGGCATTAAGGGTATTCTCGACGACGACCTGTTCGACATAAACGCCGAGGACAAGGCGGAGCTTGCTCTGCTCAAAACCATGCCCTCCTCCGCGTTGGGCTCGGTGCGCTACAAGCTCAAGCCCGCCGAGGAGGACGAAACAGATTATAAACGAGTTTTGGAAATTTTCCGCAAATACAACGTGAGATATTTCCTCTACAACGGCGGAAACGACTCTATGGACACGGTTTGCAAAATAGGCGCTTATCTCAAAGCCAACGGCTATGAGTGCAACGTGGTGGGCGTGCCCAAAACAATAGACAACGACCTCGCCGTAACCGACCATTGTCCCGGCTTCGGCTCGGCGGCAAAATATATCGCGGCAAGCTGCATGGAGCTTTCTCTGGATTCAAGCGTTTATTACAACGGCGCAATCACGATAGTGGAAATTATGGGACGCAACGCGGGCTGGCTCACCGCGGCAAGCGCCGTCGCAAGCTTCAAGGGACACGGTCCTGACCTCATTTACGTGCCCGAAATTCCCTTCGACATCTCCGCCTTTATGGACGACGTAAGCGCGGTTTACAACAGGAAAGGCGATTGCTTCGTCGCCGTTTCGGAGGGCATAAAGGACAAGGACGGAAAATATATCAGCGAATACGCCAGCGGACTCGCAACGGAGCAGGACAGCTTCAATCACAAGCAGCTGGGAGGAGTCGGCGCGTTTCTGGCTTCATACGTAAAGGTGCAGACCAAAGCAAAGGTCAGAGCAATCGAATTCAGTCTTCTCCAGCGCTGCGCTAGCCATATCGCCAGCAAAACCGACGTTGAGGAGGCATGCCTTGCGGGCGCGGAGGCGGTGAAAGCAGCCGTCGACGGAGAGTCCGAGGTCATGATTTGCTTCAGACGCGCTGCGGACAAAGACGGAAATTATGTCTGCGAAACGGCGCGCGTCCCCTTGTGCGAGGTTGCAAACGAGGAAAAAACTCTGCCGATGGACTTCATTTCGCCGACAAACAACTTTATTTCGGAAAAATATTTAAGCTACGTGCTGCCGCTGATTCAGGGCGAATCGGCGCCGCCGTTTGAAAACGGCACGCCTCGTTATGCAAGGCTCAAGCGCGTAAAGCCCTCGCCCGAAGCCTGCAAATAAACAAAAAAGCGTCCCCGCGCGGGGACGCTTTAATTTTTCGATAATATCAAAGCAGCAGACTTACCAAACAAAACAGTCCGTTTGCAAGAAGCCCCGCCACAATGCCTCCTAACGTGTGGAGCATAATTGACCAGCCGGTAAGGTTTCTGAAATTCAACGCATCCATCATGGAGACGTGCGTGGACAGGTATCCGCTCCAGAACATGCACATTGCCGTCAAAACGGCGACGTTGTTGGCAGTGATTGCGCCTCTTGCCATCATATCGGGCACAAGCCCTATCGCGGCACCGGCGCTGCCCAATGCAGTCAGAGGCACGGCAATGATTTCGGGCGAGCCGAAGCCGAACAACGGCTTCAAAACGGGGCTCAAAAAATTGCCTATCAATGGAATAAGCCCCACTCCCTCGTCCACTCCGCCGGTGTAGCCGCCCTCCGGCTTTCCGTTGGTAAGCATGAGCACAAGCGTAGCGATAATAAGCACGCCCGGAATTATCGACACGCCCACCTTTACTCCGCCCGCGCCGCCGTCGAGAAGACTTGAAATCAACCGCTGAAACACGCCGCCTTCGCGCACCTCGCGCATTTTCAGCACGTCGTAAGCGGCGTCTCCGGAGTCTTTCAAGGCGGGCTCGTCCTTGCCGAACATTTTTTTGGTTTTGAGCAGCATAAGTCTTGTGACAAGTATGCTTGTGGCAAACACCGAAATCAATCCGATAACAACCGCCAGACCGAAGTGCTCGCCGTTGAGGCTTAGCATGGAAACGACCACAATAAGCCCCATGCCGAAAGCCGTGCCTATGTTGGTCAGCGCGCCGAGCTGATATTTTTTGAAATATCTGACGTAATTTCTGTCGTTGGCAAGAGTGAGCACTGCGGGATTGTCCGACAGAAAAGAAGTAAACAGCGAAATGGAGGTTGCGCCGGGCATGCCGTAAAGCGGTCCCATCAGCGGCGCGAAAGCCTTGTTGAGCAAAGAAACAACTCCGAATTCGCTCAGAACGGCGGAAATGGCTCCCATAAGAACAGCCAACGCCAAAAGATAAAAAACCACGTCGGTCAAAAGCTTGAACGCCGTGTTGAACATGGTGTTTATCGCGTTGGAAAAGCCCATAATGCAACCGAAAGCAACAAAAAAACCCGCTACCAAAGCGAGACACACAAAGCCTTCGACGCTGACGGCTTTTTTAAGCTTTTTTCCGCTTACCGCGTCCCTGACGCTGCTGCCGCCCCGTGTCCGTGCGGAAGTCGTTTCCGAGTCGGCGGCAAAAGCCGCGTCGTCCGCCGCCAAATTTTCCGTTTCTGTTTGTTTTACCCCTGCGGGCGGCGCTTCTTCCGCCCTTTCGGGAGCATCCGGCATTGCGCCATCGTTATGCTGCATTTTTTCTCTCCCGGTCAAAAGACCACAAAAAGAATAACAGCTAACCCTTTGTATGTCAACGATTTAAATCAATTTTTCCGCAACATGAAGATTATTCATAAACCAATGTCGGACAGTCCTTTTATCAGAACGGCGCGGACGGGAGAAGCCTCCGCTCCGTCCACCTTCAAAGGAAAAGCGCACAGAATATATTTTCCCTCGCCTACCTTTTCGAGTTCGAGATTTTCCAGCAAAAAAACACCCGAGCGCGCAAAAATTCCGTGCACCTCGAGCGACTCGCCCTTGTCAAACGACGAGGCTTGCGTGCCGGCAAGAACAATCCCCCTGTCGGCAAGCCTTTGCGCAAGCGCGGCGTCGGGCGGCGCGTCCTTGAAAAGCATTCTGCCGCAAAATTCCTTTTCGGCGTTTTCCGCACGGCACACGACGCACTCGCCGAAAAAAACCGACAGAGCCGCATCGGCAACACCCGCGCCCTCCGAAAGCGTGTGCGACGGAGCGTCCACGTGAGTTGCGTTGTGCAGGCACAAAAGCAAATCGCTAAGGGCAAAACCGTCCTTTTCCACGCTTTTTCTGCCTATCAATTCAGGCGAGGTATCTCCCTCGAAAACACTTCCGTGCAGAAGCTCCTGCGTTATATCGAAAATTTCCATAATTTTTCCCCGAAAAACAAAAGCAAGTCTTAAGACCTGCTTTTTGACGTCAATCCGCAAAACGGACGGTTTTGATTTTCTGCTCTTTTTTAGGGCGGTCGCTGCCGTCGGTGGGCACGCAGGCAATCCTGTCCACGACGTCCATGCCGCTTTCCGTGACGCCGAAAGCCGCATATTGCCCGTCAAGAAATCCGCAATCCGCATGGCAGATAAAAAACTGGCTCGACGCAGAATCGGGGTTGTTTGCCCTCGCCATAGAAATGACTCCGCGCCTGTGCGAAAGCGAGTTTTTCACTCCGTTTGCCAAAAATTCGCCCTTTATGTTCTTTTCCGAGCCGCCGCAGCCCGTACCCGTCGGGTCGCCGCCCTGAATCATGAAGTCCTTTATCACGCGATGAAAAATCAATCCGTCGTAAAAGCCTCTTTCCACAAGAGTACGAAAATTTTCAACAGTAATGGGCGCGTTCTTCTCGTCAAGGACGACGACAATTTCGCCGCCGTCTTCCATTGTTATCTTAACCTTGTTTTTGTTCATATCCTTCTCCTCAATCGTTTTTCAGCTCGGCTTTGATTCTTCTCACGCCGCTGCTGCTGGACTGCTCTTTGGTGATGACAAATCTGCCCAATTCGCCCGTGTTAGATGCATGTGGACCGCCGCAAATCTCCATGGAAAAGTCGCCCATAGCGTAGACCTTTACCACCTCTCCGTATCTGTCGCCGAACAGCCCTATCGCGCCCTTTTGCCGCGCCGCCTCTACGCTCATCTCCTCGCAGGTTATCGGAAGCTTTCTTCCGATTGCCTCGTTTACAAGCTCCTCCGTTCTTTTTATCTCGTCGGGAGTCATAGGTCTGCCGAAAGAAAAATCGAAACGCAGTCTTTCGGGAGTGATATTGCTGCCTTTCTGAGCCACCTCGTCGCCCAGCACCCTTCTAAGAGCCGCCTGCAAAAGGTGCGTTGCGGTGTGCAGGCGCGTAGTCGCCTCTCCGCTGTCCGCAAGCCCGCCCTTGAATCTCTGACCGCTCGCGTCGTGTGATTTTTGCTGATGCTCGGCAAATCTTGCGGCGAACCCTTCGAGGTCAACCTTAAGTCCGCGCTCTGCCGCAAGCTCCTTTGTGATTTCAACCGGAAAACCGTAGGTGTCGTAAAGTCTGAAAGCCGCCGCGCCGTCGATGACGTCACCCGTCAGCTTTTCTACCAGACGGTTGAATTCTCTTTCGCCTCCGACAAGAGTTTTAAGGAACTTTTCCTCCTCCTTTGCCAGCTCGTCGGTAATTTTTGCCGAATTTCGTTTTATCTCGGGATAAACGTCGCCGTAAATTTTTACGTAAACCTCGGCAATTTTCAGAATATCCCCTTTCTGCATGCCCAGCCCGTTTGCAAATCTGACGGCGCGCCTGATAAGACGACGCAGAACATAGCCCTGATCCACATTGCTCGGCACTATGCCTATCTCGTCGCCCAGCAAAAACACCGCTGTCCTTACGTGGTCGGCGATTATTCTGATTGCACGCGCGGTTTGCGAGTCTTCGCCGCATTTTTTGCCGGAAAGCCGCTCGATTTCCTCCACCGCCGGCGCGAATACGTCCGTCTGATAAACGCTGTCAAGGCCGTTGAGCACGCACACCGTGCGCTCCAAGCCCATGCCTGTATCTACGTTTTTCTGTGCCAGCGGCTCGTAAGTCCCGTCTGGTTTTTTGTTGTATTGCATGAAGACATTGTTCCAGATTTCGAGATATTTGCCGCAGTCGCAGGCGGGAGAACAGCCCTCGCAGCATTTTTCCCTGCCGGTATCCCAGAAAATCTCGGTGTCAGGTCCGCAGGGACCCGTCGTACCGGCAATCCACCAGTTGTTTTTCTTGGGCAGGAAAAATATCCTGTCCTCGCTTATCCCGCACTCGCGCCAAATACGCGCCGACTCCTCGTCGCGGGGAGCGTCGGCGTCGCCCTCGAAAACGGAAACGGCAAGCCTGTTTTTGTCCAGACCGAGATATTCGGGAGATGTGAGAAATTCAAAGCTCCATTTTATCGACTGCTCTTTAAAGTAGTCTCCCAGCGACCAGTTGCCCAGCATTTCGAAAAACGTGCAGTGAGAGTCGTCTCCGACCTCGTCAATGTCACCCGTCCTGACGCATTTCTGAACGTCGGCAAGCCGAACTCCCGACGGGTGCTTCTGTCCCAGAAGGTACGGTATAAGCGGATGCATCCCCGCCGTCGTAAAAAGCACGGAGGGATCGTTTTCGGGAATCAGGCTTGCGCTTTTGATGACCGCATGCCCTCTCTTTTCAAAAAATTCAAGGAATTTTTCTCTCAAAAATCTCGAAGTAATTTTTATCATAAGAACCTCTTAAGGATTTCAATCAAAATCAAAGACCGAAAAGCTCGGTCTTTGAACAAATTTCGTAATTTCGTTTTTTCAGTCTCTTTGCTTTGCCCGTTTCGTGCCGAAGCTGAACAAATAAATTATCAGGAAAACCGCAGGGGCAAACCACAGAGTCCAGCCGCCTTCCACAGCCGAACCGAACAACCACTCTTCCGACTTGTTTAAAAAAGACACGTTGATTTTGGTAATGAGCGCCAACAGTCCGACAACGATAACTCCTAAGGAAAACACGAACATGCACCACTTGCTCGCCTTTTTAGTCCCCTTGCCGGTACACAGCTTGACAAGCCCGAAAAGAAACATCGCCAAGCCGGAAATGACAAACAAAAGCGCAAGCGCTCCGAGCGTCCACTCTCCTGCCGAAAACAGTTTTAGATTTCCAATATTGTCTACAAAGCGCCAAAGCAGCTGTCCTGCCGTCGTGAAATCTCCTCCGACGGAGAAATAACCCAGCATTTCTCCTCCGACAAGCTTTTGCGGCAATATCGCGGGATAGCCCACAAAGGCGTACAGAAAAGCCAGCGACAAAAGCATAATGACTGCGCCCCATGCCCTGACGCGCGCGCTGCTCTTTTTTTCGGCGCCGACAGTCTGCGCGGCAGCCGCCGGCAAATATACCGCCTGCTGAGGCTGACCGTAAACGGGCTGAACGGGCGGGGCGTAATAGGTCTGCTGCGCAGTCTGCTGTTTTCTCAGTTCTTTTTTCGTGGGCTTGCGGCCTTCAGCCGAGCCTCCCGCATTTTGCGGCAGCTGCGGAATGTTCTGCACCACGGGGCGCATTGCCACGAACTCGAAGCCGCACCTTTCGCAAATATAGGCGTCGCCGTTGACCGTGTGATTGCATCTGGGACATATTTTCACGGTAGAGCCTCTGAACAGCTTGTTCCCGCAATGCTTGCAATATCTGGCAGAGCCGCTGTTTACCGTGTTGCAGTTGTTGCAGACAATCGGATCCTCCGGCGTCTTCAGATGCGCGCCGCACTGATAGCAATATTTGGCTATCAACGGATTGGCGGTGCCGCACTTTTCGCATACGTTGAAATTGTTGGAATTGTTCATCTTAAATCCTCACCTCGTCGTCAGTCGGCTTGGGTCTGCCGCAGCCGGTACAGAATTTGTCATCTCTTTCGTTGAACTCTCCGCACTCGCATTTCCAGCCCTTAGCCACCTCGTCGTGGCTTTTGTTTCCCAAAGGATAACGGCAGGAGGTGCAAAACGCGGCGTCGGCGAGGTTTTCCGCCCCGCAAACAAAGCAATAAGTTTTCGGAGCCTCCGTCACCAGCTTGAGTCCGCAGGAAAAGCAATATACGGAGTCGAAACGGTTGAGCGAGCCGCAGTTGGGACAAATTTTAAGTTTCTCCGTCGTCGGAGACTGAAGCACGGCTTGCTTGAGCTTGAGATTTTTATCCTGTTCGTCGGCGTAATCCAACTGGAAATCCACCGTTTCGCCGTCTCTTAAATCGTAAAAACAATATTTGCAGAATTTGTCCTCCGGCTTGTTGGGTTTTCCGCAGAAGCGGCAGATTTTGCGCTTTACAACCTTATGCTTGTTGAGCGACGTAACGTCGTGTCCGCAGCCCGCGCAAAAAATCGTATGTAAGGAAATTTCCGCTCCGCAATAAGGGCAAACTACGATTTCGTCGGAATTTTCCGGCTCTGCCGCAACGGCGCCGCCGTTTTTGAAGGTTGCGATTCCGCTGACGTTTGCGTCCCCCAAAGCGGCGCCGCAATTTACGCAATGAGTAAACTGCGGTTCGCAAACGCTGCCGCAATCGGGACAAATTTTCTGTTTTACGTCGCTGACCTCGAAGCTTTCGCTGCCGCAGTTGACGCAGTATTTGCTTTCCGAAGCATTCAGCTCTCCGCAAACCTTACAAATCTTCATTTTCCCTTTCCAAAAGACAAACCGACTTTAAAACATGATAGCATACGCGCCGCTTCTTGTCAAGATTTGGCGTTAAAACTGTCCTTCAACCCCACAATCTCATTGAAAACGACTGCTTCGCCGTCCTTTCCGTCCGCCGCGAAATAGCCTATCCTCATAAACTGAAACCTGTCGGGACGCTTTGCGTCTTCCAGCCTGCGCTCTCCGAAGCCGTTTATTTCCGTCTTGCTGTCGCGGTTGAGTCTTTCCGTAAAATCGGTGACTCCGTCCTTTGCCGGCAAAAGCAAGGACTTGAATCTGAACGTCTTGACGGGCACGCAGTCGCGTGCGTTCACCCATTGTATGACGCCCTTGACCTTGAGTCCGCTTTCGTCCTTTCCGCTTTTGCTGTTTAAAACGACGGAAGCGAAAACCGTGTTTACCGTGCCGTCACTATTGTATTCCACTCTGTCGCAGCGTATGATATACGCGCCCTTGAGCCTGACGTATCCGTCGGGCTTTAATCTGTGATACTTGGGAGGCGGATTCACCTCGAAATCGCTGCCGTCTATAAACAGCTCGTTTGAAAAGCTCACCCTGCGCGAGCTTATCTGCTCGGCGTTGGGATTGTTTTCCACTTCAAAAAACTCCTCGCCGTCATAATTGGTCAGAACAACCCTGACGGGATTGAAGACAGCCATGACTCTGTCGGCGGTTTTGTTGAGAAAATCCCGCACGCAGGCGTCGAGATAGCTGCTTTCCACCTCGCTGTTGGCTTTGGCTACGCCTATACGCTCGCAAAAGTCCCTTATTGCCTCGGGGGGATAGCCGCGCCTGCGCATGCCGCAAAGCGTGGGCATACGAGGGTCGTCCCAGCCGTCCACCGTCTTTTCGTCCACCAGACGCTTCAAAAAGCGCTTTGACATAATGGTGTTTGTTATGTTGAGCCGCGCGAATTCTATCTGCTGCGGCTTTTTTTCAAAGCCGCAGTTTTCCACCACCCAGTCGTAAAGAGGTCTGTGGTCCTCAAACTCCAGCGTGCATACGGAATGCGTTATGCCCTCGACGGCATCCTCTATCGGGTGGGCAAAGTCGTACATGGGATAAACGCACCACTTGTCCTTCGTGTTGTGATGCGTTGCATGAACCACTCTGTAAATAACCGGGTCGCGCATGTTCACGTTGCTCGACGCCATGTCTATTTTGGCGCGCAGCACCTTTTCGCCGTCGGCAAACTCGCCCGCTTTCATACGCATAAACAGGTCGAGATTTTCTTCCACAGACCTGTTTCTGTAAGGGCTTTCCGTTCCGGGAGAGGTCAACGTGCCTCTCGTTTCCCTTATCTGCTCGGCGGTCAGGTCGCATACGTACGCCAGCCCTTTCTTGATCAAAAGCACGGCGCATTCGAACATCTTATCAAAATAGTCGCTGGCAAACAGCTTTTCGTCCCACTTAAAGCCCAGCCACTTTATGTCCTCCTCTATTGCATTGACGTACTCCTCGTCCTCCTTTACGGGATTGGTGTCGTCATAGCGCAGGTTGCAGGTGCCGCCGTACTTTTCCTTAAGACCGAAATTGACGCACAGCGCCTTGGCGTGACCGATATGAAGATAGCCGTTGGGCTCGGGAGGGAAACGGGTTTTTACCTGACTTATTTTTCCGCTTTCAAGGTCCCTGTTTATGATTTCTTCGATAAAATTTTTAGCTTCCATAATTTCCTTGTCCTATGTCGTCAAAAGTCGGCTACAGGCGTGTCGTAGTTTTCTTCGGGCGGCGCGTCGTCAAAATCGGGCAAAGGCGCGTCCGAGGTCAGCCTTTCCAAATCGCGCTGCTCGCGCCTTGCGTTTTCCTCCGGAGTTGCCCGGTTGCCGTCCGTACTGACAAACGTGTCGGGGTCGGTGAAACGCACGTATTCGCCTATCCAATTGAGCGTAAGCTTGCCCGTTTCGCCGTTTCTGTGCTTTGCGATAATAAGCTCGACGGGCTGCACCGCCTCGCCCTCGGACTCCTTGCTCTTGCTTATAAACAAAACCATGTCGGCGTCCTGCTCTATTGCCCCCGACTCTCTCAAATCCGACAGCTGCGGCTCCTTGTCGTCGCGGCGTTCCACCAGTCGCGACATCTGACTCAATGCAAGTATGGGGACGTCAAGCTCTTTGGCAATGATTTTCAGGTTTCTCGTAATTTTGCTTATTTCCTGCTGGCGGTTTTCCGACCTGTCCCCGCCCTCCATAAGCTGTATGTAGTCTATGACGATAAAGTCCAGCCCCTCTCTGTTTTTGAGACGCCTGCATTTAGACAAAATCTGCGCCGGCGTAATCAGAGAGGAGTCGTCGATAAATATTTTCATGCGGCTTATCGCCTCGTTGGCTTTCCACAGCTCGGCAAAATCGCGGCTTGTGAGGTTGCCAGTCTTTGCGCGCGTCATGCTCACGCTTGCCATAGAGCACAAAAGCCTTTGCGCAAGCTGCACCTTGGGCATTTCCAGCGAAAAAACAGCGCAGCTTTTTCTGTTTTTGGCGGCGCTTTCCACCATGTTGAGCGCAAGCGAGCTTTTTCCGCAGCCGGGACGCGCCGCAAGCACGATCAGGTCGCCGCCGTGCAGTCCGTTGGTCTTGCTGTCAAACAGCTTGAAGCCGGTGGGAATCCCCTTGAACGCCCCCTGATTTTTGTAAAGCTCGTCGAAAACCGTGAGCACCTCTCCCGTAGCTTCGCCCACGGGCGTAAGGTCGCCCCCCTGCTTTTTGTCGCTTATGTCGTACACAGCTTTTTCGGCGAAAGCAACGCTTCTTTCTTCGTCGTCGGAGCTTCTGCACTCCTCGATTATGCTTGTGCCCGCCCTTATCAACGCGCGGAGAACGGAATTGCGCTCCACGATTTTCAGATAAACCTTATAATTCGCCGAGCTGGGCACGATTGTGTTGAGCGTGGTGAGGTAGCTTATGCCTCCGATTGACGCCATCTGACCGCTTCTTTCCAAAGCGTCAGCCACCGTGACGAAATCTACGGGCTTGTTGTCGTTGAGCACCTTCTGCATTGCCGAAAGCAGAATTCTGTGAGAGGGCGCGTAAAAATCCTCCGCCTTAAGCGTGGGCACCAGCTCCTGCCCCAAGCCGTCGTCCAAAAGCACGCAGCCCAAAAGGCACTGCTCCGCCTCCAGATTTTGCGGAACCGCGTTTACGTTGACGTCGCGTGCGGGTTTGTCTGCCATAAAAACTCCTGTTTTGCCTTTCGTTGAGTTTTATTTTACAGCAATCTTGCTTTTTTTTCAACTGTTTACGCAGCCTTGACGATATTTAAGTATGCGTTCAAGCGTCATTTTCGGCTTTGCCGTCGGACGAAAAATCAGGCGGCGGACTCCCGATTTGCTCCGTTTGGCTTTCGGGATGCGGTTTAACGCCCTTTACCACCACTTTTTCGGTAGGCAGATAAGTGTTCCGTCTGATTTTTTTGGATTTCACGAGCTTGCCGTTCTTATAATAATCCAGCCACCCTTCGGAGGTCAGTCCGTCCGCGCCGTTTGTCAGAACGAAGGTATCGGTATCGAAAACCACCTTGTCGGCGTATTTTCCCTCCTTGTCCTCGATAGTCCGCGTGTCAAACGGCTTGCGTGAAATTTCCACGCTGCGTCGCCTTATCTCGAACTCGTTGGGAAGTCCGTAAATTTCCACAATCGCTTCCGTATCCGTGCCGTACGCCACGATAAAAATTCTGCCGCCCGTCTCGTTTGTAAAAACAAGGTCGCTTGCCGAGGAAACCATAGCGTCGAAGCTGGGCGCGACATAGGAGGAGACCAGCGAATGCTGGTGCACCTTGTTTACGGTCACTCCCGACAAAATCAGAGCGTTGAACAGAGTGGTAGACGCCTGACATACTCCGCCGCCCACTCCGGAAACATATTTTCCGTCAACGATGATTTTGGCTTCCGAAAAGCCGTTTTGTTTGGTGCGCGGTCCGACCGTTTGGTTAAACGAAACCTTTTCGCCGTTTTCCACTATCTTTCCCTGAAAGGCGTCAAGCGCCCTCTTGACATTTGATTTGCGCGCCGCCGTGCTGCCGCCGTACCATGTCGAAAAACGGCTTTTCAAAGCGGTAGCCTTCTTCAGGTCGGAAAGAGACACCGCGGGGAAAACGGTTTTGCTCTCCGCCTTTACTACTCCGCCGCAAAAGACCGCGCTGCGCAAGGAGTCGGCAAAAGCCTTTCGGTCAAGCTCCGCTCCGTCGGTTTCTTTCCGGTAAACGAAACGTCCCTTCGTCTCCGGCGCAAAGCGCAGCGAAGCGTCGCGCGCCTCCCTGAACAAGGCGCTCTCCGCCTGCTTCACAATATCGCTCAAGCCGGGCAGCAGATAACACCAGGCCTGCACCTCGTCGAAGCCCATTTCCGTCGCCTGCTCTACCCACTGTTTTTTTAGTTTTGCCGAGCAATAAACCAGTCTGTCCGCTTTTTCCGTATCAGACAGATTGCCGATGCTTTCCGACAATACGTATTCAGCGCGTTTTTTGCCGAAAGCAACCTCAAAGCGCACGTCCCAAGGTCTTGAGACGTTTTCCGAGGAGCACACCGAAGCGGCGGCATGACAAGTCTCTTTTTCGGCGCACAAGACATCGGTATCAGCAAGAAAAAAAGCCCCCGCCGCAAACAGCAGCGAGAGCGCAACCAAAGCAAACCGTGTTTTTTTCAATCCTTCAATACGCATATTTACTCCTTAAGCCCCAGCGCATCAAGCGTTTTTTCGTCGGGCAGGAAACATTTTTCTCCAAGCTCCACACCGTAATCCGCGTTGTGGAAATCGCTTCCTCCCGTTACGAAAAGCCCGTATTTGTCCGCCAGATATCTGAAAAAATCTCGCTCGACGTTAGTATGCGCAAAATAATCCGCTTCAATTCCGTCCAGCCCCACGCGTTTTAAATAGGCGACGAAGCCCTCCGCCTGCGTAGCGTTCATTTTCAGCTTGGCGGGATGTGCCAGCACCGCCTTGCCCCCGTATCGATGCGACAGCTCTATTGCCTGCTCGACGGAAAGGCGGCGGGACTTGACGTAAGCCCTGCCCTCAGGCGCAAGATATTCGGAAAACGCCGACTTGAAATCTGACGCATAGCCCTTTTTGACCATTAGCCGCGCAATGTGGGAGCGACCGTGCACCTCGTGAGGAAAAGCGCTTTCCAGTTCTTCAAAAGAAATGCTTATATCCAGCTCGCGCAGCCGCTCGAGAAGACAGCGGTTGCGCTCGTGGCGCAGCGCCTGAATTTTCGACATTGACTCCTTAAACCGCTCTCCCGAATAATCTATGCCCAGCCCGAGCATATGAGTCTCCATTTCCCGGTCATAAGCGGAAAGCTCTATCCCGGCGACTACCTTGAGCGCTTTTCCGCGCGCGGCAAGACACGCCCGCTCCACGCCGTTGGCATTGTCGTGGTCGGTGATTGCAATGGCGTCCAGTCCGGCGGCGCACGCTCTCTCCACGATTTGCTCCGGCGACAGACTGCCGTCGGAGCAATTTGTGTGAATATGCAAATCGGTTTTCATACCTGAAAATTATACTCCGTGTTTAAAAATACGTCAATCGAAAAAAATGCAAGGGTTGTCCCGCAAACGCTTTCAATTTAATTGAAATAATATCCGAAACATGTTAAAATATAAGTCAAAGCAAAAATTTCGGAAATTTATGCGGGAGGACATATTTATGCAATATTCGCACGAAGTCAAAGAGATGTGCTGCGTAAAGAAAGGCTGCAATCACGGACCTGCGCCCATACCTCAGGAGGGCAAATGGACGCAAGCCAAAGAAATAAGCGATATAAGCGGATTGACGCACGGCGTAGGTCGCTGCGCGCCCCAGCAAGGCGCGTGCAAGCTGACGCTCAATGTAAAAAACGGTGTCATCGAAGAAGCTTTAGTGGAAGTTCTCGGCTGCTCCGGCATGACGCACTCGGCTGCAATGGCGGGAGAAATTCTTCCCGGCAAAACGCTGCTGGAAGCGCTCAACACCGACCTTGTCTGCGACGCGATAAACGTAGCCATGCGCGAGCTTTTCCTTCAGATAGTCTACGGACGGACGCAGTCGGCGTTCAGCGAGGACGGACTCCCCGTAGGCGCGGGACTGGAGGATTTGGGCAAGGGACTGCGCAGTCAGGTGGGCACGATTTATTCCACCAACCTTAAGGGCGTGAGATATCTGGATATGTCCGAAGGCTATATAACTCAAATGGCATTAAAAGACGGAGAGGTTGTCGGGTATGAATACGTGCATCTCGGCAAAATGATGCAGATGATAACCGACGGCGTAGCTGCGGACGAGGCGCTCAAAAAAGCGACGGCAAGATACGGCAGATATGACGAAGCGGACAGCTACGTCAATCCCCGCAAGGCATAAAGGAGAAAGTGTACTTATGGCTCTTTTCGAAGGATATGAAAGAAGAATAAACAAAATAAACGAAACTCTCGCCGAATACGGCATAGATAACATAGAACAGGCAAAAACAATTTGCGACGAGCACGGAATAAACGTGGACGCGATAGTAAAGGGTATTCAGCCGATTGCCTTTGAAAACGCTGTCTGGGCTTATACGCTGGGCTGCGCCATTGCTCTCAAAAAGGGTGCAGGTTCTGCTGCGGACGCAGCGGCGGACATCGGCATAGGTCTTCAGGCGTTTTGTATCGCCGGCTCGGTCGCCGACCAGCGCCAAGTGGGTCTGGGACACGGAAATCTGGGCAAAATGCTGCTTTCAGAAGAAACAGAGTGCTTTGCTTTTCTTGCCGGACACGAAAGCTTTGCTGCCGCCGAGGGCGCAATAGGCATTGCCCGCACCGCCAACAAGGTTCGCAAAAAGCCTCTGCGCGTCATACTCAACGGTCTGGGAAAGGACGCCGCTTATATTATTTCCCGTATAAACGGCTTCACTTACGTTCAGACAAAATACGACTACTGCACCGGCGAGCTGAAAATCGTTGACGAAAAAGCCTTTTCCAACGGCGAAAAATCCAAAGTCCGCTGCTACGGCGCGGACGACGTCAGCGAGGGCGTGGCGATTATGCGTCACGAGGGCGTTGACGTTTCTATTACGGGCAACTCCACCAATCCAACCAGATTTCAGCACCCGGTAGCCGGCACCTACAAAAAATGGGCGGGCGAAAACGGCAAAAAATACTTTTCCGTCGCCAGCGGCGGCGGCACCGGCCGCACGCTCCACCCCGACAACGTGGCGGCGGGTCCCGCGTCCTACGGCATGACGGACACTATGGGACGTATGCACGGCGACGCGCAGTTCGCAGGCTCCTCCTCCGTCCCCGCTCACGTGGAAATGATGGGACTTATCGGTATGGGCAACAACCCTATGGTAGGAGCTACGGTCGCCTGCGCGGTGGCGGTAAGCGAGGCGTTGAAACAATAAAGCCTCCCTAAAGGCTTCGACAGCTGCAAAAACCATAAATCAAACAAAAACCGCCGGCTTTGGTTAAAGCCGGCGGTTTTATATTTACGTCAAACTAAATACGTTTTACTTCTTTGCCCGTCTGTCAAAATCGGCGTTGCCTGTTTTTTTCATTTGAGCGTCAGCCGTCACCACGCCCATTGATTTACAAAGAACAGGTGGTCCGTAATGCCTTCTTCCGGAAGTCCGAAATAAGTAATAACCAGAAGCACAGTATCTCCCGGCATAAGAATCAATTCTCCCATTCTTTCAAGGCTTCCGTTTTCACCGACGAGATAACACTGAAACGCAAACAGATGTTTTTCGAGTATTTCTATAGTGCCGTACAATTCATAAAATCCGAAATCCTCCGCCGTAAAGGCTACGAACACGTCGCCGTTGAAAATGCGGAAACGATTTTTGTCCTCCGGCTCGTCATCCGCGCCGAGAGTCGGTCTGTAAGCAAAAGCGGCGCACGTTCCGTCCTCGTATCTCTCCTCTCCCCACGCGGCGTAAATGGAGACGGCGCTGCCCTCTCCCTTGTAAAAATAAGGGAAAGTCACCCTTTCGCCCCAATCGCCGTCGGTTGAACCGTCCTTTGTGAACCAGCCCTGCAAATACATATCCGCCTGACTGCACACGGGCAAAGGCACGTCCTTCACGGCGGGAGCGGTCACAGGCTCAAGATCCTCTCCGCAGGTGTTTTTGAGTTCGTAAGTAACCTTTTTGATTGAACTGTCGTCGATGAAATCACTGAACCCCGCAAACGCGAATTTGGTATAATACGCCTCAAAGCTGCCGTCGGGAACATCGATAACGCTCAATACATCTTTGTTGAAAGAGCTTTGAAAAAGCATAGGCGGATTTTCACCCCTGAACTCCACTGTGAAACTGTCGGGCAGCGGCGCGTAATTTTCGTCTATATTTTCGGCGTATACTCCCATTTCCCCTATGACAGTTATGCCTCCGCCGATTGACACCTTGTTCAATCCGATAAGACTAATAGCTTCCGCCTCCACAATACTTACGTTTTCAGGCAGAACAATTTCCGACGCGGCGACTATGTCGGAAAGCCAGAAACAGCCCGTCATGCTGTTTGACTTTATCACCTCGAGAGTGTCCGCAAGGTCGTCGATTTTTTGCTTTTTGAAATTTCCCTTTAGCAGCTCGGTTTTTGCCTTGTCGTAAAGATGACCGTATTCCGAACAATAAATTTCGTTTTCGGGATGTACTTCAAAGCTTGCGGCAACCATGCTGAATGCGCTGTCTGCAATAAGCCTTACGTTCTTTCCGATGTAAACCTCCTGCACGCTTGTGTACGTAAATGTTCTTCTTCCTATTGTTTCGAGGTTTTCAAGGTCTTGAAAATTGACGTTGACAAGCTTGTAACAACCGGAGAAAACTCCGCCGCAAGTCACGTGGACGCCGCCGAAAGGGACGCTTTCCGTGCCGTCGTCATCGGGGTTGTCTGTCATTCCTGCCGTCATATGAACCAGCGAGACGGGCAGCGTAACGCTTTCCAGCAAAGGCATTTCATCGAAAGACGCGCCGTACAGAATAGTGACGCCTTCCGGAACAACGCACTCAACGACGTGCTTTGCGCCCGACAAGGCAAAGGGAGCTATTCTCGTCACGCCCTGCGGTATTTCGAATTTACTCACCGAAGCGTTGCTCTTTGCAGTGTAAAGCAGTGCGTCCCCCTCGTTTCCCGCAGCGCCATTGCCCATGCCGCGCGCATACAAGGCGAAATTATTGCTGTCGCCGTAGATGACGCCCGCGCCGCCGTCGCCCGTAATAACAATTTTCTCAAGCGGGTCTCCTGCGATTATATTTCTGCCGAATGCGTCCAACGCGATTTCTTCCACGGTGTCGGGCAAAGTTATGGATTTCAAGGTGTCGATTTGTGCAAAAGCGCTCGCACCGATACGTTTTAAGCCGGGCTTGAAGGTCAACGACGTCAATTTTCCGGCTCCGCCAAAGCTATCGCTGACGGCAAACGCGCTGTTTGCCAAAATGTCGACAAAAACCATTCCCCCTTCTTCAAATGCGTTGCCGTATTCCTGCCAACCGCCTATTTCCTCTATCACTCCGTTGAAGGTTACGGATTCCAGATTGAAGCAATGATAGAACGTAGAAGTGGGCAGCAACCTGAGATTTGCGTTTATCGTCACGCTTTTAAGCTGAGACTCTACAAGCGGGAAAAGCGCGTTGTACGCAAAGGCTCCGAACAAGCCTACGTTTATCCAGGTGACCTCGCTGCCTATTGTATAATCAGTCACGCTTCCGTCAACATAAAATATTTCGGTTCCGTCAGCGGAACGAATGGAATTTTCGGTATAAACAAGCGCGGCGTTGTCTGCAAATTCAAAATAAACCGACGGGCAGTTTGCGAATGCCGCCCCTCCGAGGCTCTCCAAACTTGCGGGTATATACACGTCCGTCAAAGCGGTGCAGCTGTTGAACGCGTGGTCGGGCAGTGTTCTTACGCCCTCGCCTATGACAACGGTTTTGAGAGCGCTCATGGCGGGAGCCTTAACGCCGTTGACATAAGTTCCGGGTATGTAAAGTCTTTCCAGCTTGCTTTGGTACATAAAATTCGAAAAGGGCGATTGCTCGGAATGAACTCCCACAACGGGCAGTCCCTGCCAAAAGTCGGGCAAAGCCAGATACGCGGGCAAATCGCTGTCGGGTTTTTCCTTCAGAATATAGCCCTTCTTGTCCTCCGTCAGCTCGTAATCGAACAGAGACGAATCCGTCGGGACATATTCGTACACCGCTTCAAACGTGACGTTTTCGGTAATGTCGCGCATAGAGCCGCCCTCCCAGCCAACCAGATCGAAACAGAAAAACTCGTGCACGGCTTGGTCTTCGGGCGGCTGCACGTCCGCGCCGTACAACACCTTGCGCGTCTGCTCGCCCTGATTGTAAACAAAGGTAACGTCAACCGTTCTATACTCCCAAGTGGCGGTCAGTCTCACGGTTTGGGCGTCAGATACGGTATATGTGTCTCCCGCCTGAAAAATTTTCTTTCCGTCCGTCCAGCCGTTGAACTTGTAGCCCACGCGCTGCGGAGCGTCCTTTACCACAAACGTTCCGTCGAAATTGACGCTGTTTTGCTTGGGTACGTCGCTCTCGTCGCATTCAAAAGCCACATCGTAAACAACGTCGTAGCTTTCCGTCTTGAACCGCGCCCAAAGAGTCATGTCGCCCGATACGGCGGCGGAAAAATCAAACCTTTCCGTTCTCGCCTCGTCGGTATACCAGCCGTCCAGCGTGACGCCTTTCGCCGTTTCCACATACGGAGCAACCGCGCGGCTGCCTTTGGGTACAGACACGGTCATATCGTCCGTTCCCTCAACCTTAAAGGTCAGGGTATAAGTTGGCTGACATGCTGCAAGACACAATGCCAGGAGCAAAAGAGCCGCCAGCAGCAATAAAGTTTTCTTTGTCTTCATAAATTCACCTCCGAAAAATTATTTTGTTCGGGATAAGAAAAAAACTCCCGAATTTAATCATTATAAAAAAGCCCCCCCCCCCCCGCTGTCAAGTACTTTTTACCTATTTTTCAAAAGATAATTTGATTATTTTTAAACAATAAAACAAATAAACAAACATCGCTTGTTTTTCTTATAATAATGTAATATAATTCAACTAAACTCGGCTGACTCAGGAGACGCAGATGACACCGAAAAACAAAATCATTTTGCAGGCTGCAAACGTGTGCCTGTGCATAGCGATTGTTTTGCTTACGGCTTTTTTCATGAAAAGCTGGAGCACATTCGTCCGGGCAATTTTCTATGCGGTAGCCGCTCTCGGACTTTTGGCGGAAATTCTCTTTTTATTTCTTAAAAAGGAATTTATCGTCAAAATAACTTTTATTACGGAGTTGATTGCCGCTTTTCTGCTCGGCGTTTTTGTTCTGCTCGGCGTTTTCGCAAACCTCAACGCTTACCCGACGGATGAAGAAAAAATTCAGGCAGTGATAAATCTGATACGCTCTACGGGGAAATGGGGTATGCTTGTGTTCGTTCTGATACAGATTTTGCAGGTGGTGGTTCTGCCGCTTCCCGCAGTCGTATGCTATGTCCCCGGCGCGATTATATGGTCGCCGTTGACTGCAACTCTGCTTGCCAGCGCGGGAGTCATAATCGGCTCCATGATTTGCTATTTTTTGGGGCGGAAATTCGGAAGAAAGGCGCTTGTCTGGCTGGCGGGAAAGGACGCGACGGAAAAATACGCCGATTATATCGGTAACCGCAGCAAGGGAATTTTCCTGATAATGCAGATTCTGCCCTTTTTTCCCGACGACGTACTTTGCATAATTGCGGGACTGACCGCCATGAATTTCCCTTATTTCGCGGGAGTGATAATACTTGTGCGCCCGCTGATAATCGCGGCTTACTGCTTTTTGGGCAACGGCTCGGTTATACCCTTCTCCGGCTGGGGAATACCCGTATGGATAGCTATAATCGCGGTGTTCGTCGTGCTTGCAGTCCTGTCCTTCAAGTATCAGAAAAAATTCGAGGACTGGCTGTTTTCCAAATTTTCCAAGAAAAAAGACAGACAAAAGACTAAAGACATCGACGAAAAAAGCGACGCCTGAATTCACGTCATAGCTTCGAGCTTTTCAGTTTCTCATTTCCGCCTGCAAATGACAACAGCCGCCGCTCAAGCGGACAAGGTCATACAAAAACGGTTGAAACGCAAACAGCCTTGATATAAAAAATTAAAACGCGCCGCTTTGCCGGCGCGTTTGCTACATAAATTTTTGTCTCTTATTTGTTATTTCAAAATTCTTTTTATTATCCGGGTCTGAACGCGCTTCGGAAGCATGTTCAAAAGCAGCAAAAGCGGATTTCTGTTTAATTTGTAAACATACTTGGGACGTTTTGCGGAAATAATTTTCAGCATTTTTGCGGCAACCCTTTCGGGCTTTACGCTTCTTGCCTCGACGCTGTCCACTATTCTTTTGAAACGCTCGGCATTGCATGAATAAAGCTGCGTACTTTCGCAGAATTTGTCAAGCTCGGTAGTCGAGTCCTCCAAAAGCTTTGTTTCAACCGCTCCGGGACGCAGCACCGACACCTTTATGCCAAGCAGCTGTAGCTCCATCCGCAAAGAATAGGCGTATTTGTCCAGCGTGCTTTTAGTCACCGCATAAATGCCGGTAAACGGCAAAGGCTCAAGCGGAGCAAGCTCGCTTGTCACAATGACTATCCTGCCGTTTTTGAGCAGCGGCAAAAAATATTTGTTTATTCTGTAGGCTCCGAATACGTTCACGTCGAAAGCGCGCAGAAATTTTTCTTCGTCAATCTCAGCCAGGGAATCGAGGCAATAAATGCCCGCAAGGTGGATAATGGCGTAAAGCCGGTCGGTCTTTTCCGCGACTACCTTAAAAGCCGCCCTGACGCTGTCGGAATTTGTAATATCCGTCTGAATCGGCAAGACGTTTTCCTCCGCTTCTCCGACGGTTTTGTCCGCCGCAAATACAAAATAGCCGGCTTTTTTGAGCGCTGAGAGCACTGCCCTGCCCATGCCGCCGTATGCGCCGGTAAGCAAAACGTATTTCAATTTTTTCTCCTTTGTCTCGAAGAAATTATACCACAACGGTTGCTCCGAAGCAAATGCGGAAAGAAAAAATGCGGAACAGAGCCGTTTTTTACTTCAGGATACCGGTTGTTTGCCGCGTGTACTCGAAATTTCACGCAAGCTTTTTCGTCGTTGCTATGTTTTCAAGCTGAGAGCGGGTTATTGATTTTAAATAAGCAAATCCTTTTAAACGTATCGTCTCAGCTTTAAAATCCTCTTTGGATTTTAATTATAAAGCGGGCTTAAAGCCCGCTTTACGCTTGAAAGTTTAGCTTCTGTCCACTTCTACGTAGACGACTTTCCCGTTGCGTCCGTCTACGACAAGCTCTATTTCCTTGCCAAGCGAAGTGTTTATTTCAACCTCGTAGGTATAATAAGAATTCTTGAGGGCGGCGCTCATTTCCAAATCTCTTTCTATCTTGCAACCGATTGCCTCCTCGTCTATTTTAAGCTCGGTTCTGATATACTCCTCCGCAATCTGCCGCGCCTGCTCGTGCGAGACGCTCGTGTTGCGTTTGGCGCTGCTTACAGCCACGCCGAACACCGAGCCGAGAACAATGCCCGCGGCGACCGCCAAAGTGACGAGAACTATACAGACCGTTGTCAAAGCCATCTTAAGGCTGAACCTTTTCGCCGCCTTTTTGACCTTAGCGTCGTCCGCGCTTTTTATCACGTCCTTTTTCTGCAAGTCGATAATTTCGGAAAGCTCCTTAGCTTTCTTGATTTCGCTGCGAACAAACTCCACTTCTTCGGGTGTCGCCGTTCCGTCTAAAAATTTTTGATACGCTTTTTCAAATTCCATTTTATACCTCCAGCAATGATTTCAATTTTTTTCTCGCTCTGAAAAGGATTACCTTTACGTGGTCTTCGGTTTTGTTCATAATTTGCGAAATTTGTTTTATGCTCTGCTCCTCAAAATAAAACAAGGTTATCGCCTCTCTGTGGACGTCGTCCAGCAGCTCCACCGCGCGATAAAGCGCCCGATATCTTTCGTCGTCTATGATTTCGTCAATCAACGCCTTTCTGTCGTCGGCAACGCTTTCGTCCTGCTGCTCTGCAAGCCGCTTGTTCTTTCTCAGATAATTGAAATATAAATTTCGGCAAACACGGAAAGACCACGTTCCGAAATTTCTGATTTCCGCATCGGGAGACATGAGCGCCTTGAAAAAAGCTTCCGAAACTATATCCTCCGAGACGCTTCTGTTCTTTGAAAGCGAAAGCATGTACAGCAGCAGCGGATTGTAATGCACCCTGAACAACTCGGTCAATTCGTCGTGTTTCATTTTTCTCCTCGGAAAACGCCGCAATCGCTTTTCGTAAATAAGACACGCGAAAAAACAAAAGGTTACTTCTTGCGGCAAAATTTTACGAAAATTATTTTATACGGCGGTTCGGGCAAAGTCAAGTCCGACCGAGACAAAAATACAAATGACGACCGCATTAGAATAAATTCGCGTAAGCTTATGCGCGAACATTTTTTCGTGCACGCGCGGCTTTCCGCCGTCAAAGGCGTAAGCATTCCGTTTGCAGCATAAAACCGGTCATTTTGCCGACTTCTTTAATATAAACCACTTAAGCGCTTTGAAACCGCAGCAAAAGCGCCGAGCTTCGCCAAACCGCAGTCAAAAAAATTCTGCCGCGATTTTTGTCAACCAAATTTCAAAAATGGTTGACACATTCGGGCGCTAGCTGTATACTGAAAAGGATGAATTTGAAATATCGCGTTTTGAACGTGCTTTCGCAAACCGACGGTTATGTTTCAGGCGGAGAAATGGCGGCGCTTTTTTCGGTCAGCCGCACATCGGTTTGGAAGGCGGTCAACGAGCTGCGCCGCGACGGGCACTCAATATCCACCGTCAACAAGCTGGGTTATCGTCTCGACTCACAGACGGACATTGTCAATCCCGACGTTCTGAAGGACTATCTCGACAAAAGCTTTGCAAACTCACCGCAAAAGCCTGTTTTCAAAATCGAGCTGCTGGACGAGGTTGACTCTACAAACGAATTTCTCAAGCGCAGCGCGGCAAAGGGAGCGGATGAAATTTCGGTAGTCATTGCCGAGCGGCAGACAAAAGGAAAGGGACGCAACGGCAAAAGCTTTTTTTCTCCGTCGGACTGCGGACTTTACATAAGTCTGCTTTTGAGACCGCGCTTTAACGCGCGGGAAGCGCTGTTTCTCACCGCCGCCGCAAGCGTTGCGGGGGCAAGAGCCGTGGACGACGCCAGACGCTTCTTTGACGACAACGCTCCTCGCCTCGAGCCGGAAACGCAAATCAAATGGGTGAACGACCTTTTTCTCAATGGGAAAAAAATCTGCGGTATCCTGACGGAGGGGTGCGTCGACATGGAAAGCAACGGGCTGAGTTATGCTGTTGTCGGCGCCGGTTTCAACGTGTTTCCTCCGCCGCACGGCTTTCCGGAGCAGCTAAAAAGCATTGCTGGAGCAATATATCCTTCAAAACCCGACAAAGCGGTAAAAAGTCTGCTCGCAGCGCGCTTTGTCAGATATATGACGGAATTTTATCTATCGCTGCCCGAGCATTCTTTCATGGAGGAATATAAACGCAAATCCTGCGTCGTAGGCAAAAATATTACATTCCTGCGCGCGGGCGAAACATTGCGCGGAACAGCAATCGAAATCGACGACGACTGCCGATTGACGGTTGCGGCAGACGACGGGCGCATAATGCGCCTCGACTGCGGAGAAATTTCAATTTCGGAAATAAACGACTATGAAAAAAACTGCAAATGAAATAGCCAAAATTGCAATGTGCGTTTGTATTATCGCCGTTTTATCACAGGTATCCATCCCCTTTCCGTCCGGCGTGCCCCTCACCTTTCAAACCTTTGCCATAGCTTTTTGCGGCTGGTTTCTCGGATTGAAGGGCGGTTTGATTGCTTTGGCGTGTTATCTTGCGGCAGGAGCGGCGGGTGTGCCCGTTTTTTCCGGTTTCAAAGCGGGAATAGGCGTCTTTTTGGGACCTACGGGAGGCTTTTTGTACGGATTTGCAGCGTTGGTGGCAGCGTGCGGGCTGGCTCTTATTCTTGAAAAGAAAATGCGCATAAAAGCAAGCGCAAACGCGCTGAACCAAAACAACGAAAAAGCTGCGGGCAAGCCGGGTGTCGGTACGTACGCCGCCGTGTGGGCTATTTCCTGCTTGGGACTGGTTGTATGCCACGCCTGCGGCGTTCTGAACTATTGTCTCGTTACCGGAGCTCAAGCTGTGCCTGCAATTTTGTCTGTTTCTTTGCCCTACCTTCCCAAAGATTTGGTGAGCGTCGTGGCTGCGTATTTTGTCGCCCGTGCGATAAATTCTCGGCTCAAAAGAACTCAAGCCGCTTGATTACGTTTTTTTTAAATTCTGCATATAATAATTTAAATAAGGAGCATTTTTTATGAACGATTTTATCAAAGCAATGGAAGGGCTTCCCAAATTGGTCAAAATTCTGTTGGCAATCCCCTGCCTCGACATAATATGGGTAATTTATCGTCTTGTTAAGAGCGTCAACGCAAACGACCTTGTTTTTATTATCATCGCCGTTTTACTCATCGTCATCGGCTTGCCCTGGCTGTGGCTCGTGGACATAATAACTATTATCGTAACGGACAACGTAATATGGTTTTCAAGTAAATAACCCGCAAATTTGCGGGTTTTCTTTTTTTAATTCAGTTCAGCGACGCAGATAAAATTTGCAATACCGACGACATCGAAAACAGAAAACAAAAACCCCCGCAGAAAGCGGGGGTAAATTTGTTTTAAAAATTTTTTTAGCAGATACCTTGAGCAAGCATCGCGTCCACAACCTTTTTGAAGCCGGCGAGGTTTGCGCCTGCGACAAGATTGTAGTCCATTTTGTAAGCGGCAAGAGCATCGGTGATTTGCTTGTGGATGTTTGCCATGATGGTCTTGAGTTGTCTGTCCACTTCCTCTGCCGACCAGGACAGTCTCTCGCTGTTCTGGGACATTTCCAGACCGGAAACCGCAACGCCGCCCGCATTGACAGCCTTGCTGGGGCAGACGAGAACATTGTTCTTCTGCAGATAAGCAAGAGCCTCGTTTGTGGTAGGCATATTGGAGACCTCGTTGACTATTTTCACGCCCATAGCGACGATTTTTTCCGCGTCTTCCAGCTTGATTTCGTTCTGGGTGGCGCAAGGCATGTAAATGTCGGCTTTGACATTGCCCCAAGGCTTTTGTCCCGCAAAGAACTCGACGCCGAATTTGTCCGCATAGTCCTGCACCTTGTCACGACCGCTGGCTCTCATTTCGAGCATGTAATCTATCTTCTTGCCGGTGATTCCGTCTTTGTCGTATACGTATCCGTCGGGACCGGAGATGGTCAGCACCTTGCCGCCAAGCTCGGTGATCTTGGAAACAGCACCCCAGGACACATTGCCGAAACCGGACAGAGCAAAGGTCTTGCCCTTGATGTCCTGCTTGAGGTGCTTCAAAACCTCTACCAGGAAGTATGTAGCGCCGTAACCCGTAGCTTCCGGTCTGATAAGGCTGCCGCCGAAGGACAAGCCCTTGCCGGTCAGAACGCCGTTTTCGAAGCTGCCGCGTATTTTCTTGTACATACCGAACATGTAACCGATTTCTCTTCCGCCCACGCCCATATCGCCTGCGGGCACGTCCATGTCGGGACCGATGTGTCTGTAAAGCTCCGTCATGAAGCTCTGGCAGAATCTCATGACTTCGGCGTCCGACTTGCCGCGAGGGTCAAAGTCCGCGCCGCCCTTGCCGCCGCCCATAGGCAGACCGGTAAGGCTGTTTTTGAAGGTTTGCTCGAAGCCCAAAAATTTCATGATGCTGAGGTTGACGGAGGGATGGAATCTCAAGCCGCCCTTGTAAGGCCCTATGGCGTTGTTGAACTGAACTCTGTAGCCGCGATTGACATGGGGCACGCCTTTGTCGTCCACCCAAGGCACTCTGAACATAACCTGACGGTCAGGCTCGACCAATCTTTCCAGAATAGCGTGCTTTCTGTAAAGCTCTTCATTTGCCTCGATAACGGGAGCGAGAGACTCGAGAACTTCTCTGACAGTCTGCATAAATTCGGGCTGGCCCGGATTTTTCGCTTCTGTTGCGGCAATTACCTCTGAAATATAAGACATAATAAAAAACCTCCAAAAGTTTTTCTGCTTTGTTTTTAACGGATTTTCTTTTCCGTCCAAAGAGAAGTATAGTTATAAAAATGAATAAAGTCAAGCGTCTTGACGGAAATTTTCCGCACTTTTTTAAAGCGTCTCATAAATTTTTTCGATAGCTTTGCTCTGCCTGTTCACAAGTCGAAATTATGAATAAATTTCATATTTTTTGACAAAAACCTGCTCTTTTGCTCTCTGCCGCCCCTAATATTCGGTAAATTCAAAACATGCGTTATTTATTCAGACTTGCCTGCAAAATTGAATTTTAATAAAATTCCAAGCCCGCTTATAGCATAAATATACAATATGAAGAATACAATATACATAAAAAACGTCCCGCGGTCTTTTGCCGGAGACGTTTTTCCATTGATTTAAATTCGGTCAAGCGTTTTTAAGCGCAGTGATGCCTACCTTGGTGTTGTCCTTGGTTCTGCACTGCAGCTCCTTTACGGGGTGCTTTTTGGTCTGGAAGCGATAATCCTCGCCCTTTCTGATAATATAGTTTTCAATAACGCGGTGGCTTTCAACCGACTCGGCATTGTCGCCGTTGACCATGTGCTGATATTTGAAGAAGTCGGAATTGGCGGGCATATCGCCGACGTTTTTGAAGCCCTCCCTCTTTGCAGTCAAGCTCACGGTGTTGGCAAGCACTTCTCTTACATAATCCTTGTTGGACTTAAGCTGAATCAACGCGGGGAAAACGCCTCCGTTTGGAATAACCTCCTGCCAATCCTTGTTTTCGTATTTTCTCAACAGGCGCACGGCGTCCTGTAGGTGAGACAGCTCCTGATTGAAGCACTGCTCCCAGATACTCTTGACGTAAGCGTCCGTTTCGTCCTCGTACATGGAATAATACAGATAGCACTCGGTGTACTCGTGCATAAGATTGCACTCCAAAAGCGTCACATTGGTATCTATAAAGCTGCCGTACTGCGAAACGTGCTGCTCCTCCACCATGCCGATTTCGGAATACAGCTTTCTTCCGGCATCGTTTTTGTAGAAAGCGCCGAGATTCATGTAATAATTCATCGTCTGCTGCTCTGCCGCCGTTATGATGTGGGTGTCCAGCGTAGTCATAAGGTCGACCTTTTTGCTGTCCGTCGCGCGTTTTATGGAATCGTTGGGATGCCTGTGGTGCGCTATCGTAGGTCTGCCGGGCATTATTTCGGTATAATTGCCTACAAGCGTTTCGGCACGTATACCCGTGTCGTTCTCAAGCAAGTCGGCATAACGATAAAGGTGGTCGAAATCCTCCAGCAAAGCAAAATCCAACGCGGCTTTAAAGCCTTTGTCCGTTGCGCGCTGGGCAAGAAAAGCCGTAAGGTCTACCGCAAGCTGTTCGTAGCTTATCGTGGTCTCCAGCTGCGTTTCGTTTATCGGCTTGAGGGAAGCGAGACGCTTTTGCTGCTGCTGCTCGACGCGGCGCGTGGTTGCAAGCGCGCGTCTGATATCGTTGTTGTCGCACTTGCGGCTGAAATTGTGACCGAACCAGACCGCCTCGTACTCGGTGCCGTTCATAAGTATAATTCTTGTTTTGGTGTAAGGGTCTACCGAGTTCTTTTTGTAAGAGCGGGGAGCAAGCTCGTTCCAGCTCATAAAGGTATCTTCGGTCTTTTTGGCTTTGAGTTCAAAGGGATTGATGCTCATGAAAATCCTCCTAAAAATTTATATTGAATATTATTGACCGAGAGATTTATTCTAAACAGAAATTTTGCAAATAAAAGCGGCGGAGAGCTCTCCGCCGCCGTCAAACAAACTTTCAGGTGTTTTTCTCTATCAGTTGAGCCAGCGCTTTTTCAAACTTGACGCCGTACCAATGCTCCTGCCTGCAGGACACGGTGTTTTTTATGCACTCCACAATAAACCTGCATGCCGTTTCCGCCGCGTCGAGCATACTCTTTCCCTTTAAGTACGCTCCGCAAAAAGCCGACGCGAACAGGTCTCCCGTACCATGCCACAGCCCTTCCTGTCTCTGCTTGAAAACATATTGTATTTTTCCTTCCCTCTTTTCGTAAACCGCCGCTCCCAGCAAAGCTTTGTCGAAGGATACGCCGGTAAGCACCACGTTTTGCGCGCCTGAATTCAACAATCCGTCAACCAGCTTTTCCACATAAGCCTCGTCCAAGCCGTCGCTTCTGTATTCCTCTCCCGTCAGCAAAGCCGCTTCGGTTATATTCGGCAGCACAACGTCGGCAGCCGAGCACAGGGAGCGCATTTTTTCCACAAAAGCCATATCGAAGCCCGCGTAAAGCTTTCCGTTGTCTGCCATCGCGGGGTCGACAACAAGCGGCGCGTCGTCGGTAACGAAGCGTTTTTTCAGCTCCAGCGCGTAATCAACCTGACAGGCATTGCCAAGGTATCCCGTATAAACGGCGTCGAAACGAATATTTTCCTTTTCCCAATGCTTCAGAATCAAAGGTATATCTTCGCTCAAATCCCTGAACGTAAATCCGGAAAAACCGCCCGTATGCGTAGAAAGCACCGCCGAAGGAATTATGGCGGTTTCTATTCCGAAAGCCGATATGACGGGAAGCGCAACGGTGAGCGAGCACTGTCCGACACACGAAATGTCCTGCATTGTAACAATTCTTTTGTCCTTCATTTTTTCTCCCATATTTGTATCGCTAAAAGCCTCCCGTTTCGGGAGGCTTTAAACAGCTTGAAATTATTGCTTGTTTTGTTCGTCGTCATCGGAAATCAACGCTTCGCGCGCGTCGGGCTTTTTGTTTTCCTTTTTGCCCATGAACAGATATATGGCAAGCGTCACTACAACCAGAGTACCTACTACTATCAGAATAATGATAAGCACGTCGTTTACCGGATTGGGCTCGGGAGTGACGGCGCTGGCTTCGACAACCGTAAGAATGGCAGACACGGTTTCGGAACGGTTGCCCACCTTGTCCTCCGCCTCGTATTCGACAATATACTTGTCGCCGACGGTTTTGGGAGTAAATTTCTGTTCCTTAACCAGCTTGGTGATTTCCGCGCCTTTGGTTTTTGTTTCGTCGTTCCACTCCCAGATACGGTAATCGCTCTTGGATGTGTCAACGCCGACGCAGTTGTCGCTGCGGGTAGGCGTGGGCACGGTGAGAATCTGATTGACCGTGACGTCCTTGTCGCTTGCCTTGATTGTGGGAGGAGTTACGTCCTGAACGTCAAAGAGAAAAATGTCGCTCAAGGTTTCGTTCCCGCTCTGATCCGTGACTTTGTAAACGAAAGCCCAAGTTCCCACAGAGTTGAAGGTAACCTTCGTCGTGCTGGAATATGTCCAGCTGCTTGTCGAATTGGGACGCTTGTAGCCTACGACGACGGTAAGATTGTCAAAGCTGTTTTCTTCTTCCTCCGTTATCATATCGGTAAAAAGATTGCCCTCGCTTATGTTGAGAGAGGTGTTGACGACGGGGAATTCATAGCTGCCCGTTGCCGGAGCATTGATTGTCATATCGGTAATTTTGGAATAGACGAAAGCTTTGAGTCCTTCGTTGTTGATAACGGGATCCAATTCGTCCTTTACCACTCTGACGTTGAGATAAAATTCGAATTTAGTATAATTCTCTTCGATGTACTCGTCGTCAACCTTGTCGCCGTAGTCCATAATGACTCTAAAATAAAACTTGTACAGCGAATCGACGTCGGCGTCCAGAGACTTGGAGGTCTGCGACGAAATAACCTCGGGCTCGGTGAAATCCTCCTCGCCCTCCTTGACCGACCATGTGATTTTGTCATAGCCCTTTCCCAAAACGGATACCGTGTAGAACGGAAATTTGTAGGCTGCGCCTTTGGCGCCTATGGTGTCGTATATATAAAAATTGTCCGCGTCTTTGTAAAACAGCTTTTCCAGCTCCGCGGCTTCCATAGTGTTAAGAACCTTTCCGCGATACTCCAGATTTCTGAATTTTACCAAAGGGGGTACGACGTTTTCCTCTACGGAAGTTTCGTTGCTCGTCAATCCCTGCTCTCCGAGGATATTGCTTATCGACTGAACGTGAAGGGAAGAATTTATAGGCGTAACGTCATCGTCGACGTTGTCCGACGTTTCCTGCCCGGTCACGCCTATCCTCATTTTTGCTTCCATAAGGGGCGCGATGACCTGGTCGGCAGTGCCGTGCAGCCAATCGAAGCCGACTTTTTCGTCGCCTTCTTCCGTCTTAAGCGCATACTCGCTCTCGGTGCCGTCCTCGTGAAAAACAAAAACCTTGAATTCGCCTGCATAATTTGCCGTGTCGGCAATGTATACAAGCTGTATGACGTCATTGATTTGCACCGGCTTTTCCGTCGTACCTATAACGGTTTCAACGCTGTTGGTTGTTTGAATTTCGGTGTCAAGCGCGTCGGACAGACGAACCTTGACAGTCCCCTCTGTCTCCCCTGCGGAGAAATCGGCTACCACCACGTTGCCGCTGTCCTCCGAGTCGGTCAGTTCCACATAAAAAGACTCGAAATGCTTGGAATTAACCCTGATTTTTATTCCGAAATAATTCATGTCGAGGGTGTGCCTGTACAGCACCGCATGATCCTCCGCAGAGGTCTTGTATGTGATAAGAATACCCTGCGCCTGAGGCGTGGAAGTAACTGTAGTGCTGCCTACGGAAGACGTGAAAAGGCTGGTGCCGGTTGTAACCGCAGCGTCCGCAGTCTGACCTCCGTCGAAAAATACGCCGACCATCGTCGCGCAAAATACCAATATTATGGCAATGAGAGCTAATTTTTTGTGTTTCATTGTCAGTCCTCCAGTGTTGACCTATCTTATAGTTTAAAATATTCCGCAGGCTTTGTCAATCTATTTGGCCGCTAAAATGACCGTAATCGAGATATTTTTCCAGATTGAATTTCTTCCACGGCTCATTGTCTTCGGGCGGATAGGAGACGAAAACCAGCCTGTCTTTGGTGACAGGATGCGAAAAAGACAGCTCTGCCGCCCACAATGCAAGATTTGCCCCTTTCATGAGGGTGTTGCCGCCGTATCTCGCGTCACCGAACACGGGCAGTCCCCTGCATGAAAACTGAACGCGAATCTGATGGCTTCGCCCCGTTTCCAGCTTTATCCTGACAAGGGAAATGACGTCGTCCACAGAGTCGAGCAATCTGTAGGAAAGCTCCGACCGCTTGGCGCCCTCCGTGGTTTCCGTCGCTACGTACACCGTGTTTGTCAGTGAATTTTTTTTGAGATAATTGACCAGCGTTGCTGATTTTTCTTTTGGTCTGCCCACAAGCACCGCGAGATAACGCTTGTCCACCTCGCCGTTTTTTATCGCTTCGGACAGACGCGCGGCGCATTTGCTGTTTTTCGCAAAAACCATAAGCCCGCCCGTCGTGCGGTCCAGACGGTGGACAAGTCCGAGAAACACGTTGCCCTGCTTGTTGTACTTTTCTCTTATATACTCCTTGAGCAGGTTGAACAAATCCATGTCGCCGCTCTTGTCCTCCTGACTGGGCATGTTTTGCGGCTTGACCACGACTAAAATATGATTGTCCTCGTAAAGAATAGGGACGTCTTCCATTGTAAATTGTCTTTTCATTTTTTCTCCGTCTGAACGCTTCGAAAAAGCCCGCTGGCGCCGCAGGGCAGAACGATACCCTCCTCGTCGGTGGGCAGACACACCTCGTAAGCCTCTATAACGCCGCCCCTGCCGCCGAAAAATTTGGTCAGAATATTTTTGAGAACGGCGGGCTGAAGCCCCGTCGTATAGGAGTTTATCAGCACGAACAACGGCTGCTCCGAAAGCGCGCCCGCGCAAAGCTCCACAAAGTCGTACAAATCGTCTTCTATTTTCCAAAGCTCGCCGTTGGGACCTCTGCCGTAGCTCGGCGGGTCCATGATGAGCGCGTCGTATCGTCTGCCGCGCTTTATCTCACGCCGCACGAACTTTTTGCAGTCCTCCACGATGTAACGCACGGGACGGTCGGACAAGCCCGACAGCTCCATGTTTTCACGCGCGCGCTCAACCATATTTTTCGCGCTGTCCACGTGGCACACTCTTGCGCCCGCGCTTGCGCAGGCAACCGTAGCCCCGCCCGTGTAAGCAAACAGATTAAGCACGCTGACGGGCTTTTTGCAGGACTTTATCAAGTCTATCAGAATGTCCCAATTTGCCGCCTGCTCGGGGAAAAGCCCCGTATGCTTGAAGCCCATGGGCTTGACCTTGAACCTGAGATTCCGCCAGCCCACAATCCATTCGCCGAGAGGCTTGCTCGCTTCCCACCTGCCGCCGCCGGTGTCGCTGCGCAAATAACGCGCGTCGGGACGGCGCACCTGCGTCAAAGGTTTGTCCGCCTTCCAGATGACCTGCGGGTCGGGACGCAGCAAAATCGTGTCCCCCCAACGCTCCAGCTTTTCGCCCTCTCCTGTCGCCAGGATTTCATAGTCTTTCCATTCCGTATTTATTTTCATTGCGTTTTGCTTGTGCGGGAAAGCGCGATTGTGACGACGTGGCCGTTGACGTTCCACTCCTTGACCGACTCGCCCTCTCTGCCCTCCGAAATTTTGTCGCAAAGAGTGTCCTTTCCTATTTCGTCGCCGAACTCTTTAAGAACGGCTTTGATTTCGTCGTCCGCAGAAAAATTCATGGTTATATGGTCGGTCACGACAAAACCGCTTTCCTTGCGCATGGTCTGAATTTTGCTCACCAGCTCGCGAGCCAAGCCCTCTTTGACCAGCTCGGGCGTGAGATTGGCGTCCAGAACAACGGTGAGTCCCTTGTCGCTTGCGGCGAAAAAGCCTCCGGCGTCCTTTGTGGAAATAAGCAAATCCTCTTCAAAAAGCTCGATTTCCTTTCCGTCGAGCTCCGTTTTGTAGCTGCCGCCGTTTTTCACAGCTCTGACTATCTCCGCGCCGTCGCACGTCGCGAGGAACTGACGTATTTTGCCAAGCAGCGCGCCGTACTTAGGTCCGAGCGTTTTGAGCTGCGGCTTGATTTCGTAAGAAACGAAGTCGCCGCCGTCCGAAACGAACTCCGCCTGCTTGACGTTCAGCTCGTCAAGCAAAATTTCCCGGACATTGTCCATATTTTTGATTTTGTCGCTCACGACGTACATTTTCGCAAGCGGCTGACGATTTTTCAGATTGCCCGCGTTGCGCGCGCTGCGTCCCAAAACCACGACGTCAAGAAGCTCCTCCATATCCTCCTCGAGGCGCTTGTCGATATAATTTTCGTCGCAGGCGGGGAAATCGCAAAGGTGCACGGAAACGGGCGCGTCCTTGTCAAAGCTGCGCACAAGGTTCTGATACATGCTTTCAGTCACGAAAGGCACGTAAGGCGCCGCAACCCTTGCAAGCGTGGTCAGCACGGTGTACAGCGTGACATAAGCCGCTTCCTTGTCCTTAGTCCACTCGCTGCCCCAATAGCGCTCGCGCCCTCTGCGGACGTACCAGTTGCTCACCTTGTCGGCAAACTCCTCTATCGCGCGGGCGGTTTCGGTGATTTCGTACCTTTCAAGCCCCTCGTCGACCAGCTTTACAAGCGAATTCAGCTCGGAAAGCACCCACCTGTCCATAACGGTCAGACAGCAGTCAGACAGCTTGTGCTTTGTCGGATCGAATTTGTCGATGTCCGCATAAAGCACGAAAAAGGCGTAGGTATTCCACAGCGTGCCCAAAAACTTGCGCTGCGCCTCGCTAACCGCCTCGGGATAGAAGCGGCTGGGTAGCCAAGGCGCGCTGGAGGTATAAAAATACCATCTTACGGCGTCGGCGCCCTGCACGTCAAGCACGCTGAATGGATCGACGACGTTGCCCTTGTGCTTGGACATCTTGATTCCGTTCTTGTCGTTTACGTGCCCCAGAACTATGCAGTTTTCAAAGGGTGCGCGGTCGAAAAGCAGCGTTGAAATTGCCGTCAGGGTATAAAACCAGCCGCGAGTCTGGTCCACCGCCTCGCTGATGAAATCGGCGGGAAAATTCTTTTGAAACAGCTCCTTGTTTTCAAACGGATAATGGAACTGCGCAAATGGCATGCTTCCGCTGTCGTACCAGCAGTCGATAACCTCCGGAGTTCTCGTCATCCGTCCGCCGCATTTTTTGCAGGCAAAATGCACCTTGTCTATATAGGGACGGTGCAGCTCGATGCTTTCGTCGCAGCCGGACAGCTCGGACAGCTCCTTTCTCGAACCGACGACGTGTATTTCGCCGCAGTCCTCGCACACCCACACGGGCAGGGGAGTGCCCCAATAGCGCTCACGCGACACGCCCCAGTCGATGACGTTTTCAAGAAAGTTTCCCATACGCCCCGAGCCTATCGACTCGGGCATCCAGTTGATTTTGGAATTGCTTTCAAGCAGACGGTCTCTTACCGCCGACATTCTGATAAACCAGGATTTGCGCGCGTAATACAAAAGCGGCGTGTCGCATCTCCAGCAGAAGGGATAGCTGTGGCTGTACATCTGCTCCTTGAAAAGCAAGCCTCTGCCTTTAAGATTTTCTATGATAAGAGGATCGCCTTTTTTGCAGAAAATTCCCTTTAACTCACCCGCGTCGTCGGTAAAGCAGCCCCTTTCGTCGACCATCTGAACGAAAGGCAGCCTGTACTTTGCTCCGACCTTGGCGTCGTCCTCGCCGAAAGCCGGCGCGATGTGAACTATTCCGCTGCCGTCGGTCAGCGTCACGTAGCCGTCGCAGGTCACGTAATAAGCGTTTTCCGCCCCCGCCCAGTCGAACAACGGCTCGTAGGGCGTGCGTTCAAGCTCCTTGCCCTTGACGCGCTCCACTATTTCGCATTCCTCGAACAGAGCTTTGACAAGCGCTTCGGCAAGCCAGTAAAAGCTTCCGTCCGCCTTGACCTTGACGTAATCCTCTTTGGGGTTTACGCACAGCGCGACGTTGCTGGGCAGCGTCCAGGGCGTTGTCGTCCACACGAGGAAAAAGGTGTTCTGCTCCCCCTTGACGGGAAATTTGACGTAAACGGACTTTTCCTCCACCTCTTTGTAGCCCTGCGCAACCTCGTGGCTTGAAAGCGCGGTGCCGCAGCGCGGGCAATAAGGGACGATTTTGTGCCCCTTGTAAAGCAGACCTTTTTCGTAAACCTGTCTTAAAGACCACCAGACGGACTCGATGTAATCGTTGTCGTAGGTGACGTAAGGGTCGTCCATGTCAACCCAATAGCCTACGCGGTCGCTCATGACCTCCCACTCTTTTTTATATTTCCAGACGCTTTCCTTGCATTTTTTTATGAACGGCTCGATACCGTATTTCTCTATTTCCTGCTTGCCGTCTATCCCCAGCAGCTTCTCCACCTCCAGCTCGACGGGCAGACCGTGCGTGTCCCAGCCCGCCTTGCGCAAAACGGAATATCCTTTCATAATCTTGTAGCGCGGTATGATATCCTTCATGACGCGCGTCAGAATATGACCGATGTGCGGCTTTCCGTTTGCCGTCGGAGGTCCGTCGTAAAAGGTAAAGGTTTTGCCCTTTGCGTTCTTTTCGTTTGTCTTCTCGAAAACCTTGTTTTCCTTCCAAAATTCAAGCGTCTTTTTTTCGCGCTCTACGAAGTTTAGCGTCGTACTTACTTTTTCGTACATAAAAAACCGTCCCTGCCGGCGTCCTTTTATCTTCAAAACGCCGGTCAAAATATTTTTGTCGGTGCCGTGCCGAAAAAGGCACGGTATTTGTTTATTTTACACCAGCGCAAGGACTTTTGTCCAGCATTTTGAGCGGCAAAGCCCCCATGCCGCCCGCCGTTTGTGATAATAATTTTCTCTTTTTCGGTTTTTAAACCTTTTTCGGCTTTTTGCGACGAAAAAAAAGTTGTCAAAAAGAGTCGGATATGATATAATGCGCTCATGTGATAGGCGGGGAGCTAGCGGTGCCCTGTTACACGCAATCCGCTACAGCGTGGCCGAATGCCAAGGAAGGCAAGCATTGTGGGAGGCAGGAACGAGTAAGGAGCGTTGATAACAGGGTCTCGTGCAACGGTGTGCCGTGAACCATGTCAGGGCGGAAGCAGCAGCATTAAGCGGATTTCATTGTGTGCCACGAGGGTGCTTTGGAGGAGCCGCCTGCCCGGATACCGCTCCGGCTTTGTTTGTCGACCTTGGATTCACATTTTGATTTTAACGGCGCAAGCCGTTTTTTTTGTAAACAGCCGTCATAAACGACTGTTTTAATAAATCGCTTTTTCCCAACAGATAGTCGGTAGAAACGTCGAAAAGAATTGATAGCGGACTATTTGTTCTATAGAAGGTTGTTCAAGCCAAATCCATATTACGTGTGAAACGCTTGGCAATAATATTCAATATAACCGATAAAACAAAAACACGGGCGCGAGAATATACTCGCGCCCCTGTTCTTTATTTTTCTTAATTAGTCTTACTACGTCTTTAAATCGACAATGCCGATAAAAAAATTGCCGCTTTAAACCATTTTTATTATTTCCTTTTTCAGTCTGGTTATGATTTTCTTTTCCAGACGGGATATGTAGGACTGGGAAATGCCCAGCAAATCCGCAACTTCCTTCTGTGTTTTTTCCTCCGCGCCGTTTAACCCGAAGCGCAGATTGACTATCTGCTGCTCTCTTTTGGAAAGCTTGGTCAGGCTCAGGTTTAAAAGCTCCTTTTCCACCGAAACCTCTATGTCGTTGTAAACAAGGTCGTTTTCCGTGCCGAGAATGTCCCCCAGCAGCAGCTCGTTGCCCTCGCTGTCCACGTTCAAAGGCTCGTCAAGAGAAACCTCCAGCTTGCAGCGCACCACCTTGCGCAGATACATAAGAATTTCGTTTTCGATACAGCGGCTGGCATACGTCGCAAGCTTGATTTTCTTGACCGGCTCGAAGCTGTTGACGGCTTTTATCAAACCAATTGTGCCGACGGAGACGAGATCCTCCAGGTCTATGCCGGTGTTCTCGAATTTTTTGGCAAGGTAAACCACAAGCCTGAGATTGTGCTCTATGAGCTTGTCGCGCGCCTCCTCGTCGCCCTCTGCCGCAAGGGCGACCATTTCCGCCTCCTGCTCGGGCGTCAACGGCTTTGGCAAAGCCTCCGCTCCGCAGATAAAGGCAACTATTTTTTCTTTCCAGCTGCCCACGTCAAAAAGATTTTTAAGAAAAGCGAGGATTTTCATAGTTTCTTCTTCCTTTAATTGTTTTTTGAAATTTTCTTCTTGTTTACTCGTCAAAAGAGGCGTTGAGCAATATGTCGAATTGCCCGCCGCCGCGCATTTTCTTTCCCGCCAGCGCGGCGTAAACCTCCTTAGGCTTGTCGTCCACCTCGAAAAGGTCGGGCTTAAAGGCATAGGCTCTCTGCCGTTTTCCCGCCACGGTGTCGAAATATATGACCTTGAATCTTTCGTCCCTCGAAGCGGGTGACGCCAGCCACTGCGCCAGCAGCTCCGCCGCAAATTTAGACAACCGCTTGTCCAGCACAAAGCATACGGGCAGTCCGTCGCTTTCCAGCAGATTGCCGCTGTCAACATAGCCTTTTAGCTCGAACACTCTGCCGTTTAAGGAAAGCCTGACCTTGCGCATAAACGCCGCCCTCTTTTTTGCGGCGCTTATATAGCGCGTTATATTGAACGCCAGATAGACGAAAAGTCCTATTCCCGCCGCGTAAAGACCTATCGGCACGCCCCAAGTGTAATTCAACGCCGACATTGCCTTAAAATCCGTGCCCGTCATATAAAACAGACCTAAAATCGCTCCCCCCAATACAAATGTATATGCCACAAAAATCAGATTAGACATAATATAGTATTTTAATTTAAATTTCGGCAAAACGATAAGGGTCATGAGAAGCGCAACGACAAGCTTCAAAAGAAAAGCCGCCCACGCGGGAGCTTTCAGAAGCGGCAGCGCCAAAGCGCACGCCGTTCCCAGCAAAGCCGAAAGCAGAACGCGCCACACGCGCGGCTTTTGCCTGAGCGTTAAAAACGCGGCGTACAAAAGCAGCGTATTCATAGTCATGTTGTCGATAACGACATATTCTATGTAAACAGTCATGAGCGAGTAAGTAGATTTTACATTACCGCCGACCTATCGATTTGAGTGTTTTGGCTGATTTTTGTTGAATTTAGGCAGAAGACCTCCGGAGAGGACGTCGGAGGTCTTTTGCTGCAGCCTTAAATAAATATCTTTTTGTTGAATTTAGGCAGAAGACCTCCGGAGAAAAACGTCGGAGGTCTTTTGCTGCGCCTTGAAAAAACAACTTTTTGTTGAATTTAGGCAGAAGACCTCCGGAGGGGACGCCGGAGGTCTTTTGCTGCGCCTTGAAAATTCCTTTTGGATTTCAGGCCTTGACTATTTCGAAATAATTTGCGGGATTTACAAATTTTCCGTCTTTTTTCATTTCCAGATGAAGGTGGGCGCCCTCCGCGCACTCGTATGCGGCGGAAGTGGAAACGCTTCCTATTTTGTCGCCCTTCTTCACCTTGTCGCCCTCCTCGACGTCGATTTCGTCGCCGAGAGAGAAATAAGTGCTGACAAGTCCGTCCGCATGGGTGATTTCAACAATATTGCCCATGCCGTATTCGTTTCTGACCGAAGTAACCGTGCCGTCGCAGATAGCCACCACGTCCGTGCCCTCCTCGGCAAGGAAGTCAACGCCGTTGTGCACGCTCCACTCGTTGAGCGTCTTTTTGAACACAAGCACGTATTCGCTGTCACGGCTGTAATCCATACCCAGCGTGTATTTGGCTACAGGCGCCATAAACGTGGGCTTTTGTTCCTCCGGCGCGCCGGGAACGAGATAATCGTTGTATTCGCCGAGATAAGTGTCGTCAGTCGAGGGTCCGACGGGCGTTACGGGATTTTTGCCCAAGCTGACGCCGAGAATTATGCCCGTGATTGCAAGCACGCAGGCGATTATTATTATCAGAACCAGATTCTGACGCAAAAACCGCAGAAAGTTGTTTGATTTTTGTGTACTCATTTTTGAATTGCCTCCTAATTTCTCACAATGTGATATGTATTATTGACTGCCTTACGCTTTTTAAACGTCCGATAAGAAATTTTTTTTTAATAACTCCCAAGCAGCAAAGGCGAGCCTATGTGAACTACGCCGCAGTTGACGGCAAGCTGAATGTTTATTTCTCTGCCGTCAACGGAAATGCTGCCTTTGAGCAACGGCGAATAGCCGTAAACGCACAAAATCCCCTCGCCAATCGTTTCGGAATATATTTCCCTGACATGCAGCCGCTTCAGCCAAGCCTCCGCGTCCATTACGTCTCCGTCGAAGGAAACCGAAACTCCCGAATACCCGTCGGGCGCGCCGTCAAGCTCGTCCAAACCGCATTGAACAATAGTCCCCGCTCCGTTTTCAATGACGCGTAAACTTGACCTCGACACGACGCAGTCGTAAAAAAAGCTGTATGTACCTCCAACGATTTTGACGCGGTTGGTAAAATCTGCAGGCGAGTTTACAAGCAGCAGCGCGAACATCGTAAAGCACAACAGCAATATAAAAGCCTTTCTTCTGAAATCCTTCATGACAAATAGCATTGACAGAAAAAATAAATTTAAACGTATCCGCAAAAAATAACAAATCAAGCTTGCCCCGCGCATGACGCCGAGCAGCTTTCTTCGGAATAAAAACATGACATATACTTGAATTTTTTTACACAAAAAGCCCGACGGAAATCCGTCGGGCTTTGAAATTGTCCGGAAACAGTTATTTGTTGAAATAGTCGAAAACATTTTGCGCCGCCGAGCGCGAAAGACCTTTTGTCGCGGCAAGCTCGTCTACGGAAGCCGACGAAATGCTTTCGATGTTTTTAAATCGTTTCAAAAGCTCGGTCTGTCTTTTTTCGCCTATGCCCTCTATTTTGTCCAGCTCGGAGCGAAGCGCGTTTTTGTTGTGCAGACGTCGGAAATAAGTTATCGCAAAGCGGTGAGCCTCGTCCCTTATGTTTATAAGCAGATTGTGGGCGTGACTGTTTGGCGGAAGCCTAATCGGCTCGTTGTCACGCGTTGTGTAAACAAGCTCCTCCCTTTTTGCCAGTGAAATAAGCTCGACATATACTCCCGTTTTTCCCATTGCTTTTTTCGCGCTGGACAGCTGTCCCAGTCCGCCGTCCACGACAATGAGGTCGGGTTTCAAGCCGAAGCTTTCGTCCCCCTCCTTAAGTCTTGTCAGACGCCTCGTAAGCACCTCCTCCATGCTTGCGAAGTCGTTTGCACCCTCCACCGTATTTATTTTGAAGCGACGGTACTGCGACGCGTCCTTTTCGCCGTCGGTAAACACAACCATGGATGCAACCTTGTCCGTGCCGCTGATGTTGCTGATGTCGTAGCACTCCATTCGGCGGGGCAAAGCAGCAAGGCCGAGAAGATTTTTCAGGTCGTTCACCGCGCCCGTCGTCCTCGCCTTAAGCCTGTCGCTTTTTATCTGACTTTTTTCCAGCTGCTCGGCGGCGTTTGCGTAAGCCATATCCGCAAGCTGTCTTTTGACGCCGCGCACCGGCATAAACACGCGAATTTTTTTGCCGTAGCGCTCGTACAGCAGCTGCTCCAATGCCTGAAGGTCGTCGGGATTGCAGTTGAGCAAAACCTGACTGCCCACAGAATTGGTTGCGGAAAAATACATGGTGAGAAAGCTGGACAGCGTTTGTCTCTCGTCAAGCCCCGCGTCGGTTACGGGATAATTTTCCACAAGCAGAACCTTGCCCTGTCTGACCATAGTCTGATTTACGACTGCGGTGCGTCCGTTGTGGGCTATCGCAAATACGTCGAGGTCTACGGGTTTTCCGAGAGTCACGAGCTTGGTTTCCTTGATACGCTCTATCAGCTTCAGGCGGTCGCGGAATACTATTGCTTTTTCGTAATTTCCCGATTGGGACGCCTGCTCCATAAGCTCCTTCAAACGAAGCTCCGCCTGCCTTGTGTTTCCGCTAAGAAACTCGACAATCCCCTTTACATAACCGTCGTATGTTTCTTTGTCCACCTTTCCGATACAAGGCGCGCTGCACCTGCCGATGTGATAATTAAGACACGCGCGAAAATTTTTGGGCACCTTTTCAAAGTCGAGACGGCAGGCTGCCGTCGGATAAATATCTCCCAGCATGGCAAGCAGCTGTTTCGTGCTTCCCATAATAGGTCCGAAGTACCTTGCGCCGTCGTTCTTGACCTTGCGCGTGATTTCGGGACGCGGAAAAGCCCTCCGCAAATCCAGCCTCACGAAGGGATATTGTTTGTCGTCCTTCAACATAATGTTGTAGGGCGGAGAATATTTTTTTATCAGAGTGTTTTCCAATGCCAACGCGTCGGTTTCGCTTTTGGTTATGATATAACGCATGTCGACGATGTGCGACAGCATTGCCATAACCTTTTCCGTCTTGTTGGAGGACACGAAAAAATACTGCCTGACGCGGTTGCGCAGGTTCTTCGCCTTTCCGACGTAGAGGACCTTCCCGTCCCCGTCAAAATAAATATAAACGCCGCTGTCGGTAGGCAGATCGCGAAGCTTGTCCTGTAAACTCATAATAAGATTATATCACAAACTCGCATAATTGTGCATATAATATCCGAAAGGACGGGAAAATCAGTTTGCGGCTGCGGCATAACCGACGAATTCAACCCCGCAAAGCAGAATATCGTTGATTTTGTTGTCCGTCAGGCGATAAAAAACTATTTTGCCCTGCCGCTCGCTTTCCACTATGCCCATGCTTCTCAGGCTTTTCAGCTGATGTGAAACCGTCGTCTGGTTCATGCGGCACACGTCGGCAAGGTCGGTCACGCACATGCGGCTGATTGCCAGCGCGGAAATGACTCTCAGCCTGCTGCAATCGGAAAACAGCGCGAAAAAGTCGGCAAGCCTTGACGCCGACTTGACGCTGGGCAGATAATAAGAAACTTCTTTTCTGGTTTTGTTGTCGAGAATTTCCATGAAATTATTTTAAATCCGGTACACTTGCGGATTTTCGCGCATATTGTAGTAAAGAAACGACGTTTGTCAAAAGGAGGTCTGTATGAACATTGGAAATAATCTTTTGTACCTGCTGCTGCTCTATGCGGTGCTGGACAAAAACAACAAATTAAGCGTGACGACCGGTTTGCTCATAGCAATAGGAATCATGATATTCAGCGCGTGCTGCAATCCTTGCGGAAACCGCTGTCCGGGAACAAATCCGACCATAGGTCTCAACAACAGCTTTGCCTTTGCCAACGGAATAGCAGTTTAAAAAAAGCGTCCCGAAAGGGACGCTTTTAATTTTCTTCCGGCGGAGGGTTGTCGCCTCCGTTTCGTTTTATTATCAACGAGGAAATGTACTTCAAGCCTCCTCCCGCAATGAGGTCGTAAGGCACAAGCGCCGCCTGAGGCACGAGAAGAAACACCCACAAAAACCACTCCAAAGAAGTATATTGATTCCAGTATTCAGAAAAAAACAAATAGGTAAGCAACACCAACAGCCCCAGCGCTATTTCCAGAACGGCGTACTTGACAAGCCATTTAAACGGCGTCGTCAGCCTGCTCCTGTCAACATAAGTCTTGACAATCATATACGGCGCAAAAAAGACCGCAAAAGGCAGCACATAGAAAAATCTGCCGGAAATAATCATAGACAGAGCTGCCGCAACTGCGGCTATGGCTATGCAGTAGCCCAACGTCCTGTCATAGGCAAGCGCGGGAATAACCGTCACGAAAGACGCGACTATCGAAAGAGTTATCGTTACGGGCAGATATACCGCGCCGATAAGCAGCACGGACGCAATAGCGCCCATAACTCCCGCCAGAGCGATTTTGTTTGCGCGTTTCATCCGCAGAAGCCTCTGCCGCAGCACTCGCAGCAAAGATTGGCAAGGCAAACGTCGCCGCAGCAGCTGCCCGTGCACGTTCCGTTGCCTGCCGGCCCCGCAGAATAACCGTTGCCTGCCGGCGCCGAGGTTGAGCGCATCTGCTCGGGCGGCACGGCGTTGCTCGCAAGAATCTTGTTGAGCTTTTCAAGCGAATTTTTGTATTTCATGTTCTGCGGGTCGAGAGACAGAGCAAACTCAAGCTGCTTTTTGGACTCCAGAAACCAGTTTTTCTTGTAAAACACAATGGATTGGAGATAATGCCACTCGGCGGTGCGCGGCGTAAGGTTGTCCAGCATTTCCTGCGCCTTGTTCACGTCGCCGTTTTTTATCACCTCTTCTATCGCGGCGTAAGCCTGCTCCGCGTCTCCGCCGTAGCTGTTGTACTCGGAGCGGGCGCGTTTGATTTCGCTGTAAGCCCTTTCCAGCTTTTCCAGCTTGTCGGCAGCTTCCTCGCCGGCAGGACCGTTCTGAAAACGCTCCTCGCCGTATTTCTCCCGCAGTTTTTTGTAAGCGCGTTCCAGCTCCTCGTCGGAGACAGAGGGGGATACTCCGAGTATTTCATACAAATTTTCCATACAAGTCTAATTTTCCCTTTTATATTTTTCAAATACCGATTTCGTCTTGTTGCGGATAAAATCGTAAATTACGTTTTTGAGCACGCAGACGTACTTAGTAAGATTGCAATCGTTGAAGCTCTCCGCCGTTTTGTTGAGTGTGGTCATAAAAACGAAATCAAGAGTTTCGCGGTTTGTCTCCACAAAATCACGCGCGTCGTCGGTATGCCCGAAGCACGCCGTAAGCGGATTGTAATTTTTTCTTTTGTTGTCCTTTTCCAAATCGTCCAGCGCGTCAATCAGATATATCCACTTGCCTATATTATAACACAAATTAAGAATATATTCGTTTACATGCTCCTCTCCCAGCGCCCACACCGCAAAATCCCGCGTCAGCGCCGCAAACGGCTCGCAAACCATGTCCAGCACGTCGCAGCCGCTCTTTTCCAGCGCGCGCAGCTCGTTGTAGCGCGTTTCCACCGTCTGCGCCAAAAGAGGCTCGGTTTCAGCCGCTTTTGCAAAAGGCTTTTTAATCAAACCGAATGCCGCCCTCTTTTTCGCGCCGAAGCTCCCGTCCTGCTTGTCGTCCACGAGATTGAAATACATGAGAATCACATTTGCATAAGCCAGCTTGTCGGTGATTTCGTCGGGACGCACGAGCGGTCTTTTTTTGAAAGGACTGGCAGCGCATCTGTCGTTGTAAATCTCGACATCCGAATTGAGAAAGCTGTGGAACAACACGTTGAAAAAGTTGATGTCGAAATTGCTTGTAAGACGGGAAGCGTTGCCGAACAATTTTTTGGTCGAAAGGCAAATTCCGCAAAGAAATGTGTGCCACAGTCCGTATTCGCCTTTGGACAGACGCTCCTTTTCAACATTGATATATCCGAACATCAGAACCTCGAAACGAACCCGATTTTTTTGTAGACCTTGGCAAGAGTTTTTTCCGCCCTCCGCGACGCCTGCTCCGCGCCTCTTTTGAGGATTTCCGCAAGATAAGACTTGTCCTCCAGCAGCTCTTTGCGCCTTTTTTGTATAGGCTCCAGTCCTGCGATAACGGCGTCCGCGACGCAGTCCTTAAGCTCGCCGTACCCCCTGCCCTCGAACTGTTCGACAATGCGCTCGACGGATATGCCGGAGAACCGCGAATAAATGGTCAGCAGATTGGAAATCGCCGGTTTATCCTTGCCGAAACGCACGTGGGTGTCGCTGTCGGTAACCGCGCGCCTGAACTTGCGGCGTATAACGTCGGGCGAATCTGTCACCGAAACATAACCGTTGTCGTTGTCGTCGGATTTGCTCATTTTGGAATTGGGGTCTGACAGACTCATGATACGCGCGCCGTTTTGCGGAATAAAAGGCTCCGGCACGACAAACGTCGGAGAATAACGCGAATTGAAGCGCTCCGCAAGGTCGCGCGCAAGCTCCAGATGCTGCTTCTGGTCGGCTCCGACAGGCACCAGATCCGTCTGATAGAGAAGAATGTCGCTCGCCATAAGCACGGGATAATCCATTAGTCCCATATTTAGGTTTTCGCTGTGGCGGCGCGCCTTGTCCTTGAACTGCGTCATGCGGTTCAGCTCGCCGACATAGGTCAACGTATTGAGCACCCAGGCAAGCTCGGCGTGGGCAGGCACGTGAGACTGCACGAAAATCGCGCTCTTTTCAGGGTCTATCCCGCAGGCTACGTAAAGTGCGGCAAGCTCCAGGGTGTTGGCGCGAAGCGCGGCGGGAACCTGCTGCACCGTAATGGCGTGCATGTCCACCACGCAGAAAAGACAGTCGAAATCCTCCTGAAGCCCCACCCAGTTCCCCAGCGCTCCGAGATAATTGCCTATAGTAATCTGACCGCTCGGCTGAATACCGCTGAAAATAATTTTTTTGGCGCTTTGCTCGCTCATTTAACCGTCCTCTCCAAACAATGCAAATATTTTGAATTTTTGGCTTAAATAATAACACAGATAACGATTTTTGACAAGCAAAAGCGTACTCTAACGCTTTTGCGCCGAATTTTTCAAGAAAATTATATCATTTCAACGGCATTTGCAAAAAAACGTCCCGTTTGAAACGGGACGTTTTGTCACTCTGCAAATTTCGAAATAAATACGGGAAGGTTTTCTCCGGCGCAGCTGACGGAAAGAGTAAACTCCACCATAAACACATTGGAGAGCATTTCCAGCTCCGTCATAATATTGCCTAAATCCTTTATGTCCTTGCCCACAATTCTCGACATGCTGTCCACAAAGACCTTTTCTATGTCGTAATTGCCGGCGAGCACGCCTTTGAGAAAAGCGATAAAGGTTTCTTCGCTGTTGACCTTGTATTCGCTTGCGTCAATCAGCTTGATGGTGTGCTCCAAGTCATGTATGCGGGAGTTGTCCTTGTCGATGTAGACCACAACGCCCTTAGCCTCCGCAACGCTCCTATTGGCGGAATCCACCATCTTTTTTGTTTTGCCAGAACCCTTTTCACCGTAAATGATATTGATTTTTGCCATTTTTTGTTTCGACCTCCGATTGATTGGCGAGTTGGTTTGTTTTTAATATTGTAGCAGAAAAGCCTTCAAATTCAAGTCTTTTGCAAAAATTTTCACTTAATTTCTTCAATAAAGGTCTTTATGCGCTCTACGCCCTCGCGTATCCTTTCGATACTCAGGGTATAAGTGAGCCTTATGTAGCCCTCGATACCGAAGCACTCGCAGGGTATTGTGGAAACGTGAGCGTGCTCGGTGAGCAGCTCGGAAAATTTAAGCGCGCTGTCGATTGCTTCGCCGCGATATTTTTTGCCGAGCAGCGCGGAGATATCCACCATGACGTAAAACGCTCCGTTGCCCTTGACGTATTTTATCGAAGGAACGGTTTCCAGACAGCTCCAAAGAGCGTTGCGTCTTTCCTCGAAAACCGTGCGCATGTTTTTGATAAAGGCGTCCCCCTCGTCCAGCGCCGTGACCGAAGCGTATTGCGCTATTGTGTTGGGATTGGAGGTCTGGTGGCTTTGCAGCGCGCCCATGTATTTCGCAACTGCGGCGGGACTTGCGGCATAACCTATCCTCCAACCGGTCATGGCGTAGGATTTGCTCATGCCGTTTATCAGAATGGTTCTGTCCTTCATGTCGGCAATCTGCGCAATGGAGAAATGACTGAGTCCGTCGTAGGTCAACGCTTCGTAAATTTCATCCGCTATTATCCATACGTCGGGATGACGGCGCAGCATGGCTGCAAGCTCCTCTATCTTTTCTCTTGAATAAACAGTGCCGGAGGGGTTGTTGGGCATGTTCACAATCAAAGCGCGGGTTTTGTCGGAAACGACTTTTTCTATTCTGTCCACGTCCAGCGCGAAGCCCTCCTCCGCTTTGGTCTCGACTACGACGGGCTTTGCGCCGCAGATTTTTATCAGTTCGGGATAAGTCAGCCAATAAGGGCTGATTATTATGACCTCGTCGCCCTCCTGACACACCGTCTGCAAGGCATTGAAAAGGCTCTGCTTGGCGCCGGTGCTTATCACTATCTGCTCGGGCTGGTAGTCAAGACCGTTGTCGCGCTTAAGCTTCGCGCACACAGACTTTTTGAGGGGCGTTATTCCGCTTGCCGGCGTATACTTGGTGAGTCCCTTGTCCAGCGCGTCCTTGGCGGCGTTGACAATAAACTCCGGCGTATTGAAATCCGGCTCGCCCGCGGCAAAGCTGACGATGTCCACTCCGTTTTCCTTGAGCTTGTTGGCTTTCGCCGTGATAGCCAGCGTCAAAGAAGGCGAAACATTTTTGGCACGATTGGTTATATTAAGCATTTTTATGTCCTCCAAAGGCTTAATCCTTGTGTTTTGTTCTTTGTTTTCAATCTCCCTTTTCCAGCTTGGCGGTCTGGTCGGCAAGTCTCAATGCCTCTATCATCTGACCGATGTCGCCGTTCATAAAGCTGTCGAGGGAGTAAAGCGTAAGGTTTATTCTGTGGTCGGTTACCCTGCCCTGCGGAAAGTTGTAGGTGCGTATCCTCTCGCTCCTGTCGCCCGTGCCCACCTGCGTTTTCCGCGCGTCGGCATACTCCTTGTCCGCCTGCGAGCGATAAAAATCGTACAATTTGCTTTTGAGCGTTTTCATCGCCTTTTCCCGGTTTTTTATCTGGCTGCGCTCGTCCTGACAGCAAACCACGATGCCTGTGGGTATATGCGTCATGCGGATTGCGCTTTCAGTTTTGTTTACGTGCTGACCTCCGGCCCCGCCGCTCCTATAAGTGTCTATTTTCAAGTCCTTTTCGTTTATGTCTATTTCGACGTCCTCCATTTCGGGCAGCACCGCAACTGTGATTGTGGAGGTGTGTATCCTCCCCTGAGACTCCGTCTCCGGCACGCGCTGCACTCTGTGGACTCCGCTCTCGAACTTGAATTTGCTGTACGCTCCCGCGCCCACCACGATAAAGGACGCTTCCTTGAGTCCGCCCAGCTCCATTTCGTTGCTGTCCAGCTCCTCGATTTTAAAGCGCTGCTTTTCGGCGTACATGCTGTACATGCGTTTTATCTGCGCGGCAAACAGCGCCGCTTCGTCGCCGCCGGCGCCCGCTCTTATTTCCACGATGACGTTCTTTTCGTCGTTGAGGTCAACGGGCAGCAGCAGAACTTTCAGCTTCTGCTCCAGCTCGTCTCTTTTTTCCTTGAGAGACGAAATTTCCTCGTGCAAAAGCTCCGCCATTTCCCTGTCCTTTTCCGTTTCAAGCGCGGCAAAAGACAAGGACAAATTGTCGTCCGTATGCTTCCAGTCTCTGTAAGCCTCGACAATTTCTTCCAATCCGCTATGTTCCTTGACCAGCTTTTTCCACGCGGAATTGTCCGCGATTATCTCCGGTCGGGAAATCTCGGCGGTTAAAAATTCGTATCTCTCCTCTATTTTTTTCAGCTTGTCAAACATCGGATTCATTTTGTCCGTCCGTAAATTTTATTTTTTCTGCGCTAAAATCATGCGCTCCACGTTGTCGTAATCCTTTTTCACGTGAACATTGAAATTTTCGCGCAGCAATCCCGCCACCAGCTCCGCCTGGTCGTAACCCACTTCGAGATAAAGTCTGCCGCCGTTTTTGACGAAACGCGGCGCTTCCTTTGCGATTATGCGATAAAAATCCAATCCGTCCGCTCCGCCGTCAAGCGCAAGGCGAGGCTCGTGCTCTTTTACGTTTGCGTCAAGAGTATCGATTTCTTCCGTCCTGATATAGGGAGGGTTGCACACAATCATGTCGAATTCGCCGCTTATGCCTTTGAACATATCCGACTTGACAAAGCGCGCCTTTGCTTTCAATCTTTTGGCGTTTCTCTTTGCAACGGCAAGCGCCTTTTCCGAAACGTCGGCAAGCGTAGCCTCCGCCCCCGTCTTTTTTGCTATCGTAAGTCCCACGCAGCCGCTGCCGCAGCAAAGGTCAAGCACTTTGTCGCCTTTCTCGACGACGTTTAAGGCCTGCTCGGTCAGAAGCTCCGTCTCGGGGCGTGGTATAAGCACGTCCTGATTCACCTCGAGCTCGTATTCGAAAAATTGAGCTGTGCCGAGAACGTACTGCAGAGGCTTGCCCGAAGCAACCTGCTCCAGCATTCTTTCCGCTTTCAGACACGCGCCGAAGCTTATTTTAAGCTCGGGATTTGACAGCTCGGGACGCTTGGTCTTCAATATCGAGCACAAAATCCAGTCGAAATCGGACTGCAAGCCCTTTTCCTCGACGTAATCGCGCTTTTGCGCCCGAAACTCCGCCACCGGCACGGGCTGCGGAAAGCTTACCGTTTCTTTCGTCGGGTCGGCGTCAAGCTCTCTCACTGCGTTGAACGCGGCGATTGCCACCTCGCACATCGCGTCGTCAGGCTCTTTGGTTGTAAGACGCTGCATCTGCTTGCCCAGCCATTTGAAAGGCACGAAAAGAAAGAAATCCGTTTTTGCAAGCAGCATGAGAAATTCGTAAGAAACTGCGGCAGTAAGCGGCAGCATAAGCAGCTTTATGCCGGCGCGCACAAACACGTTTTCAAAAAACAGTTGGAAATTGCATGCCTTGGCGACAATACCCGCCACCATCATCAGTATGACGGAAATGATAATAACAAAGACCACGAAGCTTGTTCCGCAGCGGTCGTGATGCTTGCTGGAGCTTTGCACGTTTTCCACGGTAAGCTCCTTTTCCGCCTCGAAGCAGTTTATCGTCTTGTGCTCGGCGCCGTGATACATAAAGACGCGCCGCACGTCCTTGACGGACGCGCAGAACACAAAATAGCCGAGCATAATAACCACCTTGACCGCGTTGTCGATAAGCAGCGTCCCCATGTCCGACAGCTCGACGCTAAAAATCTTTTCGATTAGCTTCGGAACGAGGCTGGGCAGAAAAATAAAAAGCGCCACAGCCAAAACCAGCCCAAGCAGCAGCGACACCGCCATAGCCGTCTTGAAGCCCTTTTGATTGGCGTCCGCTTCCTCCTCTCCCGCAATCTCGGCGGATTTGTAAAGCGTTTTCGTGCCTACGACAAGAGAGGCGACCAAATTGACGACGCCCCTGACAAACGGAATTTTTCCCGCTTTGGATTTTTTATTGAGACGAGCGGTTTCAAGACGTATTTTGCCCGATTCGTCCCGCACCGCAAGCGCCACAGAGGTTTCTCCGCGCATCATAACGCCCTCGATGACAGCCTGTCCGCCGATTTTTGTTTTTGCCATAATTTCCTTTTGTTTAAGAGTATATCAAAGCGCCGCGTTTAAATCAACTAAAAGGGAGCGGCGGCAAGTATTTTTTTCTTTGTACAACAAAAGAGCACAGAAAAAATTCTGTGCTCCTCAAACAAGTCACAAATTTCAGATTCCGTATCTTTTCTTGAATTTGTCCACGCGTCCGCCTGCGTCCACCAGCTTTTGTTTTCCGGTGAAGTAAGGGTGGCACTTGTTGCAAATTTCGACCTTGATAACATTATCCTTCTTTGTAGAGCCGGTCTTAAAGGTTTCGCCGCAGGCGCAAACAACCGTAACCTCATGATAATTAGGATGAATATTTTCTTTCATAGCCGTTACCTCTAAAAAATTTCAATAGCTTTGCTATTATATACCCCGCCGCGCAATAAGTCAAGGGTTTTTCGGCAATTTAACGCGCAAATTTTCTTGCGGCTAATCGGTAGCTTTTTTAATCGTATTTTGATATAATATCAATAATCGGAAAAAAGGAGTTTTCTTTTGAAAGCGTGGAAGTACAGCAAGCCCAGCGGCGTCAAGCTAAAGGTAGATTTGCCCAGCAGTCTCACGGAAGATAAAACCGTAAAGGTAAAAATCGAAAGAGTCTTAACGGGAAATTTTGAACGAAAAATCATTTCGGGCGAGACGGAGTGCCCCGACGGTCTCACGATAGGCAGATTTGCCGTAGGCGTAGTCAGCGAGCTGTTCGACGCGGACAAAAGCAAATTCAACCGTATCGACCGCGTGGTCATCGAGCCGCATCTCCCCTGCGGAAATTGTCTCCCCTGCCGCAACGGCAAATTCGCTTCTTGCGAAAACATGCAGTGTCTGGGGCAAACCCTTAACGGTCTTATGCAGGATTTCATAACTCTCCCCGAAAGCTGCTTGCACAAAATTCCCGAGCCTCTCAAATCTGAAAATGCATTGATAACCGAGCACGTGGCATTGGCAATACATATACTCGACGCTCTCAAGCTTGAAAAGGGCGAACACATCGCCATTTTTTCGGGCAGCAAATTGGGCGTGATACTCGCGCAGTTGTCAAGCTATTATCAGGCAATCCCCGTATTGATTGACGAGGACGAGGACGCGCTTGCTCTGGCAAGGTCAAACAACATATATTACACCTTCAACCCGAAAAACTGCGACGTGATAAAAGAGCTGTTTTCGGTGACGGGCGGCAGACGGTGCGAAAAGGTTGCTTATCTGCCCAACCGCGCAAGCGGCGTGGACGACGCGGTCAACGCCTGCGCGTTCAATGCAAGGCTGTGCGTGGGAGGCTTCGTACCCGACACGATAAGCGTAAATCTGCCTGCGGCTCTTCAAAAAAACATAACAATAATGACCGCACGCACGGGTTTCGGAAACTATCCGTCCGCGCTCAATCTGCTGACAAACAAGGTCATCAAAATGTCCGACTTTTTAAGGAGGGATATCCCTTTCGACAAGTTCGACTCGGAGTTCCCCAAAACCGACGCGCACGCGCTTGACTACGGCGCGGTAGTGGTAAATCTGGATTAACGATTAAAACAAAAGAGAGACGATAATGTCCCTCTTTTTTTGTTCTATTTTTTTAAATATCTTACGGCAAGTCAATCCGATTTGCCCGCATTTATCCAAGAGGCTTTAAAAGCTCGTCGTCGCACATGTCTATCACGTCGCCCGCCCCTACAATGAGAACGATATCGTTTTTGTCCGCCGTTTCCCTGATTTTTTTCTTTGCGGCGGCAAAATCCTCGACATATTCGCACGGAGTCACTCTGTCCACCGCCGCTGCAAGCGTTTTGCCGCTGACGTTTTCTATCGGCTTTTCACGAGCTGCGTAAATAGGCAGAATCCACAGCTTTTTTACGCCGGAAAAGCAATAGACGAAGCGATCGAACAAGCCCTTCGTTCTGCTGTAGGTGTGCGGCTGAAAAACCATATAAATATTGTCGAAGCTTTTCAGCTTAACGGCGTCCAGCAAGGCCTTTATTTCGGAGGGATGATGAGCATAATCCGCAACGATATTCGTATAGCCGCAGTCAAAGGTTTCGTAGCGCCTGCTCACCCCCGCAAACCCGGACAGCAGCATACAAACGGTCGGCATATCAAGACCGAGACAAAAGCAGGCTGCAACAGCCGCAAGCGCGTTGTAAACATTGTGCCTGCCGGCAACCTTCAAGTCCACGTGACCGACAGTGTTCCCCTCTGCTTTTACGTCGAAGGAAAAATTTCCGTTGGTCTGCACAAGCTTCACCGCGCGCACGTCGCAGCCCCGCTTAAGCCCGAAGGTAATTTTCCTGCCCTTTATTCTCGCCCGCGTAAACGCGTCTATGCCGTCGGCGTTCAAAACCACACAGCCGTCGGGACGCGTGTTTTGCGTAAAAGCCACAAAGCTGTCCTTGACGTGCCTTAAGCTTCTGAAATAATCGGTGTGGTCCAGTTCTATATTGAGCAGCACGGAAACATAAGGGTGCAGATATTTAAAGCTTTCTCTGTACTCGCACGCTTCGCTTATGCAATATTCCCCGCCGCCCTTTTCAAAATTGCTGCCGCTGCGCTTTAAAACGCCGCCGATAAAAACAGCGGGCTTTTTCTGCAAACCGTCGAGAATATGCGCCAGCATACCTGTGGTAGTCGTCTTTCCGTGACTGCCGCACACCGCCACGCCGAACGGATAATCGTCGAAGATATCCCCCAGCGCCTGCTCGCGCCGCACAACGGGTATGGAATTTTGTCTGCAATAGTCAAGCTCCACATTGTCCTCCTTTACCGCCGAGGTAAAAATACACAACCCGACGGTCTCCTTGTCTACGTTGGACACGTCGTGCCCTATGTGAATCTCGGCTCCGAGCCCTCGAAGCAGCATGGTCTGTTCGTTTTCTCTGACGTCGCTGCCGCTGACCTCAAAGCCCTCGGTCAGAAAATACTGCGCGAGCGCGCTCATGCTTATGCCGCCGATACCTACCAGATGAATTTTTCCTTTTAACTTAATTTCGTCCATATTAAATTTTATTATAAAATGTGAAATTTAAGTTAAATTTTTTATGAAAAATTTTAATTAAAGTATTGTGTTATTTTGAATTTTATAGTATAATAATACCACCTTCGGGAAAACATTTTAAAGAGGTTACATCATGAACATTTCTGACATCAGAATCCGCAAAGTCGAAAACGATGAAAACAAGCTGAGGGGTATCGCATCGATTACCATAGACGATTGCTTTGTCATTCACGACATAAAAATAATCGAAGGCAAAGAAAGTCTTTTCATAGCAATGCCCAGCCGCAAAACCAAAGAGGGGGAATACAAGGACATCGCGCACCCCATAAACAGCGAAACAAGACAAATGCTTTCGGACGCTGTTTTGAATGCTTATCGGCAGGCGGAATAATTTTTAAGACAAAAAGGACTGTCAAGCGGCAGTCCTTTTTTCATGCTTTTTTTCCTTTCTGTTGTTTACGAATTCGAGCACTATTCTTCCGGCAACGCACACCACTGCGGAAACAGCCACAGCAACGACCACAATCAGCTCGTGCCCCTTAACATCCACAAGTCCGATGAGGCTTCTTGCAAAGGGCAGGCAAAGCCCCAGGGCTACAAGAGCCGCGCTGCCCAGCGCAACGCAGAGATTTATCCAATTGAACGGATAGCACAAAACGCACAGGGCAACGACGCCGGACACTGTCATGGCAACAGTAGACAACGTCATAATCTGAGGCGCTTCGAGACTGACGGGAGCGCCGAAGCCGAAGCTTTCGTACAAATAAATTATCCCTACCGACAGGCTCAGCGCCAAGCCGGACGGAATTGTCCTAATCAACGTGTTTGAAATAAACCTGCCGGTAATAAGCTCCTTGTTGGGCTTGAGCGCCAGAAAGAACGAGGGCAGACCTATGACGAGAAACTCTATAAGATAGAGATTGCGCGGCTCGAAAGGATATTCCCGTCCCAGACAAATCATAAGCAGCGTGGTAAAAATGGTCATCGTCGTCTTCATCAGGAACAGGCTGGAGGAGTTTTGAATGTTGTTGACCACTCGTCTGCCCTCCGCCACCACGCTGGGCATAGAGGAAAACCTGCTGTCGAAAAGCACAAGGTGCGCTACGCTTTTGCTCGCCTGACTTCCCGCGCCCATGGCTACTGCGCAGTCCGCCTCTTTCATTGCCAGAATGTCGTTCACTCCGTCGCCCGTCATGGCAACGGTTTTGCCCTGCAGCTTGAATTGCTTTATCAGAAGCGCTTTCTGCTCCGGACTTACTCTGCCGAAAACGGTGTAGCGCGCGCTCGCCGCTATTACCTCCTCGTCCGACATGCCGTCAAGGCTTACAAAATTTTCGGCGTCCCGCACTCCCGCTTCCTTTGCGATGACCGAAACGGTCTGCGGATTGTCGCCGCTTATCACCTTGAGCATAACGTCGTTGTCGGTAAACCATTTTATCGTTTCTATCGCGTCGGGACGCACGGTGTCCTTGAGCACCACAAGCCCCAGCTGACAAAGGTCGTCCGGAAGCCCGTCGCCGTCGCCGCACAGGCATTTTTCGCTGAAAGCGACAAGCAAAACTCTCTTGCCCTGTTTTGTATATTTTTCAACCTCTCCGGACAGATTCCCCGAAGCGGGAACAAACTCGGGCGCTCCCACGACCAGAGTGCCGCGATTTTCAAAGCTCACGGCGCTGTATTTTCTTGCGGAGGAAAAAGGCACTACCTTTGAAAAATTTAGTTTGCCTCCGGAACCGAAATATTTTTCGAGAGCGCGCGCCGTCTGATTTTTCTCCCCCGAAGCGGAGATAAATTCCGGCATAAGCTCGTGCAAAAGCTCCGTTTTGTCGCAAAGAACCGTCTCCACCGTCATAGTGCCGTCGGTTATCGTGCCTGTTTTGTCCAGACAGAGCACGTTCACGCGTGCCAGCATTTCTATGCAGTACAAATCCTTGACCATCGCCTTTTTGGACGCCAGTCTGATGACGGAAACGGTGAGCGCGACGCTTGTCAAAAGCACCATGCCCGACGGAATCATGCCTATCATGCTGCCGGACGTCTGAATAAGCGCCTGCCTCCACTCCTCGTAGCCTCCGAGCTGATGTACGGTGGTGAAAAAAGTAGCTATACCCAAAGGGAAAATAATAATGGCCAGCACCTTGATAATGGCGTTTATCGACCGCATAAGCTCCGATTTGGGCTTCTGATATTTTTTCGCCTTTGCCGCCAGCGTCTGAACATAGCTCATGGCGCCCGCCCTTTCCACTCTGGCTACGCAGCTGCCCGAAACGGCAAAGCTGCCCGAAAGCAAGGTGTCGTTTGCGGTTTTTCTCACCGGCTCGGATTCACCCGTCAAAAGAGACTCGTCCGTTTCCAGCTGCCCCTCGAGCAAAACGCAGTCCGCGCAAATCTGATTGCCCGCTTCTATTTTTATTATGTCGTCTCTCACGACAGAAGCGGCGTCTATCGTCTGCTCCTTACAGTCCCTTATTGCTTTGACCTGCGGCGCATTCAAAAGAGACAGCTTGTCAATGGTTTTTTTCGCTCTTATTTCCTGAACTATCCCGATCGTGGTGTTGGCGATGATTATCACGCCGAAAAACAAATTGGGATAACTCCCCAGCGCCGCCATAAGTATCATTATGGCAAGCCCCAGCAAATTAAAAAACGTAAATATGTTGCCGATAAAAATAGACGCGTAGGATTTTGCGCCGGTTCGCTTGGTCTCGTTTCCGAGTCCGGCGGCTTTACGCTCGTCGACTTCGGCTTGCGTAAGCCCCACGTCTGTCGGCTTCAAAACCGAAATAACCTCAGTTGTTTGCTTGCGTTTCATACGATTATTATAGCTGAACGTGTCACAAAAGTAAACTTTTTTCGCACAAAAAAGAGCGTCGGGAAGTCCCCCGCGCTCACAAAAAACGCGTCGCCACGTGTCGCTCCGCAGAAATTAAATCAGAAGCCCGCTGCTCGCGCGCAGCGAATTAATCAGCCTCGCGCGTTTATTCAAAATCCTTTTGCTCGTCTTCGGCAGCCGACTCCGCAAGCTCCTCCGTCACGGTATCGGCAATGGCATCGGATATCTCCTCCGCAACCGCAGGCGCGAAATTCCTGTAGCCTACAAGACGGGCAGGTCTCAAGGCATAGCTCAATGCCAACGCCGCCCCGCCGCCTATAAGCGCGGTAAACCATTGAAGCGCGCCCATCATGACTGCGATTGTCTCCATCTGCTTGACATTAAAAAGCAAAGGATAAATCCATTTTACTCCCACGAAATAAAGGAAAATGAATTTCAAGCCCGCCGCAAGCACTATTGCCGCCGCTGAGACCAGCAGATTGTACCAAAATCTTCTCGTACTGCCGGAATCCACTCGCAAAAGCCACACCGCAACACCGAAAACAACTACGTATATAGCGTTGGAAACCGCGATGAAAGGCACAAGCAGAACATTGGGATTGAGTCCGAGACCGAGCGCGATGAAAGGCGTCACCACGCCCACGCAAATTCCGCCCACAATACCCGTCGTCATTGCCGCAAGCAAAAGACACATGTTGACGAAAGAGCCGGTGAGAAGCTGAATTTTGCTCACCCCCACAAGCCACTGCACAACCACGGTTACCGCCATCATGACGGCTATCCTGACAATTATAAACGCCTTGCCGGACGCGTTTCCGAACAAAAACACTCTTTTCATATTTTTCATCTCACCTGATATATTAAGCCCTGTCCGACGCTTTGTCAATCAATTTGAAATATTCCCCCCATTTGTATTCCCTGACCGGCATGGGCTTGCAATTGTCGAAATAAAGCACCAGCGCGGGTGAAATGCCGTTGTGGTTTTCGACTATCTCAAAACGCGCCAAATGTCCGTCGGCAATCAGCTTTTTGATTTTTGCATGATAGTTGAAGTACATATATCAAGTTTTTTCAATTTCGCACGTCGTAAACATGCGCAAATGCGCATATTACAAAAAAAGACGAAAAAATGGCGATTTTTATCTCATATACGCAAATGAACACATGCTCAAATGCGCATATATTCATTTGCGGCGCCGAGCCGTTTTGGTGTGCGAGACAGAATTCGCGCCGAAAATGCCGCAAAAAAAACAAATTATTCCCGCTGAGAACGCCGACATATTCCCGCCTTTTACGACAAGTTTTGCAAATGCGATTTTTTTCCACCGCCAAACAAAAAAGCCGTCTGAAAAACTGCAAAAATCAACTTACGTCTGCGCTTTGATCCGTCGCAGTGCACCGGTCGGAATTTTTCCCCGCTCTGCACCAATATCCCGTAAAATAAAAAATCAAGGAAAGTGCAGTGGCGGCAATCCAGCCGATAGGCCAAGACCACCAGATGCCCGACGTGCCCATCGAAGGCTCCAGAACAAAAGACAGCGCCACCCTGATTACAAGGTCGGAAAAGGTGGTAATCATAAAACGCCCCATAGCGCCCGAACCGCGCAAAACTCCGTCCGCCACGATTTTCGCGCCAATGACAAAATAGCAAGGCGACAAAATTTTGAGATAAGTCACGCCCGTGTCCATGGCAAGCGCGCTCGTATCGTCAAGAAAAAGCTTCATGCAGGCTTTGCCGCCGAAGAAAAAAGCGCAAAAGAAAGGCACGACAACGCAAAGACCGATTATCAGCCCCGCCCCGAACCCTTTCGGCACTCGCTCCACCTTGTGTGCGCCTATATTTTGCGAGGTGAAGCTGGACAACCCGTTGCCTACGGCGCTCACAGCGTTGACTGCAAAATTGTTAAGGCGCATTGCGGCGGAATACCCCGCGACAACAGACGAGCCGTAGCCGTTTATCAAGCTTTGAATAAAGATATTTCCCACCGAAATGAAGCTTTGCTGCAAAATACTCGGCACCGCTACGATTGCGATTTTTCCCAGCATGGGAAAGGAGAATTTTTTGTACGGCTCGTCCGTTTTCAAAGCGCGAAGCCGTCTGAACAGCGTAAGCCCCGAAAGCACGCAGGCAATGCCCTGCGCGATAAAAGTCGCCCAAGCGACGCCGCCCACTCCCATACGGAACGCCGCGACAAACAAAATATCAAGACCTATGTTGCCTATCGAAGAACCGATCAGGAAATACAGCGGAGTTCTGGAGTCTCCCAACGCCTGAAAAATGCCGTTGAAAACATTGTAAAGATATAAAAATACCAGCCCGCCCACATATATGTAAAGATAAAGACAGCCATCCTCGAATATATTTTCAGGAGTGTCTACCGCCCTCAAAAGAGGCTTGCAGGTCAACAACCCCACAACGGTGAGCAGCGCGGACAGCGCTCCGGCGGCGATGACCGTCGTCCAGACGGCAGTTTTCAGCTTGGCAGTTTCCTTTGCGCCGAAAAGTCTCGCTATGACTACAGAACAGCCTATCGAACAGCCGAAGGCTATCGCCATGAAAATCATCGTTATCGGATAAGAAGCCCCCACTGCCGCAAGCGCGTCCTCTCCCGCGAATTTTCCGGCAATCACGCTGTCGGCAAGGTTGTACATCTGTTGAAACACTATGCTCAAAAGCATAGGCAGCACAAACATAAACATAACCCTTATCGGCTTTCCGTTTGTCAAGTCCTTTACCATTTTTTCTTTCCTTTTTGTTTAGGTCAAAAAAATTATAGCACCACAACCATTTGATGTAAAATACAAAAATTTTGTTATTATATAAGGATTTTTAATAATTTATTAAGCGTTGATTATAACAGGTGCATATTCTACACCAAAATTTTTCCAAACGAACTCAAATGTATTTGTACAATTATCTAATAGTAATTGTAAAATAATTTCATTAGCCTGCCCGATAAGCTTAAACAGCCGTTACATATTTTTTCCCTTAAACGATACTTGCAGCAAAATTTTTTTTCAGGCTCTGACCGATTTTGTTTTTTTCTCATGCAGGTTTTTTCAGGGCAGGCTAAAGGGGGCGCTCCCAAAGGAAGCGCCCCCTTTAAATTGTTCCTTAAACAGGTTGAGAGATATATCTTTCGTCGTAAATGTTTATTGCAAACTGCGCGGAGAACCAAATACCGGTTTCTTTAGCCATATTCTTGATTTCGAACATGAAAACAGCCTCGTATTTTTCCCCGACGACGTTTACGTCAAAGGGATAAGATTGATAAGACGAAGCGGTGACTATCATTGCCGCAACGGTATATGCTACCCTTTCCGACTCAGCATCTTCAAAATAATTAAACCATACCACGTTGTCGAAATAGCTTACGTCAAAGTGTATGAACACTTCTCTGCCGGAGTTGGCTGTCGCCTGAATATTTTTGACGCGGACAAACCAGCGACCGTCCGACAAAGTCAGCTTGCTCCAGTCGTTAAATTCAACCTCATAAGCCGTCTGCAAGCTTCTGCCGTCTTTAACCCGAGCGTTTTCCCAACGCGCGTACATATTGAAGGTTTCGCCGTCAATACCCGTCACGGGGAAAACCACCCTTTCGCCCCAATCGCCGTCGACGGAGCCGTCCTGTGTCCACCAGCCGGCGAAATATTTTCCCTCTGTGGCGCACACGGGCAATGGCTCGAAGCTCACTGACGCGCCCTGAATGTTGGACAGGTTTTCGCCGTCGGTGTTGACAAAACGGAAGTTGGTTCTTGGCAGCGTGCCGTCAACAGTATCCAATTTGCCCGACAAGCCGTGAATAAACAAGAAGTCATACCAATCGGAGTATACCTCGACGGGTACCGCAAACCTGACCTGAGTTCTTTCGGGAGAGGAAGAATTTCCGAAAGTATGGAGCGGACAATCGACATAAGGAATGGCAGCGCCTTTGAAAACATACACGGTTGCGCTTCTGTTGCCATTGAAAGCGCCGTAGCAGATTTCTTCGATTGTAGTGGGGAAAGTTACAGTCATTGCCGTTGTATACGGAGCAAAATTGCTTCCTACAACTTTCACTCCTTCGGAAAATTCAATCGTCTGAATTCCGAACATGTTGTTCAACAGCTCTCCCGCCACATTTTCCACGCCTGCGGGCGTCACAAACGCACCGTTGTTTTCCATTATCAATCCTACGGGGCATATCAAAAGGGTTTTTCCGTCGGCTGAGCAAAGCATGCCACCGGAGGTCGAAAAATACTCCGAGCCTGCAGCCGCGTTTATCGAAGTAAGCATGTCGCAGTTCATGAAAGCGTGTGCGCCAATCTGTTCGACGGTCAAGGGAAGATTGACGGCAGTCAGAGACGAACACATCACGAAAGCCCCGCTCCCTATCGTTGCGACCGACGTTTCCGAAAGATTTATTTCCTCCAACATAAAGCAACCCGAAAACGCGTTTTCTGCTATTGACTCAAGCGTAGAAGGCAGCTGCACCGACGTCAGCGCCATACAGTCTTCGAACATACCTTTGGAAAGAGCGGTTATATTCTCGGGCACCGTAACCGATGTCATGGATTGAGCGCCGGAAAAAGCTTTTTCCGCAAAAGACGCGACTGTCGCAGGTATGGAATAAGCTCCTACGTTTTCCTTGCCGGAAACGCAGAAAAGGAGTTTGTCTCCGTCCGTTTCCTTTTGGATAAAAGCAAAGCCCTCGTCCAGCACAAAGTTGCTGTTGCCCTCCGCAAGGGTAAAGGTCTGGAAGCTGTTGTTATTGGACGTGCTGTAAGTAAGCGCGTGCAATCCCATTGTCGTCAAAGAGGCAGGCAAAGAAACGCTTGTCAGACGCTGTCCTTCAAAAGCTCTCGTCCCTATCGACATAAGTCCTTCGGGAAAAGAAATGCTCTTGAGCTTTCCGCCGCTGATTGCAAACGCGCCCTTGTTTCTTGCATCGGTAGCATCGTCGTAAACGCCGCTTTCGTCGTAGCCCTCGACGATTTTTACAGTGCCGCCGTCAAACTCGACCTCTGCCAGATTTTTGCAGGTGCCGAAAGTCGATGACGGGATTTTTTCCAAATCGGATTTTATCGTAACCTTTTGCAGCACTGCGTTATCAAAAGTATAAGAAATACCTGTCGTGGGGTGAATCCTGTAACCGCCGAAAAACAATGCCGTGTCGCGGATTGATGTTACCTCCTGCGGAATGACTACCTCCGAAAGCGTAAGACTCGCCCAAACAAGCGCGCCGTCGGCGTCTACGAGCATAGTGTCGTCGGCAATGGACGTGAACCGCTCGTTTGTGTCAAATGTGGTAATCGTCCGGAGAAAGGCATTTCTTCCGAAAGCGTTTTTGCCGATTGTTTGTATCGAGTCGGGCAATATGACTGCGGTTGTGCCTACAACCTCGTAATTGTTGTCCCTTATGCCATACGCGAAAGAAATCCCATCAAAACCGTAGTCGGCAATAGCGACAACGGGCAGATTTTCATAGGAATCCGGTATGGCAATAGCATTGGGCATTTCCGCGTCCGCTGCTTTTGACACTATGTATCCGTCTCCGTCGGCATTGAGCTTGAACTCAAACAAGCTTAAGTCGCTTGCCTGATACGTATACAACGCGCAAACGTCAAGATCTTCCGTGACCATAGTCAAATCGCTGTCCCAGCCGGAAAGCCGATAAAGAGGAAAAAGCCTGTGCATGGCGGCATTCTCGTCGGGAGCGATGACCTGACTTGCATAAGGCACAGTCAGCTCCTCGCCTATCATGGCGCCGTCCTCGCCGAAAAAGCGCACGGTCACCGTTTTGTATTCCCAGACTGCGACAAAAGCCAAGTCACGCAGATTGTCCGCTATCGGATAGGAGTCGCCATTTAAATACAGCCCCTTGCCGTCGCTCCACCCCTTGAAAACATAACCGATTCTGTTTTCGGCAGCAGGAAAAGTAATTTCCCCGTCCTTGTCGAAGCTGCCTCCCGCAGGGTCGGTCATCTCGTCGACAGCATAAGAAAAGCTGACCGAAAATGCTTTGTTGACGTAATTGGGATAAAGCGTAACGTCATTGTTGACGACGCTGTCAAAGTCGTATTTCGTTGCGGGATTGAAGGTATCAGAAGTATACCACCCCTCGACATACACCCCGTCTGCGCATTCCGCCTTAGGCTCCGTCGTCCTGCCGTTTGCCCGCACCGTCTCTGTCACGCTCTCGTCGGCAGACATAACATACGTCACCGTGAAATACGCCTTTTGGTAACGCGCCCAAAGCTCGATGTCGCCTGTCACGGAGGCCTGGAAATCAAATTTTTCGCCGCCTTCTCTTTGCGTGTACCAGCCCTCGACCTCGACATCGGGGGCACATTCGACCTTGGGCTCGATTGCTTTGTCACCCTTTGATACCTTGCTTGTTATGCTCGTGTCATCCCCCGTGTGAAAGGTCACGGTATATGTTTTCGACGCACAACCCGCCAAGCACAGCGCAAACAGCGCAATGGCCAGCAACAGGAAAATTGATTTTTTCAGTTCTTTCATTTTCTTCTTCTCCTTATTGAGTTTTTAGACTTAAAAGAGCATTAAAGTCCTATCTGAACTAAAATTACGTATAACAATATTATACTTACATTGTGCTTTTTGTCAAGTATTTTTTTACGCATTTTCCTAAATTATTTACTCTATTGAATTAAATTTTCAAAAATTCTTAAAAAACAGGAATAAGAATACACAAACATACTAATTTTGCAAAACAAAAAGCCCCGAAATTCGGGGCTTTAAATCAAAAACTTATTAGGCTTTTTCGCCTGAAACCGCAGCCGTAGTATCGTCAGACTTTGCGTAGCTTTCAGAATTCTGCGCGTAGAGATGACAGGCGACCTTGTGTCCGTTTTCATACTCGATGTAGTTAGGCGCAACCTTCGAGCAGATGTCCATGCACTCGGAGCAACGAGTGTGGAATTTGCAGCCGGAGGGCGGATTTGCGGGAGAAGGAATGTCCCCCTTGAGTATGATGCGGTTCATCTTGACCGTAGGGTCGGGCACCGGCACCGCAGAGAAAAGCGCCTTTGTGTAAGGATGCATGGGATTGGAGAATATCTTGTCTTTGGGACCGTATTCCACCATGCTGCCAAGATACATGACGCCGACATAATCGCTTATATGCTCCACGACGGAGAGGTCGTGGGAAATGAAAATATAAGTCAGATTCATGTCGCGCTGCAAATCTCCGAGCAGGTTTATTATCTGAGCCTGAATAGACACGTCGAGAGCAGAAACAGGCTCGTCGCAGATAACCAGACGGGGATTTAAGGCAAGAGCGCGCGCAATGCAAATACGCTGGCGCTGACCGCCGCTGAACTCATGAGGATATCTCTCAAAATAATGAGTCTGCAAACCGCACTTTTTCATCGTGTCGAGAATATGCTGTCTGTACTGCTCATTAGGTACGATATTGTGCTGTCTTACCGCTTCTCCGATGATTTCGCCGACAGGCATACGGGGCGAAAGACTGGAATACGGATCCTGAAATATCATCTGAATCTGCGGACGCAGCGTGCGCAGCTCTTTGGGCTTGAGCTTGCTGATATCCTTTCCGTCGAAAATAACCTGACCGCCTGTAACGCTGTGCAGACGCAGGATTGTGCGTCCCATTGTGGTTTTGCCGCATCCGGACTCACCGACGATACCGACGGTTTTTCCCGCTTCTATGCTGAACGAAACATCGTCCACCGCGCGGACAAAGGACACCGGCCGACCGAAAAAGTCCGTCTTGAGAGGGAAATATTTCTTGAGGTTTCTGACTACAAGCAGCTTTCCCTTTTCCTCCTCAGTCAGATTTAATTCGTCCGTCTGCTCGGGAGCGGCAACCGCCGCGTTTTCTTCCTTCTCAACAGCGTCGTTGAGGGCTTGATTTTTCATTTCTTCCATAATCTTAGTTACCCTCCTTGTTCTCGTTGTAGAGATAGCACGAAACGCTGTGTGTGGGCGTAACCTGTATCATCTGAGGATATTCTCCGTTGCATTTGTCTATGCACTTGTCGCATCTGTCTTTGAAATAACAGTAGGACGGCATGTTGACGGGGTTAGGCACCTGACCGGGAATATTGTAAAGTCTGTCTACTTTTTTGTTGACCGCAGGCTTGCTCTTTTGCAGACCCATAGTGTAAGGATGCAAAGGATTTTGGAAAATTTCCAAAGCAGTGCCGCGCTCGATGACTTTGCCCGCATACATAACTACCACGTAATCAGCCATTTCCGCTATGACGCCCAAGTCGTGCGTAATCAGCATTATGCTGCCGTTGATTTTGTCTTTTATTTCACGCAGCAGGTCGAGTATCTGAGCCTGAATAGTGACGTCGAGAGCCGTTGTGGGCTCGTCGGCAATAATCAGCTCGGGATTGCATATAAGCGCCATAGCAATCATGACGCGCTGGCGCATACCGCCGCTCAGCTCATGGGGAAAACGCTTGTAGATATTTTCAGGCATGGCTATTCCGACCAGCTCGAGCATTTCTATACTGCGTTTTTTGGCGTATTCCTTTGTCGCGCCCTCCACGTGAAGCAGAGTCACCTCGTCAAGCTGATTGCCTATTGTGAAAACGGGATTGAGACTGGTCATAGGCTCCTGGAAAATCATAGAAACCAGATTGCCTCTGATTCGGTGCATTTCGTTTTTGGGCATTTTGGCAATGTCAAATACCTTGCGCTCGGTTTTATACTGCGGAACACCGAATTCATTGGTTTCGATTACCGGCTTGCCCTTTTCGTTCAAAACCTGATTTCCGTTTTCATCCAGCTTGTAAATGGGAATTTTGTTGCGGTTTTCGTCATAGGAATAGTCCGTGCCTTCAAAACGAATCGAGCCGGACACTATCTGTCCCTGCGGCGCCTGTACAAGCTGCATGAGCGAAAGCGACGTCACGCTTTTGCCGCAGCCCGACTCACCCACGACGCCCACGATTTTTCCTTTGGGAATGTTAAAGGATACGCCGTCAACTGCCTTGACCACGCCTACGTCGGTAAAGAAATAGGTGTGCAGGTCGTCGAACTCCACTACGTTGCCGGGATCCTTCATAGCGGTGAGATATTCGCTTTCAGGCACGTTCTTTCTGCGCTTTTTCTTTTCAAATTCCAAAGTTATCTTGAGGTTTTCTTTGGAAATACGACGGGATTCCTTTGCCGAAATGTAATGCTTGCTTGTCTCCTCGTCCTTTTTGAAAAGCTTTTGAACCTTGCTCCAAGTTTTTTTAAAGAAATTTTCTTTATTTTCCTGCTCTGCCTGCTCGTCCGCCTTGTTGACGTTTTCCTCTGCGGCTTCAGTTACTTCCAGATTATTTTTATTGTTTTTTTCATCCATAACCGTTACCTCTTCATTTTAGGGTCAAACGCGTCGCGCAAACCGTCGCCTACAAAGTTAAAGCCCAGCACCGCCAGAATAATACAAATTCCGGGCGGAATCCATTGATAGGCAATCTGATAAACCTCGTTTTCCAAATCCTTGATTGCATTTATCATCGTGCCCCAAGACGCATAAGGCTCCTGAACGCCAAGTCCCAAATAGCTGAGAGTGGCTTCCGAAATAATTACGCTGCCCAAGCCCATAGTCATGGTGACAATGAGCTGCGGCATAACATTGGGAACCAAATGCTTGAATATTTTTCTCGATGTGGACAGACCCGTCGCCTCCGCCGCAATCATATACTCCTGCTCTCTGAGCATAAGTATCTGACCGCGAACAAGACGCGCTATGCCCGACCACCCGAAAATAGTCAAAACCAGCATCAGCCAATAAATACGCGACATACCGTTTATTTCATACGCGTCGAGCAGAGTTCCCGCAATCAACATAATAGGGAAGGTGGGAACGCACATGAATATATCCACTATACGCATGATAAGCTGATCCACCCATTTCCCGAAATATCCGGCGATACCGCCCAGAATAATTCCGATAATTCCCTCGAGGAAAATAACGACAAAGCCCAGAGTCATTGAAATTCTGCCGCCGTACAACGTCCTTGTCAAAACGTCGCGACCTTTGCCGTCCGTGCCCAGCCAGTGTCTTGAGCTGGGAGGATCGTTCAGATTCTGCGTGGGGATATCCTCCAGCACCTGCCAGTAATCTCCGCTGGAAACATATTCGAGCGTATACTGCACGTTGCCGGGATTCTGATCGATTTCACTGTAATGATAACCGGTGAACAACGGTCCGATAAAGCTCAAAACATAAAGCGTGATGAGTATGACCAGTCCGATAACCGACAGCTTGGAGCGGAAAAATCTCTTTGCAACAAGCCTGCCGGGCGACATAATTCTGGCTTTGTCGGAGAGGAATTCTCTTTCCTCCTCCATTTGTTCCTGCATTGTAGCGTTGTTTTCGGAGGCTTCCTGAATTAAATTCTTATCTTTTTCTTCCATTTTATCCTCCTATTTTCCTATCTTGACACGAGGGTCAACCAATCCGTATGCCAAATCGGAAAGCAACACGCCAACAACCGTCATTATCGAAATAAACATGTTGTACGACATCGTGAAAGGGATGTCGCCGTCAATCATGGCTCTGTAAGCCTTGTTGCCGATACCGGGTATATTGAACACCTGCTCCGTAATCATGGCGCCGCCGAACAAACCGGGAAGAGTGCCGGCGAGCATTGTGACCAACGGAATCATGGTGTTTCTGAATGCATGCTTGTAAATAACCTTCTTTTCCGACAAACCCTTTGCTCTTGCCGTTCTGATATAGTCCGAGTTCAGAACCTCGAGCATATTGGTTCTCGTATATCTCATGAGACTGCCTACCGACAGGATAGTCAGAACAAACATAGGAAGAACCAAGTGATAAAGCAAATCGCCGAATTTGGCAAAGCCGGTCAGCGTGAGATTCGGATCCGTCAGACCGCTGGAAGGGAAAATTTCGAGACCGCCGTAGCCCTTACCGAAAATTGTCAGCAAAAACTTGCCGAAGAAGAAGGCGGGCAGCGAAATACCAATGATAACCAAAACGGTTACCGTATAGTCGATGACTCCGTACTGGTGAGTAGCGGCAGTCACGCCCAAAGGAATAGCGATAATGAACTGGAAAATCAAGGACACGACGGATATGCCGAAGGATATCCACATGTACTGTCCGATAACCTCGGTAACGGGACGCGAATAAACAAAGGAGTCTCCCCAGTCTCCGACAATGAAGTTGCCCAACCATTTGATATAGCCTTCCGCCCACGTTCCGTTAAGTCCGTAAGCCTCGTACAAGGAGTCTATCATTTCTTGGGTGACCTCGCTGCCTCCCGCTATAATATTTTGTATCTGCTTACTTACGAAATCATCAGGCATCAATCTTATCAATACGTAAAGTATGACTGAAATACCGAACAAAATCAATATGGAAAGCAGCAATCTTTTGACTATGTATTTGAACATATATGCTCCTTAAAATATTACAGGGGAGGGAAGCTTCCCTCCCCTCATAATTTTATAACTCAGGCAGCGTTCAGTCTTGATTTACAAAACTTACTTCCCAAATTCTGCTCATAGGATCCTGATAAGGAGTTACCTGTTTGACGGAATTGCTGTCCTCAGACAAAAGCAGACTGTTTTCATCAATAATATTCTTATTGAAAGCAAACAAATTCTTTCTCTGATACGTAGGAATTTCAACGCAAAGCTCCATTACATCCTCGAGCGCCAGCTCGTAAATAGCAGCTCTCGCATCCTGTTCAAGCATTGTACGTGCATTTTCAATCCTTTCGGAGAGTCTGTCGATGACCTCTCTTTCAAAAGAGTACATATTCTGAGCCGTAGTGGTATCAGCCAAAATCTCTCTGTAGCCCCAGTTCCATACGCTGGTAGCAACGGAATCCTTGTGATAAACCTGATACATATCGGGGTCTACCGTAGAGCTCCATGCCGCAGCCCAAACCTGCAGACTGCCGGTTGCGAGCTTTCTCAGTGCAGAGATATCGGTTTTGACGGTGATATCGGTACCGAAAGTATTGTTGAGTATCTCGGCGGCGTTGTAAAGCACCTGATAAGCAGGGTGGTCCTGCGTATCGCCGGAAATGGTAAACGTCAGCTTGAGAGGCTTGCCCTTGTAGTAGTAAGCATTGTTAACATTTGTGAGATATCCGTCGGCAACCGCCAGCTCCAGCTCCTCTCTTATCTTCGATCTTGTGGAAGTGCTGTCATAAGGATAATAAGCTTCCGTCAAGCCTTCGGGATAAGCCCAGCTGACAGCGGACATGCTGCGATAAATAATTTCAGCCAAGCCGCCGGGATAATAGTTGAGGAAAAGCTGCAAATCTATCGAATGTGCAATAGCTCTTCTTACGTGGACATTTTCAAGTCCGGGCTGACCGGCGTTGATTCCTATGTAGCCGTAACCGAGATTATCAACTCTGACATAACCGAATTTCTTTCTGTTTTCCGACTGGTTCAGATCGTTTATCGTATCCTTTTTGGCGGAAGGAGAAGCGTAGTGTACGCTGCCCGCCTGCAGAGTCGACCACATTCTCATGGAATTGATTACATAGTAGTGATAACGCTTGATTTTCGCATTGTTGGATTTCGCATCTTCTTCCGAGCAGGTGACATATGCAAACTCATCGGGCTTGGACATGTCTCTTTTCTTGAAGATTTCGGACTGAGTAGCCGAATCCCAACCGCTGAACAGTGTGTAGAAATATTCGTTTCTCACAAAGTAAACGGACGTGCCGGTATAGAAATCCTCGAACTTCAGACCGGAGCCGGTGACCGTTCCGTCGATGTTGGAGGCCTGATAAGCGCCGGCGCCCACGGGTATGGTGATTTTTCTCATATCGGTCATAAAGTTGATATCGCCCATCTTTACGCCGAAATTCTGCAAGCCGTCCCAAGCCTCTACCTGCTCTTGATTCGAATAAATGTGCATAGGCATGGGAGTAATGGAGAAGTTGTACACAGCTTTGGGGTCAACCTCGTGAATGCGGATTTTGACAACCTCAAAGCCGCTGACAAGATTTCCGTGTGCATCGTACTCCGCCAACGGATAAGTTGTGGTCACTGCTTCGTCGTTGGTGATAGTTATTGTTTTTGCTTCCTTGTCGAGGATTGTGGAATCGGGAATCATGCTCTCGTCGACATAAACCGAAGCGGGATCGTCGGCAAGCCATTGCTTGTTCCACGTAATTCCTTTGATATTGGGAACCGTTCCCTTGTTGCTGTTCAGATAAAAAGTATAAGCTTCCGCCTTGAACTGCTCCAACGCAGTCATTGCGGTGCCCCACGCAGTCAAAATGGTTTCAAACTCGTTGGGCATTTTGTTTTCGAAAACAAGGTTAATTGCTTTCTGCTTGTCTGCATCCGTCCAATCTCTGTATTGATGGTTTTGCGGAGGTCTGTATTGTCCCTGATCGTTCAGCTCGTCGGAAATAAAGCCTTCGGCATAAAGAAACATCTGAGTGTCGTTGAGTATGAGATCGCGAAGGTCGTCCGTGTCCCAAGAGCCCATATTGTTGCTGTAGTCCGATTCAAGCTCCTCGTAGAAGGTGCGGGCTACATACTCGTAGTCGGCTGCCAAATCCACGCCCATAGAGGTTTCAGAGCCTTCCACTGCGGGATACTGCTCTCTGATTTTGTCGCGCATTGCGCTTGTGAGCGTATAGTGTCTAACGCCCGCGTCGTCGAGAGTGTAGCTGATTTGATCCTTCAGACCTGCGGCGACAAGGTTGTCGTTGTATTCGTTTTTTCTGATATCCTTGTAAGCCTCGATAAGGCTGTCGCGTCTGGCGGCTGCCGATCTCAGCATCTGATAATCGAGGTTTTCCTGAGCATTTTCATCTTCGGTCTGCGTTCTGTAAGCATCCAGACCAACGATATCGGTTGAATACATCGTGCTGGAGCCTATGTATGAAGTGTCAAGATAGACGTAATAAGTGAACAGGACATCCTTGATTGTCAAAGGCGTTCCGTCGCTGAATTTAACCTTATTTTTAAGAACGAAATAATAATCTGTGTAAGATACGCCGTCGATAACCGTTGTTGCATTCGGATTGTTGGGGTCGTAAGTGATTTTCTGCATGAAGTCCAAAGCTACGCTGGGATGCTCCGGACCGAAAACGATTTTTGCGTTTTTATCCATGCTGATCATTCCCGCGGCGACCGTACCGGCAACTGTGGTATCGTTGCCCGACGTGGCGAAAAAGCTGTTGAAAACGCCGTCCGGCTCTTCAAGTGCGACAACCAGCTGATCCTTTTCATTATCATACTTATCCTTTTTGCATGCTACAAAAAGAGGAAGCACCATGATAACGGCAAGAATCACAGCAAGAAGTCTGGTGAGTCTAAGTTTTTTCATTTTGAAACCTCCGTTTGATTTTTATTCTAAAAGCTACGCGCTTAAAGTTTTTAACTATCCGCGATTGTCGGTTACCGTAATATTTTCAAAATTGCAACCTTCCACGATTGTGGTGTCGTCCTTTTGTCCGAACCACACGTCACTACTGAGCAACTCTCTGACACCTTTGTTTCCTTCGGTGTTTTCAATAGTAATAGTTCCGCTTACAGTAACATTTTTGAGAGTAGACCTCAAGATGTTTCCGGCAAGGAATCCCAATCTCAAGCTCTCATTGGAGCCCGAAGGCAAAGATACTTTCATATCAAGCCCCTCGAAAGTCACGTCTTCCAAAGTAGCTCCGTCCAAAACTCCGAAAAAGCCGATAAACAGCGTGCTCGGACGTTCATAAATAGGAACCAACGGCCTCTCGCAAATGATTTTGTGACCGTTGCCCTTTATCGTGCCGGTAAATCTGAGCGCAGGATTGAAAATAGTGCAGATTTCTCTGTTAAAATCCGTGTCCACATACACCTGACTCGAGTTGAGCGTAACGTCGCCTACCAAATAATAATTTCCGTTGGTCAAAGTGATTTTTGTGGAAGAATCGAGAATAGTCCAGTTGCCCTCAAGATATTCACAGTAAATCCTGTAAACTCCGTTTTCGGGATTTCCGTTTAAATCGCTCTCGTTGACTATAGGATGCACAAGCTCGGCGAGATTGATTTCTTCGGTCAGCCCTTCGTCAGCATAAAAAGACTGCTCGGAATTAAAGCCGCTCAAAAGCGTTTTGCCGGTGAGTCTGGTGTTCATGCTCATGTAATCGCTCTTGGTAATATTTTTGCAAACGAATTCCGTTCCGTCTATGCTGCTCGAATAGCTCCAAATTTCCACCCAGGTTTTTACAGCGTCGCCTCCCTCGTCGGGAACAACATTATCATAATAACCTATCGAAAAGCTGCGAAGCCTGCTCCATTTGGCAACCAAAGTAATGCTTTCCGTCACGGTGTCGGAACTAAAATTCCACTCCTGCCATCTGTCGATATCCGCTACGTCGCTGTCGGCAGACGGTTTTACATACCAACCGGTGACTTCATAGCCATACTTGACGGGAAACATGTTTCCGCTGGGAACGTCGATTTTCGCGCCGCTCTTGCATCTGTACTTGATTTGGTCGTAATTGCTCGCCCGTCCCCCGTTGAAGTCGAGAACCACTTCATAGGGATACTCTGCGGCAATCTCCTCCATCTGCTTGTGGTCTGTGGGTTTGCAGCCTATAAGCAGAATACAGATGCCGATCAACAGAATAATAATCAACAATTTTTTGTTTTTCATCTATTTCTCCTCTTTCCCTTCAAAGGGCTGAACGCCCTTTGAAGGAGAAAATCCGAAGCACCGTCCGAGGCGGGAAAGCTTATTCCTCTTTCCTGTCCTCGACCTGTTCGACCTGCGCGCATTCGGCCTTGTTCTTTTTGACAATGTCGAACACTACGTAAGCCACGAAACCAAGCGCTATCACGCCGGCAACGATTGCAAGCACGACAACCGTAGTTTTCAGCTTCTTTATGGTCTCGTCTTTTTCATCGGGCTCGGGCTCGCCGGGCTCAACGGGCTCAACGGGAGTAGTTGTACCTGCCTTAAGCTGAGCAATTCTTTCTTCGGCGGCAATCAGAGTGTTGTAAGCCGAGCTGATCATCGACCTCTGCTGCGCGTTGGGTATCAGGTTGTAAGCCGCTCTTGCCGCAACAACTGCCGTCTCATCCTTGAGCGTAATGTTTCTGACGCCGGGCAGCGCGTTTATCATGTTTTCGGCATTTACCGTCTCGTCAGCCTTCGCACTTGCACCATTTATAATAAGGTCAAAATACAGATTTGTCAACCAATTGTCATAGCCCACTCCATTTTCGGGAACGATTACCGTGATATTTTCAACCACGCCCAACTGTCCGCCGAGATTGAAGTACAGATACCATTTGGCTTCAAAAGCCAGATTGTAGAAAAGTACGTTTTTGTTGGGTCTGAAAAACTCATTGATGTTGTTTGCCAACTTGGATGAATCGGAGGTTTCCAAAACTTCGAGCTCGGGCATAATGTAGGACCTGAACTCTATTGTCTTAAGATTTTCGCAATCAAAGAACGCGGAGTCGCCTATGGTTTTCAGCTCTCTGGGCAAAACGAGCACCTCGAGGCTGCTGTTTCCGGCGCCTGCTCCCGTACCTATTCTGACGGTGTTTTCCAAAACCGTATAAACCCTGTCTTCCTTCTGTGCGGGATAGGAAAGCAGCTGATACTGTCCGTTGGGAAGCGTGCCGTAAAGAACGCCGTCCTCAACGAAATAGCCGGAGCCGAGATTGAAGCTGTTTGTCTGTTTGCCGTTCACCGTTCTGGTAAATTCATGCAGATTCTTGGCATAAGCAAACACTCCGTCGCTTATTTTCTCGATTTCCTTTTCGGTGAAATCAAAGCTTTCCAGACCTGTGCCGTTGAACGCGCCCAAACCGAAACGAACAGCGTTGGGCAATTCCACAGACTTGAGAGCTGCAGTTCCGAAGAACGCTCCGTCTGGAACCTCTTCAATCAAAGGAACATGAATTCTGGTGGCGCTTTGCGCCTGATAGAAGCACATTTCTCCGATTTCGACACAATCGGGAGCAACGATTTCTCCGACGCTCATGCAGTACATAAATGCTGCGGCACCCATCGAAACCACTCTCTCGCAGTTTATCGTCTCAAGGCTGCTTGCCATATAGAAAGCGCCCTGCTTCAAAATTACGTCGATTTCGGGGTCGGTAGGCAGATTAACCTCTTTCAACGCGCTGAGTATAACAATCCATTGATTTCCGCTGCTGTCGGAAGCGATAGCCTGCACTCCTGCAAAAGCCATGTCGCCCACTTCCTCCACCTTAGGCATATTGACCTTTTCAATCCAGATTGCATATTCGAAAGCGCCTGCTTCCAAAATTCTCACATTGGGCATATCCAGCTCTTTCAAACCGTAACCGGGATAAGTGTCGGTCAGACTCATGGAGCCGAGGTTGTTAAAGAACGCGCCCTCTCTGATTACTTCTACATATTCGAGATTGATTTCGGTCAACGATACGCAATATGCGAAAGCGTACTTGCCGATTTCCGTAAGGGACTCGCCCAATACGACATTCTCAATGGCAGTCTGTCCCGCAAACGCATAATCGCTCAGCTCCTCAACGCTGGACAGATCAAGCTCGGACAGAGAACCGCCGTAAATGCTGCCGTTGTAAACGGTAGTGAAAGCGCTGTCGCCTATCTTTTCGATACCGCTTAAATCTATGTTGTTAAGACTTAAATTCATGGCGAAGCAAGCTTCGGGGATTTCCGTCAGATTGCCGAGTTCAACTGTACCGCGTCCCAGATTGGTGCACATATAGAACGCACCGACTCCGAGCGTCACGTCATTGCCCAAAGCAAGAGAGAACAAACTTTCGCATGCCGCAAAAGCTTCCTGTCCGATAACGGCTCCGTCGCCTATCGTAAGCCTTTGAGGACCATCCACTATCTGGGACTGGTCATTGCTCGCCACACAGTTATAATACGCGCGCACGCCCACTTCTACGCCTGCGGGAATAACGATTTCGTTCAAGCCGTAGCAGACTCCGAAAGCGCCGTCCCCTATTCTCTTCAGACTGTCGGGGAAGGTGATGGTCTGAAGCTTGGTGTTGCCGTAGAAAGCATAGTCGCCGATAACCTCTATGCTCGTATTGCTCAGATCAAGGTCGATTATGTCGGTTCTTCCGCTGAAGATGCTGCGACCGATTGTCTTAAGCGTAGGAGCAAAGGTATAGTTGTTGAAATTGAATCCCGGCGCAATCATAACGATTTCCGTCTCATCGGTATTGTAAACAATAGCCTTGTCATCGGAAAGAACGAAATTGGCGTTGCCGGAAGCCACGTTGAACGATGTCAGCTTGGTCGCTCCCGCAAATGCGCTCACGCCGATATTCTCGAGAGTCGCATCTGCCGTAAAGGAGACTTTCGCAAGATTGGTGCAGCCGTTGAACGCGCTGTCGCCGATGTCTGTCAAAGCGCCGGTAAAGTTCACTTCGGACAGTCTCGTACAGCCGTAGAACGCCATTGCCGCAACCTTTCTCTGAGGGATTGTCACTCTTGTCAGAGATGTTCCTCTGAACATGCCCTCGCCCATAGCCGTGTTGGCGCTCATCTCGACGGAGGTTAAGGCGCTGCAGCCGCTGAAGACATTGGAGCCGACTGCCGCAAGGTAAGGGATATTGACCGTCTTAATCGACGTGCAGCCCTCGAATACGCTGTCTCCAAGCCATCCGATTGTGCTGAAATCAATGCCGGTCAGACGCTTGCAGCCGGAAAACGCTCCTTTGAAAATGGTGTTTACCGGGGCGCAGTCGGAGCCGGAGCCTATATTGATTTTCGCAAGCTTAGCACAGTTTCTGAAAGCATACTCTTCGATTGTCGTGAGCGCTTCCGTCTGTCCTGCCGTCACATGCGAAGGCAGCACAACTTCCTTAAGATTTCCGCAATCCTCAAAGGCATGCTTGCCTATGCTTGCGACGCCTTCGGGTATAATAACCTTTTCTATCGAATCGTTGTCATAGAATGCGTAATCCGCAATAGAGCTGTATCTTTCGTCGTCGGGCAGCTCAGCCGTCATAACGCCGTCAATCAACTCGCCGATGCCGTAATAACGCGTCAGCACATAATTGGAAATGACATAAGGGTCGCGCACGACTATGTCTATGTAAGCCGTGAACTGCACGCCTCCCACCGACGAGCCGGATTTGGGACGGACAGTAACCGACACGGTTGCGCTTCCTTCCTTGACTGCGGTTATTCTGTCATGCTTTTTGCCTGCCACCGTCACGCTGCTGTAGGTCACATAACGCGTGTTGCTGGATCTCCATTCAAGATCATAATTCGACAAATCGAAATACCACGGTTCGATCGCATAGGTAATATCGATTTCCTCGCCGGGATAAATTTCAATCGGTCCGGATATACGGCGAGGATAGCTCGTGCTCCAAGTGTCGTCGCCTATTCTGGAATGAGCCTTGTTATAACTATAGAAAGTAGCTTCGATATCCTCCATGGCAGGGGCTTTTTGCGCAACGTAGCCCTCGTCGTCTTCGCCGAGTACGGTTACCTTTATGGTAGCCGCGCCCTCCCAGCGGGGATCGCCCACAATAAGAGTTTCTTTGTCGACAACGGTTACGGTTGCGGTGCCCTTTCCTACGGCGTAAATTTCGCCGTCTTCAACCTTGACGACCTTTTCGTTGCTGCTGGTCCAGACAAAGCCGTCCGTCCATTGATCGTCGGGCGTTACAACGGGTGTCACCGTGTAAAGCTCGCCGACGCTAAGCGTAAGCTCGGTTTCTTTTATTTGAACGTCTGTTACGTCTCTGGGGAGCGTAACGGCAAACATACTGTTGTTGAGCGCATAGTCTGAAACCTGAATAAAGAACATATCCGTATCTTTTTCGGCGTAATCTATGTACTCCGTGATATCCCACGACACTTTAGTTACGCTTCTTCTCTCGCCTCTGACGGGAAGGGCGTATCTGTCAAGCATCTGAATGGTGTTGGAGCCTTCGGCAACGAAGCCGGGTATAACGGCAGCCGCATACTGATTGTCATAGACATAAATGTCCATATAGGTATGCACGGGATTTTCCTTGTCGTTTCTGTCAAGCTCTTTGCGATACTCAACTTTGGTAATTACCGGGCACTCGTTGTCCACTCTGAAGTCGAAGGAATAAGTGTTGTTGGGGGCAATTCCGTCCTTGTAGTCGACATAACCGGTTATCGAAACCGTGTACTGCGTGTTGTTGGCAAGATTGAGTGCGCTGGGATTGAGCAGCAGCTGGTCGAAGAAATCAGGATCCTCCTCCAGGCTGTTTCCGTTGTAAAGGAAAGTAGGCATTCCCAAGCCTGCTTTTCTGACGTTTTCAAAGGTAACTTCGTGAACGACCTCGCCCGTCACCTTGTTTGTGACGGTAAAGTCTACCTTTTTGCCGCCGCGAACCATATTCAGATAAACCTGGTACAGAGCGAAAACGCCTTCCGTATCATAGGTAAGAGCGGCTTTTTCGGGATCGGGGTTAATTGCCTTTTCGTCCGAAGGCAAGCCGTAAGGATAAACTCCCAGAGGCAGCAGATAAGCGTTCTGATCTCCGTTCATATCGATAAACGGATCCAACGCTCCGAGAGGAGTGGTGGCGTAAATCAAAGCCTTTACCTTGTCCTCGTCCAGAACGGACGCGTCGTTGGCAGACTCCTGCACCTCATAATAGTCTTCCCAGAACATTTGCTGATCCAGCCAGCTTCCGTAGAATGCGAGATAAGGTATCGAAAGGTCTACTCCGCCCTCTCCGGCAAGCAGCTCGACAAAGCCCTCGACATACATACCGTTCTCGAAATGATCCTCGAGATATTTGATTTCGTTTTCGGCAAGAGTTATCGTAAGCTTGACCTTAGCGGTCTGTCCTCCGGCAACAGTAATGGTAGAGCCGGAATAAGTGCCGTTTGTCACCTGAACGTCTATTGCGCTGTCGGTGAACATATAAGCTTTTTCGAGAATAGTGTAAACCTTGTAGTCTCTTACATAGGTGCACTGCTCCGTCATGACCTTGGTGTTGAGCGTGTAGCTGAGAGACGAAGTGCCCATATTGACCACGTTGAAGTCCAGCACGTATTTGCCGGTGCGCTCGGGATCGTCGTAAAGGGACAGCTTCGCATATTCGCTGCCGTCCACAGTAAGATAGCCCTGCGTTTTGAGCGCGCCGTCAAGATTGGCAAGACCCGCGCCCTGCTTGCGGGGCGAATAAGGGTTGCCTTCCTCGTTGTTGGCTATCGTAGCGGTGCTCATGATAAGCTGATGAGTCATAGCCCAAATCTGAGACGCTGTGATATCGGGATATTTTTCCTGCAGATATTGTCTGACAAGCAGCGCAACGCCTGCAAGGTTGGGGGTAGCCATACTCGTACCGCTCTGAATGGCGTACTGGTCGTAGCCGGTAACCGCCGACAGGATGTCGCCGCCGTGCGCGGTGATATCCGGCTCGAGAGTCAAGCTGGGAATAGGTCCCCAGGAACTGAAGTCAGACATGAAAGGACCTGCAAGGTTGGCTCTGTTAACCTCCATAGTACCCGTCTGACGGCTGGCGAGAATATCGCCCACCTCTTTGTTTATCGAGCAGGCTGCGATGTCGAGGTCTTTACCTATGGACATCCTTATCATACCTGTCGTGTTGTTGTAAATAATTATGCCTGCGGCGCCGGCTGCATAAGCGGCGGATGCCTTATCTTCAAAGCTCGAAGTACCGCGTCTGACGAGAGCGATTTTTCCTTTTATGGAAATTCCGCTGGTTTCGAGCGCGACATAGTCCGAAGGATAGCCCAGTCCGGGAACGGTCACGTACTCGAAAACTCTGCTTTCCTGTTCGCCCAAAAGCATGTCGAAGAAGTTGTATTCAACGCCCTGAGGGTTTACTGCATTGTCAAAATAAGCTACGGTTTCGCCGTTTGCAACTATGTAAGGAGTTTTTCTTCCGCTGATAGACGCAACGGTGAAGGAAGAATAATAGCTGCCCGGGCTGCCGATTGTGCCCGTATCGGGGTTGCTGGTCAACGCCGTGCTGCCGTACGCGCTGTTCATATAAGAGTTGTATTCATTGCCCGCCGCAACGCAGAGGGTGATGCCCGCCTCTCTTACGGAATTGAATATTCCGTCGATAATGCCGGATTCTCCGCCCGAAGCAAAACCGGAGGTCGAGCCCAAGCTCATGTTGATAACGTCAACGCCGAGAACGACGCTGTCCTCCAAGGCGGCGAGTATATCCATCTGATAGGCTCCCGAGTGCTCCTCGCTGAAAACCTTCATGGTGGCAAGCTGCGCCTCCGGAGCAACGCCGGTGATAACGTCGGATTTGCCTACGATAACGCCGGAAACGTGAACGCCGTGAGGGCTGTTGCCGGGATATGCGTCGGGATCGTCGTCCGCGTAGTCGAAGGCATAAGGAATTTTGTCGCTGTAATAAACGTCGTCCACGTCAAGTCCTCTGTAAATAGAGCTGGACTTGAGCTTGCCGGAAGCAATCTTCTCAGCGATTTCCTCTCTGTTTTTCGCCATAGTGTCGGGGTCGGGCTGGTGCTGGAAGGCCTCGTGCTGTCTGTTGATACCGGTGTCGAGCACGGCAACAATCATGCCTTCTCCCTGATAGCCGCAACCGGAACTGTTGAAAATACCGGTAGATTCATACACATTGACAAAGTTTTCGGACACGTCGACCGTAGGTTCGGCGTAAAGCTCGGACACGATGACGTTTTTGACGTCGTTGTACGCTTTTACTTTTGAAATATCTCCGTATTTGATTTTGGCTGCAAACGCGTTCATAACCGAAGTGTAGTTATATTTAAACTCGATTGCTACGCCTGTCTTCTGGAGCTTTGCCATAAGAGCGCTTTGTCTGGCTTCGAGCACGGCAACCTGATTTTTAGCCGACGCGCTTTCCAGATATGCGTCAATGGAGGAATAATTTTTATTTTCCCCCTCATTGTATCTGGTCACCAACGAATCGTCGGAAAGCTGCACGATAACCCATACCTCGTCCTCCGACGAAAATACGGGCGTCTCGTCGCCTGTCAGTTTGGCAACGTCTGACAAAGTAAGCAAAGCGTCTTTGTTGAGAGCATCAGAAACAACGCTAGTGTCATACTTGTCGGAGACGTCGGTTACGGTAACGCCGTCGTTCAGACCGGCGCTTGTCGTAGCCGTCGTGCCTGTGTTTTTCGATGCGTTGAGTCCTGCGTTGAAGGCGGGCACATACGCCGCAACGGCGGTGCTGCACACCATCAGCATGACCAACAACAAAGTCAACACTTTTTTGTTTTTCATTGTGGAACCTCCTGAAAATAGTTTATCCTATTACCCCAAAGGACTAGCGATAAGTTTAGAGCCTATTATATCGCCCTCGTCCTTAAAAAGTCAACCCCTGTCCGCCCCGAAAAGCTGCCAAATAATGGAAACCTCCGCAGGCTTTTCGCTTTTGAGCAAAGAAAATCTACTTTGATGTAAACGGAGTAAAAACATGAAATTTGTTCATATTTTTGCCGCTCCGCAAGCTTGTTGCAATTGATTTTTATGAATTTTTTTCACTAATTATAGCTTTAATTTATTTCTTATATACTACTCGTCTCCAATGGTTTTTGAGTGATATAGTTATGAAAGTTTCAACTTTGTATTATAAACAGCGTAATTAAGTTGAAAATCAAAGGAAAATCGTTACGAAATTGTGTTGTTTAAAACAAAACTTAACATGTCTACAATATGCACAAATTGCATATTTATACAATTACAAAAAATATTTACACATTCGCCTTTCGACAAACACGCTTATTTCTCAACAATCTGTTTGCTCGGGTTGCCCATACATTCAATTGCATGAAACAATTTTTTGATGTATAATCTTTTCTATGGGCGAAGTTTTGTTAGACGCCCTGCTGGACAGTCTGAAAATACTGCCTTTTTTGTTTCTGGTTTACGTTCTCATTGAAATTCTCGAATCAAAAACATCGGCAAAGCTAAAGACAAGCAGGGCTTTGAGGGGCGGATTTGCCCCGTTGATAGGCGCGGGCATCGGTCTGGTGCCGCAATGCGGATTTTCCGTTATGGCAACCAATCTTTTTGCAAAGGGATTTTTATCCGTCGGTACGCTGCTGGCGGTTTATATAAGCACGAGCGACGAAGCAATCCCGATTTTGATAGCCAACCCGGACAGCTGGAGCAAGCTGTGGCCTCTGCTGCTGGCAAAATTCGCGGCAGCGCTGGCTGTGGGCTACGGAGCGTACCTTATCTTCGGCAGACGAAAGACCGGCAAGGAAACAGCCACCGACGGGGAAATTGTCAGAAACGCAAGCACGCGCGAAGAAGAAAAGCCGAGTGAATTACCTAAGGACGACATAGGCTGCTGTCATCATCATATCGAGCCGAGCCATAATTTTTGGCAAAACTACGTTTTGCATCCTTTCGTGCATTCCCTGAAAATATTTGCTTTTATTTTGATAATAAACATCCTTTTCGGCATGCTTTTATTTTTTACAGGCGAGCAGTGGCTGCACAACGTGCTTGCCGGAACGGGCTATTTTCAGCCTTTCATCGCAGGACTCGTAGGACTCATCCCCAACTGCGCAAGCAGCGTGGTGTTGACCGAGCTGTACATTACCGAAGGGTTGACCTTCGGCAGCGCGTTTGCCGGGCTGTCGGTAAATGCCGGCATTGCTCTGACGGTACTTTTCAAGCAAAACAAAAATTTAAAGCAAAATCTGCTTATCGTCGCAAGTCTGTTTGTCCTTTCGACGGTTTTGGGATTGGTCATCGACCTGATTTTTCCTTCGTTTCTTTAAAATATTCAGAAGCAAAGCAGCGCGGCTTCAGCCGCGCTGCTTTATTTTGCATTTAAATTCAGATGGGCAAAACTTCTATTATTGCCATTTCCGCAGCGTCGCCGCGTCTCATCCCCAGCTTGTGAATTGTGGTATAGCCGCCTTTTTGTCCGATTTGCTCGGAGCGCTCTGCGAATTTAGGAGCATATACGTTGAAAATCTTTTCAATCAAAGGCATTTTGATATCCTTTGTTCTGAGATTGTAAGCGCTCTTGCTCTCTTTCTCTCCTTTGGTTTCCTGAATATCGGCAAGATTGGAAATGAGCTTTCTTCTCGCCGCCAGCTTTTTAGGTCCGTCGTTGATAACGTCGACCCGGGTTTCCTTTCCGTTGACCACTTTGGTTTTCTGCACCTTGACGACGTCCTGATACGTATTTATTGCAAGCGTAAGATTTTTCTCCGCCAGCTTCTGTACCTCTTTGGCTCTTGCCAGAGTGGTCTCTATTCTGCCGTTCCACAATAGGTAGGAAACCTGATTTTTCAATAAAGCAAGCCTTTGGTCAGTGGCTTTTCCGAGTTTTCTTTGCATTTGTGGTTGTTCCTCCTAATCTTCTTTCAATTTGAGCCCGAGACCGAAGCTCTCAAGCCGTGCGATAACTTCGTCGAGAGATTTTCTGCCAAGATTCCGAACCTTCAGCATATCCTCTTCCGTCTTTCTTGTAAGGTCGCCTACCGTCTGGATATTTGCGCGCTTCAGGCAGTTGTAGCTTCTGACCGACAAATCCATATCGTCTATGTTCATGTCGAGAATTTTTTGCTGCTTGTCCTCCTCGCGGCTTATCAATATACCCAGCTCACCCATGGATTCGGACAGGTCAACAAACATCTGAACGTGCTCGCAAAGAATTTTGGCGGCAAGTCCCACTATTTCGCGTCCTGAAAAAGCGCCGTTTGTTTCTGCCTCGAGAGTGAGCTTGTCAAAGCCTATATTTTGCCCCACGCGCGCCGCGTCGACATTGTAATTGACCTTTTTGACAGGCGCGTAAATGGAGTCGATAGGTATATATCCCAAAGGATAAGCAAGCTTAAGCTCTCTGTTGACTTCCTTGTTTTTCTCCGCCGAAACATATCCTCTGCCGCGACCGACCGTAATTTCGCAATTTAGCTGACCGCCTTGGTCTATAGTGCAAATGTGCAGTGAGGGGTTCAAAATCTCGACTTCGGCATCGGTGGAAATATCCGCCGCAGTGACCTCGCACGGACCCGCCTTGTTTATTGTCAGCGTTTTTCTGAAATCGCGCGCGGTGTTGTCCGACTTCATCGCGACTTGCTTGAGGTTGAGAATAATTTCGGTGACGTCCTCTTTGACGCCGTTTATTGTGGAGAACTCGTGCTGTACGCCGTCGATTTTTATGCCTACGGCCGCAACTCCGGGAAGAGCCGAAAGCAGAACTCTTCTCAAAGCGTTTCCAAGCGTGATGCCGAAACCTCTTTCCAACGGCTCGACAACAATTTTTATATAAGTGCCGTCGGAGCTCTCTTCGACATTCATTCTTGGTTTTTCTATTTCCATCATATCGATTATCTCCTTTAAAATTTTTTGTCGGGTCGACGACTTCAAACAGTCGTATTATTTGGAATACAACTCGACAATCATGTGTTCCTGGATATTCATATCGATATCTTCACGTTGAGGTTTAGAAATAATTTTGCCCGAAAGGGTTGCGGTGTCGAAGTCTAACCATTTTGGAAGATTTGTCGGTTTTTTCATCTGCTTGAGCTCGGAGAAGAATTTGTTGTCCTGCTTGTTTTCCTTCACTCCGATAACGTCACCCACCTTCACCTGATAGGAAGGAATATTGAGCGTCCTGCCGTTGACGGTGATGTGACCGTGATTTACAAGCTGTCTGCTTTGACTGCGGGACACGCCAATGCCCATACGATAAACGACATTGTCCAGCCTTTCCTCGAGCATGACGAGCATATTGGTACCGGTGATACCTTTCATGCTGTCCGCCTTGAGATAATATTTGTGGAACTGCTTCTCCTGCAGTCCGTAAGCTCTCTTGGTTTTTTGTTTTTCACGCAGCTGAGTGCCGTATTCCGTCACCTTTTTCCTGCCTGCCCACTGCTGTCCGGGAATCTTGGCTCTGCGGGTAAAAGCGCATTTTTGAGAATAGCATCTGTCGCCCTTGAGAAAAAGCTTTTGATTTTCTCTTCTGCACTGACGGCAATCCGCCTCTGTATATCTTGCCATATTCTTAAAACTCCTTTAATTCAAATTCTTCTGCGCTTGGGCGGACGGCAGCCGTTGTGGGGTATCGGTGACACGTCTTTGATCATCGTGACCTCAAGATCCGCTACCTGCAGCGCTCTTATAGCCGCTTCTCTGCCTTGTCCGGGTCCCTTTACGAAAACCTCTACGGAGCGGAGCCCGTATTCCTTCGCGCCGCGCGCCGCCGCCTCGCTCGCCTGCTGCGCCGCATAAGCGGTGCTCTTTCTCGAGCCCTTGAAGCCCAAAGCGCCGGAGCTGCATGCCGCCAAAGCATTGCCGTTGGTATCGGTTATCGTGACTATGGTATTGTTAAAGGACGCGTGAATATGCGCCTGACCCTTGTCAACCTTGCGTACGTCTCTCTTTTTTCTGGTTACTTTCTTAACTGCCATTTCAAGCCTCCTTATTTAGCCGCCTTTTTGCTTCTGGAAACCGTACGTTTGGGTCCCTTTCTCGTGCGGGCGTTCTGCTTGGACGATTGTCCGCGCACAGGAAGATTTTTTCTGTGTCTGACGCCACGGTAGCAGCCGATTTCTATAAGTCTCTTTATGTTCATGGAGACTTCTCTTCTCAGGTCGCCTTCCACGTGGATATTCTTTTCGATATAATCACGCAGCTTGGAGACGTCGTCCTCTGTCAGGTCTTTTACGCGCGTGTCGGGGTTGACTCCGGTTTCGGCAAGGATTTTGTCCGCTGTGGGCAGTCCGATACCGTAAATATAAGTCAAGCCGATTTGGATGCGTTTTTCTCTTGGTAAATCTACACCGGAAATACGTGCCATTAAATTTTACTCCTATTAAGATATTATTTGTTTTTATATCTCTACACAGATGGGGTGCGCCGCAAAATTGGAATGTTGGCGGGTTTCCCTACCTGAAATTGTTGCCTAACCCTGTCTTTGCTTGTGATTGGGATACTTGGAGCAGATAACCATGACTCTGCCGTTTCTCTTGATTATTTTGCATTTGTCGCACATGGGCTTTACTGAGGGTCTGACTTTCATTTTAAAGTCCTCCTGAATTACTTTTTATTTTTTAATACGGATTGAGTATTGTCAAACTATTTGGAGCGCCATATTATACGTCCCTTTGTAAGGTCGTAAGGGCTCATTTCGACTGTCACGTTGTCGCCTTTCATGATTCTTATATAATTCATTCTAAGCTTTCCGGATATGTGGGCGGTAATTTTGTGGCTGTTTGCCAGCTCGACGATGAATTTCGTGTTGGGCAGCACTTCCACAACCTTGCCTTCTACCTCTATGACGTCATCCTTCGACATACTTTCCTCCTTGTTCATTATTTAGACTTTGGGGGTCGGACGGCTCATTAAAGCTTCTTAATGCGCTCCTTACCTCGCTGTCGAACACCTTTTTTCCGGCAATAAGCTTTTCGGCTATCGCCTCGAGAACGTGTCCGCTGTTTTTCAGATGTTTTATGTTTTTCTTTTTGGGACGGGCGAGCTTGTGCGTCTGACCGTCCGCGACAAAAACGAAATCGGCGTCCAGAACGCTCACCACCGCAAAATACCCGCCTGCGTCTCTGCCGCGCTTGGAATATACAACGCTTCCGATTCTGATGACGTTTTCCATCCTTACTCCTAAACCGTCAGAATTTCGGCGCCGTCCGCTGTCACGGCAACCGTATTTTCATAGTGAGCCGAAGGCAGCCTGTCTTTGGTTTTTACCGTCCAGCCGTCCTCGCAGAAATCCACCGCGCTCGTTCCCATGTTTATCATGGGCTCGATGGCTATCGTCATGCCGGCAGCAAGCCTTATGCCTCTGCCCCTAACGCCGAAGTTGGGCACGTTGGGATCCTCGTGCATTTCGCGGCCGATACCGTGTCCCACAAGGTCCTCCACAACTCCGTAGCCGAAGCTTCTTGCATGGCTGCAAATTGCCCAGCCTATGTCTCCCAGCCGCACTCCGTCCTTCAAAACCTTCAGCGCCTCGAAAAAGCATTGTCTCGTAACCTCAACGAGCTTTTGCTTTTCGGGAGAAATTTTCCCTACCGCAACCGTTCTGGCGGCGTCTCCGTGATAGCCGTTTTTAAACGCTCCCACATCAAAGGAAACGATTTGTCCATCTTCGAGAAAACGCTTTTTGGAGGGTATTCCGTGTACGACCTCCTCGTCTATGGAAATACAGACCGAAGCGGGATACCCGTGATAATTAAGGAAGCTGGGCTTTGCTCCGCATTTGAGAATATATTCGTAAGCCGCCTTGTCAAGCTCCGCCGTAGACACGCCCGCGCGCGCCTTGTCCTCGAGCAGCCTGAGCGTGTCGCGGGTTATCGCGCCGGCACGACGCATAAGCTCAAGCTGTTCCTTGGTCTTTACGCTAATCATAACTTCGCAATACGTTCCTTGATTTCTCGAAAAACCGCTTCGGGAGCCTGAGCGGAATTTATTTCCGCCAGCTTGCCTTTTTTTCGATAATATTCTATCAACGGATGAGTGTTTTCATAATACACTCTCATACGGTTGGAAATTGTAGCTTCCGTGTCGTCCGGTCTGGTAAACAGCTCGCCGCCGCAAAGCGGACAAGCCTTGTCGTCCGCAAGCGTGCTGACGTGATGTACGGCAGAGCAATTTCTGCAGGTGCGCCTGCCCGTCAATCTTTCAAGCAGGACGCTTTCGTCCACCACGAGATTCACGACGCAGCTGATCTCGACGTCTTTGTCAAAGGCCTTTGCCTGACCGAGCGTTCTCGGAAAGCCGTCAAGAATAAATCCTTCGGCGCAATCCTTTCGCCCCAGACGCTCCTCGATGATTTTCAGAACAATGTCGTCGGGAACCAGCTCTCCCTTTTCCATGTACTCTTTGATTTCTCTGCCAAGCGGAGTCTCCAGCTTGAGATTTTCGCGGAATATATCGCCTGTGGAAATCTGCGGAATACCGAAATAAGAGACCATTTGCTGCGCCTGAGTGCCCTTTCCGGCGCCAGGCGCGCCCAGCATAACAATTCTTAAACCGTCATTATTCATTATGGTTCGCCTTTATTTCAAAAAGCCCTTGTAGTGCCTCATCATTATCTGGTTTTCCAACGCCTTGTTAAACTCCAGCGCTACGGAAACTACGATGAGCATTCCGGTTGCGGAAAAAGCGTTCAGAAGGTTTGTTGCTCCCGAATTGATAATCTGGAACACCGTTGAAGGCAGAAGCGCCATTATCGCAAGGAAAACCGCTCCCCAGAAGGTTATGCGTCTGACGGTTCTCGCCAGAAAATCCGCCGTTTCCTTGCCCGGTCTGATGCCCGGCACAAAGCCGCCGTTTTGCTGTATATTTTTGCTTACCTCCGCCGGATTGAACTGAATCTGCGAATAGAAGAAAGCAAACAGGAAAATAAACAACGTCAGGAAGAACAGATAAACGACGTTTCCTACCCAGTGTCCGCCTTCCGCCGTCATGTATTTCGTCCACCACGCAGTAAACGACCAATCGGGGAAAAAGCTCAATATCATCGTGGGGAAGCTAAGCAGCGCGAAAGCGAAGATGAGTGGCAAAACGCCGCTGCCGTTCACCTTTATGGGAATAAAGGTGGACTGTCCGCCGTACATTTTGTTGCCCTTGATTTGCTTTGCATACTGCACCTTGATTTTTCTCTCCGCTCCGTCTACCCAAGTGATAAACGCAAAGATAAGTATCACAAGCAGAATGAAAACAATCAAATCCCAGCCGCCAGCTCCCGTGAAATTGCCGGTGTTGGCGATGTTGACTATTACGTTGAGAATAGACTGTCCCGCCGTAGCGATGATACCGATGAAAATCAGCATGGATATGCCGTTGGAAACACCGTATTCGGTAATTCTTTCGCCAATCCACATGGTGAGCATACTGCCCGCAACGAAGATTATTGTAACGATAATAAACAGCACCCATGTAGGAACGGTAAACTGCGCGCCGAACATAGCGTTGTCAAACAGATTTTCATTGTTGAACGCAAGCAAAATACCGACCGCGTTGACTACGGCAAGACCGAGCGTAACGTATCTGGTGATGACCGCAATCTTATGTTTTCCTTCTTCTCCCTCTTTAGAAAGTCTTTCCAGGGCGGGGATAGCCACTGTGAGCAATTGCATAATGATGGACGCGTTGATATAAGGCGATATGCCTATTGCAAACAACGTGCCTTGACTTAAAGCGCCGCCGGTAATCGCGCTCATTATTCCCATAAAGCTGTTTCCGGTGACGGCATCGTTAAACACCGACGCCTCGATGCCCGGAACCGGAATATAACAGCCGATTCTGTAAATAATTACAAGCAAAATCGTCAAAAGGATTTTGTTGCGGATTTCTTTTATCCTAAAGGCGTTCTTTAAAGTCTGAATCATTATTCGATTACCTCTGCTTTACCGCCCGCTTTTTCTATGGCTTCCTTTGCGGAAGCGGAAAATTTGTGCGCATGAACGGTCAAAGGCTTGCTGATCTGACCGCCGCCCAACACCTTGAGTCCGGCGTTGGATTTGTTGTTGACCAAGCCCATATCAAGCAGAAGCTCGGGTGTAACCACCGCGTTGTCCTCGAATCTTTCCAGAACGGTCAGATTGACCACCGCGTATGTCTTTTGGAACTGATTGTAAAAGCCGCGCTTGGGCAGACGTCTCGTCAAAGGCATTGTACCGCCCTCGAAACCGGGACGTACTCCGCCGCCGCTGCGCGCCCATTGACCCTTGTGACCCTTGCCGCTGGTTTTGCCCAGACCGCTTCCGGTGCCCCTGCCCAGTCTTTTGGCGGGAGTAACCGCGCCTTCCGCGGGTCTTAAAGTGTGAATTCTCATTTCGGTTGCCTCCTATTTAAGCTCCTCGACGGTTACAAGATGCTTTACGCGGAAAATCATGCCGCGAACAGCGTCGTTGTCGTTGAGAATTTTGTAAGAACGAATCTTTTTGAGTCCCAACGCTTCAACCGTCCTCTGCTGCACCGTTAAACAGCCGATAGTGCTTTTGACAAGCGTGACCTTGATTTTTTTGTCGCTGAGTTCGTAAGGCTTTTCGCCTTTGGCGTGCTTAACCTTGTAAAGAGGAGCTTTGGCTTCCTTTACAAGGTGACCGTTCATGATTCTCGGTTCCGCCGCCTTTTGAATTTTTTTAGCTTTTGCCATTGGTTTTCTCCTTATAGCTCGTCAACTGCCTTGCCGCGGAGAGCCGCTATCTGCTGGGCGGTACGCAGACCTTTGAGTCCCTCGTAGGTCGCCTTAACACAGTTGATGGGGTTGTTGCTGCCGTAGCTCTTTGTGCGGATATCCTTGACGCCGCATGCTTCGAGCACGCTTCTGACGGGGCCGCCCGCAATAACGCCCGTACCGGCTTCTGCGGGGAGCAGCAGCACGTGACCTTTGCCGAACTTGCCGATAATCTCGTGAGGGATTGTGGAGCCAAGCAGTGAAATTTCGCTCATGCTTCTCTTTGCTTGCTGCGTTGCTTTTTCTATTGCCTGAGGAACCTCGCCTGCTTTGCCCATGCCGACTCCGACCTTGCCCTTGCCGTCGCCTACGACGACCAGCGCGGAGAAACGCATGGTTCTGCCGCCCTTGACGACCTTTGTTACGCGGTTGATGGATACGGTCTTTTTGATGAGACCGTCGTCCTCCTCGTGTCTCTTGTTTTTGTTGAAGGGTCTTTTGCCTCCGGGACGTCTGTCATGACCTCCCTCTCTGCCTTCGCGGCTGAAACCGCCGGACCTTTTTTCTGCGGGAGCGGGATTGACCTCCGCCACAACCTCCGTCGCGACGGCTTCCTCTGTCTTTACAACTTCGTCATTCATCATCATTCTCTCTCCTCTTAAAACTTCAAGCCCGCTTCGCGCGCGCCTTCAGCCAGCTTCTGAACTCTGCCCGTATAAATGTAACCGCCGCGGTCGAACACAACCTCCGTTATGCCTGCCTCGAGCGCTTTTTTGCCTACCGCCAAACCTACGGCTTTGGCTTCCTCGCACTTGGTCTTGCCTACAAGCTCGTCTTTCATTGCGAGGCTGCTTGCCGAAACGAGCGTTCTGCCTGCCACGTCGTCGATAATCTGGGCGTAAATATATTTAGTGCTGCGATATACGTCGAGTCTGGGTCTGAGGCTGGTTCCGGACAAATTCTTTCTAACTCTTGCGTGACGGGCTTTTCTGTCCGTATTCTTATCTTTTTTAGAAATCATATTTTACTCCTTATTTACCCGCCTTCTTGCCTTCCTTAAGAATTACGACGTCTTCCTTGTAGCGGACGCCGTAGCCGTGATAAGGCTCGACTTCACGTTTGGCTTTGATGTTTGCGGCAGTCTGACCGACAAGGTTTTTGTCAATTCCCTTTACGACGATTTCGGTGATGGAGGGGCACTCGAAGGTGATGCCCTGAGGCGCTTCCATCTCAATCGGGTGTGAATAGCCGATGTTGAGCACCAGCTTGTTGCCGTTGACCGCAGCCTTGTAGCCGACGCCGTTTATGACAAGCTCTCTCTTGAAGCCCGTCGTAACACCGACTACCATATTGTTCACCAAAGCTCTGTACAAACCGTGCTTTGCTCTGTTTTCCTTCATGTCGTTGGGACGCGTAAAGACAAGCTTGCCCTCGTTCATTTCGCACTTGATGCTTTTGCCTATGTCCTGCGAAAGCTGCCCCTTGGGTCCCTTGACGCTCACGACGGAGCCGTCTATTTTGACTTCGACGCCCGCCGGTATGGTTATGGGCGCTCTTCCTATTCTTGACACTCTCGTATACCTCCCATTACCAAACGTAAGCCAGAACTTCGCCGCCGAGGTTTTCTCTGCGCGCCTGTTTGTCCGTCATAATCCCCTTCGAGGTGGAAACGATTGCAATACCCAGTCCGTTGAGAACCTTGGGCATATCCTCGCTCTTGGCATACACGCGCAGACCGGGCTTGGAAATTCTTCTCAGACCGGAAATGACCTTTCCGTGCTTGCTGTACTTCAAAGTGATTTTTATGTTGCTTTTGATTGTGCCTTCGTCCGAATTTTCAACGCCGGCGATATAGCCTTCCTCCAGAAGGATATCGGCAATCGCCTTTTTTGTCTTGGACGCGGGAATATCGACCTCGTCGTGCTTGGCGATAAGCGCGTTTCTGATTCTTGTCAGCATATCGGCGATAGGATCCGTTACTACCATTTGTTACCTCCCTGTGCTTACCAGCTCGACTTCTTTACTCCGGGAATCTCTCCCTTGTAAGCCTTTTCCCTGAAACAAATTCTGCAAATGCCGTACTTGCGCAGCACGGAGTGCGGTCTGCCGCACACGGAGCAGCGGGTGTAGGCACGGGTAGAATATTTAGCCGGTTTCTGCTGTTTGTTTATCATCGATTTTTTTGCCATTTTTTACCTCGCTCAAGCCTTGAAAGGCATTCCCATAAGCTTCAACAGCTCTTTGGCTTCTTCGTCGGTGTGCGCGCTGGTCACGAAGGTGATGTCGAAGCCTCTGGTCTTTTCCACCTGGTCGTATACGATTTCGGGGAAAATGAGTTGTTCCTTCACGCCCATCGTGTAGTTGCCTCTCCCGTCGAAGGAATTGCCGTTGATACCGCGGAAGTCTCTCACTCGGGGAAGCGCTATGGAAATGAGCTTATCCATAAACTCGTACATCCTGTCGTTTCTCAAAGTCACCTTTGCGCCTACGGGCTGACCTTCTCTGAGCTTGAAGTTTGCGACGGATTTTTTCGCGTGTGTTACCAGCGGCTTCTGTCCGGTGATGCTCTTAAGCTCCTCTACGGCAATCTGGAAGCTCTTGCTGTTGTCTTTGGCGTCGCCGATACCGGCGTTGACAACGATTTTCTCCAGCTTGGGTATACGGTTTACGTTTTTGTAATCGAAACGCTTTTTAAGCGCGGGAACAACTTCTTCTGTATAGCGCTTTTTGAGTCTGTTGACTTCTTTGACGCCAACCTCTTTGTTTTCAGCCGCTTTAGCGGCTTTCTTCTCAGCCATAGTTGTCCTCCTTTATTCGGCAGCCGCTTCTTTGTCGGCAGTCTTTTTGCTCGACCTTCTCGCGGTTGTCTTCTTCTTCGCCTTTTCAGCCTTGAATTCTATAATAGCTCCGCAGCCCTCTTTTTTGCAGCAGCGGACATACTTGGTTTTGCCGTCCTTTTCCACCGCTTTCTTGCCTATGCGGGTAGGCTTGTTGCATGAGGGGCACACCACCATGACGTTGGAAACGTCTATCATGCGGGGCTTCTCTACAATTCCGCCCTTTTCCTGAGCGCTGCGGGGACGGGTGTGGCGCTTGACCACGTTGAGTCCCTGCACCATAACCTTTCCGTTTTCTCTGTCGACAAGTATAACCTTGCCTCTCTTTCCCTTGACCGCGTGATCGCCCTCGGTAGGACCGACGATGACCTCTACGGTGTCGTTTTTCCTTATATTCATGCTAGCCATAAAACCTTTCCTCCATCACAGCACTTCCGGAGCCAAAGAAACGATTTTCATATAATCCTTTTCTCTGAGTTCTCTGGCGACGGGCCCGAATATACGTGTGCCTCTGGGTTGCTTCTGATTGTCGATAATCACGGCGGCGTTGTCGTCGAATCTGATGTGGGTTCCGTCCTTTCTGTTGAGACCGGAGGAGGTGCGGACGATAACCGCCTTGACTACCTCTCCCTTTTTAACCACACCGCCGGGGTTTGCGCTCTTGACGCTGGCGACTATCACGTCGCCGATGTTGCCGAACTTTCTGAAGGAACCGCCCAACACCTTGATACACATAATTTCTTTGGCTCCCGAATTGTCGGCAGCTTTTAATCTCGTAAACGGTTGTATCATGAGTCAATCTCCTTATTTCGCCTTCTCGACGATCTGCACGAGACGCCAATTCTTGTCCTTGGACAATTTTCTGGTCTCCGCTATCAGCACGGTGTCGCCGATTCCGCATTGGTTCTGCTCGTCATGAGCCTTGAATTTCTTGGTCTTGCTGACAGTTTTTTTGTAAAGCGGGTGCTTGAACTTTTCTACGACGGCAACCACTATGGTCTTGTCCATCTTGTCCGAAACAACCGTACCTATTCTTGTTTTTCTGCTTGTTCTTTCCATTTGTCTCGTCCCCTTTAAGCCTTCTTGGACAGCTCTCTCTCTCTGAGAACGGTCTTAACTCTCGCGATGTCCTTTTTGCAGACGGACAAGGCAAGCGGGTTGTTGAGCTGACCGGTAGCATGATTGAGTCTGAGGTTGAAAAGCTCCTTTTTGAGCTCCTCCAGCTTTGCCACCAGCTCTTCGTTGGACATGTCGTGTACTTTATTTGCTTTCATCGGTCTGCTCCTCCGCCTTGACAACTATCTTGCACTTGACGGGCAGCTTGTGACTTGCAAGTCTCAAAGCCTCTCTCGCCAAATCCTCCGATATGCCGGACATCTCAAACATGACTCTGCCGGGCTTGACAACCGCTACCCAATATTCGGGAGAGCCTTTACCGGAGCCCATGCGGGTCTCGGCAGGCTTTTTGGTAACCGGCTTGTGAGGGAATATGTCCGTCCAGACCTTGCCGCCGCGCTTGATGAATCTGGTCATTGCGACACGGGCAGCCTCTATCTGGTTGCTCTTAATCCAACAGGGCTCCAACGCCACGAGACCGTACTGTCCGTAAGCGAGCTCGGTGCCCTTGTGCGCCGCGCCCTTCATTCTTCCTCTGAACTGGCGGCGTCTTTTGACTCTTTTAGGCATTAACATTTCTGTTTCCTCCTTCCTTCCTCGCGGGCTTGCCCAGAATTTCTCCCTTGTAAACCCATACCTTGACGCCTATTATACCGAAGGTCGTGCGTGCTTCCGCGAAACCGTAATCGATGTCGGCTCTTAAAGTGTGCAGGGGGATACTGCCCTCGTGATAATGCTCGTTTCTGGCTATTTCCGCGCCGTCCAGACGACCCGAAACGCAGGTTTTTATTCCCTTCGCGCCGGCTCTGGTCGCTCTCTGCATGGCGGAGCGCATTGCTCGTCTGAACGCGATTCTCTTTTCCAGCTGAGCGGCGATGTTTTCCGCCACAAGCTGAGCGTCCATATCTGGATTTTTGACCTCCATGATGTTGATGACCACAAACTTGTCGCCCACCAGCTTCTGGACCTCCGCCTTCATCTGCTCGATGCCTGCGCCCTGCTTGCCGATAAGCGTGCCGGGACGTCCCGTGTAGATGAATATGACGATTTTGCCTTCGCTTCTCTCGATTTTGATCGAGGAAATGGCGGATTGGTAATACTTCTTTTTGATAAAGGCTCTGACGACCTCGTCCTCTTTGATAAATTTGGCGATGTCCTTTTTGTCAGCGTACCACTTGGAGTTCCAATCTTTGATGATACCTATTCTCAATCCGTTGGGATTAACTTTCTGACCCATGCTGTCCTCCTTAAGCTCTCTCGTCAAGCACGACGGTGATATGGCTTGTGCGCTTCAAAATGCGATAAGCCCTGCCCTTGGAAACGGGCTGAACTCTCTTGAGCGTGGGTCCCTGATCCGCATAGCACTCGGCGACGAACAGGTTGTCTCTGTTGAGTCCTTTGTTTACTTCGGCGTTGGCAGCCGCGCTGTTGAGAACCTTGAGCACGGGCTCGCTCGCCGCTTTGGGGGTGTTCATGAGTATCGCAACCGCCTCGTTGTAGCCCTTGCCTCTGATAACGTCAAGCACAACGTGCACCTTGGAGGGAGCGATACGGATATATTTCGCGACCGCGAAAGGTCTGGGGTCGCGGTTCTGGCGGCGGTTCTCCGCCTTTGCCTTGCTTCTTGTTGCCATATTTCCTCCTATTTCGCTCCGCTGGATTTGCCGCCGGCGTGCCCTCTGAACGTGCGGGTGGGGGCGAATTCGCCCAGCTTCATACCCACCATTTCCTCCGTAACATATACGGGAACGTGTTTTTTGCCGTCGTGAACGGCTATCGTGTGACCTACGAAATCGGGAAATATCGTAGAAGCTCTCGACCAGGTTTTCAAGACTTTCTTTTCGCCCTTGCCGTTCATTTCCTGTATTCTTTTCAAAAGTTTTTCGTTTACGAAAGGTCCTTTTTTAATCGATCTGCTCATTAAAACTCAATCCTCCGATTAGTTCACGCGCTTGATGATAAGCTTGTTCGACGCGTTTTTCTTCTTCCTTGTCTTGTAACCCAAAGCAGGCTTGCCCCAAGGAGTGACGGGACCGGGACGTCCGATAGGCGATTTGCCTTCGCCGCCGCCGTGAGGGTGGTCGCAGGGGTTCATAACGCTGCCGCGTACGGTAGGCTTGATACCCATGTGGCGCTTTTTGCCCGCCTTGCCGATGTTGATGATTTCGTGGTCGAGGTTGCCCACCTGACCGATTGTCGCGTGGCACTTGAGCAGGATATATCTCATTTCGCCGCTGGGCATACGGATGATGGCGTACTTGCCTTCCTTTGCCATAAGCTGAGCGGATATACCGGCGGCTCTGGCAATCTGACCGCCCTTGCCGGGATTCTGCTCTATGTTGTGGATAACCGTGCCGACGGGGATTGCTTCAAGACTCAGGCTGTTGCCCGTCTTGATGTCAGCCTTGTCGGAGCTGATAACCGTGTCGCCCACAGTGAGTCCGACGGGAGCGAGGATATATCTCTTTTCGCCGTCGGCGTAGTGCAGAAGCGCGATGTTGGAGGTGCGGTTGGGGTCGTATTCGATGGAAGCGACCTTTGCGGGTATGTCGTACTTGTTGCGCTTGAAATCGATGATTCTGTATTTGTTGCGGTTTCCGCCGCCGATATGCCGGACGGTAATTCTTCCGCTGAAGTTTCTTCCGCCCGTCTTCTGCTTGGGAGCCAGCAGGCTCTTTTCCGGCTTGGTCGTCGTGATTTCGTCAAACATGGAGACGGACATGAAACGACGCGCAGGGCTCGTGGGTTTGTATCTTCTGATAGCCATAATTCCTTTTCCTCCCGATTAAGCCAGACTCTCGAAGAACTCGATTGCCTTGCTGTCGCTGGTAAGCTTGACAACGGCTTTTTTGGATTTGGAGGTGTAGCCCTCGTATCTGCCCTGTCTCTTGAGCTTGCCCCTGACGTTGACGGTGTTGACGCTTTCGACCTTCACGCCGAAAATCTGCTCCACCGCCTGCTTGATTTCTATTTTGTTGGCGTTTCTCGCCACTTTGAATGTATAAATCTTTTTGTGAATTCCGTCGTAAGCCTTTTCGCTCATAACGGGCTTCAAAATGATGTCGTAGGCGTTCATTATTCCGCGTAAGCCTCCTCGATTTTTCTCATAGCCGACTCTGTCGCAAGCACGTTGACGTTGGCAACCAGCTCGTAGACGTTCAACAGGTCGGCGGTGCTGATTGTCAGCCTTTCGATGTTTCTGCCGGCGAGCAGAACGGTGTCGTCCTTTTCTCCCACGACGAGAAGCGTTTTCCTGTCGAAATTGAAATTGGAAAGGATCTGAGCCACGTATTTGGTTTTCGCGGCCTCGAGCGCCACCTTGTCAAGTACGAGAAGCTCGTTGTTGCGCACCTTGTAGCTGATTGCGCTCTTGAAAGCGGCGGCCTTCATTTTTTTGTTGATTTTCTTGGAAAAATCTCTGGGCTTGGGCGCGAACGCTATGCCGCCCTTTATCCATTGCACGGCGCGGATGCTGCCCTGTCTCGCGCGTCCCGTGCCCTTTTGTCTCCAGGGCTTTATGCCGCCGCCTCTGACCTCGCTCCTTGTCAGAGTGCTTTTTGTTCCCTGACGCGCGTTTGCCATCTGAGCGACAACCACCTGATGAATAAGAGCCTCGTTGTAGTCACAAGCAAATACTTCGTCTTTTAAGTTTATCTCGCCAACCTCTTTGGCTTGGGTGTTGAATACTTTAACCTGCATTTGTTTTACTCCTATTCAATCCTTTAAGACTTTTTGACGGCGTCGCGGACATATACGACGCTGCCCTTAGGTCCGGGAATTGCGCCCTTTATCAGCAGCACTCCCTTTTCCTTGTCGACTTTTACAACCTTGAGATTCAGGACAGTCACCTGCTCCACGCCGTACTGACCGGGCAGCTTTCTGCCGGGAAACACTCTGCTGGGAGTGGAGTTGGCGCCCAAAGAGCCGACCTCTCTGTGAACGGGTCCCACGCCGTGAGTTTCCTTCAAGCGGCGGAAATTCCAGCGCTTGATGACGCCGGAAAAGCCTCTGCCCTTCGTCGTGCCGGTAACGTCCACAAAGTCGTCCGCCGCGAACACGTCGCAGCCTATGACTTGTCCCACTTCCAGACTGTCTGTATTTGACAAATCGAATTCCTTCAGAATCTTGAGCGGCTGAACGCCCGCCGCCTTGAGGTGGCCGAGCTCCGGCTTGTTGAGCTTTTTCTCCGCAACTTCTTCAAAACCGAGCTGCACGCTGCTGTAGCCGTCTCTTTCAACCGTTTTTTTCTGCACCACCGTGCAGGGTCCCGCCTTAACGACCGTAACGGGAACCATTGTTCCGTCCTTCAAAAACACTTGGGTCATGCCCAATTTCTTTCCTATGATTGCTTTATTCATTGATAAAGTTCACTCCTTATTATATAGATAATAGATAAATTTTTCTTCCGAAAATTACAGCTTGATTTTGATGTCGATACCCGCAGGCAGCTCCAGCTTTGTCAGGCTGTCGACGGTCTTGGCGTTGGGGCTGTAAATATCGATGAGCCTCTTGTGGGTTCTGGATTCGAACTGCTCTCTCGCGTCCTTGTATTTGTGAGTTGCGCGCAAAACCGTAACGATTTCCTTTTCGGTAGGCAGCGGAATAGGTCCGCTCACCTTGGAGCCCATTTTCTTGGCTGTCTCGACGATTTTTTCGGCAGCTAAATCAACAAGGCTGTGGTCGTAAGCTTTCAACTTGATTCTGATTTTCTGACTTGCCATTTGTTCCTCTTTTCTCCTTTTAGATTAACAACTCTACCGTGTGTGTCGCGCTTTTGGGCGCAACAAGAGACTTTGCCCTACTCTCCACAGTACGAGCCTTACTATATTAGCACACGCCAAACAAGGTGTCAAATGATTTTCGTGATTTTTTCCTACTTTTTTGAGTTTAAAGACTCTTTTTAAGTCAACAATCAAGAAAAAAGGAGATTTTTTATGTGGGATTATTTCAATGAGCTGTCGGCAGGCGAATTCTGGACCGATTTCGGAGACATCGCGCTGCGCGCATTTTTATCCATAGTAGTACTGTTTATCCTGACCAAGCTCATGGGAAACAAGCAGATTAGCCAGCTCAACTTTTTCGATTATATAATAGGAATATCAATCGGTTCAATCGCGGCGGAAATGGCTACCAACACGGACACGCCGCACCACTTTTTCGTTCTGGCAATGGTCATCTATACCGTAATCACAATATTGATAACCTTTGTCACCCGCAAAAGCATATCCATGCGCAGATTTTTCAACGGCACTCCGATACCGCTCATCGAAAACGGCAAAATCATCGAAAAAAATCTTGCCAAAGCGGGCTTCGACGTAAACGACCTTCTGACAGAGCTGCGCTACGCAGGCTACTTCAACATAGAGGACGTTCAGTACGCCGTAGAGGAAACCGACGGCCGCGTAAGCATAATCCCCCGCCCCTCTGCCCGTCCCGCAACCTGCGAGGATTTGAAAATAGAGGACGCCAAGCCCACCCTGCCTCAATCGGACGTCATCATCGACGGCAAGATATTGCCAAACAATCTCAAATCCGTAGAAAAAAACAAGGAATGGCTGTTGGAGGAGCTTAAAAAGCGCGGCAAAAACCACAAGGACATTTTGCTTGCGACATTGGACCACGACGGCAATCTATGCATCTTAGACAAAGAGGTGCCGGCAAAAAAATACGACCGCTACAACTGAACGCGGTCGAAAAAAAACGCGGAAAAGCTTTTTTTCCGCGTTTTTCGTTGACTTTTAAGGTTATTTGTCTCAAAATATAATAGCGTTCATTTTCGCAACGGAAATTCGACGCAGGAAACGCAAAGGAGAAAAGGCTATGCCGGAAATCGTAGCGCAAAGGGTGTTCGACCCGCTGTACATAATTCTCGACTCGGTATTTCTCGCAGCGCTTTACGCGCTGTTGTTCTTCAAGCGCAGATATCTCACGCTTTTGTTCGGATTGTTCGGCGGGCTTTTGTATTTCGCCGTAGACTACGGAATTTTCCATCTGTGGCTGGGAACTCGCTCCATCGAAGGTGGCAGTCTGTTCTGGGTGCTGCTGTGGATGTCCTTAAGCTACGGCACAACCAATTTCGTACTAATCTGGGTTTGGTTGTCCAAAGACAAAAGCACGCGCGAATGGACGCTGCTCATACTGCTGTGGTGGTTCGTCTGTCCGCTTTTGACAAGCGCCTTCGGAAGCGGAGAGGTCATACGTATTCAGAGAACGACCGGCGCTTATCACGGCTGGATGGCAATCATACTTTTCATTTCCTACGGGGCAATGATTGTTTTCAATCTGTTCCAAAAGGACAAGAGCAGGCGTTTTCCGCTGCTGTGGCTGTTTTTCATAGGAGTTTTCGTTCAGCTCGGCTGGGAGCTTTCACTGCTGATAGGAGGCATACGCAGCGCGGGAATAGAAGCCTTTGCCGACAAACTGGCGGTCACTGTAGTAAACTCGCTGCTGGAAACGAATTTGGGCATGCCGTTGATTTATCTGATATTTTTGTCCGTTACGTCTCTGTTTTCCGAGAACCTCACGCGGAGACCTCAGAAAGCCACTCTCTAGGAGCGAATGAACGAAAACGCTGCGGACAGCTACAGAAAACCCAAAGAAGCATAAATCTACAAAATTTCTCAAAAACGACAAAGGGAGCCTTCCGGCTCCCGTTTTTATAAAATTTCAAGCGGTCAGTCGTCTGCAGGCTCGACCAGCGGCAGCTCGAAATAGAAATCGCTGCCCTTGCCAACCGCGCTGTTCACGCCGAACACGGCGTCATGACTTTTCAGAATACTGCGCACTATCGAAAGTCCCAATCCGGTGCTGTCGCCGCGCTTATACTTCTGAGAAGCTCTGGAAAATCTGTCCCAGATATATTTCTGCTCCTGCTTGCTTATTCCGTTGCCGTGATCGAACACGTCGAACCTGGCGCAGCCGCCCGCATCCTTTACGACTATGATAATTTCCTTATCCTTGCCGCAATACTTTACGGCATTGCTGATAAAATTGAAAAGCACCTGCTCGATTTTGTGCCTGTCCGCGTTTACCCACAGTCCCTTTTTGACGTCTCGGCGGAAATTGTAGCCGCTGTTTTCAAAATCGAATTTTTTGACGACGCTTTCCACCAGCTCGGAAAAATCGAAGTCCGTCTTGTTGAGCTTGGATGTGCTGTTTTGCTGCGAAACGATGAGAATTTCGTTTACCAGCTCGGTCAGCCGCTTTGCTTCGTCGATAATGACGTCAAGCTGCTCCTCCCGCTTGGCTTTGTTGTCTCCCGTTATGTCCTTTATCAGCTCTGCATAAGATTTTATTATCGTAAGCGGAGTTTTCAGGTCGTGGGAAATATTGGCGAGCAAATCCTGCCGCAAGGTTTCGACGCGCTGCATTTCCTCTGTGGCAAAGTTGAGCGTGTCGCTCAATTCGTCAAGCTCGGTGTAGCCGCTGCCCTCGAAGCGCACGGTATAATCGCCCGAAGCGAGGTGCTGCGCGCTCTGACTCATAAGCACTATGGGCTTTGACAGCTGTCTCGACAAAAACGCGCTCAGCACAAAAGCCAGCGCCAGCGCGATGACAGTTGTAAGCAGCAGCTGAGACGCGAGAATAACGGTAGTCGCGTTTATCGAGCCGAGCGACGCCTGCGCATAAATCATATACTCCGAGCCGTTGTAGTCGAACACGGCGCCGTAGGTCACGAAGGTGTCCTCCTCGTTTTCCGCGTTGGCGGCAATTTCGCACACCTCGTTGTTTTCGTCGCCCTTAAGTCGGGCGAGCAGCTCTTTGCGCTGGCTGTCGGTAAGCAGATTCTGCTTGGTGCCGGTGCCGGAATAATTGGGATAAGTAAACAGCAGCGTGCCGTTGTTGTTGTAAACGCTGACGTACATGCCGTTGAGTCTCGCGTATTCGTCAATGCTCGACTCGTAAGCCGCGCCGAGTCTCTGATATTCCACAACGATTTCGCGGCAGATTTTGCGCACGTCGTTACGCTTCATCGTCCCGTAGTAGCCTTTCAGAAAAACAAATTCGAAAAACCACATGACCGCTATTATGCAGACGCAGAACAAAATGAAGTAAAACCAGATATTGAATCTTAAGCCGTTGCTGTCTATTAACTTCTTGCGTCTTTTCTCAGTATTCGATGTTCTCGTCATACTCGAACTTGTAGCCCAACCCTCTTAAGGTGACTATGCAGTCTCTGTAAGGTCCGAGATTGCTTCTGAGCATCTTTATGTGAGTGTCGACCGTGCGGTCGTCGCCGTAAAAATCAAAGCCCCAGACGTTGGACAGCAGCTTTTCGCGGCTTATGGCAAGACCTTCGTTTTTGACGAGGAAGAACAGCACTTCGTATTCTTTGGGCGTAAGGTCGGCCTTCTTTCCGTCCACGATGACGTTTCTTCCGTCAAAGTCAACGATAAGGCCTCCGAACTTTTTTACGTTGCGCTTGTTGACCGGATGCTCCGGCGCCGTCCTGCCGAGAATTGCCTTGATTCTTGCAACCACCTCTTTGGGCGAGAAGGGCTTGGTCACGTAGTCGTCTATTCCCGCCTCAAAGCCGAACAGCTTGTCGTACTCCTCTCCGCGAGCGGAAAGCACCATAACGGGAACATTTTTGGTTTTGCGGATTTCCCTGACTGCGGAAAGACCGTCCATCTTGGGCATCATGATGTCCATAACGATAAAATCGTAGTCCTCGCGCTTGCACATGTCGACGGCCTCGTAACCGTCGTCCGCAGTGATAACTTCAAAACCGTTGAATTCGAGATACTCCTTGAGCACCTCTCTGATGTTTTGTTCGTCATCTACTATTAAAATTCTCTTCATTTGCCACCTGCCTTTGAAAATTTTATTTTTTATTTTATTTCAAACCGCCTTGCGGCGTATCTGACTAATTAACTCTCTTTTATTTTTTTGCCCTTGAATATAACAAGCTTGCAATAAAGATAGTCCAGCACGAAATTGATAACCATTTTGAGCAGCTTTGCCAATATCGGCAGCCATCCCCTTTTGATAAGCGCCACAATCATGATTCCGCCCAGAGGAGTAGTCACCACGTAGTAGGTCAGATAAAGCAGCAGCCCCCCTTTCACGCTTTTGAAGCTGAAGGTATAACGCTTGTTCAGCAAAAAACTGAAAGTACAGGTCAGAACCACCGAAAGCATTTCGGAAAAAAACAACCACAGGTCGAAAGATATGCCGTTGGACTGCTCGAAAGGATTCAATTTCGACAGAAGCGTAAACGTGCCTATGCCTATGAGCCCTGTCCCGGCGCTGACCAGAAAAAACAGCAGAACCTCTTTGACGGATTTTTTCTTTTTTGCCGCTGCAGGCGCAGATGCCTGCGCGGCTGCCGTCTCGTCGTTTTTTTCTTGTTTGTTTTCCACTTCCATTTGTTTCCGTAATAAGGTTTCTCGGAAGGGGGTGTAAAGCTGCTCAACGCGTCAGCCAAAGCCAGCCGAGAAAGAACACCAACGCGAATGCTCCTATCACCAAAAGCAGCGCCGGCAGATATTTAAGATAGGCTGCGCCGATAATGGCTCGCCTTTCTTTTTTGGTAAGCTGAATATCGTCGGAATTTTTGCGCTTGCGTTTTTTCGGTCGGCGCGTCAAATCCATGTTGGCAAAGGCGGTTCCGTCGTCCTGCCACACCCTGTCCGCTCCGAAAGCATCGGGATCGGCATTGTCGGAGATTTCCTCCTCCACGATTTCCGTTCCGTAAATAATTGTCTCCGTTCCGTCGTCGTTTTGCCTGATTTCCCGGACTACTTCCTTTTCGACGGCGCGGACAAGCTTTTTTTCGTTTTTTTCATTGTCCATTTCAGATTTTTATGTCCCGCCCCAAAGCGTCGCTTAAGGCAAAATCGAGAATTTGTCCGCGTTGCAGTTCAAGAGAAAGCTCCCTGCCCGCGGCATCGAGAATTTTCTCGCTGTCGAGAGATTTGCATTGCTCCGGGCTAATTCCTTCGCAAAGCAGCAGATATTCCGCCGCGTCGTAAATCGCCGAGTAGGGCGCGAGTCCTATCAGCTCGCCGCGTTCTATTTCCGCTCCGAAAGGCTTAAGCTCCGCTTTTACCAGCTCGGCGACCGTGTGCAGCCGCGTAACCGAACAATCAGTCAGATTCATGGAAATCTGGGCGCGGTTCTCACCCTTGAGAAACAGTCCCAATGCCTTCAGATATCTCAATCCTCCGCCCGAAAAGCGCACCCTTCGGGCAACCGCTTGGGCTACGGACAAAGGAACTCCCTCCCTTAAGTCGAAATTGAAAGCGACGAGAATTTTTCTCACTCCTACGGCGACGGCCCCGGCAGTCGGATGCGGCTTTTCCCCGACATCGAATTTCCACTCTGTGTCGGCGGCTTTTTCCGCAAGCCCCTCGAAGCCCCCTCGCCTCAAATCGGCAAGATTGCTTCTGCGCGGGTCGGCGGCGCTCCTTTCGTAAAAATATACCGGCAGCCCCAGCTTTCGGAAAAGCTCCTCTCCCAGCTCTCGGACAAGCCCGTCCGCAACGGTCTCCGGCGTGCCGGCAAGGGGTACGACAGGCAAAACGTCCAGCGCGCCTATCCGCGGGTGAACGCCCTTATGCGCGTTCAGGTCAATCACGTCTACCGCGACGCGCGCGCTGTCGGTCAGTGCGGAGCGCATTTCCTCCGGCGCACCCGCCGCAGTTATAACGCATCTGTTGTGATCCGCGTCTGCAGTGCAGTTTAATAATACCACATTTTTTCTGTTTCTAAAACAATCGGCAATGAGCTCCGCCTTGACGGCGTCCCCCGTAGAAAAATTCGGCACCGCTTCGACTAAATACATAAAATTACGACCTTGTACTGTATAATATCATGTTTTTCACAATTCCGCAAGGATAATCAAGCATATTTTCACATAAAATAATAAGATTTTTAAATTTTCGGGCAAAAAACCAATACATAAAAAGACCGCCCGCGTTTGTTACGCGGGCGTCGTAAAAGTCTTATTTTATTGTTTTGTCCTCTCCGTTGATAAAGGTGTTGAACAGATTGGAAATATTGGCTCCGTAGCTTTTTTCAAAGCATGAAAGCATATCGTCCTTTGTGGCGAGCTTGAGCTTGCAGGTGTCGAAATACCTTCTCAAGGCAGCCTCGAACTTTTTGTCGCCCATCACCTCGTTGACCTGTCCGAACATAATCATACCTTTAAGATACGTCATGTAAGTATATTGCTGCTGACTCTCGAACTCGTTCAAAGCGCGGTTCATGGAGGTGTTTATATTGTTGTTGTAGTTGCCTACTATCTTGATAAAGGTGTTGTACTGCTTTGTCGTGTCGGCAAGCAGCTGCTTTGAGTCTACCTGATAATCGGGGTGCGCCCGATAAAACATAAGCGTGGAATACTCCGCCAGCCCCTCGTCCAGATACGCCTCTCTCACCTGGTCGTTGCCAACGAGACCGTACCACCATTGATGGGCTATTTCGTGAATAATCGCAGTCTCGTATGAACGCTTTTCCAAGCCTGAGGTTATCATAACGAGACAGGGATATTCCATGCCGCCGTAGCAGAAGTCCGTTTCCACAACGTCCAGCTTGGCGTAAGGATATTTTCCGAAGGTCGAGCTGAAATACTGCAGCGCCTTGGTCGCAGTGGAAAGACTTTCTTCAAACGCCCGGTCCGAGAAATAATAATAATTCACCGTTGTGGAATCCACCGTTGCAGACGCTTTCTGGAACTTGGGAGACATGACCAATGCAAAATCGCGCACGCTTTTTGCGGTGTATACCGTGCGGACGTTGTCGTTTTCCTTTGTCTGAGCCTCGCCGGGGACGCCGCTTGCGGCAATCATGAAATCCTTGTGCGCCGTAAGCGCCACGCAGTAATTTGCCATTTCGCTGACAAACGGGTCGCCGTTGGAATAATATGGGTCTGTAAGCCACGCTCCGTTTTTGAACACGCAAAGCTGCGGATACCAATTTCCCAGGTTTATCGTGTTGTTGCCGTAGCCCAGCCTGTGCCAGATGTTGGCCAGACATACCTCGAAAACAATTTCAACCTTTACGTTTTGCTGCGGAAAAACCTCCGTTCCCAGCGGCACCGTCAGGATGTCGCTGTCCGTCCCCTCAACTACGTATGCCACAGCCGTGTCGCCGCTTTTTGCGCTGTCGATTTTTATGTCGCCGTAGCTGAAGCCGTTTTTGTACGCTTTGGAGCGCGTAAGCTCGTCTACCACAGGCAGAGAGGCGTCCTTTCTGTAAGCATTGGGATACAAATGAAATTTTAATTCGGAAAAGGCATTGTCCGTCGTGTTGTAAAAATCGAAAACCATAACCGCCGACAGTGTTTTGGCGCTGTCGTCAAAGCCCGCTTCTATGGTGTAGGTGCTCAGCTTTTTCGCGTTTTTTTCTATATAGTCGCTGCCGCCGCAGGCAACAAGGCACATGCAAAGCATGAGCGCAACGATAAGACCCGCTAAAATTAACGCTTTTCTGTTTTTTCGCATAATATGATACTCCGTTTGCTTATCTATATGCCCGCAGTTATTTTTATATGACGGTTTGAATTGCCAAACGGACGCTTTTGCTCTATAATATTCGTACGGAGACTGTCAATGAGAATTTTTTACGCCCTTCCTCTGCCGGAAGAAACTGCCGAGGCTCTCTTCAACGCGTCACTCTCGCTGCGCGAAAGGCTGCTAAGCGGAAGCGTCACGCCGAAAGAAAATTTGCACATTACCGTTTCCTTCGTGGGAAACGTAAACGAATTGAAAACGGATATTCTCACCGAAATCCTGCGCCAAACAGCGGCGCAAAACCGTCCGCCGGAACTGCATTTTTGCGAGCCGACAATGCTGCGCGGCGCGGATTTGATTTGCAGCAAAATCAAGCCCGGCGAGGAGCTTTTCAAAATAAACCGCGATCTCGTCATGCTGCTCGGACAAAAGGGCTTCACGGTGGAAAAGCGCTTCACGCCGCACGTGACGCTCATTCGCCGCCCCGTTTTCCGTATGCCCTTCGCGCAGCTTAAATCGGAAACGAATTTCCGCGTCCCGCCCTTTTTCTCCGACAGCATTGCTCTTATGGAAAGCCGAATTCGGGAGGGCGCGCCACCGCGCTATCTGCCCGTAGAAATACAAAAATTTAAAAACAAATAAATAAAAAAACGCGTCAAAACGCGTTTTTGTTTTTGCCTCATGCCGCCTGCACGGCATATTCAATTCATCATGGCGGAAAGAAAAGCCAGCGCGATTAAATAACACGCCAGAAAAGTCAACGCCGTCATTCCTATCGTTACGGCTATCTTGAGCCAGACGTTTTTTATCGATTTTATAAGCATGACGTTAAACATGGAGAACAAAGCGCTCACCGCACCGCCGATAAAGCCGCCCACAACCGGCACGATTGAACACAATGCCACAGAATTGCCCCAGACAAGAATAAGCGCAAACGGAATAACCGAAAGAACGATTTCGTACCACTTTAACGCAGGCGTAAGTACGATTTCTTCTTTGTCTAATTGAAGCCTGCATCCCGCAAAATAATTTCCTTTAAGAAAAACCGTTTTGCCTCCCTCTCCCGTAAAAGTGGTTTTCCCTACCTTTTGGAGCGGCTTCCCGTTGATAGACAATTTTTTCTTGCCCGTCCAGACGTTTTCTTCAAAAACTATAAGACCGTATTCGGCGTGTTCTTTTGTAATTCGCATAAACTCCTCCTCTTTTGTTGCATTATAACTTAATATCATATAAAAAGTCAACACATATAAATACATATTTTTAATTTCACACCGCAAATTTTCCAAGAATTTTATTATTTGCTATTTAAACGGCAATTTAGACAAGCCAAAACAAGTCAAAAAAAAAACCCAAAAAAGAAGATAAATATTTATAAAATGTGCTTCGGTTCATATTTAAAGATTGCAGGGCTTCGGCTAATGTAATCTCTTGTATTTTTAAAATTTTCTAAAATCTGATACAATTTTTGATCTACCATGATATAATGATTTCATATAAGGAGAAATTTATGTGTAAAGGCGTTGCAAAACCTTTCCTTAAATGGGCTGGTGGCAAAGGACAACTAATTCACACATTTGATGAAATGTTCCCTTGTGAACTGATAGATGGCAAGATAAAAATATACATTGAGCCATTTGTTGGTGGTGGAGCAATTCTTTTTCATGTTCTTCAAAATTATAATTTTAAAAAAGCTTATATAAACGATATTAACAAAGAACTTATCAATTGTTATAAACGGATTTGAGCAGAAAGATAAAGTATGCTTCTTTGAACAATTCGGCGGCTTCTGGATCGACCAAGAGCCTGAACTTTACGCAAAGATGAAAGCAATCGAAAACGAACACAAATGCAAAGTCTATGCCGTTACACACGAATTTACCGAATTCGGAGAACTTTACGACTTTCTGATCGTAACCGATTATCCCGAAGAATGGGATACCCTCGTATACAGTCAGGGCAACCGTCATACGGCTTTTGCTTACGTCTGGAACAAAGACGACGACTGGTGTTCGGAATTCGGCAGCGTTACCGTACAGAGCTTCGGTGGCGGCATCAAAAGAATTGCGTGAGGTGCGATATGAAAATTTACTTAGTAGTATTTGAATGGTCTACCGAAGATGACTCGGACGTAGATATTGAAGCCTTTGACAGCTATGAAAAAGCTACCATGCGGTTTCAAGAACGCATAAACGACGAAAAGACGGATATGTCTTGGGTTCATGACGCTTTCGATGAAAACGGTGACATTCTTGACGGATACGATTTCGATGAATGTCAACCCGATACGCGCTTAGAAACTTATGCTTATTGGAATATCACGAACAAATATAACTGGTCGATGCACGATTACATCGCCCTTGTACAGTTGGAGGTTAAATAATGAAACCCTATAAATCACTAGCACATATCCATTCCCTTAACGGTGAAATGGACGAAATAACGATAATCGATAAAATCGGAGATAACGACTACATCGTGGACTACAAGGGCGTGAAATGTCACGCCCTTTTTAATTGGTTCAACTGTACTTACTACGCCGACGACGTTTATAGGAGAATCGAAGAATGAGATTTATATTTTACACTTACAGCGATACGGGAATTATCACCCTTGATTATGACGACGGTTACACACAAAAGAAAAACCGCTACGTCGGTTATACGTTACAACAGGCTGTAAAAAAGTTTAGGCAAGACAACGGCTTAATCGGAAAACACGTTAAAATCATCAAATTATACTAAGGAGTAAAACAATGGCTAACATCAAAGACTTAGAAAAATACGTAAACTACGAATTTTCGTCAGGTTGTTACACCGGCGACGATTACAAATCTTTTCAAACGAAATACATCAACTATCTTCGCATGGTTTGCAAAAATAATCATTGGCGACTTGTAAACGTCGGTAAAAACCATTATTGCTTTTCGGCGTTTATCAAAAGTGCGGAAAACAAATGCGTTTACATATCCATATCCGACGTTAGATACTTTTCCAACGAGTGGTATGACCACATACTTATTCGCACGGCCGAAAACGAAACGGACTATCGCGGCGGTTTTAACAACTATACAACGCTTTTGGATTTAGAAGGCACTGCCGCCGAACTTCTGAACGATTTACCTTTTTAAGGAGCGTGATATCTATGAAATTATCTAACGAAACGCTTTACCGCCTTTGCAACAAACATCAATGGTTCACGGGCGGCGATTGCACTCAATACGAAAAATTGTTTGAGAAAAACAGACAAGGTGCGAGCCTTGAAACGCTTGCAACGATTATTTGGCTTTGCTCGTCGGGCTACGAAGAAAAAGACATTTTAGAAATACTACAAAAGGAGTGTGAAAACGATGGTTAAATTAAATCTCACTGCCGCTAACAAGCAAGAAGAATTGATACTTACATATTTACAAGAAAATGCAAGCGAAACGTTGGCGGACAAGATAAATAACGGCACGCCGTTTGAAAAAGACGGTAAACCGCTTATAAACAAAAAGACGCTTTCGGGTTTTATGAAATATGCTTGCGACGAAGCGAGAAAACTTGCCGAGCAAGGAGCAAATTGCGCTTGTGTTGAAGATTCCACCGTTTACGGTTGGGCAATCCATTATTTCGAGGAAGAAAGCATCGAAGGAACGCTTTACACGATTGACGGCGAAGAATATAAGCCCGTTGTTAAAAACCCGAAAACTACGCAAAAATCAACCTATACGCCGACTTCTACGGCTAAACCCAAACCGCAGAACTTGCAATTCTCAATCTTTGACAGACTCGACGAAACGGACGTTAAAGATACCGTAAACGACACTTCAACCGCCGAAAGCGATACAAACGACGACGATTCGGATATGCCGACGGAAGAAGAAATGCAAGAAGCAATGCAAATCGTTGCCGAAGAAGAGTCGCAACAAATTAAGCCTACTGCCGTCAAAGAACAACCGAAAGGCAATCAGACTTACCGAGATTATATGCTTTACCAAAGCGAACGTCCGACGGCTGTCGTAGCACTTCGTTTGGGCGACTTTTATGAGGTTTTCGGGGATAATGCGGTTATGCTCGGTAACGAACTCGAACTAACCATTACAAGCCGTGACGTAGGCTTGGAAAACCGCATACCGATGATTGGTTTTCCTTACCACGCAGCCGAAAATTACTTTGCTAAAATCGTTAAACGGCACGACCTGTATATCATCGAAAATCCCTATGATACGCAATTCATTCAGCGTGTAAATTATTCGGATAATCGACTTATAGACGAAGATACGGGCGAAATCCTTTGCGACGATTTGACCGAAGACGATATGCGAAAGTTCGACGGCGACATCGAAGAACCGCAAGAAATTTACGAACCCGAAAAGCCTGTCGCCCACAACGAAATTATTGCAAAACTCAAAGTAATTTTGGGCGATACGTTTATTGTGAGGTAAAACAAATGAAAATCGAAAAGATTAAACCCGTTCCGAAATACATAGTCGAGCGCATCAGGCGTTACGACAAAGAAAATCTCACTTGCGCGCCCGGACATACACGATTTTATTCTTACCTTACGAAAAACGACGGCGAACTTGTAAAAGTTACCGTTGCCGTTAGACACCACTACAAACAGTGGCTGTATAAGCAAGTCGCCGTCCACGGTTTGAACTCAAAAGAGTGCTTTGTAAAAGATATGGTTTTCTACTATATTGCCGGTTATCAGGTCGGTTGGTATGAACAAGGCTTGCAAAAATCCGAGCGTTGGTATGAAAGTACCGCTTGGGGCTGCGCCGAAGATAAATATTTCGATCCGTTTGCGCCTATCGTAAACCGTGAGTATTTGGATAAATTTCCCGAATATAAGTATTCCGTCGTGAATCTATATCGCGGCGTGGATATTTTGAAATACCTACGCTATTACAAGCAGTATCCGCAAATCGAATACCTGATGAAAGCGGGGCTTTGCGACTATGCTTTTTCTACGCAAATTTTGAAAGAAATCGGCAAAAATAAACGCTTTTGCAAGTGGCTTATGAAAAATCGCGCCGAAATAACGCAAAACGGCTACTACGTTGACGTTATTCTTCGTGCTTTCAGAACCAACAAACCCGTTGCCGATTTGCAAGCGTATAAAAAATACCGTATGCAGTTATCCAAAGAAGCCGAACTGAAAGAATTGCGGACTTTCTTCAAAAACGACCTTGAAAAGTTCGTTTTGTATATCAGAAGTCAGAACACGAACCCGTATTCGTATCGGGATTACTTGCGCGCCTGCAATTATCTCGGCTTGGATATGACGGAAAACAAGAACCGCTTTCCCCACGATTTCAAACGTTGGCACGATATTCGTATAGACGAATACAACACCGCAAAAGCATTGAAAGACGAGCAGGAACGCAAAGCGTTTTACGATAAATTTGCCGCCGTAGCAAGCAAGTATTTAGGGCTTGAATACGACAAAAAGTCGCTATTTATAGCGATTATCGCACAAAAGCCGTCGGATCTTATCCACGAAGGCGAACTGCTTCACCACTGTGTAGGACGTATGGGTTACGACCAAAAATTTGCGAGAGAAGAATCGCTTATATTCTTTATACGAACAAAATCACAACCCGACGTTCCGTTCGTTACGATTGAGTATTCGCCGGCAAAAAAACGCATTTTACAGTGTTACGGCGACCACGATTCGAAGCCCACGGAAGAAGTAATAAACTTCGTCCATAAAAAGTGGCTGCCTTACGCAAACAGAAAAATGAAACAATTAGCCGCCTAACGGCAAAGGGCAACGTGACGTTGCATCCAAATAAAAATCAAAGGAGTTTTACACTATGAATAACAATTATTACAGAATTACCGCATATCACCCCGAAAAAGATATTTCTATTATTATGGATTCTTTCGGACTTTTTGAAAAGAAGTGGCAATTTTCCGCCGACCTTATAAAGCGTGGCTTCAAGATTATTGAGGTGTCGGACGATACACAATTCCTTGACGGCAACATCGAACGCTTAACAAAACCCGAACCCACAAAGTTCATCCTTCGAGCAACTGCCAATGGCGAACCCGAATATTTTGAGAAAAATATAGGCGGCACCACCTATAAAGCCGTTAAAGTCGGGGATAAAATCTATATTCCAAACAATTAAATCAGATAACTACAAATCATAGTCAACTTAACCCAAACGAAAAGCCGGGAGAAAATTCTCTCGGCTTAAAAATGCTGATGTTATACAAATAAAATTAGTTCGTCTTTCAAAATCAATAAATAACGAAACAGGTTTGTTCGTTGATGACGGCGAACTCGAAAGCGGTTTTGCCGAGGGCTTGCATGGAATAGGCAAAGCCGACGTGTTCGGCATTGCCGATGAGCGCATTTACCGCTGTTGAGCCGATTTGCATATTCAGGCTTTCCGCGCTGCCGATTTTCAACACGGCGTCAAGCGTGTGGAACAAATCGTCCGTATCTTCTGCCGAAAGATTGTTGAGCCTCAAGCCGACGTTGGTAACGTTATAACCCATTTTATCGTCGGTTTTGTTCACTCTCACGGTAGACGAAACGTATAATTCGTCCGGCACATACTTTTTGAAAAGGCTGAACGGAAAACCGTTCATATCTTCCTTAAACGGCGTAAGACTGACTTTTGCCACCACGTTGAAATCCGCACTACCGTTTTCGGCTATATTCAAAAAGTCGGTCTGAACGAGTTTTACGGGCAGTTCCTTTTCGCCGATTTTCACTTTACCGCCGGTTTGCCCGTAGAAAATCGTCTGAGCGAGCGCGCCTGCCTGTTTTGACGAAAAACCGATACTTCCCGTAAACGGCGCAATCGACGACACGTCGGAGAAATCTACCGTGTAGCCTTCATACCCTTTGCCTTCTTCGTATGAAATCAGCCCGCTCGCCTTTTCGTCCATATTGCTTTTTACGTCTGCCATATCGCTTGCGGAAAACGCATTGGGACAAAGCACGGATTCATCGGGTGTTTGCGACAACGTTTTCAGTTGCCCCGCCGTTCTGAACAGATCGATTCCGTAGGTCGAGCGAACGTAAATATATCCGCCGATAATCGTAACGCCCGCAAGCGCAATAATGACGATAAGCGTAATAATAAGTCCTTTTATTGCTTTCATAAATACTCCTATGAGTAGACAGTTCGGCAAAAGCCGATATATCCGAAGCCGTCCGCATTGACTACGAACGGCTCGTTGTAATTATTTCATCTTATTTCTTCTTGGTAAACAATGCTTTGATTGCTGTGATTAAGTCTTCAAAAGTCTTTTTCTTGACAGCGAACCAGAAGATTGCAAAGCCTCCGATTCCTGCGACCGCAACCGAACCGATTACGATACCTGCAATCGCACCGCCCGAAAGTCCGTCCTTTTTAGCAGGCGGGGTAATTTCGCCACCGCCCGAAGGCATATCGTCATATACAGCCGTAAGGGTTGTTTCGCCGTTTACGGTAAAGGTATAACTCTTTTCGGTGCTGACGATTTTTCCGCTTTCGTCTTTCCAGCCTTTGAACACTTTGCCTTCTTTATCTTCTGTCGTTACTGTTGCACTTTCGCCTTGTGTGTAAGTTCCTGCGCCTGTTCCGCCATCAACTTTAATTTCAACAGACGGAGCATCGTCAATATTTCTAAAATGCGCTTGGATTGTGATTTCGCATGCAGGCATTATTAAAGTGTTATCCAGAGCGCGGGGACGACGCCGCCTTCCGCGACAAGGTTCGGGGAATTTATAACGCCTTTATTATCCCTGTACAGAACGAAGGTCGTGTATCCCTGATTGCCGACGGCGAGAGAGGGCGAACGAGTGTACCAGGTAACGTATTTCTTTTCGGTGATATCCATCGATACCCCGTGGAATTTGGCAAAATCGGATGCTTGCAGGTTTCTTGCGGAATCTTCCGCTAATACGTCTTTATTAAATCCGTACGCCGTGGTGGTAACGTCTCGCAAAGACAACAAGAATATCTTATCGTCCGTATCTTTGCATTGATCCGCATACTTGTTTTTCCCTGCGTTTTCCGCGTAGCCGTAATACTTCGGGTTCTCGTTCGGATTACAACTTCTCGCGCTGTTGTCGAGACGCGTGGTTTTTATGATTTCTTTTTGCAAATCGTTGAAAACATCGTTGTAGAAGGTCTCGTTCAGCCATCTGCGTATGAAACTATATTCCCAGTTGTTGGCGTAAATTCCGTCCGGGACACCCGGCGAATTGTTGTACGAAGCAAGTAAGTCGTCGCGAATCTCGTCCTTTCTGTCGGGCTGCATCGAAAAGAAATCCAAAGCGATATCGCTCATAATATAGGCGGAATTCTCATTTGTCGTGAGGATTCTCCACTTTATCGGTTCATACTTAAACCAGTACACGTGTAACTTATAATAGCCGTTGTCCGTAATTTCATCGCCCAGAGCATAAATCCCATTCGCGCGATAGTCGTTCATTTGAACGCCGAGATATTTCGTGCCGTTATATATAACGATTTTTTGCCACATATAAGTAGCACCCTCGTGACTTTCCCAATTATAAGGATTTGCCTTATCACGCGGAAGGGGCGGCGTCCCTGCCGTTTCGTTGAGTTTTGCGATTACGGTCTCGTCTTTCTCGCAGGTTTGCGGCCAGTAACCGAAATAGATATAGTTGCCGTCACGCGTGTAACGAACGGGATTAAGCCCGTTGCAGGTAGTACAAACGTCGCAAACGTAACTATGCTTGCCGTTGGCAGGGATTTCCACCTTGGTGTTATAGTCACAACCGTCGCGCTGACATTCGTCGTAAGCCTCCCAGCCGGGCAAACAGTCCGCTTGTTTCGCCTCGTAGTGTTTGAGGAAGTGACCTAATGCGGGTTTTACATACCTATCCGACTTGGAATTGTAGTCGCACCCGTCGCGTTTGCAAGTATAAAACATTTGGCTGTATCCGTCTTCGGTGCAAGTTGCATCGTAGGGATCGTGCCATTCCTTGTCGTGTCCCAAAGCAGGCAACTCATTGTATTCGGTATGATAGTCGCAACCTTGGTTGGAACACTTTTTGTATTCCTCGTTGCCCCACTTTTCGCAAGTCGGCTCCACGCGCGGAACGTGTATGGTCATACTATGTCCCGTTGCGGGGATTTCCTCGTACCCCTCGGTTTTTCCGCAATAATGCGAACATCTTTTGTAGGCTTTCCAGCCGACCTCGGTGCAATTGGGTTCTTTGGCGGCAACGTCCTGCATGTCGTGTCCGATAGCGGGTATCGGCTTCTGCTCGGTATAAGTACATCCCGGGTTTATACAACGTTTGCCGTGCGTAAGACCGTCTTTTTCGCACCACGGATCGTAACCTTTTTCTTCGCGCAAGTTGTGATCGGTAAGTTCGCCGTACTCGAACGTTTCTCTGCCTAAACTGCCGCAAATACTGCAAACAAGGCGATACACAGCCTTTCTTTGGCACGTCGCATTGTCAACCAAATTTCTGTCGGTAACTTTTTCGACATAACTGTGTATATGCTGCTCTTCGGCATTTACTAAACCCGCAACGACAAAATACGAAAAACTTGCCGTTTCAAAGTATATATTGTTGCCGTCAACCGTCGTTGCGAGTTCCTCTACCGTATTGTCGTCCTTAATGTGGTAGGTAACGTAACCGTCAGACTCGAACGGTTTCGGCATGGTAACTTTCACTTTTCCGTTAGGTTGAATTTTTTCGCCGTTCTTTGATACAGAAATGTCAAAAACGGCAATTTTTGCACTGTCGTAAGGTTTGTCTATCGCAGCAATAGCCGCTTTTCCTTGTTCGCTGTCGGAGGTATGATGTTCGGCTTTCAGCGCGGAGCCGCTTTCAAACGCGCCGTCCAAAGTAATGCCGCTTTCGGCAGTCAGTTTGTTTACACCTCCGTTTTTATCGGCGCAAGCGACCAGTGCAAGACACAGCGACAACACAAGCGCAAGCATAAGGAAAATTAACGATTTTTTCTTCATTGATACCTCCATATTTGTAGGAAATGATACGGACAAGCGGGTTTTTACGCCCGCTTATCCGTTATTTTGATCAGATAATAACTTTTAAGTTATTTTTCTACGATTTTGCCACCCAATATATCACCGGGATCCTTATCAAGTTTTATAATAACTCTACCGTCGGAAGGAATTGCGAAACCACTTGCGCTTGTTGTGCCTCCGGCTATGATTTCTGTAATCGTGGCTTCGCCCACTTTTGTGCCATCCTTCTTGTAAATCTCAACCGTTTGTCCGACCTGGAAGTATCCCTTTTCAACAGTCGCGTAAATCGATTTTTCTGTCGGGTCCACAATTTGAATCGAACCGGAGGTAGACTTTTCGGTTAACTTCTCAACAACCGTAATCTCAACTGTCGTTACGCTGGGGGATTGGGGAACGATTTTGTAGTTTTCCATAACAGGGGACGAAATGTTTGCTATTTTAAGGAAGAAGCAATCAATCGTTACCTTCTTTTTCTGGTCAGGGACAAGCTTAGAACCGTTGGTTTGCAACCCTGCTTTTTCGTTGTCAAGCCAAAGTTGGATTTTCTGACCTTCGATAAGATTATCGTATTGTCCGAGTAAAAACGTTTTGCCGCCATCATCCGACGGATTGTTTTGGTTAGGACCGTAACCAAGTTTGAGCACGAACTCATACGGTGTGATTGTGAACGTTTTTACTTCGGAAACCACTGCTTCCCATTCGTCCGTTGCCGTGACGCCGATGCGGTATTCATACTCTCCCGCGTTCGTGAGAACGTTGGCGACGTTCAAATTCCTTCCCCATTCTCCACCAACTTCACGGAACTCGACGTATTTTTCGCCGGAGTCCGTAGCAGACGTGAAATTTTCTACGCCGTCAATTATAGTTGCGCCTAATTTGTTAACGAGGTCATTAAAGGTGAAGTTCGTTACCTGCTTTCCGTCGTACGTTTTACCCGTAAAGTTCTTGACGGTAAGATTTCTTGGTTTCGCCTTCATAGTGAATTTGACGAACGCGTCTCCGAACTTGTAGTTGTCGCCTTCCGCATATTTAATGTGCACTCGGAACGTGCCCGTTTTACTTTGCATTACTTCTTCTTTTGTAAGGTTACGACTCCAAACGCCACCTTCAAGTTGTTTTTCCCAGACGATAGTCTTTTCGCCGTAGCCGGTGCCGATTTCTTCATAATCGGTTGTGGGATCGGGAATATTCGTTGCGCCGATAAAAATATTATTGAATGCGTCTGCATTGCTGATTGTAAAGTTGACGATGTCTGCTTTGATGATTTCCACGTTAATGTCTTCTATTGCAAGGCTGTAATTGCCCGCGTCTTTTCCGGTGATTTCAAAGCTTTGGACTGCCGCGCCGACGTTGGCACTTTCCATTGTAACGGTAATTGTTGCTTCGTCGCCTGCAATCAATCCAGCGGGCTCACCTGTGATAATGTTTGAGTTCTTGTATCCAATCTCCCATTCAACGCTTATTACAATGGGGGTGATTGCAAAGTCAAAAGTTTTTGTCGTGCCTTTCCACTCCGCTGTGCCCTCTACGCTTACTTTCACGGTATATTCGCCGGCATTCTTCGGGGCGGTTGCAGTATATGTATTGTCGTCCGCGCCTTTTGCCTTGAACATAAATGCGGGTGCGCGATTGCCCTCAATTACGAAATCGTCTTTCGTAATCGAAACAGCCTCTCCGTCATATTCCTTGCCGAGCGTTTTATCGACAACAAGTACGATTTCGTTGTCCTTCGCGTCAAGCGCGTCGATGGTCGCTGTCTTTTCGTATCTGCATACCGTGCAGGTGAATTTCTTTTCGCCGACCACGCCGTAGTCCGCCGGTTTGGTAACTACGCCATCGTCAAAGGTATGCGCGGCGAAATCGCTCTTCATTACGTCATGCGTGGGAGCCGTTGCGTCACAGGTCGATTCGTGCCAGTGTCCCGACGCGTCTTTTTTCCATTCCTCGCCGTAAGCGTGCGTTGCGGTGTCGGATATTGTCCTTTCGGTTTCGTATCCGCATTCACATACGCCCTTTTCGACCTTGTTCGTGTGAACGCCTGCGGGCGTTTTTTCTGTCCATGTGAACTCGTGCGGGGTTTTCTCCGTCGTGTCGGTGTGATTCTTCGTGGTGCATTCATGCCAGTGATATTGCTCGTCATTTTTCCATTCGCTTGAAAAATTGTGTTTGTTTTTGTTGCAAGCGGTAAGAACCGAAAGCGACAAAACAAACATCAACGCTATTGCACAAAATGTGAAGATCGATTTTCTTTTCATAGTTTTACTCCTTTTTGATTTAAGTGATTTATTCCAAATCGCCGAATACTTGCGACTTAAAACCTTTATTATTTGTGTTTGTTCCTTTTACGCCGGTTTATTTGGCAACCTTGAAAATAAATTTATATGTGCCCAAACCCGGTTCAGTATTAGTCTGTATAATGGTTGTTTTATCTGCGGACAACTCAAACGTTGAGCCGGCAATCAATCCGTAATTATGAGCGGGAATTTCTTTTTCCATATCTTCTTGGCTGTCGTAGAACACGATGGCAGTACCTTTGATTTTATACAGCACACCGAAGCTGCCTTGACCGCCTACTTCGCCCGGACCTTGATCATAGGTCACCGTCGCGGTATTTTTGTCAGCCGCAAACTCAATTGTGATCTTTGATGATGCAACGAATTGAACATACTCATCCTCCGTCATTTCCATTTCTGCAAGAAGCGCTTGCTTGACGGCTTCGGACTCCCACTCGACGATTGCGTCAACTTTTTTGAATGTCTTGCCCTTAATGTCGGCAGTCGCCCATTTTGCGTAAAGTGTGAAAACTCTTGCCGGCATATATGAAAAACTGAATGCCGTGTCGGAAAGCGTCGTGCCGCCGTCCGTGCTTTCATACCAGCCTGCAAAAACAAAACCGTCTTTGGTGGGATCGGTCGGGGCTGTAATCACCGCGCCTGCACTTGCCTTGATGGGTTGCACCGCGCTGCCGCCTTTGCTGTCAAAGGTTATCGTATATTCTGTTCCGACGACAAGTTCGTTAATCGATTCGGTCTTTTCTCTGCGGCAGACCGTGCAGGTGTAAACCATTGTGCCTTTTTGTTCCGTGGTCGGCTCAACAGTCACGTTGCCGCCGTCCCAGGTGTGCTCGGCTTTGTCTTTGGTTTCCTTGCAGCCCTTGTCTGTGCACGCGTGCCAATGATGAGTCTCGTTGTTGCTCCATTCTTCCGCAAAGTTGTGTTTTCCGTCCTTGTTGCAAGCGGTAAGAACCGAAAGCGACAAAACAAGCATCAACGCTATTGCACAAAATGTGAAGATCGATTTTCTTTTCATGATTTTTGTCTCCTTTTTTCTAAATTGATTTGTTTCAAACCGCAAATCGAGAATTGCGTTCTAAAACCGTTAATAATTTTCCGTTTTCGTTCGTTAAAGTGCGTCGATTGCGTCTGCAAGATAGTCGGACGGGACGGATTCATAGAAGAATGCGTCGATGCTGCCGTCTTCCTTGGCGCATTTGACTTTGTATGCGCTGCTTTCATCCGACACGTTGTCGCAAAGAAGCGCAATTTTGATTTCAGGGTTCTGCCTCCTGACTTTGCGCGCGGTGTCCATACGCATATCGAACATTCCGTCGCCCGACCTTGTAACGTCCATTACAAGAGTTGTTGCCGCAAGCGCGTTCGTCAGCGTAAGGATACGCTCCGGTTCCTGCGAAGAAGATTTTTCCACAAAGAACCCCGCACGTTTCAGGGCGTTTGTCACCGCTTCCAAAACGAGTCTGTTTCTGATTGCAAGTACGACTCTTTTCATTTCATATCCTTTCTCCTTTACGTACACTACGCCTGATTTTACATTTTGCATATATATTTTATAATAGGTGGTATGCGGTTGGGGAGTGCCATTCGGCACCCCTTTGGCAAATTTTTTGTGTTTTTTAGAAAAAATTTTTGCAAAAAAGACAGCCGCCGGTAAGCGACTGCCTGATTCTATATATTTGATTGCATTATCGGTCAGATTTCGTCGTCGGTTTTGTCGAGTATCACAAGCCCCGATTCTCTTGCTCTTACGGCAAGTTGAGTGCGGGAACGGAAACCCGTCTTAAACAGCATATCCGCAACGTGGTTTTTGACAACGCCCGAAGAAACGCCGAGTTTTTCGGAAATTTCCGCATTGCTGTATCCGCCCGTCATAAGGCGCAGGATTTCAAGTTCCTTTTCGGTAAATTCCGTACTGAGTGCAAGTCCCATTCTGACGGGTTGCGGACTGTCGGGATAGACGATTTCGCCGCTTACTACCCGTTCCATCAGCGACAGAATCGGCTGTTCGTTGACTTCCTTGTACCAAAAACCTTCAACGCCGATTTGTTTTGCACGCTTTATATAGGAACACTCAGGCATACTCGTAACTATGATAATTTTCGTTTTCGGGAATTTCGCCTTGATTTTTGCCGCCGCTTCGAGTCCGCTTTCGCCGTTTTCCGTAACTACGTCCATCAGTATCAAATCTACGGGCATGCGTGTGCAGACAATATCCGCAACGGAAGCGTTTTCTATCGCCACTTGCAGATAAAATTTGTCCGACGACTCCACAAAATGCGAAAAGAGTGCCTTCGGCATTTGCTGATCTTCGACTATTATGACTGAGTATTTTCCGTCTTTCATAAAGTTTCTCCTTGCGGCAGTTCGATAATGAGTTCAAATTGCGGTGCGCTGTGAATAATCATCGTGCCGTTTTCCCGTTCTACAAGCAAGCGAAGCCCCGAAAGTCCGCCGCCTTCTATGATTTCGCCTTTCGGCTTTTCGCCGTCGTTGGTGATTTCTATCGTATATTTGCCGTTTTTCTCCGATACCGTAACCGTCATCGTCTTACCGTTTGCGTGCGAAACGGTGTTCGTCAGACATTCGTGCATTGCGGCGATGAGTATTTTTTCGCTTACCGTATCGGCTTTCGGCTTTTCGCCGCAAAAATCCACGGTTACGGCAACGAGTTTTGCCGCGTCCTTTATCACTTGCAAGTTGTCTTTCTTTGTGTGCGGACGAGTGCTTTTCAATGCGGCGATTTCCGCTTGCCAGAAGCATATCATTTGCTTTTGCTCGGTTTTGTCAAGCGGTTCGGCAAGTCTGCGTTTTGTTGCAAGCAAGAGTTTGCCCATATCGTCGTGGATACGGATTTTCGCCGCCAAAAGTTCCTTTTCTTTCGTGAGGAGCACAACGTTATCCCCGTATGCGACAAGACGTTTGTTGACGGCTTTCAGTTCTTCGAGTTTTTGCTCTAACTCTTTGGTCAGACGGTATCTTTCGGTTACATTTGCCGCAACGATTTCGTAAACGATTTTTCCGTCTATCTCGTGCGAATATCTCATGAACGATACCACTTTGCCTCCCTCGTATTCGATGATCGGCTTTTCACCGGTTTGAAGCGGCAGACAGCTTTCTTCAATTTCGCCTTGCGAGATTTTCCGCCAAAAACTTGCGCCGTCCAACAGAGCCTTGCCGGTTGCAAGAACGCAAAGACGGTTCATCTCGGTATTGATAAGCCGCACAAGTCCGCTTTGCTCGTAAAAACATATTCCCGCGGGAAGTGTGTCCGCGCTCTCTTTTATGGACACGGGCGAAATATGCTTTTTGTTCCAAAGCACCGCGCCGACAAGTCCGTAAACCGTAAGAGCGAGCAACACGACAGCCGCAACGCAATGCAACCATAGCGGCAAAGAAATTATCGTGAGCGACGGCTCGAATACGGATTTCCCGACACGATAGAGATTACTTCCGCACATTGTCAGAAATACCGATAGAAACGACAATGCGAACGTTACCGCAGGCAGAACGATATAGCGGCGTTTCTTGCAAAGTCTGACCGACGCAAACAATCCTATAATCGCCAGAACGAACAAGAGAATAAACGAAACGACAATAATCTGTCTTACATAAAACGGTGCGTCTATAAATCTCATACAGCACCCCCTTCGGGCAAAGTAAGCGAGTAATAAACTTCTTCGTCGTCCGTTTGAATTGTTACGTTGTATTCCTCAAATTTCGACTTTATTTTCTCCGAAATCTCTTCCGTTTTATTGTCGCATTCGATACGCAAAACGAGATTATCGCCGCGCTTTGAAAGGTGAACGATAACGGCACTCGATAGCCCCTCGTAATTTGCAATGCAGGCTTGGAAAAAGTCATAGAAAACACCTGCGTTTTTGCCGTGAATTTTGCCCGAAACGGCGCAATCGAAAGTACATTCCGCGCCCGTAAGCGAAAGAAACCCAAGCGATTCTTTTATCGCAAGCGACAGTTCGCCCACGTCGATATTTTCCTGCTTTTCGGCAAGCATAACAAGGTTGCTTCTGCGTTTGATATAAGCCGCCAAAACGCACGCAAAACGCATTTTATCTATATATTCCGTGCTGTTTAACTGCGTTTTGTGGTACATATCCGACAAAAGCGCGTCAAGCCGTTTCAGCTCTCCGCGGGTAACTTCTTCCGTCTTTGCATACAGTTTGTTTTGCTCTGCAATCTGCGCTTTTTGCTCTTTGAGTTCGTTCTCCGCTTCGATGATATAGTTTTCTTCGGACAGTCTTTCGTTGGTTTCGGAAAGCGCCGCGTTTATCTCGTTGACCTTGGATAAATCTTCGATTCTGAAAGTATATCCGCCGTGTATTTTTTCTGCCGAAAGCCGTGTATTTTCATCTATCATTACGGGGCTTTTTGCCGCACGACCGAGCAGGTTTTTATCCGTGGAAATCGACTTTTCGGAGTCGTATATCACACTCAAATTCTCGTCCGTGATAACCGCCGAATATGCCGAACGATAGAAGTAATTTTCGTATTCGTCGTTGGACGGAATCAAACCTATGGCGATACAACTTTCTATCATTACGATACAGGTAAAGCACAACAGTTCCGGGATTTTGAACGCCGGCGTATCCGTCAAAAAGCATACGGTGGAAACAGCCACGCACACAATGAAAACGGTTACGGGTATCCACGTTTTACGCCTGCACGCCGATATGCCGCACTTCAAAATCAGCACGATAAGGCTTGTAAACGTTACGGCAATCTCCCACGCGAGCGCGATATAATATACGGTTCTATGCTCGTAGGAAAAACCGTTCTCGAAGTTCAAAGCGAACGCCCATTCGTGTGCGTCGTTTGTGAATATCAGAAGAAGCAATATCACGGCGGGTAAATATAAGAGATACCACGCTTTTGCGAGCGGTTTGCCCTTTTTGCTCTCTATGCTGAACGCCGTAAGCAAAATCGTCGGCGGAATAAACATTTGCGGAACGTAGTATGCGTACCAAAGATAGCGCGAAAGGGCGTCTGTGTCCTTTGTCAGTCCATACCTTATCATTCGCACCACAAGGAAAAACAAAATCAGCACGGCAACCGTAAGGAAATATGCACGCAGATCTTTTCTCACCATTCTATGTATAAGAGAAATGCCCCACGCCACCACGAGAGAAATCAGTATCGTGTGCGCCAACAAAGCAAACAAGGCGTGCCAAAAATCAGGAAGGCTCGAATCTACCGCCTGAAATACGCCCGCTAAACAAAAGAAAAACGCGCATACGGCATATAGAACTATTCTTTTTTTGTTAATAGCAGTCCGCATTTCAGCGTTCCTCCTTTTCGTTAGTTACTTATATTATAGCATATTTTAAGCTTTTTTTCAAGCGCATTTGCCCTGCCGTCAAGATTTTAGAATTTGCACAATATCAAGAGAAACAATAGTTTTATTTTTATCTCTCAATTTGTATTTTGCAACCCTGGCGTGTGCTTGTCTTGATACGAGAGCGGCGTCGCTTCGCTCCGCCGCGACAAGCACACGCCACGTAAACTTAACTCGACTGAAATACGGAAAAGCGGAGTGCTGACGGAAGCGGAGTCGCCCGCTGAACCGCTTGGGCGATCTTCCGCTCTCACCGTCACACATTTTCCGTTTTTTGACCGTATTTTACCATTCGCAATTCAGTTACATTTGCGCATTTGCTCGATGACGGCTTTGCTCACTTTGCCCATATAGCATCCTTCGTCCCAGCACGAGAAATCATCAAAGAGAAGCAGTTTCTTATCCTCAAGACCTATCGGACAGACGATATCATCGTCCATGACGTCCGAGATAAAGAATTGTGGCAATCCCTTTGAATAAACCATCTTTTCGCCCGTTTTCTCCATATATTTCGTCAGATACGCTATCGCTTCGCCGAGCACCGAACGGTCGTCTACCGTCTTAAAGTCCGATCTTCCGAACCGTTTATTGAAATATGTATTCTGCACCGTCGTCTGAACCTTCTTCTTGATGGGCGAATAGTCCTTGACTTCAACGAGTTCGCCCGGCATCGAGCCTTCGGGGATATAGAACAACCCGTGGAAGTGCAGACGCTGTTTTTCGGGGGAGCGTTCCCATACGCCGACATACTTCCAACCTTTGCGGTGACATAACATCTTAAAGCAGCCTTTGAGCTTCTGTTTAAAACTTTCTTCCGTGTGCTTTTCTCCGTCGTAGGTAAACGTGCAGAAGTAGTTAAACTCTTGCAAATTGACCTTGCGGGTAAGCCTGATACGCCGGCAAACCAGATTGCGTAATTTGCGTTCAAATTGCTCATTTACATACATTACCGTACTTTTTTCGTCCTTAAAATACGGTTTCATGTTCTTTACGATAAACTTCTTCCTTGCGCTTTTGCTCTGTCCTGCGGTAGACTGATACAGTTCTTCAAACAGTTCTTTCCTCGTCATCGTCCTTGACTTCGGCGGCTCCGATTGCGTTTCTGGCTCAGGCTCGGACAATTCCTCATTATTTTCGGCAAGCGCAACAGGCGCATCGTCATTCTCCGACGGTGCGCTTTCTGCTACCTTAATATTTTCCTTTTTCTCGGTAGGCGGTTCGGTTTCATTTTCCGTTACAACGATTTCTTCTTCCGGCGGTTTTTCTCGCCGCCTTGACGGCCTTGTCGTGTGGGGTATGCCAATGTAATGACTGCCGTCAAAATAGATTTTGCATTCGCCGTATGGCATGAATACCTCCTTTACAGGAGTACCGATTTTCTTTACGCAGAACCCGTTTCGTCGGCATCCCTGTATTGACCGAGAAAATTCTGATGGAACAATGTAGGGAACGACAACTTCTGACAAAAGACGAAATCGTCAAACATATCAGTACTGCCTTACGAAAAAACCCCAAACAGCTCATTGATCTATTGGTCAAAGAAATCCGACTATATAACGATAAAATAGAAATTGACTTACATTTCACAGACAAGAAAAGTCCCGATGATGAAAATCATTGGGACTTTTGTTTTTATCAGTGTGAAAAGAGTTATATAGTTGATACTCACGTTTTCAAATCGAAACCGAAAGAATATCGCGTTAAAATCAAGTTAAAAGTATAAAAAAGCACCCAACTTAACCTTTTTACGGGTTCAGTTGGGTACCACTTGGCGGAGAGAGGGGGATTCGAACCCCCGGTACGCTTTCACGTACGCACGCTTTCCAAGCGTGTGCCTTAAACCGCTCAACCATCTCTCCAATTTCGCAGCTTGAATATGATAACACAAACGAAAGCAAAAATCAAGCGAATAAGTTCAAATATTTGCCTGACTTAATACGAGCGTCCAAGCGTATCAAAAATTGCTTAAACATTTACTTCTGCGAAACCGGCTCGGATTTGTTTTGGAAAAATCCCTGCGTTTAATCAAAGCGCAAAAAGGAAATTCTGCCAAATCGGCTTAAAAAATAAGCACTTCCCCAAACAGCCCGCAATTTAAAAGCCGCTGATTTGCGGCTTATGCGTTTTAACGAATTTGTTCGACAGTATCAATAAAGGTCCTTGACAGCCTTTTTTAGCTCGTTGCGTATATCTATGTGCTGCGGACAGACCTTTTCGCAGCTTCCGCAGTTCAAGCATTTGTCCGCACGCTCCCTGCCGTGCCCGTCTATAAGCCACTTTGCCTGAGACACAGCCATGTCCTTGCTTCCGAAAAGCGTAAAATAATTTTCCGCCGTAAACGTGCCGGATATGCCTATGTTCGCCGGGCACACCTTTGCGCAGTAGTTGCAGGTCGTGCAAGGGACAAGAGGCACCTTTTTCAGCTCCTCCTGCGCCTTAAGCAGAGTTTCGCGTTCTTTGGAATCAAGAGAAGAAAAACCCTTCATACAAGACAAATTGTCTTTCATCTGTTCTACGCTGCTCATGCCCGAAAGCACAGTCAGCACGCCCTCGAGTCCTGCGGCAAATCTGATTGCCCACGACGCTGCGGACGAGGTCGGCTCGGCGTCTTTTAGCACGTCCGCCACCGTCTGCGGCGGGTTGGCAAGCATTCCTCCCTTGACCGGCTCCATGACGATAACGGGCTTTTTGTGCTTTCTCGCAACTTCGTAGCACTCTCTCGACCTGATTGCGGGATTTTCCCAGTCGGCGTAATTTATCTGCAGCTGCACAAACTCCGCTTCGGGATGCGCGGTGAGAATTTTGTCCAGCTCCTCAGGCGTGGAGTGGAAAGAAAAACCGGCGTGCCTGACAAGCCCCTCTCTTTTTTTCTCCAGAATCCAGCTCCACATATCGAAGTCGTCGAAAACCTGCGTGCGGGATTCGCCCAAATTGTGCAGCAGATAAAAATCGAAATAGCCCGCGCCCGTCTGTCTGAGAGAGGTTTCAAATTGCTTTATCGCATCCTCCCGCGTTTTGCAGTTGAGCCAGGCGGCGTTTTTGGTCGCAAGAAAAAATTTTTCTCTCGGCACGCGCTCAACCAAAGCCTGCCTTATCGCATCCTCGCTGCCCGCATAAGCAAAAGCGGTATCGAAATAATTGAAGCCCGCATCGAGAAACATATCAACCATCGTTTTTACCTGCTCGATGTCGATGACGCCGTCTTTTTGCGGCAGTCTCATAAGTCCGAAGCCGAGCTTTTTCACATTGTCGAAAATGTCAGTCATAATTTCTCCTCCCGCGCGCCGCCCGCGCGACGGCTTTTTTGTATTTTAGCTGCGAAATCGCATTTTGTCAACCTCGCAACAAAATTCCCCGCCAACAACGCGCATAACCCACAAAGGTGTTCAAGCGCGTCACTTCAGATTAAAATATTCCTCATCGCCGACTGCCTCCAGCCACTCGGTGGAGCATTTTTCTCCCGGCTTTTCGACGGCTATATGCGAAAACCAGCTGTCCCTTGCCGCACCGTGCCAATGCTTTACGCCCGCGCGGATTTCCACGACGTCTCCGGCAGACAAAGGCTGCGCTTCCTTGCCCCACTCCCGGTACCAGCCGCGACCGTTGACGCAAAGCAGAAGCTGTCCGCCGCCCTTTTCGGCATGGTGAATATGCCAGTTGTTCCTGCAAGCGGGCTCAAACGTGACGTTTGCAACCGAAAGCCCGTCTTTTGCCAGCGGTTGCAGATAGCTGCGCCCGACAAAAAACTTTTCGTAAGCGACGTTGGGCTCGCCTACGGGAAAAACCGACCGCGCTGCAAAAGCGGCGACGCCATCCTCAGTCTCCCGCCAAATATTTCGAGCCATCCTGAAAGCCGCCCACCCCTTAGGCCAGCCGACGTAAAAGGAAAGCTGTGTCAGCAGCTCTGCGATTTCCGGTTCGGAAACGCCGTTTTCCTTAGCCTTGCGCATGTGAAATTCCAAAGAAGAATCGAAGACGCCCTCGCCGACCAAAGCCGTCACGGTGGCAATGCTCCGTATTTTGGGCGACAGCAAATCCTCTCTCGCCCACACCTTGCCGAACAGCACGTCGTCGTTTATTTCCGCAAACAAAGGAGCGAAATCGCCCAGCGCGTCTTTACCCGCAGTTATCTTTTTCATAATTTTACCTCTCGAAAAATTTTTACGGAAATATTATAAACCCATCCGAAATAAATGTAAAATATCCGTTTGTAATGGTCGGTCATAATTTAAACGCATAACAAAAGCCCCCGTCCGAAACGGACGGGAGACCAATCAGTTGTGCCTGAAAAAGCTGTAAGGATGAATCACGTGCTCGCCCTTTATGTCCAGCTCCTTGAGTCTGGGATCCTTGTGCACTACTGCAAGCTGTATAATTTTGTTTCCGTATTTCTTTCTGATTTTGTCAACCGCCTCGTCCAGCCTTTTCTGCTTGTCCGCTTTGACGCAATCGGAAAACATATCCGTCTGAATTCCGCCGAAATAAAAATCCGACACGGAAACTCCCAGTCCGCGCAGCGGCGTCTCCCAAGAGTAAACCTTCTCGAACAATGAAACAGCCGTCTGCGCAATTTCGCGCGCCGCTCCCGTCGGACGGGGCAGCTTGCCCTGCTTGTGATAGGAAGCCAGGTCGCTTCCCCTTGCGAAAACGTGCACCGTCCGCGCCAGAAAAAGCCCCGATTCGCGCATACGCGCCGCCACCGAATCCGCAAGCATGAATATGACCATGCGCGCCTCCTCGAGGTTGTTGAGATCTCTCCACACGGTGAGTGAGTTGCCTATGCTTTTTACGTTTTGCTCCTCGCTTGTTTTTACAACGCGCGAGGCGTCTTGTCCGTTGGCAAAATCATGCAGCCATGCGCCCCACTTGCCCAGCCTTGAAACAAGCGCGCTTTTGTCCGCCTCCGCAAGGTCGCCTATGGTGAAAATGCCCATACGGTTTAGCTTGGCTTTTGTCGCCCGCCCTACGTAAAGCAGCTCCTCCGCAGGCAGCGGCCATACGATTTGCCTGAAATTGTCCCGAGAAATAATTGTCACCGCATCGGGCTTTTTTATGTCGCTCCCAAGCTTTGCAAATATTTTGTTCCAAGAAACGCCTATGCTGACTGTAAGCCCCAGCTCCTTTTTTATGCGACTGCGGATTTCAAGCGCCGTTTCCTCGCCGCTTTTATGCGCGGCAAGCTCGGTTACGTCCAGCCAGCATTCGTCTATTCCGAATGCTTCTATTTTGTCTGTATAATCCTCGTATATGCGCCTGACGGCTCTGGAAACGTCGAGATATGCCGCAAAATCCGCCTTGACCTCGACAAGCTCGGAACCGCATTTGCGCTTTGCCTCCCACCACACGTCACCCGTAGAGACGCCGGCGCTTTTGGCAATAAGATTTTTAGCCAGCACTATTCCGTGCCTGTCCTCCTTAGAACCCACGACGACAACGGGCTTGTCCCTGATTTCGGGATTGCGCAGACACTCGACCGAAGCGTAAAAGTTATTCAAATCGCTGTGAAGAATCGTTCTCATTTATATTCAACCCGCGCTGTCGGAGCCGGACGCTTGCGGTAAATCTAAAATGCTTCGTCGAAATTTTGCCGCCCGAGCCGTTTTTGTTTCAGAACAGGGGCTTTTCCACAAACCAACGGTTGCTGCGAGTCTCGACAAACAGCTCGCGCTCCTTGCCCGCCACCGTAATATCGTATCTTCTTGTCAAAATTGCCCCTACGTGCCGCGCAGGAGACATGCCTTCGGAACGCACGCGGTCGATTTCGAAAACTCTGCCGTCCTCCCATTCGAAGCGCAGCGGTATTACCTTTCCCTCTCTGTCCACCTTCAGCGTCACCGCGACGTACACCTTTTCGTAATCCATAAGAAAAGTGTGACCAATGCAGCCGCTGTTTATACCGCGCGGAACGCCGTCGGAAAATTGCTACGCTTTCCTTAACGTCTTGTCCGCAAACGCAGTTTTCGTCTGTTTTTGACGAAAACAAAGAAGCTTGTCGCAAAACACTGCAAATTCGGAATTTTTCAATAAAAAATTGAGAACAATAATTCTATTATGATTTTTTGATAGACTTTTGTTCTATATAAGAGGTATGAAAAATTTCGACTCGACGGAATTCGGAAAAAGGTTGAGGCAGCTTATGACGGAAACGGGCATGACGCAATCCGTGCTGGCGGCAAAAATAGACGTTTCGCAGCGCACGATTTCCAAGTGGCTGAACGGCAAAAGCGAGCCTTCTGCGGGCGGTCTTTTCAGGCTTGCGTTGTTTTTCGACGTAAGCTCGGATTTTCTTTTGGGACTGTCCGAAATCTGAACTGCCACAAAACCAATCGACTCAACCTCGCAACCAACTCGCGCGCGGGTTTTTCCGCGCGTCGCTTAAGACCGGGCTTGACGCAGGTCTCAGTTCTTCAGCGTAAAAGTCATTTTCACCGGATTGTGGTCGGTGAACTCAAAGCCCGTGTCTATGTTCGTTATCTCGTCGACAGCCACGTTGTCCGATACGATGAAGCCGTCGATGACAACTGTATAATTAAGCCCCTCCGTATACGGCAATTCGCTGCCCCTGCAGGTGGGAGCGTTGAGGGAAGCCGCAAAGGAAAAGTGCTCGGGCAAATCGCTCTCGTGCAGCTCGAAAACCCAATCGGGTTTTTGCTGCTGCGTGGGAAAATAACCTATGCTGCCGGCAATATCATGATTGAAATCCCCGCCGACCACCACGTAATTGCCCCGCTCGTATTCGGCGGACATAACCTCCGAAAGCATCTGCCACTGAAGACGCCTAATCACTCCGCCCTCGTCGTAAGCAGACATGTGCTGGTTGATTAGCACCAACTGCTTTTGACTGTTTTCGACGGGGAAATAAGTAATCGAAAAGCAACGATCCAAATCGAAGAATTTTGCAAATCCCCCGGAAACGGGAAAGGAACGTCTCGCGCTCCTTTCCGCCCGCTTGTCCGCAAGCGTCACTATGCCGGCATTGGTTTTGCCGTGCGGGTCGTTAAAGGGATAAAACAAATATGCCGTGTGGAAATTTTCCGCATAAACGGAGGAATGAGTTGGAAAAGCGTCCCGAATCGCCGCAAGCTGATTTACCTTGCGCGCGCGGTGGGATTTTTCGTCCACCTCCTGAAACAGCATGAAATCGGGCTTCAAAGCGCGTGCGGCTTCAATAGCCCCCTCCGTGTTGCGCAAAGCAGCCTCCCTGCTCACGGCTTTGCCGTATTTGCCGCGAATGATTTTGTCGCTGCCAATCATGCGCCCCGTGTCCATAAAAAAAGAAAAATCCTTGTCATAAGCGCCGAAGCCTATGTTGTAGGTGCCTATCACATAGCTTTCTCCGGCACGCACGCTTTCGCTTGCGGGGTTGTTTATTTCCAAAGCCTTGTCGTCCTCTATCCTGCTGTATTGCAGCACGACGTAAAGCACGTACACGAGAATAATAAATATAAGCGCGGCGAGAACGCACGCGGCTATTTTGATTGCCATTTTCATATTTACCGCCGTTAAATTTTTTTCCGAAACAGCTCTATCGCTCGGCGAATCGCATTTTCGGATAGAATTTTATTTTATCACTCAAAGCCCGGAGTGTCAATCTCAGAATCCTAAAGACAAAAGTTATTTATGTTAATTAAAGCCTCTTTAGCTATGATATCTTTGATTTTTTTCGATGAAGCAAATGGATTATCTGCTATTTTTCCCTTGATAATTTCTACCAAACATCCAGTCAGATTAGTTACTTTTTCGCATCCGATTTCTTTGAAATCCGAAATCGTATATGATTTTATATCTTTTAAATTTTTTTGTTTTAAAACAACTACAACTGTATCTGCTTTAAAATTATCCTCTAACGTAGCCTGGCAATATATTTTGTTTTCGTCACATACATCATCTGTATAAGTATTTGCAGTCCCCGTAGCTAATGTACAAAAAAATATGATTAATATAATTAATGTACTCAATATCCCTTTCTTTCGTTTTTCATATTTCCCTCTCTTATAAAATATTAAAATTGTAAATCGTAAATGCTCGTTCTATACGTTGATATTCTAAATCGGAACGATTAATTTCAGCTAAAATTACCCACTGCTCGTCTGCTTCGCCTACAGTAAATGGAACAAAACCTGCAAAGTAATCGATATCTAATTCAATCTGCAACGAACTTTCTATTTTTTTAATAGATTTAAGTGTAACATTTTTAGTTTGGTAATATCCTCCGGTATAAATTGCAAATACCAAAGCTTTTTCTTTAAAAAAATCTTTGTCATAATTACGTAAAATTTGATTTAATTCGCTTTCACTATCTTCTTCTGCACTTTCTTCAAATGCAGTGATATTAATAAATTGACAATAATAATTCAAATCATCAAGGACCTTATGTACAGTTCACCTCTAAAAAGATTATAATAATTTGCTTTACAATAGCTTCCGCTATAACGTATTTCGTATTTGATATCTACTATTTCATTTTCTTCATGAGTACATCCGCACATAAAACAAACGCACAGCAAAAGCAACAGAACTATTGCGACAACTGACTTTATTTTATTTTTCTTTTTATTCATTTACTTTCTCCCTCTAAAAGCCAACGACATATTGCGCTTTACAAAATGTTGAAATTATATATTGTGTATTCACTTTCTACACGTCCTAAATCGGATCGATTTATTTCTGCTAAAATCACCCATTGTTCGCTGGGCATCACCATTGGAGTTGCAATAAATCCTGCATTATAATCAATATTCAGTTCAATTTGTATACAACAATCCACCTTCTTTATCGATTTTAGATTTACAGCTTTAATTTGATAAGGGCATCCTGTATAAATTGCAAATACCAAAGCTTTTTTATTAAAAAAATCTTTGTCATAATTCCGTAAGATTTGATTTAATTCGCTACGGCTATCTTCTTCGGTGCTGTCTTCAAACGCAGTGATATTAATAAATTGACAATAATACTTCAAATCATCAAGCGACCTTATGTACAGTTCACCTCTAAAAGGATTATAATAATTTGCTTTACAATAGCTTCCGCTGAACCGTATTTCGTATTTGATATCTACTATTTCATTTTCTTCATGAGTACACCCGCACAGAAAACATACACACAGCAAAAGCAAAAGGACTATTGCGACAACTGACTTTATTTTATTTACCTTTTTATTCATTTACTTTCTCCCTCTAAATACAAGTAAAAATATTCAATCCGATTTGCGGTTATTTTTGTTTTCTAATCAATCTTTTCACTATTTAAAAATGCTACTGCACTAAAATCTTGCTTAAACGAAGTTTAAGACGCCGGACACAATATTACCCTGTCGCTTAAAATTCTAAACTGCTTTTTCATAAGTATTCCCCCTTAAATTTTTTATATCGCCCGCCAACCGGCATAGAGCCTTAGTTCCTCGCCGTCTGACATATCTATCCGATTGTCAAAATTCCAAAGATTTATTGCTTCCGCTTCCGTATACCAGCCGGTGAAAATATATCCTTCGCGCTCCGGCGCGGGTGGCTCGGAGATTTTCTCTCCGTTTTCTACATCATCCGCTCGATAATATCCCTTGTTTATTTCTTCGGAGTAGTTATTCATGAACGCTATATTTGCAGTGGTAAATATTGCTTCATGATAATAAGATTCGCCCGGTCCTAATTCTCCGACAAGTTCTCTATATTTTTTATCAATTTCCTCATAAAGATCTTTATAAATGTAAATTTTAGGATTAAGCTGATTTACATAATTGAGTTCGGTATATCCGCTATATATTATTTTAAATTCATATGGAAACTCTCCGCATTCCCACTCAATATTGTTAAAGTAAAAATAATATAAAGACTGGTAATCCATGTGCTCTAAATTATCATGTATATATAGTCGCTTTAAATTTTCACTTTCTATTTTATAACTTGATCCTCCGTAGCCAAACGAAGTCACTTTTATTCCCTTTATGGTGCACGGAACATCGAGAGCCTCCTGCTCCTTGCCGGACTCGGTCAAACCAACGATTGCGACCTCCCTGCTGTCTTTTGAATTTCCGCCAATAACAATATATTGCCAATATCCATCTTCATGTATTTTGCGCTTAATTTGACAGAACGCCAATACTATCGTCATCAAAGATAGAATGAACACTATTAGTCTGCATACCGCTATTAATCTGTATCCCTTGAATTTTTCCACAATATCTTTCTCTCCTTATATTCTATGAACTCTTGTTGATTTTAGATTTTAACAAAAAACCCGCAACAAAACCATTCGGGACGGTTTATTGCGGGTAATTGACGTTAATCATCTAGTAAAATTTTTCGGCGGGCGTCATTTCAAGTAAAAAATCGGAACCGTCTTCGCCGTTATATTATCAAACATTACTTTTTTTGTCAATAGGTTTAGAAAAATAACTATTCGCATCGTATAACTAAATTAGTTGTCGAAATGCAAGCATTTATTTATGATATTCATACACAAATCGCCGGGCGGATAAAGAAATAGAACATCAAAATTAAATCAAAAACAGAATGCAGCTCTTAAAGCTGCATTCGTTAAATGTTTTATTTCGGAAGTTGTTTTTTACAAAAATCATTTCATCAAGCAATTGACTTAGCTTCATTAAAAGCCAATGCGAATAAATTATGAAGCGATTCTTCTATATTATGCAAATCCAGCTCAAATGCAAGTTCAAACTCATGTCCGAGTATATCGATAATGGTTTTTGCATAAAACATTTTTCCTTGTTTTATTTCCTGTAAAGACGCTGCCATTTTTAAATGTTTTATTACAATAAAATTTTCTCCGTGCTCGAGTATGCGTTGAGATAGTTTAAGAACAGCTTCCGCACCGTGTCTGGCAGCCTCGAGCTCGGCTTTCGCCGTTTCGAAAATCAAAAATTCGCTTCCGTTTTTGACAGCTTCAAGAGCTTGTTTTGCGTGCTCAAGAGCGATATACGCTTCTGATCTTACAATATTGTCCAAAGCATCCTCGGCGGCTTTCAAAAGCTTGTCTCCTTCCATTCGGAAGCTTTCGAGCGCTTGCAACGCTGCTTGCCACACATTGAATTCGTTTCCGCACTTTACTTCTTCCAAAGCATTATTTGCGCTTTCTAACAACGCATTACCTTCGGCTTCAGCTTTCTTCAATGCTTCTTTAGCACTGTTCAACAATGCGTCTCCCTCAGATTCCACCTCTGACAAGACTTGTTTTGCTTTTGACCAAACAATATATTCAGACCAATTTACACATCCTTGCAAAAAGCTTCTGCATGAATCCAAAAAAGCAGTTGCAGATATCATAGCTAATTCCAGCCCGCCTATCTTTGCAAGGTAATATTCCGACTTGTAAATATATTCATACCAACTTAAATTCTTATATATGTTCCAATTTAAATCAATTTCATTCTGCAAAGAATTTACGTGTTCCTGCGCGGCTTTCAGCTTTTTGTCTGCTTCCTCAAACACATGATTATATGCTTTTTCAGCTTTTTCTACGTTTTCGCGAGCTGTTTTCATATTTGCGTCGAATTCCTTCTGAACCTTTGCCACATTTTCTTCGGCGCTTTTGGTTGTGCTGTTCAATTTTTCCTTTGCTTCGTTGACTGCTTTTTCGGCTTGTTGAACGACATGATTAAAAGCTGCTTGAGCGTTCTGAACATTCTCCTCCAAATTTTTAATTTCGGAATTAAATTTATCTCTCTCAACCCTGACGGCAAAAACGCATTCGTCCAAATACTTATCCGCTGCCTCCTGCGCTTTGTTCAATTTTTCAATAGCAGGCAGATATAGGGCGTCGTATGCTTCTTTCGCCGCATCTAATTTCTTTTGCGCTTCGTCAATACTTATATCTACATTTTTGACTGCTGCGTTGAAATTTTCCGTCAGCTTATTTCGAACACTTTCTGCCATATCGTTGTTCGCTTCGGCATATAAATAAAAATCCAATGAATCCAAATCGCTGAGCGAGCCACTGCTATTACCTGTAACCGTAAATTCAACGGAATCCAGAAATTTTTGTTTAAAAACAAATTGAATTTTTTCCTTCGATATATCTGCGTTTACAGCTGTATTTATTCCTAAAAACTCAAACGCGCCGTCAACATAAACGACCTGACGATCTTCGGTTAATTCTATATCAAAAGAGGCTTTGTCATCGTTGTATCCGTTTATTTTCAAAATGCCTAAATCCAAATTGTCTATTTCACCGTTTGCCAAAAAGCCTGAATCCGTAAATTTTGCATACAATGAAGCGCTTTTTTCAAAAATCGTCAATACTCCGGAAAAACTGAAGCCGGGCTCGAAGGTTATCGTCCCTATAGTGCCGCCCGAAGGTGCACAGTACACCTCTAAATCTCGTATTTCAAATTCGGGAACAAGCTCGCCAGGCACATCGACATGAGTTAAGGCTTTTGTAAAAGAAAGCAAATCTTTTGTTTCCAATTTTGACAAAGACCCCAAAAGAATCATATCTGCAGGATTTTCGGAAATTTTGACTGCCATATTTATTACTGTTTCTCCCATTGCCAAGCCTCCGGCAATTCCGAATTCGGAGGGCAGACCGGTTGCCATAAACTGAGAGTAAACGATACCTATCTGCAAGGATACTGCGGGTCCGATTTTCAGATCGCTTATGCCGAAAGGATTTTCCCACCAGTTTTTCATTGTGGCCGAAGCTTTCGCTTCTATGGCGTTTATGTCAAGCGCTATGTCAAAATGCAGAGGAATTTCTTGATTGGGAATTTTTATATCCATTCCGAATATCAATTGAAATGCCGGAATCGGCGCTAAAGTCAGGTTAATAAAAAACGGATCGCACGAAATAGCGTCGCCGAGATTAAGCTGCATAGCGGGAATTTGAATCGAAAAATCGACCGTGCTGCCCAAATGCGCCGAAAAAACAAACCCCGAATTGTTGCTTCCCGTAAGAGCAGAAAGAGCGGGGATTTCTTCGAGAACGCCCATCAGCTGCAACCCTCGCTTTACTTCGAATTTAAAGCTCTCATCCTGCGTTTCGGCATCTTCAGAAGAATAAATAAATGCAAGCTTTGAAAACTTAAGTGAATCGGCAAATGTATTTTTAAATTCCGGGAAAATTGTTCCCAGCCCGAAAGCTTTGGCTTCGATTCCTGCGTAAACAACCAGATTCCATTTTTTTTCTATCTTTTCGTAAGAGACACGGCAATCAAGTCGGACTCCTTGAATAGTAACCTTGCCCGAAATAGAAAAAGAAGAGCTTTTGCCGCTGCTCCGGCTGTAAATGTCCAGATTCAGCTCGGCTTCTTCAATATCCAGCGCGCCGACTTTAAGCTCACTCATAAAGCCCTTTACAGATACGCCGTCAGAAGAAATTACGGCGTCGACTCCGCATTCAAAATCATGTACGCTCAAATTGCACTTTAATGTAAGTCCTTTATTTAAAAAGACCTGACCAACATTGCAGTCGGTTGTGGCAACTCCCAATCCCACCTCGTCAAATTTAACATCGAATTCCGGCAGAATAAGATCTTCGCCGGTAATTTTATGAAAAAGCTCGTTCAAGTCCGAAAGAGTGAAATTTTCTGCTTGAGCATAAACTCCCGCATATTTAGCCCCCAAAACACCGTCAAAGGAATAGGTTTGCTCGCCGACTGTCAATTCTGTCGAAAGGCTCAATTCGTTTTCGTTGCCTATGTTCATCGACGCAATCAGATAGTCAATATTCAAGCCTTCGACGTTCATAAAATTTTCTATCTCATAGCATGACGCGCCTAAATGTACTGTCCCCTCCTCATAAGAACCGTAACAATCCAACGCAAAAGGAGTTTTGCTCAAATTACTTATTTCAAGCTCGCCCATTACAGACGGCGTAATCTTCATGCTCCAATGCTCTTGCATATTTACTATGCTGTAAAAATCTTCTATAGCAAGCTGAAAGGCAGCAGATTTCAAAACAACATTTTCCAAAATAGGAACGTACATTGTAGCCCCTGTCGTGAGCACCGCAAAGGTCGGCTTTATTTTCTTGGTTAAGTCAACCGAATTCAAACCTATTTCGCCTTGCATAAAAATTTCGGCGTCGGTATTCAGAAATTGCTTGAATACGGACAAAGGTTCTTTATCCATATCCAGTTTGCCGTTAAATACAAGTACGTTTTGCTCATCTTCCTGATCTTCTGTTTCTTCCTGACCTACGGTTTTAAGAGTGATCGAAACATCCTTAAATATGAAAAAATCAAATTGCTCGGTTTGAAAATCGAAAAGCTTGTCCAAAGTAAAGTCGGAAGCAGAGAAATCCAAATGGGAAATTTGACTTCCGTCATGCATAACCGCAATTTTTGCCGGAATTTCGCTTTGCTCGAGAGCATTTGCCTGTGCAAGAAATGCCTGCCCGTCCGACAGCTCATCACCCAAAACACCGGGAATTTTAGGTACAAATTCATTGTCTACAACATTGCATGGCTCTAAATTAACCAAAAAAGGCAAACCGTTTATATTTATATCTGACATTATATATACCTCGAAAAAATTTATTAAAAATAGCTTATACTTCCATCCGGATTCACAGTCACTCTGTTTGAATATACAAAACGATCTCCGTAATTTCTCTGTGCTTGTTGAAAAGAATATGTATTGCAATAATTAGAATCGTATTTAGCTACCCAATATAAATAGTTTGATTCTACACCCAAAACAGCATTGACGGTATTAAAAACATAGTCACCGCCTAATCCCGAAATTATATATCTAATATTTCCCCTGTTATTTATTTTATCTAAAAGAGCATAGCAATTATCTTTAGACCCATGATGAGGCAGTTTGATTATAGGATAATGACTATTCATAATAAGATCAAATATCTCATAGTTATATCTGTTTATAGCTTCGGGAGTTGCGTCTCCGAAAGAAAAATAAGTTATATCGCCATAGATAATAACTGTTACCATAGAATTACTGTTTTCATCATCAAGCTCTAATAAATGAGAAGCATATATTTTTATATTATCCGATAATGAAAAATCAATTCCAGTTTCTATTATTAAGTCATTGGCATCTGGCAAAATTTGCCCATTACAACCGCGCCCCAAAATTGTTTTAATAGGATATTCAGACAAATAAGCATAATGGTCTCTATGCCAATGACTGAGTATAAATAAATTGTTAAAATTTCCAATCATATTTAAATGTAATAATGAAGCATCGCTTTTTGTTTTGCCTCCATCAATCATAATTTTATAATTATCAAAATCCACTATACACATATCACCGTAAATATCTGCAGTCGAAGCAAAATGAGTTATATACATAAAAAACTCCTTTAAAATTTTATAATTTTTTGTAATTTAATTTTAAATCTTGACATTAGAATAAATAAATTTATTCGTAAAAATAAGCATCAATATAAAATTGCATATTGATTTTGCAGTAGAAAATAATCAAAATTTTTTAAATCTTGCTTATCACCCCCCCTAAATAAATTTTAAATAAAACACCGCAAAATAAAACCATAAAAAACGGTTCGTTGCGGCCAGTTGACGTAATCATCAAGTAAAATTTCACGGCGGTGTCATTTAAAGCAAAAAAATCGAAACCGTCTTGGTTAATATTTTATCACACACCTTACATTTTGTCAATAGAATGTAGTAAAAAAACTTAATAAATTAATTATATGAAGACAGGTAAACGGACGGGGCGCGTCCACTGAACCGCTTAGGCGTCAACCCGTTGCGCCTGTTTCTCACATTCGTTTGTATGCGTATTTTCATTTTCGGATTTTTTGTCTTATTCTTCGCCGTATTTTTTGTCATCGGACGCCTTTATATTTAACGCGGATTTATTGCTTGCGTTCAGCGGAGATATGACGGATTTCCCTAATCTGCGTTCAACCGCATTACGCGCTTCTTTTACCGTTGCACCGCCTTCTCTCGCAACCCGTTTATTTTCCTCGAATGTTTCCGGTACTCTTGCTTTGAAAGCGCCGTCGTCGTTACTTCCTCAAGCATATTCAGTACCAGCTCTATGTTCGTCATGTTGTCCCGCAGGTTTTCTTTCTTTAAGTCTTTGACTTGCTTGTATTCCTGAACGGTAAGTCCGCTCCACGCTTTCGTCATTTCGTTGGTGAGTATGGCGTAGTCCTTATCTCTTTCTATCCCACGCGCTTTCCATTCGCTGCGGTCAAGGTCAACAGATTGAACGTAATAAAACATTCGCCGTCGTAGAGTTCGTATTCGGAAAGATAATATTTCCGAAACTCGGTAAAATTGGAAGCTTGGTTTTTCATAGAGTTTACCTCCGAAATTTTATTTTGCCTTTCGGCAGGGGCAGAGGCAGCACCGGGTGAGATGCGGTCGATTTTCTTAATGGCAGCAGGACGGAAGTCAACTACAAAGAAAAAAACATTGCGCAGGAGTAACGCAAAAATTATTCCGGTAAAACAAAAAAGCCGAGCAGGTCAGACGACCTGCTCGGCTTGTAATACAAAATGAATTATGTTTTAAGCAATATTTTTTTACGTTGACTTCTGCGAACACTGTGCTACGATAGCCACAACGAAACGGCAAAAATTTCGGAAATTTAGTTGACTACCATTTGACTACCAATGACTACCACGCGGGCAGTTTTAGGGCTTTTCAGGCAGTTTTAGACCGTCCGGAATTAGATGAAAAATTATTATGAAATCGTGTTATAAGCTAAATATTTTTGACTACCATTTTAGGGCTTTTTGACTACCAATATTTTACGGCTATTTTCAATCACTATATTTTCTATTAAAAAGGTGAATTGTCAAACTAAGTGCAACAGAAAGAAAGAAAATAGTTAAATAAATCTA
>ERZ1673701.66-NODE-66-length-138355-cov-23.867419_pt1 | contig 138355 bp, 106 predicted proteins | sample MGYA00580231_ERZ1673701 | MGnify/ENA primary metagenome ERZ1673701 (study PRJEB41218, sample SAMN15661798) | gut metagenome | host: Homo sapiens | place: Canada: London | collected 2015-08-20/2019-03-30 | study: EMG produced TPA metagenomics assembly of...
AGCAAAGGACTGAAAATCCTTGTGTCACTGGTTCGATTCCCGTTGGCACCACTTGAAGGTCAGAGAGTTACAATTTTGTGGCTCTCTTTTTTTATGGTTAAACATGGCAAAAACAGGGAAATGTTTTCTCCAATGTTTTAACCGAAATGACAACAGTAGATGTAATTTGTTACAAGTACAAACCTCTGAAAAACGGGGAGTTACCCATTAAAATCAGGATTTGTAAGGACAGAAAAACGAGATATATAAATCTTGGTGTTTCTACCCAAGCAGAGGACTGGGATTTCGAAAAGAATCGACCCAAACCTTCCTGCCCTAACAAGGAAGTACTGGAAAAGTTGATTTACAATAAAATAAGTGAAATCAAACGTAAAATAGTAGAGTTAAAATCCGATAACAAGGACTTTTCTGCCGCCACACTTGTAGAGAATGTTTCCAATCCTACCAAATTTATTACGGTTGGGGAATTGTTTAAACAACATATTCATTGTCTTGAAGAGGGAAAAAGAACCGGTTACAGATTATCCATACAACAAACCTATAACTCATTACTCAAATTCAACAGGCACTTGGATATTCTATTCTCTGAAATGGATTGCAACTGGCTAAGGAGACAAGGCAAATCGGGAAAACACCATAGGAATAAGGTTCAGGACTATCAGAGTGATATTTAATTTGGCTATCAACATGGGATTTATCCATTCAAGCAGCTCAAAGTGTCCAAACTGCATCAGGAAACAGCTAAAAGGGTTTTGACAAAGGAAGAGATATATAAACTACCCGACAGCAGGAAAGTATTTCTACACAAGGTTTGACATCAATTATTAGTAAGTTATTGGTACACAGCATAGAAAAAGTTGCTCGAATTTACCTTGGCAACTTTGAAAATAATCAAATAGATGGTGCTATGGAATTTTAAAATAATTATATTATTTGTATATCTAACTTCAAATTTTTTATATATAGAGACAGGGTTAGGTGTACATTTGGATAGTTCTCCGCATTCTGGTAAAAATGTTGGACAGGAAACAGCCCATACCTCGATTTAGATTTTTTCAAGCTAACAGGTTGTGCCCTTTTAAGAAAGGGTTACATACCCTACTTTTACGAGGAATAAGAGTACTTTTGCATATAGTTTAAGGAACGGCCCATTCCTATGGAGTCTGATATGACTTAGTTTACTTTGAAAAAAGTAGTCGTCAGGATATTGTTTGTTTCCGAATAATCATAACTTTGTGAAAACAAACAAATAACGGGACAATGAAATAAAAGTTTAACAAGTCATATTAGAAAAGAAGTGTTTGCTTCTGCTTGATGTATTCTGAAAATCGCCAATTAGAGGAATATAACCATCACGGCATGAGAGTGAATGCTCCCTCCATAGGGTGTGGGCTTTCCTTGTTGTATGGTTATAGGTGTTTGGCGATACCTCAGAATAGCAACAGGTAAAGTCTGCACCTTTCTTTTTGTGGTATGGCTACAAAAAAGAAAAAATGGAACGAATTAAGAGACAAGTTCAGAACGCCATTCAGCTGTATGAGCGTCAAGACATCACCGCCTTACAACAACAGTTATATGAACTGTATTCCAACTTCAATCAAATTGGCGGAGGGAAATTAATCATTAATTATCCGAATAAAGACCAACTAGCAGAATGCTTTACCATGATGCTTCGATTCGATTGGATAAATGATAATGACATCCGCGAGGTTTGGGCGGAAAATGGATTTTACTGTATCATAGAGTATCTGAATAAACAAGCAAATACACCCATCGACACAGCAGTTGGCGCATTGAATCTTTTTTTGCATTTATGTGTAGCGAGAAAAGATCTTAAGCCCAAAGTGCAAGAAGTATTGAACAAGGCTGTAATGTTGATGAATCCTGTTTTCAAAGACCATTACATCAACAATAGCGCAGATTATCTTATCGACCAATTCTTATATCTGTCAGCAAAAATGATACAGCCGCTGATGAAAATACACGGTGACATATTGCAGGGAAGTTACAAAAAAGAATACGATAACATATTACTGAATAGAGATATTGAACAGTGCTGCAAGCCAAATTCGATAATAGAAAAGGCATCTTTCATAGCAAATGTAATAGGCTCCGTATTGATAGAGATGTAAAAAGATGACAAAATATCCGATATTAAATCTTTGTAAAATGAGCAATAAAGACAATGGGAAAAAAGGAAACACAGGGTGTTTTATCATAACATTCTTAGTCATTGCTGCTGGTATTCCTTCGGCTTTGGCACATGCGAAAGAGGGGCCTATTGGCTCTGTGGTAATCTTGATTTTTGGGATAGCTGTAGCGTGGTATGTAGCCAAAGCTCTTAGTGATAATTGAAATGCAAAAAGCGATATGAAATTTTCCTTGACATTAGGGACAGGCTTACCGCTTATTATTTCCTCTGACAATCTGTGTTTTCTTATTGACACAGGTTCAACCCATAACACCTTATTCAGCTTTGTATATGAACATTTCAAAGACAGATTCAAGGTATTGGAGGAAAGACGCAACATAATAGGGATTGATGGAGTACAACATGAAGCTCCGACTATTGAAGCAATATTCAATTTCGAGGGTATGAGTTACACCTCCTTCTTTGCCATACTAGATGCCTCAGAAGCAGTCGTGCAGGTGCAGGAAGAGACAGGTGTACAAATTCATGGTGTACTAGGCACTCAGTTCCTTGTTGAGAACAAATGGATTGTTGATTTTGAAAAACTCACTATCAACAATGTCAAGTGAGGAAATATTTATTGAGATTAAAGTCTCAGTCTTTACATTTCTTCCTGACAAAAGAGAGATATTTAGCTTGCCGGCCTTGAATTATTACAAAAAAGGAATAGAAATATGCCGTCGGATACTGAAATAAGAATCAAAGATTTTTTGTATGATATGTATTTATGATATGAATTTTGGAGTTAAAGGACGAGCCTTTACTGATTTTTTACAGTCTGTCAGCAGTGGTATTATTTATGGTGATAAACGTAAAAAACTTGTGCTATCTGATATAAATACACAATGTATTGTTGAGTATACGCACATTTTATTGGATAAAATACATTTTCGAGGGAACTACACACTCGGTTTTCAATTGGATTATCCCTCGGGATACTACCTTCGAAATAAAACCTATCCCCAAATACGTATGGAATGCTTATTCCCATACATTGTTCCCGAAGAATCTCCCGAATTTGTGTGGCAAATGTATCTATTGACTAATGCGGACAAAATATTACATGGAATAAACGATTATGTGTCCAGTTACTGTGAGTTGTTATGGATGTATTCAGATGAGTACTTAAACACTTTCAAATGGGAGCCGAATATTAATGAGTTTCTAGACCCCAAACTGGTTTTACATGGTACTTATGCTAAGGTCGAATGCTGTTGGATAGAATCAAATGAGATGGGATTATACAAAGATATTTGTGAATATGACATTCGAGATGAAACTATTGAAGAGAAAAGCCATACAACACAGTTATTACTGCCACCTTGGGGCAGTGACGATTATTATCAGGCGGTACTTGACAAATTATTGCCCTTTTAAGGTGTTTGTATTTCCCTTTGAAGGAATCTGATTCGTAACTAGAAAACAATAAATATTCAAGATACACCAAAAATGAAAAAGAAAACCGTAATGATTATGTGTGCCGTATTTACCATGTTGACAAGCATAGTAAGTTGTTCCGGAAAAGCACAAAGATCAGCAGATACAATTCCTGCTGATACCTTACAAGCGTCTTTGATAATTGCGGATTCCACATGCTCTGATAACTTTATCAATAGCCAAAATTTAGTAAACTACGCCGTTCATGTTGAGACACAACAAATGGGTGGAGGAACTGTTGAAGATATTAAGGAATTTCAAAAAGAAATTCTAAAACATGAACATAAAATTGAAGTATTGAATAAGGAAATTATTTTTTCAGTTCAAGATACAAAAACTCAGCAATTATTTCAAATAGAAAGCCTGTACTGGAAAAACTTTTCTGTAACGTACATTAATTATCTTTCCAATATCATTTGTTTATCGCATTTTGGAGGAAGTATATGTAGCCCTTATTTACTGTACATGACAAATAGACTTTTTATGGACAGAATTACAGAGCAAATTCAGGTATTTAATCTGTTAAATAATACCCATATATATTATTATGAGAAAGAAGGTTCTAATCTGTTGGATATTTTTAGAAATAAAACAAAACAGGCTATAAATTATAATCCTGAAATTAAAGAATTTTATAAAGAATGTAGCTCTTTCCCATATATGGCAAATTTATATGACAGTACATATCTTGAAGCAAAGCGAAATTATATTCGTCTTCAATCTCAGATAGTTGAATGGGTTAAAATAAGGAAAGAAATAGAACATGTATTAAAAGATGATACGATACAAAGTAATACTTATAAAAATGTAACTTTAAATTTTATATATAAAATCAGTCAGTATCCAGATTCAATAAAGTAAAAATAAAGTACGATGTTGATTAACATAATAAATATAATACGTTATATAAAATCATATTTTAACTACAAATAAAAATTGTACATCTAACTTATCTTTATTTTTTTATGATAAGAAAAGTTAGGTGTATAATTTCATGAGATTATTTAATTTAATATTAACCTGAAAATATTTCTTCGTTTTTCCTATTGTTTTAACCGTATGGAGGGCATTCAGTATAAATCATTGATTATTAAACTTGTTGATAAACAACGATTTATTACTGAAAATTCTTGTGTCACTGGTTCGATTCCCGTTGGCACCACTTGAAAAAAGAGAGTTACAGTTTGGTGACTCTCTTTTTTATTTCTTTACTTTTGTCTATTATAGAAAATTCGGCTTTCACCACGGACGGTGCGGTGGTCTTGTCGGTTGAAAATCGCGAGGCGAATCGTGATAGTCGCTTATTCGCTTTCCGGCAGTGTTCAATAAGTACCACCCCATGATTTTGTCTTTCACCAAAGCGACGCCCCGGTGAAACGGATAGGCTTCTTCGTAATAGTCGCCGAGTCGATGACCGTCCCTATTGATGAAACAATAGCCCATGATTTTATCTTTGACAAGTGCATACCCTTCGTGGAAATCGTCGACGAGAAGGTAATAATCGGTGCATCGTTTACCGTCGAGGGAAATGAAACACCAACCCATGATTTTGTCTAATGCTGCTGCCCGACCTTGCCTATAAGGTCGGATTTGTTCATAATAGTCGCTAATGCGGTTTCCGTTTATGTCGGAAACGTACCAACCCATGATTCGGCTTTTCTGAATGATAAGACGTGGGGCATTATCGTAGTAATGATTGCCACTATCATAAGGATAGTCATATTGGGCTTGTATGGATAGGAATCCGAATAAAATCGAAATAAGGATAAATAGTGGTTTCATGTGTAATCTTTTTTCATTTGACGAAGTTAACGAAAAAAGGTTTAAACGCAGTCATAACTTATTATTAATCTCTGCTGGGAATATGTGATTTTCTGTATTCGAATAGAAGTCTGTTTGTATATCGGCGAGTGTTTATCGGTTGTTGTAATGACTCTAAAAATAAAAAGGTAGGCCGTATGAATCTTTTAGAGCATTGTTTGTGTAACTTTGCAAGAGGCAATGCGACAAGGAAGATTTCGGTACGAGTGTATTTATTGTTGTCCGAAGCTGCGCTGTCGTTGGAGAAATAATTTATAAGATATGAATGTGAGGATAGAGGAAAGTTGGCGAAAGAGGCTGCAAGACGAGTTCGATAAGCCCTATTTCGAGCGATTGGTTTCTTTTGTGCGGAGCGAATATGGCCGTACGCATGTTTTGCCTCCGGGACATTTGATATTTCATGTATTCGATGCATGTCCTTTCGAGTCTGTGAGAGTTGTTATTTTAGGCCAAGATCCCTATCCCAATCCCGGACAGTATTACGGTGTTTGTTTTTCTGTACCCGAGGGGGGGGGCTATTCCCGGTTCTTTGTTTAATATGTTTAAGGAGATACATGATGATTTGGGCAAGCCTATTCCCGCTTCGGGCAATTTGGATCGGTGGGTGAGGCAAGGTGTATTTCCTTTGAATTCTGTGCTTACCGTGCGAGCTCATGAAACAGGATCGCATCGAAACATGGGCTGGGAGATTTTTACCGATGCGGTCATTCGAAAGTTGAGCGATGAGAGAGAAAATCTCGTGTTTATGCTGTGGGGGAGTTATGCTAAGGAGAAGATTGCGCTTATTGATGCTCGCAAGCATTTGGTTTTAACAGCCGCACACCCGTCGCCACGATCGGCTGATCGTGGCTTTTTCGGATGTCGGCATTTCAGTAAAGCGAATGCATTTTTACGGAGTAAGGGAATACGGGAAATCGATTGGTGAGATTTTTAGTCCCCGTTTATTATGATTTCAATCTTAGTATAAAACGGCTCCCTTTTCCTAATTCGCTTTCTACGGAAAGAGTCCCCCCATGTGCTTCTACAAAATCTTTGGATATAGACAATCCTAATCCGCTGCCTTGTACTTTTGTTCCCGGCACTCGGAAATAACGGTCGAATATGCTTTGATGATAGCGAGGGTCGATTCCCTTCCCAAAATCTTGTACATAGATTTCGACCATATTGCCGTCTTGGTGAGTGCCGATAATGACGCGGCCATTTTCTTTGGAATAACGTATGGCATTGCTTACAAGATTGGTAAGTACCCATGCTATTTTTTCGCTGTCGATGAATAGTTTCTTTGTATTTTCGTCATAGTCGACTTCGATGTGTATGTTGAATTTGTCGGCTTGTACCTGATTGGCCTTGATCGCATATTCGATCAATTCTATGGGCCGGGTTATCTTGGGCATCAGTTGTAGTTTTCCGGCTTCTACTTGGGTCATGTTCAGTAATTCTCCGGTGATATTGAGCAACCGTTCTCCGTTTTCCTTAATACTTTGGGAGAGTTGTTCTTGTTCTTTGTTAAGAGACCCGATACGTCTGTCTTCCAATAATTGCAGACTCATCATAATGGCTGATATGGGAGTCTTCAATTCATGAGATATCGTCGAGATAAATGTTGTTTTCGCAGAATCCAGCTCTTTAAATTCCGTGATGTTTTTCAATATAATTACGTGCCCCAGTTTTTCGGGCTCTTCACTGTCGTGATTCGTGTTGTCTATTTCTATATAGGAGGCTTTGAAGTAACTTTCTTTATTGTCGGCATATATTTTGATAGGCTCTTTCTGAGGATTGGGAGAAACCAGTTCTCGTATTAATTTCCTTAATAAATCATTCTTCAAAGAAATCTCTTCGGCCGATTTGAAGATTGTGTTTTCTTTTTTCAGATTCAGTATGTTCAGAGCTTCACTATTTATGAAAAGTATTTTGCGGTCTGGATCTAATCCTATTATGGGATCGCTGATGCTATTGATAATTGCTTCGAGAAATTTTTTATGTGCCAGTAGTGTCGATAGGGTGGTAGATCTGTATTCGGACAAGTGTTGAGCCATTCTATTGAAACTATCGACTACATTTTTAAATTCTTCGTTTTTATCCGATATATTCAGTCTTTTTTCATAGTTGCGGTTCGCTATTTCGAGGATGCCGTCGGTTAGCTCCTTGATAGGTCTATTTATCGATTGAGGAAGCCAGATAGCTAACGTGATACCGCAGACTATACAGATGCCTCCGATAATTGCCACCCATACAACGGCTTGTTTTAAGCCTGTCGAAGCTATCGGGCTGTCTGGTTCGGCAGCCGTCAGCATCTGTAAATAGATAACTGATAAGGAGACCAGCAAAATAATCATTCCGGTCAGGAGCCCTATACTTAAAAGCAACTTTGTTTTTATATTCATGATGGGTATTTTTATTAGGCTAAGATAATTAAATCTATATTGTTCTCGGATAAAGATTTCATGAAATTTTTATATTTGGACACCGTAAATATGGTTTTGGGCAATTTCAGTGCTGGAATTCCTGTACATATTGTTGTAATTTGTTTTTCGATTGCGACCTTTATAATGCTTTCGAGAATGTGTGGGGAATGTACCTGTATGACTTCTCCACCTAATTCAGTGGCTAATTTGAAATGGTTTAACAGATGTCGCTGATCTGCCAGCGAGATGCGATCGGGATCCTCTTTGGGTGTTTGTACATATAGTACGAAAAATTTTGTGTTATATCGTGTAGCCAATCGAGCGCAGCGTCGAATGATTTTGCGGGGCGTTTTTTCGTGGGAACTGATACACGCCATGAATTTTTCATGACGTACGTGAGATGTATCTAAGGGGAGTTCGTTTTCTACTTTTTTTTCGACTCGTAAAGCAACTTCTTTGAGTGCGAGTTCTCGTAGTTGTAAAATATTCTCGGCCTTGAAAAAATTATTCAATGCCAATTCTATTTTTTCCGGCCTATATATTTTCCCGGCTTTTAACCGTTCGATCAATTCTTCTGCTGTGAGGTCTATGTTTACGACTTCATCGGCCTCTTCCAAAACACGATCGGGAATTCGTTCTCGAACTTCGATTCCCGATATTTCCTGCACCTCTTCGTTCAGGCTTTCGATATGTTGGATATTTACTGCCGATATGACGTTGATACCGGCATCGAGTAACTCCATGACGTCTTGCCATCGCTTTTCATTGCGACTGCCTTCGACGTTGGTATGAGCCAGTTCATCGACAATGACCAATTCGGGACGCATTTGAAGGATAGCATCCAAATCCATCTCTTCCAATTCTTTCCCTTTGTAGAAAATTTTTTTTCTTGGGATAACGGGAATCCCTTGTAGGATAGCTTCTGTACCGGTACGTCCGTGTGTCTCTATGAAACCCACTTTCACATCTACTCCGTTTTCTAAGAGTTCGTGGGCTTCTTGTAGCATTCTATAAGATTTCCCTACACCGGCAATCATGCCGATGTAGAGTTTAAACTTACCTCTCCTCGATTTTTTTATCAAGTCGAGAAAATATTGTACATTTTTTTCGTTTTCAATTATATCCATTCTCCCTGTTATGGTTTAAGAGTGATTCCGAATACGATATGAGCATCTTCCATACGAGGGTTCCATATTACTTGTGAAAATATCGGAAGGGAGAACGAATCTGTGATTTTAATTGCGTAGCTTCCTTTCAATGCTACATTAGTAACGGCAAATCCGTTGGTATAGTATTGAGGTGCTTTATAAGGTACTATACCACATGTTACATTGAGATCGACCGATTTTACACTGAACGGATAATTGAGTTCTACATAAGACGAGTAGTTGTTTTTATCGCCTTTTTCATTTTTATCCATACCGGCAAACATGGTGTACCATGCGATCGAAAGAGGAAATTTTTCTACCGGAAGTACATAAGCAAGACTTGCTTCGAAATGATGAGCTGTCGTCTTGTTATTGAAATCGAAATATTTTCCAGCTCCCTGTCCGGCCTGCCACATATCGGCAACCGAAACTGTTAGTCCCAATTTTGGGAAGGTATAAGCCAGAGTCAAGTCAAGTTCTTTATTCGCAGAGGGAATATTACCATTCCGGTAACCGTCGAAGTCGGTGGATCCCCATGCCGTCAACGATAGGTTTTCAACACTGAAACTCAAAGTCGGTTGAATACTAGCGCCTGTTTGATACATACCTCTCCACACATAGGAACTGACTAAATCTCCTTGTACATTGAATCGTACTTGGGCAGATGCTTTATTGGTAAACATGGCAAGGAGCCCTATAATCGAAATGATTATCAATGCTCTGATGAGTCTGGCTCCTTCTTTATCTATTGATTGTTTCTTTTTCATGATAGCTATTGCTGAAATGTTTTTATTTGTTTTCATAATTTTCTAAATTAATGTTCAATTTTAATACGTTTACTTTCTCTGTTCCGAATAATCCTAAAAATGGTTTTTCAATTGTTTGGTCTACTATCTCTTTCACGGTAGCTTCGTCCATATTTCTGACTGCGGCAACACGCTTTACTTGTACGTATGCGCTTTCTGGCGTGATATCAGGGTCGAGACCAGAACCACTGGCTGTGACCATTTCTGCCGGTACATCTTTACGTTCCAAATAAGGGTGGTGTACCAAGAAGGTGTCGATACGAGTTTCTACTTCTGCCAAGTATTCTTCGTTCGTAGGTCCTTTGTTGCTACCAGAAGAACTACTGGCATCATATCCATCTCCGGCACAAGAGGGACGGCCCCAGAAATAGATGTCTTCGGTGAAGACTTGCCCTACATTGGCTGCACCCACTACTTTTCCGTCTAAGGTCGCAACCTCGGCGTTTCCAGAGTTTGGCCCTGCGAATTGGGCGAATATCCATAATATCAGTATATAAAATACTGAGAAGAAAAGGCAGAAAACTAATGTTAGCCTGATTGATTTTATGAAGTTTTTCATTGTTGCTTTTATTAAAAGAATAATCCTATTACTAAATCTATGAGTTTAATGCCGACGAATGGAGCTATTATACCACCTAATCCGTAAATGAGCAGGTTGCGGCGGAGTAAAGCCGAAGCTCCGATAGGCTTGTATTGAACACCTCTTAAAGCCAATGGAATCAAAATGGGAATAATGATTGCATTGAAAATAATGGCCGATAAAATAGCACTTTCGGGGCTATGTAATCCCATAATGTTCAGTGAAGCTAATTCTGGTACGGCTATCATGAATAGAGCCGGAATAATGGCAAAGTATTTTGCGACATCATTGGCGATGGAGAATGTGGTAAGGGTTCCGCGAGTCATTAATAATTGTTTCCCGATTTCTACAATTTCGATTAATTTCGTCGGATCGTTGTCCAAGTCTACCATGTTTCCAGCTTCTTTGGCTGCCTGAGTTCCACTATTCATAGCTACACCAACATTCGCTTGGGCCAAAGCAGGAGCATCGTTGGTTCCGTCGCCCATCATGGCTACCAGTTTACCGGCACTTTGTTCTTTCTTGATGTAGTTCATTTTGTCTTCGGGTTTGGCTTCTGCGATGAAGTCATCTACACCGGCTTTTTCTGCAATGTATTTGGCCGTTAATGGATTATCCCCGGTAACCATGACTGTTTTAACTCCCATTTTACGCAACCGTTCGAACCGTTCCTGTATTCCCGGTTTGATAACATCTTGTAATTCTATGACACCGGCAGGTTTTTCATTGACGCTAACTACAAGAGGGGTTCCTCCATTTTTTGAAATCTCTGTGATACGATTTTCCAAATCTTGTGGAATTTCGTAGCTTGCGTTTTGAGCAATTTTTCGAATAGCTTCTGCTGCCCCTTTTCTAATCCGAGTACCGTCTGCTAAATCTACACCGGAACATTTTGTTTCGGCACTGAATTTGATAAGCTTGCTACCGGTTGTATTCAAGTTGTGTACTCTTAAACCCGATTCACGAGCCAGTTCTACGATAGATTTACCCTCGGGAGTTTCATCGGATAGAGACGACATCATACAAATTTCGGCGAAAGCATGATTTTCCAAACCGTTGGCGGGATAGAAATGGGTAGCTTTACGGTTTCCGATTGTAATAGTTCCTGTTTTATCCAAAAGGAGAGTATCGATATCTCCGGCAGTTTCTACTGCTTTTCCCGATTTGGTAATTACATTTGCTCTCAGAGCTCTATCCATTCCTGCTATACCGATTGCGGAAAGCAAACCTCCGATTGTCGTCGGGATAAGGCAGACAAACAACGATAAGAAAGATGCTATTGTAATAACAGTTCCTGTATAGTCGGCAAACGGTTTAAGGGTTACACATACGATTAGGAATACCAATGTGAAGCCGGCTAAAAGGATTGTCAGCGCAATTTCGTTAGGAGTTTTTTGTCTGGAAGCGCCTTCGACGAGAGCAATCATTTTGTCCAAGAAACTTTCTCCCGGTTGTTGTGTGACAAGCACTTCGATGCGATCCGAAAGGACTTTTGTTCCACCGGTCACTGAACTTTTGTCACCACCGGCTTCTCGAATTACAGGAGCACTTTCTCCGGTAATCGCACTTTCGTCGATAGAAGCCAATCCGTTTATGATTTCACCATCGGCTGGTATGGTATCACCTGCTTCACAGATAAATACATCACCTTTTTTCAGTTGAGAGCTACTTGTCGTTTTTATTTGTCCATTGACAAGTAGTTTTGCCGGAGTTTCTTCGCGGGTTTTTCTCAGACTATCAGCCTGTGCTTTGCCTCGGGCCTCAGCGATAGCTTCGGCGAAGTTGGCGAATAATAGTGTGATAAACAAGATAACAAAAACCCATGCATTGTACACGAATGAACCTTGAGCGTTGTCAAAGATGGAATAAATCATCACAAGGAACATAATGGCTGTACAAACTTCTACCGTGAACATGATGGGGTTTTTCACCATGATTCGAGGATTCAATTTAACGAATGATTGTTTTAAGCTCGTTAAAACTTGCTCTTTTTCAAATAAAGAAGCTGATTTATTATTTTTCATATCTATCGTTCTGTTATTATAAGCTGAAATGTTCTGCAATAGTACTTAATGCTTGAACCGGGAAGAATGACAGAGCTGCAACGATAAAGATGACAGCGAAGGTCATGACACCGAAAGTAACTGTATCGGTTTTTAAGGTTCCTGCACTTTCTGGTACATATTTCTTATTGGCTAATAATCCTGCAATGGCAATTTGTCCTACGATGGGAAGGTATCGGCTGAGTATCAATACTATACCGCAAGAGTAGTTCCAGAACCATGTATTATCACCCAATCCCTCGAAACCGGAACCATTATTGGCGGCACAGGAAGTAAATTCATAAAGCATTTCGCTTAGTCCGTGGAATCCCGGGTTATTCAACCAACCGCCTTCGTTTTCGACAAAGGAAGGTGCATGAACATATAAATAGGCCGCTAATGAGGTTCCTACTAAGATGACAAATGGGTGTAACAAGGTAACGATCGTAGCGATTTTCATTTCTCGAGCTTCTATTTTTTTGCCGAGGAATTCGGGGGTACGACCAACCATCAATCCACTGATAAATACGGCGATAATGATAAAAGTAAAGTAGTTCATCCAACCTACACCTACACCACCGAACCATGTATTGATTTGCATGTTCAGCATTTCGATCATGCCGGAGAGAGGCATGGTAGAGTCATGCATACCGTTTACAGAGCCGTTGGAAGTAACGGTGGTTGTCACGCTCCAAAGCGCCGTAGCAGCAGAACCCAGTCGGACTTCTTTTCCTTCCATAGCACCGTTGTCTTGTGCTATACCCATTGCGTCGATGCGCGGGTTGCCACCTGTTTCTTGGGATACATTTATCCATACCCCGGCTAAGTAAGCAAATAGCATTACTCCGAAAATACTGTATGCTAATTTCTTTCGTTTAAGGTAAAACCCAAAAGCGAATACCATAGCCATAGGTAAAATCAATATGGCCCAACATTCTATCATATTAGTGAGATAGGTAGGATTTTCAAGAGGGTGCGATGAATTTACTCCGAAGTATCCACCTCCGTTCGTACCTAATTGTTTGATGGGAACTATCGCCGCAGTAGGACCTTGCGATACATATTGCGTTTGTCCTTCTATTGTAGTCACTTCCATCTTTCCGTCAAAGCCCATAGGGGTCCCTTCTATAATCAGTATGAATCCGATAACGAGGCAAATAGGAAGTAAAACACGGGTACAGCTCCTTACTAAGAAGTACCAGAAGTTTCCAATTGTTTTGGTCGTTTTAGCGGCCAATGCCTTCATGATACCCGCCATTGCCGCCATACCGGTTGCAGCGGTGATGAATTGGAACAGCATGATAACGAATAACTGGGTGAGATAGCTTAGCCCACTCTCTCCGCTATAATGTTGTAAGTTACAATTCACGAGGAAGCTGATACATGTGTTGAATGCCTGATGAACAGACTGTCCTAAATTGCCGTCTGGATTTAGGGGCAGTACTCCCTGAGAAACTAACAATATCATTCCCCAGAAAAACCAAAAGAGGTTTATCACGAGCAATGCTTTCAGGAATTGTTTCCAGTTCATCTCTTCTGTTGGATCGACACCTCCCAGTTTGTACATGATTTTTTCGATGGGAGTCATGAAGTCCGACCAAACTTTCTCACCTTTGAAAACCTTTGAAATGTATTTCCCGATGGGGTAGGCGAGTACGACCATCAGGACAATTTGTGCAATAACACCTAATAACTCTGTATTCATTGTGTTTAATCTTTATAAATGACTAAAACTTTTCGGGTTTTACTAATACATACATCAGATACCCGAACATAATTACGCTGATAATAAATAATGCAGTGTACATGTTAAATCTCCTTTTAATTAAATTTTTTCAAACCAGTCTATGCACTTATAGAAGAGCCAGAAACAGGCAATTCCACTGAGTATACAAACTCCAAAACCTAATGCGTCAAATTCCATGTTACATTTTTTTAAGTGAATACTAAATTATTTTTTTCGGTTTGGGGTATGCCAAAGTTGTGCCAATATTGTTTTTGAATATTTTAATTGATTCATAATTAGTATTGTAAATGAAAAGGGAGTATCTGTTCACCAGATACTCCCTTTTCATTTTGGTAGGGTTGTGTATTATTTTGAAAAGAATTAGAGTTTATATTCTTCTATTTTTCGATATAAAGTGGTAAGTCCTATTTTTAGGAGTTTTGCAGTTTCGGTTTTATTGCCGTTCGTATAGTCCAGTACTCGGGCGATGTGGCGTTTTTCCATAGCCGATAATTCGAAACCACTATTATTGCAGCTTTTTTCCTTAAAAGCTGCATTTTGTATTTCTATGGGTAAATCTTCGGGGTGTAACTCATCACTTTCACAAACAATAAGACTCCTTTCGATAACGTTTCTGAGTTCACGCACATTGCCTTTCCATTCTTGTTGTTCGAGCATGTCGATGAATGCTTTGGAAACCGTTTTCGAGGAATGGGTCATTTTTTCGGATAAGGATTGTACAAACGCTTCGGTTAGAAGCCTAATATCTCCCGGACGTTCTCTCAACGGCGGTAAATGGATTTGGAAAACTGACAGCCGATAAAACAAATCCTCCCTGAAATGCCCTGCATTTATTTCTTCCGGCAAGTTTCGGTTGGTTGCTGCAATGATACGAACATTTACAGATGTCGGTTTGGTTTCACCTATTTTGATATATTCTCCGGTTTCTAATACTCGAAGCAACTTGGCTTGCAACTCTATCGCCATCTCTCCGATTTCATCTAAAAATATCGTTCCGTTGTGAGCCTCTTCGAAAAGTCCCTTTTTGTCTTTCAAGGCTCCGGTAAAGGAGCCTGCTTTATGTCCGAATATTTCGCTTTCCAAGAGTTCTTTGCTAAATGCCGAACAATTTATTGCAACGAAATTTCCTTTATTTCGTTTGCTCTCGTGGTGAATCGCTTGGGCGAAAACTTCCTTTCCTGTACCGGTCTCTCCGGTTAAAAGAACCGGTACATCGGTCGATGCCACTTTTCGTGCCAACGCGATAGCTTCCAACAAAGGCTTTGACTGACCAAGAATAGAATTGAATGAATATTGCTGAAAGGTTTCTTTTTCGGGACGATTTTTTACTCCGTTAGTTCGAGCTTTTTCCATAGCCCGACTAATCAGAGGAATAATTTTGTTATTGTCGTCACCTTTGGTTATGTAGTCGAAAGCTCCGTTTTTTATGGCTTGTACCCCGTCGGGTATATTTCCGTGGGCTGTTAATAAAATGATTTCCGATTCGGGCGATATTTTTTTTATTGTTTTTATGAAATCTACACCATTCCCGTCGGGGAGAAAAACATCGCATAAGATAACATTGGGAGAATACTCCATTTGTTTTACTGCCGCTTTACAGTCTCCTGCCTGTAAAACTTCATATCCTTCCAGCCCTAAAATGCGGGCTAATAACTGTCTTATCTGTGGTTCATCGTCGATGATTAGAACCTTATTCATAATATTCTCATTCTTACTCATGCGTGCAAAGATAGGATATATTTTTGTTCCGAAAAAGCAGATACAGAAAAGGCGAGACATTGCATGTTCCCGCCTTTATAGTTTGTGGAAAATTTATTAAAGAGCAATTTTAAATGTTGTATCGTATCCTTCTATGGAGATGAAATATATGCCATGAGGGAATCCTTCTATACTGAGAACCGTTGTTTCGTGTTCGGCTGAAATTTGTCGGCTCAAAATGCCTTGATCGGTATATATCGAAATCAATTTTCCAGTTTGAATGCCGTCAATTTGGATTGCGTTATTGTGTCTGACAATAGAAATATTTTTATGAATATTGGTTATGGCCGAGGAGGTAGATAGATTGACCGAGAAAGCATCGGAAAATGCAGTTTCCATAAACGAATGTGCCTTTACACGTACAGTGTAATCTTTTTTATCGAGATTAGAGAAACTGGCCTTCTTTTCGGTAAGTCTGGTTTTCGTGTCGACAACTTGTCCATTGGCAGATAATTCGACACTCCATGTGTTACCGTCGGTTCCGTCCCATAAAATGTCGAATGAATTTTCGGTTTGATTTTCTGTCCGTAGATTCGTAGGTATCTGCGCTACTGTTTCCCAACTGTAATCGGTATCGATAGCGCCCATACACCATGCTTGATTCCCTTCGGGCTCTGCTAAGTTGGCCGTGTGGTCTCCATTACCTTCTGCGAAATTGAAATTTTTAATCAGTCCTGTCGCGGACGGTTCTACTTGTTTCTGATAATTATTTTTTATTTCTTCTGCTGTGCGGGCTACACTCCAAAGTCGAAAGTCTGCCATTTTGCAATTGCAAGGATTGCCCCACGGAGCAGTTCCCAAAAAAAGAGGCTTTCCATCGGCTTCCGTATTATATCCTGTTGTATTCTCCTGTGTTCCGGCTACTTCACCGTTAACATAGACAATCATCTGACTTCCGTCGGCGACACAAGCGATGTGAGTCCAGTTCTCTTTCCAAGAAGTAGGATCGATCCATATAGATGCTCCGTCCAACTGAAATTTAAACCACCCGTCGAATCCTAATGCAAATCCCTTGTCGTTGTGCATATTGCTGGCGAAAAATCCGGTACTATTGTCTATATATAACCATGTTTCTAAAGTCATTTGATTAGACCCGATTGTCGTTTCCAATGCATTCATACCGGCAGCCGATGTTTTGAAAGAAATAGCTCCGATGTCCGCTTTTGTAGGCATAGCTGCAAAAAGACAGGCTGTTATTAAACCTGCGATTTTGAATGAAGTAATTGTTTTCATAGATTTGAAATTTAAATGATTAAAGAATTATTTACTAAGAATTTCTAAAATGGATTTTCTGAATTTTTCTATTTCTGCGTTGTTTTTCGAGTATTTTTCGGGCGATTGGTATATAGATTGGAAAAGGGTTTCGCTTTTGGCTCTTCCTATTTTCTTTTCGAGCTTGGCAAGGTATTCATAGTCTTCCATACTGTCTCTCCAACGTTCCATTCGTATCGATACTACGGGGCTTGTGCTGTTGAAATATTGGCCGGGGTAAATCAGCACACCGTCGCCCTCGGGGAGGTCTTTGCGAAAAGCCAATGTGTCGGATTCGGCATAGGCATTGACTGCCCAATATAGGAATCCGGTGGTACGCTCTTTCCAGCTGCGCCATAATACAGCTCGATGCTGATATCCGTCCATCGTGAGCAATAAATTGGGTTGCTCTTCTCCGGGTCCCATGCAGACATAAGTCCACCATTCTTCATTGCCTCGGAGAAGAGAACGGCATGTGTCTGCGTTGGCTTCGTTCGCTTGTAAAGCCCAAGCGCTCATACTGAAAATTTGAGTGTCTCCTCGCCAAAGGTCGAATACGGAAAACAACCGGTCTTTGTATTTCCCGTCTTTTGGTCCGCAGTAAAAGGTCGTGAGGACTTTTGCTTCGGGCATGAGCTTGTGTATTTCTTGGGAATATTGACCGATGAGGTGATATTCTTTCATATAAGCAGGTTCGTCCCATAAGTAGAAGTAGGATTTATCGAGTAAATCGGTTTGTTTTAATTGCTGTAATAAGCTGTCCAATTCGTTGTGTGACAGAGAGTGGTAGGGGACAGCGAACCGATTGAATCGTTTGTCCGATAGGAAAGGAACCGTTCTCTTGTCGTTCCATTTCCACGGAGATGAAGATGCTTCATGTTTCATGCTGTTGGCTAACCATGTGGAGAAATAGGGATTCATGCGATAATCAAGGCATAATTCTGCCCATTCCAGTTTGTTTTGCAAAGTTTGTTCTTTCGAAGCCGAGTCGATGAGATTCTTTTCTATGATACCGAATGCTGCTGGTAACGAAGGTGTCGAGGGTAATGTCGTGTCGTACACTTGCAGATTGATTTTTATTTTTTGCCGTTTTCCGTTACTATCGATCGAAATTTGTTCTTCGTATTTCCCCGGTCGGGTCGACTCGGCCGTACGGAATGTAATCCATAGTTTAGCGATAGAGTCGTTTAAAGTAACTTGTTCTCCATCTATGGGGACTAAGGCATCGTCGAATCCATATACCGATTTGATTTGCCGACAACTATATCGGATAGAATTGTCGGCATTTTCGTTTCGATGTATTTTATAGGTCTCTCCCGGACAGCCTTTGAAAACGATTTGGATATGTTCCGCTTCATTTTTAGCGAGGAATAACGTGCCGGAATTTCGAGGTTGAACTTTATAAAAATCAGATGCTTTTTCGGTCGAAGGTATAAGGTAACATTCGATTGTTTGTTGACAAGAGATTAAAAAGAATGTACAGCTTATGATGAGAAGCCGATAGAAAAGGTGATGTTGCATATCGAAATATTTATTCTGTGATGTTTTCAATTAAATTTTTACGTAGAGCCAATGCGTATTTGCTTTGATCTGTGTAGTTCGAGGGACTCTTATAAACGTTGTTGAGAAGAGATAAGGCGGCCGATCGTCCGAGTTTTTTTTCGTACAAGACCAGCATGTCGTAATCTTCGGCTCCATCGCGCCATCGTTCCAACCGGACAGAGGTACAAATTTTGTTTGTGCCGAACGATTCGCCGGGATAGATGAGTATCCCGTCTCCTTCGGGCAGTTCAGGGCGAGGTCTGAGGGGATAAACGCTGGCGAATCCGTTGACGACCCAATATAGGAATCCGGAATTTTGTTCTTTATAATTACGCCACATGGTCGCCCTGTTACCGATAGCGGTAGAATTTGAAGCAAGCCCCGGAGTGTTAGACATGCACACGTAGCTCCACCATTCTTGTCCTGATTTTAATTTGGCTTTGCATTGCTCCGAGCGATTTTCATTATCCTGCAACGCCCATACGCCAGTACAATAAATAGATGTCGCTCCATTTAGAATGTCGAATACGGCGAATAAATCGTCTTTGTGTTCTCCGTCGGTAGGGCCGCAATAGAATGTAGTGAGCACTTTGGCTTCCGGTGCATATCGATGAATGCGATCCGAAAGAGTTTTGATTTGTTCATATTCATTGGTCTTTGTAGGTTCGTCCCATACATAGAAAAATGCTTTGTTTAGCAATCCGGTTTCGCGAGCTTTATTCAGCATCATCTCTAACTCATCGTCGGATAACCCATGCGATGGCAAGGCAATACGGCTAAAACGTTTGTCTGCCAAGTATTCCCAAGTGCGATCGTCATTCCATGCGTATGGCGAGGAGAAACATTCGGTTTTCATCGTTCCGCTCAGCCATGTGGAAAAGTAGGGCGATATGCGATATTCCAATAAAAGATCCGAAGCTGCTTTGCGCTTTTCTATTTTTTGTTCTTCCGATAGACCGGTGAATATGAAGTTTTGAGGGTTGATTCCGAATACCGAGGCAATAGATGGAGTTTCTGGCAAAGATGCGTTAACGACATTAATCGATATAGCTACGGCATATTCTTTGTCATCGGTTTTGAATCGTATGATTTCTTTATGTCGTTTAGCCTCGGCTTTGGACCTGACTTTAAAAGTGAGCCAAGCTCGCACTACTTTGTCGTCGGGTTCTATTTCGTTATCGCAAGGAATCAGAACATCGTATTTCCCGTTGAAAGCTTCCAGTTTCCGACATTGAAATTCAATGGCATCGTTGTTGCCGATACGTTCTATTTTCAGACTTTTTTTACTATCGGTTTGTATAACGAGCTGTACACTTTCGTATTCGTTACGAACCATATTTATATCGTATCGGTTTTCTGGATCCGAGTTGGAATAATTTTCTATGTTATCCAGACTGTTTAATAGCCAAGTATTGGTCGCTACGGAGGGAACGTCGTTGTCCGAATTTTCTTTTTCACCCGGCCCGTCGTCTTTACAGGCGGCAAGTAAAAACGAGAATAGTATTATATAATAAAAATGTGATGATTTCATACCTACAAGACTATTTAGTTAGTTTAATCAGTTTTACGCCATGCGCAGGAACAGAAAACGAGACGGAGTTATTTTTGATTTCCATTGATTCGTTTTTCCACAAATCGGTGATGTGACAGTCTCCGATATAATTTATGGTTTGTAGTGGAAAGGTGTAAGATTCTATATCTTTATCGGTAGTGTTAAATATGGCGATATAGTGGGTCAATTCGTCTTCGCTTTGAGCATACCAAGCGATTATTCCATTTCGAGCGAACAATTCTTTATTTCCTTTGGAATATTGATTAATGTCAAGTACCTCTTTATTTGTAATCAAGTTTAGCGTGAAATCGTCTATTTCGGGTAGATTGCAGCCAATCATCAGAGGGGATCTAAACATGGCCCATAGTGTGAGCATTGTGTATTGTTCGTCTGGTGTAAAATTACTCATTCGGGGAGTTCCTCTCATGGCTCTTTGTGCCATTGGGCCTATGGGGAGCATATCGGCGTCGGGCCAGTGCCCTTTACAAATATACTTTTGCCATTTCCGGCAAAGTGGAAATTGTTCTTTCAGGGCCTCCCAGTTGTCCCAGAAATCTTCGGAAATGCGCCATAGTTGGGCTACGCTTTGCAAATGTTTTATGTTCTCGACAGGGGCAGGGCCAGGAGAAAGGCTCAGGACGATGGGCCTTTTCCCTTTTCTTGCGGCTTTGGTTATCGCTTCTATTTCGTCGTGTGCATAAATGGGAGATAGTAAATCGTCGGCCTTTACATAGTCTATTCCCCATGATTCATAAAGTTCGAAAAGCGAATCATAGTATTCCTGAGCTCCGGGCTTACTCATGTCTATCCCATAAAATCCGAAATACCATTTGCATCGAGAATCGGTATTGACAATGTCTCGTGCTCGATATGATGTCCCTTTTATGGGCGTATTAGCTTCGACAGCTTGAATGGGAATGCCTCTCATGATGTGTATACCTAATTTTAAGCCTCTGCTATGCAGATAATCGGCGAGAGGTTTCAACCCTTCTCCGTTTTTTGCAGATGGGAATTTTTCCGCATCGACGATGAGGCGTCCGAATTTGTCGATGATTTGATGTGGCGTTGCCGATTCATATTGCTCCAAAGTCTCCATGCCGGACGCATACCAACCGGCATCGATAACAATGTATTCCCAACCGTATTTTTTCAGATTTTCGGCCATGAAGTCGGCATTGGCTTTAACTTCGTCTTCTGTTACAGAAGTTCCAAAGCATATCCAGCTGTTCCAACCCATCGGTGGGCGTTCGGCTAATATTGCGGTGGATTCCGGTTGGTTGGTTTTGTTGACGTTGGTGCAATTAGAACAAAGTAGGAGTATGAGTAGCCCTATTGCAATTGAGGTTTTGATGTTCATGATATTCAGTTATCGGGGTTAGGGTAAGTATGCTATACGTTATTGCCGAAGGATCCGGCAATAACGTATAGCGATAGTTTAATCTAATACGCAGCGGACACTATATCCTCTGTTCCTGTCGTAAGGATAAAGGGCGGCTCCTGAATCGTTAAGTGTGAATCCGTATGTTACTCCCTGATTGGGGAAGTTTACGGGATCGGGATTCCACGGGTACACATCTCCGTCTTTGGGAGCTGTCGAGGTCCAGAAATAGGTATTGGCAAAGGCTTCTATTACATCGTTTTCAGGGATGCTCCAAATGTATCCAGTTCCAGCCATATTGAATCCGATAGAGTTCATACCGACATCTCCGGCATTAGGATCCCAATAGCTTTTTTCTTTTAATATGGTGGCGGGCATAGTGGGGTCACCGCAAGCATTGATTAAGAAGTCCCATTCAGTTTTAGTCGGTATGTGCCAACCTTCGGGCGCTATACCTTGAATTTTTTCACCTTCTTCTGCTCCACGAGTGCCCCGCATGGTGGCGGTCCATGTGTAATACCCTCCGAAAACTTTTGTCCAAGATTCGTCTTCTCCTTCTTGGGGAGTATAGAATTTTACATCATTTTCTCCAAGAGGAGTTCCGTCGGAATAGGTCGTCGCTCTTAAATTGTCGGCCAACCATACGGCATAATCTTCGGATATGGGATCGAAAACACGACATACGCGATATTCTTCGTTGTCACGAGGATCGATGAAAGGTTTATAAAAACGGAACAATTTCATGCTGCGAATTTCGCTGCGGGACAAGGTTCCTTCGTTTTCACTTTCGACCGCCCAATATAATTCACCTCTTTTGTATTCGCCTACGCCCAGTTTACCGAGTAAGTCGTCGAGGTCTTGATGGGTGAGAGATGTGTACATTTCGGTTCCGATATCAATTCTTTCGATGTTGTTCATCTCTTCATCGAGGCTGAATATAAGAGCGTATGTAGCCCCTTCTTTATCGCCTTCCCATTCGAATTTCAGTTTTCGTGTGGGATTTTCGTACAAAAGATCAAACTCTTCCAAATCGTCGGGAGCGTATAGTGTAATGTTGCTCTCTTGCCCTTTGGGGTCATCGTCATTGTTGTCTTCGGAACATGAGGTCGTAGCAATGAGTAGTGTTGCTGCTAAATAAAAAAGTGATTTTTTCATTGTAATTGTGTTTTTAGGGTTGATGAATTATTTAGTGATTTGTATAGTACCGATTTGTAGCCAGTCGTTTATGAATTTCCCGTTTTTTACGGCAAGATTCAATCCCGGTTTTTGATTTTGGGTATCGTCTGTAATGGCAACTGCCAATATGTATTGTCCGGCTGGGACAATTAAAGATTCGCTGGTTTTATACGTTTTATCGGTTCCTTTTATCCATGCCGACGGTTCTGCGTTTTCATCGGTGATCCGTTGTTTTATTTCATGGCTTTCGGGATCGAGTAGGGCAAATGAAACTTTATATTTATAGTTCCATCTTTTGTTATTGTTGGGACATACGCCTACCCCGCTATTTCGCCATATATGCTTTATGGATAATGTATTTCCCATTTGTACCGATACTGGATATTCTATTTGGATAGGGGTTAATCTGTATCCACCGTTACTAATGAAGTCTTTTACCAAATCTTTGGCGTGGGTTATCCAACCTCTGGTTTCGGTAGCCTCTCTCAAATCGAGTGTATTGGCATGTCCTCGTATAGCGTCTTTATAAGCCTGAGCATAAAAGTCGGACCATGATTTGAATTTGTCGGCATAAAGCGGATCGGTGTTCCACGGTTGATAGCTGTCGGAATTTCCTCCCCAATAGCAGCCTTCAGCTATGAATGCTTTTTGTGGGAAAAGCGAGTTGATGATATTGACTTCTGCATCTTGGAACCAATAACTGCCGATTCCGTCGCGGCGAGTCAAAAAATCGTGTTTGTCGATAGCCAATCGTTTTTCATATTCGAATCCTATTTCTGTTCCAAAGTTCACGACAAGCAAAACATTTTTGAAATTCTCGGCATATAGGTCTGTAATCCATTGATACACTTTGAATTTATTATTGTTGTTCAAATATTGTACGTGATGCCCTTCGCCCCACCAGCCTAAATTGTAAGCGTCGATAAAATCTACTTGTTCGGGATTGTCGAATTCTTTGGCGAAAGCACGGATAAAATTCCCGAATTTTTCCTGAAAGACGGGGTCGTCGGCATAGGGAGTCCAGTTGTTGTTTTCATTTGCAGGGTCCCAGAGCTTATGGACTGCATAACCTTTGGCTCCGGCCTCTCTTACGAAGTCGGGAGTACCGTTATGAATATTGTCTTGTCCGTCGATGTAAACTCTGAATGCCAATTTCAATCCTCGGTCAAGGGCGCCTTGAATGAGCGCTTTGAAATTCTCGTCATGTTCCCATGCGTATTTACCTTCTTCTGGTTCGAGCTCAGACCATCGGGAACGCCAATAGAAAATAGAAGCATATTTTTCTGCTGCGGCTCCCTGTTGATTCCAATAGGTATTCGCTTGTGCGACGTAGTCGTTTGCATCGTCGTATAAAGTCCAACCCGATGCTGGATTGCGGATAAGTGTATTCAGGTCGGGTTCGAACGAGATTATTTCATCTCCCGATTGTAGATTGTCTCCGCCACTGTTCTTTTCACTGCACGCTGTAAGATTCATGCAGATACAAAATAGGAATAAATTAGGAAACAGATATTTAAAATTTAATTTGTTCATAACTAAAAACCTTCGTTATTTTTAAGATTTGGATTTTCATAAATTACCGATTGTGGTATTGCATATAGAATGTGTTTGGGTTCGGCCATAAGCTTGCCACGAGCAATGGCATTGGATATTAGTTCTCCATGACGAATCAAATCGGGGCGACGCATGCCTTCCCAACAAAACTCCCAACCTCTTTCTTTTAATAGGTGTGCTCTGAATGCATTTTTATCGGTTATGTCATTTATCTCTTTTTCGTATTTGCTGCCTTTGTAATTATCGAATGCTCGTTCCCGTATTTCATGAACGAGGTCTTTGGCCTCTTGGGTCGGACCGTATATTTCGTTCAGAGCTTCGGCTCTGGCCAATATTACTTCGGCATATCGGTTTATTACGTATTCGCTGGCATCCCATTGCCCTGTCGTGCTAGGATTTTCTTGGTATTTCATTGGAACAGCACCCGGTTTACCTGTGTATTCAGTATGGCGGTCGACCATCTTTTTCCCATTCCAATAGGTCGCCAACAAAGCATTTCTCCGTTTGTCTTTGGGATCATAGGTGTCGTAAAAATCCCAGGGAACAAGGAAACCTCCCCATTTAGTCAATGCTATTCCGTTTTGCGATACATAATCGGCGGGTAATGCATGTGCGAGGAAACAGTTCCCTAAACCACCTTCGGGGAAATTGGGTATCGGGAAAATTACTTCGCTGTTCCTTTGATTCGAAGGAGACCATATCGACATGTAATCTTTTTGCAGGGAGTGTTCTCCGTCTTTTATCATGACTTCGGTAATCGAATCTACTCGATTCCACCACATCATGGCTTTGTCTTCGTCGTTTCGATAGTGGCGTTCTTGACCGGCTTCATGCATATAGAGTTTCAACATATACATTTGAGCGATACCTTTGGTCATTCTCCCGTATTCGCTTGCCGCGAGCAGACTGGCCGGTTTCAAATTTTCTTCTGCTTCTTTTAATTCAGTGTCTATGAAGTTGACAGACCATTCTATCGAGGGCCGTTCTGGCATATAAGATTGGGCTTTTTGAGGATCGAGGGCTATATCTGGATCGGTAATTAATGGTACTGTTCCGTAGAGATCATATAGATCATATGCCCACATAGCTCTGAGACATCGGACCTCGGCCATATATCTGCGTTTTATTGGAGCGGATATAGATATTTTTCGCATGCGTTCCAGCAGAGAGGTTGCTTTGGTAACAGCGGGAACTAGTCCGGTATAAAATTGCCCTAAATCGGTTGTTTCGGCAGTCCACAGAAAATCGAGTTGTTTGTCCCATACCCAGTTGCAGTCACATTCATCGGTACAACCGATTTGCATAGTTAGTAGAGAACCCCATGCACAATTATAGCGATCCCAGCCTCCGCCACGTAGTTCGTGGTATATCCCGGTGACAGCGGCTTTGACATCGTTTTCGGTAGTCATCACGTTATCGGAGCCAAGTTGATCATAAGTTTCGTTTTCCAAAGAGCACGAATATGCTGCTATGAGAAACAGCGAGGAGAAAAATATATTTTTAGTTTTCATAATTCATATAGGATTAAAAGGTTATGTCCACTCCAAAAGAATAGGTACGTTGATTGGGGTAACCGGCTTTGAAATCGGTTTCCGGGTCATTGCCAGAGTAAGGTGTAATTACGAAGGGATTTGAAACATCTGCAAAAATCCGGGCTCTGGAAAATACTTTCCGTATCCATTTTTGAGGAAGTGTATAACCCAGAGTGATATTTTTACAACGTATGAACCAAGCGTCTTCCCACAGATAATCAGATGGCTGCGGGTATTGGCTTACGAATCCAGACGGATATTTGCTGTGTGGGTTTTCACTAGACCAACGTTCGGATATTTCTTTCATCATGTTTTGCCCGTTTAGAATAAAACGAATATTGGGAATGGAGAATTTTCCACGCGTGGCGTTGTTGACGATTCGGTCGAACATGCCGTAAAAGAATATATTCAGATCGAAGCCTTTGTATTCGAATGTATTTCCAAATCCGATAGAGAAGCCCGGATCGTATGTTCCCAATAATACGATATCCGCTTCATCGATAATCCCGTCCGGGGCATCTGTGTATTGAACGTTTCCGTTTTCATCGGGTATAAGGTTCCCGAAGTCGTCTCGGAGATAACCGTTTACGTCTTTTATTTTATATTCACCGGGCAACAGGTTGGGCATGGAAGCGGGAGGTGTCTCGTCTATACCCAGAACTCCGTCGGATAGGTATCCGTAGTGAGCTCGAATGGGATCATTCGCTTTTTGCCAAGGGCTTAGTTCGTCTTCGGGATTACGCTCTTTCCAACGGTCTACATATCGGGTGAAATTAAGTTCAGTGTCCCATTTGAATTCTCCTGTAAAATTTCGGCTTTTCAAGGAGATTTCTATACCGGTACTTTGAGTTTTTCCGATGTTGGCGGCTACCGTAGATACTTCCATGAATGATTTTAGCGAGCGGTAACCCAAAAGGTCTTTCACTTCTTTTTTAAAATATTCGAATGTACCACTTAACCGTTGGTTGAAGAATCCGAAATCCAAACCAAAGTTAAATTCGGTTGTTGTTTCCCATTTTAAATCTGGGTTGGCGATTTGCGATTTTGCCGTTCCGGTGTTAATCGAATTGCCAAACACATATTGTTGCCATGCTGCCGTATAGTATTCAAAGGCGTTATTCCCGATTTCACTGTTACCCGTCTGACCTAAACTTATTCTCATTTTTAAGTCGGAGAGGAAGTCGACGTCTTTTAAAAAGTCTTCCTGTTTGATACGCCATGCAAATGCTCCCGACGGGAATATTCCGTATCGATTGTTTTCACCGAATCGGTTTGAGCCATCGACACGAGCAGTGAGAGTGAAAAGATATTTATCGAACAAGTTATAATTTATTCGACCGAAGTAGGAGATGAACATAGTTTTTGACTTGTTGGAAGCTACCGTGGGGCGGGCTGCTTCTCCGGAAGCCAGTGAGTTGTATTTGAATATATCGGTGAAAAATTGTGAATTGGCGGCAGAGAATCCTTCATTGTTGAAATCTTGATAGGAATATCCTGCTAAAATATTGAACTTGTGCGCTTTTGCAATATTGAAATTATAGTTTACGGTTGCTTCTAACAAGCGGTCGAATTGCTGTGCCATACTTTTGCTGGCTTTTCCTCCTTCTTGCTTACCGTATAATGTAGTAGTGGGTATGTAGGAATTTCTTACACCGTTTTGGTCATCGAATCCTATATTGATTTTTGTAACCAATCCTTTTATAATTTCTGCTTGAAGAAAAGCGTTCACCAATAATCTTTTAGTTTGTGTATAGTCATCTATTTCGAGCATGGAAACAGGATTGGGTACAGTAGTCATTCGATCGCTTTGTGCATAATCCCCGTTTTTGTCTCTGACAGGTGTCGTCGGGTCGTACGACATAGCCGAGTTTATCAATCCAGAGTTTTCGAAGTCTTCTGTTCCCAATGGAACATTCGAGGACTTGATGTAACTTTGAGTAGCATTGATTCCGTATTTGAATATTTTATTTATTTGATGTTCGATGTTCAGACGTCCGGTATAGCGGGTGAAGTCGCTGTTTCTAACAACTCCGTTTTGATCGAAGAAGTTGAATGATGCCATGTATTTCAGGTTGGAAGTTCCGCCAGATACCGATAAATTGTGTTGGTGAATCATACCTTCTCTGGTAATTAAGTCATACCAGTCGGTTCCTTTCCCCGCATTTTTTATATCTTTTGCGTCATAAGGATAGACGATGGGGTCTTTTATCGACGATGGGTTCGTATTTCCGTATGGATATACTCTGTTGTTATAGAGCCATTGCTCTTTGGCGAATTTGTTGGCTTCGGTCATGAATTCTTCGGCTGTCATCATTTCCGTCTTGTTGGCAATTTGTTGGACGCCATAGTTTGCGCTGTAATTGACAACGGGTTTTCCCTCGCGTCCCTTTTTAGTCGTAATGATGATAACACCGTTCGCAGCTCTTGCTCCGTAAATAGCCGTGGAAGAAGCATCTTTTAGAATCTCTATGGATTCGATGTCGTTGGGGTTGATAGAGTTCAGAGGATTACGAGACCCGAAATCGCTATATCTGTTGTCTGCTGCCGGTTCGACTTGGGATCCTCCTACTGGAAATCCGTCGATGATGTATAAAGGTTCGTTTCCGGCTCCGGTAGATGCTTCGCCTCGTATACGTAGAGTGACGCCGCCACCCGGTTGTGCGCTGTTTTGAACCGATGTTATCCCGGCGGCTTTTCCCGATAACATGTGAGAGATCGATGTGTTGGCTGCCATCGGAAGGTCTTCGGTTTTTACCGAGGTAACAGCTCCTGTCAGGTCGCTTTTTTTCATACTGCCATATCCGATAACGACCACTTCGTCGAGGTCATTTATCTTTTCTTGTAGGGTGGCGTTCAATATATTCCCTTTTCCTAATTTTAGTTCTTGGGTATCGTAGCCTACATAAGAGAATTGTATAACCGATTTGTCGGGTACAGTTAAAGAATAATACCCGTCTATATTGGTTATCGTGCCTTTGTTGGCTCCTTTTGCAATGATACTTACCCCGATGAGCGGTTCACCTTGTTTATCGGTTACTCTACCGGAGATTTTTTTGCTTTCGGCTGTGCTTCCTATCTGTTTCGAATCTTTTTCAGGGGCTTTAATGATTCTTACCATTTTACCTTCTATTTCGAAAGAAACCGGTTGGTTTTGGAATATGGTTTCCAAGACCTTTTCGATAGGTTGGTTTTGCAAATCGGCATTGACTTTTTGTCGTAAGTTTACATCATTTGTTTTGACAGAGAAAGAATACCCTTCTTGATTCCGAAGAATTTCCAAAGCTCTTTCTACTGTTATATTCGGGAAGTTGACAGATATGTTTTGTCCGTATCCCATAAAGACGAAGCATAATAAAAATGGGATTATGCCTTTCTTGCATCTCCCGACAATGTCGGCGGAGTGATGAATTTTGTGCCTTTTCATGATAAATTAGTTTGATTGTCAATAAATTTCTATGATTTTACCATCTCGTTTGATTGTTAAATATCCGTCTAAATTCATGGCCGATAGAATGTCGTCTAAAGTTTCGTTGTTGACAAATGCCATGTGATAAGGAATTTGTTTGAGTGAATCGTTTTTGATAATTATGTTGACATCGAAATTCCGCTCTAACTGTTTGGTAATATTTTCCAATGTTTCGTTTTTGAAATAGTATTTTCCATCTTTCCATGAAGAATAGTCGGATAGGATAAAATTTTTCTTTTCCAGATTGTGGGTTGTGCGATTGTAATAAACTTGCTCGCCCGGAGAGAGGATACATTTCATTTCTTGGTCTGTCGTACTCGGATAACAGAACGCTACCGATCCATCGAGAAGGGCTACTTCTATTCTGTTGTCGTTGCTGTACGATTTTAAATTGAATTGGGTTCCTAAAACTTCTATACTGCTTTCGTTCGATTTAATGATGAATGGTTTTTCTTTATTTTTTGCCACAGAAAAATGACCTTCTCCCGTAAAGAATATTTGCCGGAAACGGCCGATGAACTCTTCGGGGTAAATAATAGTGCTGCCGGCATTCAACCATACAGTGGTGTTATCGGGCAAAGTGATATGTTTGATGTCGCCATATCCGGCACTTTTTTCTATCCACACTATGTTTTCTTCTTTTTGGTGTTGATAGAATAAGTACCCCGAAAATATAATCAGAGGGAGAATGAGGATTGCCGCAATACGTTGTATCCAGAGAAACAAGTTTGGTTTTTTAGACTTGTTTTCTTGGGGTGCGGTGCTCAGTAGTCGGGCTTTGAATTGCTCGAAAGCGGCTTGTATCTCTTCGGGAGAAGTAGATGATGTAGTATCTTCCAATTCTTCCCATAAGGAGAATAATAACTTTTTGGCTTCTTGACTGTTACCGTTCTTGAAAAACCAACGTTCGACCTTATTGCTTATTTCGGGTGTGCACCGGTCGAAAAAATAACTGGATAGTTCTTGTCTGGTTGGAGTTGGATTCTGCATAATTTTATCTTATATAATATTATACGATTGAAGGAAATTACACACGTAACGACCGTGAAAAAATTTTAATATAAATCTTTATCGGAAAGAAAATGACGATAGGAGATAACAGCTATTTATTTAATAAAGAATATAAACAGCCAGAAAAGGAAGTCTCCTAAATTTTTTTTAATGGTAGCCAATGCGAGGCTGATGTGTTTTTCTACCGTACGTTTGGATAAACCGAGGGTTTTGGCGATTTCGTCATTGCTTAAGAATTGTTCTCGGCTCATTTGGTATATTGTCCTTCGTTGCGGAGGTATGTTTTGCAACGTACGATTGACAATGGATTTTATTTCTTTGATGTTATATTCCGAATCGATTTCGTATTGTAAATTTTGTGGAGTAGACAACATTTTTTCTTGGTATCCGAGCGAATAGTGTTTTTCTCGAAAAAAGTCGTAAACTTCATTTTGTACGATGGTGAATATGTAACTGCTCAAAGTGTTGTCGGACGAGAGTTTTTCCCGATTGGACCACAACTTTAAGAATACATTTTGTGCTATTTCCTCGGCTTCGTATTGATCTTTTATCATACCGAATGCAAAGCTTTTAACCCGAGGATAATATGCGTTGAACAAAATCTCGAATGTTTTGATTTTGCCTGCACGTATCTCTTCTATTTGTTGACTGGTGATTTGCATAAAGTGATGCTGTCGAGGAGCTGCTTGTTTTATCGGCATCAAATTACGGTAAAAAATGATAGAAAAACAATATTTAAGGAATGAAAAGAATGAAGTTTTATAATTCTAAAAATCTACATAGATAAATCAATAATTACCTATGTAGATTTTTTAGAATAAATATTAATATTTATTGGTATAATTGTTTCCAACGGAGATTTTCTTTGTAGGCCGCTTGATTAAAACGTTTCCATGATTTATTTGAAGGTGAGGTCCAGCCACATTCGGCAAGAGCCGCTATACGAGGATATAATTTACGGTACATGTCCGAAGGGGTAGGTATCCATTCTCCCCACATTTGGGCTCCTATTCCGATAATTAAATCCGTTTTTTTTCCGGTGATACCCGCCAAAGGATCGAAATGGTATGCTTTTTCGAGAGAAGTGTATGCCGTGTCATAATCGAGGTAGGTATATTCGTGATAGGAGTTAACCACTTGGTATCCTTTTTTAACTGTTTGTTTGATCAAAGAAGGGTCTCCTCTCCAAAAATGTACGATGGTTCCTTCTGCAAGCGATGCTCCGGAGGCTGCATCCTCAAAATCGGTGTAATCGTGTATTTTAACTCCGGTAATTTCATTCCAGCCCATCATGTGCTTTTTTTTGCTTTCCAGGTAATGGGAAATGGTATTTGTGAACCATATTTGGAGATCGGCAGGTGTTTTTATATTCTGTTCTTTCATGAAATTACGTACCTGTGCCGATTTTTTCCATTGGTCGTATTTGACTTCGTCTCCTCCGATGTGAATTGTTTCCGAGGGGAAAAGGTTACATACTTCGTCTAAAACATCTTTTATAAATTGTATGACTTTGAGGTCGGCGACGTTATAAGCATGGTATTGTACTCCGAAGCGTGTAGGAACCTTGATAGATTGTTTTTCTGTTCCTAACTGGGGATAAGCTGCAATAGCCGCAGAAGCATGCCCCGGCATTTCGATTTCGGGAACGATAGTTATTTGTCGCTTGGCTGCATAGTCTATTATTTCTTTGATTTCTTCTTGTGTATAAAATCCCTCGTGTACTTTTCCATCGTAAATGTTACTGTTCCAATTCCCTATTTGGGTAGAATCTCGTTTCCCTCCGATTTTGGTCAGTAACGGATATTTTTTTATCTCGATTCGCCACCCTTGATCGTCGGTCAAATGCCAATGAAATGTATTCATTTTGAGACGAGCCATTTCGTCCAATAGCTTTTTAACTTCTTCTTTTCCTTTGAAATAACGGCCTTCGTCCAGCATGAGAGCCCGCCAGAGAAATTTAGGGCTATCGGCTATTTCGACGAACGGAATAACAAGCGTATTGTTTTGAGATGTTATTAGTTGTCGGAATGTCTGTAATCCATAGAATAGACCTTTTGTATCGGAGGCCGTAATTTTTGTTCCATAGTCGTTGGATACGAGCCGATAGCCTTCTAGGCCGATTGTATCGGGTTTTATGTCGAACGTTAAATCGGCTATCCATTTAAAATTAGTAAACTTACATTTGACACCGGTATCGGACAAGAGGTCTTCGATATAATCTTTGTCCATTCCACTTTCGGGAGATAGGTAAATCGATAAGTTTTTCCCTATCGGCCTATATTGAGTTCCGATGGCGATTTGGTTGGGGTAGGGGATTATGTGGACTGTTCCTGTAAAGGGCTGTTGTCGGCAAGACGAGAATAATAAAATGATAATCAGCAGATTGAAATTTGATAAATTTTTCATGGTACTATTGTTTTTTATTTATACGGATAATTTTTTGAACGTACGTAATCGGTTATTTTCTTTTTTGAATCGAGAACAAAAATATATTTATCTTTGTACTCTTAAAAAAGGATTGTTTATGTTGCGGTTGCATATACTTTTTGTTTTTCTCTTTTTTGTATTTATTTCGGCTTATGGAGCTCAAACGTATTCTGTAAAAGGAGTGGTGACGTCTCATGCAACGGGTGAGGGATTGCCCTTTGTCAGTGTGGGTATTTGGAATACTCCGATGGGGACGATGACCGATTCTTTGGGTAATTATTTCATTGGAAATTTATCTCCGGGAATGTACCGCATACAGGTTTCTTCTGTCGGATATAAAACTTATGTCTCTCCTGAGTTTCGTATATCGTCTTATGATTATACGCTCGATATAGCGTTGGAAGAATCGCAGGTGGCTTTAAGCGAGGTAAGTGTTGTGGCCGCTCCGTTTAGAAGTTCGATAGAGAGTCCTATCGCTATGAGGGTTATCGGTGTGCAGGAGATAGAAAAAAGTCCGGGCGCAAACCGGGATATTTCGAAAGTCGTAAATTCTTTTCCCGGTGTGGCTTCGGCTGTGGGAAACGGGTACAGGAATGATTTGATGATAAGGGGTGGAGGTCCTTCGGAAAATAAGTTTTTCTTAGACGGGGTAGAGATACCTAATATCAACCATTTCAGCACACAAGGTGCATCGGGGGGGCCAGTTGGGATTATCGATGCCGATCTTATCCGTGAGGTCAATTTCTATACGGGGGCTTTTCCTGTAAGTCGAGGAAATGCTTTAAGTTCTGTATTCGATTTTAAACTTCTCGACGGTACTCCCGATAAATATACTTTTAAAGGAACCGTCGGAGCTTCGGAGTTGGCTTTGACCTCGAAAGGACATATTGGGAATAAGACGACTTATATCGTTTCAGTAAGGCAGTCTTATTTGCAACTACTGTTTTCCTTGCTCGATATGCCGTTTTTGCCCCGTTATACCGACGCTCAGTTCAAGGTAAAGACCCGTTTTTCACAGGAACATGAGCTTACGGTTTTGGGATTGGGCGCGATAGACGATATGAAGTTGAACACGGAAACGGATCCCGAAGATGAATCGAAACAATATCTGTTGAACTATTTGCCTACCATTAAACAGAATACCTATACTCTGGGTGCAGTCTATAAGCATTATTCGGGCAATCATACACAGACGGTCGTGTTGAGCCGTAGTTTTATGAATAACAGTAATATTAAGTATAGGGATAATGATGAATCTTCTACCGATAATCTGACTTTGAGGCTTAAATCGGACGAGATTGAAAATCATTTGAGGTTCGAGAACAGGTCATTGGTGGGGCTGTTTGATTTGACCGCTGGATTTAATGTCGATTATGCTGTTTATAGGAATAATACGTTTCAACGTGCATTTACCGATATCCCTAAGGAAATAAGATATAAAACGGATTTGGGTCTGTTTAAATGGGGTATCTTCGTAACTTCTGGATATAAGTCGGCCGACGATCGTTTTTCGGCTTCATTTGGATTTCGTCTCGATGCTTGTAATTATTCTTCTTTGACGGATAATCCTTTCAAGCAATTTTCTCCCCGATTGTCGCTTTCGTATAATGTGATAGGGAATTTCTTTTTGAATGGTAGCATAGGCCGGTTTTATCAGCTACCGGCATATACGACAATGGGGTATCAAGAGGATAATGTTTTGATAAATAAATCGAGATTGAAATATGTTTGTTCCGACCAAGCTGTCGTTGGAGTGGAGTATTATATCAACAAGTGGGCACGTTTGACGGTTGAAGGGTTTTATAAAAAATATACTCATTCACCGTTGTCTCTAAGGGATAGTATTCCATTGGCTTGTAAGGGGACGGACTATGGTGTGTCGGGTAATGAGGCGGCAAGTTCGACTGCACGAGGCAGGGCCTATGGTTTGGAAGTGATGCTCCGTTGGTTTGGTATGGGACGGTTTACGGCATTGGCTTCTTATACATGGTATCGTAGTCAGTTCGAGGATCCGGCAACCGGGATTTATATACCGTCGGCATGGGATTATCGTCATCTTTTTACTTTGTCCGGGACGTATAAGTTACCTAAAAATTGGGATATAGGATTGAAATTCAGGTTGATGGGAGGGGCTCCATATACTCCTTATGATGAGTATACTTCGTCTCTTGTTCCGGCGTGGGATGCCACGGCTAGACCTTATTATGATTATGACCGGTATAATACGGGACGTTTGAAGACTTTCTATGAGGCTGATATCAGAGTAGATAAGTCGTTTTATTTCAAAGGTGTGATGTTGGGATTTTATGTAGATTTACAGAATGTGCTGAATTTTAAATACGATAATCCTCCGGTATTGATAAGCACGGGAGAAAAATATGTGGATAATGACGGGACAGAACGGTATCGCATGAAATACATCGCCCAACAAAGCGGAGTGATTTTGCCGACATTGGGAATTACCGTGGAGTTTTAAGAAGCTGTTTTAATTTTTGTAGATAGATATTTTGTGCGATGATCTTAATCTGACATAAAAAACTCGATACGGCTTCGAAGTTATTTTTTTACTTGTTTCGATCTGCGGTTCTTATAGATTATGTCTGAAATTTTTTCATCGAATGATGTTCCGGTATGTTGCATGAAACGAACATGTATCGGAAGAAAATAGAGCGCTTTTTTTATTGCGTCATCGAATGGGACCGATCGTAGTCTCGCTGCATCTTTTTCTGTGGTGATGATGTATTTTTTCTCTCCTTTCAAGGCCAAAAAACGTGTCGTTATATCATTCAGATCGTTCGAAGTAAAGTTATGATGATCGGGATAAAGTAACTTTTCTCGCAGGTCGTGAAAATGAGAGATGTATTGCAGCATGGGAGCCGGGTTGGCGATTCCGGTTACTACCATCAATCCGTCTTTTCTTGATATATCTTTTAGCGATATTTCTCCTATGGCAGTATCGGGGAATACTGCTTGCAGATGACCGTAAGAAAGAGTGGAGAAATATAGATTTTGGTAGGGAAACAGGTGTAACCAACGAGATATAATATTATATTCAATAGGTTTCATATCTATTGGACACTTGGTTACGATGACCATATTGGCTCTCGACAATTCGTGTCGAGATTCACGTAACCGTCCCGCCGGTAATAGTTTGTCGAGATGTAAAGCTCTATTGTAGTCGGTCAGTACTATCGAGGACAACGGCGTAACATAGCGATGTTGGAAAGCATCGTCGAGTAGAATCACATCGATGTCGGGTATTTGTTTTTTTAATTGTTTGATACCTCGACGGCGATTGGCATCTACCGCGACGGTTATATTGGGGTATTTTCTTTTTATCTGGTAAGGTTCGTCTCCTATTTCACGGGCGGTAGACTTGTCATCGGCCAATATGAATCCTCTGCTTTTCCGTTTGTATCCTCTGCTGAGTACGGCAATATGATATTTATGACCGAGTAATTCGATCAGGTATTCGATGTGGGGCGTTTTGCCTGTTCCTCCTACGGCAAGGTTACCTACTGATATGACGGGTATGTCAAACTCTTCGGCCGGGAGGATACCCCAGTCGAAGAGTTTGTTTCTAATCTCTACTCCGAGTCCATATAGCCAACTGACCGGAATGAGCCAATGGTTTATCTTAACCGATTTTCCGTACATAAGACTTAGTAGAGCTCAATGTCTTCCATACGGTATTGTACGGGATCTATATTTTGGCATTGCTCCAACGCTTTGAAATATTTATAATTTTCACCTAAATAAGAAGCGGCTATTTTTGAGCGAACATTCATTCCCAGCTCGTCCATTAATTGTTCCATAGCCGTTTTTTGTTTTGGATAAGCACTTGTTTTATATTTGTCGAGTTTGGCTTTTTGAGCAACCCATTCGATAGCAGCATCCAAATCTCCCAATTCATCGACCAGACCTATTTCGAGGGCTGTTGCACCGTCCCACACACGACCTTCGGCGATTTTTTTGATCGCCTCGATACTCATGCCACGGCCTTCGGCGCAACGAGTGGTGAATAATTCGTAGCCTCGTTCGATGTATTGTTGCATTTGCCGATGTTCATCGGTTGTCATAGCCCGGCTTACCGAGGGGAAATTACCATATTTATTGGTTTGTACGCCGTCGAATGTAAGGCCTAATTTACCAGTCAATAAACCTTTATAGTTAGGGATTAGGCCATAAATGCCGATCGAGCCTGTCAATGTAGTGGGATTTGCAAAGATACGGTCGGCATTGCAAGAGATGTAATATCCACCCGATGCAGCGACATCGCCCATCGATACGGCTACTGGTTTTCCGGCAGCTTTAATAGCTTCGATAGCAGCCCATACTTGTTCCGAACCATAAGCACTTCCACCCGGAGAATTAACCCGGAGAACAACTGCTTTTACGTTTTTATCGTTTTGTATTTTGGTTAAATCTTCGACCAGCTTGGCGGTGTTCACTCCGTTGGTTTCACCCATATCGATGCCTCCCTCGGCATAGACGATAGCAATTTCGTCTTTGGCTTTATTTGGGGCTTGCTTGATCGATGCTACTTCGTTGATTGATGCGAAGATTAAATCATCGTCTTTATCTATTCCCACTTTGGCTTTCAGAAATTCGTTCATTTGAGGACGGTACATTAACGTATCGACCAATCCTTTGGCAATTAATTCTTTGGCATCGACTGTCACCAATAGAGTGTCGGCCAGATTGTTCAGCTGGTCCACCGATATGTCTCGGTCTTGCGAAAGTTGTTCGAGAAGATGATTCCAAATAGGAGTCATGTAGGCCATCGTCTGCTCGCGGTTCGCTTCACTCATTTGCGTGTTGATATAAGGTTCTACTGCCGATTTGTATGTTCCTACTTTTAGGACTTGGACTTCGATACCCAATTTATCGTAAAGCCCTTTTACAAACATTATTTGACTTGCCAGCCCTCTGAAATCGATAGCTCCTACCGGATTTAGAACGACACTGTCGGCTACCGCACTCAGTAGATATTCGCGTTGTGTGTAGTCGTCGGCATAAGCATAGATGAATTTATCGCTCTCTTTGAAATCTTTCAGAGCCCGGTGTATGCGGTCGAGAGTGGCAACACCGAGGGAAGAGCCGTTAGCATCGATGTATATGCCGGCAATGTTCGGGTTTGTCTTGGCTGTTTTTATAGCTTTAATGATGTTGTCAAGACCGTCTGTTTTTTGTTGGTTCCCAAACAAAACGCTCATGAAATCTTCTTGGCTACGGTCGGTAACGATACCTAAATCCAATTTCATGATAGTGTTTGGTTTCGCTGTGTATTCGGTTTCTGTCGAAACCGCCATTCCGGTTAATGCGGCGATGGACAATAATGTTAATAATATTCCTGCAATCATTACGCCCAATACGCAGGCGAATGTCGTGGTGAAAAATTTTTTCATTGTTCCTTGTTTTTATTTATTGTTTGTTTCATTCTATTTTTACAAAGATAGATTTTTTGTGAATAAAAAGGATTGTAACTGGTTTATCTTTCATTCTTAATATGGTGCAAACATACATATAAAATTTTAATTCAAAAAGAAAATCAATAAATAATTATCGTTTTTCGATAAAATCTATATATTATACTTTGCTCTTGGGTATTTATTTTGATTGATATTTATGAATTTTTATTTGTACTGGTTTGATTATTAGTGAAATATATCCTTTTTATTGATTCTTCGATGATTGTTCCGCAGAGTGATATGTGCCACGAGATTGGAGAAAGATAGATTTTTGGGGGCGGTGACATTTCTCTTTATATTCAAGAATCAGTATCTTCGTAATGAAAAAAAGTATAAGCACAATGATAATAAGGTTTGCAGAAGAAAAGGATATAGAGCAGATAAACAAACTTTTGGTACAAGTAAATAGTATTCATCATCGAGGACGCCCCGATTTATTTAAATCCGGGAAGAAAAAATATACAGATGAAGAATTAAGAAAAATTATGTCCGATTGCGATACCCCGGTTTTGGTAGCGGCAGATGATAAAGATAGAGTCTTGGGATATGCGTTTTGTATTTTTCAGCAACATCGGGATAGTCATATTCTCACGGACATAAAGACTCTGTATATCGACGATTTGTGTGTCGATGAAGGCCAACGGGGCAATGGTGTGGGTAAAGTGATTTATGATGCGGTGGTTCGGTTGGCTAAGGAACAAGGGTGTTACAATGTCACTTTAAATGTGTGGTGTTGCAACGAACCGGCTATGGCGTTTTATGAAAAATGTGGTTTAAAACCTCAAAAAGTAGGAATGGAGATTATTTTGTAGGTCAACATCTGTCGTTTTTGTTTCATGAAAAAGGTTAAAGGAAGCGATTTTTTCTGCGGTGAGTTATTCCCAGAATCGACTTCTGTCGAAAAAACAGAGGCTTTACCCAATTCCTATGATTGGGGAGACCTTTTCGAACGACTTTCACAGTCCCGGTTTCGCAGCAAATTTCGTTTAACGACTAAGGAAATAGTGTATCTGAAAGAAAAAGGAGTGGATACGATTGCCCGTCATGCCGCCGATTTTATTCGTAAACGATTGGCTCCGGCCGTGATTCCCAACGATGGTAAACAAACTCCCATGCGCGGGCATCCCGTATTTATAGCTCAACATGCCACCGGGTGTTGTTGCCGAGGTTGTTTCGAAAAATGGCATCGTATACTGGCCGGTCGAGAATTGACCGATGAGGAACAACATTATGCCGTGGCCGTGGTGATGGAGTGGATAAAACGACAGCTCGGAGAATAGTAAAGAACACGGTTGTAGTTTATTTCTCATTTATTTTTTGTCTGTATCGATTTAAGGTTGTTGTGTTCGGTGACAGCCATTATCTCTTTGAACATATATTGCTATTTATTTCTAATTAAACCATTTTCAGACCTATGATTGATGCAATTAATGTCGTAACGAAAAACAGTCGACCGAAAGTTGCAGGTTCATGGAAAAAGACGATGCCTACTATCACCGTACCGACAGCGCCAATTCCTGTCCATACAGGGTAGGCCGTACCGATAGGAATTGTCTGTATGGCTTTTGCCAGAAGTATCATACTTAGAGCCAGACAAGCTAGAAAACCTATGCACCAAAAGTAATATTCGAGGCCTACAACTCCTTTCATTTTTCCTAAGCAAAAAGCGAAACACGATTCGAAGAATCCTGCGACAATCAAAATAATCCAGTTCGTCATAAAATCAAGAGGTTAATTTGAAAACGGTGCAAAGTTATTCCAGTCCCGCCTATTTTTACTTTACATTTGATAAGAAGTGAAATAAGTTTTTGACGATTAATGATGAATGATATCGAACGTAATAAAAGAATCCCGATACATAACAATGTATCGGGATTCTTCGAAATATAATTAGATTATTTAGTCACGACCAATTTGGTTACCTCGGTTTGGCTGCCGGAAACGATTCTGACGATGTAGATACCCGATGGCAGGTTCCGTACATTTATTGTTTCCCCGTAAAAATAACGAGCTTTTTCCTTGCCGGATATATCGAATATGGACAAGTAGTCATATTCACCGGAGACTGTTACTGTCTCTTTTGCCGGATTGGGGTGAATCGTTCTGCCGTTTAATTGGTTTTCTTCTATTCCGCTGCCTTCTTCCACATCAAACTCTATTTCTGTCATAGGGGTCGTTACCGAAGAAAAGACAGCTTTCACACCTGCTTTATGTTTACCTTTATTCAGGCCGGAGAACAGATAATTGCTCTGTTGGGTCGTGTTGATTTTTTCGCCATCTAAATAGACTTCGAAAGAGATATTTTCTTTCATGTTGTTTAAATCGACTCCTTCTGGTAACTCTACTCCGATGAATATATCGTCGACCATAAAGACAAAAATATTATTGGAGACGCAGTTAATCGTTATATATTTGGCTTCGGCAGGAATGGTATATTTATATTCCGTCCAATTTCCCATCGGAACTTCTATCGGGTTTTCTCCGTTCAGCCAGATGAAATCGGTTGCGTCATTACCGGTGACCGAATATCCTACGTTCATCAACTCTTTACCATAATCTTCCGTATAACTCTTGGCATAAAACTTCAATATAAAGTCTCGATTGAAGTTCAGTTCGGGAGAAATGATAAAGTCATTGTTCGCACCCGGACGTGCAGGGAATGAAGCTAAGTATTTTTCTCCGCTACGAGGTCTGATATTGGGATCGAAAAGAGCGATGTTGGGGTCCGTAGCGTATGGGTTAAAGATCATATAGGCTTTCGGAAGAGTCGCATTGATGTAGTCTACGTCGTCGATTCCATAAGTTTCTTGACCGTCACCGTCGATATAAGTCCAGCCTATGTTTCCAGCCGAGTTGATGACAAAATCGGTATGAGTTTCGAAATCGTCGAAAAGATGTTCCGCCACGTTCCATTTGAACATGCGCTCCTGTTCATTGTCGGTTTTCACCACTTCGAGATTGAATGGATTGACGATATATTCTTGTAATACGTAGCCAGATTTTTCGTAACTGTTTTCAGTGGAAAAGTCTTCGGATTCGGCTGTGTAGTTATTGAAACCTTTTAATGAAATGTTTATATCGTAAGTCCCTTTCCATATATTGGAGAAGACGATTTTACCCGAAGCATCGGTTGTACCGGTGTATATATGTTCGTTGTTTCCATCAATATTTGCCAGAACTACTTGGGCTCCTTTCGCTTCGTTGGTAGGAGTGTTCGTTTTTATATTGAGGGTGACCCGAGTGTACATATCTTTCGTTAACGCTTGCGTGAATGCTGCCGGCGAAACGATTTCTCCGTTATTGTAAACGGTTTTGACTGCATAATGATAAAATCCTTGTTTCAAGGAGCTCCAATTTGTATCGGTATAAGAATATGCCTCTACTGTTTCGGCAGTTAATAATTCCCATTGATCCGGAGTGTCTTTCTGTTCGGCGGTTAGCCTCCATACTTGATATTTTTTATCTGTCGTGGCAGGCGGTAATTCGTCTTCACCGCTCAGAATACCGATACCGCGAATCATCAGAGAACGTTTGATATCGTGTTCTTCCGTATAAGTGAACTTTCCGGTCGTGTAATCTTCTGAAAAACAATTTGTTTTTTCGGCAAACGGATAGTCGGGTCCTTCGTCTGTATCGAGTCCTAATCCGACGTGGCCTTCGTAGCTGAGAGCCAACATGTATCCGTTCGGTGCATTTATCGGTTCCGGGAATTCAAAGCTGCTCCATTCCATATCTTTGTTGGGAACATTCGTTTGGGAGTATAAGATGGTCGAAGTGGGCTCTCCTTCGGCATCTAAATCGAACACAAAAATATTGACCGTGTGATGGGTGGTAAGGTAATTTTCTGTGAACCATGTCATTCCGGTTAGCTTGGTCGGTGTTCTGAATACCGAACCATATACGCTTTTTACTGTCGATCCTGTTGTCCCGAGTCTTCCACCATGTATCCCGTTGTCGTGACGGAATAAACGGGTATCCATAGGTTCTTTCCACTCTAATTTTACCTGTTCTCCCTGAATTTCAGCTTGCAATGAATAGGGTGGAAGAGGCTTGTCTTTTAGTATGATGTCATCTAAAACGATATTACTATTTTCTACGTTCAGAGTCAGTGTATCGTTGCTTAACCCGTAACGTTCGATGGTTAGTGCGTATAGGTTGGATTGATATACTTGTGGGAATATAAATGTACCGTCAGGACCGGATTCTGTCGAGTAATCGGTATATCCGGTTATCGATACTTTCGCATGACTGATAGGTTCGTTTTTACTGTTTACTATTTTACCGCTTACGGAATAAGTAGGCAGTTCCTCCAACGTCGTATTTATTTTCGCAGTATCTCCCATTTCGACGATTATATCGCTCTGTTCGATATAGCGGTAACCTGTTTTATTGAACGTCAATGTATAGTTTCCTGCTTCCAGTTCTTTAAATTCATAGAAACCTTTTTCATCGGTAGTGCATTTGGTTTCAGAGTCTTTTATGGTTACTTCCACACCCTCCAAAGGTGTTTGTCCGTTTGTTACGACACCCGATAAGACCCCTTCGCTGACTTCTTCTAATAAGACGTCGGTTACATAAAGGATAAACATGTACGGCTCAGAGTGGCAATGGAAAGAAATGTGATAATTTCCTGATTCCAACCTTTCGGGGAGAATGACTTTATATTCGACGAATGTATTGCTTTCGACTTCATAGTCGCCGAGTAAGGTCGTCTGTTCAGCGACAGAAGCTCCTGTACCCAGATGTACGGCGACCTTTTCGGGATAACCTACGTCATAGGATTGTAATTTAAACTTTAAGCGATAGATTTTGTTTTTTTCCAAATGAATCGGCGAGGAAACCAACCAATCGTCTCCCCCGGTTTCTCCATCTTCATTATAAGAATAATAAGCGGCTGCAAGAGTTGTTTCCCGTTTCCATGTGTATTCGTCATTATTGGCGTCGGTCACATTCCAGAGAGCGAATTGGTCGTCTGTCGCGAAATTACATCGGTAAGGTACGGTTAATGCCGGACCCATGACAAGCCTGTCCGTGGTTGCGGTTGGACCTGCGCCATCGGGGGTAATGGCTTGTATCTGATAAGAATAGATATTTAGTTTTGTAATGGAATTATCTATGTATTCATTACCGGTCGTAGTTTCGGCTACAACGATAGAATCCGGTAGACGAGTAATTTTATAGGTGAGAGCAGAGGCATCTATCCAACCTCCGTTTGCACCGGTTTGTGGAGTAGACCATGTTATCTTTGCTCTGTTTTCATCGAGGACAATCAATGATAGTTGGGAAGGAGCTGCCGGTACGTCACGTCCTATGAATATTGATTGTGCCGTGGTGCTGCTTGTTCCCTCGTTATTGATTGCGGTAATTCGATATACGACCGATCCATTTTGTTGTATTCCGGTATCTTGCCAATTACTTTTTTCTCCGATTGTCGGGTTTGTGATTTCGTGAACGAGTTGTTCGTTTCTATAAATTTCTATCTTTGTTAAGTTGGTTAGTTTATTCCCTCCGAAAGTTAAAGATGGATTTGTCCAACTCAATTCGGCAGATAATTCTCCATTAGCTCCCGGTGTGATTTGTAAATCCGAGATTTCGGCAGGAGCATTAGGATTCGTTTTTTTGAAGGGTATATAAAGTCCTACGACTTGTGCATAGTTCCCTAATTTGCTAATCCCTTCTGCTGCTCCCGTAGAGGTATCTATCGTTCCCCAAAAATTATATCCGGCCCAATAAAGAGTATTTGTTTCGTGATCGAACTCCATAGATTGAAGATCCTCGCTTACCCGTTCACCGGTATAGCCGATGTCTGTGGCTGCCCCCGTAAATTTATCGATACTCCATAAATCTCCATAGTCTACATCGATGGCATATAATTGACCTTCATAAGAACAGGCTAAGGCTACATATTTGCTTTCGCCTATCTTTCCTGCAATGGTCGTTTCTCCGGTGGTCAGATTTACTTTCAATAGCAGTGTTGTATAGACGCTTTCATCATACCCGATGGCATACATGGTTTGGGTCGAATAGTCGTATGTCATATCCTGAAATAAAAATGGCATGCCTCTATAATCTGCGACCTGTGTGGACTCTCCGGTGGAAAGATCTATGCGATTGAATGAGTAAGGGGTGGCATTATAACCGTCGGTCTCATATAGATAAACATAATAGAATCCTTCGGCGAATGCACCTGCACAGGCTACTCTTGCTTGGTCGTAAGGCCATACGGGTTGAATGTCATCGGCCGCATCGGTTTTGAATTTACAAATACCGTATTCGTCTTGGTTGTAATCGTCATATCTCAGCCAACCGTAAACATCACGACTGTCGGTTTGGGCAGAGATGGTCATGGATAATAAGGTAAATCCTAATAATACTAATAAATGAAAAAGTTTTTCTTTTCTCATATTAACCACTATTTTTTAGTTTTAATATACAAATGTAAACTAATATGCTGCTTTTCTCGAAAAAAAAGAATGGACAATCGGTGGACAGATGGCATTTTTCGTATATTTGTATCATGAAAAGAGGTTTTTTATTCGTTTGTTTATGGTTATATTCCTTTAACTTTTGGGGGCGTGAGGTTATAGGGACGTATTGGAAGCCTATCGATAATACATTCGATTCGATTGCAGATGTGCTTGAATTGGAATTTATATCTACCGATAGTATTTATTATCGGGATTCGTTGATACAGGAATTATATACCATAGCCCGAGCTCACCATAAAGAACCGGTGTACCTGTGGCGAGCTAAATTTTGGGATGCAAGGTCGCAGCTTAAAAAGAATAATTCCGATTCTACAATTCATTTAATTGATGAGGCCTATCAGCAGGTAGATTCCATACGTTATGTTTATGATTATATGCGTGTTTTTCATTTATGGACAATTATGCATAAAAATCAGCCGCATGTTGCTTATAAGAATTTAAAGAAAATATCGGAGTATTATGCCCGGACGAACAATCTGTTCATGTTGGCTCATGCTTATATCGATATGGGAAACATACTGAGTCGCCTGAACGATTATCCTAAGGCGTTGGAGTATTTGCAGAAAGCAGATTCTTATTATAAGAAACTGAATAAGCCGGTTTATCGGGCAAAAAACCAGTTGAATATTTCGAACGTTTTATATTCGATGAATGAAGAGGTGCAGGCCGAAAAAATTCTTTATAAGCTGTTGGAAAATCCTGTTTGTGTTGAAGATACATCTTTCCATATCAATACTTTGTTATTGTTGACTGAACATGGTGTACCTCTGAGTAAAAAGTATGTTTCAGAAGCGTATCGATTGTCTACCGAATTTGCGAATAAAAGACTGTTGATTCAGTCGGAGTGTTTTATGGGGCGTTTTTACCAAAATAATCATAGACCGGATAGTGCTTTGTATTATTATAGAAAGGCATGCCGTAGAATGAATATTCGGAATATCGACCTCATCGTCCCTGTCATAAAGAATATGTCGGAATGTTTTGCTGCCATACAGCAGGAGGACAGTGCTTATGTTTATTTGAACAAGTATGAACAATATAAAGATTCGTTGGACCAAGTAAACAGTTTGGCTGAGATTAGACGTATGGAAAGCCGGGCGGCCATAGAGAAACAGGAACTCGAATTGCAGCAGGCGGAAGAAAGAGGCAGGTTCCGGTTCGTTTTGATTCTTGTCGTTTGTGCATTCATACTTTGTATTGCCTCATTGATTTGTTATATATTTTGGAAAAAGAGTAGGGAGGAGAAGATAAAGAAACAATTGAAAGAGTTGGAAAATAAAGAATTGGTGACTCGGTTGGAGAATGAGATGTTGCAGAATAATTGTTTCAAAGTGGAATTGGAGTACAAAGATAGGGAGCTTGCCTCCAATTCGTTGATCATCATGGAGAAGAACCAAGTATTGAAATCTCTTGTCGATGAGTTGGAAAAAGAAAAAGATGCCGGAAATATTCAATCGAACACGGCTTTGCAAATTAGTAACAATATAAGAATGCACTTGGGGACCGACGATGAATGGGATTTCTTTAAAATGCAATTTGTAAAGGTACATCCCGATTTCTTTGTTCGGTTGAAGACTTTGTGTCCATCTATTACCGAAGGGGAGCTTCGTTTATGTGCATATATCCGTACAGGTATGGAAAATAAACATATAGCCCAAATGCTCTCTTTACAACCTGAGAGCGTTAAGAAAAATCGTTATCGTTTGAGACAAAAGTTGAATTTGGGGAAAGAGTCGCTCGAAGATTTTTTGAGAGGTATTTAATATACTTGGAATGAGTCGTGTTTTATGGATTTACGAGATATAATCAACAGCATATATCCGATATCGGAGAAATCGATGGATAGGGTGTTATCTTGTTCTTTGGAACTCGGACGCCCTAAGGGGCATCGCCTATTGGAGGCAGGGAAAATCGAGTCGGATATATTCTTTATAAAAAGAGGAATTGTGAGGGCCTATGTTTCGCACGAAGGTAAAGATATAACGTTTTGGATCGGGAAAGAAGGGGCGACTATCATGTCATTGAAAAGTTATGTAAAGAATGAGGCTGGATACGAAACCATAGAGCTTATGGAAGATTCTCTTTTGTATTGCTTAAAGAGGAGCGATTTGTTTCGCTTGTTTGAGGAAGACATCGATATAGCGAATTGGGGGAGAAAACTCGCCGAACTGGAATTTTTGCGAGCAGAGGAAAAACTAATTCCACTGTTATTCACGACGGCTTCTGAACGTTATAGAGTTTTGTTGGAGCGTACTCCCGATTTGTTACAAAGAATTCCCTTAGAATGTCTTGCCTCATATTTGGGAATTACTCCTGTAAGTTTAAGCCGTATAAGGGCGAAGTTAAAATAAATTGGGCGATACCATGTTTCTTGGAGAAAGAACATTAGCTTATGTAGAGAAATTTATTCGCTTTTCATTTGTTCGAGTTATCGTTTGCACAACTGTTTGAAATCGCAATATTTACAATGCGATTCAACAGTGGTTTGTGAAAATGGTTTGTCGAGGTCGAATATATCTTCTAAACAACGAGTAAGGTATAGGTCGAATTCTTTTTCTACAATGTTAAAGTCTGTGAGAGGCTCTTTGTCGTATTTCAAGAAGGATTCGAATTTATCGAATAAGTTACGGACAATATAAATAGACGGCTGTAAAGGTTGCATAGGTGCTTTGTCTAGTTTGTACAATTTGCAGTAAAATAACACCTGCATGATTGCTTTTTTACGATCTTTTTCAGAAGGGTCGAAAAGTTCTGTTACCGATTTGAAATCGAGTCTTTCTCGTCCGGTTTTATAATCGACGATACGAATAAGTCCGTTATGTTCATCTACCCGGTCGATAAAGCCTTTCAACTGTATGGATCGGTTGTTTCCGATAGATATGTTTTTATGTATGGGAAGTTCAGAGGCTACATAGGAAAAAGGCGTAAGGGCACGGTCTTTTTCCAGAGTTTTGTCAATCAGTTTAAGAATGATTTCCCCAGTCAGGTAATCATACCCGGTTAGCGGTTCGGGGCTATGTGGAGTTTTGTAATACTCTTTGGCAAAACATTCTTCGAGATACCGGGTGAGCAAACCTTTGTCTTTGCGTATGGCGTCGATGTGGTCGGCGGTGACAGTTATTTTTTCTTTTTCGCCTTTGATACGGTTGTAGATTTTTTGCATCATACCGTGATAAATGCTACCGAAAGTACTGCTATCGACACTTTCTGCGACTTCGTCGGTTTGTTCTATCTTTTCGATGTATTGCAGATAAAATTGTAAAGGACAGTTCAAATAACGATTTATTGCACTGGCCGATAATGCGCTATTTCCCCCTTGCATGAAATCGGCTAATTTTTTTTCTATGCCATATTTCCGTTTATCGATGGAGATTATTATCGGAGAGAAGGTCGCTATGTCGCAATTGATCTGTATTTCTTGTATGGGTATGCGGTAATGGTATTTCAGTTGGTATATATATCGGCTCACTTCTCCGCTTTTGAGTCCGTCGGTGCGACTGTCGTATAATAAGAATACCCGTTTAGCCCGGCTTATCATGCGGTAAAAGTAGTAGGCATAAATACTATCTTGATGCTCAGTCGTAGCCATGCCAAATCCTTTTCTTAAATTGTAGGGAATGAATGTGGTAGCTACTTTCTTAACGGGGAACACCCCTTCGTTCATGGAAAGGATAATAAGATTATCGAAATCGAGCGCACGAGTTTCGAGTACGCCCATGATTTGTAATCCCGATAAAGGCTCCCCTTGAAACGGTATGGAAATCGATGCGGCCATTTTCCCCAATAGCCGAAAGAATGTTTCTACGGTCATCTCTATGTCTTGTTTGGCGATAACATCACGTAACCGTTTGACGGTAATGTAGTAATGATACATAAATTCCAGTTCTATCGCCGAGAATCCCATAGGAGTTTCTTCGTCGCCGGCTTCTGATGAATCGCTCCCATTTCCACCTTGTTGCAAATATTCGAGCAATTCTATCAGATAGGTTGCCGCTTCATCTGTCGTACGGGGGATAAGAAACAGAAGTTTTATCAGTCGATGATTCCCTAATTCTTTTGGGGAAACGAATGTGCGATTGTTTTCGTTGATGAAATTCGTTATTTGATAGGCTTTTTCGCCTATTCGGGACGCTATGAACCGGTGTCCCAATAATTGCTTTACATCGAGATGATAGAATCTCGGCTCTCCTTTTGAGAACCGGACGTGGCGCTGCATTTGGTATATCGATTCCATGAGTGCTGCGACAGTGGTGTGTTGCAACGTATATCCCATAGTGATGTTTACCGTAGAGATTTCCGGTGGAATGGAGTATAGCATAGGAAGCAACAATTCTTCGTCGGGGAGAACGATGGCTGTATTGATGGCCTTTTCGGGAGATAAATGATTATTGTCGATAAGGCTTTGAAGTATATCTGTCGCTTGTTTTGCCTGCCCGACAGCCGACGGTATTGATATTAATTCGATCTGAGGCGTTTGTTCGATACGCTCGTCGATCTTGATTTTTGATGGGAATCTTCGTTTATTATCGTTGAGAAAGAACGCCGCTTTGTTATATGAATCTTGCAAGGTGGGAGCGTAATAATCCCAATAGAAATCTCCTATGCCGATGTCGCGTAAATATTCCATGAATATTTTTTCGGCTTCGGTGATAGCGTTGAATCCGATAAATACCACTTGTGTATAAGGTAAGTCGAGAGCTTCTTTCCGTTTACTTTGTTCGGCGACGTCTCGGAATATCATGCCTTCATAGGCTTTGTTTCGGGAGGATAGTTCATCTCGTAATCCGGTATAAAGATCGAAAAGGATTTGCCACAGTTGAATGAATTGCTGTTTATTATCGCTTTCGGTGGAAGGAAAAAACAGATGCCCCCAGAAACGTTTGACGATTTCTATTTGCTCTTCGGTCAGATAAAATTCGTCTATCTCTTTCAGATCGTGTATATTGGTAAATAATTGCCGAGCATCGACCATGTATTTATCCACATCGTCGAAATCACCTAACAGCATGTCTCCCCAAAAGACGAAATTGTCGAATGTCTCATCGCTCTTTCTCAGTTCGATGTATTTTTTATACAACGTTACAAGTAGGCTGATTCGGTCTATTAAGGTATAGGGCGATAGCTCGGCCATTAGGTCGTTTATCGTGGTTACTTTGGGCGAGAAGATCGGTTTCCCGGAAACTTCGGCCAAATATTTTTGAAAAAAAATGCCGCTTCGCCGGTTGGGAAAAACAAATGCAAGTCGAGAGATTTCGTTACCGTACTTTTTGTAAAAGGCTTGGGCTATGCGATATAGAAAGGGTGTCATATTGTAATGTAAAATTTATGACTACAAGTTTACGCTTTTTATTCGGATTTTGAAATGGAGACTGCAAATATTCACTCTGTGGTATAGGATTCTGAATAGTTTATGACTAAATGGGAAGCAAATAAATTTTGTTCTGTATTTACCATACATTATCTTTGCAGACTGTAATATAAAAGATATGATATCGATAGAAGGACTTTCGGTCGCTTTTGGAGGAAATACACTATTTGACAATATTACTTATGTAATTAATAAAAAGGATCGCATTGCATTGGTGGGGAAAAATGGTGCGGGGAAATCGACTATGTTGAAAATCATAGCCGGGTTGCAGGCTCCGACATCGGGTAATGTGAATATGCCGAAAGACCTTACGGTGGGGTATCTTCCGCAGCAGATGAATCTATCCGATACTCGTACGGTAATGGAAGAGGCGGAACAGGCTTTTTCTCATATATTCGAATTACAGTCGCGTATAGAGCGCATGAATACCGAATTGTCCGAGCGTACCGATTATGAGTCGGAATATTATCAGGAGTTGATAGAGCGGGTTTCCAATGCTAATGAGCAATTGGCTCTTATCGGGGCATCCAATTATCAGGCAGAGATAGAGAAAACTTTAATAGGGCTGGGGTTTACACGAGAGGACTTCGGGCGGGATACGTCGGAGTTCAGCGGAGGGTGGCGTATGCGTATCGAATTGGCGAAATTGTTGTTACAGCGTCCCGATGTGCTTTTGCTCGATGAGCCCACCAACCATTTGGATATAGAGTCTATACAATGGCTCGAAAGTTTTTTATCGACTCGCGCCAATGCGGTCGTATTGGTTTCTCACGACCGGGCGTTTATCGATAATGTGACAACACGGACGATTGAAATCTCTTTGGGACGCATTTATGACTATCAAGTCAATTATTCCCGTTATGTTGTTCTCCGGCAAGAGCGTCTCGAACAGCAGATGAGAGCTTATGAGAACCAGCAGAAACAGATACAGGATACCGAGGCTTTCATCGAGCGTTTTCGTTATAAGGCAACGAAGTCGGTACAGGTACAGTCGCGTATCAAGCAACTTGCCAAACTCGAACGAGTAGAAGTGGACGAAGTGGATACCTCTCGGTTGAATCTAAAATTCCCACCGGCGCCTCGTTCGGGCGATTATCCCATTATCGCCGAAGGGGTAGGAAAGAATTATGGCAGTCATGTGGTTTTTTCGAATGCCACGTTTACGATTAAACGAGGTGAAAAAGTTGCTTTTGTCGGGAAAAACGGTGAAGGAAAATCGACTTTGGTAAAATGTATTATGGGCGAAATTCCCTATACAGGAACTTTGAAGATAGGACATAATGTAAAGATCGGGTATTTTGCTCAAAATCAAGCGAGCCTGCTCGACGAATCTATTACGGTTTTCGATACGATCGATCGGGTCGCGGTAGGGGATATTCGTACAAAAATACGGGATATACTCGGTGCTTTTATGTTTGGGGGCGAGGCTTCGGACAAGAAAGTAAAAGTTTTGTCGGGAGGGGAGAAGACCCGATTGGCAATGATACGTTTATTGCTCGAACCTGTTAATTTGCTTATTCTCGATGAGCCGACTAATCATCTGGATATGCGTACCAAAGATGTGTTGAAACAAGCGATTCGTGATTTTAACGGGACGGTAATTCTTGTTTCCCACGACCGGGAATTTCTCGATGGTTTGGTTTCGAAAGTATATGAGTTCGGTGGAGGACAGGTGCGAGAGCATTTGGGCGGAATTTATGATTTCCTGGAAAGCCGTAAGCTGGCTTCTTTGCGAGAGCTTGAACAACGAGCCACAGTTTCGAAAACAGAGAAGGACGGAAATATTTCGAAAGATTCTGCTTCCCCGGCCCAATCGGAGGATTCTAAGTTGTCGTATGGAGAGCAAAAAGAGTTTGCCCGTCGTTTGAGAAAGGCCGAAAAGGCGGTCGCAGATATTGAATCGGAGATTGCAGGTTTGGAAAAACGAATAGCCGAGGTGGAGGAAAAGTTAGCAACGCCCGATGGTGCGGCAGATACTTCGTTATACGAACTACATGGACAGTTGAAGAAGCAACTCGATGATGTGATGTGGAAATGGTCCGAGGCCTCCGAAGTATTGGATAAATTACAGAAATAAATATAGCAAAAGTCGAATGCAAAAAGCTAAGTTCGATTAGAATCTTTGAGGAAACGCATTTCTATATTCTACAAAGTGAATGAAACATATAAAAATGAAAGTAAAATGAAAAGAGTAATGATTTTATCGTTTGCTGCTGCTTTGCTTGCTACTGGTTGTACAAGCAAATCGACCGTAAAGACTCCGGGTATCGATCTTTCCAATCTCGATACGACGGTAGCTTGTGGTGATGATTTTTATGATTATGCGTGTGGCGGCTGGATGAAGAAAAATCCGTTGAAGCCTGAGTATGCTCGTTTCGGATCTTTCGACCAATTACGTGAAAATAACCGAGAACAAATCCGATTGTTATTCGAAGAATTAGGTAAACAAAAGGCTGAACCGGGTAGCATCGCTCAAAAAATTGGCGATTTGTACAATATGGGATTGGATAGTGTGCGATTGAATGAGGAGGGAGCTTCTCCTATTGCGGAAGAATTGAGTCGTATACAATCACTTTCCGGTAAAGAGGCGATAAGTGCCATGATAGGAGAGATGCATCGTACCACATCTGCCCCATTTTTTGCCATATACGTGGATGCCGATGCTAAGAACAGTACGATGAATATCGCAGGTTGGTATCAGGCGGGTATGAATATGGGTGACCGTGATTACTATATAGCCGACGATGAAGCCAATAGCAAGATACGGGATAGTTATCGCAACTATATTCAGAAAATATTTACATTGTCGGGATACAGTGCCGAGTCCGCAGCGCAAGCTGCTGCTACCGTATTGAAGGTGGAGACTGAAATCGCTAAGGCCGCTTTTACTCGCGAAGAGTTGCGAGACCCTCAGGCGGGTTATAATGTTATGACAATCGATGAATTGAAAAGACAATTCGGCGGTCTGGATTGGGATATTTATTTTAATACGGTGGGTTTAGACAGCTTGAAAAAGATAAACATCGGTCAGCCGCGTACATTGAAAGCTGTAAATAATTTGCTGGAAACATTGAGCGAGCAAGAGATTCGCGATTATCTGGCGTTCAACTGTATCGATGGCGCAGCTCCCTATTTGAGCGATGACTTTGTAAATGCTCATTTCGACTTCTATTCGAAAACTTTATCGGGGAAAGAGCAAATCGAACCTCGTTGGAAACGTGCTCTCGATGTTCCTAACAGTCTCTTGTCGGAGGCCGTGGGCGAAATGTATGTCGCTAAATATTTCCCTCCTGAGGCAAAAGAGCGTATGGTACAACTTGTTGCGAATTTGCAGACCGCATTGGGACAACATATAGACAGCCTTGAATGGATGAGCGATGAAACCAAAGCGAAAGCTCATGAGAAGTTGGCGACCTTTTATGTGAAGATCGGTTATCCCGATAAGTGGCGCGATTATACAGGTTTGACGGTGAATCCGAAAGATAGTTATTATGCTAATATTCGTCGTGCAGCCGAATTTGAAACTTTATATTCTCTGAAAGATGAGGGGAAACCTGTGGATAAGACCAAGTGGTATATGAGTCCTCAAACCGTTAATGCTTATTATAATCCGAGCTCTAACGAAATTTGTTTCCCTGCCGGAATTTTGCAGCCTCCATTCTTTAATTTTGATGCCGATGATGCCGTTAATTACGGGGCTATCGGTGTCGTTATAGGACATGAAATGACTCACGGATTCGATGATCAAGGGCGACAGTTCGATAAAGATGGTAATCTTAATGATTGGTGGACTTCTGCCGATGCCGAGCAATTTACTAAACGAGCTGAAATTTTGGCTTCGCAATATGATAACATTGTTGTGCTCGATACAGTGCATGCCAATGGTCATTTTACATTAGGTGAGAATATTGCTGACCATGGAGGTTTACGCATTGCTTACACTGCATTGCACAATACTTTCGATGGTGTGGAGCCGGCTCCGATCGATGGATTTACTGCCGATCAACGTTTCTATCTGGCGTATGCTGCATTGTGGGCCGGCAATATTAGAGATGCCGAAATTCTCCGGTTGACGAAGATTGACCCTCACTCGTTGGGCCGTTGGCGTGTCAATGCTGCGTTGCGTAATATGGAAACTTTCTTTAAGGCTTTTGATATTAAAGAAGGAGATGCCATGTACATGGCTCCCGAAGATCGGGTGATTATTTGGTAATGGATTGTAGCAAACAAAAAAGGAGATAATCCCATTGGGATTATCTCCTTTTTTGTTTATATCTTAATTGAAATATCGGGAAATTTGGAGAATATCTAATTCTACGAGATCGAGATGTTTTTGTATTTTGTGTAACGGTAGATTTAGTTTGCGAGATATTGCCTCGTCGCTTAGTCCCTTTTTTCGCAGTTGATAAATAAGTTTTTGTAGATCGCTCATTCGCTCTGAAATTCGTACGAGTTCTTTATCGTATAAGTCTTCGGGTGTGATGACTCTTAAATATTGTTCCATTTGACGTTGAGTCGTGTAGGCTTGTCGATATTGCCTTAGTACATTTTTGTAATCGTGAACAAAAATGGAGATGAGTAATTTGAAGAAAAATTGCTTGACTGTCGGCGGCAACATAAACTTTTTTGTTTTTTAGTTGTATATATTAAAACCTCCGCCTAATTCACATTCTTCAAAAGATGTCTTACTTGCTTTCACAGAATGGTGTGTGCTACACATGATTAGGCGGAAGGTTTAAAATCCTTCTTCCTATTTTGTAACACACACATATTTTCCCTAATGTAAGCAAGTAAGACGACTCAAAATTAAGCAATAGATTTGAATAAAAGGAGGTGCTTGATTCCATTTTTTTGAAAAAATGGCTATTCTATTATAACCCGAATTTTTTAATGGTTTGTAGACTATTTAAATGGGTCTCTAAATAAAAAAAACGCAGGTCGATAACGCCTGCGTTTTTTTATTTTTATAAGAATAATTTTTTTATCCTGCTCTTTTTTCAGTGGATATGTAATCGTTGTTTTGTATTTTCTTATTGAACTTTTTCGATGATGATTATCGGAGTTTGGGGTTGTTGATATAATGCTGCATGAAAGTTGTCTATCATGTAAAATCCGGTAACTTTGCCGAGTGCCGATAAGAATAATTGCTCCGTTTTCATATCTGGACAAGCCATGCGGGTAGTTGCTACTTGTGTAAAAGCTATTCCGAAAGCGGTTCCATCTAAAGAAATCCCTCCGAACATACGGTTACAGCCTGCAAATCCAGATAATTTTGCCTCTGGGATATCGATAACCATAGTCGGATTTTCTTCGGTGATTTTTTTTCCGTCGATAGTTGTGACTTTCCAAGAACCATTTAATAGATCTACCATTCGTTTTTCAAGGGTCATCACAGATTTCCCATTTTCGTCACAGAATTTGATAGATAGCTCTTTGGTATCAGCTCGTTTATAAGAGCGGGTTTCGTTCAAAGCATTGAGGACAGTACGATCTGTAACTTCTGGTCGGCAGGCCTTCATCGTCGAGATGAGCGATTCGAAACGTAACCCATTCTCATTTTCGAAAAATGCAGTGCCGTTTATCACGTTGCAACCGTCGTTGCCGTAAATACGTCCGTTTGTGAGATCGAAAGTGATTTCTACTGGTGAATCGCCTATAACGGTTTTACCTTTGGCTGTTTTTATAATCCATGTCCCGTTGAGTTCTTCTCGATTTATAGAAATGTTTTTCTTCTCATTGGTTTGTGATGTGGGAGTTTGAGTTTGTGTCATACTTCCTTTTTCAGTCGTTTTACAAGATACTGCGGATAGAAGTAAAATAATGAATCCGGTAAAAAGAAAATTTTTCATTATATATATTTGTTTTGGTTATATGCAAAGATAGTGCAAACGAGAGCAGAAACCAATTTATTTGTTTGTGCCGAGTGTAGCCTATTTTCGCATTTTATGCAAAGATAACAAATAAATTCTCGAAAAGTAGGACATTTTTTTATTTGTTATATATTAGGCTAATTCTTTCCCTACATAAGTTCCTTTTTCTTTGAGATTCAGTATTCCCGGATATTCTGGTTGCTTGTACCGGACACAGAGAACTATAATAATGAATAATATGCTTGCAAAGATTGTCCAGCCCGTGATTTCTTTGAGAGCCGACAACATGGCTTGTACTTGAATGCGTCCTGATACTTGCATGGTCGCAAGAGTAGTCGCGGTTTCGGCACTATGTCCTTGCATGAATTGACTGCCTTTCACCGTTTGATTGAAGCTGCCTGCGATTTCTGGATTCATCAAGTCTACTCCTGTCGATAGTGTGGCCATATAATGTTGCTGACGTTCGTTCAATAAGTTGGAATAAATCGCTGTTCCTACGGTCGGCCCGATAATTGACCGGGCAAAGAGCATTACAAAAATCCAAGACGACATATATTTGAGAGGCAGGCGTATACTACCCAATACGGCACACATGGTATAGAGTATCATCATACCGGTCGAGCGCAGTATCGTGGCCCATATCATGTGTTCATAAAGACCCATGCTTTGGTATTGGAAATACATATATATGGCGTAGGCTGTGATGAAACTGAACCCGAATGCGAAGATATATTTGAAGGGTACCTTGAAAGCCGATAGAATCATGCACAATATGGCTCCTATTACATATCCTACCAATGAATAGTTTCCCAACATGGCATTTTGGAAATTGTCTATTTTCATAGATATGCTGGTGAATACGCTCACGAACATGGCACTGCAATTAATCATCATGAGCATGATGAATGTTATTGAAGCGAAAATAACATTTTTCTGTTTGAATACTCCTAGTTTCAGATAGGGGTGTTTCAAGTTTCCCTCAATAAAAATGAGAGCAGCCGTGGATAGTAGGAATAATATGGCGGCCAGCCGTATGTAGTAGTTGTCAAACCAGTCGAGTGTTTTACCATAAATCAGTATGAATGACCCAGCCATCATCATCAATGATGCGGCAATTACATCGCCGAATTGACGGAGATTGAAGTTGAGCTTTTTCAGATGCCTCTGATATTTCATGGTGGAAAGAACAACGACGATTGAGAGCATCAACATTCCCATCATATAGTAATAGACATATTGCCATTCATATTCATAGGCAAGCCATGCGGTCAACGAATTACCGGCTTGCGCGAAGAGCATGAAAAAGAGATAAATGATAGGTTGTGTGAGGCCTTTGGCTTGATCGTTCTTGTCGGCAACTACGGGATCGGTGGCTTCGGCTCCCGGGGTGATGATGTCGCTGGCCTCTATCTTAAATGCATACAGTATGAGAGCAAATAGATTTACCAAAGTGAGAGCCATGCGGATAAAACCCGTAATGAGACTGCATAACATGAGTAGTAACCAACTGTCTGTAATTGCACAAATATAGCTGAGCCAAAATAACAGAATGAAGCCTGTCATTAACATCATTTTGGGTCTCCTCACAGCCAAGACTCGTTGCATAAATGGTGCGAATACTACCATGCCGATTGCTCCGGCATAGCTTGCATATTGAATGTGCTCCGAGATAATTCCAAGACCAGACGACATCTCTCCACTATTTATGGTATATGCCCCGTTAATGAACATAATAGGGCAGAATAGCATGATGAGTATGATGATTCCCAGTGGTTTTGGAACCCAGTCGTAAAAAGGATAATTTTTTGTGTGAGCCATTTTACAATTTAGCTTTTATAATAACCATCATTCCGGCTGCTAAGAGTCGGTTGTCTTCTTCCGACAATTCGTCGAACTCGATTCTTACGGGAATGCGTTGTTGTATTTTTACGAAATTCCCGGCTGAATTATCAGTAGGTACTAAGGAGTATTTAGAACCCGTGGCTCCCGATATGGCCGATATGTGTCCCGAAAACTCTTTATCGGGAAAGGCATCGACTTTGATGCTTACTTTTTGACCTTCGTATAAATTGGCTATTTGGGTTTCTTTATAATTGGCAATCACCCATTTTTGAGTATCGGGTATGATATAAGTGAGACTTTGACCGCCTTGTACAAATTGTCCGTCCTCTAAGGCCCGTCTTCCCAGTGTTCCGTCACAAGGGGCGGTAACTACTGTATAGGACAAATTTAATCGAGCCATTTCCAAAGCTGCTTGGGCTCTTAATATTCCGGCTTCGACCGATGCTTTGCGGTTTGTAACTTCGTTTACTCCCGAAGTGGCTGCGGCTTTCTGTTTTTTCAGAGCTTCTAACTTGGCGAGTGTCGCTGTTAACTCGGTTTCGAGTTGTTCCACTTGTATGGGGGTAGCCGCATTACGTTGCAATAAGTTGCGGTAACGAGTCAAGTCTTTTTGCAATTTGCTTATGCGTGTATTTATTTCCTCGATAGAGGCATCATAAACCGAAGCAGTCGCCTGTGTCGTCGTCAAACTGGAAGATAAGATTGCAATTCCGTTTTCGGCATCTTTCAAAGCCGCCTCGGCTTCCGATACTCGTATACGGTATTCTCTATCGTCCAGAACAAGTAATGTGTCGCCTTTGTGTACGAATTGGTGTTCGGTGAAGTAAACTTTCTTTACATATCCCGGTACGCGTATGTTGATTGGTGATATATATTGTTCTATTTGGGCATCGTTGCTGGTTTCGCAGCGTTTGTAATTGAGAAAAAGGCAAGCCGCTTCATAAACTCCGTAGCATAGAACGATGATACCGATTGCATTTAATGTATATTGTCCGAAACGCAATGCTTTTAATTTTTTACTCCGTTTATAATGAGAGCTATTTTCTTTTTTCATAATTGTAAAAGTATTTATATATACTGATTATTAATTTTACAGGATTATTGGGTGAGAATATCGAGTTGTTGGGTTAATTTCAGCAAATTCAATTCTGCTATTTTATAATTGTAGTGCGCGCTCAAATAGCCGTTTTGGGCTTCGGTTAATCGGAGCTCATCTTGTAGGAGCTCGGTCATGGAAGCTATTCCTTCTTTGTATTTATCGGTTGTAACCAAGTAAACTTCTTCGGCCAACTTGTAGTTGCTTTGTTGTTTTTCGTAATTGCGTTGATTGTTCATCAAATCCGATACCGAGTTGGTGTACTGTGTTTCTAGTTGTTTGCGGGTATTTTCCTGTTGGAGTACAGCTTTTCGGTATTCGACGTTGGCTTGTTGTTTTTTGGTGTGTTTGCTCAGACCATCGAAGATGGGTATTTTCAAGGACAGGCCGAAGTTGAATGATTCGTACCATTTGTTGGATATATGAGAGTGGAAGAAATGTTTGAATTTATCTGTATAAGCCGAATAAGCCAGTTGGCTGGTGAAATTGAGCGAAGGTATGTAACCTTGATTGATTATTCGTCCTTGTTTCTTTAATAATTGGGTTTGAGTATCCAGTAATTGGAGTTCGTATAGCGAATCTGATAAACCATTGAAACGCACATTCCCGGTTATGTCGGGATTGAGCGGGGTAAGAGTTATCTCGTATTCCGAGGGAAGGTCAAGCGTATATTTCAGAAGGTTGAGTTGCTGGTTAAGCATAGCTTGGGCGTTGTGATATTGAACCCTCATATTTTCGAGATTTATTTCAACACGTTTTACATCTACGTCCATAGCCATTCCATTATCGAAGAATGCTTGTGTGATGTTGCGAAGGGAATCTAGACGGGCGATATTTCCTTCGATAATTTGTAATTGACAGATGGTCGTTTGTCCCAAGAAATAGAGTTTCCCTATTTCGACGATAAGATCCTCTTTGGCTTTTTCGTAAGACAATAGGTCTATTCGATTTACTAATTCCGAGATGGCGATACTTGTATATAGGGTCTGATTATATAATGGTAATTGCAGTTGTAAACCGCCATTGGCATTGTATCGTAGTGTCTTGGTGACGTTATAGGGAGTTCCATATTTGCTTCCGTCGGTTACCGAAACGGCCGGTTCGGGACTATTGGTAAAATTGGCGAAAGCATTGATGACCGGTAACAGTTTGAACCTGTTTTCAGAGATCCCGTATTTGCTTTTTTGGACATTTAGATTTTTATTTTGCAGGGAGAGATTATTCGCTATGCCCATTTCGATGCATTCTTTCAATGTCATCGCTTGTCCAGATTGGGCATAATTGAGTGCAATAAATAAAAAACAGCACAAAAATACGCTAGTGACTTTTTTCATAAATTAATACCTATTTGTTCGGGGGACAAAGGTAGATTGAAAAAAGTCACTTTTTTAGAGGAAAAACAAACCAAAATTGTTCTAAAACACGGATTAAATATGGTTATTCTTCATTCCGTTTCGGATATCGGGTCGGGCGTATCAACAATCGTAAGGTGGCGTTATAGGTAAAATAGTACCAACACCAGTTTAGAAAAGTGATAATTTTATTTTTCATGCCTAATATGGAAACCAAATGAACTCCCATCCATGTGAACCAAGCCGGCCGCCCGTATAATTTTAGATAGGGCAAGTCGGCTACGGCACGATTACGGCCGATGGTTGCCATGTTTCCTTTATCTTTATAATGAAAAGGCGTTTCGAAACTGTTCCGGTTCAAATTTTTTGCTAACAATTTGCTTTGTTGTATGGCTACCTGAGCTACTTGCGGGTGACCTTTGGGATAGTTTTTTTCGGTAAGCAGGGCTATATCGCCGATTGCGAAAAGGTTTTCACACCCGACGACCCGGTTGTATTCGTCTGTGACGATTCGTCTTCCTTTCCCTATGGACGTTTCTGGAATTCCTTTCAAAGGTTCGCCGGTGATACCTGCTGTCCAGATGAGGGTATGGCATTTTATTTTATCGCCGTTGTCAAAACTCACGTAAGTCCCGTCGAACGATTTCATGGTATGTCCGGTAATGACTTCGACTTCGAGTTGTTCGAGGTATTGTCGAGATTTGGTAGAGGCTTCTGTACTCATATTCTGTAATAGGCGGTCTGAACCTTCGACGATAACGACGCGCATATCGCAAGGACTGATCTCGGGATATTCTCGAGACAGAATGTACTTTTTCATTTCACCCAAAGCACCCGCTATTTCGACTCCGGTCGGGCCTCCGCCGACAACCGTGAAGCAGAGAAGCGTGCGGCGCGATTCGGGATCGGCGCAGGTACAGGCCCGCTCTAAACAGAATAGTATTTCATTTCTTAGTCGGATAGCCTCGGCAGTAGATTTCAGAGTATATACTCGTTCCCTTAATTCGGGCATATTGAAAAAATTATTGGTTGTGCCTGTGGCGAGCACCAAATAATCATAATTTATATTTCCTGTATTGGTCGTTAAAATTTGCTTTTGAGTATCTACTGCAAGAGCTTCTCCCATATGGAAACGGACGTGACGTAATTTACGTAGCTCTTTCCTGAAAGGAAAACAAATGGCGGCCGGTTCAAGTCCCGACGAGGCTATTTGATAAAACAGAGGAGGAAAGGCATGAAAATTTTTTCTATCGACTAAGGTCACTCTGAACTTTTCGGGATTAATTCGTTTGGCCAGTAAAAATCCGGCAAATCCGCCTCCGACGATAACGATGTGTTGTAGTTTTTTTTCTGTGCTCATGTCTGTGCAATTTTGAGGTATAAAGATACGAAAAAAGTTTCTTCTTTTTTATATAAGACATTTTGGCGTAAAAAATGTTCATTCGATGTGTTGGGAAAGAAAAATCTTATAAAATGCTCTCAGGGTTGTGTTGTTTTGTCATTATTTACGTACATTTGTCTGATAATCATGTTAAGGCATTTAATGAAACTTATATTCAAGTCAAATATCATATTTCTATTGCTGTCGTTTTCCTCTTTTTTATCTGTGGCGCAGATTAATACCGATAGAGTGATGAATATCGGACGTAATGCTCTTTATTTTGAGGACTATATTCTGTCGATGCAATATTTCAATCAAGTGATAAAGGTAAAGCCGTATATGGCCGAGCCTTATTTTTATAGAGGAGTTGCGAAGTTGAGCCTCGATGATTTTAAAGGGGCAGAAGAAGATTGTACCCTTTGTATCGAACGTAATCCTTTTATTGTCAATGCCTATCAAGTGCGAGGAATTGCCCGACAGAATCTTGGGGATTATCAAGGCGCTATCGACGACTATACCGAGGGTTTGCGTTATGCCCCCGAAGATAGGTCTTTTTTGAATAATAAGGCTATTGCCGAAGTGCAGTTGAAAAAATATGACGAAGCCGAAAAAAGTTTCGATAAACTCATAGCTTTGCATCCGAATTATTACAACGGTTATATGAGTAGGGCCCAGTTTTATTTGGAGAAGGGCGATACGATAAAAGCGATTGATGATATAGATAAAGCTATTTCGATAGATAAATACATATCGGGAGCATATGCTCAACGGGCTATTATTAAAGTGTTGCACGATGCCGATTATGATTCGGCTTTGGCCGATATGAACGAGGCTTTGAGGCTCGATCCCAAAGAAGTGTCTTACTATTTCAATAGGGCTCGTATAAAATATCATCAAGATGATTTGCAGGGAGCTATGGCCGATTATGATTATATATTGAAACTTGATCCCGATAATACGATGACCTACTACAATCGGGGATTATTGCGTATGCAAGTAGGTGAACGGAATAAGGCTATATCTGACTTTACAAAAGTAATAAAGGCTGAACCGGACAATTATTTCGCAATTTATAATCGAGCTTTGTTATATGATATGATCGGGAATTATGGGAAGGCTATTTCTGATTTTAACGTAGTTTTGGAACAGTACCCCGATTTTGCCGCGGGTTTTTATGCTCGCTCCGAGGCGAAACGGAAAATGGGTGATATGAAAGGCGGTGAAAAGGATTTCATGCTGGCTATGGATTTGCAAAAGAAGACCCAGTATGAACCGATCGATGAAAATACAGTAGCTTCGAATAATAGTAAAAAATCGGGACAAGCAGCCGATGAGCGGTCTGAGTCTGATAAAAATATTAATAAGTTCAATCAAATATTGGTAGCCGATGCCCATACCGAATATAAGCCGGAATATGAGAATAAAATTCGGGGACGGGTACAAGATCAGAATGTGCAAGTATCCGTACAGCCAATGTATGTGCTTACTTATTATGAAAGGCCCGATGCCGTTCGTCAGAATATTTATTATGTAAGGGAACTCGAAGAGTTGAACGATACCCATGTGTTTAGCAAGAAATTATTGCTTACGAATGCCGAGGCGGCACTGCTATCCGATCAGGTAAACTATCATTTCTCTTCCATAAATGATTATTCCCGTCTTATAGAGATAAATCCTTCTAATCCATTGGCCTATTTCGGTCGAGCTGTCGATTTTATGCTTGTTCAGGATTTTTCTAGTGCTCTTGACGATTTGAATAGAGCTATTATGACGAGTCAAAATTTTACGTTAGCCTATTTCCTTCGGGCTGTTGTAAGAGCGAAACAAATAGAATATCAACTTTCGGCGGAGTCTGTACAGAGTATAGATTTTCAACAGGTGCGCTCGAAAAACTCCAAAGATTTCTCTTTGTCTGGATTACCGGCAGTGGGAAATGAGAGTTTGAAAATGGAATATGAGATGGTGCTGCGTGATTATGAGAAGGTGATAGAGTCTGCACCGCGGTTTATATATGTATATTACAATCGTGGAAATCTGCGTTGTTCCCAGCAAGATTATAGGGGTGCTATTGCCGATTATACCGAGGCGATACGGTTACGTCCCGATTTTGGAGACGCTTATTATAACCGAGGGTTAGTCTATTTGAAACAAGGCGATACGGTTAAAGGTACGGCAGATTTGAGAAAAGCGGGAGAGTTGGGAGTTGTGGCTGCGTATAACTTGTTGAAACGAATGAGCGATTAAAAGATTTTTATAAATATCCGTTTGGGTAATGAAATAATTATTATTTTTGTGCCTTGGAAAAAGAGGCGCAGTCATGTGTCTCTATTATTAAATGTATAAAATAGAAACGTTTTTTGAAAAACGTTGAAAATAGATAAGGACAGAAAAATGATGATTAAGATTACGTTTCCCGATAATTCGGTAAAGGAATTTGAATCTGGTATTACACCTTTACAAATAGCCGAGAGTATAAGTCCAAGATTGGCTCAGGAAGTTCTTGCGGCGACAGTCGATGGACAGGAGTGGGATCTTTCTCGTTCCATAAACGCAGATGCTGCTATTAAACTTTTCAAGTGGGACGATCCAGAGGGAAAGCATGCATTTTGGCATTCTTCGGCACACTTGTTGGCCGAGGCATTACAAGAACTGTATCCCGGTATTAAATTCGGTATAGGTCCGGCTATCGAAAATGGATTTTATTATGACGTGGACCCGGGGGAGGCTACTATTACGGCGGCTGATTTTCCTACGATAGAGGCTAAAATGCTCGAATTGGCGAGCCGAAAAGAACCGATTGTTCGGAAAGAAATATCGAAGGCCGATGCTCTCGACCGATTCGGTAAACGTGGAGAAGAATATAAAGTTGAACTTATCAGCGAACTCGAAGACGGTACGATAACTACTTATACGCAAGGTGCGTTTACCGATTTGTGCCGGGGACCTCATTTGCCCAATACGGGGCTTATCAAGGCCGTGAAGATAACTTCTTTGGCCGGGGCATATTGGAGAGGCGATGAGAAGCGCAAACAATTGGTTCGTGTATATGGCATCACGTTCCCGAAGAAGAAGTTACTCGATGAGTATCTTGTTTTGATGGAAGAGGCGAAAAAACGAGACCATCGTAAAATTGGCAAGGAAATGGAGCTCTTTGCTTTTTCTTCCAATGTGGGGCCGGGATTACCTCTTTGGTTGCCGAAAGGGACACAACTGCGGGATCGTCTTGAAGCTATGTTGCGTAAAGTTCAAAAACGTTTTGGGTATTTGCAGGTGATTACTCCTCATATAGGAAATAAGATGTTGTATGTGACATCGGGGCATTATGCCAAATATGGGAAAGATTCTTTCCAGCCCATTCATACGCCGGAAGAAGGAGAAGAATATTTGTTGAAGCCTATGAACTGTCCGCATCACTGTGAGATTTATAAGGTGACACCGCGGTCTTATAAAGACCTCCCTCTTCGTTTTGCAGAGTTTGGTACAGTTTATCGATATGAACAAAGTGGTGAGTTGCATGGTTTAACTCGTGTACGTAGTTTCACCCAAGACGATGCGCATATATTCTGTCGTCCGGATCAGTTGAAAGACGAGTTTTTGAAAGTAATGGATATTATATTCATTATCTTCAAAGCTTTGAAGTTCGATAATTTCGAAGCCCAAATCTCTTTGCGCGACCCTAACAATCGCGAGAAGTACATCGGTAGCGATGAAAATTGGGAAAAAGCGGAGCGGGCCATTGTCGAGGCTTGTGAAGAGAAGGGGTTAAAAGCCAGAGTCGAATATGGTGAAGCTGCATTCTATGGTCCTAAACTCGATTTCATGGTTAAAGATGCCATCGGCCGGCGTTGGCAATTGGGAACCATACAAGTGGATTACAACTTGCCGGAACGTTTCGAACTCGAATACACCGGTAGCGATAATCAGAAACATCGTCCGGTAATGATTCACCGGGCTCCTTTCGGTTCTATGGAAAGGTTTGTTGCAGTTCTCATCGAGCATACGGGCGGAAAATTCCCGTTGTGGCTTACTCCCGATCAAGTGGCTGTTCTGCCTATAAGCGCTAAATTTAACGACTATGCACAACAGGTTGTTAGCGAATTGGCCGAGAAGGATATTCGGGCATTTGTCGATGACAGGAATGAAAAGATAGGGCGGAAGATTCGCGATAACGAACTGAAAAGAATCCCTTATTTGCTCGTTGTTGGTGAAAAAGAGGCTGAAAATGGTGAAGTTTCTGTAAGAAAACAGGGTGAAGGTGATAAAGGTTCGATGAAAATTGCTACCTTTGCCGAAAATTTAAATGCAGAAGTAGAAGAATTACTCAAAGAATGGTAGTCTGAATGGATAAAAAACCGCAACCGCAACCGCAGTCCAGTAGGCCAAACAAGCCTATGTTTGCAAAAAAGAATGATATAAAAGACCAATATCGTGTCAATGAACGTATTCGGGCGAAAGAAGTTCGTTTGGTCGGTGACAATGTAGAGCAAGGGGTATATACCATACAAGAAGCTATACATATGGCTGATGAACAAGGTCTTGACTTGATAGAAATTTCGCCTAATGCAGTGCCGCCGGTATGTAAGATTTTAGATTATCAAAAGTTTCTCTATCAGCAGAAAAAACGTCAGAAAGAGCAGAAAGCTAAGTCGACGAAGATTGTTGTTAAGGAGATTCGTTTCGGACCTCAAACCGATGATCACGATTATAATTTCAAATTGAAACATGCCATCGGTTTTCTGAACGAAGGAGCAAAAGTGAAGGCTTATGTCTTTTTTAAGGGTCGTTCTATTCTGTTCAAGGAACAGGGTGAAGTGCTCTTGTTGCGTTTCGCGAACGATTTGGAAGACTATGGAAAAGTGGAGATGATGCCAGTTCTGGAAGGTAAGCGTATGATCATCATGATAAGCCCGAAGAAAAAATAAATAGGATATTTGACAAACTATTCATTCAATTATAAAATTAAAATTTAGTAAAATGCCAAAGATTAAAACTAATTCCGGTGCCAAAAAGAGGTTCGCCCTTACCGGAACAGGAAAAATCAAGAGAAAACATGCTTTCAAAAGTCACATTTTGACTAAGAAAACGAAGAAGCAAAAAAGAAATCTTACTCACATGGGAACGGTAAATACCGTTGATGTAAACAATGTAAAAGCATTGTTGGGTATGAAATAAGCTTCGGCGATTTCTAAAATTTTTCTCAAAAAAGAGTAGTTTCAAATTTTATTAACCGAATGTTTTTAGCTTGAAGTTTACCTTGAACGGTAGCGCTAACATTCAAAACAGAAAAAACTATGCCAAGATCAGTAAATCACGTTGCTTCAAGAGCAAAAAGAAAAAAGATTCTTAAACTTACCCGCGGTTATTATGGTTCTCGTAAAAACGTTTGGACCGTTGCCAAAAATACTTGGGAAAAAGGTTTGACGTATGCTTACCGTGACCGTAAAAATAATAAGCGTAATTTCCGTGCGTTGTGGATTCAACGTATCAATGCGGCTGCACGTCTCGAAGGTATGTCTTATTCTAAGTTAATGGGTGCACTGCATAAAGCAGGAATCGAAATTAATCGTAAAGTCCTTGCCGATTTGGCAATGAACAATCCCGAAGCATTCAAAGCTATCGTTGAGAAAGTAAAATAAGACAGAGGGATTTGTAGTTTTATAAAAAAATAGGGGTTGCCTTTTTGGCAAACCCCTATTTTTTTTATTGAAAATATTTTGTTTATTCAAAGTATTTGGTTAGCTTTGTATCAAAGACAAGAGAAAGCCCGGTCGTATCAAAGTAGATTGGGAAACTCATCAAAAATTATGAAATGCCGAGACAAGCTTTTCGTTCCAATGGCGGGCCACGCCTTTCGAGGTATGCTTAGCACGGTGGATTACAAAGGGGCGAAGGCTCTCAAATCCTGTCTTTCGGAGTTTCATCGCATCCTTTGATACGACCCCTTATATAGCCCGACTTTTATAGAGTCGGGCTTTTTAGTGTAGAATTTGATATTATGAATAAAAAGTTGAACTTTGGCGAAGTCGATAAACTTTGTCCCAAACAACATTGCATAATACTTATCCACTCGTCTTTGTGTATTTAGCAAATATCTCCTCTAAATACTCTTTGGGCATAAAGTCGGTTTCTACCCTTTTATGTACGAATAAATTATCTTTGTACACAATCTCTCCGAGTTGATAATCTAACTCATCTTCGCTGACTTCGCCTTTATTGAGGTTTGCTATGAGGACAGCAATCCAGTCTCCGTCATCTTGTCTTCGCCATACGTATGCGGATTTAGTCATTACATATAGAGAATTTCGATCTTCCGAAAATCCAAATTTGTCTACTACATACTCCCGATCTCTGTTATTATTCCGCCAAAATACAGCGTTTTCGGTCAGATTGGCTGCATAAGCTATCAAAGGATCATCATTGTATTCCTGCGGGGTACATGGGTATTCATTAGGTTTATCATTATAGAAATAGATTTCTTGGGCTGCTCCGGGTGTTAACGAGAGCATAACATTCTGCTTTCTTTGTTCCGGCTCATCGGGACGTTCATATGAACGAGGCGGAATTTGACCCCAACCGTTTAAGGAATCGGATTGCAACTTGTCAATTTCGTCTACATTCGATGGCTGACCGTCATTTTGCGAAATAGGTTGCTGACTATATACCCATGCGCCCAAAGCACCGCCAGATGTCGGCTTGTCGCTTTCAGCCCATGCCAATAATCGCTCTTTACTGACTTGAGCTTCGGCATTCGTAACGGCTCTCATCCAACTGAAATCGGAGGTAACATCGCTTTCTCTCAACAAAGACGGATTGGCCAAAAACGCTTCGATACTACCGCAACGCATAATGATACGTTTACGAGTAATTGGGTTATCGAGTGCGTTTTCTAATCGAGTAACCCATCGAAGATTGTCCGGACGATTGTTGCGACGATTCGTATCTATATGATCGACAACATGTTCTTTCGTCGGTTTCGGGCCATGAAAGGCTGTTGCAACAATGATATGAACACGGACAGAGGCGATTTCCATATATCCGTGTGTGTCATTGGGCTTTCCGAAAGTCCAAAAATTGTCATATTTGCGAGGTCGTTTCCCATCACGAGGATGACGGAAAACAGCTCCATTATCTCGGACAGAATATTTTTCATCCTTATAGATGCACTCTATTTCTTGTTTAAAATCATTAACATCAATCATACAAAACGACTAAAAAAAAACGTTGGCGGAATTGGAAAGTTAAAAGATTTATGTTTAGGAAGTTGTGTATGTTGCTAATAATTAGTAAATTAGAGGCGTCCAATCATCTGATTTACCATTATCATATGCACAACTTATATGCAATATTCGCAAAATTTCTCGACATCTGCAAACAGATGGCAGGAAAGATGTTGGAAAAGCTCCTTCATTCGGTTATTGTGCCTCACAGGGTATTTACTATTACGGGTATAAACTTCACGCTGTCTGTGGATTAAGTGGAGTAACACATTCGTTGGACCTGACTAAGGCAAGTGTACATGATATTCATTATCTGAAAGATATCAAAGTAGAATTTAGCAATTGCACCGTCATTGGTGACAGAGGATATATCAGCGCAGAAGTGCAACTGGATCTTTTTGAAACGGAAAACATACGTTTGGAAGTGCCTTGTAGGATAAATCAGAAAGAATGGAAACCGACATTCCTTCCCTTTGCCAAAGCAAGAAAAAGGATAGAGACTTTATTCTCGCAACTGTGTGACCAGTTCATGATCATACGCGATTATGCAAAAGATACACAAGGGTTGTTCACCCGAATCATTGGGAAGATTAGCGCACTGACAATCCTGCAATATATTAACTACAAAAATAGGAAACCGATTGGCAGAGTCAAATATGCGCTAATTTAATTCCGCCAATGGGTTTAAATAAAGTAATTAAATAATCTTGTTTATCTCTTATTCTTCCGAATATGATTTGATATATCTTATGTTTTTTATCTAAAAAAGAAAGTATCAATAGGGGCTAATTAATTTAATATTAATCTTGCTGGAATAAATGTCAATCATTGTTTAGATACGCAAGTATTTAGAATAAAATTGTATCTTTGTATGCGAAAGTCGGAAGTAGTTGGGCTTTGTGTAAAGCGGGTATATTTTCACCTTTGCATGTAGTCGGTTGCTATCTTTGAAAATACATTTATCATGGCAGATACTATTGCACAGTTCGAACACGTTATCTCTATTTGCAGGGATTTATTCGTCAAGAAGCTGAAAGATTATGGCGCTTCATGGCGGATTATGCGTCCGCAGTCGGTCACCGACCAAATCTTTATTAAGGCAAAACGTATAAGAAGTATAGAGACGAAAGGCGAAAGCAAAATAGATGAGGGTGTCCGTTCGGAACTAATCGGAATTGTTAACTATGGTATTATAGGATTAATTCAATTGCATCTCGGATATTCCGATTCGGAGGATATAACTGTTGAGAGGGCTTTGGATCTGTATGACAAATACATGACGGAAACAAAGGAGTTGATGTATGCCAAAAATCATGATTACGACGAGGCTTGGAGAAGTATGCGCATCAGTTCATACACCGATTTGATATTGACAAAGATTTGTCGGACTAAGCAAATAGAGAATAACAACGGTAAAACTCTTGTCTCGGAAGGAGTCGATGCCAACTATATGGATATGATTAACTATTCATTGTTTGGTCTTATAAAAATAGAATATGGCGAACAAGACGATTAAAGATAATAGGAAATCTTCTTTGATTCAATGGCTTGTTTTTCTATCTCGCTTGATCGTAGGCGGAACGTTTGTGTTTTCGGGGTTTGTGAAGGTTATCGATCCCTATGGCACGGTTTATAAGTTTCAGGATTATTTTTCGGCGTTTCATCTCGATTTCCTTTCTTCTTTTGCCATGCTTTTTTCGGTGGCTCTTTCTGTCATCGAGTTTGTGTTAGGAGTACATCTGCTGTTTGGATCTTATCGTAAGTCTACCCCTCGGCTGATCTTTATTTTTCTTTGTGTGATGACTCCTGTCACTCTTTATTTGGCAATAGCCAATCCTATATCCGATTGTGGTTGTTTCGGGGATGCGGTTCATCTAAGTAACTGGGCTACATTTTTCAAAAATGTATTGCTATTGATTATCGTATTGTTTTTAGTTTACCGGAATACCTCTTTGAGAGCTTTGTATAATCAGCAGGTGCAATGGCTCACCGGATTGTATTCGCTGTTGTTTGTCTTCTTTTTTGTTTATATTGGTACGTATTATCAGCCCTATCTCGATTTTCGGCCTTATAAAATAGGCGTAAATATACCGGAAGCATTGGCTGTCGAAGAGCCGGAGCGTGAATTTGTGTTCATTTATGAAAAGAACGGCGAGAGGAAGGAGTTTTTACTCGATAATCTGCCTTCGGAAGAAGAGGGGTGGGTATTTGTAGATAGGTATGAAAAGACAGTTTCGGGACAGGAATCCGTAACACCGATAATCGAGGATTTTACTATCTATCGTGGAGCGACCGATATAACCGAGGATATTATTTATGACGAGAACTATCGTATTCTATTGCTTTCGCCAGATCTTGAAACTGCCGATGATAGTGAGGTCGACCGAATTAACGAGCTTTATGATTATTGTGTCGAGCATGGATATGAGTTTGCTTGCGTTACGGCTTCTACCCCGCAGGGTGTAGAGGCTTGGCAAGAAAATACAGGGGCGGAATATCCGTTCTATTTTATGGATAAAACGGTTATCCGCACTATTGCGAGAGGAAATCCGTGTGTGCTGTTATTGAAGGGGGGGACGATATTACGAAAAACTTCTCCTTCACAATTGCCCGATGAGACATTGTTGGTTCAGCCGCTGGATAAGCTTACATACGGTCAGCCGGAAATTTATCGACCGGAAAGACGGATATGGTTTATCGTTTTGTTATATGCCATGCCGATGCTCTTTTTGTTGTTGACCGAGAAAACCGTGGCGATGATAATCGGACGCGTACGGCAGTGGCGGGATGCCCATCGTCGAAAGAAAAAAGAGAATGAAAATGATATGATAGAAAAAAATAATGTATAGTTTTAACCAATAAAAATTTATTTGTTATGAGAAAAAACATTGTTGCAGGAAACTGGAAAATGAATACTACTCTTCAAGAAGGAGTAGCATTGGCTAAGGAAATAGATGCCGCTTTGGCAGGGGTATCTACTAAGTGCGATGTTATCATCGCTACTCCGTTTACTCATTTAGTGTCGGTGGTCAATGCCGTAGATACCAAACGTATCGGGGTAGGTGCTGAAAATTGTGCCGATAAAACGGAAGGCGCTTATACAGGAGAGGTTTCTGCCAAGATGGTGGCATCGACGGGTGCTCAATATGTTATTCTCGGTCACTCCGAACGTCGTGCATATTATCACGAAACTCCCGAAATCTTAAAAGAAAAAGTTCTTTTGGCTTTGGCTAATGGACTGACTCCTATTTTTTGTATCGGGGAAGTTTTGGAAGAACGTGAAGCCGGAAAACATTTCGATGTCGTGAAAGCTCAGGTGGAAGAATCTTTATTCAACCTTTCTGCTGAGGATTTCGGAAAAATCATTTTGGCTTATGAGCCGGTTTGGGCGATCGGTACAGGAAAGACTGCAACTGCCGACCAAGCTCAAGAAATACATGCTTTTATCCGTAAGACCATTGCCGACAAGTATGGAAAAGAAGTGGCAGAGAATACTTCGATCCTTTATGGTGGAAGCTGTAAGCCGAGCAATGCAGCCGAGTTGTTCGCTAAACCCGATGTAGATGGTGGTCTTATCGGTGGTGCTGCTTTGAAAGCCGATTCATTTATGGGCATTATTACTGCATTCTGATAAAATAGACTTTATAAAGGCTGCAAAAGTAAGAATAAATACTTATTTTTGCAGCCTTACTATTTTGAATGAAAACGTTGGTTATGCGCAAGTCTCTTTTTTTTATTTTGCTGTTGTCCATGATTGGTTTAACGAATGGGGCGCAAGCTCAAATTGCCGTTATGGATACCTCGATCGTTCAATATCTCGAACGACCCGAGACGGGTGGTAAAGTCAAGGTCGTACAACCGGCTCAGTTGGCTAAGCGTGTAAGTCGGGCAGAAGGGGTGATAAAGTACGACGGAAATAAAGGTTATGCCCAGTCTTCGGGATTTCGTATACAAGTATTTTCCGATAATGACTATCGTACGGCTAAAAATAATGCCTTATATAAAGAGGGACTTATTCAACAGGCTTTTCCCGAATTGGAAACATATGTGACTTTTACGTCTCCGTTTTGGCGATTGAGAGTGGGCGATTTTCGTTCGTATGAGGAAGCCGGAAATGCGTTGATACAATTAAAGAAAGAGTTTCCCCAAATGGCACGGGAGATGCGTGTCGTTCGGGACAAAATACATATACAGATACATCAGGGATTTACAGAATAACTTTGAGCGATGGAGGAAGAACAGTCTGTTTTGGCCTCGGAGGAGCAACGCCGCATTTGTAAAGAATTGGCCGAGCACTATCGAGCTATTATTTCTTTGTTGGGCGATGATCCTGACCGTGAGGGATTACGCAAGACTCCCGAACGTACGGCGAAAGCGATGATGCAATTAACGAGAGGATACCGTCAATCGGCGCAGGAAATTATATCATCGGCAGTATTTGAGCATACGGGATCTCGCATTGTAGTAGTACGCGACATTGAGTTTTATTCTTTTTGTGAACATCATTTACTTCCCTTTTTCGGGAAAGTCCATGTCGGGTATATCCCGTCTGGCGGTATTGTCGGTTTGAGTAAAGTGGCTCGTTTGGTCGAAGTGTTTGCCCGGCGTTTTCAGGTGCAGGAGCGTCTTACGGCACAGATTTGTCAAAGCCTTACCGATACGCTTTCTACCGAGGGGGTGATGGTCGTCGTAGAAGCTCGCCACCTTTGTATGCAGATGCGAGGAGTCGAGAAGCAAGGAGCTGTTACGGTTACATACGATAGTAGTGGTAAATTCGAACAGGAAGAGTGGAGACGAGAATTTTATTCGCTTATCGGGAAAAATTCTATCGGATAATAACTTTCTATGATTCAAAAGCTAATTGTTTTGTAGGAGCTTGTCCGATGAAAAAATTAGTAAACCATTTGCATAAACCGAAAAGTAAAACTATCTTTGCACTCGCAATTGCGAAAATAGCTCAGTTGGTAGAGCACAACCTTGCCAAGGTTGGGGTCGCGGGTTCGAGTCCCGTTTTTCGCTCTCGATTTGGATAGCGTTCCAGAAGAATAAATTGAAATTTTGAAAGGCGAAAATAGCTCAGTTGGTAGAGCACAACCTTGCCAAGGTTGGGGTCGCGGGTTCGAGTCCCGTTTTTCGCTCCATCGGTATCTTTCGGTGGTATATGCCCAGGTGGCGGAATTGGTAGACGCGCACGTTTCAGGTGCGTGTGTCGAGAGGCATGCAGGTTCGAGTCCTGTTCTGGGCACTTTCTAATAGATACTGTAATACTGTCCGGGTGGTGGAATTGGTAGACACGCTACTTTGAGGGGGTAGTGGGCGTTGGCTCGTGTGAGTTCGAATCTCATCTCGGACACTATAAGAGGTCGGTTATCTCGTAGATTGCCGGCCTCTTTTGTTTTTTATCCGAGCCCCGTTGAAATTAGTGAGGGTACTGTTCATAAAATAAAGATAAAATCAATATCTTGGTACAGACAAGAGGTGTGAGGGGGATAAGAAAAACTCGGCTCAGTCGATTCATTCCGTTATTTTGTAGTTTCAGAGAGTGATGTGGTTGTAGCTGCTGTTGCGGTTGAGTCATTGGAGAAGGTTGCTACTTTCTCGTCGGCTTTCTTTTCGAACAAATAGATATTTTCCCCTTGCCATCTACCTGAGTTGCGGTGCGAATTTTCTGGTATTTGTTGTAAAAGTCTTGCAGCAGCTTGGGAATCGAGAGTTTGGCGTGTGCGTGTGAATTGTTCTCGTCGGCTTAATTTGTCTACGGTTTGTTGGGCTTCCCGGAATAAAGAAGATTCGAAAGAGATAGCAGTGACGCCCGGAGCAAAAAGCACATGCAGAAAAGAACCGTTGTGCAGAGCGTAGTGGTTGACAGTAATCGAACCTTCGGTTTCGCAAACGGGGCGGTAATTATTCGATATTAGCCGGGGTAGTATCTTTTTTAGATTTTTTTGTTTCTGTCGGGGCATGCAGTACCAGATCGCAGCTTCCCCTGTTTCCGAAAAAGAGATGGTTATAGCGCTGGTTTCGGGTAATCGGGCCGAAGAAAGTATTTCCTGCCATAACGATAGGATAGGGGATGCTCGTCGTAAAATAGGTAAACGAGGTGTAATGGAGTCGATTTGCGATACTTGCTCTATTTCAAGAATTATTTTACTTTCTTCTGCGGGAATATAATCATATATACCGGCCGTTTTATATGCTTTTTCGAGCAGGTAGTTTTGCCGGAGGATATAGCTTCCTATCAGAATTAGGCATAAGGCTATACAAATAATACTTATATTCTTTTGATTCATCTTATATTCTACAAATATAACGAATAAATGAGCGTAAAGCCAAATATAAAAATAATATTCGAGAAATGAATAAGTTTCGAGGAAAAACCGGGAGGAGGCAATCTTGTCGGTATTGTCTGTTGATAACTTCTTTATTTATTCTGTCGAATTAGTCGGTAGAGAAAAAAATTTTCATTACATTTGTTCGTTAAAGATATAAGGGCAAAGTACCGAATAGATTGCTTTGTTCGGACTTGATAGTCAGTGAAAGAGCTATCGAGAGAATGTAGTGAAACAAATAAATAAAAAGATATATTTATGAAATTTATCGTATCCAGCACGTTGTTGCTATCGCATTTGCAAACTATTAGCCGAGTAATTAACTCGAAAAACTCGATGGCTATTCTCGACAACTTTTTATTTCGTCTCGAAGGAACTCGATTGTCTATGACGGCATCGGATCAGGAGACGACTATGACTACGGCTATCGATGTAATGGAAGCCGAGGGAGAGGGTGTTTTTGCTGTCAATGCGAAAATATTGCTCGAACCGTTGAAAGAGTTGCCCGATCAACCATTGACGTTTGAGATCGACGACAATAATTTGGAAATATTCCTCTACTTCCAGAACGGACGCTATAACTTTATCGGGGTGAATGGTGACGAGTATCCTACCAAAATGCCGATGGATTCTTCTGCGGTATCGTTTTCTGTCGAAGCTCAACAATTACTTAACGGTATAGGTTGCACGTTGTTCGCTACTGCCGAGGACGAACTTCGGCCGATTATGAATGGTATATTCATGGATATTTTTGAAGATAGCGTTTCTTTCGTCGCTTCCGATACACACAAACTGGTTCGGTTCAAAAATCAGGGCATTGCCCCCGGTGTACGGGCATCGTTTATACTACCGAAAAAACCGGCCAATTTGTTGAAGGCTATACTCCCGAAAGAGAGTGGAAAGGTAGAGTTGGCTTTTGATTCGAAAAATGCATGTTTCAAACTTTCGGATTTTGTTTTGAATTGCCGGCTTATCGAGGGTAATTATCCCAATTACAACTCGGTTATTCCGACGAATAATCCCAATCGTTTAATTATCGACCGCGCTTTGTTTGTCAACGTCTTGCGTCGTGTATCCGTATTTGCCGATGCTGCTTTGGGATTGGCTAAATTACAACTGAAAAACGGGGAGTTGGTCGTATCTACCGAGAATAAGGACTACTCGATTTCGGCAGAGGAAAAAGTGGCATGCAATTATACCGGCGACGATTTGACTATTGGATTTAAAGCTTCGTTTTTGATAGAAATCTTGAATAATATATCGGCAACCGAGGTACTCGTAGAACTTTCGGATCCGACTCGCGCTGGGGTGATCCTGCCGCTGGAAAATAAAGAAAATGAAGATTTGTTGATGCTGTTAATGCCGATGATGCTCAGCGATTTTTAATAAATTCTAAGCGATTGAATAACAGAAGATGAATTTGAACTTAAAGAATCCGCTTGTCTTTTTCGACTTGGAAACGACCGGAACGAATATAACGACCGACCGAATTATAGAGTTGGCTTATGTAAAGGTGTTTCCGAACGGAAAAACAGAAGAAAAAGATATTTATATCAATCCGGGAATGCCCATTCCTCCGGCTTCGACGGCCGTTCACCATATTACGGACGAAATGGTGGCCGATAAGCCGTTGTTCAAAGATGTGGCGCGGAATATTGCGAAGGTGTTCGAGGGAGCCGATATTGCCGGATTTAACTCCAATCGTTTTGATGTTCCTCTACTTATAGAAGAGTTGTTGAGAGCCGGGGTCAATCTCGATATATCGAAAAGGAAGTTTGTCGATGTACAAACTATCTATCATATCATGGAGCCTCGCACGTTAAAAGCCGCTTACAAATTCTATTGTGGAGCGCCGTTGGTCGATGCCCATTCGGCTTTGGCCGATACGCGGGCGACTTATGAGGTGTTTAAGGCTCAGCTCGACCGTTATACGGAGGAGATGAAAGAAGAGTATGAAGGAAAGTATCTCACGAACGATATAGACTCGTGGGTATCGTTTTCGACTCAAAATAGAAATGTAGATTTCGCAGGGCGTATTATTCTTAATGAGTACGATGTGGCTGTATTTAATTTTGGGAAATACAAAGGGCGTTCCGTCGAGGAAGTTTTCCAATTAGAACCGAGTTATTACAGTTGGATGATGCAGGGCGATTTCCCGTTGAATACGAAAAACGTCATAACTGAAATATATACTCGCGCACGCCGGCGTTTCTAAATTGCGTAAAAAATAGAGCTTCAACGATGTTGAAAGGAAAACATATCATATTGGGTATTACGGGTAGTATAGCCGCGTATAAAGCAGCCTATTTACTGCGTCTGCTGATAAAGCGGGGAGCCGAAGTACAAGTGGTAATGACTCCCTCGGGGAAAGAATTCATTACGCCGGTTACCTTGTCTTCGCTGAGCGGCAAGCCTGTGGTTAGTGAGTTTTTTACGGCCAATACCGGCGAATGGCATAGCCACGTCGATTTGGGGCTTTGGGCAGATGCTTTGCTCATTGCACCGGCCACGGCTGCGACAATCGGTAAGATGGCCAACGGGATAGCCGATAATATGCTTGTTACGACTTATCTGTCTTGTAAAGCTCCCGTTTTTGTGGCTCCGGCTATGGATTTGGATATGTATGCCCATGCTTCGACACAACGTAATTTGGATATGTTGAGGTCATATGGAAATCATATCATAGAACCGGCTACCGGTGAGTTAGCCAGTCATCTTACCGGCAAAGGACGTATGGAAGAACCCGAGAAGATAGTCGAAATACTCGATCGTTTTTTTGAAACTTCTAAGCCGCTTTCCGGGAAAAAAGTCTTGATTACAGCGGGACCTACTTACGAGAAAATCGATCCGGTGCGTTTTATCGGTAACTACTCGTCCGGGAAAATGGGATTTGCCCTTGCCGAAGCCTGTGCCGAGGCAGGAGCCGAAGTTATGTTGGTCGCTGGCCCGGTGAGTCTGAAAACGAATCATTCATCGATCGACCGTATCGATGTCGAGTCTGCCGAAGAAATGTATCGGGCTGTGCTATCCGAGTACGACCGGTCGGATATAGCGATCATGTGTGCGGCCGTCGCCGATTATGCTCCTGAAACGGTAAGCGATGTGAAATTGAAACGAACAGGGGAAGACCGGATTCTTCGGCTTCGACCGAATCCCGATATAGCGGCAGAGTTGGGACGAAGAAAAAGACCCGGACAGTGTTTGGTGGGTTTTGCTCTCGAAACCAATGACGAGGAAATGAATGCCCGTTTGAAGATGGAGAAAAAGAATCTCGATTTTATCGTTTTGAATTCGTTGCGGGATGCGGGTGCGGGATTCCAATGTGATACGAATAAAGTAACTGTTATCGGCAAGCAGGGAGAACCGGTGGAGATTCCGTGTAAGCCCAAGATCGAGGTCGCTGCTGATATTGTGGATATTATCGGCCGTTATGTGTCGGAGGATCGTTGAATCGTTAAACGGTAGAAACTTTTCCATTTGAGTGTCTTGAATAAGAGAGATGATATGAAAAGAAATGTCTTGTATTTTTTACTTCTCCTCCTTCCTTTCCTGTCAGCTGCACAGGAGTTGAATTGTCGTGTAGAGGTGAATAGTGACCAGATACAGGGCACGAATAAAGAGGTGTTTACGACTTTAAAGGAAGCTATAACCGAGTATATTAACGATAGAAAATGGTCTACGGCTCAAATTTCGCCGGTCGAACGGATAGATTGCTCCATGCTTTTTACCGTTAAGGAATATACCGATAATCGGTTTGTCTGCGAGTTGCAAGTGCAATCGCGGCGTCCGGTATATAACAGTTCCTATACGACGACACTCATCAATTTCAAAGATACCAAAGTAGAGTTCAATTATCAGCAATACGAACCGCTTGTATTTTCCGAGACAAGTATAGAGAGTAATCTCACGGCTGTTATCAATTTTTATGTTTACATGATTCTCGGAGTCGATTTCGACAGTTTCTCGCCTATGGGGGGAACTCCATTCTACGAATTGGCGCATCAAGTGGTGAATCTTGGACAATCTTCTATGGAAGCCGGGTGGAAGGCTTTTGAAGATACCCGTAATCGCCATGCTTTATTATCGGCGTTTATCGAGCAGGGCACTGCCGGATTTCGACAGTTATGGTATGACTATCATCGAGGCGGTTTGGACGAAATGGCTTTGAGTGTAGATAAAGGACGGGCAAAAATAACCGATGCTATACAGCAATTACAGAAAGTATACGAAGCTGCACCGATGTCGGTACTCATTCCTTTATTTAAAGATGCGAAACTCGATGAATTGGTAAATGTGTATTCAAAAGCTCCGGTTTCGGAAAAAGAATCGGTATATGAAACGTTGAGTGGTATCTATCCTACTGAGAATACGATACTCGAGAAAATACGTCAGACAGAAAGATAAAGTGTAGTTACTATGATCAAGAAATTGAGTATTCGCAATTATACGCTTATCGATGAACTCAATATTGAATTTAACTCGGGTTTTTCGGTGATAACAGGTGAAACGGGGGCCGGTAAATCTATCATATTAGGTGCATTGTCGTTGATATTGGGGCAGCGTGCTGATTTGAAATCATTGAAACGTACCGATGAAAAGTCGGTAATAGAAGGTCTTTTCGATATATCGTCGTATCATCTGCAATCTTTTTTTGAAGAGAACGAACTGGACTATGATGCTAAGGAGTGTATTTTGAGAAGAGAGATTCTTCCGTCGGGCAAGTCGAGGGCTTTTATCAATGATACGCCGGTTTCTGTGACTCAGTTGAAATCATTAGGAGAACAGCTTATCGATATACATTCTCAGCATCAGAATCTTTTGTTGGCCGATTCTCATTTTCAGTTACGTGTCGTCGATACGATGGCCGGAAATTTTAGTTTATTGTCCGATTATCAACGGGAGTATCGTTCGTGGCATGAATTATTGAGAGAATATGCTCGATTACAAGATGAAAATCGATTGGGTAGGGAAGAAGAAGATTACTTGCGGTATCAGTTGTTCCAGTTAGAGGCGGCACAATTGAAAGAAGGAGAGCAAGAAGAATTGGAGGTAGAGCAGCAAACGTTGCAACATGCCGAGGAAATAAAGGGCGAGTTGGCGGTTATTCAGGGATATTTGCATGAAGAAGAGACTGGTGTTGTTCCTCTCCTGAATGCAGCATTGTCCAAAATGAAATCTCTCTCCCGGTTATACCCCGAAATCGATGAGTTGGTGGGACGGATTGAATCGGATTATATCGATTTGAAAGATATTGCTTCGTCGGTCGATCATTCCCAAGATAGCCTGAGTGTAGATCCCGACCGATTGTCTTGGGTTGAAAATCGTCTGGATATTTACTACTCTTTGCAGCAGAAGCATAGGGTGAGTACGGCCGTTGAATTGTTGGCTCTGAGAGATTCTTTTGCCGATAAGTTGACCCGTATTGAAAATTTCGATGAGGAACTGTCGGAGCTAAGGAGAAAAATCGAGGTGCGGGAGCGAAGGGTGAGTGAGCTTGTTGGCAAACTTTCGGCAGAACGGAGAAAAGCTGCCGATCAAATATCCCGAACGTTAACTGAAAGGGTGAAACCTTTGGGGATGCCGAATCTGCGGTTCGAAATAGAAATTTCTCCTCGTCAGCAATATGACGAAAATGGAGGTGATATTATTCGTTTTTTGTTTTCTGCCAATAAAAATCAACCGTTACAATCGGTATCCGAGGTCGCTTCTGGTGGAGAAATATCGAGATTGATGCTTTCGTTAAAAGCTCTCATTGCTCATGCTATGGCATTACCCTCGATTGTTTTTGATGAGGTCGATACGGGTGTGTCGGGAGAGATTGCCGATAAGATGGCCGGAATTATGAGAGAGATGGCCGAGTGCATGCAGGTGATCAGTATCACTCATCTGCCGCAGGTCGCTTCTCTGGGACAAACGCATTATCGGGTTTATAAAAGTGATACGGAAACATCGACAGCCACTCATTTGATTAAGTTATCGGAAAAAGAGAGGATCGAGGAAATCGCTCGTATGCTGAGTGGTTCCTCTTTGACAGCTGCGGCTTTGGATAATGCTTGTGAATTATTGAAACGTAATGACTTGAAAGATGGAAAAAAATGAAATGATTTTTGGCATCCGAGCTGTAATAGAAGCAGTGGAAGCCGGAAAGGAAATAGATAAGATTCTGATAAAGAAAGACCTTCAAGGCGATTTGGCGAAAGAACTTTTCGATTTGATAAAAGGTCGTGGATTTTTCGTTCAGCGTGTACTGGTCGAACGATTGAACCGGATTACCCGCAAAAATCATCAAGGAGTGATCGCTTTTATCTCGGCGGTGTCGTATCAGCGGTTGGGAGATATAATCCCTTCTTTGTTCGAGGAGGGGAAGGTTCCATTCATTGTTCTTCTCGATGGAATTACCGATGTACGTAATTTTGGAGCGATTGCTCGAACGTGTGAATGTACAGGCGTAGATGCCATTGTGTTACCCGAACGGGGAAGTGTCAGTGTGAATGCCGATGCGGTAAAAACTTCGGCGGGAGCTTTGTTGCATATCCCTGTTTGTCGGGAGCGCTCGATACATAGTGCTATTCGTTATTTGAAAGATAGCGGGATTAAAGTGGTCGCCGCTTCTGAGAAGGCTGTTATGAATTACACACGGGTGGATTATACGGTCCCCGTAGCAGTGGTTATGGGCGCTGAGGATACAGGGGTCGATGCCGATAATTTACGTTTGTGCGACGAGATGGTTGCTATCCCTCAGGTTGGGAACATCGGTTCGCTCAATGTTTCTGTGGCAGCAGGCGTCATGATGTATGAAGTGGTTAGACAAAGATTTAGCGGCGATTCAGTTTTTTGATTTATAGAGAAGAAGGAATAAAGTTTTACAAATAATAAACTTCATTCCTTCTTCTCTATAAGTCTAAAACATCGTATTTTACTTTTTATTCTTAACGGTTTTTAATCTGTAATGCTCTGGTTTAGCAGGGGTATTCATTTGGTCGTCAAGAATAACGACCGTTGTATCGCTTTCTACCCACAAATTGACGGTTTGATTCGATCCGCTGTCGGGGACTAGCTTGTAAACTTTGGCTGCTTTATCTTTTTTAGTCCCTTTATGTGATAGCTTTTTCCCTTTACTGTTTATTTTTTTCCCGCTTTTCCCATCGGCTGTTATATAGGTTGTTGTCATTTGGTATACGCCATTGACACTGTCTATCTTTTGGGTAATGATTACCAAGTAGTCCATACTGTCTTTTTTCCCAGAAGCTGTCGGTACTGTACCTTCATAAGCGAATACATCTACCAGTCCGGTCGAATCGGTTCCTACGATTTCTACGGCTTCGCCTTCGCCGGTCATCTGATTTTGTTTATTGTTTGACTGGCAAGCGATAAGAGCTGCCACGGCGAATAATGTAAAAACAAATTTTTTCATATCGTTATATATTGGTTTTTCCCTATAACATGTCGAAGCAATAAAAAGTTTACCCGAGTTGATAAAATCGCCTCAAAATTGTTTGAATAGATTCTGCGTGCCAACGGGCTATTTTTTCTCGTCCGCATTCCGATAGAAGTATTTTGCAATCTGCGTAGTTATCCATAAAAAGGTTTTCGGTGAGAAGTGCGGGGCAAACAGATTCTCTTAATATACCGAAATTCTCTTCTTTACAACCTCGAAAACGAAGTTCGGGAAAATGATTTTTCCAAAGGTCTTGAAATATTTCGGCGTATGATTTGCTTTTGTGACTACCTGAATAGGTAAACATTTCTCCACCGCTTCCTCCACCAGCATTCGCATGGATAGAGATAAGTAAACAATCACTTTGTTTGGCGATCGTATTGGCCCGTTTGCAGCGTTCCGATAAAGAAATATCTTCTTTTTCGGGTACTAGTCGGACACAAGAGATACCGGCCTTTTTCAATAGAATTTCTATTCGGGATACGATGTCGCGGTTAAACTCCCATTCGAATAGTTGACTACCGTCGGGCCATATAGGAGACCTCTTTCCCGGTGTATCGTATCCGTGCCCGTTGTCTAAAAGAATTTTTACCATAGTTCGATTTTATTTGGGTGGACAAATTTAGGGGGCTAGATGTTTATATTTATGGCATAATGATATACAGTAACAATAATTAGGTATGGCAAAGTACTTATTTCACCTAAAAAGGGGATTGTATAACTCTTGGGAATGCTGTTCCTTTGTCATGTCGAAACAATGATATTTCGCTATATTTGTAGAATATAGGATGCGGTTCGGCAGAGTCAAATCGGAAATGAGGTTTCCGTTTGCCTTTGCGCTCACCTTTGGTTATATTTGTATTTCAATGATACAAAAAAGTAAAAGAAAAAAATATGTATAAACTCGGAGCATATAATCAGAATAACCGAATGAGCGATTTGGTTTGTGACAATTACCCTGTGTTGTTAGTCATGAGCCGTTTCGGCATCGCGTTGGGTTTCGGCGATAAAAGTATCGGGGAGGTTTGTCGGGAAAATGGTGTACATACCGAAACATTTTTGGCCGTAGTTAATTTATTGTTAGACGAGGGTGATGTTGATGACTATAAAAATGTTATATCTGCCGGGGCTTTATTGGAGTATTTACATAATTCTCACGACTATTTTCTGAATTTCAGATTACCGGCTATTCGTTGTAATCTACTGAATGCGATAGATGGAGGAGAGAAAGATATTTCTATTGCAATTCTTCGGTTTTTCGACGAGTATGTAGCCGAGGTTCAGAAACACATGCGGTATGAAGAGAGTACTGTTTTTCCTTATGTAAACTCTTTATTGGCAGGTGTAAAGCCCGATATGTACAATATTGCGATATTTCGAAAACGACACGATCAAGTTGAAGCGAAATTGACCGAACTGAAAAATATATTGATAAAATATTATCCGGCATCGAGTAGTAATGAGCTGAATAGCGTGTTGTTCGATATATTTACATGCGAACAAGATTTAGCTTCGCATAATTATATAGAGGATTATCTTTTTATTCCGGTCATTCAAACGCTGGAATATAATATAGAAAGAAAAAAATGAAGCCTGTATTAAAAGTCGTCATAGCAGAACCTTCATTGATTATCCGTAAGGGATTATTGACTGTGTTGAAAAAACTGTCGACTCTCAATATCGAAGCGGCCGAAGTTGCCGATATGCAGCAGCTCCCAGCATTATTGTCGTGGCGTAGGCCAGATATATTGATTATAGATCCGGGATTGGCAGGTATATCGTCTATTATACAATTTAAGAAGAGCCTTGAAGGTCTCTCATTGAAATGCATTGCTTTACAGCATTCTTTGGCAGATGCTTCGGTTTTAAAAATGTATGATGGAGTCATCTCGGTGTACGATTCGGCAGAGCAGATTAAGGAAACGTTTGAATCGATGGTGCAGACTTCTTCTGAAAAAGAAGAACGACAAGAACCGCTCACCGAGAGAGAAAAAGAGATTATTATAGGCGTTGTGAAAGGAATGACCAATAAGCAGATCGCTGAAAAATTGTGTTTGTCTGCCCATACAGTCATAACCCATAGGAGAAACATCGCAGGGAAATTGCAAATACATAGTCCGGCTGGATTGACGATCTATGCCATAGTGAATAAATTTGTGGATATCAATGATATAAAAGATTCTATTTATAGCCGTGAGGAGTGATTACTTCGTTATATAAGTTATTTGATGTTGTTTTTGGGAAAATCCACCTAACCAATAGGCGGATTTTTTCATGGTGATAAATGGTAGGAAGTTGGTATGATGTAAATTTGTTTCGACTATCTTTGCATTATAAAAAAGAAAGAATGATTAAAGCCCTGTTTTTCGATATTGACGGTACGCTTGTGAGTTTTCATACTCATCGTATTCCTCGTTCTACGGTAGAATCGTTGGAGAAAGCTAAAAAGAAAGGATTGAAAATCTTTATCTCTACGGGACGACCTTTGACTTATATCAATAATCTCGATGATATCAAAAGCCTTATTGATGGATATATTACTACGAATGGTGCTTATATATTGGTCGGAGATAAGGTAATCGCTTGCCATACAATTCCCAAAGAAGATGTTTGTGCAATGATGAAATTTTCCGATGAGCGGAAATTCCCGTGTATATTGGTGGGAGAATCGGCAGCTCTGGTCTATAACACGACTCGGGAAATCGAAGAATTTTTCCATCGGTTTCTCGATTTGAACGATATCTCCGGTAATATCTCTTTGAGTGCTCTTTTGCAACAACGCATTATACAGATGACACCGATTATTACAGCCGAGGAAGAGGCAGAGATTATGCCTTGTTTATCTTCTTGTGAGTCCAGTCGGTGGTATCCTGCTTTTGCCGATGTAACCGCTAAGGGAGTAGATAAAGGAGAGGGGGTGAAATCGGTTGCAAAATATTGTGGTTTTTCCATAATCGAAGTAATGGCGTTTGGCGATGGAGGAAACGATACCAATATGTTGAAAGTCGCGGGTATTGGTGTCGCTATGGGTAATGCCGGAGATTCGCTAAAAAAGGTAGCCGATTATGTGACAACTACTGTCGATGACGATGGTATAAAACGAGCTTTGGAGTATTTTCATGTAATATAAAAACCGCCCGATAATATAAAATCGGGCGGTTTTCTATATATGATCGGTTGTTTTTACGGTATTACCACACTAAACTCAGCGATAGAGGTCTTTTGGTTTCCGTTTATCTCTTCGATGGGTTCTAATTTCAAGTATCTTGTTTCCAAGACTTTCCCGAATGTGACGAATTGAGGAATAGGATTGTTCTTTATGTTGCTGAATTCACCGTTAAGTATAATGCCTTTCCATTCTTTTCCGTCGTTACTTTGATACAAATTATAGTGGAAAATAGTCCCATCGGTATTCCCTTCTTGTACCGGTGTGTAACAGAACCCTTTTATGCTTCGTATTTTTCCGAGATCGATGAGGATAGGAGAAAGACCGTCGCTGTAAATAGCAGTCTCGATTTTTTTGTCAATAGCTTCTACTGCTTCTTTATCTCCGATAAGACACTCTTGGGGAGTGAAAACCGAATTTTGTGCTTCTTCTGATTTTTCTATAATAGGGTTTGCATAGAATATTCCGGTTCGTAATATGGAGAAATCGGCTCTTGTCCGATTAATAGTCACTCTTAATTTGTTGGCGATAACATCGTCGAATCTCACCAGTCGTTTATATCCTATTGTTGTGCCTTCGGAGATTTTTTCCCATACTCCGTTTATCGAAGCCTCTACGGTAAATGCTTCAATTCGTTGCCCGTTCTGTATATCCTCTTGCAGTAAGAGTGTATTCACGGGAGTCGTAGCCGTTATATTTATCTCGAAGGAATCGCCCTCTTTCCCGGTAATTTTTTCGTGAGAAGTTTTTCCATAATCGGTTGCAAATGTATGGCTTATATATTGAGCCAGTTCTTGAAGCCGTTTGGTGTCGTTTTCATGAATCAACCCCCTTGTGTCGGGAGGAATATTGAGCAGTAAAACAGAATTGTATCCTACCGATTTGAAATAGATGTCCACCAATGTAGAAAGCGATTTTACCTTATCGTCTTCTTCCCGATGATAGAACCAGCCCGGACGAATCGATACATCGACTTCCGACGGGTACCAAAATAATTCGGTCGCTTGTTCTAAAAGGGCTCGACTGCCGAGGTCTTTGGATAAATGGGATATACCTATTGCATTACAAACGCTGTCTGAACGGGAGTAACTACTCGGAATGAGGGCTGTTGCGCTCCATTCGGTTTCCCGCCCATATCCTTTTTCGTTTCCTACCCATCTCACGTCATCGCCCATAATGGCTGTGACAGCTTGGGGTTGCAATTCTCGTATGGTTTTAAGGATCGAGTCCCAGTCATATTCTTGTTTTTTACCATTAGGACCTTCACCGCAAGCCCCGTCGAACCAAACTTCGTGTATTTCGCCGTAGTTTGAGAGTAACTCGGTAAGTTGTTCGATGAAAAATTTATTGTATTCGGGCGAGTTTCCGTAGCAAGATGCATTTCTGTCCCACGGAGATAGGTAAACACCGAATTTGATACCATATTTGTCGCAAGCCTCTTTCATCTCTTTGACTACATCGCCTTTTCCTTCTTTCCAGGGTGATGAAGCGACCGAGTGACTGGTTGTAGCAGTGGGCCATAAACAAAAACCGTCATGATGTTTGGCTGTGAGAATCGCCATTTTAAATCCGGCATCTTTCAGCGTTTTTACCCATTGTTCGGCATCTAACTGAGTGGGGTTAAAAAGTTTGGGATCTTCCTTCCCGTCTCCCCATTCCCGATTGGTAAAGGTGTTTATACCGAAGTGTAGAAATGCGGTCAGTTCCAATTGCTGCCATGCTAGTTGTTGAGGTGTAGGAGTCAGGTGTGCTGCCATTTCGACTTTTTGTTCGATTGTCGAGCCTTCGGGAAAAACGAGATGTTTTTCGTAATATTGTTTTTTGTTCGACTGACAACCTGCGAATAGAACACAAATAGTGAGAAAAACACATGTATTTTTCATTGGGTATAAATAATTAGTTTCCGTACAAAGATAATGATTCTATACAAAAAATAAAATACCTGTAAAATGTATGCTTTTTAAAGTCAAAAGATAATGAGCGTTTAGTAGGTGCATATCGAATATCGGATTTCATTCGCTTATTCCATAGTAGTTTCCATTTCCTCGTTCCGTATTTTACCTTGTATTCTTATGAGTTTGGAAAAATATGCCTGGAATTTCGGGAGATAAGTGTGTCATATATGTGATTAGCGTAAAGTCTTCCTATGGGGAGAAATATTTCTTTCCCGATAAGTTTTATTTTTTTCTTGGAAAACATTTCGATTTTTTCGATAGGTACGATATATGAACGGTGAATGCGGAGAAAATTTTCTTCGGGCAAAATTTCTTGAATCGTTTTCATGTTCGTTCGGGACAGTATGTATCCCCCGTTTTCCCGGAAAATTTTAGTATAGTTTTCCATCGCTTCGATATATAGAATGTCATTAATGGGAATTGTTACGTTGGCATATTCTTGTTTGATAACGATATTCTCGGGGACTTTTTCTGTTTCTATTCTGCGAATGGCTTTCTCGACAGCTTTTTTAAATCTTTCGTAAGCAAACGGTTTGTGTAGGAAATCTACGGCATCGAGGTCGAATCCGTTGAGTGCGTATTGAGCGTGTGCAGTGGTGAATATAAAGCAACACTCTCTGGGTAGAGCGTGAGCGATATCCAGTCCGTTGATACTATTCATTTCTATGTCGAGGAAAACCAAATCGGGTTTGTGTCGTTTGATCTCTTCCAACCCAATACGAGGTTCGCTGAATGTCGAAAGATCCAAATTTCCAAACCGTTCACAAAATTGAGTGATGACAAGTAAAGCTAGAGGTTCGTCGTCAATAGCTATACAAGAAAATTTTTTCATTGTAGTCGAATAGTTAGTCTGATTTTATATTGTCGGTTTTCTTGGACAGTCGTTAAATTAAAACGACCCGGATAGAGCAATTCTAATCGCTTGCGGCAATTTTCGATGCCGATAGCAGGGGTCTTTTCCTTTTTTTCTTTCATGACCGTATTTTCTGTTTCGAAAAGGAGTTGTCCGTTTTTCACTATAATTCTGATGAGTACAGTGCAATCTATATCGGAAGATGTACCGTATTTAAAAGCGTTTTCCACGAATGTAATAAGGATCATAGGGGGAATTGGAGCTTGGTCATCGTCGGTTTGTGTTTCGAAAGATATGTAGGTATGTTTATTTAGTCTGAGAGCTTGTAAATCGACATATTGGCGAATATAATCTATCTCGTTACAAACGGGAATGGTTTCTGATGTAGTTTGTGCATACATATATTTGAGAATGTTGGAGAATTGAATGAATGCCGATTCTGTTTTATCGGATTTGGTCAATACCAAACCATATAATGCATTGAGTGTATTGAATAGAAAGTGAGGATTGATTTGTGCCTTGTAAAGAGCCAATTCCGCTTTATTCTTTTCTGCTTCGATTTCTTGTTTGGATAGAATTTGGCGAAATAGTTCGAATGTCAGTTCTATGGCGAGACTGAATCCGGTGACGATGAGAAAGAAAAACCATACGGTTTGTGTTCGCATGTGCTGTCGTATACCCAAGTCCAGAGAAGAAGTGGAAAACTTGTCTTTTGGAATAGGTATCTGGCTGAGTCCCCATGTGATTATCAATAGAGCCGCTATAAGAAAAAAAACTTGTCCGAATTTATGTCTTAAAAAAAGTGAGGGTATGTTGGCTTTGCGGTAAGTAAAATAAAGGGCATATAAGTAAACGATCAATGTTAACATGAAATAGGTGTGGTGTATAATCCATTTTTCCACAGGAACTAACATGATGATCAGTGGTAGTATAACCAAACAAAAAAGTATGTCTATGTATGTACTGATACGAGTCTGCCTCATATTTTTATCTATGTGTCGGTTTATATTGAAGGGAGAGTAGTAGTCGAAAAATTTCTTTTATGACAAAGGTAGAGCTTTCTTGTGAATTTGTCAATTGTCATCATTTGCTGTTCGGCATCACTTTTTAGTCGTTTATCAATACATGTTTATCTGGTAGCAATATAATTTATAAATTTGAGAATTACTTTTCGGGGTAATGAAGATTAATCGCAAATCAAATAATCATCATCACATAAAACAGTAAAAATGAAACAATTTATTATTGCTATGGCTGTATTGTCTATGCTCTCGGCATGTAAAGAATCCCAGCGAAGAGAAGGCACAGCAATGTACAAAACAATTACCGTAGAACCGACAAATAGGACTTTAAAGTCGGGATATACGGCGACATTGCGTGGACGCCAATTTGTAGAAGTACGTCCGCAAGTAAGCGGAATTATTACCGAAATAAAGATAAACGAAGGTGATGCCGTTCATAAGGGACAAACACTTTTTATCATAGATCAAGTGCCTTATAAAGCGGCTCTTGAAACTGCTGTGGCTAATGTGAAAAGTGCCGAAGCCAAGTTGGCTACGGCTCGACTTTCTGCTGAAAGCAAGGCCGAACTTTTTAAAGAACAGGTCGTTTCTGAATTTGATCTTCAAACGGCAAAAAATGAATTAGCCGAAGCAGAAGCGGCTTTGGCCCAAGCGAAAGCACAAGAAACAAATGCTCGTAACGATCTTTCATATACAGAGGTTAAAAGTCCGGTAGACGGTGTTGCTAGTATGATTCCTTATCGGGTGGGGGCTTTGGTGAGTAGTACTATTTCCGAACCTTTGGTATCGGTGTCTGACGATCAAGAAGTGTATGCTTATTTTTCCATGTCGGAGAATCAAATTCTCGACTTGCTTCAACAATATGGTTCTCTGCAAAAGGCGATGTCGCAAATGCCTGACGTAGAACTTACATTGAGCAATGGTAAGGCTTATGTACAACAGGGTAAGATTGATGCCATTAGTGGAACCGTCGATGAAAGTACCGGAGCAATCAGTTTGCGAGCCTCTTTCTCGAATCCCGACGGATTGTTACGTAACGGTGGAAGCGGGACGGTTCTTATTCCTACGGTAAGAAAAAATTGTATCGTTATTCCTCAGACGGCCACTTATGAGTTACAAAATCGGGTATTCGTTTACAAAGTTGTTGAAGGAATGGCGAAATCTGCTCCGGTCGAGGTATTTAAATTGAATAACGGTACAGAGTATATCGTAGAATCGGGTCTTAATTCGGGAGATGTCGTTATTGCCGAAGGAGCCGGATTAGTACGAGAGGGAACGATAATAGAAAGTCAGACGACCCAAGAATAACGTGTTGCCATGAAAATAAAAGTATTTATAGATCGCCTCATATTGGCGGGCGTTATATCCGTCGTGATACTCATTATTGGATTGATAGGTCTTTCCCAGTTGCCCATAGAACAATTCCCGGAGATAGCTCCTCCTACGGTTAGTGTTTCGGCCAGTTACACAGGGGCTAATGCCGAAACTGTGCAAAAGAGTGTGGTCGTACCTTTGGAAGAAGCTCTCAATGGAGTGGAGAATATGATGTACATGGTTTCATCATCTACGAATACTGGCTCTGCGAGAATTACAATCTATTTTCGTCAGGGTACAGATCCCGATATGGCGATGGTCAATGTACAAAATCGTATAGCTAGTGCTCAGGGGCTTTTGCCAGCCGAGGTTACGCGGAGTGGAATTACGGTTCGTAAACGACAGACGAGCAATATTAAAGCATTGGCTCTTTATAGTCCAGATAATTCATTCGATGAAAGTTTCTTGAACAACTATTTGAAAATAAATATTGAACCCCGTCTTTCTCGTATAGCTGGCGTCGGCGAGGTGAATGTGATGGGAGCCGATTATTCGTTGCGTATTTGGCTCGATCCGGGTAAGATGGCGAAATACGGGTTGGTCCCGACAGATATAACGACGGTTCTCGATGAACAAAATTTGGAGGCTCCTACCGGGACTTTGGGTGCGGAGTCGGAAAATACGTTTCAATATGTATTGAAATACCGGGGGCGTTATGAAGACGAGAAAGATTATGAAAATTTGGTAATCAAGTCTCTTGCCAGTGGAGAAGTGTTAAGATTGAAAGATGTTGCTCGGATAGAGCTGGGTTCCCGTACTTACACTTATATTGGAGAGGTGAATGGACATCCTGGCTCTAACTGCATGATTGCGCAAACTTCCGGTTCGAATGCGAATGAGATTATCGAGGAGGTAGATAAAGTCGTAGCCGAAATTTCAAAATCTTTGCCTAAGGGTATGGAGTTGGTAGATTTGATGAGTTCCAAAGACTTTCTCGATGCTTCTATCAAGAACGTGATAAAAACATTGGTCGAAGCTATCCTTTTGGTGATATTTGTTGTGTATGTATTTTTGCAAAGTATGCGTTCGACGCTCATACCTTCTATTTCTATCATTGTCTCTCTGATAGGTACGTTTGCTTTCCTTTATGCGGCCGGTTTTAGTCTGAACATGTTGACTCTGTTCGCACTGGTGTTAGTAATTGGGACGGTGGTCGACGATGCGATAGTTGTGGTCGAGGCTGTACAGGCTAAATTCGATGAGGGATATAAATCTTCCTATTTGGCAACCGTCGATGCAATGGGAGGTATAACGTCGGCATTGATTACGACCACTTTTGTTTTCATGGCAGTGTTTATACCTGTTTGTTTCATTGGCGGTACGACCGGAACGTTTTATACGCAGTTCGGTCTCACTATGGCAGTAGCGGTAGCGATTTCGATGGTCAATGCGTTGACTTTAAGTCCGGCATTGTGTGCTTTGATTATGACCCCTCACGTGATTGGAAAAGGAGGTAAAATGAGTTTTTCTTCTCGTTTCCATATGGCATTTGATACGGCATTTCATCGTATCGTGATGAAATATAAAACAGGAGTGTTTTTTATGTTTAAACATAAATGGTTGGCTGGTGTATTGTTGGTAATTGCTGGCGCCGGATTGTTTATTTTGATGAAAACGACGAAAACCGGACTTGTGCCGCAGGAGGATATGGGAACTATTTTTGTAGATGTACGTACTTCTCCCGGAACGAATTTGGAGCAAACTAAGATTGTAATGGACGAAATCGACAGGCGTATCAAGGATATTCCTCAGGTTCGTATATTCTCTAAGGTGACAGGTAATGGTATGATTAGCGGTCAAGGGGCATCGAACGGTATGTTTATCATTCGTTTGAAACCCTGGGACGAACGGACGGGCGATGAAGATGAAATAAATGCCGTTATCAATGAAATATATAAACGTACAGACGATATATCTTCGGCACAGATTATGGCTTTTGCACAACCGATGATTCCCGGCTATGGCGTAAGCAGTGGATTTGAAATTTATGTGCAGGATCAAAAGGGTGGTACGATTGAGGATTTGTTGAAATATACGCGTCAGATGATCGACGCTTTGAATGCCAGACCCGAAATCGCACGTGCCACGACTTCGTTCGATACTAAGTTCCCTCAATATTTGGTCGAGGTAGATGCTGCCCGCTGTAAACGTAACGGAGTATCGCCGTCGGAAGTGCTGAATGTATTGTCGGGATATATAGGAGGAAACTATGCATCGAATATGAACCGTTTCTCGAAATTATATCGAGTGATGGTGCAGGCTTCACCGGAATTTCGGTTAGATACGGAAGCATTAAATAATATGTTTGTCCGTAATTCAGATGGTGAAATGTCCCCGGTTAGTCAATATTTGACACTGACTCGTGTGTATGGGGCTGAAACGCTGTCTCGTTTTAATCTTTTTTCGGCTATTAGTGTTAACGGCACACCTGCGGCAGGGTACAGCTCGGGACAAGCTATTCAGGCAGTTCGAGAGGTCGCGGAAGAGACACTTCCCGAAGGATACGGATTCGAGTTCGGAGGAATGTCTAGGGAAGAGGCATCGTCGGGTAGTACCACTACGTTGGTATTTGTGATATGTGTTGTGTTTATCTATTTGATTTTGTGTGCTTTATATGAAAGTCTTTTCATTCCCATCGCGGTAATTCTTTCCGTTCCTTTTGGTTTGGCCGGAAGTTTCTTGTTTGCTAAAATGTTTGGCTTGGAAAATAACATCTACTTGCAAACCGGACTAATCATGTTGATAGGATTGTTGGCGAAAACGGCGATTTTGTTGACAGAATATGCTTCGGAACGTCGTCGGCATGGTATGACAATTACCCAAGCGGCAATCTCGGCAGCTCAGGTTCGGTTACGTCCGATCCTTATGACTTCGCTTACCATGATATTCGGTATGTTACCTATGATGTTTTCGTCGGGTGTAGGAGCTAACGGGAATATTTCTATCGGTGTAGGAACTGTCGGTGGTATGTTAATCGGTACGATAGCTTTATTGTTTATTGTTCCTGTGTTGTTTATCGTATTCCAGACTTTACAAGAAAGATTAATGCCGGAACGTAAGTTACCCAAAATTGAAGAAAATAAATAAACTTGTGAATCATTGATATGAAAAGGATAATTATAGGTTTGTTATTATTGACCGGATTGAGCGGTTGCCACATATATAGGACGTATGAACGTCCTGAATTATCGGGAGTCGATAGTCTGTATCGAGTTCCGGCAATGACAGAAGATACGATGTCGCTTGCTGATTTTTCGTGGAAAGAACTTTTTACCGATACGGTTTTACAGCAGCTTATCGAAAAAGGAATAGCAAATAATACCGATTTGAATATAGCTCGATTGAAAGTGCGTGAAGCAGAAGCTTTGTTGACCTCTTCTAAGTTGGCGTATTTGCCTTCCGTTTCTCTTACTCCGCAGGGAACAATCAAGAGTATAGAAGGAAATAGTCCGACTAAGACGTATAATTTGGCTGCATCGGCCGATTGGGAATTAGATATATTCGGACGTCTCACTAATGCCAAACGAGAGGCAAAGGCTGTGTTAGAGCAAAGTCAAGCTTATAAGCAAGCCGTCCAGACTCAGTTGATCGCTACGATCGCAAATAGTTATTATACACTGTTGATGTTGGATAAGCAACTCGATATTAGTAAACGAACGGCCGAGATATGGGCAGAGAATTTACGCGTTATGAAGGCTTTGAAAAAAGCGGGGCAAACTACTGAAATGGCTGTTGCTCAAATCGAAGCAAGTAAATTGTCGGTCGATGCTTCTTTATTGTCATTAGAACAGCAAATTACTGAGGTGGAAAATTCTTTATCGTCTTTATTGGGAGTAGTTCCTCAGAGGATAGATCGTTCGACATTGGATATGCAGTCCTTTCCCGATACTTTATCGGTAGGAGTACCTTTGCAGTTGTTGCAGAGACGTCCAGACGTACGCCAAAGCGAAGCTGTATTAGCCGAATCTTTTTATACGACAAATCGGGCTTATTCGGCTTTTTATCCTGCCATTACGCTAAGTGGTTCGGCGGGGTGGACGAATGCAGCCGGAGCTATTATTTCTAATCCGGGGGAATGGTTGTTTTCTGCGGTGGGGGCATTGGTACAACCGCTTTTCAACAGAGGACAGAATATAGCTAATTTGAAAGTTGCAAAAGCTCGACAAGAGGAGGCTTTACTCACTTTCCGCCAGACACTCCTTAATGCTGGAACAGAAGTAAATGATGCTTTGTTACAATGGCAAGTTGCACGCCGACGATTGGATTTGGATCGACAGCAAATTATCTCGCTTCAATCGGCAGTCAGGAGTTCCGAACTACTGATGCGTCATAGTTCACAGAACTATTTAGAAGTACTTACCGCACGCCAGACTCTTTTGGATGCCGAGTTATCGGCCGTATCCGATCGTTTTGAAGAGATACAGGGAGTTATTAATCTTTATCATGCGTTAGGCGGAGGATATTAGGTAAGAAATAATTTTATTATAATAAATGACTCACCCTAAAAGTTCGAACTTTTAGGGTGTTGTTTTTTGTGATTAGTATAGAAATCAAGGTCATAAATAAATCGAAATGGTTAAATAACTTTCGTTTACTTTCGATTTATATCTTTTTGAGAAAAAATATTATCTTTGGCAAAATTATATATAAGTCAAATATAACAGTAAACTCTATATAGAGTTCGTTTTGTATTTGTCGCAAAGAAAGTACCAATGAAAGCAGAAACAAAATGTTGGATTATGGAGAGTTGTTTCAGTATTTTCACGGAAATAAGAAATAGTTGTTTAATATAATAAATACAAGACCTTCTAATATTTAAATGATTCTATGAAAACATTATTCCAATCTTTTTCTCCCTATTTAACGGGAGTAGCAGCGACTACTGTTGTTTTTTCTTTTTCGTCATGTAAGAAAGAAAATAAAGTTCCTCCTCGTTATAATATTGTTTATATTATGACAGATGACCATACCGGACAAATGATGAGTTGTTATGATACTCGCTATATCGAAACTCCTAACTTGGATAGAATTGCTCGGGACGGAGTTCGGTTCACGAATAGTTTTGTAGCGAATTCATTAAGTGGGCCGAGTAGGGCGTGTATGCTTACGGGTAAACACAGTCATGCGAATGGGTTCACCGATAATACGACTTGTGTATTCGATGGTTCGCAGCAGACGCTGCCTAAACTTTTGCAGACTGCGGGTTACCAAACCGCTATCGTGGGGAAATGGCATTTAGAGAGTATGCCTACGGGATTCGACTATTGGGAAATTCTTCCCGGTCAGGGCGATTACTATAATCCCGATTTTATAACGATGAATAATGATACGGTTCGAGAAAAGGGCTACTTAACTAATATTATTACCGACAAAAGTATAGATTGGTTGGAGAAAGGTCGTGATAAGGAGCAGCCCTTTTGTTTGTTTATTCATCATAAGGCTATTCACCGCGACTGGCTACCTGAATTGAAATATCTCACGTTATATGAAGATAAAGAGTTTTCAATGCCCGATAATTTTTATGATGATTACGAGGGGCGGCCGGCTGCTGCTGCGCAAACGATGAGTATTGCAAAAGACATGGATATTATTTATGATACGAAAATGTATCGTGAGGGAATGAAGTCACGTTTGAAGAAAGCCTATGGACGTAAGATAAAACGGCTTACTCCCGAAGATCGGGTAGCCTATGATGCGGTATATGATTCTATAACTGATGTATTTTTTCGGGAGAATCCACAGGGGAAGGAGCTGGTTGAGTGGAAATATCAACGGTTTATGCGTGATTATGCAAAAGTTGTGAAGTCGTTGGACGATAATGTCGGACGAGTGTTAGACTATTTGGAAAAGGCCGGGTTATTGGATAATACGTTGGTTGTCTATACTTCCGATCAAGGATTTTATATGGGAGAACATGGCTGGTTTGATAAACGGTTTATGTATGAAGAGTCTATGCGAACACCGCTTGTTATGCGTTTGCCGAAAGGTTTTCAAAAGCGAGGCGATATTACCGAATTGGTGCAGAATATAGATTATGCACCGACATTCCTCGAATTGGCCGGTGTGGAGATTTCCGATGATATACAAGGTATTTCATTGATGCCGTTATTGAAGGGCGAGCATCCGCAAGACTGGCGATCTTCTCTTTATTATCATTTTTATGAATATCCGGCAGAACACATGGTAAAACGCCACTATGGCGTTCGTACTGAACGTTATAAATTGATACATTTCTATGACGATATCGATCAATGGGAACTATACGATTTGCAAACTGATCCCACGGAAATGAACAATCTTTTCGATAAGCCGGGATATGAAAGTATAATCGAGAAATTGAAACAGGAATTGGTCGGACTTCAAACTTTATACGGAGATTCGATAGAGTACCGATTACGGGATAAAAAATTATAGGATAAAAATTAGGGAGAGAAATTTAGAAATAAGTTATTCAATATAAAGTTATGGTGATGAAGAAAGTTTTTTGGATTATTTTGTGTATGTTTTTTATCCCCCTAGTTACTTTTGCCGGGAATATGAAATTGCATTATGATCGTCCGGCAGAGTATTTCGAAGAGGCTCTCGTTATAGGGAATGGGACGATGGGAGCGACTCTATATGGCGGTGTAAAAAAAGATAAGATTTCATTTAACGATATAACACTTTGGACAGGAGAACCCGAAAGTGAAAATTCTTCTCCCGATGCTTTTAATGTTATTCCCGAAATCAGAGCTTTACTGGATAATGAGGATTATCAAGGGGCAGATAAGGCTCAATACAAGGTACAAGGACATTACAGCGAAAATTATCAGCCACTTGGAACATTGACGATAGAATATCTTGATGATACAGCTGGCATTTCAGATTACCACCGATGGCTCGATATTGGTAATGCTACGGCACGAACGCAATACTTGAAGGACGGAAAACTTTTTACGAGCGATTATTTTGCATCGGCTCCCGATTCGGTGATTGTCATTCGTTTGAAATCTGAAAATAAGGAAGGAATTCATGCGTCGCTTTCGTTCGATTCTCCGTTACCTCATAGCTCGCAGGTGGCCGATAATGAAATATCTGTTGAAGGTTATGCGGCTTATCATTCGTTTCCGGTTTATTATAAGGCGGAAGATAAGCATCGCTATGATCCGGAAAGAGGCATTCACTTTAAGACTCTTGTGAGGGTTTTGAGTGTCGATGGGAGTGTAAAGGATCGATATTCGGATAGTCGTATCGAGATTGACGGGAGCACAGAAGTGCTCATTTTGATAGCGAATGTTACGAGTTTTAATGGTTTTGACAAGGATCCGGTTAAAGAGGGGCGTAATTATCGCAGTCATGTAGAAAAACGTATGAAGTGTGCTGTCGGCAAAACCTATGATGCTTTGCGAGAGGCACATATTAGAGACTATAAATATTATTTCGACCGTGTAAAACTCGATTTAGGAAATACAGATGCCGATATTGCGGCATTGCCGACAGACAAACAGTTACTTTTTTATACCGATTGTAAGCAACGAAATCCAGATTTAGAGGAACTTTATTTTCAATTTGGACGCTATTTGCTCATATCTAGCTCTCGTACTTCGGGAGTCCCGGCCAATTTGCAGGGCCTGTGGAACGAAAGTGTGCTTCCGCCTTGGAGCAGTAACTATACAGTCAATATTAATCTCGAAGAAAATTATTGGGCTTCCGGTACGGCTAATCTGATAGAGATGCAATATCCGCTGATAGAGTTTATTGCTAATCTCAGTAAGACAGGACGAAAAACCGCAAAGGATTATTATGGTGTAGAGCGAGGTTGGTGCTTGGGGCATAATTCGGATATTTGGGCGATGACGTGTCCTGTTGGTCTGAATGAGGGAGACCCTTCATGGGCTTGTTGGACGATGGGGGGGACATGGTTGTCTACTCACATTTGGGAGCATTATCTTTTTACGTTGGACAAGGAATTTTTGCGTGAGTTTTATCCTGTGTTAAAGGGGGCGGCAGAGTTTTGCATGGATTGGTTAGTCGAGAAAGATGGAAAACTTGTGACCTCGCCCGGAACCTCCCCCGAAAATAAGTACATTACGCCTGATGGGTATGTGGGGGCTACTTCCTATGGAAACACTTCCGATTTGGCGATGATACGCGAATGCCTTATGGATGCCGCCGAAGCGTCGAAGGTGCTCGGGGTGGATAAGTCTTTCAGGAAAAGAATTAAAAAGACTCTTTCTAGGTTGTATCCGTATCAAATTGGGAAGGACGGTAATTTGCAAGAGTGGTATTACGACTGGCAAGATCAAGACCCGTATCATCGGCATCAATCTCATCTTTTCGGGTTGTATCCGGGGCATCATTTGTCGGTTGAGGAAACTCCCGAATTGGCGGCAGCTTGTGCCCGTACACTCCAAATTAAAGGAGATGAAACGACCGGGTGGAGCACCGGGTGGCGTGTAAACCTTTTGGCCCGGTTACAAGAGGGGGAAAAAGCCTATCATATGTATCGTAGGCTTCTTCGGTATGTCAGTCCCGATAACTATAAAGGAGAAGATGCGCGGCGTGGGGGTGGAACTTACCCGAATTTGTTGGATGCTCATTCGCCTTTTCAAATAGATGGTAACTTTGGCGGGTGTTCGGGTGTTATAGAAATGCTCATGCAATCTTCGACCAATAAGATCGTTCTTCTTCCGGCATTGCCAGAGTCTTGGGCCGATGGTAAAGTACAAGGTATTTGTGCTCGTGGCGGGTTTGTCGTCGATATGGAATGGAAAAATAGAGAAGTTGTATCATTAATTGTCTCTTCCCTTAAAGGAGGACGAACTGTGATTTGCTTCAATGGAGTTTCGAAAAAAGTCGTATTTAAAGCCGGTGAGAGGAAAAGATTGTTGTAGCAGACAAGTGTCAAGGGGTGTTCTATTTTTAGTTAAATGCTCATCAGGCCTTTTCTATACTGAGATCTTGTTTTTACCTTTAAAAGTTAATTGTTCATTATTTTAATTTTATGAGAAAAATCATTTTTTTTGTTGTGTCATTTTATTCTTTAATGCTTCTTTTGGTCGCATGTGGCAATGGTGAAGATGCATTGTATGAACAGCCTCGGTTTAGTATAAGATCGGACATTCAAGGGGTTACAAGAATTCCTGTGCTCGATGGCGATGGCCGGGGATACTTTATCGAGGGTGATGTGAATACAGTTTTTTTTCAAGATAGAAATGGCAAATTGCTTAAAGAAATTTCTTACACCTATGGAAATACATATTATTGGAGTGATTTTCAATTGGAAAATGCGACCGATGGATTGCTGGTTTCCGCTTGTTATCCTCCTGTGAAAGCCGATCGCCCGACCGACTTCTCTTGGGACGTTACTTCATCGAATCTTGCGATTGCTGATTTTTTGGCCGCCTCTCCTGTGGAAGTGATACAAGGGGTGACAACCGATGTTGTCTTGAAGTTCAATCATCTTATGCACAAAATTGTTGTTAAATTGAAAGCCGATGGAACTACTGTCACGGAAGAAGATTTGAGCAAAGCTAAAATTTCGATATACAATTTCCGGCCTACGGCTGTGATAGATTTGTTGAGCGCAGAAGTGAAAGGGGCTTCCGGGACGATGGCTCGACTGGAATCCACAGGCGTTGAATCGGCCTTCATTCTGCCACCGCAAACCGTAGGAACGATCGAAGTGAAAGTAGAGTTGGAAGATCGCTCTCAGACTTTCCGGCTCTCAGAGTGTAAGGTAAACTCATCATTCCTTACACAGTTGCAAAGCGGTAAATTCTTTACACTCGTAATATCTGTTAGCAGAGGTTCATTTACGATTACCGGTCAGGATATCGATCCTTGGGGAAGTCAGGGAGAGGCCAACGGGGATATTATTATCTAAATTTATATCGTAGAGCATGAGATTCAAAACATACCCTTTTCTCCGATTGCTGTTGCTGTTGGAAATAATGTCGTTGTGTGCCTGTACGATAGATGATGGGGAGGCTTATCCGGAAAATGAATGGGTACGATTGACAGCGACCATTGCGCCTCTATCCGGAACCTCTCGGGCTCATGTCGGAGACAAGGGAAATGAATCCTTTCAGATAGAAGACAGGATAACACTCTTTATCACACCGCAGGGAGAATCTTCTTCTGGAACATTGGAACGTTCGATGAGCCTTGCTCCTGAGGGTTGGTCTCCGAGGCTTACATGGCAGGAAATTAAGGGAAGACAGATAGATTTTTCCGCTTTTTATCCGGAAATTTCTGTTTCTGGTTCCGGTATCTTTATGCATACAGTGGCGCTTGATCAACGTACAGACGAGTCCTTTTCCAAATCCGATTTATTGGCGGCTTCTACTAGGGTGGAGCGGGGCAATGCCGTGTCGCTCACCTTTCAGCATCAGTTAAGTCTGATAGAGTTGCGCTTGACTAGTTCGTCGACATTTACGGCAGAGCAACTTTCCAAGGCTGTGGTGCGCATACATGCTTGCTCGTCGGTTCAATTGCAGGCCGTGCCGACACCAAAAGTTTTGCAGCATATGGAAGACCGCATGGAAAACATAGTCTTTCATCGGGAAGAAGCCGGTACTTATCATGTGATTCTTCCTCCACAGCCCATACAAGAGCCGTGGCGGAAAAAATGGATAGAAATAGAGTTAGAGGGAAATACCTATATCTATGGCGCTCCTTTGGAATTGAATGGCGGAGAGGAATTTATTGCATTGAAGTCGGGGCAGCAACTGACACTGAACCTCAATCTTGACCGAGAACAGATTACAGAAGACTGGGCCAACAAGACCGTTTGGGTATATGGATTGAAGGATATACCCCCGGTTGATACGTGGAATTATGCGACAGACGATGGTCTTGGACATGGATTTGTGGGATTGAAATGGAATAGTCTGTATGGTTGGTATGACTGCAACAAGAAGAATCCTCAGGAAGGAACTGGTCTTGACTCCAATATGTGCTGGGCGGCTGCTTGTTCCAACATGATTTATTGGTGGTTGGAACAAAATGCGGAATATGTTCGTCGATACGGCTATTCGGGACCCTCCCAATATGGAAACTCTATTGACAGCGATGTGTTTGAATTGTATCGGACGCATTTCAATGATACGGGCAATGATGTAGCTGGCGCATTGAGTTGGTTTTTTACCGGTCGTTCACTGAGCGGCGGAAAGCAGAGTCCGGCTTATTTTAAAGAACTTTTGGGTGAAAATGAATTTGTGTCGACGGTCATTCCTATTTATACCGGTCGATCGCTTAGTGATGAATTGAAAATCTTGTTCAATTCACCGAAAGCGATAGAATGCACCATTTCTACATCGAGGTTAATACATGCGATTAATATTTGGGGAGCGGAGTTCGATGAAAACGGAGAGGTCTGTGCGTTGTATATTACCGATAACAATGACTCTGACCTTTATCGGCAGCCGGAAGGTTTCTCTTTTTTGGATCGTAAGAAAACACAAGCCGGCCTGCTATACAAACCGGTGAAGCGTATCTCCGATAAATACTACATGGAAGGAAGCATTAAAGGCAATTACAGTTTTTACATAAATGAGTTGAACACCCTTGACTTGATGCGCGATAAATGGGAAACTTTTTTTAAGGAGTAGAGCTGTGCTCTATATGATGGACTACCACTGTATTTGCTCCGGAGGTATTCCCGAATGGAACGGTTTCAACACTGCGAAATTCTTCTCTTTATCTAAATTTGAAAACTTAAAAGGTCATAAAGACTATTGATTCTGAAAAATATCGTTTAGCTATCAATCGGGTAAGCGTTATTTTCCTTTTTGTACTAAAAAACATATTAAAATGTTTGGTTATAAAGAACAAAACACCCAAGTGAAAATGATTGGTATGTTGATTATTATTAGTATTTTTGTGAAAAGTTAATACCATTGATTATGAAAAAATTAATATTATTATTTATCCTTACTTTATTCGGAATGAGTTGTGTAGTTGCTCAAGACAATAATCCATCTCAAACTACTGACTTAAAAGCTTATGTAGATAGCCTTTCTACAAAGTTAAATACATTGCAACATGATTATGATTACCTGTATTGTAGTCATGAAATTAATCGGCTACAGTTTGAACTTAAAGATTTAATGCATGATGTAAATATTAAATCAAATGATATTCTTATCAGGTGCTATCGTGGAAGATATGATTCTGATTTATACTCTGCTTATAGAAGTTCTTACAACTCACAGGTTGACTTATATGACTCTTTTAAGGAAAGTGTTGAACTTGTTCAAAGGGCAGTAAGATTAAGGATTCTTTCTTCTAATTTTACCCAAAATGAAATAGACGTTTTGATGAATGGCTGTGAAACTCTTGATCGTTGTTTATCAGCACTGCAATCTGCATTAGATTATTGTGAGCTTGTTATAGGCATATATAGAGATTTGAAATAATTTTCGTCTTTTAATAGCATGAAAAGTTAGAGTATCTTTGTGGTACTCTAACTTTTTTGTACTATGAAAATAATTATCAACGGTAAAACTGCTATTCTAAGGAAAGTAATATTGTTTAAGTTCGTTTTTGAAAATTGTTCCGTAATGCTACGGAGTATTTCAGTTTTCATTATCGTAGATATTTTAAACCTCCTCCCCTGTGTTTTGTCCAGCAAAATATAGGGGAGGTGTCCGCAAGGACGGAGGGGTTAACCTTTACCGCAAAAAACTTATGAAACCTTTCCAATCCCTCTCCTCAGAAACTGTCGTTTCTTCGGCGTCTCCCCTATACCGCTAATGCAGCACGAACTATATTAAAAAATACGTAAAACGAGTAAAAATACGGGACAAAGGAGCAAGCTAAGGGGAGAAGGGTAAATACACCCCCTCTCATTCATTAATATTCAAGTCTATCCCCATGAATTTTCTACTGAGCCGTTATTGTTAATTCTCTTTGGTTTGGAGCTGAAAAAAGGGAACTGTAAAAGTTCCCTTTCGTGATCCGCTTGGGGCTCGAACCCAAGACCCCAACATTAAAAGTGTTGTGCTCTACCAGCTGAGCTAGCGAATCTAACCTTGTCGCTTTTTGTAAAAGCGTTGCAAAGATACGGCTTTTATTGGAATATGCAAGCGGTATCTGTAAATTATTATACTTAATTTTATCGGTATAAAGTCATATTTTTATTTTATGCTTTGATTATTAGCGCATAATACTTTCAAAAAGAGGTATAAGTAAAGAGGTGATAACTCCCATCAGCCCGATGGCCAAGCCACTGATAGCCCCTTCGACCGCACCCAATTCGATGGCTCGCGCCGTTCCTAGCCCATGTGCCGCCGAACCTAAGGCAAGCCCTCTGGCTACTCGGCTGTTGACGTGGCAGCGGTCGAGAATGGCAGGACCGACGATACCACCCAAAAGCCCGCAGCCAAATACGATAACTGCGGTGAGCGACGGTATGCCATTCGAGTGTTCCGACAAGGAGATAGCGATGGGTATGGTTACCGATTTGGGTTGCAGTGACGAGGTGATAGCCTCGTCTACTCCCATGATTCTGCAAATAGCTATGACACTTACTATACCTACGATACCGCCTGCAAAGACGGCGGTAAGTACGGGTATCTCTTTCCCTCTGATTTGCTCGATTTGTTCGTAAAGGGCATATCCCAGTGCAACGACCGAGGGCCCTAAAAGAAAGCTGATGAAACTGCTACCTGCGCAAAACGTGTCATAGTCGATGCCCAGTAATGAAAGGAGAGCTATGATAAGCACCATAGCGACTAGAAGAGGGTGAAACAGAGCTATGTGTTTTTTTCGGTACAATTTGCAGCCGGCTAAATAGCTTCCCAATACCAATAGGAGTATAAAGGGAGTAGAAGAAAATATTTCACTCATATTTTTTCACCTCCTTTCTTATGGGATAATTTGCGGTCGAGCCGTTCTTCGGTTACTCCGACGACAACGATTACCAGCAATGTTGTCACGACCGATACGGTGAGTAATACTACCCAATTGCTCATGAGTATTTTATATTCGTGCATTAGCCCAATGCTGGCGGGAACGAAAAACAGAGCCATATTGCGGGTGAGTGCCGAGGCTGCTTTATCTACATCGTGCGGACGGATCCATTTTAAAGTGAGCGCGATGAATAGCAATATCATGCCGCATACGCTGCCGGGAATGAGTTTCCCGATTAGCAGACTCATCATCTCTCCTAATACATAGAAAAGCATGATGTAACAAAAACCTTTAATCATTTTTACTTAATCTTGATAATACCTGAATACCTTCTGTTATTTATTATTTTTATAGTGAATGCCGTCTTCGCAGGCGGTAATGAATCCTTCGTCCTGTAAAAAGCGCAAGCTCTCGATAACCTCGTTCTCTGGATAGGGGAGGCATTCCACGATTTCGTTTCGGCTGATTGCCCCATTTCCGAGCAGTCGCTGTATCTCTTTCGCAATTTGTATCGGAGAATTTTTTGAGGCGGCCTCTCGTTTTTTTCGTTCGATACAGTTGTCGCAATAGCCACATTCATAATCTGCTTTTTCTCCGAAATATTCTAGAAGCATTTGTTGGCGACAGCGTGAGGAGGTGGCGTATGTAATCATACTTTTTATGCGATCTGCCATACGCTCTCGACGCTCTTCATAGGCTTCACGGGTAATTTGTACATAGCGGGGCTCCATGCGTTCCCGGGTATAGACGATGTATGGGGTGCGACGCCGGGGAATATAATGCAGTACATGCATGCGGTTCAGTTTTAGCAGCGATTCATACACTTCCTGCTGGTTCATGCCGAGCCGTTGGCACAACAAATCTTCATGAATATATGTGTAGTCGGTGAATAGTCCGGTATAAGATCGCAACAGGCATTGCAGCACACGGTCGGTTTGGGGATCACTTTCTCGTAATTCGTATAATTCGTCCTTGTGTACCAGAATCATGATCCGGGATAGAGAGTCGGTTTCCTCGATAAATTCGATATATCCCGAAATGGTAAGTATTTTTAGCGCGTTGAGTACAGGTGTGGCAGCATACTTGAATGTGGTGCAAAAGCGTTTCAAGTTAAACTCGTAAATCGAATCCATGCCACAGCCTAATGCTATTTCGAGAAAATTGCCTACGCGTTCGTAAACTTTCAATATAAATTCCTTATCGGGAAATTCCTCGGTCAATCTTTTGTGCAACGTGGCTTTATCTCTTCGAGCATAAAGCAATACCGCATAGGAACGGGTTCCATCACGCCCCGCTCGTCCCGCTTCCTGAAAATACTCTTCGGGGGCGTTCGGCATTTCGATATGGACGACAGCCCTTACGTTTGGTTTGTCTATACCCATGCCGAAGGCATTTGTCGAAACCATAACCCGGATTTCGTCTGCTTTCCATTTTTGTTGTTTATCGGCTTTTTCTTCCGAGTTCAATCCGGCGTGAAAAAAATCTGCCGATATACCTGCTTTGCGCAATTCTTCGGCAACTTCTTTCGTACGTTTTCGATTCCTCACATACACGATAGCGCTGCCCGGCACACGGTTGAGTATGCGTAGCAGTTGTTGGAGCTTGTCTTCTCCTTGTCTTACCACGTATGAAAGATTGGGTCGTGAGAAGCCGGTGCGGAAAACTTGCCCGTTGCGAAAGGATAGTTTACGTTGTATATCTTCGGCTACTTTGGGGGTAGCAGTAGCTGTGAGTGCCAGTATAGGGACTTCGGGCAGAATATAACGTATGTCCGCTATTTTCAAATAGGCCGGACGGAAATCGTATCCCCATTGTGAAATGCAGTGAGCTTCGTCCACGACGATAAAGGAAACCGGCAATCCTTTAATACGAGCGATGAATAATTCCGTATCCAGACGTTCCGGTGAAATGTACAGAAATTTATAGCGTCCGTACAGGCAATTGTCGAGAGTGACGATCATCTCACGGCGTGTCATACCGGCGTGCAGATAAGCTGCCCGTATCCCTCGGCTGCGTAGGTTATCTACTTGGTCTTTCATCAAAGCGACCAATGGAGTAATTACTAAACAGATACCTTCCCGGCTGAGGGTGGGAACTTGGAATGTGAGGGATTTTCCTCCCCCTGTCGGCATTAATCCCAACGTGTCATGCCCGTCGAGCAGTGAGGTGATGATCTCTTCCTGCATAGGACGGAATTGGGAATAGCCCCAATATTTATGCAATACTTCGTGGATAATTTCGTTCATTCCTTTTGCAGATTTGGCGCAAAATTACAATTTTATCTTTTATGACGTAGAAATAGCGAAATAAATCTGATTGTTATCGATTCGTTCAAGGTCAGAGGGGCGTTTTTTGAATTTTTTTATTTCTTGATTAGTATAAAGTAAAGAGGGTTGCAATATCTAAAAAAAAGCGATATATAATAAAAATAAAGTTTGACCGTTATTATGATATGTGTTTTTAGTTAGAAAGATGAATCAAATACGGAGAATTTTATTATTCGGCTGCTTTTTCCCTACTATTTTTAACATAAAGGCTTATGACTTTGAGCATGAGAAGATTTATTATAAAATTACATCTGAGTCTGAGGCGACCGTTGGTGTAGATAGGGGAACGACTGAGTATATTGGGAAAATTGTTATCCCCGAAGAAGTTCAAGGTGGAGATGGAATTTTTGTTGTTGGACCGGGTGGAGAGATTATTGGGCCACCTGTGGTTGATTATTCAAAGACGTATAGAGTGACATCGATTGAAGAAAATGCTTTCGGAGGCTGTTTGGGGGTGGAAACTGTGACTTTCCCTGAAAGTATCATTTCAGTTAATAAATGTGCTTTCCAAAATTGTTTGTTTTTGGTGCAAATCTATTGTTTGGGACAGGTTCCACCTGTTTGTGATTCTAGTAGCTTTGATAATGTAAATAAGAAGGATTGTGTACTATATGTTCCGAAAGGACGATTGGCTGCTTATAGGAATGCACATGTTTGGAAAGATTTTCCAATGATTGTAGAATCTGATTTTTCAGGGATTGTAGAAATTCAAAATTCTGTGAGAATATCGGGAAAAGAAGACCGAATAATAATAGATGGTATAACCGAAGGGTATGTTTGGATTTATGATATAAACGGAGTATTGGTAACAACTATGCCGGCAACTGGCGAGTGTATGGAGATTCGGTTACAAGAAAGAGGTATTTATCTTGTTAAATATGCAGGTAGGACGGTTAAGGTAAAGATATGATTATATTCAATCTTGTCTTGTAATTTTATTTTTGAAAATGTAAATGGTAAACAGTAGGGAGAGATTTACAAGAAATCTCTCCCTACTGTTATATTGTGTCAAATAGTATTATTCCGAGGGGCGCATATCTTTGATAAATAACTGTATCGAACCATTGTTGTGGGTGTTCTCCTCTATGGTGTAACAAATATCGAATGGTTTGCCGGCTTTGATATGTTCGAAATGCTGACTCATATTAAATGCGATTCCATTCATGATATTTTTCGATTTGCTATCTACCAGTTCCAATTTCACGTGTTCGTTCTTTTTTCCAACAAGGCGGCTTGTTCCGTAATCGGTTACACGCCGGGTGCAGAAAATAGGTTTTTGGTTTCCCGGGCCGAACGGATTAAATTGTTTCAGCATAGTAAAGAAATCGGGTGTGATTTCATTGAAATTGATTTCTGTATCTATGTCGATTTGCGGTTCCATCTGGTCTGGTAAGATGTGCCGGGCGACGTGTTCCTCGAATCGAGCTGTAAATTCCTTGATGTGTTCTTCTTTCATCGATAATCCCACGGCATAGGTGTGTCCTCCGAAATTTTCGAGTAAGTCTCGACAAGATTCTACGGCTTTATAAATATCGAATCCTTGTACCGACCGAGCCGACCCTGTGGCCAGTCCGTCGGATAGGGTGAGAACGACAGCCGGGCGATAATATAGTTCCGTCAGGCGTGAGGCCACGATACCTATAATTCCTTTGTGCCAGTCTTTATTGTAAATGACAATCGATTTTCTTCGATTTATGTCGATATGTTCTTCCAATATTCTGCTCGCCTCTTCGGTGATACGTTTATCGAGCTCTTTACGATCCTCATTGTACTGGTCGATATTTTGACTTTTTTCCAAAGCTCCTGCCATGTCTTTGGCGACCAGCAGGTCTACCGCTTCTTTTCCCGATTGCATACGTCCCGAAGCATTGATACGAGGCCCTATTTTGAATACGATGTCGCTGATTGTAATATTTTTGTTATTCAATCCGCATACTTTCAATATACCTCTTAAACCCATGCTGGGATTGGAGTTGAGTCGTTTAAGACCGTGATAGGCGAGGATTCGGTTTTCCCCGGTTATGGGTACGATGTCTGACGCTATGCTCACGGCGACGAGATCGAGCAGCGGTTCCAGGTCGGAAGTTATGTCGATACCGTTGTTGATGGCAAACCCTTGCATGAATTTGTAACCGACGCCACACCCCGACAAATGTTTATAGGGATAGGTTTCTCCTTCTAATTTGGGATTGAGTATAGCTACGGCATCAGGCAATTGGTCATCGGGCATGTGGTGGTCGCAGATGATAAAATCGATCCCTTTGCTTTTGGCGTAAGCTATTTTTTCTACGGCTTTGATACCGCAGTCGAGAGCGATGAACAGCGTAATACCGTTTTCGGCGGCATAGTCGATACTTTTGTCGGAAATACCGTATCCCTCTTCATAACGGTCGGGGATATAGTAGTCGAGTCCCGAATAATAGTTTTGTAAAAACTTATATACCAGAGATACGGCAGTCGTCCCGTCTACGTCGTAGTCTCCGTAAATCATAATTTTTTCTTTACTCCCTAATGCACGATTAAGCCTAACTACAGCTTTTTCCATATCTCTCATTAAGAACGGGTCATGGAGATCGGACAGCTGGGGCTTGAAAAACTTCTCCGCTTCGGCGGCAGAAGTAACCCCTCGTTGAGCGAGTAGCTTACAGAGTGCAGGGACCTTTGGATATCGGTCCCCTAATGTCCGGGCTATTTGTTGTTCGTTTGATGTAAGGGGTAAGTAATTCCATTTACTTATCATTTATATGTTTTTTATTTTTTATCTGTCTTAATGCCCCATTATATAATCGAGAAAGATATTTTCGACGATATAACCGGAAAAGTGTACGAGGTAGGATTACCTTAAATTCCTTACCCTCATGAGGCTATCGCGGTGAGAAGGAGATGTATTTTTTACAGACAATCCTTTTACACCTTATTATTGCCGTAAAGTTATAAAAAGACATTCAATGTTGAGCCGTTTTTAGGAATTAAAATTATAAATCTTCAAATTTTTAACCTCCTTCAAACAATGAGTGTAAATAGTGTTATGGCGTTAGTAATAATTCATAGTCCACGACATCTAACCATCGGTCGAATTTTAGTCCCACTTTTTTGAAATGGGATACTTGTTTGAATCCGAGTCTGATATGGAGTGACTTGCTGGCTATATTGTCGTCTGTTATGCAAGCTATCAATGCTCGATAATTTTTGTTACGGCACTCTTCGATTAATTTTTGCATGAGTAGAGTCCCTATGCCTCTGCCTGTGTATGCGGGAGATAAATAAACGGTTGTTTCTGCTGTATATCGGTAAGCAGCTCTTTCTTTCCATGCATGGGCATAACAGTATCCGACCACTATGCCGCCTGTTTCATAGACAAGATAGGGATATTTCGACGATATTTGCACGATACGTGACAGCATATCTTCTTCGGTTAAAGGTTCGGTTTCGAATGAAATTATGCTGTTTGTGATATATTCGTTATAAATTTTCGTGATTGCTGTGGCATCTTGTGGCTTTACATCTCTTATCATTGTTTCTCTGTTTTACGATACGGATATATAAAGAATCGGTAAACTATTATATACGTGGGTTCGTGTTTTATAAGAAAACGAGAAAGGGGCAAAAATTTATTCGCCCCTTTCTCGTTCGATACGATGATTAGTGATTGTCTTGTATCATGTGTACATCTACTTGCGGATAAGGGAAGTGCAGCCCGTATTTGTCAAACTGTTTGTAGACTTGTTCGTTAAAGTCGAAGAATACTCCCCAGTAATTCTCGGAGGCTGTCCATACTCGTACGGTTATTTCGATCGCACTATCGGCTAGACTGCTTAGAGCTACAAACGGAGCCGGTTCATCGAATACTCGTTTGTCTGCTGCAAGCAGTTCGAGAATGGCTTTGCGAGCCGTATCGAAATCGTCGCCGTATGCGATGCCTATTTTCCAGTCGACACGTCGGCGTCCCTCTTTGGAATAGTTGTTCAGGCTGCCTGTCGATAATCCGCCGTTGGGTATGATAATCGTTTTGTTATCCGGTGTATTGAGTATGGTATTGAATATCTGTATCTCCTTTACGGTTCCCGAATAACCTTGCGCTTCGATAAAATCTCCGACTTTATAGGGTTTGAACAGAAGTATCATGACCCCTCCTGCGAAGTTTTGAAGCGTACCGCTCAAAGCCATACCGATGGCAAGTCCGGCAGAGGCGAATATGGCTAAGAACGAACTGGTGTTGATGCCGAGTATTCCTATCACGATAACGATGAGAATAAGCATCAAGATGATGCGTATCAAGCTGAGTAGAAAGGTCCGCAGGGACAGTTCGACGTTACGGCGTATGAATGCTTTGGAAATAAAATGATAGATACGGTTGATAATCCACTTCCCGATAAAAAATACAGCCAGTGCGATAGCTATTTTTACCGCTCCGTGTAATATGGCACTGATGGCTTGTTCCATGAATTGCTGGAACGATAGAGACGAAAGTGCCGATAATTTTTGTTGCCACGTTTGGGCGATCTCTTCCGGAGCCGGAACTTCTGGCGTTTGAGCCAGTAAGGATTGTAAAGAATTGAAAATTGACATTATGAATAGAATTAAGAGTTTAATTATTGTCGGGATAGACTCGTTTGTACCAATCGAGGGTCGTATAATATCGGTCGAGGGTCGTGTTTCCTGTTCCTAAAATGTAGCAGCTCAGGCCGCAATGTTTGTAAATGGAGACATCTCCCATGACCGAAGGGGTTGCCGCATGGTAGAGTATAGCTTGGGAGAGGGCTTGCTCCAACCCTGTATTTTCATCGGGAGTAGCGATTCGCGATAGAAAATCTTGTAAGTCGAAACAAATATATGGCGGTTGACGATCGAAATGTTGGATATTGGAAATATCGGGCATGGCATCGTTTCGATGAGCCTCGAAAATTTCATGGATACTATCGGCTAATGCTTCCAATCTATGGCAGTCCGCCAATCCCACGGTAGATGTGCGATATGCTCCGTTTTGAGCATTGTAATAAGTATAGATTGTATTGCAAACATCTTTGAGATCGAGATGATAATCGAATAGTTTTGGAATGGTCAACGAGTAGGGCATTCCGGCTCCCAGAACTTCGGCTGCCGATCCTATATAATAATCGGTCTTGTTTCGTAATTGGTAGGCACATTCTATTCCACCCATGAAACAAACGTCCGTGAGAATGAAGTGGAATTGTTTATCGGGTATAGCTTCTGCCAGCTCGTCTATTTCCATATAATTTTTGCCGTCTTGCCCGAAAGAGCGTGTGGGCAATTCGTACCGTCGAGCCGGTGAAAGAGCTAACGAGGAGTTTCCCGGAGCCCAGCCGGTGCTGTGAGACCAAAGTATCAATCCGTATTCTTTCGCTGGAAATAGTTCTTTCGTTTCGTCGATTACCGAACGCATGACTTCCGTGGTAGCCGAGTTACGGTCCGGGTATTCCTTTATAATCGCTTTTTCAGCCGAACCAGATTCGTTTTTCCTAATCTGTATAAGCTGAGGATTTGTATCGTATCCGTCGCGGTAAATAATGAGATTTCCTCCATTTAGACCTCCCGATGCAGCGACTTGTAACATGTCGTTGATATTTTGCGTATCGAAACGGTATGTCGATCCTAAGTTGTTGTTCGACAACATATAAATCAGTACCGTACGGTTTACAGGTTCTTGCTCCGGTTCATCTTCGTTGGCGCATCCCGAAAACAGAATGACAATTCCTAAGAGGAGAATAATCTGATGGCTGAAAAAAATACTATATATAAATTTATGATTACTCATCATTTGCAAAATTAACAGAAAAATTTAGAATGTCTGTTGCTTTTGATTCGTTTTTGCATATCTAATATGTGAATGTAACGTCTAAACCCGTACCTTTGTTATATAAAATATGGGATATGAAAAATTTTTTGGTTCTCGTTTGTGTGGTAGGGTTACCCTTTTATGTATTGTCACAGTCCTATTATCAATGGGTAGAGAGGGCCGATAGTTGCATCAAGGCGAAAGATTGGGCGGGAGCAGAGTCGGCATTGGTAAGTGCGTTGCGAACCGAGCCCGCGAATGGGCAAAATTCGTTGCTTATGTCCAATTTGGGTACGGTACAACGTTATGCAGGTAATTATGAAGCTGCACTTCGGAGTTATACGAACGGATTGTTGATGACACCTCACTCGGTCACTTTGTTGCGGAATCGGGCGGCTCTTTTTTCAGAGATAGACAGCATAGACCGTGCCTATCAGGATTATAGCCAGATACTGTTAATCGACGATACCGACGAGGATGCGCTGTATCATAGAGGTTTGATTGCATTGGAGCGGGGAGATACGATTTCGAGCCGTGCCGATTTTGAACGAATCTTGAAATTGAATCCGGCGAGTGCCAACGGTCGCATAGGTTTTGCTTCGTTGTTGAAAGTGATGGGTTATTATCCCGAAGCCATAGAGGTCTATTCGCAGGTAATTCGGGTAAATCCCGAGAAGGAGATACTCTATGTAGGGCGGGCGGAAGCCTATTTGTTCGCCGGACAATATGCCAAAGCCGATAAAGATATAGAAAAGGCTATCGAGTTGGCTCCCGATGACCCGGTAGTATATGTATTGAGGGCGTTGGGCAAATTGGCAAGGTATGAAAGAGAATCGGCGAAGGCCGATTTGAAACGAGCCGTGGAACTTGGTTATGATTCCAAAGAGGCCGAGCGTTTATTGGAAGAGGAATAGAATCCTTTTTATATTTTTCAGGGACAAGAATAAAGAGAGATTTTTATTCGTTTTGTTGTACCGGCAAAAGAAAATATATACCTTTGTTGTATGATTGGATTGGTACGCCATATTGAGTATTTATTGTTGCATAACGATGATGTTTTTATACCCGGTTTGGGTCGTTTTACAGTTCTCTGTGACGAAGCGAAGATACAATCGGGCGGTACATCGTTTCTCCCACCTGTGAGAAAAGTCGCATTTGAATCCGTTGCGACGGGAGATTCCGGGTTATTGGTTCGTTCGGTTATGCGTGCCGGTTTTATTTCTTGGGACGAGGCTGTTGAGGCTATTGCCGAAGAGGTCGAATCTGTTTATAAACACTTGGAGCAAGGTGGCGATTATGGTTTCGGGCGGTTGGGACGATTGGTCTTAGTCGATGGTAACGTGTGTTTTCAGCCACAGGAAAATAATTCTATCGAGAATCCCCGCTTCGGTTTCACCCCATTGGAAATAACTCCTCGTGAGGAAGATGTGGAAGATAGGGAGATACCGACGGTTGAAGCCGAAAAAGTTCGTGACCGTGTATATATATCGTTTCATCGTCGTACGGTGCGTGCGGCAGCAGTAGCAGCGGCAATAATTGTGTTTTTATTAATGCTTTCTAAGCCAATCAATACACCCGATACCACTGCCAATTATGCCGGATTATTGTCTGCCGAGTTATTCGGTCAGGCGGATACTACGACCGACGAAGCTGTCGTTAATGATTTTGAATCCGTTTTGGGAATCGATGAAATGCCCGATACGATTGCCGCCGGGGAAGAAAATGTTTTGGAAACCGCTGTACACGATATCGAAACAGCGAGAAATACCTACTATATTATAGTGGCTTCGCTTCCGTCAAAACAGATGGCCGAGAAGCAAATCGAGTGTTTTCACCGACAGGGCGTTTCTGCCGATTTACAGATTTATGAGACGGCACGTAAATCACGACTCTATGTAGCATCGTTCGATGATTTTGATGAAGCTCGTCGATACCATTCTCATTTGGTACAGGAGCAGCCTCTTTTTGCGAATGCATGGATTATGAGGGCGGGAAACTAAGAGAGCCTTTGGGTTACCTCGGGAGAAAAATCTTGTTTTAGTTTCGAATTACCGGATAAGAATGCTTAGTAAAAATCAAATTAAACGCATACAATCGTTAGCTCGAAAGAAAGGACGGAGAGAGGAGGGCTGTTTTATTGCCGAAGGTAATAAACTCGTGGAAGACACACTGTCGGTTTTCGAGTGTGATTTGATATTGGCTACTCCGTCTTGGATTGTTTCGCACGCTCACAAATCGTTGCCTAAGATACAGGAAGTCGATGAACAAGAGATGTCGAAAGTCTCTCAGCTTGTTACGCCGCCCGATGTTTTGGCTGTATATCGCATACCCGAATATCATTTAAATATCGAGACTCTGAAAAAGGAGTTGGTGTTGGCTTTGGATACGGTGCAAGATCCCGGCAATTTGGGTACTATCGTTCGCTTGGCCGATTGGTTCGGTATTCGCCATATCGTTTGTTCTCCCGATACCGCCGATCTTTATAACCCTAAGGTTGTGCAAGCCACTATGGGGGCATTAGCTCGGGTAAAAGTTTATTATAGGTCGTTACCCGATTTTCTCTCTCAGGTGGATTCGTCGGTCGTGTATGGTACATTTCTCGATGGGGAGGATATTTATCATACCTCTTTGACGAAATCGGGGGTAATTGTGATGGGGAACGAGGGAAATGGTATATCGGCCAAATTGGAACCTTATATTGGGAAACGGCTGTATATTCCTAATTATCCGGTTGGGCAGCCTACTTCCGAGTCGCTCAATGTGGCGGTTGCAGCAGCGATTACATGTGCTGAGTTTCGTAGGAGGCAAATAGTATAAATAGTATGGCAAAGACAAAATCGGTTTACTTTTGCAATAACTGTGGGGCAGAGTCGCCCAAGTGGATAGGACGTTGTCCCGTTTGCGGCGAGTGGAATACCTATGTGGAAGAGGTCGTGAGCACGAAATCCGCGGCCGGTGGTCGGGGCGAGTTCGGCACGATGGAACAGAGTAAAGTACGTCCGCAACGGATAGACGATATTCAGATTACGGAAGAGTCGCGAATCGATTTGGGAAACGGCGAATTGAACCGAGTATTGGGTGGTGGTCTTGTGCGGGGATCATTGGTGCTGATAGGCGGTGAGCCCGGTATCGGTAAATCGACGTTGATTTTACAAACCGTACTTGCTCTAAAAGGACAGAAGATATTATATGTATCGGGGGAGGAAAGCGCAAGGCAATTGAAATTGAGAGCCGAGCGAATAGGAGGGAACGCACCCGACTGTTATATCGTGTGCGAGACATCGCTCGAAGATATATTCGTGCATATTCGTAATGTTACTCCCGATATTGTAGTTATCGACTCCATACAGACGATTGCTACCAGTGCGATGGAGTCTTCACCGGGTAGTGTGGGACAGGTGAGGGAATGCGCCGCCTCGTTACTCAAATTTGCGAAACAGACCAATACGCCGGTTCTTCTCGTAGGCCACATTAACAAAGAAGGCAGTATTGCCGGGCCGAAGGTGTTGGAGCATATTGTCGATACAGTATTGCAGTTCGAGGGGGATAGACACTATCTATACCGTATTCTCCGCTCGATAAAAAATCGGTTCGGAAGCACTTCTGAATTGGGTATTTACGAGATGAGGCAAAACGGGTTACGTGAGGTGAGCAACCCGTCGGAAATGTTGTTGACTCAAAATCACGAAGGTTTGAGCGGTGTTGCCATTGCTGTCACGATAGAGGGCATACGCCCTTTCCTCATTGAGACACAGGCGTTGGTCAGTACGGCTGCTTACGGTACGCCGCAACGATCGGCGACAGGATTCGACCTGCGGCGCATGAATATGTTACTTGCCGTTTTGGAAAAGAGGGTCGGGTTCAAATTAGCACAAAAAGATGTTTTCCTCAATATAGCCGGAGGCATAAAAGTCAATGACCCCGCGATGGATTTGGCCGTAATCAGTGCGATACTTTCTTCCAATATGGATATGGCGATTGAGGCAGGAACCTGTATGACCGGCGAGGTTGGGCTTTCGGGAGAGATACGCCCGGTCAATCGGGTAGAGCAACGCATTCTTGAAGCCGAAAAATTAGGTTTTAAACGTATGTTCATACCGCAAAATAATCTGAAAGGCTTTGATACTTCCCGATTGGCGATAGAATTAGTTTCCGTGCGTAAAGTAGAGGAGGCCTTTCGGCAACTTTTCGGGTAAATAGGATATAGAGAATATGATTCGAGAATTGCAGTTAAGAATTCTGCCCGAACAAGCAGCTTCGGAACAAAGCATAGCAGTATATGTGGCTCGGGAGCAGAGTATGGATATACGGTCGATAAAGTCTGTGAGGGTATTGAAACGCTCGATAGATGCCCGTCAGCGTACGGTCATGGTGAATTTGAAAGTGCGGGTATACATCGACGAATTCCCGCAAGATGACGAGTTCCCCCGTATCGAGTATGGCGATGTTTCGAGTAAGCCTCGGGCGATTGTCGTGGGGGCAGGGCCAGCGGGGCTTTTTGCGGCATTGCGTCTGATTGAGTTAGGTATTTGTCCGGTCGTTGTCGAACGGGGAAAAAACGTGCATGACCGTCGCAAGGATATAGCTCTTATCAGTCGGGAACAGAGAGTCGACCCGGAGTCGAATTATAGTTTTGGAGAGGGGGGAGCCGGAGCGTTTTCCGACGGTAAACTCTATACTCGCAGTAAGAAGCGGGGAAGTGTCGAGCGTATTCTTCAAATTTTTTGTCAGCACGGGGCATCGGTTTCAATCCTTTCTGATGCCCACCCTCACATCGGGACCGACAAGTTGCCGAGGGTAATCGAGCGCATGAGGAATCGTATTATCGAATCGGGTGGTGAGGTACATTTCGAGACCCGAATGGAGCGTTTGATTATCGATGGCGATGAGGTGTGTGGAATCGTTACAGCCGATGGTCGTGAATTTACCAGCCCTGTTATTTTGGCAACGGGGCATTCGGCTCGCGATGTTTATTATATGTTGCACGAGAACGGGGTGGAGTTGGAATCCAAAGGTATTGCCGTAGGTGTGAGATTGGAACACCCGCAACAGTTGATAGATTCCATTCAATACCACAATCCCGAAGGTCGGGGGAAATATCTTCCGGCTGCCGAATATAGCTTTGTCACGCAGATGAAAGGGCGAGGTGTCTATTCGTTCTGCATGTGCCCCGGCGGATTTGTAGTCCCGGCAGCCAGTGGTCCCGAACAAATTGTTGTAAACGGTATGTCCCCGTCGAATAGGGGTTCGGTATGGGCCAATTCGGGTATGGTTGTGGAGTTGCAGCCGGAGGATTTCGGAGCCCGGTTTTCTATGTTTGGAGTTTTGGCGGGGATAAAATTTCAGGAGGATCTCGAACGGCAGTGCTATTTGAACGGGAACTGCAAACAGACGGCTCCTGCCCAACGCATGACCGATTTTGTCAATCGTCGCAATTCGTTCGATTTGCCTCGCTCCTCTTATTCACCGGGACTCATCGCTTCGCCGTTGCATTTCTGGTTACCCGATTTTATCGCCGCCCGGTTGCAGGAAGGATTCAAATATTTTGGGAAAGTATCTCATGGATTCCTCACCCGGGAAGCCGTGATGATAGGGGTGGAAACTCGCACCTCTTCTCCTGTACGAATACCACGTGATAGAGAGTCGATGACTCATATTCGTTTGCGGGGATTTTACCCATGCGGCGAGGGAGCTGGTTATGCGGGAGGAATTGTTTCGGCTGCTATCGATGGGGAACGTTGTGCCGAAGCTCTGGCTATGCAAATTAAACAATCGTCGTCTTTCGATTGTTCTGTTTAAAACGAATATATGAGGCTGATTTATCTTTTTCATAGCGGGTTTTTGATCGAAGCCGAGGATTTTTCAATCATATTCGATTATTATCGAGGAGGTGAAAATATCATAGAGAAGGCTTTGCGTAGGCGGCAGCCTATGTATGTTTTGGTATCCCACGAACATCGCGACCATTATAATCCCGAAATACTGACTTGGAAAAATTTGAAAAACAATATACATTATATTTTCCCTTGCGAAATGTCCTCGTTGGACGAGCTTTCGGGGTTGCCGAATATCGTGTATCTCGATCGAGGAGAAAGTTATGAAGATGACCGATTACGGGTGAATGCATTCGGCTCCACCGATATGGGGGTGTCCTATTTGGTAACGGCCGAGGGTAAAACAATTTTTCATGCTGGGGATTTAAACAATTGGCATTGGCGTGACGAGTCTACCGAAGAAGAGGTGCGGGAAGCTGAAACTGCTTATTTATCGGAATTGTATTATATGAAGCGGACTATTAAGTCTATCGATGTGGCGATGTTTCCGGTCGATGCCCGATTGGGAAAGGATTATATGAGAGGTGCAGAGCAGTTTGTCGGGGAATTTAATGTAGGTATGTTTGTCCCTATGCACTTTTATCCGGCAGTGCGTAAAGCCGAATCCTTTGCTCCGATAGCGAAGCGATACGGTACAGAATTTGTTTTATTAAGTAGTACGGGAGATTCAGTAATTATATAATAAATGCTTATAAATCATGGAGGTAAAAGCAAAATTCGACCATTTTAATGTGAATGTGACAGATTTAAATCGCAGTATAGAATTTTATTCGAAGGCATTAGGTTTTACCGAAGCTCGTAGAAAAGAGGCTGCCGATGGTTCTTTTGTATTGGTGTATCTTACCGATGGAGTTTCTCCGTTTTTGTTGGAACTCACTTGGCTGAGAGACCATAAAGATGCATACGAGTTAGGCGAAAACGAAAGTCACTTGTGTGTGCGGGTATCGGGCGATTATAATAAAGTGAGAGCCTATCATAAAGAAATGGGATGCGTATGCTTTGAGAATGAAGTTATGGGACTCTATTTTATTCACGATCCGGACGACTATTGGATTGAGATACTTCCAGCCAAAGAGGGTATTGCTTTATAAATAGTGAAAAGCTGCATTTCTTGACGTAAGGATGCAGCTTTTTTTTAATTGAGTTGATAGAATGGCAAAAAGATTTTACCTTTGTAACATTCCATTACATAAGATGGTATGGAAATTTGTTCGATTGGATAAATAGCTTAGATGAATCGGGTAATTGATTTTCATTGAAGTTAGTTTGTCAAGACCATGAATTTACATAAGAGTTTGGTATGATCACATTTTGCATTGCTTTGTTGCTGTTAGTTGCCGGATACTTCGTTTACGGTGCTTTGGTTGAAAAAGTTTTTGGGGTTAATCCGGGGAGGCAGACACCTGCCTATACCTCGACAGACGGTATCGATTATATTCCTATGCCGACATGGAAAGTTTTTCTCATACAATTTTTGAATATAGCTGGGTTGGGGCCTATTTTCGGAGCCATTATGGGTATCCTTTACGGGCCTTCGGCCTATTTGTGGATTGTGTTCGGGACTATATTCGGTGGAGCTGTGCATGATTATCTGTCGGGTATGCTTTCGGTTCGTCGGAATGGGGCTAGCCTGCCCGAGTTGGTCGGCGATGAACTGGGGTCGGGAGTTAAGCAAGTCATGCGGATTTTCTCTCTGCTTTTAATGATATTGGTAGGGGCTGTGTTTGTCGTAAATCCGGCTAATCTACTCGATTTACTTACGGGGGAAAATACGACCACGGCCATGTGGATTGCTATTATATTCGGGTATTATATATTGGCTACGTTGCTTCCTATCGATAAACTGATAGGGCGGCTTTATCCTTTATTTGGATTTGCTTTGCTGTTTATGGCGATCGGGATTATGATATCTTTGTTTTTGCGTCCAGACAGTTTACCGGAATTTCACGAAGCGATAGGTTATACACGACCGGACTCTGATGTAAATCCCATATTTCCTATGATGTTTATTTCGATAGCTTGTGGTGCTATTTCTGGTTTTCATGCTACACAATCTCCGATGATGGCTCGTTGTCTGAAAAATGAAAAAATGGGACGTCGGGTATTCTATGGGGCAATGGTTGTCGAGGGTATCGTCGCTTTAATTTGGGCGGCTGCGGCGATTGCCTTTTTCAATGGGTCATTCGATGCACTTTCTGAGTTCTTGAAAGGGAAAACTCCGGCTATTTTAGTCAATGATATATCGGTGGGCTGGTTAGGAACTTTCGGTGGAATTTTGGCTATGCTCGGTGTCATTGCGGCGCCGATAACCTCGGGCGATACTGCGCTCCGGTCGGCGCGTTTGATTGCTGCCGATTTTTTGCATATTCCTCAAAAGAAAATCCGAAATAGACTATTGGTTTCTATTCCGATTTTTATTCTTGCATGGCTCGTGATGATGATCGATTTCGAAGTGCTTTGGCGCTATTTTGCGTGGTGTAATCAAACTTTGGCTGTGTTTACATTGTGGGCATTGACTGTTTGGTTGGCTAGGGAACATAAGTGTTATTGGCTCACTTTGATTCCGGCGCTGTTTATGACGATGGTGACGGTTACTTACATATTTTTTGCTCAGGAAGGGTTTCGATTGTCCTATTCGGTTTCGCTGGGCATAGCCGTCTTCGTTACGTTGTTATTGTCATTTTTGTTTATCCGGTTTCTCCGTACTCTATCGAAGAGGGGGGCTATAAAGAAATAATCGATTAGTGTCGTTATGAATAATTTGACTAACTATCATTCTCATTGCGATTTTTGTGATGGGCATGCCCCTATGGAACTTTTTGTACGGGAGGCTGTGAAAGAAGGGTTTTCTTCATACGGTGTTTCCTCTCATGCTCCATTTCCGATACAGAATGGTTGTAATATGCAAAAAGAGAAAATGACGGCCTATTTGGAAGAATTTCGTCGTTTGAAGCAACTGTATTCCTCCGAGATAGATTTATATATAGGTCTTGAAATAGATTTCTTAGACGATTCGTTCAATCCTTCTATCGACTATTTTCAATCCCTTCCTCTCGATTATCGTATCGGGTCTGTACACTATATCGTTGCGCCCGACGGTACGCCTGTCGATACAGATGGATCACCGGAACGATTTCGGAACTATGTGGATACGTATTTCGATGGAGATGTTAAAGAGGTAGTTCACCGATTTTATCGTAGTTCCTTTCGTATGATCGAGCTGGGGGGCTTCGACTTTTTGGGACATTTGGATAAGATAGGGTTGAATGCCTCTCTCTATTGTCCGGGATTGGATCGTGAATCGTGGTATAAAAAATGGGTGACAGACTATCTTGAAGAAGTCGCTTCTCGAAATTTATTGGTCGAAGTCAATACGAAGGCTTGGGAGACTCGTGGTCGTTTTTATCCGAATTATGATTATTTCGAGTTGATGAATGATTTGGGAATTCGGGTAGTCGTTAATTCGGATGCCCATTATCCCGAGAAAATAAATGCCGGTCGGATAGAGGCTTTGCGCGCTTTGGCACAAGCCGGGTACACCAATGTCTGGCAATTTTGTAAAGGTAATTGGGTCGACGTTCCTGTTGAGTATTAAATCCCGTTCGCTCCCTTTCTGTAATAATGTAATTGTTTCTTTCTTAGTTACAGCTTTTTTTGTATCTTCGTGCCGATTTTTACGCAAAGATTATTTAAGAAATATATGGGCAAGAAATTCACCGAATATTCTCGTTTCGACCTCTCGGAAATCAATAAGGAGGTTTTGAATCAATGGGATAAGCAAGATCTTTTTCACCAAAGTTTGGAAACGCGCGAAGGGTGTCCTTCATTCGTATTTTACGAAGGTCCGCCTTCGGCCAATGGTATGCCGGGCATTCACCATGTGATGGCTCGTTCCATTAAAGATATATTCTGCCGGTACAAAACCATGAAGGGATTTCATGTGAAGCGTAAAGCCGGGTGGGATACCCATGGATTGCCCGTTGAACTTGGGGTTGAAAAGGCTTTGGGTATCACCAAAGAAGACATCGGTAAAACCATTTCTGTGGCCGATTATAATGCGACTTGTCGTAAAGACGTAATGAAATTTACCCGCGAATGGGAAGACTTGACACACCGTATGGGGTATTGGGTAGATATGAAGAACCCCTATATCACGTATGACAATCGTTATATCGAGACTTTGTGGTGGCTGCTCAAACAGTTGTATAATAAAAATTATCTTTATAAAGGATATACTATTCAACCTTATTCTCCGGCAGCAGGTACGGGATTGAGTTCACATGAGTTGAACCAACCCGGTTGTTATCGCGATGTTAAGGACACGACTTGTATAGCGCAATTCAAGGTTAAGAATCCGCGTACGGAAATGACCGCTTTCGGAGAACCCTATTTCTTGGCATGGACCACTACTCCGTGGACGTTGCCTTCCAATACGGCTCTTTGCGTAGGCCCGAATATCGATTACAATCTTGTACAGAGCTATAATCCTTATACCGGTGTACCCATTAGTGTAATAGTGGCGAAAGTTCTCGTGCGGACTCTATTCAATCCGAAAGCCGAGGGGCTTTCGTTGGAAGATTACAAGCCCGGTGACAAACTCATTCCGTGGAAAGTCGTTGCAGAATATAAAGGTAACGATTTGGCCGGAATGGAGTATGAACAACTGTTGCCGTGGGTAAATCCGGGAGAAGGAGCTTTCCGGGTTATTACCGGTGATTTCGTGACAACCGAAGAAGGTACAACCGGTATCGTGCATATTGCGCCCACATTCGGTGCAGACGACGATCGTGTAGCTAAGGCCAACGGTATTCCTCCTTTGATGATGCTCGATAAAGACGGCAATCGCCGTCCTATGGTCGATATGACCGGTAAATTCTATCTGATAGAAGACCTCGATCCTGATTTCGTTAAGCAGAACATAGATGTGGAGGCTTATAGCGAATATGCCGGCCGTTATGTGAAAAATGCTTATGATGCCGCACTTACTGCCGATGATGCCACGCTCGATATCGATATTTGCGTTTTGTTGAAGCAAACAAACAAAGTATTTAAAATCGAGAAACACGTGCATAGTTATCCGCACTGTTGGCGTACCGATAAGCCTGTGCTTTATTATCCGCTCGATAGTTGGTTCATTCGTACGACGGCTTGCCGTGATCGCATGATAGAACTCAACAACACGATAAATTGGAAACCGCAGTCTACTGGGGCGGGACGTTTCGGGAAGTGGCTCGAAAATTTGCAAGATTGGAATCTTTCCCGTAGTCGTTATTGGGGAACTCCGTTACCTATTTGGCGTACCGAAGACGGGAGTGAAGAGATTTGTATTGGTTCGGTCGAAGAATTGTATAATGAGATAGAGAAATCTATTACTGCCGGATTGATGAATGAGAATCCTTATAAGAAACAGGGTTTTGTCCCCGGCGAATATACGGCTGAAAATTACGATAAGATAGATTTACATCGCCCGTATGTAGATGATATCGTGTTGGTTTCCCCTTCGGGAAAACCCATGAAAAGAGAGAGCGACCTCATCGATGTTTGGTTCGATTCGGGTGCTATGCCTTATGCGCAGATACACTATCCTTTCGAGAATAAAGAAGTATTTGACAAGCGGGAAGTATATCCTGCCGATTTTATTGCCGAAGGTGTAGATCAAACGAGAGGGTGGTTCTTCACGTTGCATGCCATCGCCTCGATGGTTTTCGATAGCGTGGCCTATAAAGCAGTTGTTTCGAACGGGCTTGTTTTGGATAAGAACGGAAACAAGATGTCCAAACGATTGGGTAACGCTGTCGATCCGTTCAGTACGATCGAAAAGTATGGTTCCGATCCGTTACGTTGGTATATGATTACCAATTCTTCGCCGTGGGATAACCTCAAATTCGATTTGGAAGGTGTGGAAGAAGTTCGTCGCAAGTTCTTTGGAACGTTGTATAACACCTATTCTTTCTTCGCATTGTATGCCAATGTAGATGGTTTCACATTCGGTGAACCCGAGGTTCCGATGGAAAAACGGCCTGAAATAGACCGTTGGATTATCTCTCTTTTGAACTCTTTGATTAAAGAAGTCGACGAACAGTTTGCCGCTTACGAGCCTACTCGTGCAGGGCGGGCTATATCGGATTTTGTAAATGACAATCTCAGTAACTGGTATGTTCGGTTGAATCGTAAACGCTTCTGGGGTGGAACGATGACGGAAGATAAATTGTCGGCATATCAAACGCTTTATACTTGCCTCGAAACAGTTGCCAAGCTCATGGCTCCTATTGCGCCTTTCTATGCCGATCGGCTCTATACAGACCTTACTGCGGCAACCGGACGAGATACTCGATCGGTACATTTGGTCGATTTCCCGGTAAGTTGCAACGATTATATCGATTTGGCTCTCGAAGAGCGTATGCAGATTGCTCAGACTATGACTTCGATGGTATTGGCTTTACGTCGTAAAGTGAATATCAAAGTACGTCAGCCGCTCACGACCTTGATGATTCCGGTATTGAATAAAGAGCAACAGGATCATATCGAAGCCGTGAAAGATTTGATTCTGAGTGAGGTGAATGTGAAAGAAATGAACTTTGTCGATAATGCGGCAGGTATATTGGTAAAACGGGTCAAACCCGATTTCAAAAAGCTTGGTCCGCGTTATGGAAAGATTATGAAACAGTTGGCAGCTACGATAGCTTCTATGTCGCAACCGGATATTATCGAATTTGAGAAGAACGGAACTTTTACTTTCGAGATAGATGGGCAACAGGCTACTATCGAAGCGAGCGATGTAGAAATTATCTCCGAGGATATTCCAGGGTGGTTGGTTGCTAACGAAGGTAATCTTACGGTAGCTCTCGACATTACGGTGACCGACGAATTGCGTCGCGAAGGTATTGCCCGCGAGCTGGTGAACCGTATACAGAATATTCGTAAAACTTCGGGCTTCGATATTACGGATAAAATCGATGTATATATCGCTTCGAACGGGGAGACCGATTTGGTTGTGGAGGAATATCGCGACTATATGTCTCGACAGGTCTTGGCCAATACGTTTGAGATATTGGGAACTCTTTCTGGAGAGGCAGTCACCGAGCTGGACTTCGATACGTTTAAGGTGAATATCAGAATTGTTAAATCCTTGAAATAATGGAGGTCCATAGGGATATTTCTGTTATATTTGACCGGATATAGAACAATTTCCGATTGTGGTCGGTTCTTTGAATAATTGAATGTGGGATTTTAAGTAGCAATAATTATGAGTGAAAAAACACGTTATTCCGATGCTGAACTTGAAGAATTTCGGCAGATTATTAATGAAAAGCTCGAAAAAGCATATCGTGATTATGATTTGTTGAAAGCCTCGATTATGAATACCGATGGCAACGATGTTACCGATACGTCGCCTACATTTAAGGTGTTGGAAGAAGGTGCTAGCACTCTCTCCAAAGAAGAGGCAGGACAGTTGGCGCAACGGCAGATGAAGTTTATTCAGCACTTGCAGGCTGCGCTTGTACGCATAGAAAATAAAACATACGGGATTTGTCGGGAGACCGGTAAGCTGATTCCGAAAGAGAGACTTCGTGCTGTTCCTCATGCAACTTTGGGAATTGACGCGAAGGAAGATGGAAAAAGAAAATAGTTTGCCGATATCCATATCAATCTGTTCTTTGAGGAAACAGGTAAAGAGGATTGGCAGTTTTTATGAAACTTGTTGAAAAGTGATATTAAAATTCGACCTTCGGGGGCTGTTCTTTGGGTAGAAAGCACGAAGGTCGAATCTTTTTGAGATAGGATAAAAGTGAGAATCTTTTTATTTTGGATATGAAGAAATTAACCAAAGGGCAGGTCGCTCTTATTACGATTGTTCTTGTACTCATTGTCGACCAAGCCGTGAAGATATGGGTGAAAACTCACATGTATATCGGTGAATCTATACGAGTGACCGATTGGTTTTATATAGCGTTTATCGAAAATAACGGTATGGCTTTCGGTATGGAAGTGGGAAGTAAGTTGTTCTTGTCTCTGTTCCGTATTGTTGCCGTTGTTTTTCTGTCGTGGTGGATGCTGAAAATTAAGAATCGTCCCCAAGTCGCTACGGGATTCATCGTTTGCTTGGCTTTGATTATAGCGGGAGCTGCGGGAAATATTGTAGACTGCCTGTTCTATGGATTGATATTTAACGATCCTGTCCCCCCTTTGGTCGCTTCTTTTGTGCCGGGAGACGGGTATGCCGGGCTATTCTATGGGCGAGTTGTGGATATGCTCTATTTCCCTCTGTTCAGTTTTTATTGGCCCGATTGGATACCGTGGATAGGAGGTGAGCGGTTCGAGTTTTTCCGTCCGGTATTCAATATTGCCGATTCGGCGATTTCGGTCGGAGTGGTTTGTATGATTCTCTTTTATCATCGTTATCTCTCTTCCGAAAATAAACAAGTTGAGAAATCCGAATAGCTTTATGAGAAATCCGATATGGATCATATGGTTGGTTTTATGTTTGTCGGCATGTGGCAGCCGTACCCCGGATTATGTCATTAATGAGAAAGATATGGAGGATTTGTTAGTCGATATACACAAATCCGAAGCTGTCATAGAATCGAACTATAATATCTATAACAACAATGCCGATAAGAAAAAGATAAGAGAAGCCGTATTTTTGCGTCATGGAGTCACTCGGGAACAGTTCGACACGACTCTTGTATGGTATGGGCATCATATTGAAACCTATATGAAAATATACGATCGTGTGGTGGACCGATTGAAAGCCGAAAATGAGGAGGCCAAAAAACTGTTAGCAGAAGAAAATTCCCAAACGATGTCGCAGCCGGGCGATAGTGTAGATGTATGGAAACAAAGGCGGAGCCATATCTTCGACTCCCGGTTATCTGCCAATTTGTTAGCGTTCGATATCGCTCCCGATGAAAACTTCCGTACTCGCGATTATTTCGAGTTGAAATTTAAAGTCGTCATGCTACCTAAATTAAGCGTGAACCCGCAAGTATATATGGCCGTACGTCATACCGATAATGGGGTGGCATACAACAGAATCGATATAGATAAGGGAGGGTGGTTCTCTTTGCCGTTACAATCCGATTCTGTTACGGCGTTGTCCCGTCTTTATGGATATATCGTTCTTCCGGAGCAATCGGTTCGGGAGAAGGTATATATCGATAGTTTGATGTTGATTCGTAAGCACTATAACGATCGTATTCCCGATGTGGATAATCAGGTGTATATGCCAGAGCGGTCGGTCGTAAGTGGCGAATCTAAGAAAGCTGTTGCAAAACGGATTATCAAATTGAAAAAGTTAGGTTCATAAGAGAAGATCATTGGATTATGAAGAAAGGATTCTTTTCGCATCAGTTGTGTTATAGGCGGTCGTTGCTCAATAAACACATTCTTTATCTCACTTTCGACAATAAAGTCGATAATATATTGCCATTCCAGCGAGAAGTATCTTTGACTACCTTTTGTGAAGGTGTGTTGTTTGTCGTGTCGCCCGGTTTCGAACAGGAAAAAGAGGAGTTCTGTCGCATATTGCGGGAACAGCTCTCCGGCAATCCTTTGCTCACGGTAGGAGAGGCTATTATTCATAATCCCGTCTATCTTCGTAATATGGCCGACGACATCGCCCCTTGCAGTCTGTATACTGTCACATCGATAAATTGGGCGACGGCTCGGTTAAGAGACGACGAACTCACGTTGGTGAAAGTACTCTGAACAGACTCTTGTTTTATCTGGTGAGAAAAAAGTATTCAACCTTTTCCCGATTCCAATGATTATCGAAGATAGGGAAAATATCGCTTGGTGTCATTCTCGGTTTCGTCCGGTTAATACTCCAAGATATATAAAGCTCTGGGGGGGAACTCCATAACGGGGGAGAACTCGATCTGTCGGTGTGTAATAATATCATGGGCGGATTGTACTTCCGATAAAATCTCGTTATAACGGCTCATGTCGACCGTCAGTGGAGAGTCGTTCCCGTTCATGATAACCAATACATTTTTCCCTTCGTAGCTGCGGCGATATACATACAATCCGTTGTTCGGCATGAAGTGCATCATCTCCCCGTGTGACAGACAGGGATTGTTTTGTCTCCATTTCAAGAGAGTCCTGCAAAAGTCGAAGGCTTCGTTTTGCAGGGGAGTGCGGTCTTGGGATAAGAAATCGTTAATCGTATCGCCCGGAAATCCTCCCGGAAAATCGAGGCGGACCAATCCGTCGGTCTTTTGCTTGTTCCCGTGCATTAGAATTTCTGTCCCGTAATAGATTTGGGGAATCCCACGGGTTGTCAATAGGAATGCGATGGCTTGTTTGTAAAAGCCCAAGTGGGAGGGTTCGGACAACAGAAAACGATCGGTGTCGTGGTTGTCGAGGAAGTTAAGTACATTCATTGGGTCGGCAAACATGAAGTCGAGTGCAAGGTGGTCGTAGATCAGATTCAGCCCGCCCCAACTGTCGGTTTGCGAAGTAAACGCATCACGGGCTATACCTTGTAGCGGAAAATCCATAACGCTTTTCAAGTGGGAGTTACGTGACGTATCCAAAATGCTGTTCCGTTGCCAATAGGCCGAACCGGCTTCGGTTCCGTACCAGCATTCTCCCACGATGTTGAAATTAGGGTATTCCCGGTTGATGTCGGTACACCATTCGGACATGGAATCGAAAAACACATACGGGTGAGTATCCATACGTATGCCGTCGATTCCCGAAAATTCTATCCACCAGATACTATTCTGAGTCAGATATTTCATTAAATGCGGATTGTGCTGGTTCAAGTCTGGCATGCTCTCTACGAACCAACCTTCTACGGTCATGCTTTTGTCATATTCCGATACGTAAGGATCGAAGTGGGGAGTAAGACGGTAGGACGTTTGTCGATAACCGTCGGGGAAGTTGAACCAATCGTGCGACGGTCGGTCCAAGAACCAGATATGTTGGTCTCCGCAATGGTTGAATATCATATCCATGACGACTTTCATACCCCGGTTATGGCATTCGGTTATCAAATCCCGGTAATACATGTTTGTCCCGAACCGAGGATCGACCCGATAATAATCGGTTGTTGCATATCCATGATACGACCCTCTGGGCATATCGTTTTCGAGAACCGGATTCAGCCAAATGGCCGTTACGCCCAAGTCTTCGATATAGTCCAAGTGCTCGGCGATACCTTTTAAGTCCCCTCCATGCCGGGCATCGGGATTGTTCCGATTTACGGGTGAAGGAAATCGCATGGACGGAATGACGTTTGTAGACGGGTCGCCATCGGCGAAACGGTCTGGCATAATCAGATAAAGTACGTCCGTTGCGTCGAATCCTTTCCGGTTTTTTCCCTGTATGGTTCTTGCATTGAGTGCGTATGGGATATTTTGTTTCTCTCGTTTTCGGCTCAGTTGAATATCGAAATTGCCGGGTTGGGTCTCAGGGGCGATACTCAGATAAAGGAATAAATAATTTTTACTGTCCAGACTGACAGCTTTTGTTAAGGTTACGCCCGGGTAATCTATCTTAATTTTACAGTCGGCGATATTTTTCCCGTATAACATGATTTGTAGCTCTCGGTCTTGCATTCCGGTCCACCAGAATGGAGGGTCGATTCGTTCTATATCTATCTTTGCATAACTTGTGCTTAGGGTGCAGAATAGCAGGAATGATAGGAATATCTTTTTCATACGTATGGCATTTATGGGTTTTTCTGTTGGAGAAACAATTATATGCAAGACTTGGTTCGTAGGCAACTTCATTATAAATGAGAAAGGGAGGAGATAATCTTTATCTCCTCCCTTTCTCTATGTTCGCATTATTCGAAATCTTAAATGACTCCTTGTGCCATCATGGCTTTGGCTACTTTCATGAAACCTGCGATGTTGGCTCCTTTCATATAGTTGATGTATCCGTCCGCTTCGGTTCCGTATTTTACACATTGAGTGTGAATGTCGCTCATGATTTGGTGCAGACGTTGGTCAACTTCTTCGGCACTCCATGAAATGTGCATGGCGTTCTGTGTCATTTCCAATCCCGAAGTGGCTACGCCGCCCGCATTGACAGCCTTGCCCGGTCCGTACATGATACGATGTTTGATAAATAAATCGATAGCTTCGGGGCGGCAACCCATATTGGAGATTTCACCCACACAGATAACGCCGTTTTCAATAAGCCTTTTGGCATCCTCTTCGTCGAGTTCGTTTTGTGTGGCACAAGGAAGAGCGATGTCGACTTTTTGTTCCCAGGGGCGTTTTCCGGGGAAGAATTGTACTCCGTATTTTTCGGCATAAGGTGCGACTATATCTTCGCCCGATGCGCGTAGTTCGAGCATATAGTCTATCTTTTCGCCTGAAATACCGTCTGGATCATATACATAACCGTCAGGTCCCGAAATGGTGACTACTTTCGCTCCTAATTGTGTAGCTTTTGATGCCGCACCCCATGCTACGTTGCCGAATCCGCTGATGGCGATTCTCTTTCCGGCGATGTCTATTCCTTTGGTTGCCAGCATTTGTTTTACGAAGTAAAGTCCGCCGTAGCCGGTTGCTTCGGGACGAACAAGGGAACCTCCGAATTCGAGACCTTTTCCGGTAAACGTTCCGGTGTGCTCGTGCGTCAGTTTTTTATACATACCGAACATGTAGCCGACCTCACGGCCTCCTACGCCTATATCGCCCGCAGGCACGTCGGTGTCGGGGCCTAAATGACGCCACAATTCCAACATGAATGCTTGGCAGAATCTCATGATTTCGGCATCTGATTTACCACGAGGGCTGAAATCCGAACCACCTTTTCCACCGCCCATAGGTAGAGTGGTCAGTGCATTTTTGAATGTTTGTTCGAATCCGAGGAATTTCAATATGGAAAGATTTACCGATGCATGGAATCTTATTCCTCCTTTGTACGGGCCTATGGCATTGTTGAATTGTACCCGGTATCCTAAGTTTACTTGTATTTCGCCGTTATCATCTACCCAGGGCACTTTGAAGGTGATGATTCTGTCGGGTTCGACAAGCCTTTCTATTAATTTGGCTTTTTCGAATTCGGGGTGTTGGTTATAAACTTCCTCTATGGAAAGTAACACCTCGTGTACCGCTTGTAAATACTCCGACTCACCGGGGTGCTTTGCCGCCAATGATGTCATGATGTGCTCGATGTTCATAGTCGCGATATTATTAAGTTAAATTCTTGGTTGGGCATCTCTTTGGAAGATGCTCGTTTCTCTTATCGCAAATGTACATATTTATATGGATAAAAAAATTTTTTTTACTACTTTTGAACAATAAAATCGCAAAAAATAAAATGGCAATTTGAAAGCCGGAATCGACACAAAAATAATGAATCGACCAAATATTAACCAATTATATCTGAAAGATACCTCTTTTGCTAACTTAATGCAAAAAAGAGTGTTCAATGTCTTACTTGTTGCGAGCCGATATGATGCTTTTATCATGGAAGAAGACGGGCGGGTGGAGGAACAAATTTACTTCGAATATGTTTCTCTGAATCTGAGTTCGCCTCCTCGGGTGAAACAGGTAACGACCAATGAGGAAGCCTTCGAGGAATTGGCTTTGAAACGTTATGACTTGATTATAACTATGCCCGGAGTCGATTGTTCCGAGACCTTTACGCAGGCAAAGGCGATGAAACGTCTTTACCCTTATATCCCTATTGTCGTTCTGACCCCTTTTTCTCACGAAGTTTCAAGGCGTATAGCAAAGGAAGATTTGAGTGGGGTGGACTATGTGTTCAGTTGGTTGGGTAATGTCGATTTGTTAGTGGCTATTATTAAGCTGATCGAAGATAAAATGAATGCCGAAGTCGATATTACTTCGGTAGGTGTGCAACTCATTCTATTGGTAGAAGACTCTATCCGGTTCTATTCTTCCATTTTGCCTAATTTGTATAATTTTGTGTTGAAGCAATCCCAAATATTTTCGACCGAAGCCTTGAACGATCACGAGCGAATGCTGCGTATGCGGGGGCGTCCCAAAGTAATGTTGGCACGAACTTATGAGGAAGCTATGCAGATATATGAAAAATATTCGGGAAACATGCTAGGTATCGTATCCGATGTTTCGTTCGTTAGGGCAGGCGAAAAAGATAAAAAAGCAGGAATAAAATTTTGCACCTATGTGCGTTCTTGCGATCCTTACTTGCCTCTTATTATCGAGTCTTCCGAACGCGAAAATCAAAAAGAAGCCATTAAGCTCAACGCTTCGTTCTTGGATAAAAATTCTAAGAAATTACCGGTCGATTTGAGAAAAACGATATTGAAAAATTTCGGCTTCGGTGATTTTACATTCATCAATCCTAATACGGGAGAGCCTATCGTGACAATAAAAAATCTAAAAGATTTACAAGACAATATAGATATTATTCCCGACGACTCTCTTTATTATCATGCCTCTCGTAATCACATATCCCGATGGCTCTATTCTCGGGCCATTTTCCCTATGGCCGAAGCCTTGCAGCCTCGACAAATTACCGATTTGAGTGAGATATCTGAGATTCGTAAACTCATTTTCGACGCTATTGTACAGTATAGAAAAATGAAGAATAGGGGAGTAGTTGCCATTTTCAAGCGTGACCGTTTTGACAAATACTCCAATTTTGCTCGTATTGGTAATGGTTCTTTGGGAGGAAAAGGAAGAGGCTTGGCGTTTATCGACGCCATGATAAAAAGAAATCCGACTTTCGATAATATCGAAGGCGTGAATGTGACCGTTCCCAAAACGGTAGTTTTGTGTACCGATATATTCGATACCTTTATGGAGAGTAATAATCTCTATCAAATAGCTCTTTCCGATATTTCCGATGAAGAAATTTTGGAGCATTTTCTTAAAGCGAAGCTCCCCGAAGAATTAAAGCCCGATTTTTTGGCATTTTTCGATGTGGTGGGTAAGCCCATTGCCGTTCGTTCGTCGAGTCTGTTGGAAGATTCCCACTATCAACCTTTCGCCGGTATCTATTCTACCTATATGATACCCTCGTTGGACGATAAGAACGAGATGCTCCGTTTACTGTTAGATGCTATAAAAGCAGTTTATGCCTCGGTTTTTTACGCCGATAGTAAAGCCTATATGACAGCTACGTCGAATGTTATCGATCAAGAAAAGATGGCGATTATATTGCAGGAAGTGGTGGGTACGCAATACAACGATCGTTATTATCCGTCGTTTGCAGGAGTAGGGCGTTCGATAAACTACTATCCTATTAATGACGAAAAGGCCGAAGATGGAGTTGTCGATTTGGCCATTGGGTTAGGAAAATATATTGTCGATGGAGGACGCAGTTTACGATTCTCTCCACGGCATCCCAATAAAGTATTGCAAACCAGTACACTCGATTTGGCGTTGAGAGATACACAAACACGATTCTATGCATTGGATATGAATAGAGGTGAAAAACCTTTCTCTATTGACGATGGCTTCAATTTGTTGAAACTCTCCGTTCGTGATGCCGAGAAAGACAATTCCCTTCGTTTGATGGTTTCTACTTACGATCCTGTCGATCAGATGATCCGGGACGGTTACTATGATGGGGGGCGCAAAGTCGTTACGTTTGCCAATATCTTGCAACATAAAGCCTTTCCGTTAGCCTCTATTCTCGATTCCATGCTTACCATTGGCAGTCGCGAAATGGGACGGCCGGTAGAAATAGAGTTTGCAGGAAATCTTGTAGGGCCGGGTAATACTCCCGGTACGGTCTATTGGTTGCAGATAAGGCCTATTGTCGATATGAAGGAAATGCTTAGCGACGAAGTAATGGATTTACCCGACGAAAGAACCATTCTTAAAAGTAATACGGCGTTGGGACACGGCGTGATGGATAATGTATCTCATATTGTCTATGTAAAATCATCGAGTTTTAAGTCCTCAAATAATGTAAATATAGCACGTGAAATAGAGAAAATAAATCGTATCTTTACCGAGCGGGAAGAAAACTATATTTTGGTAGGGCCCGGGCGATGGGGGTCGAGTGACTCTTCACTGGGAATTCCGGTTAAATGGCCGCATATATCATCAGCCCGTCTCATTGTAGAGTCCGCACTTGATAATTATAGGATAGAACCAAGTCAGGGAACGCATTTCTTTCAGAATTTGACTTCGTTTGGTGTTGGCTATTTTACGGTAAATACATTTGCAGACGATGGCTATTACGATGAAAGTTATCTGAATGAGCTCCCTGCTGTGTACGAATCGGAATCTTTGAGAATTGTTAAATTTGATGTTCCTGTATTGATAGAGATAAACGGACGCAAAGGGAAAGGTCTGGTGACAAAGCCCGGAGTGGAACAAATTGAAAATAAATAAGATAGAAAATTATGTCTATATTTAGAAAAACGATGAAAGCGTTGGGGTTTTCTGGCGAAGATGATGAATTCGAGGCTCAACCTTATACTGCTGAAAATATTACGAATGCATGTATTCGGGAAAAAGAGCGACAGGATAATGAGAGTGACGTTACTCCGTCTGCTTCGAGAGTTGGAGAAGACAAAGAGGAGGAACTGCAACTCCCCGATACGCTGCTCGATACATTGTTAGAATTATTGAACAAATCGCTTCCCGATTATATATTGGCCGCATTGGATAAGGAAGCGGAGAAAAAATATCTCTTCGATCGATTAGATAAACCGTTTAAAGAATTTATCAGTGCGGTAAATGAGCGTGCCCGTGAATCCGTTTCACGGAAATGGAAAACAGAACACCTCAATTTAACGAAAGAAATGGAAGAGGCGCGGGTAAAAATGAGAGAATTGGAAGAGCAGCGTAATACTATGCAAAGTGCTCAATTAAGCGCCGAACGACAGAAACGGGCGGTGGCGGAAAAAGTGCATGAGCTGGAAACTCGTATCGCTGCGTTAGAAGCCGAAAAAGAGCAGTTTGAACTGGAAAATAAAAGTTTGGTGAATAAATTGAAAGTCTCTAATGTTCATCAAGAAGAATTGGAGGCAGCTTCTGCCGAAATTGAGAGGTTAAGAGCCGAACTTAAAACACAGAAAGAAAATATATCCGATGTAGAGCAACTTCGCATGGATTTACAGCAGGCTCGCAAAGAACTATCACAGGCAAAAGATAAAGAGACCGAGATTGCAAGTCAGTTGGAAGCAGCTCGACAAGACTTAATGCAACGAGAAGATAAAAATTCACAACTCTTAAAGCAGATAAAGGATCTCGAAATTCAGCTATCCGAAGCACAGAATGGGTTGAAGGTAGTAGATGAAGTCGAAATTAAATTGCAACAGTTTGAGCAGATAAAAGCATCGAAAGATGAAAAAATAGCACAACTCTTAGACAACTTGCAATCTGTGGAGGAAGAAAATAAACAACTCCAAGCTCGACTGAATGATCTGATAGAACAAAAAGAAAAATTAGAACAGGCTGTAACACAAGGAAATGTCGGTAACAAAAACGAAATTGAGTCGTTGAAAAGCGATTTAGAAAATGCCAATGCAATGATAGCCGCATTGCGAAATCAGCGACAAGAACTATTAGCACAGATAGAGAATTTGAAATTTGTGAAAAACACGAATGAAAAGCAAGAGCCGGAAACCGTTACGCCAGTCGAAGAGAAACAAGACACATCGTCCGTAATTAGTTTTGAAGTTCGTCAGGACGAAAGTGAAACAAAAAGCAATGTAAAAACTTCAGTAGAGGAATCGAAGGAAGTTACGGAGAATTCCCCTAAGAGTGTTGATACAAATACAGGGGAAGACGATTTTCCGGGTCTCGATTCATTCGATGATAACTGGTTAATTCCTACCAGACCCGATACACCTGAAATGATTGCAAAACGGAAAGAAGAGGAGAAAAAGAAGCGTGAAGCCGAAGAACAGGTTGCTGTGGAGCAAAAGAAAGCGCAGCAAGTTGATTCCTCGCAAATGTCTCTTTGGTAAAATAAATGTAATGTATGGAAAGAGTCCCGTTTAGAGAATGGGACTCTTTTTTTAGAAGCTGTTTTAAATTTATTCCGAGACAGGGGCTCAATATGGCCGGAACATACCTGCTTGCAATGATAATATTATTTCCCAATAAATTTAAAACAGCTTCTTATTAGGAGGAAAGAAAAAAACTCAATAAAAATGATAGGAGGAATAGATTACGTTCGGCTTTGTCTTCGTTACCGAGGGCGTCATACCTTCTCCCCTGTGCCGGGGAATAGTATGGGGAAGAAACCCAAGAAGCGATAGTTTCTGAGGAGAAGAGTTGTAATATACAAGGACAATCCCCACAAATTATCGACCGAACTAGCTTTTAGGTGTAGCTCACTTAAATAGTATTGGGATTTTTTTGAAAAAAATATTTAAGTATAAATGTGTGTAGTACAGCTCATTGTAAAAAAATTATGTTGTACAGCATAAAAAATGGGTAAAAAAATTTGGAGCGGAATAGGGAAATATATTAACTTTGCAACCGCAAAAGAGGAAACGGGGTACGCTCCGGGGAATTTTTTGCCAAGTTCATTGAAGGAATTGAAGAAGCAAGTGTAGTACAGGAAAGAAGAGAGAAAGAAGTCAATTCGGTCAGGTGACGCTTCGAAGGTATAATAAAGAAAAAGAAAAGAATACAACGAAGAGTTTGATCCTGGCTCAGGATGAACGCTAGCGACAGGCCTAACACATGCAAGTCGAGGGGCAGCGGGGAGGTAGCAATACCTTTGCCGGCGACCGGCGCACGGGTGAGTAACACGTATGCAATCCACCTGTAACAGGGGGATAACCCGGAGAAATCCGGACTAATACCCCATAATATGGGCGCTCCGCATGGAGAGTCCATTAAAGAGAGCAATCTTGGTTACAGACGAGCATGCGCTCCATTAGCCAGTTGGCGGGGTAACGGCCCACCAAGGCGACGATGGATAGGGGTTCTGAGAGGAAGGTCCCCCACATTGGAACTGAGACACGGTCCAAACTCCTACGGGAGGCAGCAGTGAGGAATATTGGTCAATGGGCGCGAGCCTGAACCAGCCAAGTAGCGTGAAGGATGAAGGTCCTACGGATTGTAAACTTCTTTTATAAGGGAATAAAGTCACCCACGTGTGGGTGTTTGTATGTACCTTATGAATAAGCATCGGCTAACTCCGTGCCAGCAGCCGCGGTAATACGGAGGATGCGAGCGTTATCCGGATTTATTGGGTTTAAAGGGTGCGTAGGCGGCACGCCAAGTCAGCGGTGAAATTTCCGGGCTCAACCCGGACTGTGCCGTTGAAACTGGCGAGCTAGAGTGCACAAGAGGCAGGCGGAATGCGTGGTGTAGCGGTGAAATGCATAGATATCACGCAGAACCCCGATTGCGAAGGCAGCCTGCTAGGGTGCGACAGACGCTGAGGCACGAAAGCGTGGGTATCGAACAGGATTAGATACCCTGGTAGTCCACGCAGTAAACGATGAATACTAACTGTTTGCGATACAATGTAAGCGGTACAGCGAAAGCGTTAAGTATTCCACCTGGGGAGTACGCCGGCAACGGTGAAACTCAA
>ERZ1673701.71-NODE-71-length-136119-cov-8.746891_pt1 | contig 136119 bp, 112 predicted proteins | sample MGYA00580231_ERZ1673701 | MGnify/ENA primary metagenome ERZ1673701 (study PRJEB41218, sample SAMN15661798) | gut metagenome | host: Homo sapiens | place: Canada: London | collected 2015-08-20/2019-03-30 | study: EMG produced TPA metagenomics assembly of...
ATATATTCCCACACTGCTCTCCGAATTTTACTATCTCTTTCTCTGTTACCATTTTTGTTTCTCCGAATAAACTTTTTTTGATGACGCAGGCATAGTCAGCCGCCGATTAAGCTTATGCTCACCCTTTCAATCCTGCCGTCGGTCGTTCTGTGAATAGTTACCGTATATGTGCCGTCGGACGTGACAACCGTGAAGGTATCGTCGCCGTTGTCGGTGCAGGACAAGGCATTCTTATATTCGCCGTCCACCGTCAAACCCGAAATATCCGTTATTTCTCCCGTTTCTTCGTCGCAGACAACGTGAGCCGCGTCTCCGAGCGCCGACCGGTATGTTTTTTCCGTCATGCGAACCAACTCTCCCGCCAGAATATTTCCGTCATCGTCAAGCGTAAAATCGAAATAATAACGATAATCCGTATATGATTTTCCCGAATACACTCTCGAGAAGAAAATCCACCTGTTTTCGCCGTCGGTCATGAAGTTGTGGACAACGACTGTTTCTCCCCTGTACTTCAGAGTCGGATAAAACGCGTCGCCGTTGGAAAAATATATCGGCTCGCCTGTTTCTTCGTCCTGTCCCTTTACGAAACGGAAGCCCGAAGAATAAAGAAATACTTCTTTGTAAACCACGCTGCCGCCGTCAAGCTCGATTTTTTCCTCTACCATAGTGCACGAGTAAATTATATAAACATATTCCTGCAAATTGCCGTCGTACGCCAGATAAAAGTTGATATGATAGGTGTTTCCGTCCGCCGCGACGACCTCCGACGAAAACATATTGCCGAAGGACTCGACGCGCGAATCGATATAACCCGCGCTGCTAAGCGTCCCGCCCGAAAAAGCGAGCGCGTTGCCCAAAGCGTCCTTGATGAAATTGAACCTGCCCGAAACCGAAAACGTCGTCCGACCGTCAACGACATCAGCCGTTATGTTAAGATAGCCGTAAGCCTCCTCGAACAGAAAAGCCCATCCGGAGCCGTAAACGGTGATAAGCTGAACATACGTGTAATCGTAGGCAGTAAGCCCGTAAATATATTTCTCGGCGTCCAGCGCGAAGGCTTTTTCCGCCAAATCCACGTCTATGAAGTAATTTACCTTGAACAGAAAATCAGACGCGCTTCCCTTCAATGCTCCCGTCGCAAACCGCGCCAGCATAGTCACGACCTCGTTGTTCCCGTCATAATAAACGACAAAATAAAACTGAGACTGCTTCCCCGTCGAATCGGTATATACGGCTGAAACTGTAAATTCCGCCCTGCCGTCGGGCTGAAACTCAAGCGTGCCGCCATTCCCGTCTTCGAGAGTCATATACTTTCCGTCGAAACGGTCGTACCTTCTCGTTATGCCGCTTTGCGGGTCCGTGTATGTTATGCTGCCGCCGTCTTCGGAAAACTCCCCGACGACAAAGCCGTAGGAATTGGCGTCTTCGGAATCCGAAGGCGTGTATGTAAATATCTTCTGCGCGCTCTCGTCATAGCTGAAATATATCGCGTTGGAGTTGTTGAACAGCACCACCCCGTTTATGTAAAAAACCACGGACGCGAAATCCTCGGCATAATAGGTTGCCGCAAAGTCAGATTTGATTACTTTGCCGCCGGACGCAAATTTGTAAAGCGCGTCGCTGCCTGTCTGCGACTCGAAATAGAAAATCGTGTCGCTCAGCAAGGTGTATCTGCCCCTTTCGGCGTGTCCGTCATAGTTGTACCTAGTCGCGTTGCCAAAGCCGTCAAGCTCAACCACCGACAGGTCGTCGCAGTCGAGGTAAGCCCCCGCAACGCCCTCGCCGAAAAACAGAAAAGCGTAGTATTGGTTTCCGTCCGCAGCAAACAAGCCCGTTTCGCCTACATAACTGCCGCCCTCGAAGGAAATCGTGTACAGCCCGTCGGCAAACGCGTACTCCGCTTTTATTTCGCCGCCGTCTGCCTTTTTGAGCGTTGCATTGCCGTGACCGTCGAAGATTATTATTTCGCCGTCGGGCATATTGTTTTTCACCTTGAGATACGCGCCTTCTTCAAGCCCCCTCAAGACGAAGGTTCCGTCAGAGCCGTTCAGGTCGAAGCGGCGCTCGACGTCGTTTATCAACATGGCTATCGCCGTTTCGTCCTGATCCAGCACGTTGTTTGTCACGACGTAATAACTGAAATATTCGTTTTGCGTATCGAAATATCTCGCCATGTGGGTTTTTCCGTCAAGCTGAAGGACGCTTCCGTCCGCAGCCGCAAACGACGCGTCGGGCGCGCAGATACGGAAATATGAGTTTATCAAAGTGAAATCGAAAGTCAAATCTCCCTCCGCAGCCGTAAACGTGTAAACCGTCTGTTCAAACCTGCCGAAGGCTGACGTTTTGCCCGACGTAAACGTGCCCTTTGTCGAATTGCCGTCTGCGATATAGACAACAAAAAGATTGCCTGCAGCGTCCTTTTCGTCGGTAAGCGAAAGCTTCGACTCGGCCAGCTGCCCGTCGCTGTCGTCCAAACCGCTGTAACTGCCGAAAGTTATAACCTCGTCAAGCTCGAAATAATGGAAATAAATTGTCGAGGCCGTCGCGCTTACGATAAACTTAAAATTCTTCTCTTGGGAATGGAAGGTGTAGACCGCAAATTTCGCGCCTACGGAAGCAAGCTCCTCATAGGTATAATATCCGCTGCGGCTTGTAGAGACGCCTCCCGCCTTTTCGGTAAACACAGCTTCGTACCCGTCTTCGCCGTATTTGTTCCCGCTTACCGTCAAAGTGGACGATGAAACGGTCGAGCCGTTTCTTTTCATGACAAGCACTGCCGGCTCGTAAGCCAGCTTGACAAAGGTTTTGCCGTCCTGGTCAAGTCGGAAATAATAATCGGCGTTTCCGTCGTTCAGCCTGATGAAATCCGGTCCCTGAGAAAAAACGCCGGACAAAACCGAGCCGCTGCCGTCGTCAAAAACCGCAAAGCAGGACACAATCGTAAGTCTTGCGCCATTCTCACCGGTGTAAACCGTCGAAAAATCCGTAGAATTTTCACCGTCGTCAAGGGAAATTACGTAATACACGTCATAAGAAGTGGATTGAGTGTCAAAATTGAGCACAAGCGCGGCGAAGCGATTGACTGCCCAATCGGCAATCTGCCCCGTAACCGTATAAAGATAAAAGTCGCCCTGTTTCGAGATAACGCCCGACGAGGTTTTTTCGGGAGTTCCCTGCCCGCCGCGCTCATAAGTCGCGGCAGTGCCGTCGCCGTTTACGACAAGGAACGGATAGCCCGCAAGCTTGCCGTCGTCCGTAACAAACAAATATTCTCCGTAATCCGCGTGCTTTTCTTCAAACGCGAAAGCCGTGTCCGCCGAGCCAAGCTTTTCAAACGCGACAAACACCCGTTTTTCGCCCGACGAAGAAACTACGGTTATTATATAACCTTCGACAAGCGAGCTTTCCACGGTATAGCTGCCGACAAAGCTCTGACCGTCATTCATGTAAATTGCCGTGGAGCAGCCGTCCAGAGTGAGCGTCGCGCCGCCGTTTTCAAAAACTTTGTCAAACTGCGCGTCATACTGCTCCCAGCCCCAAACGCCCTTGTAGCTGCCGGCTTTGGCGGTCAAAACGACGCTGCCGCTCGCCGTATCGTAAAGCGTAAATACGTCGCCGTCGATGACATAGCCGACATAAGCCGTTCTGCCGGGCTGCTGCTCAAACAAGGCATAGCCGAAGCCGTCCAAGGTTATTGCGGGATAGTAAACCGCTTTGTAAGGCAGAACGCCCCAGTCTGCCTCCTCCCCCCTGATTCTGAAAACAGACAATCTTACACCGCTTTGAGGGTCTGCCGCAGTTCCCAACAAAAACACAAAGCGCGTGCCGTCGGAAAAAACAGCCTCGTAATAGCCGTTTTCGTCTATGGAATATTCCCCCTCGAGATACTGCTTGTTCCCCTCGCTCGTGCGATAAAGCTCGACGCCGTTCATGTCGTCCAACGCAAGCGTAGCCTCTTTGTCTATTCCGTTTGAGTCAAACAAAAAATACTCGCCCTTTCTGTTGGCGTAAAACACGAAGGTGCCGTTGTCGTTGACGCGCGCGCGCAAAACAAAGCTCGTCGTGGGGCTTTCAAACTCGTACCAATCCTTTTTCTCGTTGTAGCTTCCCTCTATATCCCTTCCGCCGCGGCAGAGAACGGCTTTGCCCGTGCCGTCGCGCATGAGGAAAATCGTATCCTCGCCCGCAAACATATCCACATAGCCCTTGTTCCAGATAGCGTGAAGCACAACGTCTCCGTCAAGCTTTAGCTCACGGGGAGAAACGGCCTCGTCGAAACGCGCGTCGGCATAAGTTCCCCAGCCGAAAAATCTGTAGCCGTCGGTTCTGAAAGGGACGCTGTCCGGAAAAGAAAGCTCCTCTCCGTAAAGGTATGTAAAAGAAAGCTCCTCCTGACTCTGCCCCGAGCCTTCGGGATAATTGGACAAAAACCAAAGCGTGTAGCTGTTTCTGTCAAATTTCAGATTTATCACGTTGTCCGCGGAATTTTCGCTAATGAAAACAGAATCGTCGCCGTCCTCCAGAAGCGTAAAGCCATCTACCTTCAAATCGGGAAAGAACTCCTCTCCGACAAGAGCATAGCCAGAAGCAAATTGCGCCTCAAACGCGTAATCCTCGAGATTCAGCTCCTGCAAATATACGTTTATCGTATACTTCGCCATATATCTTGCCGTAAGCGTCACGCCGCCCGCAGGCATTTTGTCCGCAGCCTCGAGCGGTTGGTCTCCCAGATACCAGCCTCCGAAACGCAAATCGCCCTTTGTCGGGACGCTCCCGCTCACCGCGCCGAGAATTTCCTGCCCCTCCGCAAGATAAACGGCGCCGGAGCTCATGGCTCCTCCGTCAAGGTCGAATGTCACGGCATAAGTTTTGCTCCACTTGGCGTAATATGTTTTGCCCTTTTGGAAAACCGCTTCCGTCACGGCAATGCCGTCGCAGCTTTCCTCCTCGTACCAACCCGCCAGCGCGTAGCCCTCGCGATTAACGGAGGGAAACTCCGCAGTCTCGCCGACCTTGCCTTCGATTTCCACATAGCCGCCGTCAAAGATCATAAATTTAAGCGTAGCCTTCTCGGTGCAGCCTGCAAAAAGCGCGCAAAAAACCAGCAATACGACTGCGGCAAAAAGAAAAGCAATCCCTTTCGTTCTTTTTTTCATTTATTTAGTACCTCCAATCTGAATATGAACGAACAATATGTAATTCAAATCTCGTCGACGCCGCCTTGAGGCAGAGATGAAGAGCTTTCGTATATCTCCCACACCGCGACGGCAAGCGTCCCCTCGGGAGCTTCGGCAATTTCGCCCGCGCCAAACATTTTTTGACCTTCATCCGTTTCGGCTGTCCAATAGAGGAACGCATAGCCTCGCCGCTGCGGCGCGGTCACGCCGTTTTTCGCAGTCTTGTTTTCGACGCCTTTTTCGGGCATGACGAAAGAAACAACGTATTCTCCGTCGTCCGAGAGAGTGCAGCACCACACAACGGGACGATAGCCGGAATTCCAACGGGCGTTCCACCCCGAGCCTGCGCTGTCTCCCTCGCAGTAAAGAGTAAGATACTTGCAGCCGTTGAAAGCATGCGAGCCTATCTCCTCTATGTCGTCGCAAAGAATAAAGGAAACAAGTCCCTCGCAGCTTCTGAAAGCATAGCTCCCGATGCTCCGCACCGAAGCGGGCAGAACTAATTTGTCAAGCGCAGAGCATGAATAGAAAGCGTAATCTCCGATTTTTTTCACGTTTTTTCCCAACGAAACGTCCGTCAGCGCGGTGCAGCCGTAAAAAACCTTGTCGTTTATTTCCTCGAGACTGTCGGGAAGAACCAATTCCGACAGCGCAGCGCACCGATAAAAAGCGCCCTCTCCGAGCGAGGCAAGATTTTTGCCCAGACTTATCGATGAAAGCGAAACGCATTTGGAAAAAGCTCTGGCTCCGATGTCGACAACAGACGACGGAACGGAAATCGTTGCCAGCGACGAGCAGCCCGCAAACGCATACTCAGCCACAAGCTCCAGCCTCGCGTCGGAATCGAATGTCACTTCAATCAGATCTTCGCAGCCGTAATAAGCATACGGACCTATTTCCTTAACCCATTTGGGTATCTTGGCAACCATGACTCCGCTTTTGTAAAACGCCGAGCGACCTATTTTCTCCACCTCCAGCGGAATGTCCGCCTGCTTCAGGTTGACGCATTTGTAAAAGGTGTAATCTCCTATTTCCTTAAGCCCGCTTGAAAGCACGTCCATATATACCCTCGAAAGCGATGAGCACTCGTAAAACGCGCCGTAGCCAATGAATTTTACGCTGTCGGGTATGGTAACCGCGCCCAGAGCCGTCTTTTTGTAAAAGGCGTAATTTCCAATCCCCACTGTCCCGTCGGCTATGGTTACGCTGGTGTTTTCCTGACTTTCCTTAAAGCCCACAGCCCAGCCGCCCACGTAAATAACTCCGCTTTCCACCGCGTTCCACGCCGCAGTGCCGAAAAATGCGTAGGTGCCGATAATTTCCAAGGATTTCGGCAGCTTTATCGCCCCCATGTAAGCGCTGTTTCCCAAATCGGCGCAGCGCGCGAAAGCATAGCTGTCAATGGTTTTCAGACCGTTGCCCAAAGAAAAGAAGCCTCTGCCCAGCACCTTGCAGCCGTCGAAGGCATATCTGCCTATCCTTTCCACGCCGTCGCCCAAATCGAGCGACATCAAATTTACGCATCTGTAAAAAGCATAGTCTCCGACAAATCTTACCGTATCGGGAATAACGACTTCGGTAATTGCCCTTCCGGCAAAGGTCAGGTCTGCTATCCCCCGAGTGCCGGACAATAGACTGAGCTCGGCAAGCTGCAAGCTGCTCGCCACCGCCCAGCCGTCGGCATAAACAACGTCTGCGTCTTCGGAGCAAAGAGCGGTTGAGTCGAAAGCGTAAGCTCCTATTTGAGTCACGCCGGAGCCTATTTTGACTTCGGACAATGCGGTGCAGGAGAAAAACGCCCTTTCGCCAATGGACGTTACGCTGTCGGGCACGAGAAAGGTTTCCAGCCCGACGCAGCCGTTGAAGGCGTTTGCTCCGATTTTAGTCAGACGCGCGTTGCAGGAAAAGCTTTTAAGCGAAACGCAGGAGGCGAAAGCGCCCTCGCCTATGCTGTCGGCCGCCGAGCCGAGAACAACGCTTTTAAGCAAATCGCAGCCGTAAAAGGCTTTTTCCCCTATAGTTCTCATATTGTCGGGAAAAACAAGCTTCCCGAGCTTGTCGCAGTCGGAAAAAGCCGACGCTCTGACGGCAACGACCGAGCTTCCGAAAACGACCGAAGTCATATTTCTGCAATATTGAAAAGCGCTTGTCTCTATTGATTCCAAGCTGTCCGGCAATACGACGGATTTAAGGGCGCGGCACCCCTGAAAGGCATGCTCCCCCAGCGATTTGAGTCCGTCCGGAAGCTCCACCGACTCCAGATTGGAACAGTTTGTGAAAGCATAGTCTCCTATTTCACGCACGTTTTTGCCTACGACTATGTTTTTGATGCCGCTGGCGGAGTAAAAAGCCTTTGCGGCGATGCTCGTTACCGGCTTTCCTCTGTAAAAGTCTCCCGTTTCGACATCTCCCCTCGCGCTTCCTATACGCGTAACCTCGTACTCCGTGTTGGCGTTTGTCAGGGTATAGACCAGACCGTTTTCATAAGGCTTTTCAAAAACAAAGGTTTCCGACCATTTGGAATCCCTCGTCTGCCCCATCGCGTCTACGGCTTTCACCCTGATTTTGTAGCTGCCCTCATTCAGTCCGTTGAGGGAATAAGAGGTTTTGCTGCTGACGTATTCGGCGCCGTTTATTTCTACTATGTATGCCGTGGACGAGTCGGCGTTTTCAACGGGAGCCCACGACAAAATCCAGTCCGTTTCGTTGACCTTCAAATCGGTCGGTCTGCCCAGACCGCCGGAGCAGCCCGACAGAGCAAGTAGGCAAAAAATCAAAATTACAAAAAACGGCAATCCAATTCTTTTCATTATTTCCTCCTCGCTTCATTCCGAGTTTCAGGTTCCTTTTTGTCACGCTCTCTTTCGCGGCGCTCGCGAACAAGCTCGTGCGGCCACTTCCATTTGAATTTTCTGGCGGCAATGTCCAGCAGGAACAGAACGAGAGCCGTTATCATAAACAGAAAACGCGGGTCGAAGCTTCTTTTCAAAGTTTCCTTAAAGCCCTGAAATACCGTTACCGCGTCCTTTTCAGACAGCAGCTCCGAGCTGCCGTTGCCCGACGCGGCTATAGCGGTCATAAGCTCCGAGCCGTCCGTCGGATCGTTCAGAACGTCGTATTCCGCCGAATATGAAAAGGTTTTGTAAACTACGCACGGGCTGCCGTCGGGGTTGTTTCCGGCATCCTTTTTCTGCACCGTTATCCTGTATACGCCCGCTTCGACCGCCACCAGCGACGCGCGGCTGAATTTTTCTTCGGCGACGGGCACGGTCAGCTTTGCAGAAGCGTTGGGATTGGACAGATTTTCGAGGCTCACCTCAACGGACTCTCCCTCCTTGAGGTCGGTCACGGGATATATGCTTATCTGAGTGGTGTAGTTTTCCTCCCGCAAAACCACGTCGAGATTTTTGGGTCGGATATCCGTCGTCGGAAACAGCTTGTTGACTACGCCCAGCAGAAGCTCTCTGCCTTTGCCTCCCGCGTCCAGAAAATCCGCCGACCAAGTGCCGTCAAGGTCGCACATAAAGCTGCCCACAGTTCCGTTGCCGTATTTCCATTGCGCGTATACGGGCACCTTGTATTCTCCTGAAAGCACCAACTCCGCCCCGCTCTTTTTTCTCGTTCCGTAAAATCCGTAAAGCGAGGGCATTTCCTCCTGGGAAATTATCGACGCGTAGTAGGAATCGGGGTTTATTTCGGGTACAAACTCTCTGTACTCCACTTCTTTTATCTCGGGTATGCGAATATCGTCCTTGAGCACGCCGGTAAGGTCGGCGGCGCCAGAATTGTACGCTTTTCCGCCGCCCAAGCGCGCCGCTTCTTCAAGCTGCTCCATCGACGCGCCGCTTGCATCTATCGCAATAAATGAATATGTAACTCCGAGATTGTTGAAATGCTCTACTCTGTCTATATATTTCTCAAAGTCGGCAGCTGCGCCGTCGGTTATGATAACCACGTGCATTTTTTCTATTCTGCCGCTCGTATACATGGCGCGCAAAGCCATGCCGGCATGGTTTACCGCCGGAGTGAACAACGTCCCGCCGCCGCTGCTTATGCCGTAAATCGCCTCTATTATTTCGTCCTGCCTTGTCATCGGCAGCAGAGACGCATCCTCAGTGTAATCGTCGCTGAGCGTCAAAACTCCGCAATAATCTCTTTCGTTTAAGCAGGTGTAATCCCTGACCATGCTGACGGCGGCGTTTTTTGCCGCGTCAATCTTCTGAACGGTGCCGACGCCCGTTCCCGTAGACATACTTCCCGAAACGTCTATGACAATCATCATTCCGAGAGGAGGGGTGTAATCTATGGCTTCTACGGGCAGCATACGCTGCAGAAGCGTGCCCGCCATATCCTCCCTGTTGTAGGCGTGCGCAGCAGACACGTCGCCGCCCTCGCTCCCGCCTACGGTGAACAATCCGCCGCCCGCGTCGTAAACGTAACGGTTCAAAAGCTCGTCCCAGCCGTCCGGCAGGTCGGAGTTGGCTATGTTGTTGAGTATTATTTCGTCATACTGCAGCAGCTCGTCCAGCGTCTTGGGGAAATGGGCGTCGTCGGGGCAAATTGCAGTCACGTCAAAGTCAACGAGCAGCTCGCGGATTTTGTCTGACGAGCCCTCGCTGCTCTCCACAACGAGCACCTTGTCGAAAACATTCAGGTACATATACGAATACAGCTCGTTGTTTTCTGAAATCGTATCTAAGTCCGGGCTTACCTTAAAGCGCAGGGTGTGCAGTCCCTCCTCCGTAAGCACGTGCGGAATAACTATGTCGGACACTCCCTCCTTTAACGAAAAAGAAAGGCTCCGACACTCGTCGTCGTTGTCGAACAGCGTGACGGTCACGGGGGTGTCTCCCTTGCGCGAGCTTGCTACGGAAAGAGTAAGGTCGAACTGCTCTCCCTTTAATATATTGCTGTCGGGAAATTGCACGGAAATCGCCTGAACCTCATCCTTGCCGGTCAAGGAGCCGCAAAGCACGCTGTCTATGCGCGTGCCGGAGGAGGTTATTGACTTGACTACGGAAGCCGCCGAGCCGTCCGTTTCCACGCCGTCGCTCAAAAGCACTATCTTGGCAGACTCGGGATGATTAAGCATATCTCTAGCGAAAAGCAGCGCCGCCGAAATATCCGTTGCGGTGGTGTCCGGTTTTGCGGAGCTTTCGTAAAGGCTGTAGGCGTTTCTCAAATCGTCCGTCAACGGAACGGCGCACACCGGCTGCAAGCCGAAGGTTACTATTCCCAGACTGTAAACGTCCGGATTGGTCATTTCTATTACGCTGCGTACAAAATCGTCCTTTGCCTGCTTTTCCTCGCTCGTGCTGAAAGAGGCGTCCACTACAAGCAGCAGCTCGTTTTCCGAATTGTGCACCTCGTAGCTGAAGGTCATGCCGGACAGCACGAAAATACACAAAATCAGAGCGGTCAGATGCAGCACGACGGAGGATATTCTGTTTCTGTTTTTTCTGAACCTTTTGGACAGCTTAAAGTATGGCAGGAGCGTAAGAACAACTGCCGGCACAATAAGCAGCAAAAGCCAAGCGGAGGAAAAATTTATTTCAAAATTAAACATTGCAGCCTCCTCACAGTCCTTCCAGCGAGTGCAGCGCCCACTCCAAAAACATAAGCGCGACAATAGCCGCCGCAAACCATATCAACAAATCCCTTATTATCTCTATGCCTTCCGACTTGGCAAACGGAACGGTAAGCACAGCCTCTCTCGTGATGTCGCTCTGAGACGCCGTAACCTTGGCATAAAGCTTTTCCTCTACGATTTCGCCCGATATAAGCTGTTGCCTGAGCGTATAGGTTCCGAAGCTTTCAACGCGGAACTGCGACGGAAGCTCTCCGAAAAGCAGCTCCGAGCCGTCCGGCCCCGTCACGCTCAAATCTCTGCCCCTCGCGTTGACCTCTATCGTGTCGTAAACGTCGCAAATGTCCTCAGAGACGGTTGCCGGCAAATAATAATGAAAGAGATTGAAAATCATAATCGGATAATATACGCTGAGAGCGAGAGTAGACATGTTGAGGCTGAAGGTCATAACCGCAATTTTGGAATCCGCCTCGTTTCTTGCAAAGAAAACGGGATTTCCTTCGTAATACATCAGCACGTCGTATCTTTCCAGGCTTGCTTCGTCCACCTGCGAATATTGAGTTACCTTTATTCCCTCCACATCCATATACCGAACCAGAGGGTGCTCGGCGTCGCCTATCGCAAGCGAGGCGCCGTCGCCGTCGTAGTCAGAGACATTGACGTTTTTTCTGACTATGGAAAAACCGGCGTCGGCGGAGGTATCGGGATTGACCATAAAAATTATTCCGTCCTCTGGCAGGCTTTTGGGCATGGCGTGCTCGAAGATATACATGTCAAAGCCTTCGGTCGCGGGAGCGTCCTTGCCCTTGACCTCGGTTATTTCTATGTTCCAGCGACCGCTCATTTTTTCCTTGAGCGTCCTCAACACGCCGCCGAAAAACACGTTGGAGGCGGCGCTGCAATACTGTATCTTAACCGTAGGTCTTGCTCCGCCGTAAATAAAAAACTCGTTGTCCAGCAAAAGCGAATCTCTTTCGTCGATATGTACGTAAACCTCGTCGAAAGAATATATTCTCTCGGATTCGGACAGAACAACCGGCAAAACGTTTTCTCCGAGATTTCGTGCGGCGGCAGTATAAACAAGCTTTGTAGTCACGCCGTCAATGCCGTTCACCGTTTGAACGGGAAGAATTGTTTTCTCGCCCTTGCCGTTTGCGTTGGCGACCTCGCAGAAAACCTCAAACGCTTTGTCCAGACCGTAGCATGCGACGTCGATTTCAAAGGTATAAAAATTGTCCTCCAGCTTTGCGGCAGCGTTAAGCACTGCGACGTTCCACTCGAATTCGTCTGATACGTCCACAATCCTGACGTTTTTGGCATCGTTTAAATAGGCGGTGCCTGTCAAGAGAATTATTTCGGAATCCGCGTTGAAGCGCAGCGTTTCTTCGGCAAGCGCCATAGCTCCCTCCACGTCTCCCTCGCACAAAGAGCACTCCATGCCTTCAATTAATTCAACCACGTCGGAAAGCTCCGGCGCTCCCGCGCGCCTGACAACGTATGACGCCTTTTGTCCCGCAAGAATAACGGTGACCGTTCCTTTGTCCTTAAGCGTTTCATCCGATATTTCCCGCGCTTTGACAACGGCTCTGTCAAATCGCGTGTCGTTTGACGATTCGCAGGAGGCAAGCATGTTGGCGGAGGCGTCGACTATTATTATCTTTTCGTTTTGTCCCGCGTCGGTCTCCGCCAAGACTGCCGGCTTGGACAAAATCAACGCCGCAGCCACGCAGATAAGCACCTGGCACAGCAAAATGAGCAGATTTCTTAATTTGTTTATGGGAATTTTTTTCTTTCTGTACTTTAAGCTCAATTTCCATATATAAGTGCTTGAAACAAATTTTTGCTGATAATTGGGCTTGAGGATATAAATTATCAACAATACCAGCAGTCCGATCAAGCCCAGCAAGCCTATAGGAACCAATAAATTCATATTGTCACCGTATCCGTTTTTTTATCAAAGCCTTAGCGACAATTCGCAATCTCAGCTCGGATTGTTTTCAAAAACGGGGAGCGTTTCCGCTCCCCGTTTCGAATATAAATTCAAAAAAATTAAGAAGCAATGAATTTTATTCTATTGTTTCGTAGTAAGACTCTATAAACTCCCTTAATTCATCGGGCAGTTCTCCGCCGTTTTCCAGAATTTCCTTTGCCAGCGCGAGATATTCCTCGTATCTGTCGCCGTAATACTGGTCTCCGTCTATTACCTTGTTAGTATCTTCATATTTTCCGCCCATGCCGTCGCCGTCGTTTCCTTCGCCTTCGTCTCCTTTCGGCTCCTCGCCGGGCTGCTCCTGCTCCTCTTTTTCGGAGGGCTGGTCCTTAGCCTGATCCTGCTCCTGCTCTCTTTCGTCTCCCTCGCCGCCTTCACTTTCGTCGTCCGACTCGCCGAGCTCCATAAATATTGCCAAATAGGTTATTATAACATTGCCGTCCTCGTCAACCTCCGAAAACTCTCCGTCGGGCATGACTGCCGTATCCTGTCTGAAAGGGTCCTCGCTTCCGTCCGACCAGCACAAAAATGCCCAGCCCTCCTCGGCAACCGCCAGCACAGGCTCGGCATCGCCGCCCGCCGGCACGAGCTGGTCGGCGTTGCCCTCTATATCTCCCTCGCCGTCTGTTTCATATCTCACCGTATAAAAAATTTCGGGATTGAACAAGGGGTCGACTATTCCGGGCAAATCTTTGATTATGCCTTCGGCGCTCAAAGCGCCGGCTGTAGTCACGGCTCCGCTGACAAAAAACATCACGCACGCCAAAACTATGCTTGCCGTCGAAATGACCAGCTTTATGCTTTTGGCATTTACAGTTTTAAGCTTATTTTTGGTATCCTGCCGTTGCTTTCCCGCAATAAAACTGTCGTCGTTTATCAGTTCAGTCATAGTAAGCACGCGCTCGTCGAGACCGAGTCCGTCGACACGCCGTGCAATATCCCCGAAGGTCGGACGGAATTTCAAAAAATAAAGCGCAACGGACGAAGCCGCCCAGGCTACGGCGAAAACTCCCAATGCAATGCCCAAAACAAGCCAAAGTTTTTTTACGCCCAGACACCATGTCAAAAGAGCTGCCGCGACATTTGCCGCAAAGGCAATGACTGCGCCCCAGACAACGGCTTTTATACGCGCTTCCTTCGAGACTCTCCTGCCGTATTCCGACAATAATCCTTTTATCGACATATTTCCTCTCCTTATCATATTTCATCAGGTCGTTTTTACCGACCGATTTGGGCTGCGGCAGAGCGGAATAAGCAAGCGTTCCGCCCTGCCTTGCCCCTTTAAGCCTCCGCCTGCTCCTCGGCAGGCTTCCAATTAATATCCGCTTTTGTATCCTTGTCCCAGCCGTCCGCCCAGCCGCATTCGTCTTCGGTGATTTCGATACGGATAGACTGCTCCTCAGTCCAACCCGCAAAGGCTCCCGTGCCGATACTCTCGACGCCTGCGGGAACAACCAGCTCCTTTATTTCGGTACAGCCGGCAAAGGCTCCCGCCCCTATCGAAACGACTCCCGTAAGGTCAAACCCCGTCAACGGGCATCCGGCATAAACGGTTGTACCGTCCTCATCTTCGGAGGCTGCCGAAAAGGCGTTATCGCCTATCGAGGCTAGCTTGGGAGCGTAAAACTCCGCAAGCGAGGAGCAGCCTGCAAAGGCGCCCATGCCCAAAGCTTTAGCCTCCGGCAAAGCTATGCTTTTCAGAGACGTACAGCCCGCAAAGGCATTGGAGCCGATATCCGTCGCCAAAGGCAGGATTACGGATTGGAGCGAGGAACATCCCGAAAAAGCGAAATCGCTTACTTTTGACAGCTTGGCGAAGCTTATTTCCTTGAGGGACGTGCAGTTCTCGAAGCTGTTGTTTCCTATAGACGACGCTTCGGGCAGATTTACGTATTCCAGCGATATGCAGCCCAAAAACGCCTTGTTGCCTACGGAAGTCACCTTCGACAAATTTATTGTATCCAAAGACGCGCACCCCTCGAAGGAGCTTACGCCTATCGTCTTAACGCTTCCCTCGATCAAAACCTCTTTCAGCGACGTGCAGCCGACAAACTCGCTGTTCTCTATCGCGGTCACGCCTGCGGGCACGGTTATGCTTGCAAGAGACGTGCAGTTTTTGAACGCGCCGTAACCTACACCAAGCCTCTGCAGCGTGGAGGGCAGCCTCACGAAGGTAAGAGCAGAGCAGTTTTCAAACGCGTAGTTTTCAAGTCTGAGCAAACCGTCCGCAAAGACAACGGACTCAAGCGACGTACAATTTTTGAACCAACCGTTGCCTGCGGCGCCGCCGTTTGTAGCGCTCACGTTGAGATTTCCCACCTGAACCTGTGCGGTCTTCAAGCCTGTGCAGTCCGCAAACACTTCGCTTTTCAAGCCGATAACGCTTGCCGGAATAGTCACATGCTCGAGAGACGCGCACCCCTTGAAGACATATCCGTTTATAAACAAGGTTCCGTCAAGGTCAAGCTCCGAAAGCCCCGTGCAATTCTGGAAAGCATAGTTGTATATGCTTTTAGCTCTCAAGGTCAGACTCTTAAGCTCGGTGCAGCCGGTAAACGCGTATCCGTCGATGCACTCCACGTTTTCCAGATTTATTTCCGAAAGTGCGCAGCCTGCAAACGCATAGTCGTCGATATATTTGACCGACGCGGGCAGCACAACCCTTGTCACTGAAGCATTGTTTCTCAAAGCGGCTCTCGCGATTATTTCCGCGCCGTCCGCAACCGTGAGAACAGGGTCCTTGCCGAAATAATGAACGAGCGCCTTGCCGGTTATTTTTACGGACGTCGTATTGTTTCCGGCATCGTTGAGCTTGTAGAACGAATCGGTGTATTCGCTGTAAACTGCGTTTCCGACAATCTCGGTTTTTTCGTTGTCCGCCGTCACCGCAAACTCTATGTCGCCGCACCCCTCAAAGGCGTCCTCTCTTATTACCATTATCACACCGCCTATCGTAACCTTTGACAAGGAGGTGCAATTTTTAAAGGTTGCCACGTCAATTACGCTCACGCCCTCGGGCAGAGTTATCTCCGCGAGAGAAACGCAGTTTTCAAATACGTTGCCGTAGCCGGCGGAGCTTGTCGTAGCGCCGTTGCCCAGCTTTGTCAGACTTGCGGGAAGCCGGATTTCCTCCAGCATTCCGCAGTTAAGAAACGCTTTCTGCTTGATTTGAGTAATCGCGTCGGAAAGCTTTACGTTTTTCAGCTTAACGCAGCCCGAAAAAGCGCTTGCGCCCACCGTGCCCGCCGCATCCGACATCATAGTGACCGTCTCCAGCGAAACGCAGTCTAAAAACGCGTTGTCGCTTATCGTCTTTAAGTTTTCGGGCAGAACTATGCTTTCGAGCGATGAGCAGCCGGCAAAAGCGCTTGCTCCCAAGGTGAAGGAGCTGCCGAGCATAGGGAACGTAAAATCCGTCAAAGACGCGCAGCCCGAAAAAGCGCCCAACGCAATGAATTCGAGAACATTTCCGTTGAACGTGACGGTCTGAAGCGACGAGCAATCCTTGAACGTGTTTTGTCCGATTTTCGCAACCGCCGACGGCAAGCTTATGCTCACTAGCGCCGCGCAGCCCTCGAAGACGCTGCAGTTAGTCGTGCTCGTAGTATAAGACGAAGTGCCGACCAAGCCTATCTGATTTACCGTGCTCGGCAGAGAAATTGCTTTAAGCGAGCGGCAGTTGTAAAACACTTTTTTGCCTATCTGCGCCGTTTTTCCGTTTTCTTTGAATTCAACCGTCTCGAGCGATTGACAATTTGCAAACAAACAGTCGGTTAAATTCGCCACTCCTGTGCCTATCGTGACAGACAGGAGTTTGCTGCAATCCGCAAAAACGCCGTCCGCGCCCGTCGCTGCGCTCCCCGCGCCCAACGAGGTTACGCTGTCGGGAATTACAAAGTCGCTTATCGCAGCGCTTTGGAACGCGCCCTTTCCGATTTCCGTCAGAATATTGCTCTGCAGGTCTATGTCGCTAAGCGACGTGCAGCCCGAAAACGCAAGATTCTTTATGCTTTCCGTATTTACGCCTATGGTTACCTTTTTGAGCATCCTGCAATCGAGGAACATGCTTTCGCCAATCAGGCTCGATTTGATTGTCGCTTCCTCGAGCGCGGCGCAGCTTTCAAAAGCTTTGGAGCCTATCGTCGTGACCGTAGACGGTATAGTAATCGACGTCAGACCCGTTTTGAAGCCGAGCTTTTCAGAGTATTGTCCGCACCCCGAAAACGCCTGCCCGTTTATCGACAGAAGCCCTTCGGGCAAAAGAATTTCACTGAGTTTCACGCAATTCTGGAAAGCGTACTGACCTATTCCCTTCAGATTCTGCGGCAGCGATATGTTTTCCAAAGACGAGCAGCGCTGGAAAGAATAAAGCCCGAGATAAGCTATTCCGCTTTCGGAGAGGTCGACCTCCGTCAGAGAGGAGCAGCTGAAAAATACATAGGTGGAAGTGGTCAGAGTCACGGCTGCTCCCGTAGAAAGCCTGCCCAGCTCGGTGACCGATTTGGGCGCCGTGAAGCTCTGCAAGGATGCGCAGTTGCTGAACGCGCGCTGACCTATGCTTATCAGCTGGCTGTTTTCGCCGAAATCGACTGTTTTCAAACTGCTGCACTCGGAAAAACTCCATATTCCTATGCTGGTAGTCAAATCGGGAATGGATATCGCTCCAAGCGACGAGCACTTTTCAAAGGCATAATTTCCTATGGTAGACAGCCTGCAATCCTGCTCGAAGGTCACCGTAAGCAAATCGGCGCAGCCCGAAAAAGCTCTGTCCGCAATCGAAACCAGCCTTTTAGGCAGAGTCACGGACTCTATCGCCGCGTTCTGGAAGGCGTAGGTCTCTATCGCAAGACTGCTTTCCGCGTCGGCAAAGGCAATCGCCTTGATGCCCGAATTGTCCTTGAAGCTGTAGCTGCCGATTTTGTTGACGTCGGCAGGCACAGTATACACCTCGACGGTTTTGTCCGTAGGACAGAAAACCAGCTCGCTTCCGTCCTTAGAGAACAGCACTCCGTCAACCGTCTTGAAATTGACGCAGGTGGAGCGGCATTGGATGTTTTTAAGCCCCACCAGTCCCGCCACCAAAGCGGAAAATCCGTTTGCGGCAAGCTTGTCGGGAACAACCAATTCGGAAATTTGGCAGCCCTCAAAGGGCATGTCGCCTATCGTAGCGACCCCTTCGGGCAGCTCTATTTCGGTAATTTTGCTGTTCTTGAAAGCTCCCTTGCCTATTTCTTTAAGCCTGCAGCCTTCGGCAAAGGTCACGCTTGAAATATTGTTGTGCGGCGAATTTATAATTCCGTAGCCCCATGAAAGCGAATATTCGCCGATTTTCGTGAGACGTGCGGGAAAATCTATGCTTGTAAGCTTGGAGCAGTTGTAAAACAGCGCATTTGTCGTGTAGGTAAAGCTGTTGCTGACGTCCGGCGTTTCGAAATCAACGGTGCCGCCTGCTTCAAAGCCAATCGAAGTGATTTCGGAGCAGTTCCAGAAACAGCTGACTCTGAAGGTCTTGGCTTCCTTGGCTATCGTGACCGCACCCTTCTTTTGAGGAGGACAAAATACGACGACCTCCCTGTTCGCGGAATAAAGCACGCCGTCGTAAGAAGAAAAATAGCTTCCGTTTTCCTCTACCGTTATGCTTTCCACACCAGCACTGTTTCTGCCGTCATATTCGCAAAAGACCATGACGGCGTTGGGATTGCTTAGTCCGCCGACAGATTTCAAACCGAACTGGAACGCGTCCAGATCATTGTCTACGCCGCGCAGTCTGTTGGGCAAATTGAGCTCTTTAAGAGAGGTGCAGCCCCAGAACGCTCTCTCCGCAAAGGAAAGGTCGCCCGTGCCGCCCAGACCGAACTCAACCTCGCTCAGATTGACACAGTTTGAAAAGGCACGCTCGCCGATAGCGCGCTGGAAGCCCTCGACGCCCAAAACCGTGTTGTCGCCGTTGGCAACCGTTTTGGGCACGTACACATACGTCAAAGCCCTGCAGTCGCTGAAAGTTGATTCGGGTATACTCGCCAATCCGTCGGAAAATACGACACGCTGCAAGGAAGCGCAGGACGTAAACAAATTTTTGCCCAGCTTCAGCACGTTGTAAGGCATGCTTTCGTCCCCTGTCGCTCTCGGCGCAAATTCAATGTCCACGAGAGCGGAACGTCTGAACGCGAAAGAGTCGATTTCGGTTACCGAAGCGGGTATGGTAATAGTTTTTAAGCCGCCGGCTCCCGCAAAGGCGTTTGAACCGACGATTTCCGTACCTCCCAAATCGATATCGGCTATCGCGCTGCTGTCGAAGCAGCTTATGCCTAAGGAAAGCGTGCGGTCGGGAAGCACAAGCGTTTTAAGCGAAGTGCATTTGTAAAACGCTCTGTCGCCTATGACCAGCCTTTCATTTCCCGCCTCGAAAATCACCGTGTCGAGATTTACGCAGTTTTCAAAGGCCCCGTTGCCGATCGAGACAACGCTTGCGGGTATAGTTATTTTAGTTATGTTGGTTTTGCCGATGAATACTCCGCCGCCTATTCCCCTGATTGTTTCGGGAATAATGTACTCTCCTACAAGACCTTCGGGATAATATGCTATTTCCGTAACGTCGGCGTTGTAAAGCACTCCTTGTTCATCGGCATAATAATTGGGGTTGGTGGGGCTGACTACAAAGCTGTCAAGCTTAGAGCAGCCGTAAAACACGGAATTGAAGGGAATATATCCTACGTTGTCGGGTATTTCCACACTCTGTAGCAGTTTGCAATTTCTGAAAACATATTCGCCGAAAAGCAAGTCGGAACGCACGTGGCTCAAATCGATGTCGACAAGCTTGGAGCTGTCGGCAAACGCGTTCTTTCCGATTGAAACGAGCGTCGAGGGCAGAACCACAGACTCCTCGCCGCAGCCCAAAAAGGCTTCCTCACCTATTTGCTTTATGCCGCAGCTTTTCGTGTATTCAAAAACATAGGACACGAATTCCGTTTCGTTTATCGTTTCCCTTACAGTTTTCATTGTTCCGCTTTCTTCGAACACAAGCTGAGAAAGCGCCGAGCACTTGGCAAACGCTCTTTTCCCGATAACCATTTCGCCGGCGGGGCGCTCGCTTGCGCCAAACACGGCTTTGGTCAGGCTGGCGCATTCGGCAAAAGCCTCCTCGCCTATCGTGCGAACGTTTGCGTGTATATAAATTTCTTTGATTGTGCTCTTGTTTTTGGTGACAGTCGGATTTGTATAAAACGCCCTCCTGCCTATGTTAAGCACTGCAGCCGAAACGGTATAAACGCCGCTGTCATTTAAATGCGAAGCGGGATAGTACAGAAGCGTGTCTTTTTCCGCGTTGAACAGAACTCCGTCCTCCGAAGCGTATACTGCGCCGTCAAAGGAACCGACTATGTTTATGTTTTCCAGCTTTCCGAATAATGCGAAAATCTCGTGCTCGGATTTTTCGAATTTTTTCAGTCTTGCGGGCAGAGTCAGATTGACGAGATTGGGACACGCGACAATGGCGGAGTCGTTCATCGTCAGAGATATCTCCTCCGTTATCGACTGCTCGAACACTATGGACTTGAGCGTAGTGCTGTTGTCAAAGGAGGAGCGCGCAACCGTTTTGACGGACGCGGGCACGATTATTTGCTCCAGCTTGGTGCGCGAAAAAGCGCCCTGCGTGATTTTCGTCACAGCATCCGGAATCCGATAGCTGCCCGTAAAGGTCGCCGGCACAAGCGCAATTTCGATTTCTCCCTGCATGACGATGTTTTTGTAAAGCAGCGTGCCGTCCTGCGCGAAATATACGGGGTCGACTTCGCCCTCGATTTCACGTACCTCGTAGCGTTCTATATTCTTGCAGCCGTCAAAAGCCGTCAGAGAAATAGTTCTTATCGTGTTGGGCAGACTGACGCTGACCAGTCTCGTGCAGTTGAGAAACGCGTAATCCTGAATCGAAACGACCTTGAGCGTCTCCGGATTGGGATTTTCGTCCGTCGGAGCAGGCGTATAAGTCGCGGGTATAATCAGATGCGTCACCTGCGAAATTCTCGGTCCCGCATTTACGGCATAACCGTCGCCGTCTCTTACGTAGTTGATTGCGTCTACGTAATAGGCGTAAATAATTATGTCCTCCGTAGTATGAGGCCACTTTATGCGGCTTTTGCCGTCGGCGTCCGTGTACACGACGCCGTAGCCGTCGGCGCTTGCGCACCAGAACATAAACACCTTTATTTCAAAATTGACGTCAGGTACGGGCAGGACGAAATCCGCGCCGTATGCAACTCGGGCTGTCAATATGCGCTCGCCGCCTATAGTGCCGAACTCTCCGCAATCCAAAGTTATTTCATAAACATGTGCCGTCCAGCTCGCGTAGAGAGTTATGTCGGCGTTTGCAGAGAAAAACTCCTGCTCGAATTCAGCGCCGTTGCACATGGCGCCGCCCTCGACGTTGTACCAGCCGCCGAAGTCGTATCCCTTTTTCGTCGTGTCCTGCAAAACCACTCTGTCACCCACCGCGGCGTAAATCGGCGCTACGTTTTCTCCGCCCGTTGCGTCAAAGGTGACGGTGTGTGCCCAGACGACAAGCGACGTCCACACGACGCTTTCCTCCGTCTGAGCTTGCTCCTCGCACCTTACCTCTATCGTGTTTTCGCCGGCTTTGGTCAAATTTATCTCGGCATAATTCACGCCGCCGGCAATTTCCCTTTCCGCGCCGCCGTTGATTCTCACCCAATAAGAGGACACGCCCGCGACGTGATCCCAAGAAATTATGTTGCGGAAATAACGCAGATTGGAAACAGCCGTATACCAGCCGAAATTCAGAGCGTCGCTCCACTTGGAGTCCTGTCCGCCGACTGCCTTTACCTTAAGAGAATAATACGCGCCCTGCGTCCATGCAATGCCCGTCTCCTCCAGCGACAGGAAGCAGTCGTCAGTCTCGAAGGTTTTGCCGCCGATGCTCACTATGTAGGATTCCGCGTCGGTCACTTGGTTCCAGCTGACCGTTTTGTCCGAAACTGCTATGCCCGAAGGCGTTGCAAGCTGATTTTTGGAAAATGAAAACTCCGCTTCGTCCGAGGAAACATAGCCTAAGGCAAAAGCGCGCACGGCGACGGAAATTTCGCCGCTGTATTCCTTTAAACTGAAGCTGTTTTTTCCCGCCGTCGATACGGGCGCGCCGCCGTTGACCGAAACCTCGTAGTCCGACGCGGCGCCTATCGCGTCCCACACAAGCAGATCCGTCTCCGTATCGAGATGCAGACCTGTCAATTCCGGCAGCTTGCGCAGATATACAAACGGTCTGGAAACAGAGGAAGCATAGCCGTCCGCTACGGCAGTCACCACGAATTCTATGCCTTCGGGACGCATTTTGCAGTTGGAAAAATCGAAATATACCGATGCCCCGTTGTCAAAATGCGCGTGAACATGGCTTTCGTCTCCGCATACCACGTCTATGTAGTATCTGACAGCGTCGGGCACGGGTTGGAAAACAAGTATCCCGTTGTCCGCAACCGAAAATTTGGAAACTCTGTTCAAAGCCTTGTTTTTATAATATCTGACTACAGTCGTATCGCCTGCGGTAAGCCTGATTTCGTAGTCCCCCGCGATTCCGTTTGCAAACTCCAGATTTTTGGAGCTGCCCGCCGTAGCGCCTATCGATTCGTTTACTACAACCGCTCCTAGAGGATTGATAACAACAAGCTTTACGCCTGTGCCGACGCCGTCCCAGGACACGCCCTCTGCGCTTACATAAACAACAGGCTCGGCAGGTCCGTTTTCAGGCTGCCAAAGCGCGAAAAGCGTGGTGTCCTCCCCAAAAACCATTCCTTCCGCATAAGCATAGGACAGCATATCCCTGTCCTCATACATGCTTATCCACCAGCCCTTGAAAACATAGCCGTCCCTTTCAGGCTGCGGCGCTTCGAGCAGCTTTCCGTTCAGCGTTTCCGCCGATTCCGGCTGCTTTCCGTCATAATTCAAATCAAAGAAAACGGTATATTCCGATTGACCGTAAGCAATTGGCTCGAATCTTGCGAAAACGGTCATATTGGAAGTGACGGCAGTCGTTCCGAAACCGAAGGGACGCGTAAACCTTGCGTCCTCATACCAGCCCGCAAAAGTGAAGCCCTCCTTGACGGGATCATTCGCGGGGAGGGAAACAGCTCTGCCGTTGACAACGGACACCGATTCGATTTGGCTCCCCCCTGCCGTGTCGAAGGTGACTACAAAGGCGGTTTTACGCAAAAATCTTAGCTCCTCGCCGCCGTATGAAAGCGTAAAAGACTCGTTTTCATAGCTTGCGGATATTTGTCCGTCCTCTTCCTTTGCAAAAGTAAAGGTCAAAACGCCGTTTTCCAGAACGTAAGTTCCGGATTTGTTGTCGCCCTTGACCACAAACGTAAACCTGTTGCCGCTGTTCAATGCGATTATATGCTCCTCGCCGCCCCAATCGCAGTAATAAACGCCTGTTTCGGGTCCTTCGGCAACGGGCTTGGGCTTGCACGCGCCCAGAGCCGTAAGCGTAACCGTTGCAACGAAAATCAAAAGCAGCAATAAAAACCGTTTCTTTTTTGACATCGGATTTCCTCCTTAATATATTCAAATACTTAATTGTTTTGACATCAGACGGAGTCGTCATTTCGCGCATTTTTCACAAGTGGCCGCCGCTAACGACATATCTATAATAAAAAATTTACTATTTAAATATATTATGACTTAATTACAATAAATGACTTAATCATATATTCGAATTTTATTCATAATTTTGTCGATTATTAAAATTAAGCAAATTTTTTATTATATATCTGTGCATCCTATTATAAAAGTAGAATTCTACTTTGTCAAGACATTAAAGTAGGTTTCTACTAAAATGTGTCCAAATGGAAATTTTAAGTCGTAGAATCAAAGAACTGAGAGAAGAAAATTATCTCACGCAAAAGGCGCTGGCACAAAAAATAGGAGTTACTCAAAAGGCTGTGGACTTTTGGGAAAAGGGCCACAACGAGCCTAAGGCCACCTATATCAGAAATCTGGCGATAACCTTCAACGTCAAGGCAGGATATCTGCTCGGATTGGAAAACAGAGACGATTAAAAATAACGCAAGGCTTTGTTTCTCTTATCAGACAGCTACGGGCTTTGTCGTCGAAAGCCTGCCTTTTGCGCGTTTCGGTTTCCTCTGCCAGCCAAGCGACGACTTTTGAAAAAGTGCGAGGCTATCCTCTACCGGTTCGACGCTTAAAACGCGCGGAGAAAAAACTTCGTTGTCGAATTAAACTTCTTGCGGCATCAAGCAATTTCAGTTTTTGTCGTCAAACGCTTGCGAAACACATCAAGGTCGGTTATAATATAAAAGCATTTTAAGGAGACGTATCGAAGAGGTCATAACGAGCGCGACTCGAAATCGTGTTGTCGGGCAACCGGCACGTGGGTTCAAATCCCACCGTCTCCGCCAAGTAGGACTGTGTTTAACCCCTATAGGTTCGACACAGTTTTTTATTTAATTTATATTTTCACTTTCTCTGTCAAAAATACGTTTTGCACAACGGAGGCAGCTTTGAGTTTCTTTTTTTATTTCGTTGTTTTGCTTGCGGCACGTCAAGCACCCGCCACAGTGCCATTTGAAGTTTGTTTATGCTATAAGTTTGAAATCTTTACTATTTCTTGATATAATAAATTTGCTTTAATAAAGCAGCTTGCAATAAATGAAAAAAAAGCGGCTTTACGGTTCACGTTCCACCCTACTGTATTACAGGCTACTACGTAAAGAAAATTAACGAAATGTTAAAATATTATGAGCGTGTCGATTGCAGCCTCGAAACAATATGCCGCTAAAATCGTAATTATGAATTGGTTTAATTATTATGGACTTGCCATTATGGCAATTATTATGATACCGAATATTGTTTATGCCGTAAAACATAAAGATAATGCGTCGGCAAACGGGATAAATAAGGCGATTATTATTGCCGAGCAAATAGGCAGATACGGATGTTTTGTTTTTATGATATTCAATATACCGTACACATACTTTAATTTTTGGTTTGATTATGCGCTTATCGTATATTTATCGGTAACCGGCGGTTTGTGTCTGCTATATTCGATTTTTTGGGTAATATGTTGGAATAGAAACGATAAATTAAAAGCGTTGTCGCTTTCGATAATTCCGTCTTGCATATTCTTGTTCAGCGGCATCGCTTTGGCAAGTATTCCGTTGATGTTCTTTTCCGTTCTTTTTACAATAAGCCATATTTATATAAGTTGCAAAAATTCGTTTTAGGCTACTTCTGCTCCGACAAGTGGAACTGAGTTGCCCCCGATAGAGTAGACACAGTTTTTTAATTAATCGGAGTCAATTCGGATACAACCTGCGCCGCCAGACAGCCGGACTTAAAATCGAAGTTTTCGTCCGGTTGTTTTTTGAACGAAGCATAGCAGGCAAATCAAAATATTTTAATTATCGTGAAATAATAAAAAATGAAATTGAATTACAGAAATTTTGAAAATCCGGATTTAAGATCAAATCCGACCGTAATCAATGAAGTAATATGCGGTTTAATACTTGAAAAGTATATAAACACAACCTGTGAGCTTGTCGTAGGAGACAAACCTGATAAAAATTTACCCGATATTTATTCGTCTGACGAGAAATTTGGCTACGAAGTCACTAATTGCGAAGCTCCGCCGGATTTTCATCATAGAGATTATCTCAAAGAGCTTTCGGAATTAGATTTTGATTTAGATAAGATAAAAAATTCAAAAATTGATTTATCGAATTACAATGATATTTTTACGACTGTTGAAAACAATAAAATTACATCAACAAGGTCATGCGCATTATTTCATAAAAATGATTGGATGCTTTGTAATTACAAAAAGTGTATCGATAAAAAATTAACAAAACTAAATAACGGAAACTACAGAGGCTGCCAAAATATATCATTGATAATACTGAGTGTTGCAAGACTTTCGGGTTTGGAAGATGCAAAATTTTTGCAAAAAGCTTTTCAAACAGTGTATAGAAACCACAATAAAAAATATGATAATCTTTATTTTTTTACAACGCATGACATTTTTAATATAACAAAAGACAATATTCAAACTATACGCCATTACAAAAACGGCGAATTTGGTCAAATCATAGAAACATCAAAAAAGATATTGAGCATTCCTCTAATTTAAAGAAAAAAGTTTTCTTTCTCCCGCGCTCAAATCCTTGAAATGGACGTTGCGTTGTTGTCGCTGCCGGGATTGTTGCCGCCGCCTTGATAACACTTCAGTGACCGTTTTAAACAACCCCGTGACCTCGTAAGTCGAGGCTTTGTCTATCTGTTCAAGCAGTCGCTTCAACGACTTGTCTACAATATCCCGAGCCATCGGGAGCCGACCCTTCAGATACTCCATCATAGACTCTGCATTCTCTTTTTTTATATCTGTGCAAAGTTGTGCAAAATCCGCATTTTCTTTGATTACATTTTTAATCGTGTTCGGTGCAACGCCGTACTTTGCCGCAAGACTTCGGTATGTCGCTTCGCCGTTTGTATATTCCGCCACAATCGCCTTGCGCTCCTTGTCCGTGAACTTCACTCCTCTCACTCTCCTTTTTTAGGACATCAAAAAAGACAAGCCGTTTTGACTTGCCTTTGCGTATGTTCTGTCTGTCTTCTTCTCAATCGGGGAATTTCTCTTTCATCATTCGGGTATATTCATACTTAGCTCTGCCGTGACTTTGGGCGATTAACTCTTCCCAATCCGATTTGATAAAGCTATCTCGCAATTCTAATCCAAGCTGAGAGTATTCATCCGATTTCTTCCAATCTCCATCACAAGCATATTTGCTCCATTTATCTTGATATTGTAAATATTGTTCACATCTTGTCATTGCTATTCCTCTTTTAACGGATTTTTATTTTTGTCTCGCTTCGTGTTTGTATATATTTTGCCTTGCACATTATCCCAAATGCTATCCTGATTATGCTCAAACATCAACTTCAAAGCCTGCTCTTTCGTTTTTACTTTAAAGCTTATTTCAGGCTCGTTGTCAAACACTCCGACATACATCTCGGCGTCGTTCTGTTCAACAAATTCATTTGCCAGCCTGTCGTATTCTTGTCTACACTACAAAATGAACTTATTTTATTCCGGTTTCTTTTTCAAGGGATCTCCCCAGATATTCTTGCCCTGTGCAAAATTAGCTTTTGCCTGAGCAATGGAAATAGCGTTTATTTCATCATACTCGTTTTCATCCAATTCGTTTTCAAAACCCTCATATGTCCAATCACAATATGGACAATCGTCAAATGAACCGCCAATAAACTCCGTACCGCAAATAAAACATTTTACTTTCTCTTCCATTCTATTAAACCATCCTGTTTAAATGTTTTGTTGAACCTTTTTTCATTTATTAAAAAAAAGGTTTTTATTATTCCGTCAGGGCTTGCAACAGCAAATCTCCTTGTTTTTTTATCATATCGATAAAAACTCTTTCTTTTTTCCGAATAAACACTTCTTTCTATTCGCTATTGGCAGCTTTGACATACTCTCTTTTGTTAAAATTGGCTATTTTAAGCTAAAATATTTTGCGTCAATATCAAAATCAAGACCGTACTGCTTGTACACTTCATTATATTCTTCATCTGTATCAAGCGGATGAAATTCCATGATTTTCATTTTTATTGTTGACAATGCAGAAACTAACCCCACTAAACACATGAAAGAAAGTAACTTCTCTTTCTCGTCCTTTTCTTGTAAATATTCCTGCTTTTGCTCGTAGGCTTTATCCTTTAAAGCTTGTATAATTTCAATCATCAGGTCCCGTTCCATTTAATCTTTTCCTTACCTCTTCTAACCGCTATTCAAACTCTTTAATATCTTTTTGCCATTTTACTATTATTTTTTCTTTATATTGTGGAGAACGTTCATCATAGTCAGTTATATATTTGCGCGGATTGGCTATCTTCTTCATGTATTTTGATTTGTTTTAAATATGAGCGTTCACTTTTTTTCAACTCTTTTTCCGTTTGGTCTGAAAGCTTTGCCGAAAACAACTGAATATTTAACTGTTTGTTTTTTTCAAAACTATTTTCATTGCTTTCTCTACCATATCTTTTTTCCAGCTTCTTCCGTTCTGCTGCCACGCCTTGATTGTATTCGCGCTCCGCACTTTCTTTCGTTACTCCCTTTTCTTTGAGAGCCTCCCAAACCTCTTTGGGAGACATGCCTGCAGTGTCTATCCCGTACTTTTTCGCAAGTCCGTATGCTATCCGATTGTCAGCCATTATTTTATCACCTCAACAATGCTTGAGTCAACAAAAAAGACTGTACGGCACACGCTTTGCTTGCCCTATCCAAAGCCGATTTTCTTACCGACGCATAAAGCCGTCTTTTTTATCGTTACATTTTAAGGTCGCTGCTTAAAAAAATCGACAAATTCAAATATAACAAGAAAGAAAAATTGTTAAAATTCCTGCCGACAAAGTCAGAAACCATAGCCGGATATGTCCGATTGTCATAGAAAAAAGGTATTTGACACAGGTTTTCATTTGGCTGTATAATTTTATTGAAAATTCAGGGCTGTTTTAAGCCCCCGCAAGGAGATAAATCATGAAGGTTCTGCTTTTCAACGGCAGCAACAGAGAGCACGGCTGCACTTTCACCGCCCTATCCGAAGCGGCGGAAGCATTAAACAAAGAAGGTATCGAAACGGAAATTCTGCAAATAGGAGCCGCTCCCGTATCCGACTGCATTGGCTGCGGCGGCTGCTCCGCAGGAAAAAATCGCTGCGTCATCGAGGGAGACTCAATAAATTCCTGGATTGAGAAGTCAAAGACGGCGGACGGCTTCGTTTTCGGCACGCCAGTCTATTTCGCTCATCCGAGCGGACGCCTTTTGTCCGTTCTGGACCGCATGTTTTACGCCGCCAGAGAGGTATTCGAGCACAAGCCCGCGGCAGTCGTGGCTTCGGCGCGTAGAGGCGGAACTACGGCATCCCTCGACGTGCTGAACAAATATCCCACAATCGCGCAGATGCCGTTGGTTTCCTCCACCTATTGGAATATTGTTCACGGCAACACGCCTGAGGAAACAAAACAGGACCTCGAGGGAATGCAGACCATGAGAAATCTCGGCAGAAATATGGCTTGGCTCATAAAATGCGTGAACGCCGCAAAAAAAGCGGGGATAAACGCGCCGCAGGCGGAAAAAAGCGCGCGCACCAATTTTATAAGATAACAAAAAGAAAAAGGAGAATAAATTATGCTTGGAAATTTTGTATATTGCAATCCGACCAAACTTTATTTCGGTAAAAACGCGCTTGACGGGCTGAACGACGAGCTGCCCAAGTACGGCGAAAACATAATGTTGATTTACGGCGGCGGCTCGGTCAAGAAAAACGGAATTTACGACAAGGTTGTCGAAATCCTCAGACGCAACGGCAAAAAGATTTTCGAGGACGGCGGCGTAATGCCCAATCCCACCGCCGAAAAGCTCAGGGACGGCGTAAACAAGGCGCGCGCCGCAAAAGCAGACCTTTTGCTTGCAGTGGGCGGCGGCTCCGTGTGCGACTATGCCAAAGCCGTATCGGTTTCCGTTTTCTGCAACGAGGACGCTTGGGAAAAATATTATGAAAGATTCGAAGACGTGGACAACCCGGTCGTGCCTGTTGGCTGCGTGCTCACTATGGCAGGTACGGGCAGCGAAATGAACGGAGGCTCGGTAATAACCAATCGCGAGAAAAAGCTCAAGATAGGTCACGTGTTCGGCGAAAACGTATTTCCCAAATTTTCCGTGTTAAATCCCGAGTTCACCTTTACGGTGCCCCGCTATCAGATGATATCGGGTATTTACGACATAATGTCCCACATATTGGAGCAGTATTTTTCGGGTGAGGACGACAATACGTCGGATTACGTAATGGAAGGGCTGCTCAAATCCCTTATTCACAGCGCGGACGCGGCAATAAAAAATCCGCTTGACTATGAAGCGCGCAGCAATATTATGTGGACGGCAACGTGGGCGCTCAATACCTTCGTCGCAAAAGGAAAAGCCACCGACTGGGAGGTTCACATGCTGGGACAGGCGGTCGGCGCGCACACCGACGCCGCGCACGGCATGACGCTTTCGGCGGTTTCTATGCCGTATTACCGTTTTATTCTCCCATACGGGCTTGCAAAATTCAAAAGATATGCCGTCAACGTGTGGAACGTAAATCCGGAAGGCAAAAGCGACCGCGATGTCGCACTGGAAGGACTTGCCGAAATGGAGAAATGGATGAAGAATGCGGGACTGGTCATGAAGCTCGGCGAGTTCGGCGTTTCCGAAAAGGACATAAACGCCATTGCCGAAAGCGTGCTCGTTATGGACGGCGGCTACAAAAAGCTGAACAAAGACGAAATCCGCGCCGTTTTGAGAAAAAGTCTTTAATAACTTATGCTCACCAACGGGACGCTGAATTTAATAAAATAATTAAACGAGCCGCAGGAACTTTTCTGCGGCTTGTTTCTTTTCTAAGCGTCGTGAACGCTCAGATACTGATTTTTATATCCTTTTTTTCAAATATATAAGCCACTCCCATCATTGCGGCAAGCGTGAACAGTATGGAAACGGCATAGAAAACCCAATTTCGCGGCAGCATGGAGCAAACAAAATATAGCGCGTATCCGAAAAGATAGAAAAACAACGGACTTTTTCCCCATGCGGTCAAAAACATTATCTTCCTGTCTTTAGAAACCAGGTCGAAGAACGCAAAGCATATCAGACTTGTAAACAAAGTCAAAAACAAATAAAAAGCAGAATACATCAATCTGTTGAGAGTAAAGAAGCGGGCAACAAGATTTTCGAGTATGTTTTGGTCTTTTGTAAGGAAAAAGCCTATTGCAAAAATTGCGGCTACCAACGCGCTTCCGCCTATGGCAATGTAAAACTCTTTTCTTCGTCCCGCAAAATAAGTCTCGCCGAAATAGGTACAGATAAGGAAAAATCCCGCCCAGCCGACAGAGCCGATCAGACCGCCGAATTCCGTACTCACGGTGTAAAACATTGCCTTTCTCACGATTTCACCGTTTGCGCCGGTTTTCTCTATGAGATGCAGGCACTGAAACGCCAGTATAAGCGCGACTCCTATGCCCAGCCTCCAATATTTTCCCAAACGGAAAAACAGGAGAGAAATCAGCCCCGCAAAGCCGTAAATGATAAGCACGTTGAGATTGCCCCTGTAAATACCGTCGCCGCCCTTAAAAATTTCCAGAAATTTATAAATCAATACATAAGCGCAGCCCACACCTATAAGGGCGAGATATCGTCTGACAAATTTTCCGTTTGCCCTTTTGCGTCCCTCCGCCAAGCATGTTTTGTTGTAGCTTATGACGGCGGCGAAAGCCATTGACAGCATAAAAACAGGCGCGCCGAAGTCGGCAAGATATATTCCGTACTGCACGGCAGAATTGAAGGGATTTATGTTTGCGTGCCCCAGCCATGCTATCGGATTTGCCATCGGCATGAGCTTGGCATACACGCTGTTGAGCGCAAGCATGATGATTATAAACCCGCGCAGATTGTCAAGCGCACGGCTGCGCTCTACCGCTGCTATTCTTTGGGGCGCTCCGTCAATAATTTTGTCCGAGCTCGAGCCGACGGACTTGTCCTCAGCCGCGCTTGGCAAGCCTTCGTTTTCGTAAATCGACTCGGAATTGTTTGCTTCTTTCATAAAAATCTCTCCCCGGTTATAATTTTATTATTATATTTTTGCGCTCCAGCAAGCCCGCGACAAAGCAATAAACCGCAAAAATTATGCAAGAAAGTAATATACAGCCGACGAGCGTAAGCGGAGCGCTTATCAACTGTCTCGCGATAAACGTACTCGCATAGGTTAGCACAAAGAAAAACAAAAGATTTTTTCCTACCGCATTGACATACGGTATGTTCCTCTTGACAAAGGAATTGACCACCGCAAAACCGTAAAAAATCAAAGAAATAATAAACAGCGACATAACTACATAAGACGCGTTATATTCTCTGAAGACAGGCTTGAGCAAAAAGCTCATTGCCGTCGCCGCCGCGCCGACTGCCGCCACACCCCAACCGAACAGCATCAAGTCCTTTTTCAGCAAATCGGACAAAACGGACGCAAGCAGAGCCAACGCAAGATAAGCCGCGCACGCCGCAATGCCGCCTTCGTTGCCGCCGAGCAGCCCGAAAAGCTCTGCTCGGAAAATCTGATACCACGCAAGCAGAATACACGCCGACACAAGCCGAAAAACTGTTCCCTTTTCCAGAAAAGGAAACAACAAAACGCCTACGAGTCCCACGCTTGACAACGCGTTCCAATCGTATGACGAGCCGGACAGAGCGTTGCCGGCAAACTGCGCGACGGCGGCTATGCCCACGACAGCCAAATTCCGATAAATATAGTGTCTGCACGCCGACCTTCTCCCGAAGCGGCTTGCCCTGCCGCGAAACGCAAAGCCGGCAGCCATGCCAATGACGAAGTAAAAAAGCGCGGGACCGAAATCGCTTATGCTCATCGAAACGAATGGCAGCGTCTTCCCTCCGATTCGGCTGTGCGCAAACCATTCCGGCGTCGCAAACGTCTTCGGAAGCATCATAACCTGGACAAAAATATAAAAGAACAGCATAAAACCTTTAAAGTCGTCCAGCACCGCTATTCTTTCGTTTGTCTTTAACATTTGTTCAATTATATCAAAGGTATTTCCTTTTTGCAAGCGCGTCAAGCAGAGACGTATGCAGAAACCGTTTAAACATCCTTTATTTAAAAAATTATATCGCTTCAGTCCGGATTTTGCGATACACCCGACAGATTGCAGATATTGAAATACAAAATTTTTCGCCTTTGCATTGCAGCTGACTGCGATTTTGTTTGCTGAAAGACAAGTCCGGCAAACGCAGCGCAACTTTCGGATTTTTTTCCATTTTTTCAAATCTGTTTTTTTCTGAAAACGGAAATCGTCTTATAAATCTATTTCTCTGTTAAACCTTATTTAATTCAAGTCGTTTGAGCAAATTTTTGCAGGCAGAGTATTCATACATATTAAAAAATCAATAAACGCCTATTAGAAATAAACTACTTCTTCCCTGCAAGCTTTGCCCGAAATAGCCTTTTTCGTCCGTATTTAAATTGCGTCGTCCTGAAAGCCGTAATTCCTTAAATTTAACCCGGCAAAATTTTGTCATATTGCTTCAATAAAACAACATGGTCGTATGTTTCAAGCAGTTCGCGCAAAAACAATATTTAAGATTTCAGTCCGATTTGACAAACTGTCTGTATATTTCGTTTTTGCTGAGCCCCCTGTCCTTCGCAGTTTGTTTTATCGCTTCCATTTTGCTCAAGCCCTTGTCGACGTAAAAGGCAACCTGCTCGTCCACGCTCAATCCGTTTAGAGCGTTTTCCTCCTTTATGCCCTCTACGACAAGCACGTATTCGCCGCGCGGCTCGTCAATCCTTGCATCGGATAGTCCGAAAAAAACCACGCTTTCGTGTAACTTGCTTATTTCTTTGACAACCGCCACTCTGCGGTTTCCCAACCTGTCGGCAAGAAAACGCAAATTTTCGTTTACGTCGTGCGGGGCGGCATAAAAAATCATTGCCGACGGAGAAACTGCTCTCTGCATAAGTCTGTCCCTGTCCGCAGTCTTCTCGGGCAAAAATCCGACGAAAGTAAAGGGCGCGGCAAAGCCGCTCAGGACAAAAGCGTTAAGAAAGGCGCTGGCTCCGCTAACAACCGTGTACTCCAGCCCCTCTCCTATCAGGGCGTTGACAAGCACGCGTCCCGGGTCGGAAATGCAGGGCATGCCTGCGTCGGAAATTACCGCTACGGTTTTTCCCTCCCGCGCCAAAGACAAAACTGCCTGCACCCGCTGCTCCTCGTTGAATTTGTGATAGCTCCTTGTCGGAGCATTCGCACCGATATGTTTAAGCAAAACGGCGCTGTGCCGCGTATCCTCGCAGAATATCGCGTCGGCAGACTTCAAAACCTCTGCCGCTCTCGACGTGATTTCGCCGAGATTGCCTATAGGCGTCGCTACGAAATAAACCAAAATATCTTCTCCTCTCACTCCTCGTCCATCGCGTACAAACGCCTGACCGTAGGCGTGTAGTCCCCGTTTTCATCAAAGACCACAATGTCGGGAAGCCACTTCAAGCCAACCTTGCCCCCTTTGACGGCTTTAAACAGCGCATGCTTGGGGGCTTGTCCCGAAAACGACCTCACAAGGCATGCTTCCTTTAGCTCCAAGCCGTTGGCGCGCATGGAGCAAGCCACGTCCGCGAAGCGCTCTGCCTGATGAACAAGAAAAAAGCTGCCGCCGAAACGCAGAGCCGAGCACGCCGATGCAGCCGCGCCGTCAAGGTCAATCAACGTCTCGTGGCGGCAGTTTCTGACGCTTTCCTTTATCTGACCTTCGCCGCTGTTTTTCGCTCGATAAGGCGGGTTGCACACAACGATGTCCGCGTCGGTCGCAAACCTTTTCACTTCGCGCATATCCGAACAGACTGTCTCTATCTCAAGACCGTTGAGTCTGACGTTGCGCTCCAGAAGGTCGAACATCACGGGCTGAATTTCCACCGCGACAACTCTATTGGGCTGTTGCTTTTTGGCAATGAGTATGGAAATGACTCCGCAGCCTGCGCCCAGCTCCACCACCGTTTTGCCGCGCGCTCCTCTGACAAAGTTGGCAAGCAAAACCGCGTCGGTGGTGAAACGGTATTCCGACGCGCTTTGAATTATTTTAAGTCCTCCGTACTGCAAATCCTCTGTTTTTTCGTCGGGCTTCAAATCTATCATGCCTTGATTATAACATCGCTATTGCTTGCAGGTCAACAACACAAAGCGTTTTTTGCGGACAATAAAAAAACCCGCCTAAAAAGGCGGGCTTTAAAACCGTGTTATTCCTCGCTGATTGCGCTCACGGGGCACTGTGCGGCGCATGCTCCGCAGCTGATGCAAACTTCGGGATTGATCTCGAATTTATCCGCACCCTGACTGATTGCGCCGACCGGGCAGGTAGCCTGACAGCTACCGCAAGAAATGCACTCAGAACTGATTTTGTAAGCCATAATTCGTATCTCCTTGTAAAAATACTTTATACGGGTATTATACTGCCGGGCATTTCAAATGTCAACAAAAATCAATCCAAAATCGATTTAATTTCTTCGTCCACGACCGTTTCGTCGGCGTCCTCGGCAATGGTCTTTTTGGCTTTTATATCGGCGGCGTCAAAGGTCTTGAACTCGACGGCGTCACCGTTTTCAATCTTGACAAGGACGCTCTTTTTGAGCAGATTTACGCTCTCCACGCGGGCGCGTCCGTCCGGCGTCACAACCTCGCTGCCCACCTTGGGCATCAGCTTTGCCGTTTCGGTATAATGATTGTTTTCGTATTTTAGACAGCACATCAGCCTGCCGCAAAGCCCGCTGATCTTGGCGGGATTGAGAGACAATCCCTGCGTTTTAGCCATTTTTATCGATACGCGCTCGAAATCCTTGAGAAATTGGTTGCAGCAGCACGCTCTGCCGCAGGGCCCCAGCCCGCCAAGCATTTTGGTTTCGTCTCGAATTCCTATTTGCCGCAGCTCTATCCGCGCGTGAAAAACAGACGCAAGGTCCTTGACCAAATCCCTGAAATCCACCCGCGTTTCGGAGGAAAAATAAAAAATAATTTTGCCGCCGTCAAAGGTGAACTCCACATCCTTGAGCTTCATGTCCAGCTTTCTTTCCTCTATCTTTTCACGCGCCTTTGCCATGCACTCGGCTTTGCGCTTTTCGTTTTTCAGGTGCTTTTCCTTGTCTTTGGCGTTTGCCTTGCGCACAACGGGCTTGAGCGTGCCCACGATTTCGCTCTGAGGCACTTCCCTGTTTGCAATGACGACATCTCCGTATTCCAGCCCGCGTGCGGTTTCCACAATGGCTCCGTCGCCAACCTCGAAAGCTATATCGTTGGGAGCGAAGTAATATACCTTGCCCACCGTTCTGAATTTTACGCCTATTATGTCCGGCATCTGTATTTGTCCTCCAATATTTTCAAAATAAGCTCGTCGGCAACAACGGCAAAATTTCCGCCGTTGTCCGTCCTGCGCTTGGCATACTCCAGATGTTCTATCGCCGCCGCCGCCGCCTCGGGGGAATAATCCGCAGCTATGATTTGGAGCTGCGCTTTAAAGTCTTCGGGAAGCGAGGTTTCGAGTCCGACTGAAAGCGCCGCGGCGTCTCTTATCACAAGCTCCGCCATTTCGTAAAAAAGATAAGCCGATTCCTTTCTTTTTGCCAGCTCCGCTGCAAAGGGCGGAGACTTTTTGGTGTTTTTGAGTCTTGCAAGCATATCGGCTGCAAAACGAGCGGTTTCGACGAAATCGGGATTTTCCGCGACGGCAAACGCCTTTGACAGCCGTCCCTCGCACACGCCGGCGGCAAACCGAGCCGTTCTTTCTTCAACGCCGCGAGCAACAAGCGCGTCGAAAATGTCTTTTTTCCCCATGCCGCCGATACGAATGATTTCGCAACGGCTTCTGACCGTCTGCAAAAGAGACTCCGCATTTGGCGCGGCGATGAAAATAAACGTATTTTCGGGCGGCTCCTCCAATGTCTTCAAAAGCTTGTTCTGCCATTCCTCGCGCCCCGCGCTCGATGATGCGTCCAGCAAATATGCCTTGTTTCCGGCATTGAGAGGCTTCAACGCAGCGTCGATTATCAGCTTGTCCGTATCGGACACGGTGATTTTCCCCTTTTCCGCATCGGCAGGCAAAAGCTTTACGTCGCAGTGAACTCCCTTCAGCGCGCGTCGACAGTCCGCGCAACGCAAGCACCCGCCCTCTCTGCAGGCGGCGAAAGCGGAAAGCAGCCGCAGTGCGTCCCCGCGCAAAAAAGCGTCGGGACACTCAACCAGAAAGGCGTGCGCCGCACTTGAATTTTTAAATTGCCGGCGCAACGCGCCGAACTGCGCATCGGAGAGCAAAAAATTCATTATGGCTTCGTCCATTACAGAACCCCGCGTTTTTTGAGACGGCTCAGCATATCCTCGAAAATTTCCTCTATCGTGCCGGAAGCGTCAACGACCTCGAACCTTTCGGGCGAGCCGGCGATAATCTCCTTGTAGCCGTCGTAAATTTTTCGGTGAAACTCCCTGCCGCCCGTTTCTATTCTGTCCGAGCAGTCTGCGCCGCCCTTTCTTTCAAAGCATTTGTCGGGAGGCAAATCAAAGAACACCGTGCAGTCGGGCATAACGCCGCCTGTAGCCAGCTCGTTGAGCCGCCCCACCCAAGCAACGCCCAATCCGCGTCCAGCGCCCTGATAAGCCAAAGAAGAATGGACATATCTGTCGCAGAACACCGTTTTTCCGGCTTTAAGCGCAGGCACAACGATATCGTTCAAATGCTGCGCGCGGGCTGCCGCATACAAAAACGCTTCGCAAACGTCCGTCATGCCGTCGTTGCCCGCGTCGAGGATGACTCCTCTGATTTTTTCCGCTATCGAGCTTCCTCCGGGCTCCCGTGTAAAAACGGCGTCCGGCTTGAATTGTCTGCAATATTGTTTCAGCTTTTCCAGCTGCGCGGTCTTGCCTACGCCGTCGCAGCCCTCGAATGTAACGAATTTGTTCATAATCTATTTTTGCTCTTTTGTCGGATATTCAAACGGCCCCGAGCCGACCGCTTTTTCCCTTGCGGGTCTGCTTTCGTTCAAACGCGACATGGCGTTGATAACCCTTCTTACGTCATACCTGTTGTTTTTCATGGAAAACAGCAAAACCACCTTGTCCTCGCAATACATTTCTGCAAATATGTTTTTTGTTCGCAGATATTCGTACACCGTTTTGCCCGAAACTCCCCAGACGCTCATGTCCATGACTACACGGGTGAAATCGTCGTTTTCAAGCACGGGCACCTCCAAAAGCGCAAGCCTGAATTTGAGCACCAGCAGCCAATAATAAAGCTCCGCCAAATCCTTTTGCGCCCTGTCCGTGCAATAAGCAACCGCTCTGTCAAGCCCCGCGAGAAGTATATAGCTGGGGCTTGTGGTGCACTGCCGATTCAGTTGTTCTCTTATCGCCGTCGCGAGACTGTCGCTGTCCGTAAGAATCGCCGCCGTCTGAGTAGGCGCGGGCAAGGTCTTGTGGCAGGACACAACCGCGGCGTCGCAAAAATGCGCCGGGCAAACGGGCAGGTGCTCGTCGTCCAGACCGAAATGCGCGCCGTGAGCGCTGTCGACAAACAGCAAAATGTCTTTCTCCGATAAATACTCGCGGATTTTTTCAAGCGGAGAACAAAAGCCGAAATAATTAGGGCTTGCAAGCAGAACGGCGCCGATTTCCCCGTCACTCTCCGCAGCGCGCTTTACATCGTCCAAAGACAGCGCTCCTAACTTTTTCGGAGCGACTTTAACCAAGGTTTTGCCGAACATTTCCGCCGCGTTGTCTACGGACACGTGGCAGGTTGTTTCGGTAAGAATTTTTCCCTTTGCAAGCGCCACGAAAGCGTGCACTCCGCTCGTTGCCCCGCCGGTGGTGTACAGCGCATGTTTTACTCCGTAGAGCCGCGCGCAAAGCTCCTCGCTTTGCTTAATCGCGCCCTGCGGATTTCTCAGGTTGTCGGAAAAGCCCAGCTCCGTGATATCTAAACGCGTGTCGAAAATATCATTTTTCATACGCCCCTTGTGACCGGGCATATGAAGTCTCACAGGATGTTTCTTTGCATATTCTTTAAGCATGTCCGCTACAAAAGTCGGAGTTTTCATTTGTCTTTTTTCCTTTTTGGATACCGTTAAAGGCAAAGTATTTCGCAAACCCTCAAAAGCTCGCTTCGGTCTGCGGCGGGAGCGCACAGCGCATCCTCCAAATCGTCCGCAACCGTTTCTTCGTTTCGGATTCCTATCGCGACGGCTTTTCTGCCCTCAGTCAGACAATCTATGGCTTTGACGCCGAAGCGAGCCGCAAGCAGTCTGTCTCTCAGCGTGGGTGAGCCGCCCCTCTGGACGTGCCCCAGCGTGACCGTTCTGAGACTCATGTCGGTGTATGCCGCAAGACCTTCCTTCAATGCCTGCGCGGTGCACACCCCCTCGCTCAGCAAAATGATATTGCTGGATTTTCCCAGCCTTCTGCCCTGCTCGAGCTGCGCTGCAAGCGCTTTCAAGTCCAACCCTTTTTCAGGCATAACCACAGCGTCCGCACCGCCGCCTATCGCCGAAAACAACGCGATATCGCCGCAGCTGCGTCCCATGACCTCAACTATACACGCGCGGTCGTGAGAGGACATGGTGTCGCGTATGTTGTTCACCGCGTTGAGAACGGTGTTTACGGCCGTGTCGAAGCCCAACGTGTAATCGGTATAATTCAAATCGTTGTCAATCGTGCCCGGCACGCAGGCAACGCAAATATCGTTTTCGGCAGCCAGCTTTTTTGCCCCGTTGAAGCTTCCGTCGCCGCCGATAACCACAAGTCCTTCTATTCCCCGCTCACGAAGCTTTTCAGACGCAGCCCAGCGCCCTTCCTCCGAAAAAAATCTTTCGCTGCGGGCTGTCTTTAAAATTGTGCCGCCGCGCTGTATGATATCCGTGACGGAGTGCCTGTCCATTTTGTAAAAGTCGCCGTTTAGCAGCCCCTCGTAGCCGCGCATGACTCCGTACATTTCGACTTTTTTGAACAGTCCGTAACGAACTGCCGCCCTTATGCAGGCGTTCATGCCCGGCGCGTCTCCGCCGCTTGTAAGCACCGCAATTTTTTTCATTGCCTTCAATAGCTCCTTGAATTGTCGTAGGATCTGTTTCTTATTGCCCAGAGGTTTAAAATCTCGTCTACAAGAGCGGCAAGGTCGAGAGTTGTTTTTTCCTTTGCGCCTTGACAGTCGATTTCATTGTTCAAGGCGAAAACGGCTGTCAGACCGAATCTGAAAAGCTGCTCGCGGTCAACGGGACCGATTTGTCCCACTATATCGACAACGGGCACGTTCATCCTCTTGGCAGCTCGGCATACGCCGCACAGAGCCTTGCCGTAAACGCTCTGGTTGTCCAGACGCCCCTCTCCGGTTATTATCAAATCCGCGTCTCTGATAAGCGAATTGAAGTTTATCGTATCAAGGACGGCGTCTATGCCCCGATTCATATCTGCGTTGAAAAACGCTTTGGCTCCCGCGCCCATGCCGCCGGCCGCTCCGCCTCCGACGATTTCTTCGGGACGAAAGCCGCACGACTGCCCCGCAACCGAAGCGAAATGCGCAAGATTTTTGTCCGCAAAAGCAATTTCCGACGGAGTAAGCCCCTTTTGCGGACCGAACACCGCCGCCGCGCCCTCGTCGCCGCAAAGCTTGCACTCCACATCGTACAATACGTTTATCTTAACCAGCCCCAAAAGGCGGCGCACCGCCGAAAAATCCACCGACTTTATGTCGCAAAGATTTTTGCCTACGGGAAGAAACTCCCTGAAATCCTTGTCGAAAAACTTGGCTCCGAGAGCCACCGCCATACCGCAGCCGGCGTCTACCGTGCTGGTGCCGCCCAGACACAGCAGAATTTTTTCTACGCCCATTTTTATCGCCTGGTTTATAAGCTGACCTACGCCGAAGGTCGTGCCGGAAAGCGCGGGGGCGCGCGACGGAAGACTCAGTCCTACGACCTGCGCCACCTCCACAACCGCCGTCTTTTCAAAAACTCCGAAATAACAGCTGATTGTTTCGCCATTGGCGCCCTTGACGTCGCAAAAAATTTTTCTGCCGTTTTTGGCACAGAGAAAGGCGTCTATGCTGCCTTCCCCTCCGTCGGCTACGGGCACCTTGACAATCTGGCAAAAAGGATAATGTTTGTTTATTTTGTAGCTGATGATGTCGCACACCTCTCGCGCGCTCAGAACTCCCTTGAACGAATCGGGCGCAATAACAACCTTGTGCATAAGCTCTCCGTCACAGCTGCTTGAGCGTTTCGTACAGCGTCAAAGCGCAGATTTCCGACGCGCTAGCCAGATTTTGCCCGAAAACCTCCAGTCCGCTCTGCTCCGGCGTGTCCGTCACGGTGCGAAGCGCAAGAAAGGGCACTGAGTTAAGCGCGCAGACCTGAGCTACCGCCGCAGTCTCCATATCCACGCCCAAAGGAGAGTGCGCGGCTATGATTTCCTCGCGTCCCTTTTGGTCAACGAACCGCTCTCCCGTCACTTCCTTTCCGTAAAACAGCTTAACGCCGTAAGGCAAACCCGCAAGCTCGGCTCTCTGCACGGCGCCGAGCAGCGTCTTGTCGCACTCGAATGCGGACGAAGGAAAGCGCGGCTCGCCCTGCGTCAGAATAGTAGGCTCCATATCATGGTGCTCAACCGTCGTGCAGACAATGGTATCGTTTATTTTAAGTGACGCGCTTATCGCTCCGCAAACGCCGATTAAAAATACTCTTTCGACGCCGAAGCCGTCTATGAGCGCCTGCGTCGCGCATGCGGCGTTGGTTTTGCAGATGCCGCAAATGACGCACACAAGCTCCTTGTCCTTGAGCCGTGCAAGAAAAAATTCGAATCCGCTGCGTACAGTACGCGATACGCTTTCGCAATGCTTCAGAAAAGGCGCAAGCTCGCTTTCGGAGGGCGCGACGATACCTGTTTTCATGTGTTACTCCTCAAAAAACAACTTTTTTATATAATAACACATTTCGCTTTTCTTATCAAGCTATTGCGCAGCCCGCGAAAACAAAGAAAAAAGGAGAAACCTTTGTTTCTCCTTTTGGTTTTTTATGCGAAAAATTCCGTTATGTCTTTTATCAGTCTTTCGGGACAATCAACAAGCGGAGAGTGCCCGCATTTTTCGTAAGTCAACAGCTTGCTGTTTTTTACGGCGTTGACGTTTTCCATAACCATATATCTCGGCACCACCATATCCAGCTCTCCGCTCGTAAAAGCGCAGGGACATACGACGTCCTTTATGGTATTGTCGCCGTTCTGATAAAAATTGGGCGAGTCGGACATGTTTATGTTGGCAAGCGCCCAGTCAAGCTCGTTGAGGCACACCTGCTTCATGGTTTCGTTTATAAAAATCTCGTTGTCTTTTTCCGACGGCTTGTTCACCACATAAATGGCGGCGTTCCACAGCGCGTTGGTCGCCTGAAAATTCTTTGCCGCAAAGGCAAGGCTGACGGGCTTGACCTGAACGGGGTCCTCGCCCATTTCATCGGGGCTTGAATACAAGCTGCCTACAATCGGCATGCCCTTTTCGTCCTTTCTGAAAATTGGATATCCCTTGTGGCTTGCGCCCTCTATGGAAAATATCGCCTTGACGAAATCCGGATAAGCCGCAGCAAGCTCCAAAGCCACGCCGCCGCCCGTCGACCAGCCGATGACGTATGCTTCTTTAATCCCCATTCTGTCGGCAAAGAGCTTGACGTCGTCCGCAAGCTCTTTGAGGCTTTTGAAGGGTTTGTTGTAGCTGCTGTCGCCGAAGCCGCGCAAATCGGGAGCGTAACAATGAAATTTTTCGGAAAGCGCCGGCAATATGGGTGAAAAATGCACGCCGCTTGACATATTGCCGTGAATTAACAGAAGCGGAGCGCCCTTGCCCGTTTCGATAAAGGCGTATTTTTCTCCGTTGCTCAGTTCGACAAGCTTTTTTTCGTAAATTTCCATTCTTTCCCCTCCTTATGCGAAAATAGATTCGTAATCCTCGTCCCTTACGTTTATCCAGCCCAGCACGAGACTTGCAAACAGCATGGGTTTTTCATACATGCTCGCGTGACCGCATTTGGGAATCACCACAAGCTCACTGTCTTTTATACCCTCGTGCAGCCTTGTCTGCTCCACAAGCGGAATAAGCACGTCGTCCGTCGCGTTGACTATGAGCGTGGGACACTTCACCTCTCCGAGACGGTCAGACACATCGTAGCCCTCCGAGCTGTTTGTCAGCCTTATCAGACTTTCCTGCACGTCTTTTCTGTCGAAATAAGGAATAAGCTTTTTGGCGCGGTTTTTCATCCAATCCAGACGCTTTTCATAAAAATAAGTAGAATAAACAGGAGGAATCGTGGTGTAATAATAATCTCTGCCGCTGCCCAGCTTTGCAGCTTCGTTCCATGCCCAGCCGATTTCGGTGAGCCAGCTGCTCGTGCGCGACGCGCCGTTGAACAGACACAGTCGCCTGACGCACTGAGGATATTTGAGAACAAACTGCAGTGCGACCGCGCTTCCGTAGGATATACCCACCACGTTTGTCTTGTCGATTTTTATGTGGTCGAGCAGGGCTTTCAGCAAATCCACCTGCAAATCATGCTTGTACTCGAAGTCCAGCCTGTCGCTTCTTCCCTGATCCAAAAAATCCACGAGAATCAAAAGATTGTCTTTGGAAAAAGAAGGCTTAAATGCGTTCCAGCTTTCCGTTGACATCATGATGCCGTTCAGGACAAGTATTGGGTCCCCCTTTCCGTGCAGCTCGTAATACACCTTTTTCCCTTTGAATAAAAACTCTGACATAAGACTACCTCTCTCGAATTTTTTAAATTTGCGGGCGCATCGGAACTCTTTTCTGCCGATAAGCCCGCAAGCTCAAAAAATATTTTTCAAAACTTTTAACCCGAAGTCTGTTTCGGACAAGACCGCGAATTAGCAATAAAAGAGGAGGAAGCCCTCCTCTTTTATTGTCAAAGCGAAATTATTCGCTCAATTCTCCGAGAATCTCGTCGATGGACTGCATGTTGATGACGTTTGTAAACGTACCGGTAGAAGCAGCTGCGTTGGGATCCGAAGGTCTGACGTATTTGACGAAGCTCATGCCGTCAAGACCGATTCTCTGACCGTTTGCATAGTTGACGCCGCCGGAAATAGGCACGTTGATAGGCGCGCTTTCCATAGCTTCAAGCAAATTCTCTCTGGTGATTTCCTTGTCCGCAAGTCTGTTGATGCCCGTCATAAAGACGTCAAGCGCGATAAAGGAGGACATTGCGTAAGCAGACATCATATAGGAGTCAGCCACGCTCTGGCTTATGATGCCTTTTTCGACGCCCCAGTTGCAGATTGCGATAAATCTCAAAAGGTCCGCATGCTGACGCTCGTCGGCAGAATCGTCGATGATGACCCAGGCGCCGCCGTAAATATCGGAAGCCTCGGCTTTCGTCGCCTCATTGGGAACGGTCGCGGGAGCGATGTTGACGTAAGAGGTGATAACGGGCTTTCTTACGTTAGCGGTCTGCATTGCAGTATAAGCTGCCTGGAAATAAGTCTGGTTGCCGGCGATGATGACAACGTCGCAGTTTTTGATAGTTTCGACCTGAGCGGTAAGCTCGGTTGCGACAGTCGAATTCATCTGGGCAAAGACAACCTCGGGCTGATCGGGATTGCTCTGAAGGTTGATGTTTCTTTGTTCTTCAATACCGCTTTTTATGCTCGCACCGTCGTCGGAGGAGGAGTGGATAACGCCTATGCTGTTGACGCCGCCCACGTTGATTCCCGAGCCTTCAAGTCCGGCGAGCTGCATGGCGCGCAGGTACATGATTCTTCCCTCGGTGTTGTAAATAGGCTGTACGGGGAAGGTGTATTTCTCATTGCCCACTGCAGGGTTGAAATACTGATAGGACGAGCCTGTTCCCCAATATACGCTGGGTACGCCGCTCTCTTCGATATAATCCTGAGCTGCAACTATGTTCCAGGTGCCGAGATTGCCTACCAATGCGAACACGCCGTCGTCTTCCACCAGCTTCTGGATGTAGTTCAGACCTTGTGCGCCGTCGCCGCCGTCGTCATAGGTGGTTGCTTCCAGCTTGTAGCCGAGAGCGCCCTCTTCGCTTGTCTTGGCAACTCCGCCCAGAAACTCGTTGATGTATCTTACATACAGATCATAGAATCCGCCGTAAGGCTCACCTACCAGAGCGTAAGCGCCGGAACGAGCAATCGCCGCGCCGATTTTGATTCTGCCTTTGTAGGTTACGCCGGTCGCTTTGTCGGTAAACTCATCGGTGTTTACACCGTTGGTGTACTTCGGACCGCAGGCTGCCAAAGACAAAACCATAGCCAGGCACAAAACTACCGCGACTACTGATTTTAGAACTTTTTTCATCTACTTTTTCTCCTTTGATGTCTTTCCATCAGTCATTTTATTTTTTTTATTTATATCATTGCCCCTTTCGGAACAAAAATACCGTAAAAATATAGACTTAATCCTTTTTGCCGCCCAGATAAGCTTCTACCAGGCGCTCGTCGTGAATCAGCTCTTTCGCAGGCCCCTGCATGCTGATTTTGCCGAGCTCCAGAACATAAGCGTAATCTGCAATTTTAAGCGTCTGATAAGCGTTCTGCTCTACGATGAGAATAGTGCCGCCCTCTTCCTTGATTTGCTTTATGGTTTCGAAAATGTCACGGATAATGAGAGGCGCAAGTCCCAGCGACGGCTCGTCTAAAAGCAGCACCTTGGGAGACGCCATAAGGGCTCTGCCTATTGCCAGCATCTGTTGCTCGCCGCCGCTCAAGGTGTTTGCCTGCTGTTTTTTGCGCTCCTCCAAAATGGGAAAGAGCTTGTACACCTTTTCAAAGTTGTATTTCACAAGCTGCGACTTGCTCATTTTTACGCTTTCGTACTGACCGTCGGCGTTTTTTATTCTTATTTCCTGTCCTTTCAAGCCGTAAGCGCCTACTTTGAGGTTTTCCTCTACCGTCAAGCCGTTGAGAATAAGCCGTCCCTCGGGCGACTGTATGACGCCCATACCGGCGATTTTGTAGGGCACCTTGTTGGTTATAGGCGTTCCGTTGAGCAGTATTTGACCGCTCCTTGCCTTGACAACGCCGGAAACGGTTCTCAACGTCGTTGTCTTGCCTGCGCCGTTTGCACCCAGCAGCGCGACAATGGTGCCTTCCTCGACGTTTATGTTTACCGATTTGAGTGCGTCGATCGCTCCGTAGCTCACGCACAAATCCTGCAATTCGAGTACGTTAGCCATTCTGCGCCTCCTTTTTCACTTCGCTTGTGCCGAGATACGCCTCCTGAACAACGGGGTCCGCCTGAATTTCCTGAGGCGTGCCGTAAGCGAGCTTTTTGCCGAAAGATATAGCGCAAATATGCTCACAGATATCCATAACCAGCCCCATATCGTGCTCCACAAGGAATATCGTTACGTTGAATTCTTCGCGGATGCGCCTTATCATCTGCGCAAGCTCGATTGTTTCGTTGTCGTTGAGACCTGCCGCAGGCTCGTCGAGAATTATGAGCGACGCGCCTGCCATAAGAGTTCTCGCAAGCTCTATTCTCTTGAGCACGCCGTAAGGCAAGCCTATCGGCGGCAAATCCTTTATTTCGAGCAGACCGCAGTATTCCAGCACCTTGAGCGCCTTTTTGCGGTTGACGGCCTCCTCCTGCCTTACGCCCTTGGTGTTGAACATCTGGGCGAAAATGTTGCTCTTGTACTGCGTGTGAGCCGCAATGAGCAGGTTGTCGAGTATAGACAGCTCGTAAATAACTTCGACGTTCTGGAAGGTTCTTACTATACCGGTTTTGATTACGTCGTGAACGCTGTACTTGTTGAGAACGATTATCTTATCCTCGCGGTTTCTGTAATAAACCAATCCGCTCGTAGGCTTGTAAAATTGAGTGATACAGTTGAAAACCGTTGTCTTGCCTGCGCCGTTTGGTCCTATCAGACCGAAAATTTCGCCCTTTTTGACATCGAATGACAAATCGTTTACAGCCTTGAGTCCGCCGAACTGCATCGTCAGATGGTCAAGCCTCAGAATAACGTCGGGAGGCAGCTCGACGCCGAATTTTTCCTCCTCCGCCGCCATAAGCTGAGCGAGCCTTTCCTGCATCTGTGCCAATTTTTCCTCGCAGCGCTTTATTTTTTCTTGAGTTTTGGCGCTGAACGCGTCCATGTGACTCTCTATTTTCTTGTTTTCTTCGGCAACAAAGCTTTCAACCTCAGCCAGGTCGGATTTAAGCAAGGATTCGTAATTTTCCTTGTCTTTCTCCGTTGCTTCGCCGACGATTTCACGAGCTTTGCGCTTCAACTCCTCAACAAAGCCTTCTCTCTGTCTGCACTGCGAAACCCGAAATGCTTCAAGAAGCTCCGCCGACTCATCGGACAGCTTTCCTTCGAATGGCACTTCATTGCCTTCCTCATCCAATTCGAAACGCTTGAGCGTGCCGTCACGGTTGAGCAGCCCTTCGGCTCTGCGCAGATTTTGTCTGTATTCCCTGAAATTCAGATTCTGCTTTTTGTCGAACTCCGCGATTCTTTTTGCGTACAGCTCACCGACGGCGGCATCCTCGTCGGACGCCTTGAGCTTTGCCGACAAAATTCTTCTGCGCTGCTTTTCCTTCAGCGTATCCGCTCTTCTGTCTCTTTTCTTTTCCAGCTGCTCTCTTTCAACATCAACCAGTTCTGTCAAAAGATTGATTTTCCATTTGTAAAAATCAATTTTGTTGACCAGCCTCATCTGTTCGCGGTTGGAAGAAGAACGGGAGGGCTCCCCGTGCGCGGCGGAAGAAGCGTCCGTGACATCGGGTCCGACATCGGTATCGGGAACGACGTTTTTCAGGTCCTTTTCTTTGTCGACCAATTTATTATTCTTCTTCTCCATACCTGTAGAGCCTCCTCTTTGCTACCGACTTCTTTATGCCGTTTTTGATGTCCCTTATCAGCTGAACCAAGCCGCCCTGATAAAACATGATTATCAAAATGATGAGCACGCCTATCAACGCGTACATAATCCAGGAATTTGTTCTAAGGAAAGTTATATCCTGGAAGAAAATAGGTGTCAGACCGAAAACGATAAAGCAGCCGGCTATCGTTCCCCACAGGCTGCGGGTGCCGCCGATGATAACCGCGGCAAGCAGATTGAGGGAAAACATAAGCGTCCAGTTGGTGGGCGACGCATATCCGAGATAACTCATGAACATTATGCCGCCGATGCCTGCGTAAACCGTTGACAAAACGAATGCAAGCAGTCTGTACTTAAGCAGACTTATACCCATAGCCTGCGCTGCCGAAGTGCTGTTTTTCATTGCAAGCATTGCGCGTCCCGTGCTGCTTTTGCACAGATTGAAGGTAACAATCATAAGCAGTACGGTCACAACCACAAGCAGGAAAAACATCGCGCGCTTTGAATTTACCGCGCTCATACCCAGCAGCTTCTGGAAAATAGGAATGGGCGCCGCGCTTCCGTTTGGTCCGCCGGTGAAGCTTATCAGATTGGTGAACACCTGATAAAGTATTTCGGACAGACCGAGAGTTACAATAGCAAGGAATATACCCTCGATACGGAGGGAAATAAATCCTACCGCAATACCCAGAACTATGGATACAGCCAGCACTATAATAATGGTTACAATGTAAGGCACGCCCGTTTCGCGCAGGAAATAACCCACTATATACGCGCCCAAGCCCGTAAATCCCGCCGTGCCCAGCGAGGCAAGACCGGCATAGCCCAACAGATAAGTAAAGCCGAAGCCGACTATCGAATAAATCAGCACCGTGGCAATTCCGTTCATTGCGGAGAATTTGGGAAATCCCGCCGTCATGCTTATAACCTGCAGCAGCATAAGCGCGATACCGAAAACTATAAAAGCGAAAAACGGGTGCTTTACTATGGGTTTAACATTTTTCTTCAAATGATATCCTAACATAATTACACCTTCTTGATAGTTTTCTTGCCCAGCAGACCGTTGGGGAATATAAGTATGAGAATCATAACCACAATAAACGTCATCGCAGTCTGCCACATGCCCGCATTCTTAATGGGAAGCGAACCGAAAATATTGTAGAGCAGCGGAATTATTATCGTGCCGATAATCGGAGCGAAAAAGCTGTTGAAGCCCCCGAGCACGCACGCCAAAAATCCGAAAACCTGCACGTTGCTCATAACTGTGACGTTAAGCGCAACGCCGCCCGCCTGAAACACGCCGGCAATGGTTGCAAGCGCGCCGGATATCGCCCAGCTGAACGCGGTGATAACCTTGGTGTTTATTCCCAGCATTTGAGATACAACCTCATTGGACGCTGTAGCTCTGACGCCGAGTCCCCATTTTGTGAATTTGAGGCAGATAAACACTACGGCAAGCAGCAGAATAGCAAGAATAATCACATATACGTAATTGCGGGCAATCGTAAGCTCTATTCCGAACAAATTGAAAGACAAAGGTCCGGATTCTAACACTTCGCCGAGATTTCCGTTGGTGGATATATTCTTGAAAATAACGGGTATTACGTACGACAGAATGAGCAGCATACCCATAGTTATCATCTGCTTACCCGACGCATTGATTTTGCGCGCGTTGCGTATAAGCACGACGTCCATAAATATGCCCAGCAAAAACGCCACCGCCATTCCGATGATAAGCCCCAGCCAAAGCGGAAGCCCCGCATACAATGCCATCTGCGTCGTCATAAACGTACCGAAGGTGGCGATAAGTCCCTGCGCGAAGTTGGTCGTACCGGTAGTCCTGAAAATCAGGACTATACCGATAGTCGCAAGGGAATAAATCGCCATCTGCGGCAAACTATTTACAATGACTTGTAAAAAATTCATTTGTTACCCCACTTGATAATGTTCGCAGACCAGACGTAACCGATGCCGGCGGCTATCATGCACACGACGGTGCCATCCTTGACCTTGCCGGCTTTGAGTGCAAGCTCCAAAGACAAAATCTGGTCGATTTGTCCCACGTGACCGTAATCCTCGAGATAAATGCTCTGATCCTCAGAGAGTCCCAAATCCGCAAGCATTCCCTTGTGACCGCTGCGCTTCATGTGCAGCACGTCCAAATATCCGATGTCTTTTCTGGTCATTCCCGCCTGTCTCAAGCTTTCGTCTATGCAGTGATACCAGTTGGGCATAGACACCTCGTTGAGTCTGTCCTTCATCTTCTGCGGCTCCAAAAGTCTCAGAGATTTGTAGCCCTCTTCGATGTTGTCTTTTGTGAAAGGATGCGCGATACCGCCTATTTCCACGCCTGCGGTTCTCGCAAGACTTCCGTCGGACATGATTTTGCTTCCGAGCAGCAAATTTTTGCCGTAATTCTTCTTAAGTATGATTGCGCCGCCCCCTGCGGAAAGATTGTACATCATGGACATGTTTTTGTCCGTGAAATCCACAAAGTCGCCGTTGCGGTAACCGCCGCAAACCATAACGGTATTTATTTCGTCGTCGGCTCTCAACATATCCGCCGCGATTTTCATAGCGGACACGCAGGTGCAGCAACGATTCTGAACGTCTATGCCCCAAGCGTTGGTCGCGCCTATTCTGTCCTGAATATAGCAGGCGGAGGTGGTCAGAGGATATTCCTTCCACTCCTCGCCTATGCACAGAATCACGTCTATTTCTTTGGGATCAACGCCGGTATTTTCCAAGCATTTGAGAGCAGCCTTAGCTCCCATTTCCTGTGTTCCGTCATCGGGACCGGGCAAATATCTCTGCTTTATGCCCAGCTTGTTGATAACCGCTTCCTCGCTCCACACACCGTTTGTAAGCTTGGCTATTTCCGCCGCTTTCATCGTGTTTTTGGGAAGATATGTCCCTACTCCGACAATTCCTACGTCAATCATTATTCTTTTTCTCCTTTACTTTCCGAAAATAATACCTTTCAGGTCGCTTTCGCCGCAGTTTGGCAGATTTTATTATTGACAAAAACAAGCGTTATCACACACGGCTGCGATGCAAACGACCGTTCTCACGGGACGACTTGATACAAACCGTCATTGCTCTCCCACGAAAAGGGGAGAGCAATGACGACGTTTTAAAATCAAACGTCCGAAACGTATATTACAGCCTCATGCCGCCGTTTACGCTCATAAGATGTCCGGTCACGTAGGACGCTTCGTCCGACGCGAGGAACAGCGCGGCGTTGGCGATTTCTATAGGCTGCCCCAATCTGCCCAGCATTGTCTGTCCCGCAAATTTCTTGAGCAAATCTTCGGGTACGGTTTTCATCATGTCGGTCATGATATATCCGGGAGCAATTGCGTTTACTCTTACGGGCACGCCCTTTCTCGCAAACTCTTTCGCCCACGTCTTGGTAAGACCTATGACGCCGGCTTTGGTCGCGGCATAGTTCGCCTGACCGATGTTGCCGAATTCGCCTACGACGGAGGAAATATTGATTATGCTTCCGCCGCCGATTTCCTCCATCTGAGGTCCGATAAGACGAGTCAGGTTGAATACGCCCGTCAGGTTGACGGAAATAACCGCGTTCCACATATCGTCGGTCATTTTGCGGGTCATGGCGTCTCTGGTGATGCCGGCGTTGTTTACCAGCACGTCCACTCTGCCGTACTTTTTGATAACATAGTCGTAAAACTCCTTGCAATCCTCGGAGTTGGTGACGTTGAGCTTGTAGAACTCCACATTCGCGTTTTCATAGGTCAAAGGCATCATATCTACTGCCACTACCTTCGCGCCCTCTTTAGCAAACAGCTGGCACATTTCGCCGCCGAGTCCTTTTGCGCCGCCGGTAACAACGGCTATTTTTCCGTTAAGTCTCATAATATACACCTCTAAATTAAATTTTTATTTCGACTTTGTTCAATTGTTTTCAGTCTCTTTTGAGAATAACCGCAGTTCCCATGCCGCCGCCTATGCACAGGCTGGCAAGACCGAGCTTGCTTCCCGCTTTTATCATTTCGTGCAGCAGGGTGACGACGATTCTGTTTCCGCTGGCTCCCACGGGATGTCCCAGCGCGATTGCGCCGCCGTTGGGATTGCAGCGCGCGAGAATCTCCTCTTTCTTGAGGTCGCACTTTTGAGAAAGCTCGTGTATCACGCCGAGAGACTGCGCGGCAAACGCTTCGTTGAGCTCCAGAATTTCCATCTGACTGAGCTTGAAGCCGCCGTTTTTGAGCGCCTGCAAAACTGCCGGCACAGGTCCGAGTCCCATAAACTGAGGGTCAACGCCGCCCTGACCGACAGCAACTATCTCCGCCATAGGAGTGAGTCCGTATTTTTTGACAGCCTCCTCGCTTGCAATCAAAGTAAAGCTCGCGCTGTCGTTTATGCCGCTGGCGTTGCCTGCGGTCACCGTTCCGTCCGGCTTGAAAGCAGGTCTGAGCTTTGCGAGCTTTTCGGGATTGGTGTTTCTGTTTGGATATTCGTCGGTGTCGAAGACCTTTTCTTCCTTGCCGACTCTGACCGTAACGGGCACGATTTCATCCTTGAACGCGCCGCTATCGACAGCCTTTATCGCTTTGGTCTGGGAGGCATAGGCAAATTCGTCCTGTTCCTGACGCGAAATACCGTATTTCTCGGCTATATTCTCCGCCGTAATACCCATATGAACCTTGCTGTACGCATCTGTCAAAGCGTCGTACACCATGTGGTCCGTCACCTTGAAGTCGCCCATTTTAATCCCCTGACGGGCGTTTTTGGGAATCAGGTAAGGAGCCGAACTCATGCACTCGACGCCGCCTGCGACAATCAGATTTGCCATGCCTGCCTTTATCTCGGCGACGGCGTTGATAACGGCCTTCATGCCGCTGCCGCACACCATATTCACGGCATACGCGGGCGTCTCTATGGGGATACCGCCCTTGATTGCGACCTGACGACCGATACCCTGTCCGTTTCCGGCAGGAAGAATATTGCCTACGATAACCTCGTCTACGGCTTCCGGCGCAACCTTGGCGCTTTCAAGCAAAGCTCTGACAACAACGCCGCCCAGCTCGGCGGGATGAGTGTTGGCAAGCGAACCCAGCATACTGCCTATGGCAGAACGCTTGGCGGCGACTACAAAAACTTTTTTGTCACACATTTGATTCCATCTCCTTGTTTTAATCAAAGAATATGAACCCTATTCACTTATGAATATGTTTCATATTCAAATTTTACCATTTTCTGGAAAAATGTCAATAGTATTTGACAAAATTATTAACATTATTCCCCTCAAATCATTAAATTTTAGCAAAACAGCCGCCTTTTAATACAAAAATGCTTAATCGGCGGCTGTAAAAGCCATTATTTTGCGAGTTTTTTGATTTCCTTCTCGAGGTAAGGCAAAATTGCGTTTGCATCGGCAACCACACCGAGCTGCGCCACTTTAAATATAGGCGCGTCCTTATCCTTGTTTATCGCAACGATAAATTCGGACTCCTCCATACCTGCAAGGTGCTGTACCGCGCCGGAAATACCCAACGCCATATAAACCTGCGGACGGACGGTTTTGCCGGTCTGGCCGACCTGCTTTTCGGAAGGCATGAGTCCGGAGTCAACCAACGCGCGGCTGGAGCTTGTGGTAGCGCCGATGCTCTTTGCAAAAGCGGCGACCTTTTCGAGATTGTTCTTGACGCCTCTGCCGCAGGACACCAAAAACTTGGCGTCGTCAATGCTTTCCGCCGATTTTTCGGCGAGCACCTCTTCCACAACGGATACGGCAAAGCGGGATTTATCCCAATTTATTTTTACGTCCACAATTTCCGCCTTTCTGTTACCGTCGAACTCGCGCTTTTTCATGACGCCGCCTCTGACGGTGGACATCTGGGGACGATGGTCGGGGCACACGATGGTAGCGAACAGGTTGCCTCCGAAAGCGGGACGAGTCATGTAAAGGTTGCCCTCTTCGTCCGCCTCCAGCTTGGTGCAGTCGGCGGTAAGTCCCGTCTTCAGCCTTGCGGAAAGTCTGGGCGCGAGGTCGCGGCCGATGCTCGTAGCTCCGTAAAGAACGATGTTTGGCTCATACGTTTTGAGCACCTGATAAACAGCCTGCGAATACTGCTCCGTCAGATAATATTTGAGCTCCTTGTCTTCCACGACGTAAACGATATCCGCTCCGTAGCCCGCAAGCTCTTTTGCGGCGTCCTTGATTTTGTCGCCCAAAACAACCGCGCAGACCTTTTCCTTCGTGACTGCGGCAAGCTCGTTGGCTACGCCCAAAAGCTCAAGGCTGACGTTCTGTATTTTGTTATCTCTCTGTTCGCAAACAACGAAAATATTTTTAGCCATTTTAAAATCCTCCCGACCTCAAATGAAATGCTTTTCAGCCAATTTCTCGGCGATAAGCTTTGCCGCCTCTTCTACGGGCAGCTCCACGACCTCTTTGTTGCTGTCAAACTGCTTTGTAAAGGTGGTTTTGACCTTTGTGGGAGAGCCTGCGAGACCGATGTTGTTGATGTCGAGGTCAAGGTCGGCAAAAGTGATTATGTTGATTTGCTTTTCTTCCTGTTCGACGATACCCTTTACGTGCATGTATCTGGGGGTAGCCATCTGAGAAAGCACGGTCACGACGAAAGGCGCCTTGACCTTGAGCATCTGATATCTGTCCTCGAACTGGCGCTTGACCGTAAATACGTCCTTGTCGTCCTTTTTGAGCTCTACGGCATAAGTGATCTGAGGCCAGCCGAGATGCTCGGCAATCTGAGGTCCTACCTGTGCGGTGTCTCCGTCAATAGCCTGACGACCGCCTATAACGAAATCGCAGCCCACCTTTTTGATGCCGGCGGCAATAATGGTAGAGGTCGCAAGAGTATCGGAACCGGCAAAAGCCCTGTCCGTCATAAGATACGCTTCGTCCGCGCCCATAGCGAGAGCTTCTCTGAGCATAATTTCCGCTTGAAGAGGTCCCATGGATAAAACTGCGATTTCAGCGCCGTATTCGTCCTTGAGACGCAAAGCAGCTTCGAGAGCGGTTTTGTCGTCGGGGTTCATAATCGAGGGCACGCCGTCTCTCTTCAAAGTATTGGTTTTGGGATCTATTTTGATGTCCGTGGTATCCGGAACCTGTTTCATGCAAACTAAAATCTTCATTCTGCCTATCTCCTATTTCTTGAGCAAAGCGCCGGATATAACCATACGCTGAACTTCGCTGGTGCCTTCGTAAATTTCGGTAATCTTGGCGTCACGCATCATCCTTTCGACGGGATACTCTCTCGTATAGCCGTAGCCGCCGTGCAGCTGCACGCATTTTGTGGTGACCTCCATCGCCGTTTCCGCAGCAAACAGCTTTGCCTGCGCGGCATACATACCAAGCATGGGCGACTTGGTCTGCTTGGCTTCGGTTGCGCGCTCCACCAGAAGAGACGCGGCATTGATTTTGGTGTACAGGTCGGCAAGGCAGAACTGAGTGTTCTGGAAAGCCGAAATAGGCTTGTTGAACTGCTTTCTCTCTTTGACGTAAGCGACTGTCGCTTCCAGCGCGCCCTCCGCAATGCCGAGAGCCTGAGCGGAAATACCCACTCTGCCGCCGTCGAGAGTTTTGAGCGCCATTTTTACGCCTTCGCCGATTTTGCCCACCAGATTTGCGTCGGGAACTATGCAGTTCTCAAAAATCAGCTCACACGTAGACGAGCCGCGAATACCCATTTTGAGCTCCTTCTTTCCGACGGAAAAGCCGGGGAAGCCCTTTTCTACGATAAACGCCGCGCATTCCACGCCTTTGGGGTTGCGTCCCGTAACCGCTATGACGAAATATACGTTTGCGGGACCGGCATTGGTGATGAATATTTTGCTGCCGTTGAGTATCCAGTGGTCCCCTTCCTTGACGGCGGTCGTAGTCTGGTTGTTTGCGTCCGTTCCCGCGTTGGGCTCGGTCAGACCGAAAGCGCCCAGCCACTCGCCGGAAGCCAGCTTGGGCAGATACTTCTTCTTCTGCTCCTCGCTGCCGTACTCCATGATGGGAGCTATGCAGAGCGAGGTGTGAGCGGAAAGTATGACGCCTGTGGTGGCGCAGACCTTGGACAACTCCTCAACGGCTTTGATGTACATTTTGTAATCGCCGCCCATTCCGCCGTACTCTTTGGGTACTATTATGCCCATGAGTCCCAGCTTCGCCATCTTTTCGACGGTCTCGTAAGGGAAACGCTCCTGCTCGTCAACCTCGTGAGCCAAGGGCTTGACCTCGTTGACGGCAAAGTCTCTTATCATTTTGTTGAATAACTCGTATTTAAAAACCTTGTCCATTTTGAAACGATACTCCTGTTCAGATTAGTCGTGTTTGACGGTTGCGACGCCGGAGACAACCACCTTGCCGTCCTGATTTTTGCAGACGGTGTTGAGCTTGATGATGTGCTTGTCGTCTCTCATTTCGGCGACCTCAACCTCTGCCGTGATGGTGTCACCCAAAAGCACGGGCGAAGTGAATCTGACTTCCTGTCCCAGATAAATCGTCCCCTCTCCGGGCAGCTTGTTTGCAAGCACTGCGGAAATAAGCCCGCACGTAAGAATACCGTGCACAATGCGCTGACCGAAAACGGTCTTTTTTGCGTATTCGTCGTCCAAGTGAATCGGATTGACGTCCAGGCTGACCTCGGCGAATTTCCTTACGTCCTCGTCCCTGAAAGTCTTTGTGACTGATGCCTTTTGACCGATTTTGATTTCCGAGTAATTCATTTCTATCTCCTTTTAAAATAATTTTAATTGTAGAGCCGCAAATATGAAGCTTCTTCACTTATGAACAATCCTCATATTTACGTGTATATTTTAACCTAACATTCCGCCGATGTCAACGGAAACGGAGGATTTAATAATGAAAAGGCATTGATTTGTTAATTATTGCCTTTTTTTCCATTAAATTCTCCTCTTTTTGCAGATGTATTAGCAATCGATAATATTAAATCGATATTTTTTTATCGATTTAATTATAGTAGCGGCTCAGCATAAAGTCAATAGTTTAAAAAATAACAATGCAGCGATTTTTTCATTTTTAGCTCAACAGGCGCGATGCGGCATAAAACATGAAAAAAATTCACAAATTGCTTGCCTTTTTAAGTCAAAAGTATTATCATATATCGGAAAGCGGTTTTAAACGCACCAATAAATTAAGGATTTCAAACATGAAAAATTCCGAAATCAAAGGCGTAACTCAACCCAAAACAAAGCTCGGCAAAAGCAAAATGGACAAAATTCTGAAGGCGGCGCGCAGGCTGTTTTCTCAGAACGGTTTTTATCAGACCTCCATTACGGATATTTGCAGAGAAAGCAACACGGCTGTAGGCACGTTTTATATTTATTTTGACGACAAAACCGCCCTCTACCGCTGTCTTATGGAAAACGTGCAGCGTGAAATCAAGGATACGATAAACGAAGCGCTGCTCAAAAAAAACTGCACCACTCGTCTGGAAAAGGAAAAGGAAGGTCTGCGCGCTTTCGTCAAATACGGGGCGGCAAATCAGGACATGTTTGAAATTCTGTGGGGAAGCCTGACGGTGGACAAAAATCTGTTTTTGGATTATTACCGCTCCTTCGGCAGCAGCTATATACGCTCGCTCTCGTATGACAGGCGCGAGCTTTCCGACTATGTTGACGTGGAAGCGGCGGCATATATGTTTATGGGCATAAACAGCTTTCTCGCGCTGCGCACCATGATAAAGCCCGACCTGTCCGACGAGGATATAGACCACATGATAGACGCGCACGTCGTGCCTATACTCAAAAGCGGACTGTTCAATCCGGACATGGAGAATGAATTTCCTACGTCCCGGACGCCGCTTTTTGAAAACTGATTATTTACAGCCCCTTACAAGGGGCTTTTTTATTTCTTATTTTGACGATGCCGCAACTGAAACCGCCGATTTTTTAAAAAGCGCAATGAAGCTTTAAGCTGTGCTTGAAAATTCGATTTCGTTCCTCTGCGGAAAAAAGCATGGGAGTTTTCCCATGCTTTTGATTTTGCAGGTTTTGCCGCGAAATGAACAAAACAAACCTTCATTAAATTTTATCTAAGGCTTTGACTCAGAAATACAAGTTTCTTTGAAGGAAAGACTTGTCATTTTTCGTTTCTTTTTTTGTAGCTTTCCTCTATAAGCAGATTCAGCTTGGTCGCCTGACGCATATCGTCGAACATAAACGAGTAGGACACGTTGTCTTTTGAAAGCAGCAAGCCGTCCGAAAAACCAAACGGCACCGTGTAGAGCGGTCTTGCGTCGAACTCGATGTGGTCGCCGTCGTCGCTGGAGTAGGTGAGAGTTTCGCCGTCAAACATCAAGCTGCCCTCGCCCAACAGCTTCCAGCCCTTTAGGTCGGGAAGCGCATAAGCCGTGCATCTTTCGGAATTAAGATATCCCCCGTCCAACGCCTCTCGGGCGCATTTGCGCTGAAAGTCATACCAATCTGCGACGTTTTCAAATTCCGTAACTCCGTCGCAGGCAGAAAGCCGTCCCGTTTCCGAAAGTCTCCACTCCTTTCGGCAGGCGGTGCAGAAAATCGTATCTCCCAAGCTGCCCGTTTCAAACTCCTCGCCGCAGTTAGGGCACTTGTACAGAATTCTTTCCAAGCCCTCCGCCCTGAACGGCTCGGTGATTTTTACGCCGTTTTGCCTCTGCCATTCATATTCGTCGTGGTCGAAAGCGTCTGTTACTCTGCCGAAAACCTCGTCGTTAGTCAACGATTTGAGCTCCTCCGCCGAAAAAAGCGGATTGATGTGTACCTCTGTTCTGCCGCTGCGGCGTTTTTTGTATGCCCATTTGGGACGGAACAGATAACAACCCTTTATCTGACACACGACGACAGGCAGCGCCAGAAGCTTTATAAGCTTGGCGACAGCGGCGCTCATTTCGCCTCGCCGCCCGTCGCAGGTGATTTTGCCTTCGGGATAAAGCGCGATTATGCCTTTGTTCTCGGTTACCTTCTTTGCCTGCCGCAAAAAACCGATGCTTAAGTCAAACTGTCTTTTGGGAATCATGCCCATTTTCAGCCAGAGATTTTTATGGCCGAGCATCTGGTTGTAAGCAATCACGCCGTTGACCAAGCGCGGATACATTGCCTGATGCAGCGCAATAAAATCAAAGCCCGATTGGTGGTTTACGAGAAGCAGATAAGGCGGCTCGATATCCTTTGCATTGTCGAAAACCTGCAGCTTAAGCACTTTCTTCGCATAATATCTGCCGAAAAACAGAGTGCCCACAAAGCTCAGAAGCCTGCTGGGCTTTTTTACCTGAAATTCGTCGTTTCCCTTTGTGTAACCCTTCAGACAGGAAAGTCTTACAATCCTGCCCTCGTTGCGTTTCAAAAAATCTTTCTCCAGGCTGTGAATTCGCATGGTAAAAACGAGCAGCGAAAAAGCGTAAAGCGCGCTGAAGGCGCAGGTAAGAATTTTTATATAATAGACTACGTAATCGGGAAAAATTCCTGAAAAAAGCAGCGCGAGAAACACGGTAAGCACGGCAAGAGCGGCGAACAGAATAGCATAGCGGGATTTTTTGACAATCCCCGTTCTTGTCAGCGTCTCACCGAAATCCCTGTGAAAGGCAGCCAAAGTCGTTTCTTCGGATTTTCTGAAAAAATCGTTCAGCCTTTTTACCCTGAGATCCAGCCTCGTTTCCAGCCAAAGAGCGACGAAGGACAGCGCGACAAAGAGAGCAAGAGCCCAAAGCGCTCTGCCGTTGCGTCCGAAGTCGATAATCATTTCCGCAACAAACCAGACAGCCGCAAGCGCAAAGGCAGCCCTGAGCAGCGAAATCCACGTCAAAAGCCTTTTGAGCTTTTTCGACTCCTTTTTCTGAAAAACCACAGTGTAAAAATATCCGTTCATTTCTCCGCTTCCGTAGTAAATTTCCGACGTTTCCCGTAAAAAAAATCGGTCCCGACAACTCGGGACCGACAAAACCCTCTGAATCCTTTGCTAAAGTCAATCCGCCTGCTTCCAAATAGTGTCGCCTGCGTCAATCATTCCGAGCTCCTCTCTGGCATATTTTTCGATATATTCCAAAGACTGACGGTATTCGTAATCCTCTCTGCCGTTTTCTATCATTTCCTGCAGGGCGTCCTGCTGCTCTGTCAGCTTCTTTCTTTTGGCGTTCATCTGAACCTTCTGAGACACCAGCGTCACCAGCACGAGAATAAGAATAAACAGCACTACGACGGCGATAACCGTCACGAGCTGGATTTTTTTCGTGTTTCTTTTGTCCTGCATTTCCATGCTCCTTTTATTTTGTCCCATTTATTATATAACCATGCTTTGAGAAAGTCAAGCGGCTGTCCGAGAATTTTCGAGTATGCGAAAAATCCCAGCCCCAGTCCCAGAAAGCAATACCACCTCAGCTGCATGCCGTTGACGAAATAAAAAAACGCCAAAAGCAGAAATGCAAAGCCCGCCGCAAAAATCGCGTCGCAGACAATGCTCAGTCCCTTTTTGCCGCACGGGCAAAAAAGGTGGCTCAGCCAGTACCAAAGCCCCGCGGCAACGCCGCAGAACACGAAAGCGGCGAATATGTAAATCTGACCGTCCGATTTGAACATCTTATTTGAAAAGCCGCTTCAGGGACAGCTTCTGACCTTTGGCAAAATAATTGACCGAGCTTATTTCTTCGCCCTCTACGGACAGAGTTCCCTCCTCCACGTTGAGCTTGCTGGCGTTCAGCCCCGCTCCCTTAATAACCAGTCTGCGGTCGGACAAGGTGACCTCAACCTCCTTGTCGAAAATACTGTTCACGCTTTCCACGCCGCTTATGCTTACTTTTTTGTTGCCGTCAAGAACAAGAGTGTGTCTCTTTGAAATCTCTGCCATAAAAATTTTCTCCGTCAATGTGAGTATATGCGCCCTTCTCCGTTTTTAAAACCGCCTAAAAGAATTGCTTTTTTCGTACCTCCCGTATATAATCTTTAAGTTATGAATAAAAAAGAAAAATCCCGCAGATTGATAGTTGTTATCGCCTGCCTGCTTATACAGCTGTGCGTCGGCATACTTTACTTGTGGAGCGTTTTCAACGGCGCGGTCGCGCAGCACTTCGACTGGGACGCCCGTTCCGCAAACATGGTGTCCTCTTTTATGATTTTCGGCTTTGTGCTGGGCAATTTGACAGGCGGCTTTTTGCAGGACAAAACTAATCCGAGACTGATTTGCTTCGTCGGGTGCATTATGTTCTGTCTCGGCATTTTTCTCACCTCTCTGCTCACCGACAAGACTGTATGGCTCATTTATCTGACTTACAGCGGACTCGGCGGGCTGGGCTGCGGCTTCGCTTACGGCTGCGTTTTAAGCTGTCTGCAAAAATGGTTTCCCCACAACAGAGGGTTTGCTTCGGGGCTGAGCGTATCCGCTTTCGGGCTGTCTACCGTGCTGTTCGGACCGGTGGCGCAGGCTCTGCTTGACAGGCTGGGCGTTCCGCGCACCTTCATGACGCTTGCGGGAGTCTTTTTGGCAGTAACCGTGACGGCGTGCTGTTTCGTGAGACTTCCCGACAACCTGCAAAACCGACAACAGACAGAGCAGGAAACGGAAACCGAGCTGAAGGTATCCCACGCAAGCGGTCTGACTCCCCTGCAGACAATGAAGCTCGTGCCCTTCTGGTGCATAGCTCTAAGCTGCTTTTTCATCAACGCAACCTGGAACATAGTCGTCCCGGTGATAAAAAGCCTCGGTATGGAGCGCGGACTGTCCGAAAGCCTCGCCGTAATTACCGTCAGTATCACAGGGATAGCCAACGCGGCAGGACGTCTGGGCATGGCTACGGCTTCGGACAAAATCGGACGCACAGGCACGATAATTTTTCTCGCGGCGCTTACCGCGGCGTGCGCGACAGCCCTTATATGGGCGCGGGGAGCTTTGTTTGTCGTGGTCATAGCTCTTACGGCTTTCGCTTACGGAGGACCGTCGGCAACATTCCCCGCCATGACAACGGACATAGGCGGCGTGCGCTACAGCGGCACGAATTACGGCATAGCAATGCTGGGGCTGGGCTTTTCCTCCGTCGTTTTCAACTGGTTGAGCGGCCTTTTGACCGAGTCAACCGGAAGCTTTTCGGCAAGCCTGGTCATGGCTGCGCTAACCTGCTTAGTCCCGATTATTCTCATGATTGTTTACAAAAATACGGCCAAAAAAATCGCCTGAAAAACCTACGGTCTCCCCGAAAAAGGGAGACCGTTTTTTTTGTTGCGCTAAAATTTGTTTGCTTCAGGCGGCGTTTCGCGATTCGCTTATTTTGCGGCGGAAGAATTTTATCACCGCAGGACATTTAAGAACGAAAACAGTTAAGACCGCGTTTAGCAGCAGCCAAAACCATTGCACCGCCGCCTTGCGCACCAAAGTCGCCACGAACACGGACATTCCGCTGTTGACGAGAGCGGTTGTCGTAGGATAAAAAGCCTGCATTCCCATATTGTACAGCAGCGTTTCTCCCAAAGCAGTCAGCCCCAACGTACATACGACAAAGGTAACGACGCTTGTAAGCGAAATTTTCAGGGTTACGCTTTTTGTGGGCAGATACTTGAAAAACAAGCCGGCAATCAAAGCCATGACGGCGTTGGACAAGGTTATCAGAGGCATCCAGGGTCCCTGCGGAAATATGACGGCGGGCAAAAAGTCCGTTATTGCCGCGACGCCCGCGCCCAGCCAGGGACCGAGCACGCACCCCGCGAGAAAACAGAACGCGTAAACCAGACTTACTCTGCCGAAGGTATCTATCTTCGCCATATAAAACGAAGTCATATTAAGTACGATACCCAATGCCGCGAAAACGGCTGTAAAAGTGATGTAATAAGTTTTTTTTGACATAAGAAAAAGACCTCCCAAAATTTCAGAAAGGTCCGTACGATAAAGCCTTTTTCGCTCAGGTAAAATCCGACTGAACAAACAGACGGGCGCAACAAAAAATTCGCGAAAAAAAATATGTCGCAACGGACGCGGACACACACCGCAGACTGTCGTCTTTCGTCCGGCGGCGACTTCCCATCCGCCGACACTTTACGCGCGTGCCCTACTTTGCTGATGACATTATAGCCGTTGTCCGTTTGTTTGTAAATCGTTTTTGCATATTTTTTTACTCAATCCGCAAAATAAAATTATGTTGACGATATTTTTCAGAGGACTGATAATTTTCGCCGTTCTGCTTGTGATAATCAGGCTGATGGGCAAACGACAGATAGGCGAAATGGAGCCTTTCGAGCTGGTTATAACGCTCGTAATTTCCGAAATCGCCTGCATACCTATGGGAGACAGAAGCATACCTCTGATTTACGGCATTGTTTGTATTCTCACGCTTTATGTCGTGCACCAGTTTATCGTGCTGCTTATGAAAAACAGCAAGCTGCAGTCTCTCATTTCCGGCAAGCCGCTGCTTGTCATAAACAAAAACGGAATCGACAAGGATTTGCTTAAAAAGCTCAACATGCAGACGTGCGACCTCATGCAGGCTATTCGCAGCGCGGGATATTTTTCCGTCGAGGAAATCAAATACGCGCTGATGGAAACCAACGGTCAGCTTTCGGTCATCCCCAAAAAAAATCTGGAGGATAAGCAGCAGCGGCTGCCTATTCCGCTTGTTCTCGACGGAAAGTGGTCGGAGGACGACCTCAAACAGCACGAGGTTGACAAGAGCAAGGCGGAAGCGCTGCTACAAAAACATAAAATAAAGCTGAAAAACGTGATGCTGATGACGGTGGACGAAACCAACCATGTCGTGATACAGCCGGCAAACCGCCCGATTTTCAGCTTTGACCTGACGCAGAAGGAGGAACAACTGCTGTGAAAAACATTTTGATTCCCATTCTCGTACTGCTGTTTCTTGTCGGCGCGGGAATAGCCGAAGCGCTTATTGTAAACAACATCTTCGACGAGTTCGTCGCCGAAACAGACAAGCTCATAGAGCTTGCCAAAAAAGAAGAGCTGACGCCGGAGCAGTTTGACAGGTACGACAAAATGTGGTACGACGTCAGAGAAAAATGCGAATTTTTTCTACCGCACAACGATGTTTACGAGCTCAATCTGCGCGTTTCCGAAACAAAGGGCTACGTTGAAACGGAAGACTTCGACTCCTGCCTCGTTCAGCTCGAGGTTGTCAGAAGGCTTGCCATGTACGTAAGGCATCTCGCAGAGCCAAAGCTGCGGCATATCCTTTGATTTTCGTCAAAAAACGCCTCACATTCAGAGCCTAAATTTCCAAGCCGCTAAGCGGTGAAATCCGCAAAAACAACCGTTATTCGTTTTTTGCGGCAAAAAAACTCCTCCCGAAACGGGAGGAGATTTTTTGTTATTTTCTTTCGAGAACCGTCTTTAAAAAACGTCCCGTATAGCTTTCTTTGATTTGAGCTATTTGCTCGGGAGTACCCTGCGCCACAACGGCGCCGCCGCAGTTGCCCCCTTCGGGCCCCAAATCTATTACGTTGTCGGCAACCTTGATAATGTCGAGATTGTGCTCGATGACGATAACCGTGTTTCCGGACGCGACCAGACGCTGCAAAATTTTAATCAGCTTTTCCACGTCTGCCGTGTGCAGCCCCGTTGTAGGCTCGTCCAGCAGATAAACCGTTTTGCCCGTGCTTCGTTTTGAAAGCTCGGTGGAAAGCTTTACTCTCTGCGCCTCTCCTCCCGAAAGAGTCGTTGCGGACTGTCCCAGCTTGATATACCCAAGTCCCACGTCGAACAGCGTCTGAAGCTTGTTTTTTATCGCGGGGATGCTGTCGAAAAACTCCAGCGCGTCCTCCACCCGCATATCCAACACCTCGGATATGTTCTTGCCCTTGTATCTGACCTGAAGCGTTTCGCGGTTGTAACGGTTTCCGTGACACACCTCGCAGGGCACGTACACGTCGGGCAGAAAATTCATCTCTATTTTCAGTATGCCGTCGCCCGCGCAGTTTTCGCACCTGCCGCCCGCCACGTTGAAGGAAAACCGCCCCGCCTTGTATCCCCTCTCCTTTGCGTCGGGAGTTGAAGCGAACAAATCGCGTATTGCGGTAAACATGCCCGTATAAGTAGCGGGATTGCTGCGCGGCGTGCGCCCTATGGGACTCTGGTCTATGTTTATCACCTTGTCGAGGTGCTCCAAGCCCTCTATCGCGTCGCACTCCACCGTTACGTGCCGCGCGCCGTTGAGCTTTTCCGAAAGATAAGGACTCAGAATTTCGTTGACCAGGCTGCTCTTTCCGCTGCCCGAAACGCCCGTAATCACGTTGAGCACGCCCAGCGGTATGTCTAAGTCTATATTTTTGAGATTGTTTTTGCGCGCTCCGCGAACACGCAGATATTTGCCGCTGCCCTCCCTGCGCGCTTCAGGCACGGGTATTTTTTTCGCTCCCGAAAGATACTGTCCGGTAATCGAACGCGGACAAGCCATAATCTCCTGCGGCGTACCCGTAGCAACGATTTCGCCGCCGTGAACTCCCGCGCCCGGTCCCACGTCCACGACAAAATCGGCGGCGCGTATGGTATCCTCGTCGTGCTCCACCACGATAAGCGTGTTTCCCAAGTCCCGAAGGTGCAGCAGCGTTCCGATAAGCTTTTCGTTGTCACGCTGGTGCAGACCGATGCTTGGCTCGTCGAGAATATAAAGCACGCCCACAAGCCCGCTGCCTATCTGCGTAGCCAGCCTTATTCTCTGCGCCTCTCCGCCCGACAAGGAGCCTGAGGAACGCGCAAGCGTAAGATAATTCAACCCTACGTCCTTTAAAAAGTTGAGCCTCGCGGTGATTTCCTTGAGAACCATATGCGCGATAAGCGTCCTGGTTTCGTCAAGCTCCAACGCGTTGAAAAACTCCACACACTCGTCCACGCTCATCTGCGTAAGCTCGTAAATATTCTTGCCTCCGATTTTTACGGAAAGCACCTCTTTTTTGAGACGACGACCTTGACAGGCGGGGCACTCCCTGTCCACCATATAATTTTCGTATTCCCGCCGCACGGTGTCGCTTGTCGACTCGTTGTAGCGTCTTTCCAGCGTGGGTATCAGTCCGTGCCAATGCTTGGTATACTGCCCCTCGAAGCTGCGCGTCTGATACTCAATCAACAGCGGTTCTCCGCCGTTTCCCCACAGCAGTATACGCATAATTTCTTCGGGCAGGTCTTTGACCGGAGTGTTTATATCGAAGCCGTAGCGCTTTGCCAGAGCCTTAAAATAGAGCTGCATTACGCCGCCGTCCAGATTGAAGCCCATAAGCTTGACCGCGCCGCCCGCAAGCGACTTGGTTTTGTCGGGTATCACGAGGTCGGGGTCGAACTCCCTCTTGAAGCCCAAGCCGGTGCAGTCGGGGCAGGCGCCGAAAGGGCTGTTGAAGGAAAACATACGCGGCTCCAGCTCCTCCAGCGTCACGCCGCAGTCGGGGCAGGACAGCTTTTCGGAGAACAGCGTTTCCGAGTCCTCCGTCTTGACTATCACAAGCCCCTCCGCAAGCTTGAGCGCCGTTTCAAGACTGTCGTAAAGCCTCCGTGACATGTCTTCCTTGACGGACAGACGGTCCACCACAACGCTTATGGAGTGCTTGTAGGTTTTTTCGAGTTTTATTTCTTCGTCAAGCAGCCGTTGCTCGCCGTCCACGTTTACGCGCACGAAGCCCTGTTTTTTCAGGCTTTCGAACAGCTTTAAAAACTCTCCCTTTCGGCTGCGCACAACGGGAGCAAGTATCTGTATTTTTGCGCCCGCGCCCAAGGCTCTCACCTTGTCGGCTATCTGATCCACAGTCTGGCGCTTTATTTCCCTGCCGCATTCGGGACAATAAGGCGTGCCCGCTCTTGCGTAGAGCAAGCGCAGATAGTCGTAAATCTCCGTAACCGTCCCCACAGTGCTGCGAGGATTTGAGGAAGTGGTCTTCTGGTCGATTGATATGGCGGGAGAAAGCCCCTCTATGCTTTCCACATCCGGCTTGTCCATCTGCCCGAGAAATTGTCTGGCATACGCCGACAGACTTTCGATATAGCGTCGCTGTCCCTCTGCAAATATTGTGTCGAATGCAAGGCTGCTTTTTCCGCTGCCCGAAATCCCCGTGAAAAGCACCAGCTTGTCGCGGGGGATCGTTAAGTCTATGCCCTTGAGATTGTTTTCCTTTGCGTTTTTGATTATTATTTCGTTCTTCATAAATTGCCGAAATCAGCCGGTTCTGCCCGTTTTCTTGTTTTTCGCCGCATTTAGACGCCTTTCCAGCTTTGAGACCTGCTCCCTAAGCTCTATCGCCTTTTCAAAATCCAGACGGGAGGCGCATTCTTTCATCTGTGCGGTCAGTCTTTCTATTTCCGCCCTTAAATCCTTTTCGCCGACGGCGTTTTCTTTCTTGGTGATTTCCAGAGTGTTTTTGACGTCGTGAACTATGGTTTTGGGGATTATTCCGTGTAGCTTGTTGTAGTCGTCCTGAATATTCCTGCGCCTGTCGGTCTCGTCGATAGCCCGCCGCATGCTTCCCGTCACAGTGTCGGCATACATGATTACGCGCCCTCTTTCGTTGCGCGCCGCGCGGCCTATAGTCTGGATGAGCGAGCTTTCGCTGCGCAAAAAGCCCTCCTTGTCGGCGTCCAGAATACACACCAGCTCTACTGCGGGAAGATCGAGCCCCTCGCGCAGGAGGTTTATGCCCACAAGCACGTCGAACCGGTCGTTTTTAAGATCGCTTATTATGTCCACCCGCTCCAGCGTGTCTATGTCGCTGTGAAGATACCTGACACGTATGTCGCGCTGCGTCATGTAGTCTGTAAGAGACTCCGCCATACGCTTTGTAAGCGTGGTCACCAGCACCTTTCCCCTCCGCTCCACGACTGCGGATATTTCTCCGAGCAGATGGTCTATCTGCCCGTCTACCGGGTGCAGCTCGATTTCGGGGTCGAGCAGCCCCGTCGGGCGGATAATCTGCTCCGCAACATTGTCGGCGCGCGAAAGCTCGTATTCCGCGGGCGTTGCCGACACGCATATCATCTGCCCCACTCTCGCGTCAAATTCCTCAAAGGTCAATGGACGGTTGTCGAAGGCGCTTTTCATACGGAAGCCGTAGTTTACGAGATTTTCCTTGCGCGCCCTGTCGCCGTTGTACATGCCGCGCACCTGCGGCAGCGTCATGTGGCTTTCGTCCACAAAGGTAATAAAATCCTCGGGGAAATAATCCAGCAGCGTATACGGCGGCTGTCCCGGACTGCGCCCGTCGAAATAGCGGGAGTAGTTTTCTATTCCGCTGCAAAAGCCCATTTCCTTGAGCATTTCTATGTCGTAGGAGGCGCGTTGCTTGAGCCGATACGCTTCTATCGCCTTGCCCTGCTTTTCCAGCGCCTCGGTTTCCGCAATCATGTCCCGTCTGATGTTCTCTATGGACTTTTCCATAGTAAGACCGTTTACCACATAATGGCTTGCGGGAAATATAAAGCAATGCAAAAGGGTGGCGAGCGTCCTGCCGCTCACCGCCTCTATTTCACTGATTTTTTCTATTTCGTCGCCGAAAAACTCCACCCTTATGCACTTGTCCGAGCTGTAAGAGGGAAAAATCTCCAGAACGTCGCCGCGCACTCTGAACGTGCCGCGATGAAAATCCATGTCGTTGCGCTGGTATTGAATTTCCACCAGCTTTCTCACCACGGCGTCGCGGTCGACGTTGTCTCCCGGACGCATGGACAGGCTCATCTGGTAATATTCTCCCGGAGCGCCCAAGCCGTAAATGCAGGACACGCTTGCAACAACCAAAGTGTCCCGTCTTTCAAAAAGCGAGCAGGTTGCCGAGTGACGCAGCTTGTCAATCTCGTCGTTTATGCTCATTTCCTTTTCGATATACAGGTCGCGCGAGGGTATATACGACTCCGGCATGTAATAATCGTAATAGGAAACGAAAAACTCAACTCTGTTTTCCGGGAAAAACTCCCTGAACTCGTTGCATAGCTGCGCGGCAAGAGTCTTGTTGTGGCAGATGACCAACGCGGGACGATTGGTCTCGGCGATAATATTCGCCATAGTAAAAGTCTTTCCGCTGCCCGTAACTCCTCTCAGCACCTGCGTGCGCAGACCGTTTGCGAGACCTTCGGAAAGGCTTTTTATTGCCTGCGGCTGGTCACCCGTAGGCTTGTATTTGCTCACAAGCTTGAAATCCATAATTTTTTTCCAATCAGACTAAACCGCGCCGCTGTTCAAATGATAAAGAATATTCAGTCCCTCCAGCGAAAGCTCGCGGTCCATAATGTCGAACAGGTCGCCGTTGACCTCGTGCACCAGCTCGCTGAGCCCGCCTGTCGCGATGACCTTCAAGTCGGGCAAGCCCGTTTCTTTTTTTATACGTTTTATAATATACTCCACCTGTCCCGCCATGCCGCACACTATGCCGCTCTGAATTGCCTTGACGGTGCCGGCGTTTATAACCCGCTGCGGGGGCTTTAGCTCCACCTCCGGCAGCTTTGCCGTAGAGCTTGCAAGCGCTTTGACCGCAGTTTTTATGCCCACCGTTATGCAGCCGCCGATAAACTCGTTTTTTTCGTTCACGACGTTGAACGTGGTTGCCGTGCCGAAATCTATAAGCACGAAAGGCGCGCCGTATTTTTTTGCGGCGGCGACGCAGTTTATCAGCCTGTCGCTTCCGAGCTCCTTCGGATTTTCGTATCTGACGTTGAGCCCCGTCTTTATCCCCGCCCCGACAACTATCGGAATAACGTCGAGATAATACTCCATCATGTGCATGATGGTATAATTGAGCTGGGGAATAACGCTGCTGATTATTCCGCCGGTAATGCAGTCCGCGTCTATTCCTGCGGTAAAAAACAGCTGCTTCAAAATGGAGCCGTGTTCGTCCGACGTGCGATGCACGTCCGTCGAAATTCTCCAGCTTCTCACCAGCTTGTCTCCGTCGAATAGTCCTATTTTGATGTTAGTGTTGCCAATATCGGCGGCGATAATCATAAATTGTCTCCGTATGTTTTATCTTTCTGCGGCTTGCATTTCGTTCTTTTGCATGTCCGACGTCCTTTCGACGGATTTGTTCGCTTCGATGCCGAGACCGAGTCCCCGTCTGACGCCAAGCACAATCTGGGGCACAGCCAGAATGGAAATGAGATATTCGGGCAGTATGTTGGTAAAAAGCACAACCTTTATAATCGCGAGAAGTCCGGTGTATTCCTGACCGAGAAATTTTTTGCACAAATTGGTGGCGGTCAGAAACAGCACGGTATTGACCACAAGCCCCACGAAAATACCGACCATCATGGCGCCGGATTGTCTCCACCATTTCTGCTTTTTGTCAGCCGCAAGAAATTTTTCTTCTTTCCGGCATTTTTTGATCAGCCACAGCACCAGTCTGTATACCGCAAAGCAGGAAATACCCACAAACAATCTGGGAAGCAGCGAAACAAGCGGGTTTATCGTGATTGCCTCGCCGAAAATCATTGCCTTGACCCACGACGCAAGCCCGAAAACCGCGCCCGATACAAAGCCCATGAGCCAATCGTTCAAAACCAGACAAAAAGAAAAAGTCGCAATGAGCACCACCACAGCCATCGAAATGGGCAAAAACGAGCTTAATGCCTTGTCGATAAACATCGCGACGAATATCGTCGCCGCCATGATGCCGTACATTGCCACGTGAAAGGATTTTTTTGACCTGTCTGCCATTTGAGTTCTCCGTTCTGCGCCTTTTAAGGTCGCAGACTTCTTTTTTGTCAAAAAAGATAAAACAAAGTATCGCTCGGAAATTCCGATACGACCTGAAAGTATATTACCACCAAAAATAAAAAAATACAATAATCGCAGACAAATTTTCGGAAAAAACCCGAAACAAATTCATATTTTTTTGCGGAAAAAGAAAAAAGGCGGAGAAAACTCCGCCTTTTCGGCTATGTTTACATGCAGCCCTTGCCGAAACGGATGCCGCCGCAGCAATAAAGCAGCGCAAACATCAGTATCAGGCAGCAAGGATTTACGCACAGGCTGAAGCTCTTGTTTTTGCCGCAGCAGCAGCAAAGGAACAGAACGATAAGTATAATCCATGTGCAGTTGCAGCCGCCGCCGCAGCCGTTCATGCCTGCGTCTTCGTTGGGGCAACCGCCGCCGAACAACCCGTTGAACATTTTTTTACCTCCTCTGATAATTATCGTCGAAGCCGTTTGGGCTTACATTTCACAATATGGAATAAACCAAAATTGTGTTACCCGAAAAGCAATCAAAAAAGAGCGGACTTTTGTCCGCTCCTTGCCAATGGTCATGTCAGCCGCCTATTTCCACGCCTCCGCGCTCCAGCCCGTAAGACTGATTTGCTTCTACGGGATCGAACCTGCGTTTGAAATCTCCCGTTTTGAAAGCCGCCCCGATAACGTCTATCTTGCTTATCGACACCTCGTAAGCCACCTTTGTCACTATGTCGTCTTCAGATATTTTTTTCTGATATTCTCTGCTTTGAAGCCTTCCCGTTATTTCTATCTCCTCGCCTACAGACAAATATTTTGCGAATCTCGCATTGCGTCCCCACGCGATTGCGGGTATGTAATCGCTTTTGTTGTAGGCTCTGTTTACGGCAAGCAAAATGTCGCATATCTCCCGATTGAAAGGCGTCGTGCGGAAAACGGGCGGCTTGCACAAAAAGCCGTGCAGCTCGATTGCGTTGGGAACAGACGCTCTGTCCGCTTCGAAGATATCGCGGACAAAAACATTGAGCATGAGCCTGCTTTTGTCCTCCACCAGCTTGTTGTAGCTGCGCAGCTGCCCCACTACCGTTACGTTTTTGCCCACCTTGACCTCGCAGCACAGCAGCAGTCTTTCGCTGACCACTACGGGCAGCGTGTCCGCCATGTCGCTCAGCCTTTTGACTTCAAGCGAAAATTCGTAAAAGGCTTCGCCGTAAATTTCATGCGAGTATTTGGGCTCGCTTGAAATTCTTCCCGTCAGCGTCACACGATTTGTCGGGCTGGCGTTGGTATTGTCGTACATAAAAAGTAATCCTCCTTAATGTGTGTTGAAAATTTTTCAAATTGTTTACCATTCAGGAAACAGGCGCATTGAGAATCTGCTTCCCGGCATGATCGATATAAAAATCCTTGTAATATATGAGGCTGTCAACCGTGACGAATTCAAGTCCTTTTGCTTTCAAAGCCTCAAATATTATCGGCAGCGCCTCAACAATATGCTCGCTGTTGTTGTGGCACAGGATTATCGAGCCGCTGCCCGCTTTCTGCACGCGGCCGGCCAGCTCTACCGCACTGATACCCTTCCAGTCAAGCGAATCCACATCCCACTGGATTGTGGACAGCCCCATGCCTTCGGCAACCTCCAAAAGTCGGTTACTGTAGTCCCCGAAGGGCGCACGGAACAGCTTGACCTCTTTGCCGGTTATATCGGTGATTTTTTTCATGCTGCTCGACAGCTCTTGCGTGATTTTTTCTGCGGACAAGCTTCCCATCTTGGGATGAGTTTCGCTGTGCGTACCTATGGTGTGACCCATTTCATCGATTTTTTTCACCATTTCGGGATAGTTGTCTATCCAGAAGCCCACGAGAAAAAACGTCGCTTTTACGCCGTAGCGATGACATACGTCAAGAATTTTCTGCGTTTTGTCCGCTCCCCAAGCCGCGTCGAAAGTGATAGCAACCTTGTTGTCGCTCCTGTCCACGCAATAAATGGGGATTTTTCGGTTGTTTACCGCCGCTGCAAAGGGTTGAAAGTTCAGTCCTGCCAAAAGCGCTATGGAAGCAATCAAACACAATGTATAAGCGCAAATTTTCAGTATTCTTGCTTTGGAGAAATTAAATTTATCCTTTAAACGAAACTTTTTTTCCAAAAAAACTACCCTCCCATTATAACACCCGCGCCACGAAAAAACTACATATATTCTTGAAAATTTTTGTCGTATTTTAACGAACTTTCGAGAACATTGAGCAGTGACGTCGAACCGTTTGAAAATCGACTCTTATTTAAACATATTTATAAAAAAATTTTTAATGACGCTTTGAAGCAAAATAAAACGGAGCGTTTCCGCTCCGTTCTGAAATTCATTCATTTTCGGTCTTTTTTTCCTCGCTCATACCGAAGGCTTGTCTCAAAAGCTTAACTCGCAAATCCATACATTCCTTTGCGACCGTGCTGTTCAAAATGCCGTCGTAGCCGTGCGGCGTACCCTTGGTTTCAAAAAGCGTCACCTCGTTTCCCGCTGCCGAAAGAGCTTGAGCAAATGCCTTGCCCTGATCGTGCAGGCAGTCAAACTCTGCCAGCTCCACAAGCGCGGGCGGAAGATTTTCCAGAGATTTCGCCCTCAACGGAACAGCGTAGTCCTTCATGCCGCAATAGCCGTTTTTCAGATACATTTCCCACATCTCTTTGTTGAGAACCGCATTGAAGCAGGGTGTGTCCACATATTTTTGCATGGACGGACTATCCATGGAGTCGTCGGTTACGGGATAAATAAGCGACTGAAATTTTATTTCGCAAAAATTTTCGTCCCTGTTTCTGAGACAAACGGCGGCGGAAAGATTTCCGCCCGCGCTGTCTCCCATAACGGCTATTTTGCCGCTGTCCACCTTGAGCGCTTCGGCGTGTCTGACTACCCACTTAAGCGTGGAGTAGCAGTCCTCGAAGCCGAAAGGAAAGGGATAAGCGGGCGCCAGACGATAAAAAGGCAGCACTATTTTGGCTTCAAGCCGCTCGGCAAGCCTCTGAACAACAAAGTGCTGTATGCTGCACTCGGTGTTGAATGCTCCTCCGTGAAAATAAATCAGGCAGGGCGTGACGCCGTCGCTTTTCTCGCGCGGCACGAAGGTGTGCGTATCGAAATGCTTTCCGTCAAAGCTTTTAAGCCGATAGCGCTTGTAAACTATTCCGCCCTTGCGCTTTGTCAGGGTGAAAAAATTTTTCAGAAAAATGTTGCTTGCGGCGAGCTTTGCGCGGTTTACCGGTTTGTGCCCCAGCAAATCAAGCGGCTTGAACTGTTCGTCGATTTTATATTTCATGAAATCCTTTTGGCTTTGCCTGACGCCCAAGCTATTTGCCCGCTTCCGCGTCCTCTCCCATTGCAGCCGCAGTTACGAATCTGGTGGCGAAGGTGAGAGACATGCCCTTTTTGCGCAGCTTGGGCGGCTTGCCTTTGGTCGTTCTGTTTTCTATGTTGATGTCCTCTGTATTCAAAAGCAGCATTCCCGCCGCGTCCATAAACAGTATGTCATAAGGCTTGGTGACGTATCCCGTCCAGAAAACCGCGTTGCCGTTGAGACCGTTTAAGTCGCAAATCTTGACGCCCTTTCTGTAACGCGTCATCAGATCGATGTCGACTGCAAGCACCCGCTTTGCAAAGCACTTGTCGGTAACCACAACAACCTCGCCCTCGCTGTGGATTTGCCCCGCAAACACGAGACTGTCGTCGTCGGCTATCATCATGCCCTTGACGCCTCCCGCGACTCTGCCCTGCTCGGGTATTTCGGCGGGAGAAAAATTGAGACACAGACCGCCTTTTGTGACATAAAGCACGGTGCTGTCCTTTTCAAGCGTTTCCACCTTAACCAGAGCGTCGTCATCCTTGAGCTTTATTGCCTGAAAAGCGCTTTTCAAAAGCTCGTATTCGCTCCAGTCGGTGAGCTTGACAAGCCCCTGCGCGGTATAAAACAATAATTTCCCTTTCGGAAGAGTCTCGCCCATCACGAATATTTTTACCGGCTTTTCGTTTTCCTCGCAGTCCCGGAAATATTTTTTAAGCGGCATTCCGTTTTCGCGGAATTTGGTTTCCGTCAGCTTGTCCACCGTGGTCTGATAGCAATTTCCCTTGTCGGAGAACAGCATAACCTTGCTTGTGGACAACGCGGAAAACAGCTCGGTGTGCAGGTTTGCCGGCGTCAGCTTGTCGTTTGCATCCTTTGCCGACAACGCGAAGTTTTTGGCGGGAATACACTTTATCAGTCCGTCGGCGGTAAGCCCCACGACAAAGCTTTCCACTGCCTTTTCATCCGTCTCGCTGGGCACGCGCACGTCCTCCAGCTTGTTGACTATCACCGTGCGTCTTGCGTCGCGGTATTGCTTTTTTATTGCAATAAGCTCGCTTTTGACCTGCTCCATCAATGCCTGCTTGGAGTTTATCAGCCGCTGAAACTCCTCAATCTGTCTGTGCAAATCCTCCAGCTCTTCCGCCAGCTTGGTTATCTCCAGCTTGGTCAGCCTCGCAAGCTTCAGCTCCAGAATAGCGTCCGCCTGAACCTCCGTGAGGTTAAATCGGCTGCGCAGATTCTGGCGAGCTTCGGAGGTTGACTGCGACTTTTTGATAATCGCCACCACCTCGTCGATATTCTGAATGGCTATTATCAGTCCCTCCAGAATATGGGCGCGTTCCTTAGCTTTTTTGAGCTGGAATTTGGTTCGGTTGTAAACGACGTCGCGCTGATAATTGGTGTAGCAGGCGATTATGTCCAGCAGCCCCATCTGCTGCGGCTTGCCGTCCGCAATGGCTACCATATTTATGCCGTAGGTGCATTGAAGATTGGTGTGCTTGAAAAGAATTTCGAGGATTTTTTTCGGGTCGTAATCCTTTTTTATCCTGACAACGGCGCGCACGCCCTCCTTGTCCGACTCGTCCACGATTTCCGCAATGCCCGCAAGCAAATCCTTTTTGTCCTCGCGCAGCGCAAGAATTTTGGTAAGCAGGTCGGCTTTGTTGACCTGATAAGGCAGCTCGGTTATCACCAGATTTTTCTTGTCGTTGGGCAGCACCTCTATGTGCACCTTCGCCCGCATGGTGATTTTTCCCTTTCCCGTTTCGTAAGCCTGCTCCAGCTCGTCGGCAACGACATAGCCGCCGGTGGGAAAGTCGGGACCTCTAACTATTTTCATCATTTCCTTCAAGGAAATGTTCTTTTTGTCGATGTAAGCTACTACGCCGTCTATGACCTCTCCGAGATTGTGCGGAGGTATGTTGGTGGCAAGTCCCACCGCTATGCCGCTGCTGCCGTTTACCAGAATGTTGGGGAAACGGCTGGGAAGCATTTCAGGCTCCTGCAGCTTGTCGTCGTAGTTCCAGCACCAGCGCACCGTTTCCATATCCAGGTCGCGCAGCATTTCCAGCGCCAACGGCGTGAGCCGCGCTTCGGTATAACGCATTGCCGCTGCGCTGTCGCCGTCCATAGAGCCGAAGTTGCCCTGACCGTCAACCAACGGCATACGCATATTGAACTTCTGCGCCAGTCGCACCATAGCGTCGTAAACGGAAGTATCGCCGTGCGGATGATACTTTGCAAGGCAGTCGCCCACCACCGCCGCGCTCTTGCGATAAGGCTTGTCCGGCTTGAGTCCCAGCTCGTGCATGGAGTACAAAATCCTGCGCTGAACCGGCTTCAAGCCGTCCTCAACGCGCGGGATGGCGCGGTCCATGATTACGTATTCGGCATAAGGCATCATGGAGTCGTGCATTATGTCGCTCATATTTTTGGTAAGCAGTGTGCTGCCGTCGGGCAGCTTGGAGGTTTCCTTTACCGAAAATTCCAGTTGCTTCATATTATTCACCCGTCGTTATTTAATATACTCGTCGAAAACCTCGTCCTTTTCCTTGTTGAAATCGGCGTTTTCGATAATGTAAGCCTTGCGCGCTTCCACAGTGTCGCCCATGAGAGTCGTAATCAGTCTCTCCGCCTCGGCGGCGTCGTCAACGGTTATCCGCATAAGCGTGCGCGTGGCGGGGTTTAAAGTGGTTTCCCAAAGCTGCTCGGGATTCATTTCGCCCAATCCCTTGTACCGTTGCAGAGTGTAGCCCCTGCCCACCTCGTTTATGCAGTCGGCAAGCTCGCTGTCGTCGTATGCGTAAAGCACCTTGTCCTTTTTCCAGACCTTGTACAAGGGCGGCATTCCTATATAAACATGCCCTTCGGCAAGCAGCTCGCGCATATATCTGTAGAAAAACGTGAGCAGAATTGCCCTGATGTGCGCTCCGTCCTGGTCGGCATCCGACAAAATAATGACCTTGTCGTATTTGAGATTGGCGAGATTGAACTCCTCGCCTATGCCGGTGTCAAGAGCAGAAATAATGGTTCTTATTTCCTCGTTTGCAAGCACCTGATCCACGCGCTTTTTTTCTGAATTGAGAGGCTTTCCCCTGAGCGGCAGAATAGCCTGGAATTTTCTGCTGCGCGCCTGCTTCGCCGAGCCGCCCGCGCTGTCGCCCTCGACTATGAACAGCTCGTTTGACGAGTAGTCGCGTGAGGTGCAGCTTGACAGCTTTCCGACCAGGTTGGCGTTCTGAATCGTGTTCTTGGTGCGAGCGATTTCCTTTGCCTTGCGCGCCGCCTCTCTTACCTTCGCCGCGGACACCGCCTTGCGGATAATCACCTCCGCAGTGTCGGGATGAGACGCCAGAAATTCCGACAAGCCCTGCTGAGTCAAAGCGTCGCAGGCGGTTTTCGCCTCCACGTTTCCCAGCTTGGTTTTGGTCTGCCCCTCGAACTGTACGTTTTTCATTTTGACAGACAGAACCGCAGTCATGCCCTCGCGGTAGTCCTCGCCTATCAGATTGTCGTCCTTTTCCTTAAGAAACTTTTTCTCCCGCGCGTAGTCGTTGAACACCTTGGTCATCGCAGCCTTGAAGCCCGTCTCGTGCGTGCCGCCCTCAGGCGTGGGAATATTGTTTACGTAGGAAAATATGTTTTCCGAATAGCCCGTCGTCTGCTGTATGGCAAACTCCATGAGCATGACGTCGTTGCCTGCGGAGTAGCATATCGGCGAATGCAGCACGGCTTTGTTTTCGTTGAGATACCTCACGAAATCGGCAAGCCCGCCCTCGTAGCGATAAACAGCTCCCAAAGGCTCTCCGTCCTCCCCCGAAGCGCGCAGATCGGTAATGCAGAACTCGATGCCCTTATTGAGAAAGGCAAGCTCCTTGATGCGCTTGTTTATCGTGTCGAAATTAAAAATTCCGTTGCCGAAAACCTCTTTGTCCGGAAGAAAGGTCACGCGCGTTCCGTGTTCGGGGTCTTTGCCGTCGCGCTCCGTCTCCCCCAAAGGCTTGACGGGGACGCCGCTTTTCACCTTTCCGGATTTTTCGTCGAAAAAGCTGTGGAAGCTCTGGCAATATTTTTTTCCGTTGCGGAAAACCTCCACGTTGAGCCACTTGGACAGCGCATTGGTGACGGAAGCGCCCACCCCGTGCAGACCGCCGGAATAGCTGTAATTTTCGTTGTTGAATTTGCCGCCCGCGTGCAGCTGCGTGTAAACCACCTCCACGCCGCTGATTTTCAGCTGCGGATGTATGTCGACGGGTATGCCCCTGCCGTTGTCCGATACGGTGGCGCTGTTGTCCGTGTTCAAAACAATGCTTATTTTGTCCGCAAAACCGTTGGCTGCCTCGTCTACGGCATTGTCAACGATTTCCCAAAGAATATGATGCAGTCCTTTGACGCCCGTCGTGCCTATGTACATACCGGGGCGCATACGCACCGCGTCGAGTCCTTCGAGCACCTGTATGTCGCCGGCTGTATATTGTCGGTTTGTCACGTCTTTTTCCTCCGTAACCTTGATTGTGAATAAAAGTACGCGAATACTTCCGCAAGAGTATAGCACAATTAACTGACGTTTGCAAGCATTTTTCGATAAATATACATTTTTTCTTTAAATCAAGGGCATGAAACAAGTTACAGGTGAAATATATTTATAATTATAGAAATAAGCAAATTAAAATTCATTTATTTTTTTTCATTTCCGTCTATTGCTACAAGCCCTCAAACATGCTAAAATAAACAGGTAAATTTTCGATAAGGAGATTTGATTATGTATTGCTACAAAAAAATAAGTCAGGACCTTTATTGGATTGGAGGGAGCGACCGCAGACTTGCGCTTTTTGAAAATGTTTACCCTCTGACAAACGGAGTCTCTTACAATTCTTACGTTTTGCTCGATGAAAAAATCGTTGTTTTCGACACGGTGGACAAAGAAATATCCGCACGCTATTTCGACAATCTCGCCGCGCTGCTTGAAGGGAAAAGTCCCGATTTTCTTGTCGTGCACCATATGGAACCGGATCATGCGGCGTGCATTTCTGAATTTCTGCTGAGATATCCCGACGCAACAATCGTGTGCAACGCCAAAACTCAGTCCATGATAGCGGAGTTTTTCGGACAAAATGCGGCGCTCAACGTAAAAACCGTCACCGAGCAGGACACGCTGAATACGGGACGGCACTCCTTCCGTTTTGTTTTCGCCCCCATGGTTCATTGGCCGGAGGTCATGGTCAGCTTCGACACAACCGACGGCACTTTGTTTTCCGCCGACGCATTCGGCACTTTCGGGGCGCTTGACGGAAATATTTTCGCGGACGAAACAAACTTTGTCGGCGAAAAGCTTCCCGAAGCCCGCAGATACTACGCCAACATCGTCGGAAAATACGGCGCGCCCGTTCAGGCATTGCTCAAAAAAGCCGCTGCGCTGCCAATCAAGACAGTGTGCCCGCTTCACGGTCCCGTCTGGCGCGGCAATATAGCATGGTTTGTCGACAAATACGAAAAATGGAGCTCTTACGCTCCCGAAGAAAACGCGGTTGCGATTTTTTACGGCTCGGTTTACGGGCACACTCAGGAGGCAGCGGAAATCCTTGCTTCCTACCTTGCCGACGCGGGAGTAAAAAACATAAAGGTTTATGACGTTTCGGCGCAGCACTCCTCTTATCTGGTTGCAGAGGCGTTCAGGTGCAGCCATCTGGTCTTTGCGTCCTCCACCTACAACGCAGGCATTTTCGAAAACATGGACATTTTCCTCGACGACCTGATTAAACATTCCCTGCAAAACAGAAAGGCGGCGTTGATTGAAAACGGAAGCTGGGCTCCTACGGCGGGCATGCAGATGAAAGACAAATTGTCTAAATGCAAAAACATCGAGCTTTTAGGCGACGTCATAACGATAAAATCGGCTCTTAAGGAAAATCAGCTTGCAGACCTCAAAGCGCTCGCCGACAAAATCGCTGAAAGTATCGACGGCTGAATTAAGTCCTAACGCGTAAGGCGCGGGGATTTTAAAACTTAACAATAGGAAAATTCGTTCCATTAAAAAAGCAGACGTTGTAACGGAAAATACAACGTCTGCTCTTTCATTTTGTAAGAAGTCCCTATACGCTACAAAGCTGCGAAAACCTGCGGCTGTCTCGTTTTTCCGGCAGTATGCCGCAGGCGGGACTTAATCATTCCGAGTCAATGCCCTCCGTCGCGGCTTTCCGTCATCCGTTAAGCGCTGCTTGCCTGACCTTACTTATTCAAAATTCGATCAGGATACGTCGGGCAAATTGACAGTCGTTTCACCCCAGTCGTAAAACAATGTGTCGAAGGTACTGCCGTCTACTTCGAATTTGAAATATGCCGGTTTGTTGTCAACAAACTTTATCTGCACGTTGGTGAGACTTAAATTCTCTTCAACCAAAACCCGCGTCGCCCAATTAATATTTGCTTCTGCCGCCAAAAATAAGGCTTATAAAAGAACCGGTCGTCTCAAACGAAAAGTCTTCATATTTCAGACCGTACACTCCCAAAATTTTCAACGGAGCGTCCGCGCCGTCCATATCGCCAACGGAGTTTCTGACTTCAAAATCCCATCCGCTGTCCTCATTCCTATAAAATATTTTGACGTTTCCCTCAGTTGAATATTCAAAATACCATTCTTTATCTTCGAATTCGGAATGACCGTCGAAATACCAATATTGTTTGTTTCCGTCGCATTTAAAGGTCGCGCTGTATCCGCGCCACAAAGACTCATTACCGTAATTTATTTTTGCCGTAAAATTGTCTGCGTCCGAGAATGTTCTGAACGATTCCTCCCATTGCTCCTGCGTCAGTTCCTGGGACTTTATCGAATTCGGGTCGGTGTCGGCGTTTACTTTCCCTCCGCATGCAGAAAGCGCAAACAGCATCGAGAACGTCAAAACAATTGCTGCAATTCTGAACCAAAAAGTTTTTCTTTTTTCCATTATTTTTATTCTCCTATAATTTTTATCCCGAAAAAAACGAGAAACTATATAAATCATTATAGCCCTCCCCCCAGCTTATGTCAAAAAAATTTAGTGAACTTTTTTGTTTTTTCGTTTGGATAATAGCGCAGACGTCATATCGCAGCAAATTTCGCGCACCTAAAAGCAAACCGACATCTTAACGCTCTGACGACCTCGCGTTTTTGTCTGTAAATCCTCCTTCAGACGCAATATTTTCGCATGCAAATGCAATTTTCCATGCCACAACGAGAGTAGAATATTTCTCTGTATTTGTTTGTCTGTTACATTTCGATTTATATGACTTTTTAATTTCCTTTGATTGAATTTAATTTGCTTATTCCGACGCAAAGTTCAAGCAAGTCAATCAGCGTCGGCACGCTCTTTTCGCTCGGCAGGTCAGCCCCGAAATTTAAAACATTCAGCCAATTCGGTTTGCGCATAATTTATTATGCTGCGTCCGAAATAGTCGGATTTTCCCAAAAACTGCGGAAAACATTTGACCGCTTTTCATTGACAAAGCGCGGTTTTTGTTGCAAAATAACAAACGGAAGACAAATAAAAAAAACGGAGACGCTCAATATGCTGACTTTGGAAAAAATTTACAAGGCAAGCGAAGTTTTGAAAGAGGTTGCAGGCAAAACCGACATTTTGCCCGCCTCTAAAATCTTTTGCGACAACCACATTTTTCTCAAGACGGAAAACATCCAGTCCACCGGCTCCTTCAAGGTGCGCGGGGCGTATTTTAAAATTTCCGAGCTGACGGAGGAAGAAAAAAAGCGCGGCGTTATAGCGTGCTCGGCAGGAAATCACGCGCAGGGCGTGGCTTTGGCGGCAACAAAACACGGCGTAAAATCGCTCATCTGTCTGCCCGAAGGCGCGCCGATAAGCAAAATTCAGGCGACAAAAGGCTACGGCGCCGACGTGTGTCTGGTCAAGGGAGTTTACGACGACGCTTATCAGAAGGCGCTGGAGCTTAAGGAACAATACGGCTACACCTTCGTCCACCCCTTCGACGACGAGGACGTTATTGCCGGGCAGGGCACCATCGCGCTGGAAATCCTCGAGGACATGCCCAAAGTGGACGCCATAGTCGTGCCTATCGGCGGCGGCGGTCTCATATCGGGTATAGCTTACACCATCAAAAATCTCAAATCCAAAATCAAGGTTTTCGGCGTGCAGGCGGAAGGCGCGCCCAGCATGTACAGGTCAATCAAGGAAGGCGCTCCGATAACTCTCGACGAGGTCAACACCATTGCCGACGGAATTGCCGTCAAGCACCCGGGCGCGCTGACCTATGAACTCACCAAAAAGTACGTCGACGACATCTTTACAGTTACGGAAGACGAAATAGCCACCGCCATCGTCACTCTCATGGAACGCAAAAAAATGGTCGCCGAAGGAGCGGGCGCCGTCGCGGTTGCCGCCGCCATGTTCAACAAGCTGCCAATGAAAGGGAAAAACGTGGTCTGCATTGTTTCGGGCGGAAACATAGACGTAAACAAATTGAGCCGCGTCATCACGCGCGGTCTGATAAACAGCGGCCGCCGCTGCAGCCTCACGCTCAAGCTTCTTGACAAGCCGGGCCAGTTCAGCGAGGTCGCCAAAGTGCTTGCCGAGCACGGCGCAAACGTCATTTCGGCGTTCCATGAGCGCACCTCGACAGACGCCGACATAAATTTCTGTTACATAAAGCTCGACCTCGAAACGCGCGACTTCGAGCATATAGAAACAATAAGACACGCTTTGGAGGCGGAAGGCTTCCGAATCATAGGCTAAAATTTTTTACCGTTAAAGGAGAATAAAAATGAAAGAATTGAAATTCGTCAGCACGGCAAACGCGCCGGGCGCAATCGGTCCCTACTCTCAGGCAGTATGCGTAAACGGCTTGATTTATACTTCCGGACAAATACCCATAAATCCCGCCACCGGAAACGTGGACGCCAAAGACGTGACCGCACAGACAGAGCAGTCCTGCCGCAACGTAAAGGCTATTCTGGAAGCCGCAGGCACAAGTCTGGACAAAGTAGTTAAAACAACCTGCTTTCTTGCCGATATGGGCGATTTTGCCGCATTCAACGAGGTTTATGCCGAATACTTTACGGGCAAGCCCGCGCGCAGCTGCGTGGCGGTCAAAACCCTACCCAAAAACGTGCTGGTGGAAATCGAAGCCATAGCTCTGCTCGGCGACTGACAAATTTAAATCAAATAAGCTCGCAAAACCCTCCGCAGGAAATTCCTGCGGAGGGTTTATTTTCAGACTCACGACTAAAATTCGTTTTCACTCAATCTTACTAAAATTCGTTTCTTTCGAGGTGAAAAAAAACGCCTGTTGCAGCATAGCTTTGCTTTACGAAAAATTCGGAATTTCGCCAAACTCTTGTTCAAACGAACAAGCCAAGTACAAACAACAAATCCTAAAGCGTTGCGAAAAAACAAAGAAAAACTCAACGCAAACATAAAAGTTTTTTCTTTATGACTAAATAAAAACTCAATACGCGGATTGCAGCGGTAAAGAAGCTTAAATATTATTTTCTCTCAGCCCGTTTTGCGATTTGACAAAGAAACAATGCAATATGCATGCAAAACATTTCAAAATCAAAGCGATTTAAAATCTATGAACCTATCAAAAAAATTCAACAAATTGTTGAAAACATTTGACAGCAAACTCTCTAAATGCTATTATATTTAAGCGTCTGGAGCATGGGGGTGTAGCTCAGCTGGGAGAGCACCTGCTTTGCAAGCAGGGGGTCAGCGGTTCGATTCCGCTCATCTCCACCACTTCCGGACGAACCATAAAATTTCGGGATTGTAGCTCAGTTGGTTAGAGCACGCGCCTGATAAGCGCGAGGTCGGTAGTTCGAGCCTACTCAATCCCACCAAGCCGGACTTCGCCTTTGCCTTGTTCGGTTTTTTCTTTTTCAAGAAAAATCCCGAACTGCGTCCTTTTGCTCGTCCGTCTTTCCTTTTTATTGTCAGGCAGCGAATTTCGTGACGCAGGGCGCGCTTGCCCCCTGCTATTCCGTCGCTCCGCTCCTTGCTGAGCCTACTCAATCCCACCATGCCGGACTTCGCCTTTGCCTTGTTCGGTTTTTCTTTTTCAAGAAAAATCCCGCACTGCGTCCTTTGCTCGTAATAAAATTCGACAACTTAAAGGCGTTGTGCGACATTCTCGATTGCACCCCCAATGATTTGTTTGACGAATATCACAAACAATAATTAAAACCGTAAAAAAACCGTTGTCGGACAAGCATGCCAATACGCGCCGAAAACCGCTTTATTTTTCTGTTTTCTAATTGGTTTTGTTTATTTAAATTGCTTTATTTTGTTATTATGCAGTGGTACAATTTAAGCGGAAAAACAAAAAATGTGGGTTGTATTTGCTTTCTGCTCCGCTTTCTTTGCGGGCATAACCTCGATTCTTGCGAAATGCGGCATAAAACAGACCGATTCGGACGTAGCCACAGCCATAAGAACCGTCGTTGTGCTTATGATGTCGTTTCTTATGACCATTGTCGCGGGATCGTTGAATGAGTTTAAAAATTTAAATACAAAAAGTTGGATTTTTCTCGTACTTTCTGGGCTTGCAACCGGAGCCTCCTGGCTGTGTTATTTCAAGGCGTTGCAAACGGGCGACGTCAACAAGGTCGTGCCTGTGGACAAGTCAAGCGCCGTGCTGGCGATGATTCTGGCTTTTGTGTTTTTAAACGAAACAATAACCCGGTTGAAATGCTTGTGCATAACAGCCATAGCGGCAGGGACTTACATGATGATTGAAAAGAAAAGCTGTCTTCAAACGAAGGAAAAAGGCGCATGGCTATTGTTTGCGGTTTTGTCCGCATTGTTCGCTGCGGCTTCGAGTATTCTGGGCAAAATAGGTATAGACGGCGTGGAATCCAATTTCGGCACCTTTATACGCACGGGGGTTGTGCTCGTAATGTCGTGGTTTATCGTTCTGGCTAAAGGCAAGGGCAGAAAAATCAAATCCGTTTCTTTAAGGGAACTGCTTTTCATCGTTTTGTCCGGTATTGCGACGGGAGCGTCATGGCTGTGCTATTTCAAAGCGCTTAAAGACGGTCAGGCAAGCGCGGTTATTGCTATCGACAAGCTGAGCATAATTGTTACCGTATCGTTTTCCTATCTTGTTTTTAAGGAAAAGCTGACTTTAAAAAGCTTTACCGGATTGATTTTGATTGTAGCGGGGACTTTGTGCATGTTGATTTAAAAAAGTTTCCATACGTTGCGGACAAGTTTTCAGAACAAATCGTCGGACGCGCTTTAGGCGTTTCCGACCTTTTAAGAACTAAATTAAATTCAGCTTACGAATAGAATCAAAACAGAACAAAAGACTATTCCCTGCCCAAAAGATAATCCACAGAACAATCGAGAAGCGCCGACAATCTCATGAGATTGTATACGTTTGGAATATACTTTCCGCTTAACCAATTGTACAACGAGGGAAAATCCTTTTGCAGACCGGATTTCTTCATGAGGAAAAATTTCAGTTCCTTTGCTTCCAGCAATTCCTTCAGCCTTGCGGAAAATTTCGGCAGCTCGGTTTTAGGCGCGGAAAGCGAATTGTACTCCTCCTGCCCCAGCATAAATGCCAGCGAGCACTGAAAGTAATCGGCAAGCTTTAAAAGCACTTTTGTAGAAGGGAGCTTGGGATTGTTTTGCGCCTTAAGGTGAAACAGCGTAAAAACACTTACGCCGGCGGCGCGGCTTAAATTCTCCAGACTGAGTCCGGTTTCGTCTATAAGTTCGTTTATTCTTTCAGAAAATGCTTTAGTAATTTCCATTGTTTAATTTCTTTACACTACTGCATAATATACCTATTTCCGAAAAATGAGTGATTTTATAAATTGTTAATGGGTTTTCGACAAAAGTTGCACAGTTGACGCCAAAATCGGCAAAAAAAAGCACGGATACCCGTGCTTTTTAAGCTTATTTTAAAGCTCCGCCGACAATGTGACTTTGGAAATCCGCCCTTTCTGCACAATAACAAGGTCGCAGTAAACGACGCCGCTCTGCTTTATTTCCTCCCAATTGTGATAAGAATTCAAGCTGCTTACAGACGTCTGAAATTCCGTATCGGCGGGGATTGTCGCTCCTACATATATTTCGTCCTCCCCGTTTGGATACCAGTGATCTACGTCCGACGTGTTGAGCCACCCCGACCAGCCTTTGTTTTTTATCACGGGATTTGCGCCCTCAGTTTTTACAAGCAGAATTTTCTCGTTTTGCTCGTTCAAGCCGTAAAAAACAGCGAACACATCCGAGCCTATTTTTTCAGCCGCCTGAGACGCCTGCTCGGCGGTGCCTGTGACAACGTCGTTGTAAAGCGCCGTTATTTCCGCCCATTGCTCCTCTTTTGAGCCTTCGGCAACATCCCACGCGTCGAGGGCAAGCTCCTGCGTAAGCTTGAATTTAACCGTAATCATATTTTTATCCGCGCCGATAACTTCAATAGACTGACCGGTTATTTCCGCGCCCACAACATTTATCGTCATTGTCGCCGATTTGGTCACTTCCTTGTCTGTATAGCTGACGGTAACTTCTTTTGAGCCAGCAGTCGACGTGTCCACAGCCGAACACATTTCCTTTGTCACCTCGATGACCTTTGTGGAATTGTCCGAATAGGTTGCCGTTAGCCTTGCCCCCGCCGGATCGAAGGGCTCGTCAAGCTTGTACAAGATTTTGTCGGGCGGGTCGGTTACGGCAACGGACGAAAGCGTTTTGTCCTTTGCGCAGGCGGCAAAAGCGCCGAGCGCAAGAAAAACCGTCAGTGCAAGTGCGATTATTTTCTTTTTCATACTACCTCCTTAATAGCAATAATGTTTTGATTATGCCCATTCACTAAAATAATTACACAACCGAACAAAATTTTTCAGCCATTTTGCCTTGTTTAAATTTCACGCGACAAAATGCGCTTTAAGCGCTACATTCCCGAAAAAACGGCAAACAAAAAGGAAACGCATGCGTTTCCCTCGAATTCGACAAATATTGTTAAAGCCTTGCCTTCCTTACGGCTGCCCTCCAGCCGTCTAAAAGGGCGTTTCTCCTCTCCCCGTCCATATCGGGTTGGAATATTTTTCCGCAGGCGGCATTGCGCTCTATGTCCGAAATGTCCGTCCACAAGCCGGAGGTAAGCCCCGCAAGATAAGCAGCCCCCAGAGCGGTGGTCTCCGTCACCTGCGGACGGCAGATTTTTTTGTTCAGCAAATCGGACTGAAACTGCATTAAAAAATCGTTTGCGCTTGCGCCGCCGTCCACCGCCACAAGCTCCGACCTTTTGCCCATGTCCTTTTCCATAGCGTCAATTATGTCGAAAACCTCGAACGCTATGCTCTCGAGACATGCGCGTATAAAATGCTCCTTTGTCGTACCGCGCGACAGCCCCACGACGGTGCCGCGAGCGTCCGGATCCCAATAAGGCGCTCCCAGCCCCACGAATGCAGGCACGACGTAAACGCCTCCCGTGTCTGCCACGCGTCTTGCGTAAATCTCCGTTTCTTCGGCTTTTTTTATCATACGCAGCTCGTCTCGCAGCCACTTTACGACCGCGCCGCCCACGAACACGCTGCCCTCGAGAGCAAACTGCGGCTTTTTGTCCGTGCCCGCAGCAAGCGTGGTTAAGAGACCGTGCGCCGACCTTATCGGAACGCTTCCCGTATTCGCCAACGCAAAACAGCCTGTCCCGTAGGTGTTTTTCAAGCTTCCGCTTTCCACGCACAGCTGTCCGAACAGCGCTGCCTGCTGGTCGCCCGCAACGCCGAGTATGGGCACGCTCTCTCCCAGAATAGATTTGAACGTAACGCCGTAATCGAACCCGGAGGGATGAACTGAAGGCAGCATTCGGCGAGGTATGCCGAACAATTTAAGCAGCTCGTCATCCCAATCCAGCGTGTGGATATTGAAAAGCATAGTGCGGGAGGCGTTTGTATAGTCCGTAGCGAAAATTTCGCCTCTGCTCAAGTGCCACATCAAAAATGTGTCCACCGTGCCGAACAAAAGCTCGCCTCTTTGCGCCCTGTCCCTCGCGCCCGCCACATTGTCCAAAATCCACTTAAGCTTTGTAGCGGAAAAATACGCGTCCGGAACAAGTCCCGTTTTTTCATAAATAAACTCGGACAACCCTTCGGTTTTAAGCTTTTCGCAAAAATCCGCAGTGCGTCTGCACTGCCAGACTATGGCGTTGACGACAGGCTTGCCGGTATTTTTGTCCCACACAAAGGTAGTCTCGCGCTGATTGGTTATGCCTATTGCCTCTATTTCGTCTATGGTCACGCCGGCTCTTATCAATGCTTCGGGCACAACGCCTATCTGGCTTCCCAGAATATCTTTCGGGTCATGCTCAACCCATCCGGAATAGGGATAAATCTGGGCAAACTCCTGCTGTGCCATGCCGAGAATTCTGCCCCGCTTGTCGAACACAATGGCGCGCGAGCTTGTTGTCCCCTGATCCAGCGCAAGTATATGCTTCAAAAGCGCTTCCTCCTTTTTGCTTAAAATTATCCGTGCTCCTTCAATAAACGTCTTTCGTCGCCACGAAAGGCACTCCGCTGCCGGCTGCGTTTTCCAGCACGACGTCGCCGATTTTTACCGGTGGAGAAGCCTTGACCGATTTTAACTCGCGCAGCGCCTCGAAAACGCTTTGCTTCGGAATAGGCTGCAAGGTCTTGACAGAAAGCATTTTTTTTGAGCCGGAAACCTCGACCGTGCTTGTAACCGTCCTTTTGGGCGCTTTAAACTCGTCTGCGGCATAAGCTTTTCCTCTTGGACATCCGTTTCCGCTCACGTTCAGATTTCCGTCTGTCTCAGTCGCTTTTAAACGGCAGCCCATAGGACAGCAAATACAAATAAATTCTTTTTCCATAAAAATCACCGCAAAATTTCCAGAAACACCTTTACCCTCGCAAACTGCCTGAGACTTGCCGAAGCCGCTTGGTCGAGAGCAACGGTCTCCATTTCGCCGGGAGTTACCACACGCCGGGCTTTAGAAAAAATCCTCTTTCCGTCCGCTTCAACCACAAGCCTTGCGTCTTTAAACACTCCGTTTACTCTCAGCTTGAGCTGCACGGTTTTTTCATTGCCGCGCGCGACAAAACGCGGAACGACATATCTTACGCCAAAGCCCGCCTCGATTTCGCACGCGTTCTTCCTGTCGTATGCTTCAAGCCTGCCTGCGACGAAAGCGGCGGCGCTTTCACCCGCGCGAAGTCCCTCCTCGCTGACAAAATCCACCAAATCGTGCACATGCAGCGCGTTTCCGCACTGGAAAATCCCGTCGGCGTCCGTCATAAGGCTGTCGTCTACAATCGCGCCGCCCGTAACGGGATCAAGACCTACTCCCGCTTGGCTCAACAGCTCGTTTTCGGGAATCAGTCCGACAGAAAGCAGCAGAGTGTCGCAGGATATATATCGCTCCGTCCCTCTTACAGGCTGTCTGTTTTCATCCACTCGCGCCAGAACGACTCCGGTCACGCGTTCTCTGCCCTCTATCCTCACCACCGTGTGCGACAAAAGCAGCGGTATATCGAAATCGTCGAGGCACTGGACTATGTTTCTGTTCAGCCCCGAAGAATAAGGCATAATTTCGGCAACCGCCTTTACTCTTGCGCCCTCGCAGGTCAAACGGCGCGCCATAATCAGTCCTATGTCGCCGGATCCAAGCACGACCACTTCCCTGCCCGGCAGATAGCCGTCGATGTTGACCAGCTTCTGCGCCGTGCCTGCGGAATAAATACCCGCACAGCGCGCGCCCGCAATATTCACCGCGCCGCGCGGACGCTCTCTGCAGCCGCACGCAAGCACTACTGCGTCCGCCTTTACGCTGAAAAGACCGTCCGCAGGGTTTACGGCGGTCACGATTTTGTTTCTTGTAACGCTGAGCACGGTTGTTTCCGTCCTGGTTTCTATATCAAGCGCCCTTACCCGCGCGGAAAACCTCGCCGCATACTCCGGGCCCGTAAGCTCCTCCCCGAAAGTATGCAGCCCGAAGCCGTTGTGAATACATTGATTGAGTATTCCGCCCGTTTCTTTTTCGCGTTCCAAAAGCAGTATGTCCGTTTCTCCGTATTCCGCAGCGCCTGCGGCCGCCGCAAGCCCCGCCGGACCTCCGCCCACGATAACAATTTTTTTGTGCGTCATATTTCCTCAAGCCGCCCGAGCGGACGACCAACGCCGTTCTGTTTCAAGCGCCCCACTACCATTTTTCCGTTTCCGTTGAGCTTTATATCCTCGAAAGGCACGCCCAGCTGCTCGGAAAGAATTTCCATAACGCGCGTACAGCAAAAGCCGCTCTGGCACCGTCCCATGCCCGCGCGCGTGCGTCTTTTGACGCCGTCAAGGTCTACCGCGCCCAACGGACGCGCAATGCTGTCTACGATTTCGCCTTCGGTCACGTTTTCGCAGCGGCATACTATTTTGCCGTAAAGCGGGTTTTCCGCGATTTTTTTGCGACGCTCGTCGTCGGTTGCCGTCGCAAAACGGAAAATACCCTTGCGCGTTCCGTCAAAGCTTTCGTTTTTTTCCGCTTTCAGACGAACAGCCACGTCTTTTGCAACCTTGACTGCAACTGCGGGCGCGGCGCTTAGTCCCGGAGATTCTATTCCCGCCACGTTGTAAAAATTTTCCGCGTCGCTCCAGCCGATTTCAAAATCATTAGCCACGCTGTGCGCGCGAAGTCCGCAGTATTGCTTGATTACATATCTCCTGTCCAGTTCGGGCACGGATTTTGTTCCCTTTTCAAACAGCTCGTTCTGACACTCTGCCGTTGTGTCCACGTTCCATTTGTCCCGCGTGTCGTGCGCCGTAGGTCCTACAAGTATGTTGCCGTGCGTGGTAGGCGCCACAAGTATCCCCTTGCCCATAGACGTAGGCAGCTGAAACAAAGTAGTGTCCGTCAGGTAGCCGCAGTTCTTGTCCAGCAGACTGTACTCTCCCCGTCGGGCGATAATTTCCAGTTTTTTTTCGCACACCATGTTGTTTATTTCGTCGGCGAAAACTCCCGCGGCATTGACTACCGTACGCCCCTTGAAGCTCCTGCCGTCGCGACACGTCACGTCGAAATAATCCACCGAACTGACTATACCCGTCACCTGCGCGTCAAACTCGAAACGCACTCCGTTTTTGTAGGCATTTTCCGCGTAAGCGATATTCATCTCATAGGGGCTGACAATTCCCGACGAGGGCGCGTAAAGCGCGTAAGCGGTCTTTTCGGAAATGTGCGGTTCGATTCGTCTCGCCTCGTCGCCGTCAATGATACGCAGTCCCTCCGCACCGTTTTCCTCGCCCTTTCGCAGCAGCTCGTCAAGGCGCGGTTTGTCCTCGTCGCAAAAGCACAGCACCATTGCTCCGTTTTTCCTGAAAGGGAAATCCAGCTCACGCGCAAGCTCAGGGAACATTTTTGCCCCTTCAATGTTATATTTCGCCTTGAGAGAGCCCGGCTCCGCGTCAAAGCCGGCGTGAACTATTCCGGAATTCGCCTTGCTCGTGCCGGCAGACACGTCGTTGAACTGCTCCAATACAATTATATTCAAACGGAAACGGGAAAGCTCGCGGGCTATGCCGCAGCCAATCACGCCGCCTCCGACTATAACAACGTCGAAAACGCCTTTCATGATATTCTCCTGTTTGTTTATTATAAATTTTGTCGCGGCAAAAATCAACTTTATATGCCGGCAAATAAAATTTCTTCCTCACTTTTCACACAAACGCGTTTTAAGGCATAAAATATTCGGACAGGAGGTATTTGTTTTGGACCTAAAAGAACTGAAAACCAAAAGCGATAAGGTTTATCCCGAAATAATTATTACTGCTCCCAATCCCGCGGAAGCCGCGCTTCTTCAGTCAGATTACGCAGGAACGGGCAGCGAAACAACGGCAATCATGACGTACATATATCAAAGCTACATAATAAGACTTTTTGACGAGGATATTGCCGACGTTCTGGAAAAAATTGCAATTACGGAAATGCATCACCACGACATTTTAGGCACCACCATAGCTCGGCTGGGAGGAAATCCCGTAATCGGAGCGGACAATCGCTGGTGGACGGGCGCCAACGTAAACTACACCGTCAACCTTAAGGATATGCTGACGGAAAACATAAAAGCAGAGCAGGCTGCCATTCAGAATTATCGCTGCACCATTGCCAAGCTCACAAACGAGTCCATCAAGGAGACCTTGGAATGTATAATTGCCGACGAGGAGGTGCACATCGCGACATTTGCCATTCTCTTGAAATATCTCGAATTCTGGAAATGAAAGCGTTTTATGTTTATTCAAAAAGGCGGAGCTTGGCGCCCCGCCTTTTTTCTTGTTTAAGCATTGAATTTGCGCGCCATTTCGTTTTTGAAGCGCTTCCAGAACACTGTGGACAAAATCAGAACATTGAGTATGGAAAAGAAAAACAACGAAAAAGTCAGCCAGTCGGAAAAGTCCCTGAAAGCCGGCACGCTCCACATCAGTATCTGCGGCAAAAGCGCCACCACGCTTGTGAGCAACAGCGAAACGAAATAATATTTATATTTGGTTCTCTGCACAAAAAGCATAGCGTCCGTTGCCAGAATCACAGCAATCAAAAACGCGGGAATGATGTACTCCAGCGACACGCCGAATTTTTCAAGCGTGCCGGAGACTTCAAGACTGTGAACTATGTCATAGCCCGCAAAGGATAGGGACACAAAAAGCGCGCTTACGAAAAAAATCGAGTAAAGCCTGCTTCTTCTGTAAATCGAGGTCACGACGCAGGCATAAAGCACAACCGCGCTTATACCCACATACGCCGACCAAAGACTGCCCCTTACGATAAGCAGATTTATTGCTACGCAGGCGGCGACGATAAAAATCAGAATAAGCAAAAACTTTTTCTGCAAAAAGTTGTTGTTGTCCTCCGTTTTGGCAACCAGCTTGGGATACGACGCAAGCGGCTGAATGTTTTTGGCGTAATACTCCTCATCGCTCCCCTCTCTGTGCGTCAGATAGCTTCCGCACAAGGGACAGTTTTCGAGGTTTTCGTTTACGTCCACCTTACAATATTCGCAATATTTCATCTTCCACCATTCGGTCACACCTCGCAGTTGGTTTCCAACGTGACGTTGACACCCAGCTCCGCCAGCTTGGAAAAAACCAAACGCTCTATGTTGCTTTCTACTATCGTCCTCGCCGCGCACAGCACGAAATTGTCCTTGTACGTAACAGCGCTCCAGCCGGTCGTTTCTCTCACCTGGGGTCCGAGCGAAAACTCGTATCTCTCAACAAAGTCTTCAAACTCACGAGGCGCTTTCGCAACGCCCAGATTTGAAAACGTAGAGGTGCGCACCCTGTCTCCGAAGCGTCTGATTGCAAACTTCAGCACCATGTCCTTTATGACGAGAGGCGCTATTTTTATCATAGGATTGAGCTGGCTTTTTACGTTGAAGTTTATCACTCCCATGAAAAACTCTTTGTTGTTCTTTTTTGCAAACTGCTCCCGAACCTTTTCAAGCACAGAATCGAAGTCGGTCGAGTTGTCGTTGATTATGGGCATGACGGCAATAAAGTTGCGCAGCGTAGGGCTGGGAAAATATCTTTTCAGGTTGCAGGGCACGCTGACGGCGACGGGAAGCTTTTTGGAATAGCCGTAAAACAGCCTGTCCTGCTCCGTCGCCCAGATGATACACGCTGTTATAAGCTCGGTTACGGTGCAGTTCTTTTCGCGCGCAAGCTGCCTGACGCTCTGCGCGCTCATGGTGCCGAAAATCACGCAGGAGGAATAAGGCGTAAGCCTCGTCCCCTTTACCGCATACGCCACCACGTCCTTTTCGGCTTTGGGCGTCTTTAAATCAGCCATCTGCAAAAAGCTGTCCACCATTTCCTCGCGCTTGGGCTTGTCGCGGAAATCCGGGCAGTTTGTTTTTTCCTCTACTTCAACGTCGTACTTGAGCTTGAGATAACACGCAAGCAGCGAGTTTACAAACGTGACGCCGCCGTTGCCGTCCGTTGCGACGTGAAAAAAATCCACCGAAATTCTGTTTCCGTAAAACAATACCCTTATGCTGGAATGCCGGGAGTCGAGAGGAATCTTCCGGCAAGGGAAATCCACGTCCTTTTCTACCGTCAGCGGATGAGTCGACGGCTCCAGATAGTACCAAAAAAATCCGCGCTTGACCGCGCTTGTCACGGCAGGAAAACGAGGTACGAGAAAATTGACGGCTTTTTGCAAAATTATCGGGTCGACTTTTTCCTTAAGAAGCACGCTCACGCGAAAAAGATTGTTTTTGTCCGCGCGCGTCGTAGACGGAAAAATCAGCGCGGCATTGTCCAGCTTTACCCACTCGGCATTGGTGAACTGCGTGCGCGCAACCTCCGCAATCTGCTTTTTGAGACGAAAATCCTCCGCCTGCGCGGCGCTCAATCCGTCCTTGGAACGAGCCTTGACACGTCTTTCCTCACGCGCAAGGTCGCGCAGCGCTTCGTCGTCAAGCGCGCGCGAAAGCCTCTTTTCGGCACGCATAATCAAACGCGATGCCTTTCGGGCGCCCTTTCCGCTCTTTTTCGAATATTTTTTTAAAATTGCTTTCATTTTTCGACCGCGTTTCAACAGCAGTCAAACCGATGATAAACGCGTTTTTTTATTATAGCACATTTACCTGAAGTTTACAACAATATGCGTAAAAGAGAAAAATTATCAAAACCACAATAATCGTTTAAAATCGCAATTCAATGAAAATTTACTCAAATAAAATTCAGCTAATATAAATTGCAGAAAGCTGATTGTCACGTACCTTGGCAAATGTGTCAGACGCAAATTCAATTATTTCTCCGTCGGTTTCTTTATCTCCTATGCACAATATTTTATTAATATCATCCCAATAACACTGAGACGAAAACGGAATATAATGACAACCGTCCACCGCATTAATGCCATCATAAATAAAAAATAATTTAGCTTTTTTACTTTCAGACATTTGAATATTATCTAATTGTAAATCATTTTTTATTGCATCGAACAACGTATAAAAACCATAGCACCTTCCAGTTTCTTTATCAACATCTAAAGCATAATGGTAACCTTCTCCCAATAAAAGTTGAAAACCTCCGCCGTTTGAAGAGAATAAAATCGAAGAATCCTCATGAATTTCATAGCATCCTTCTACAAACCAATCATCATCAGTCAAATTTTTTACAATAAAATTCATAACGCCTCAAAGCCTCAATACTAAATAAATTGCAATAAATAGTCTTTGTCGAATTAAATAATAGAACTTTTATTTTGTGTTGTCAAGAATATATAAAAAGAGTTTTACTTAGCAAATCTCTTTGAGAAAGCTATTTAAATAATAAACATACACACATTGCAAAAGCATTATTGCCCAGAGTTTGAACATAAGGCATTCCCGTTATCTTTTCCAAACTTGAACAGTTGGCAAAAGCATTATTACCTACTTTTGTTACTGTATAGGGAATTTTTACATAAGTAAGCTTAGTACAACTCAAAAAGCCATTGTCCGCAATCTCTGTAACAGGTAAACCGTTATATTCTTCCGGAATATCCGCTTCTGTGATCTGTTTGTTTCTTGCTGAAACTTTATATTCTGTATGAGAAGATAAAAAGTTTTATATTCCAATAGTCCGTGTCACCGAAGCTCTTGAGCAGGCTTCCTCTGTGCCACGACAGCTCCGTTTCTCCGAGCCTCGTGCAGTTGCCGAGTTATTCTATGCAAACAGTATAGTATTTTAATCTTGTTTTGTCAAGAATTTCAACGAAAAGAGATTTGCCTAAGCAAATCTCTTTTCGCTTTTATTTATTAATAATACGGCATTATCATTAAATTTATAAAAAAGATACCAACACATTTGCACTTCAACACAACCAAAAATTATTTCTTTGTTTTGATAAATTAATTTATATAATTCTAAACTAAACTTTTGACCTGCATATTTTTCACTTAATGGTATATTGTCAGGATAAATACCATAGGCATTAATTTTATTATCAATCCGTACCCATGATTTTTCGTTTTCGAGCAAATTGACATCGTCCAAAATAATTTTATTTAAATCTTTGCCGTGCACAAAACCACTAGCAAAATATTCACCAATAATACTTTTCATTTAATTTCCTAATAATCTGCGTCCCTTAACTGTTGCGGCATTCTTATATTGTAAAATTCTTGCAAAATCTTTGAAACTTTAAGCACAATATTGTTTTTTATAATTTTGTAAGCCTCTTTCTCTATCGATTATAAATTAGTATAGAACTAAAATTTTGTTTTGTCAAATATTTTCAACAAAAAAGAGATTTGCTTAAGCAAATCTCTTTTTTGCATTTTAATCGTCTGTTAATCTAAGACCATAATTGCCTTGATAATTTTTTCGGACATTTTCATCAGAGTCAAAACTTAACCTGATTTTATCATTATCTAGATGCATATTATAATTGTTTTTCTATATTATCGCCAAATAATTTAATGCTTTCTCCCGCATTTAGTAAAACAATAGAATTAGGTATAGCTTTTTGAACCTTTTCTAACAAATTATTCTCTTCGTCACTTGAAGAAATCAAATCGAATTTTGCAGTCGCAAATATTTGAAAAATATTCTCATAAGAAATAACGGAATTTGGGGGCATAAAAACCGTTGCATTAATCACAACACCATTTAATGATTTTTCATTAAAGTTATCAGTTATCCCAAAATAAACTTTACCACTATCACATAAATAAGTATTTTGATAAAGACCTTCGACTTGCTCCGTCAATCCCCATATTCCTTTTTTGTCCGTTACTACATTATAATTACCACTTGGAACAAAAAACATCAGTAATATAATTTTTTTGAATTTGGCAAAATTAATTTTTTCACATATATATTTTTCTACATATGCCAATTCCTTTAATTCAACAATTTCCTTTCCATTTTCAATATAAACAGACGTTATATCATCATTTACAAGTTCTACAAAATTATTTTTCTTTATAATTTTGAATCTTTCATTCATAGTCATTTCCTCCTATTGATACCAAAAATGAATGCCGTTACTATGAAAATTAGGATTCTTTATAGTACCTGTCCATGTACCTGCATTGAAGTGTTTTGGCAATGTGGTTCCATCAGGAAAAATATGTCCGCCTAAATCATTTCTGATAAATTTTCCATTACTGTACAACTCAACTTTAGCAAAATATATTCGTCCGTTTTCACCAACCATTTTTATCTCTTTTATTTTAAGAGACTTTTCATTCATTGGTATATTCTCGCTACGCTTTGCTGCACGCATGGCAGCATGTTCGCATACATTGTGTACCAATGTTTTATAAATACCAACGTAATAAGTATGGAAATCTTCTACTTCAAAGTTGTAAGTGGTTTCGGGAAATTCAAGATACTCTATTTTTAAAGAATCTATTTTTACTTGGACACCGTTACTAGAAATCAGATTGTCGCCTTCGTTCAGTCCCCTCGCAGGCACAAAACCTTTGCCGACCACATAGAACGGATGCTCTGCGGTGCAGACTATTTCTTGGCCGCCCACAAAGACATGATACCACTCTTGCGTTTCGTTGCGGAAAAGTCTAACTACTTCTTTGTAACCTTGTTCTCCCGTTTCATCATCATAGGCGAGCACCTTGTCTCCGACTGTGATTTCCTCTATAGGTTTTAGCGTTTCCTCTCCGGAATCGTCCAAACACGCAACCAGCGTCCCCGCCTTGAAACACTTGGGCGCGGCATTGCTTATTGCCTGCGAAACCTGGCTGACACCGAATGACAGCATTGCCAGAGACATGCTTATGGCAAAGCTCGGCGCCCACTCTTGACTTACAAACTCCGCAAAGCCCGACCAAAAGTTGTGTTTGTGCCCTAAGCCCTCGATTATCCCGCCGCCAAGCAAGGATACCGTTGTTCCTACGAGCGCCGTCAAATAATACGGCACAAATGCCGGGCACAACACCGCCAAGAACGTCGCTACTACCGTCAGACCTACTGACAACCATTTTCCAACCTCGCTCCCCCAGAAGTTTTTCCAGGTTATCTGTCAAAACGCTTGCCACTTGGTCAGCTTGATTGTGTCAATAATATTAGAATAGAACTTAAATTTTGTTTTGTCAAGGATTTAATTAAAAAAGAGATTTGCTAAGCAAATCTCTTTTTATATTTAAGAATTTGAAATTTTAAAAGATATATTTTCGATATTTATGATTCCTTTCTTTTTTCTATTATTTTTCAAATCTACAAAATAATTTTTAATACAATAATAATTTTTTTCAGAAACCAATTTTTCTTTATATTTTATATCTTCGGTTCCGTACACTATGTCAAATAATTTTAAAAAAATATTCAAAATTTGACTGTGAGTTTTGTCTCTCAAATTGCCTTCGTAAATTATACAGCCTTCTACACCGCGAACAGTGTTTTTCATATTATCATCGATAAACATAACGATTTCATTTTGAACGAAAAAACCCACCATTCCTGTATTGAATTGTTTTATTGTCAAATCATCATCGGAAACACCTTTAAATTGTATCTCATCAATTCCACCATTTTTTGAGTAACAATATATAGGCTCTATCCCATACATATCTTTAATAGGTTGAACCAAATACAATTCCAATTCTTCTTTTGAAAAATCCAAACAATTCTTATCACCGTACAAATTGCTCATTAAAGATTACCTCTTAAAAAAACACACCGGGCAAAAAGTTACTTTGGGAATAAATTGATCTGCAATATTTACACAATGGAATAATCTTTAAATTGCATGGTCGAATGGCAGCAGTCATAACTATATTATTAATTGATTCCATTCCACCCAATTTTTCTACAACTAAGGTTTCAGCACAATACGGCAAGCCATCAAAATTTTTTACAGCAACTGCTATTTCCTTAGTCGATTTATTATATCCACCCACTACCGTTGCTACATTTCTTAAATCTTCTTTTGAAAGATTCTGTCTTAGCCATTCTACTTTTGCATCTCTGGCAGAAATTGCTGCTTTTTCCAAAGCCTTTTTGCTTACGGCATTTTCAACAGCGAACTTGGTAACTGTTATTCCTAAAGAAACGATGAATATTGCCGAAGTAATTGCCACTTCCTGCGACCAGTTGTTGTGGATGTGCTCGGCAAAGCCGTTCCAGAAGCCCTTTCCCTGCCGCGCGCTTCGGTATCCCGCAATCCCAGCTCCTACTCCGAGCGTGACCGCAGTCAAGCCAAATGCAACTCCGTAGCTTGCCCACACACCGCCTGCAAGCGCAGGAAACGCAAGCGAACACTCCAACGCCGGCATGGTCGCCGCAAAAAACAGCGCTGCCGCTATCCCTTTATCCCGGCTGCTGCGCCAAAATGCTTGCCATTAGTATACTTAACGACTATATTACAATTATGTACAGTATAGAACTTAAATTTTGCCTTGTCAAGGAATTATATGAAAGTTTTTATTAAAAAAGGCAAACATTAAGTTTGCCTTTTTTAATATTCACTGAACCAAGTCAATTCTAACGCACTCTAATTCGATATAATCCCCATTGATAATATCCTTTGGAATATATCCGTCTAATTTTATTATGATATCTCCAATTGCAAATAAATTCCTTTCAGCATCCAATAGCTTTCCTTGAAGTTTATATGAATAAAAATCTTGAAGTTTATTTATTTTAAATTCATGCTCACGTGCTATCATTATATTTTTAGCTAAAAAAGTGTTTAAAGAGAAAGTCTTTATTTTAATATCAAAAGGATATGCATAACATATTAGTTCATACTTCCCATCAGTTACTTCTATACTTGCCTCACTTTCTCCGTAATAAGAATAAGATTTTATATACATTGCATCCTCTCAATTTAATCCAAGTTATTTTAGTTAGCATTGCCAAAGACATGCTTATGGCAAAACTCGGCTCCCACTCTTGACTTACAAACTCCGCAAATCCCGACCAAAAGTTGTGTTTGTGGCCGAAGCCCGCAATTATTCCGCCGACAAACAAGGTTACCGTCCCTACGAGCGCCGTCGTATAATACGGCACAAATTCCGGATACAACACCGCCAAAAACGTCGCGACTACCGTTAGATATATAGTATAGAACTTTAATTTTTGTTTTGTCAAGGATTTTCATAAAAAAAGAGTTTTGCTTAAGCAAATCTCTTTTCGCATTTATTTATTAATAATACAGCATTATCATTAAATTTATAAAAAAGATACCAACATATTTGCACTTCAACACAACCAAAAATTATTTCTTTGTTTTGATAAATTAATTTATATAATTCTAAACTAAACTTTTGACCTGCATATTTTTCACTTAATGGTATATTGTCAGGATAAATACCATAGGCATTAATTTTATTATCAATCCGTACCCATGATTTTTCGTTTTCGAGCAAATTGACATCGTCCAAAATAATTTTATTTAAATCTTTGCCGTGCACAAAACCACTAGCAAAATATTCACCAATAATACTTTTCATTTAATTTCCTATTATTTTCAAAAATCCTTTTTGTATTAACATATCAATACCATCGGGAACATAATATTGTATGCCTCCACCAGGCAAAATGCCAAACCCCCAATTTTGAGGAGCAACTATTCCTGTCTGCAACGTAATAGGTTTTACAACTTCTAATGAAGTTTTAATTAAATTATTGGTAGGAGGTAATGCTAATTTCTCAATAGGAGTCCCCATATCCGTCATATATCTCCCTGTAAGCGATCCAAATCTATCCAACTTATGCCCTTGTTGCAATTTTATCAATTTTTCAGTACCAGGTACGGCACCTTGCATATAATGTTTAGCTTTGCTAACGGCATTTTCAATAGCAAATTTGGCGGTGGTTATTCCTAAAGAAACGATGAATATTGCCGAAGTAATTGCCACTTCCTGCGACCAGTTGTTGTGGATGTGCTCGGCAAAGCCGTTCCAGAAGCCCTTTCCCTGCCGCGCGCTTCGGTATCCCGCAATCCCAGCTCCTACTCCGAGCGTGACCGCAGTCAAGCCGAACGCAGTTCCATAGCTTGCCCACACACTGCCCGCAAGCGCAGGATAAGCAAGCGAACACTCAAACGCCAGCACGGTCGCCGCAAAAAACAACACTGCAGCTATCCCTTTGCCCCAGCTGCTGCGCCAAAACGCCTGCCACTTTGTCAGCTTGGGCGGGTCGTAGGTCAGTTCGGTCTGTGTTTTTATCGTATAATCATTGTATATTACGCCCAACGGATTTGTCAAGGTCGAGTTTTGTAGGTTTAAGCCGTATATTGTCGTTGCGTTTGCGAGCGCGGTTTCGGGCGCGCCCGCGTCCACGTATCTTTTGGTTTCGGGGCTGTAATATCTGCCGCCGATGTAATAAAATCCGCTTTCCGCGTCGAAATATTGGCTTTTCCAACGTATGGGGTTGAAATCCGCAACGTCAACTCCGTCAATTTTAGCGTTTTTGAAGTTTGTAGCCGTCGCGTTGCCCCACGCGTCGTAGTCGTAGCGCGCCACCTCGCTCACCGCAAAGCCCGTCTGCACGCTGCTTTGCTCGGCTCTGAGCACAGACCTCACGCTGCCAGACGCGTCCTTGACGAAGTAATAATAACTTTGGTATACCTTGAAGCCCATTATCCCTTCCGCGTCGTATAGATACTTTATCTGCGCGTTTCCTCTGTGCTCCTCTATTATCTTGCCGCCGTCATGAAAAAACCGGGTCTGCGCGCCGCCGCTTTTCTTGGAGTATCTCACACCCTGCGCATCGTAAAAATAGTCCGTGTCGCCGAAGCTTTTGAGCAGGCTTCCTCTGTGCCACGACAGCTCAACTTCTCCAAACCGAGTGCAGTTGCCGAGTATTCTATACAAACAGTATAGAACTTTAATCTTATTTTGTCAATGATTTTAATAGAAAAGAGTTTTCAAGCAAATCTTTTTGAAATTAAGAGTAATTAACTATCTAAAAGTATTTTATCTTTATTAAATATTTTCGTATTTTTTAAATTTAACCATTTTTCTTTGTTTTTAATAAATGTTTGCTCTGTTTCAAAAATAAATCTATTGCGTTTGTATTTCTTATTCTCAATAATATAATAATCATTTTCCGAAATATCGATAACAAAAGACTCAATATCTTGTTCTTCTACGTCACAATAAAAAGAGTCGTTTATATAAACAACAAAACCTCTACCAATCATTAATTCAATATTAATTTTATAATGTATAGCAAAAAAAATATTAATTTGGTAATCATTGAAAGTTAGTTTATCTTTCAAAGAAGGTCTAAATTTTAAAATATCATATAATTGATGAATTGAGTTAGGTCTATTATCCATAAAAATCCTTTATTGTCATATTTTGTTATCCTCAAAATAATCTAATATATCATTTATAATTAAACTAAAATTTACTAACCCATTGTATACTAACAGCGGTGATAACCATCTATGAATACGCATAGCCTTACCTATTCCAAAGTGTAAATGAAATAAATTTTTTACTCCTGCATCCAATCTCCAAATTTGTTTACCAGCTTTGTTTACTCTAATGATAGTTGTTTCAAGACTATTCCTGTTTCCGTACAACCAATTTTTAGAGTCAGCAAAATTAACTTGCCTAGTACGTAAGATAGGAGAAGCCGCACCTAATAATTGTGCAATGCCTGCATATATGCCACCCCACATATAGCCGTCTATAGCACCGTCTAATGCCATTATAAGCATTCCTTCCCATCCACCGACAATACCACCCAAAATTGCACCTACACTGGCACTTACTCCAATACTTATACCAACTGCTTTTATCGTTGCTTTCAAAGCAGGTAAAAAAGTTCCTCCTGATGCTACCGAAGCAATTAATCCTCCGATAATAAATGCCGTTCCAATCCCAACTTTCCAACCCCAATGTAAATTATTATACCAAGTAAATATTTGTCTTAAAAAGCACTGCCACTTGGTCAGCTTGGGCGGGTCGTAGCTCAGTTCGGTCTGTGTTTTTATCGTATAATCATTGTATATTACGCCCAAAGGATTTGTCAAGGTCGAGTTTTGTAGGTTTAAGCCGTATATTGTCGTTGCGTTTGCAAGCGCGGTCTCGGGCGCCTCCGCGTCCACGTATCTTTTGGTTTCGGGGCTGTAATACCTGCCGCCGATGTAATAAAATCCGCTTTCCGCGTCAAAATATTGGCTTTTCCAGCGTATGGGGTTGAAATCCGCAACGTCAACTCCGTCAATTTTGGCGTTTTTGAGATTGGTCGCCGTCGCGTTGCCCCACGCGTCGTAGTCGTAGCGCGCCACCTCGCTCACTGCAAAGCCCGTCTGCACGCTGCTTTGCTCGGCTCTGAGCACCGACCGCACGCTGCCCGACGCGTCCTTGACGAAGTAATAATAGCTTTGGTATACCTTAAAGCCCATTACCTTTTCCGCGTCGTAAAGATACTTTATCTGCGCGTTTCCTCTGTGCTCCTCTATTATCTTGCCGCCGTCATGAAAATACCGGGTCTGCATGCCGCCGCTTTTCTTGGAGTATCTCACACCCTGTGCGTCGTAAAAATAGTCCGTGTCGCCCAAGCTCTTGAGCAGGCTTCCTCTGTGCCACGACAGCTCGGCTTCTCCGAACCTCGTGCAGTTGCCTAGATTGTCGTAGCGGAATTGCTTGTCCCCGCGCTGCACGAGCCGCCCCTTGTCGTAGACGTAGCTTGTCCTGTCGCTTCCCGTCTGCTCATAGCTCAGACTTCCGTCGGCGTTGTAGGCATAGGTTTTGTACCCGCCTCCCGACGTCTCCTCTGCGGTCAGTCTGTCCGCCTTGTCGTACACGTACTGCGCCTGCTGTCCCTCCGACACGGGATTCTCCCGCGTGAGCCTGCCGCGCGCGTCATATCTGTTTTCGAAAACTCTCGAAAAATTCTCTGAAATCCCCTCTCCGGAGTAGCTTGCCGTTATCTTTTGCTTGTTTGTCGTTCCGTACTTGTACTCGTTCTTTATTTTCAGACAGTTGTACGCGTCGACGTTCACTTGCTTCTCGTCCAGCCTGCCCAGCTTGTCGTAAACATAATTTACTCTGCCGTGGTCGCTCTCCACCGGCACAAAGTTGATGTTTACTTCCAAATTTATTTTAGAACAACTATTTTATCTTGTCAAGAATTTCTGCAAAAAAAGAGACTTGCCAAGCAAATCTCTTTTTATATATAACTCTTATTCTTTAAATAGTTTAACATAAATAGCTACTAAATCATTATTTTCATTAATAACCGCTATATTATTTGTTGCAAACTCTATTGCGTTTCCTACACAGTTTATATCGCCTAAAGCAAGCCATTGAGTATCCTTATCATAATACATATTTTGAACAAATGGGAAAAAATCATTGTAATATATCCCATGAAAAATTTCAAAATCGGTTTTAAATTTTACTATACCTTTTATTGATTTAGGTATATTTAAATTTGATAATATAACTTCATCTTTTAGAAAATAGCCCGATAAATATCTGAAATGATTTACTCCAATACTTCCTGTAGCAATAAAAATTTTCCATCCATACAAATATAAATCAAAAGGACCACTATCTACATTAGGCAAAAATACGATTGAATTATCATAGCAAACCAAATTCTTTCCGACAAATATTTCATCCGTTTGTTCCCAAAAAAATTTAACAATTTTTTCTTGTTTGTATTCGCATGTTTGGTTTATATGTCTTATTATTTTTTTCTTCATTTCAATTTATCTCAACAAATAATGAACGATCAACGCCTTTTGATTTAAAATTGAAAGTTCCCATATACCTTTTTGTATTTTATATAAATTTTGCACATGGTAAATAGCCTCTCCTCTTATATAAAATGTTATTACACCACTTCTTTCCTTTACCATTTTACCATATTTAATTATCTGCTTTTGATGTAATATTGAATTATAATATGCCCTTTCCCCTATATGTTTTCCTGCAGATTTGCTATACTTATAATTACTAATATTTTTATAAGCCTGTATACGAGGAGCGTTATAATTTAACCAACCGCCAATCCAAAGCATTCCTATTGACGTTATTGCTTCAATACCCAAAGAATACCAATTATAAACTTTTTTATTTCCGGCAAACCAAATGTCTCGCACAAAATTAAAATTTGTTAATCCCTCCTGGAATTCTGCCGCAGCGTTTATACCTGTTGCGATACCTGCCGCAAAAGTTGCTATTCCGACAACTGTCATTAAAGGAGTCAAAACACCGCATGACAATATAGACAATGCACTTACTATTGCATAAATTGACGTAGCTAAAAAAGCGCTGCCCTTTAAATAATTTTTACCGCTTCGCCAAAACGCCTGCCACTTGGTTAATTTAGGCGGGTCATAAACAAGCTGTATGCTTGGAAATGCTGTGTTTTCATTGTACTCGACGCTTATCGGATTTGTCAAACACAAAAAATAGGGGTTTATGTCGTATATTGTAAATGCGTTCATCAATTCGCTTTCGGGATTTTCTGGGCTAAGATATTGCCTTATTTCGGGGCTGTAATATCTGCCGTCAATATAATAAAATCCGCTTTCCGCGTCGAAATATTGGCTTTTCCACCTTATCGGATTTATTTCGCCTATTTTTCCGAACAAAAACTGCGTGTCTTTGACAATTGTGCATTTGCCCCATGCGTCGTATTCATAACGCGCCATTTCTCCAAACAGATTGTTTACTATGCTTATCACGTTCCCCGACGCGTCCTTGACAAACAGTCCGACCAATCCGCCGTCATGGTAAAAACCGGCTATCCCCTCCGAGTCGTATATAAAGGTTATACTCTCTTTCTTCGAAGCGCTTTGTCGCTCCAGCGCCACCAGTTTGTCCGTATCGTAATCAAATGCAGTCGTTGTTCCGCCGACCGTCTTTTTGTAACGTACTCCTCTGCTGTTGTAGAAATAATGCGCGGTTTCGCCTTCAGGCAATATCATGCTCTTTAGCTTGCTTCCGCGTTCCCAAATCAAGTTTGCTTCGCTTGCTTCCGTCTCCCTGCCGAAATGAGTACAATTTCCGAGATTGTCATGCATGAAATATTTCGTACCCGCGTTGCTGTTTGTCCGCTTCAATCTGCCCTTGTCGTATACGTAGGTTTTTTGACCGTCGGACGCAAGTGTTCCGTCTGCATTATACGTATATTGAAAATTGCTCTGACCGTCGCTCTCGGAAATAAGTCTTCCCGCTTTGTCGTAGGAATAGCTTTTCGTCTTTTTGCTGCCGTTTCCCCAATCTGCGATATGGCTTTTTTTCAAATTTCCGCGATTGTCGTATTCGTAGGTATAATTATATTCCTTTCCGTCGTTTTGCTTTATTGTTATTCCGCTTTTCAGCGTCGTTCCCGACAGATATTCGTACTCCGCAATTTCCGAGCCGTCAACGGCAAAGTCCTTGCTTTTTATTCTCCCCAATTCGTCATAAGTAAAATATGCACGATTGCCGCCGTTGCCTACGTTGAAAACCAGCTCTTTTATTCTCGGATTTAACAATTTGTCGTCATATATTGCTTCACAATAAGATTCCCAATAGCTTCCGTCACGTCTTAAATAATATGCCGTTCTGTTTTCCGAAGTCTTTCTTACGCCGAATCGTTTTTTGCAGGATGTTCCGTTTCCGTCGAATACCTCATATCCCGTGCAGTTGTTGGCGTCATCGTAGGCGTAGGTATAGGTGCGGTTTTCAAACGGGTCGTACATCCGGGTCACTTCCGCCGCGCCCGCGCTTTCGGACAGAGTCTGACGCGTGAACACGGCAGACTTGGCGTTGCTTGCCCAGTCGCTCTTTTCCTCCAAAGAAGTCGTCCTGCCGTATTTGTCCGTCGTCACCTTGACCTCGTCGGCGCGCGTCGTCCCGCGGAAGCGTCTTGTCGTCACCGTCCCCGCGGCATAATCCGCCTCGCTTTCCGCAAGCACGCTGCCCTCCGACTGCGCGTCCTCTGTCAGGCGCACTCTCGCAAGGTCGCCGACGGCGTTGTACTCAAAAGAGTAGCCGTAGCCGCCGCTTGCCTCCCACCCCGTAGGCGTCACCGCTTTAAGCCTGCCGTTTTGGTCATAGGTCAGCAGGTTTTTGCCGCCCGCGTTGTTTTCTATGCTAACTATCCTTTTGCCGAGAGCGTCGTAGGCGTATTGCACGGTCAGCGCGTTTGATTCCGTCTCGTTCCTCCCCTTGAAAGTCCTCTCCGTCAGCATTCCGAGCGGGTCGTTAAAGCCGTCCGTCAACACATTGAACGGCGTTTTCTGCTGTAGGCTCAAGTCGGTCGCCGTCGTTTCGATTATTAACTCCTCCTCCGTATCCGCGTGCCTTAACGTCTTTTTGCTTACCTCCCCGTTTGCGTCGTATTCATAAGCCGTCTCGACACCGTATTCGTCAATTTCGCACAGCGTCCTGCCTTTCAAGTCCACGTAGGTCTTTGAAAAGCTTTCCTTGTGGTCGGGCACGGGGTTGCCCTTGCGGTCAAGCTTGGCAAACAGATTGCTTTCCGTCACCGTCATCATGCAGCCTTCCGTAGTTCCTATCTCGCTCGCCTGCGTCAAGAAGTGAGGTATCACGTAGGTATATACGTCGCCGTCGGGCGAAAGCGTTTCCTGGAAAAACTGCGCGCGCGTGCCTGTTCCGTATTCGTCCGTGCCGAAGCACAAGGGAAACTCTTTCCCCTCCGCGCACAGCGATATGCTGTCCACCAGCAATTTTTCCGTGCAGTCGCACAGCGACAGAACGAATTTTGCCCCGTTCTCCGACAACGCGCGCGTTTTGAACCTGCTCAGGTACGTTGCCTGCAAATCCTTTTCCGACATGTAGCAATCCTCGTTTATTTCACGGGTTACATATTCCGCCGCAGGCGACGTGCGGTATTTTATGCCCGTCGCCGAGTCCAGCGCAGCCCAATTTTCTCCGTCGGTAAGATAATACCTTGAACGAGGCGCGTAGCGCAACCGCATGTCCGCCGCAAAAAAAGCGGTCGGCGTGCCGGAAGTGGCTATTTCCAGCTCTATTTTTTGAAGATTGCTTCGGGAAATTTTTACGGGTACGGAAACGTACTGCCAGACGCCCGCGGCGGAGCCGTCTACGGCAGCCTCCCCCTCGTCCGTCGTTTTTTTGGACGCGGTGTCTTTGGACGTGACGACGATTTTTGCTTTGGGCGTTTTCGCATAGCCGTCAAGCATTAGCCAGAAGCCGACGTTGAAGAAGTCGAAATCGGGACATTTCAATTTTCTGTATTCGGCGGCGGCGTCAAGGTCTGTCAGCGCGACTATGCTGTCGCTGTCGAGCTGAAAAACGGTTTTGCCGTTTATCGTCCGGTTTTTAGCGCTGCCCGACAGCGGAACTTCAACGCCCGCGCTCTTTTCCATCGCTTTGAAGCTTGGCGAAGCTTCGTTCTCCGCCTCCAACACTGCCGTAGCGTATCCGTCGGCATTGAAAAAGTAAGCGACGCAAAGGTCCTTGTCGTCGTCAGCCTCCGCGCCGCGCTGATATCTCACCGTCGCGCTCGCTCCGTTTTGGCTGCCGAAGTCAAAAAACGTGCGCTTGACTACGTCCGCGTCGGAAATCGATATGCTTGCAGTCTGCGTTTCGCCGTCAACGGAAGCCTCTGCCGCGCCGCTCAAAACGCATTTGAGACGACCGTCCGTATGATAACCGAACTTCAGCGCGGATTTGTCCGGCAGCGACGCAGCAATACCCAGCAGTCCGCCGCTTTCGTACGAAAACATTGTTTTGTCCTGCTCTCCGTCCGAAATGCACGTCAGCCTTCCGTCGCCGTCGTAAACAAAGCTCACAGAGCGTTTTGATAGCGTCGATTTCATGCATTTCATAGCTTTGAGCAAGCCCGTAGACAGGTCGTACTCGAAAACAATGCCGTTGTCCGGCTTGCGGCTGTCGTAAGCCCTTGTCAGCTGCCCCGACTGATTGTATTGAAAAATCTTTTGAAGCTGAGCGTTGTGGCAGGACACAGTGCGCACCAGCCGTCCGCCGTCGAAAAACATTTTGTTTCCCGCATTGTCGCTTAGCGCGTACTCGCCGTTTTCCTCCGACAAGACAAGCCCCATGCCGTCAACGTCGTAAAAAACGCCGTCCGCGCCGTCGAGCGGCACGAATTTATGCCGCATACCCGCGCCGTCGATATAAACCTTGCTTCCGCCGTCGTCGACGAGATACTGCTGAATGTCCAGCTTGAAGCCCTTTCCCATGCCCGTCCTGAAATAGTCGTCTGCGTTTTCGCCGTATTTCAAAGCATACTGCTCGTCAAAGCACGAGTTGTAAACGTGGTTTACGCTCAGACCGAAGCTGTTGGCGCCGATTGACGCGTCCTCGTGCTCGAAAAGCAATCTTCCGGTAAAAAGATTTAAGGAAGCGCCGCCCGCACCGCAATCGAACTTCAGCTCGGTCTGATTTTGCCTGCCGATGTCGATATTTTTCGACAGAACGGAAATTTCCAACGACGCGGTTTGCAGGACGGCGCCCTGTCTGAGACTTATCGTTATGTTCGTTTTGCCGTCCGAGCCGCTTGACGCAAGCGGTCCCGAGGGAGTGAAGGAATAGTTTTTTACCTCCTCGCGCGCGCCGTCAGTATACAGCGCGGTGACAACCATGCCTCTTTTGTCAAAATGCTCGCCCTCTAAATACAAGGTTTTGTTTGGCAAAGACGTGATTTCCAAGCCGCATAAGCCCGACCTGTGGACGACAACAGGCACGACCGCGCTTTTTTCCGTTTCTCCCTCCGAGTACGAAACGACAACGCAGCTGTCTTGCGCGGTCAAAGGTTCTGTCCCGACGCAAAATCCGTTGACGTCGCGCCAGACATCTCCCGAATATTGCGCCTGAACAATCATACCGCCGACGTCAAAGCTTTCGCCCTGAAAATACTCCGTTTTGTCGGGGCGTCTCGCTATCCGAAGTCCCGTCAGAGTCTTTTCCAAAACAACCGTATTCGCCAAAACCGCAGTCACCGTCTGACCGTTTTCTGCGTAAGACACGCTTATGTCATCGTCCGCCGACAGCAACGCGGGAGAAAATACGCACAGGTCGGAGGAAATTTCACGCCAGACAAGATTGCCGTACTGCACTTCGAGACTCAAGCCGTCGGCGCAAAATTCGTCGCCGGCAAGATATACTCTTTGCTTGGGCCGGTTTGTTATCCTTAAGCCTGTAGGCGTCTTTTGTGCAACTTTGACAAAAATCTGCGCGCTTGCGACGACGTTGTTTTCGGTATACGAAACCGTAACCGCAACGCTCTCGCCGGAAACCGACAAGATACTCGGAGAAAAAGTCAAAGCTGCGGGGGCAAGCGTGCGAACAGTTCCGTTTTCGTATTCGGCTTTAACGACAATTCCGTCGCTCTCAAATATATCCTGCGCGACGTATAAAATTTTGTCGGGATACGCGGAAACCTCTATACCGCTCAAAACCCGCGACATAACGGAAATTGTCGCGCTGTCAGTAGCTGTCACTCCGTTTTCCGTATAAGAAACCGAAATATTGACCGCGCCGACGGATCTGAGCGACGACGGATTGTATACGCACCGCTCCGAAACGTCTTCGGGCTGACCGTAGTCGTAATGCGCGACAACCGTCATTTTGGAATTGGGAAAAGTCTCGCCGACAAAATATTCGTTTCCGGATTGGCTGTTTATCGAGATATACAACAGCTTTCTGGGCTTCAGAGCAAAATCCGTGTTTACGTCGCAAGCTTCGCCGCAGCCGACAAATCCGGCAATTTCATATCCGCCGTCGTCCGAAATCACAGTGTTGCCCTCGGGCGCTTCGCCGTTTAAAAGCATGGCGACTGCACTCGCCGCCTCCGCCGCCAACAGCTCGTATCCGCAAGGCACAGTCATGCTCTGCAAGCCGTAACGTACGTTTGCAAGCGTTTCCATATCGTCGCCTGCGCCGGTCACTATAGGTATATTGCCGGCGTCGCAGCCCTTTTCGCACAGCGCGGCAACCACTCCCGCAGGCACGCCCTCCGTAAGTCCCAAAACGGCGGAAAGCTCCTGTCCCCAGCCGCGCGAAATCGCAAGCTCTCTGCCCGCATCGGGACTTATTTGCGATACGTAAGCAGGCTCGGTCTGTTCTATCGCGCAAGAATCGATATATTGCTGCAGCAACTCCATTGCGCCCTCGAGAGCCTCCAGGCATTTGACGTTTCCCAAAATACCGCCGCATATTGCGACTTTGCGATTAAGCCCCGCAGCGTTGTCCAAATCCAGCTCATCGCGTATATATTCCGCCTGCAACGCGCCTAAAGCGCGGTAATCTATGCCTACGAAAAAATCCGCCGACGAGCAGTCGCTTATTTTGTCCAGAAAAAGCAAAACGCCGATATCGTTATCCTTTGCCTGAGAAAGCGCCTGCGCGACTCCGTCGCCTACAGGCCATACTACAATCGCATTGCAGCTTTCGGAAATCATTTGCGAAATCTGGTCGGCTTGCTTCTGCACCTCGCCGTCCGCGCAGAAAAACAGCATATCGCAGCCTGCGGAAAGCAAAGCATTTTCCAACGAGCTCTTGATTCTTTCCGCATCCTTCATAAGCATGGACGGAAAAGTTACGCCAATTTTAAATTCATTCATAAATTTACTCCTTAACATTTGTTACTTAAATTTTAACAGCTTAATCCTGACAACTGTTTGTCATAATTTGGCGTTTAGTTTTCAAAAATTTTAATTTTTCGACAGATAATTTTATTTTTTGATTTAGTCAGGCCAAATCCGTTAAATCGGAGGAGTCAATTCGAGCTAAGGCGTAAATCGGCATTAAGAAAATTTATCCTATCAAAAAACGAAATCAAAGCGACAATCCCTATCTCTCCTCTTTTCAAAAACACAGGAAAAACTCAGACGTATCCAATCAAAACTTGCAAAATCAAATTCTTATTAAACAATTTGATAAACAACGCAAGAAATCAAGTCTCTCAATTATCGAAACTCGTCAACAAAAACGACGAAAGCCGTTTTGCCTGCAAAAATTGTGTTTTTCGACTTGCCGCATAAAACTCAAAAGAAACATACAAAATAAATCTTCATAAAATCACCGTAAGAGACATTCGGCATTAAACGTACAAAAGAAAGAAAAAATTCACAGCACAAAATTCTAATCAAATAAATTGTTGCATAAAAAATTAAAATAGCGTATAAACATACTGCACTGCAAACGACGGAAATCTTTCCTGCAGTACGTTTTAAGGCAAAACAACACGTAGGCTGCAACCGGGCAAGATTTTAATCCGGATTCGATTTGCCTTTGGCAACGACAGCCCAATATGCCCCTGCTCACGTCAAGCGACTTTCGCTACATAAAACGCAGTTGCATCAAGACGTTTTCACAAAACAAAAAAAAGCCTGAATCAAACCTTTCCTTCAAGGTTCAATTCAGGCTTTCATTGGTGCCGGTAATCGGGATCGAACCGATACGATGTTGCCATCGAGGGATTTTAAGTCCCTTGCGTCTGCCTGTTCCGCCATACCGGCACGAAACGGTCTAAATATTATAACACCTGCGCAGAATATTGTCAATCGTTGTTGCGAAACTCGAAGCGAGCGGCGCTTTACTCGCCTCTTTTTCTCACCGACAAAATTTCAAAAGTGACAGAATTGAGCATAATCAGTTCTTGCGGCGTATAAACCAGCAAATAGCGCCCGTCATGCGGGCAGCCGGTTATACTTCCGTTGTCCGAAAAGCTCTGCGCGTTCAAAAGCTTTACTTTGCAAAAATCCGTCACGCTCGTGTCCTGCGGCAGCTTAAGCCTTTTGCTCAGCTTTTTTTCGACCTTTGGATTAATATGCAGCTTGTCGAAGTTTGCTTTCAGTGTTTCATGCATTTCATCATCAAAATAGCTGCCAAAATCATTCAAAAGCTCGACCGCCTTCTGCAGGAAGCGAAAAGGCACGTAAATTCTGCAGCTTTCCAGCTTCAATGCCAAAGCCGAGCTTACGCCCGTGCCGCAAGGTACAATCGCGCAAGGAATGCTCTCCCGACGCAAAACATCCTCGAACATCTCTCCGAACGACTCGGAAGCCTTTACGAGAAAACAGAAATCATCATCCGAAACCTCTCTGTTTTTTCTGCCGCAAACCGAACAGTATTCATTATCTTCTACGATTTTACATTTTTCGCAATAATTCAAAGCTGCCCTCCGATGATTTCTTTATATTTTGAACTTTAAATTCAGCTACCATTTGCGGAACGAGAGCAAGAAAAGGTAAGCTCCGATTGCTCCCGAAACATTAAAATAAAAGAAAAACTATTGAAACGTATCGATTTCAATAGTTTTCCCCGTTTTTTGGAGGCGCCACCCAGACTTGAACTGGGGAATAGAGGTTTTGCAGACCTGTGCCTTACCACTTGGCTATGGCGCCGAAAAGCTGGAGCGGGAGACGGGATTCGGACCCGCGACATTTGCCTTGGCAAGGCAACGCTCTACCACTGAGCCACTCCCGCGAAATGTCAGCTTAAGTATCTTAACAAAAACAATAAAAAAAATCAAGAGATTTGTATCAATTTATTGAAAAAAAAGCCGCTGTGTGTTATTATATGAAAAGGAGAAAACCTTTAATGACAAATTTTTTCGTATCGACCGACAGTACGTGCGATTTATACGCAAACGAAATAGAAAAATTGGGCGTCGGCTATCTGCCGCTTACCATTACTATAGAAGAAAACGGTGAAACGAGGTTTCTGCAGGACAAATTCCAGACTTACGAGGAATACGTCAATTTTTTTGAAATGCTGAAAAATCCGGCTCTCAACATATTCACCTCCAAAAACAACACCGAAATACACAGGGAATATTTTGAAAAGCTTGCTCAGGCAGGTCACCGCAACATTATTCACTTTACGATATCCTACCAGTTAGCCAACACGCGCGACAACGCGCTTCAGGCGGCGGAAATGGTGAAAGAAAAATATCCGGATTTCAATCTGATACCGATAGAAAGCCACACAACCACAGTTTGTCAGGGCATGCTCGTGAAAATGGCGGTCAAAATGCGCGACGAAGGAAAAACGCTTCAGGAGACCGTTGACTTTGTGGAGGACAAAAAACACAAAATTCAGCACTTTGTCGTTGTGGACGACTTGTATCACTTAAAGCGCGGCGGCAGGCTGAGCGGCGCGGCGGCAGCCATAGGCACGCTGATCAAGCTGAAAATCATGCTCGATTTCGACAGAGACGGCAAACTGCGCGTGATTCAGAAAATTTCCGGCGGCAAAAAAAGAGCGCTGAAATATATTCTTGCAAACATCAAAAAATACACCTTTGCGGAGGACGCCTATCCCACCGTCGTTCACACGGGCGACCTCGACGGAGCAAGAATTTTTGCGGAAGAAATTAAAAAGCAATACAACATAGAACCGGAAATCCGCATTATGGGTCCTACCATAGGCTGTCACGTCGGACCCGGCGCAGTCGCTTTCACCTTTGTCAGCAACGAGCTGCGTCCTTAAAAAAAACGGAAAACATAAAACCCCCGCGTCTTGAGACGCGGGGGTTTTTTGATGTATATTTATTCAATAGAAATCAAGTAATAATACAGCGATTGTCCGCCGCAATGAACGCTGACTTCAAAGTCGGGATATCTTTCGGCAAGCTCCTCGCCAAAAGCCTCCGCCTGCTCGGGAGTGACTCCCTCTCCGTAATAAAGCGTCATGATTTCGTCGTCTTCGTCAATCATTTTGTCAATGAGCTCGTTTGTCACAGCTTCCGGCGTTGTGCCTACGGCTGCGATTTTGCTTTCAAACAAACCTATCACATCCCCCTCTTTGACCTCTACATCGTCAATCTTGGAGGTACGCACGGCAAACGTCACAGAACCGGACTTGACGGTGGACAGCGCCTCGTTCATATTTTCTATATTTTCGGCTATGTTTATTTCCGTGTTGAAAGCAAGAGTTGCCGACAAGCCCTGCGGTATATTGGTGCTCTGCACTACATACACGGTCTTTTTCTTGACCAGCGAGCGGGACTGCTCTGCGGCAAGAATTATGTTCTTGTTGTTGGGCAGAATTATGACGTTTTCGGCGTTGATTTTGTTGACGGCAAGCGCGATATCCTCCGCGCTGGGATTCATCGTCTGACCGCCTTCCACAACCCTGTCCACGCCCAGATCCTTGAATATGGACGCCATGCCTTCGCCCGAGCATATTGTGAGTATGCCGATATTCTTGCGCTCAGCCTCATATTTAGCTTTGAGCTCGCGGTTCTGCTCCAGCATGTTTTCGATTTTGATTTTGTCCACCTCTCCCAGCTGCAACGCATAAGAAAGCGCAGTGCCCGGATTGTTGGTGTGAACGTGCACCTTTACAAGCGACAAGTCTCCGATAACAAGCGTGCTGTCCCCGATGTTGTTGAGCTTTTCGCGCAGCTTGTCTATGTCGCTCACGGTGGTTTTTTTCTTGAGGTTTATTATAAAAAACTCCGTGCAATAGGCGAATTCTATATCGTCGAGGTTTTCATAGTCAATCTGGATGTCCTCGACCATCTTGCCGGCTCCCGAAGCCAGATTCAGGGAAACGGGAGTGGGGACATAGTCCTCCGCGCCCTCTATTTCCTCGTTGCGATACCCCTTGAGCATCCCCTTGAAAATCATAACGATGCCGTAGCCGCCCGAGTCTACGACTCCCGCTTTCTTAAGCACATCCAGCATTTCCGGAGTCTGCGCAAGGATTTCCTCACCCTTTTCGATAAGAGCGCTCAAAAAATTGTCATAAGTGAGCGGCTTTTTTGAAATTTCCAGCGCATGCTCGGTCATGACTCTGATGACGGTGAGCATGGTGCCCTCTTTGGGCTTGGCGACCGCGCTGTAGGCAAGCTCGACGCCCGACTTAAGCGCGCGGGCGAAATTTTTTATGTCCAGCTCCTGCTGAGGAGAAACCACATTGGCAAAGCCCTTGAGTATCTGGGACAAAATAACGCCCGAATTGCCCCTCGCGCCTCTCAAAGCGCCTTTTGTCAAATCCTGACAAAGCGCCTCCATTGTGTTTGTTGTGTTTTTGCAGACTTCCTTCATTGCGGAAATCATGGTGAGTGACATATTCGTGCCCGTATCGCCGTCGGGGACGGGAAACACATTGAGCGCGTTTACGGATTCTTTATTTACTTCGAGCATTTTACTGCCCGCAACCAACATTTTTCTCAACACTACCGCCGAAACAGATTTATCCGGCGCCAAGCGTGCTGCTGCCATATATACTCCTCAAAACCGGCGAAAGCGGTTTGACTTATTTTATTTATAGTTCGACGCCTACGACGTGTACGTTGACGCTGTCCACAACCATGCCGGAGAACTCCTCCAGTCCGTATTTGATTGTGCTCTTCAGCGACTCCGCGACAGCGGAAATGGACAACCCGAAACGAAAAACAACATAGATGTCAACATAAATACGGTTTTCTTTCGTGACCACCTTCACGCCCCTGCCCCAGCTGCTGCGCCTGAACAGGTCTGCCAAAGCGTCGGAAAATTTGCGCGGAACCTTGTCAACCACGCCGTAACAATCCAACGCAAGCCTGCCCGCCACATTGGCGACGGCTTCGTCGGTAATTGTGATTTCCCCGTAAGTATTTTTGGTGCGCAGTGACATTTTTCCCTCCGCGAATTTTAATTCGACCGTTCTATTTTACAATATTATGAGCAAGTTTACAACTGTTTAGGCTCAATTTTCGGAATAAACTTGACCAATTTTCATGACTAAAGGAAAAAATCTGCCGCGCAAGGAAAAATTTATTCAAAAACGGTTGCATTTTTTTTTAATCGGTGCTAATATAAACAGGTTGAATATGACACTCTGATATGAGGAGGTGCTTAATTATGTCCAAAGTTTGTGTGGTGTGCGGCAAAGCAAAAATGTCCGGCAATCTGGTCAGTCACTCCAACAGAAAAACACCGAGAACTTACAACGCGAATCTTAAAAAAGTCAAGCTCGAAATAGACGGCAAGGAAATAAACGATTATATTTGCACGCGTTGCATGAGGACTCTCAACAAAGCCGAAAGATAATTCGGTCGTTTCAGTTTGTAAATTTCAAGGCTCAACCTTATCGGTCGAGCCTTTTTTTTCTTTTCGCTTTAATTATATCAGCTCCCACGCTATTTCCACCGTTTCGGCTATTGTCAAGTCGGACGGCGAAATTTCCAGGGACGCCGACATCACAGCCGCGCGGTCGTTCATTTTGTACATGCGCGCAGCTCCGACGTTTCTAGCCGAAGCGCGAAAATCCACAGAGACGATTTCTCCGAGTCCCACTCCCGCAGCGTCGGCAAGCGTTTCGGCTTTTGCCGTCGCGTTTCGGACCGCCTGTGCGCAAGCCGAGTCCGTCGCTTTTTCCAAGTCCGACAGCGCATAGTCAAAACCGAAGCTGTCAACGCATTCGCATCGGGACAAAACGGACACAAATCTCCCCAATTTCGCCGTGTCAAAGCCGAACTCGCAGCACAGCGTGTGAGAAAACATATATCCCTCAAATTTTTTGCTCCAAGCATTGTTTCGGTCTCTTTCATCCGTATAATGCGCGTTGATAAAAAAGTCCGCAGTTTTGAAAGAAAATTCGTCTCCCGCCGCTTCAACCAAAAGGTCAAAGCTGTTTTTAAAGTCCTCAGCCGCTTTTTCGTAGGTTTCTCTTACTCCCGAAAGCTTGACGGAAGCTCTTATCAAATCCGGCGCAGCGCTGAATACACCCGTTGCGCAAACCTTTAAACTTCTCTGCACGTCGTTCTCCTTCAATCAGATATCCAAACTCTTTCGTTATTTTGACAGAGCTTTACTTAAATTAGCCGTCAGAAAATTTCAATTTCTGCTCTTAAAAGCTCAACCAATCGTTTCGCCGTCATCAAGCCGGCTTTTCGGCTCATGACGACCGGTCGGACGCCGGCTTTTCCATTGTAAAACGGATTACTCTTTCAAATTTCCTTTACGTATATTTTCCCTGATAATCCCGTCCGACCAATCAAACAGCCTTTTCGCCCCCTGCTCCGTTTTTCTCTGCCGACGATAAACCTGCTCCGCCGTCACGTTGTGGGCGCGCCAGTCGCCGCCGTCGTTGCTATTGTTCAGTAAAAGCGGCTGAAGATTGTCCATCGCATGCGCAAATTTCGATTCAGGCGTTTCGCATGCCTCGAACTCGTCAAACAAAGCGGTCAGTTCGGCTGCCTGCTCGTCGGGCAAAATTGAAAATATCCTCCGCTTTGCGGCGTCTTCCCTGAGTTTCTGCGTCTTAAGCCCTTCAGTGTCATACGCATAAGTATCGCCCGCGTCGATTTCCACGATATCGTGTATCAGACACATCAGCATAGCTTTCGCGACGTCGATGCTTTCGTTTGCATACTCTTTGAGCAAATACGCCATAATCGCCATATGCCAAGAGTGCTCGGAATCATTTTCCTTTCTTCCGTTGCCGGACAAATGCGTCTGTCTGAACACGTTTTTCAATTTGTCAATTTCCAAAACAAATGCAAGCTGTTTTTCCAATCTGTCTTTTGTCATATCTCCGCCCCGAAACGAATTAACTTCGCCGCAAATTGCGTCTCTCCGTTTTTCAATCATGTTTAAAGTACAATACGCCATGCCGCAACAGACTCGCCGCCGCTTGCGCTGCGTTTAAAAAGATATTGAAGTATATCCGACATATCGACACGCGACCGTATTTAAACTTTGGTGAAGCGAAGGCTTTCTCGCAGACACAGTCAACCATCAGTGAAATCTTCTACTCACGAAAAGCCGTCAAGGCTTCCTGCGCAGCACGACCAGCGTCTCGACGTGCTTGGTGTTGGGAAACATATCGAAGGCGCGGACGAAAACGACCTCGTAGCCCGACGCGCAAAAATCCGCGAGGTCTCTGGCAAGAGTGGCGCTGTCGCAGGAGACGTACACAATCGTTTGAGGCTTAAAATCTGTGAGCGTGCTTAGCACGCCTTTATCCAGCCCCTTTCGCGGAGGGTCCACCACGACAGTCACGTTTTTTCCCGCACAACGGCAAGCAAGCTTGGGCAGCTCCTCGTTTACGTCGCCGCAGATGTTAGTCAATCTTTTCAGATTGTTTTTCTCTTTTATCTTCTGCGCGTCCTGCCACGCCGAAGGCACGATTTCTATGCCGAAGCTGTCGTAAGAGTCGTCGGCGAGCATTGCGGAAAGCACGCCCACTCCGGAAAAGCACTCGATCAGAACCTCTGTGCCGCAGGACAGAACCTGCTCCTTGACTTCACGGTAAATCATTTCCGCGACAGGCGTATTTACCTGAAAAAAGCTGTCCGGCTGCAGGTAAAACTCAACTCCGCACATATTCGAGGCAATTTCCTTAAGTCCCTTTAGCCACACCGTTTTTGTTCCGAGAATAACATTGCTTCGCGCGCGGTTTTCATTGAGAAAAAGCCCGACCTTGGGATAAGTCTTAGCCAGCGCGTCAAACAGCTTCTCCCAATGAGGCAACGCGCCGCCGTTTGCGACAACCGTCGCCAGCAGCTGACCGTCCGCATAGCGGGCAAGAAAATGCCTGACAAGCCCCTTTCCCGTTTTTTCGTCGTAAACGGAAATTTTGCGGCTGTTCAAGAACTCCTCGAAAACAGCCGTCGCCATTCGCGCCTCTTTCTGCTGCAAAAGACAGCGCGAAACGCGCACAACGTCGTGCGTCCCGCACTTGAAAAAGCCGGTAAACGCCGTTCTTCCGTCAAAGCCAACGGGCTGCTGCACCTTGTTGCGATAGCCCAGAACACAAGGCGACGGCACAACCTCCGGCAACTCGATATTAAAACCGCCGATTTTTTTAAGATTGTCCGAAACAAGATTGCGCTTGAACTCAAGCTGCGCGGCATAACTCATGTGCATGAGCTGACACCCGCCGCACACGCCGAACACGGGACAAGGCGGCTCGGTTCTCTCGGAAGCGGGTTTGTCCACAGACAAAAGCGACGCGAAAGCAGTGCCGTCCCGCCTCACGTGAACAACCCTCGCGGAAACCGTTTCTTTCGGCAACGCAAAGGGAACGACAATCGTGTGCCCGTCGTCAAACGCAAGTCCCTCGCCTCCGCCGCCCAGTCTTTGAACGGAAAATTTTATTTTGTCACCCTGCTTCATTTATGTTTTACGTCTACAAATTTGACGTTGTCCTCTCCGAGCACGTCGGAAAGCTCGTAAACGAGTCCGCTGTTTTTTCTCACCTTGTAAGGCATACCCAGCCTGTCGCGGTCGACAACCAGCACTACCGGGATGTCTCCCGCATATTCCTTTAGAATCGCCGACAATCTGGCGTAAAGCTCGTTGTCCTTAAACGGCATTTTAAGATACAGCTTTTCCGAAACGGCGTTGTTGTCCGTTTCAGCCATTTTCTGTTCGCTCCAGACCTCCAGCTTGTCCACAAGTATGGAGGGTTTGTCCTGGCGGAAGCTTATTTTTCCCGTAACTGTGACGACGCTGTCCTGCTCCACCTTGTCTTTTATTATCTTTTCGTAATACCAAGGCGAAAACGTAAGCTCTATGCTGCCGTGCAAATCCTCCAGTCTGCCCACCGCCATAGTTTTGCCGCTCCTTGTAGCAATCCTTTTCAATTCCTCCAAAACGCCGGCAAGGGACACCTCCTTGCCGTCCCAGTCGTTTTGCTTCTGACTGCTTTCAAAGTCGTCGTCATCCTCGGAAAATGACACCATACCCGTGTTGAAGCTGAACGCTTTCAGTTTTTCCCTGTATTCGTCTAAAGGGTTGCCGGAAACGTAAAGCCCCAGCACCTCTTTTTCGTAGGACAGCCTGAGCTTGTTGGGAAACTCCTTTATGCTTTCCTTAGGCGCGGCTACCGCTGCGGGTGCGGCGTCCTCCACAAGGTCGAACATGCTGAACTGCCCGCTTTCTTTTTTCTTTTTGTCGGCGAACACCATTTCCATCAACGGCTCGAAAACGGACATCATCTGCGCGCGCGAGGCTCCCAAGCAATCGAAAGCGCCGGACTTAATCAGATTTTCCACCAGACGCTTGTTGAGATATTGATTTTCCACTCTCTTTAAAAAGTCCTCGAGGCTGCGGAAATCTCCGTGAGCTTTTCTTTCCTCGACGATTTTCTCCATACTGCCCGAACCGATGTTTTTGATTGCGGCAAGAGCAAAGCGTATTTTCCCTTGCTCCACCGTAAAGCTCACGCCCGACTTGTTTATGTCGGGAGGAAGAAAATCAATGCTGTTTTCCTTGCCGTAAGCGATATATTTTTTTATGTCGTCGATGTTGGTTATCCTGTTGTTGAGCACCGCCGCCAGATATTCAACGGGATGATATCTCTTGCAATAAGCCGTCTGATAGGACACGTAGGCATAAGCCGCCGCATGGCTCTTGTTGAACGCGTACTGCGCGAATACGTACATCTGGTCGAAAAGCAGCTCGGCGGTCTCCTTGGGCACGCCGCGCCTGACAGCTCCCTCGATTTCCACCTCGCCCCTGTCGTTGACCTTGCCGTTGATAAAATAATTGCGGTGCATCGCCATGACGTCCATTTTCTTTTTGCCCATAGCGCGTCTGACCTCGTCCGCCTGTCCGTACGAGTAGCCCGCAAGAGAACGGCAAATCTGCATGACCTGCTCCTGATAAACCATGCACCCGTTGGTAACGCCGAGAATCGGCTCCAGCAGCGGATGCGCGTAATGCACCGACTTGGGATCGCGCTTTCCCTTGATGTAATCCGGGATAAACTGCATGGGACCGGGACGATAGAGGGAAATTCCGGCTATGATATCCTCAAGGCAGTCCGGCTTCAAATCCTTCATGACGCGCTTCATGCCGCCGCTTTCAAGCTGAAAAACGGCGTCGGTGTTGCCCGAAGCAATCAGCTCGAACACATTGGGGTCGTCGTACTGGCAATCCTCGAAATCGAACTCCTCGCCCGTAGACTCCTTTACGATTTTTATGGTCTTGTCTATGTCGGTGAGAGTTCTGAGTCCCAGAAAGTCCATTTTCAGAAGTCCCAGCTCCTCCACCTCTTTCATGTTGTATTGCGTGGTTATGTCGTCGCCGCTGCGCTGCAACGGCACGTTGTCGCTCAGATCCTCGCGGCATATAACAACGCCCGCGGCGTGCATACCCGTCTGGCGCGGCATGTCCTCCAATGCAATCGCCAAATCTATCACCCTTTTCATGGAATAATCCTTGTAAATTTCCATGAGCTCGGGCACGCCCTCGTTTTTTCCGTCCAGCCCGAAAGCGTTGGGAAGCGTCGCGTTGAGCGGAATAAGCTTGGTAATTTTGTCGCCCTCCGCATAAGGTATACGCAGCACGCGGCACACGTCCTTTACGGCGTTTTTCGCCTTCATCCTGCCGAAGGTGACAATCTGAGCAACTCGCGGCTTGGTGTATTTTTCAATAACGTAATCGATGACCTCGCCCCGCCTGTCCATGCAGAAGTCTATGTCGAAGTCGGGCATGCTCACTCTTTCGGGGTTGAGAAACCGCTCGAAAATCAGACCGTAGCGTAAAGGCTCCACCTGGGTTATGCCTATGGCGTAAGCGATAATGCTGCCTGCGCCGCTGCCGCGACCGGGACCTACGGGTATGCCGTGCTCGTGGGCGTAGTTTATGAAATCCCAGACTATGAGATAATACTCCACAAAACCCATTTTGGACACCACCTCAAGCTCGTAGTCGGCTCTCTGGCGGATTTCGGGAGTTATTTCCTTGTAGCGTCTTTTCAGTCCCTTTTCCATAAGGTCTTTCAGAAACTCGTAAGGCGTCATGCCGTTGTCGGGCTTGTACGGCGGCAGCAGCGGCTTTTTCTCGATGGTTACGTTGCATTTTTCCGCAATTTTGAGAGTGTTTTCCAACGCCTGCGGCACAAAGGAAAACTTCTCCGCCATTTCGTCGTAATCCTTGAGATAAAACTGCGTGCCCTCGAAGCGCATGCGGCCGGGGTCGTCGTAAAACTTTCCCGTCTGCACGCAAAGCAGTATGTCCTGCATTTCCGCGTCGGACTCCTTGAGATAATGCACGTCGTTGGTGGCGACAAGCTCCACGCCGAACTCCTCGGCGATTTTTATCAGCTTGGGCATGACGTAAATTTCGTCCGCAATGCCGTGATCCTGAATTTCTATGTAATAATCGTCCTTGAAAAGCTCCTTGTACTCGGCTACGAGCTTTCTCGCCTCCTCCCACATGCCGTCGCGCAGCAGGCGCGGCAGCTGTCCCGCAATGCACGCGGACAGACAGATAAGCCCCTCGCTGTGCTCGCGCAGAGTCTTGAAATCTATGCGGGGCTTGTAATAATAACCGTCCACAAAGCCTATGGAATTGAGCTTGACCAGATTTTTGTAGCCTACGTTGTTTTTGGCAATCAGAACCAGATGGTTGAATTCGCGCTTGACGTCTCCGCTTTTGACCGTCAGGTCGTCCACCATATAAAATTCGCAGCCGATGATGGGCTTTATGCCCTTTTTCTTTGCCAGACAATAAAAATGATACGCGCCGTACATATTTCCGTGATCGGTGATGGCAACGGCGGGCATGTTTTTTTCCTTGCAGGCGTCGAACAGCGTGTCTATACGCGTCGCGCCGTCCAAAAGACTGTATTCTGTATGCAGATGAAGATGAACAAACGGTTTTTCCGACATTTTTTACCTTCTGTATGTTTTATCTTTATGTTTTTATCCTTGATTTTTGCGTCAGGGCAAGCGCGACGCGGTTTCCACCAGCTTGCGCAGTCTGTGATTGACGCAGCTTTTTGTAAGCCCCAGCTTGTCCGCCAGCTCGTCCAGAGTGGAAAAGGGATTTTCCGCGCGGGCAACGGCTATTTCCTTCAGATGAGGCGCAAGCCTGTCGAACATGCCCTCTCTCGCGCGTATTTTGTTTATTGCCGCAATTTGCTTTTCGCTTGCGTCCACCGACTTGTCGATGTTTGCGGTTATGCAGTTTTTCTGACGGTTTGCGTTGTTTCTTATCTCGCGCTCGATTAAAAGATTGTTCAGCTTGAGCACGGCATTGTCCGCCCTGACGTAAGCCAGCATGTCGCATATCGACGCGCTGTCCTTGATGTAGACCGCCCACGCGTTTTTCCGCTCCGCTATTTTAAAACGAAAGCCTTTCTCGCCCAAAAGGCTCACCAAATCCTCAGCCGCGCGCCGCGAAGTCAAGGCAAATTCGAAATGATAGCCGAATCTGTTGCCCGCCTGCTCGTCAAGAGTTTTCAAGGGACTGACCGTTATGGAGCCGCACGCCGCGAACAACGCCGCAACATAGCTGTTGAGGCAGCAGTCCTGCTCCACTATATATTTGTCTATCCCCTCGTTTATCTTCAGATAGCCCTCCTCCGACAGGGAAGCCAAGCCGCAGTCGGAAAGCGTTTTTTCCTCCGCGACGAAAACGGACCACAAGCTGTTGCCCTTGATTTTGGCGTCCTCCCGTTTGAGCTCCGTTTTCAGCCCGTAAAGCGAAAAGACAATTTCCTGCGCGAATTCGAGCAGCTTTATGTTTTCCGACGTAAGAGAACAGCCAAGCCTGCCCGACCTGATTTCCAGACTGCCCGCGCCGCGAAGCAGAGCGGACAGGCAGGCAAGACGGCAGCATGGCAGCGCGTCCTTAAGCCCGGCAAGAATTTCTTCCTTTACGTGCTGAGAAAATGTCAATTTTTTGTCTCCTGTTTCAATTCAATCTTTTTAAAGGGGCGGGCTTGTCCAGATTTACAATCCTCTCAAGCGGCACTCCCGCTCTGCGGGCGGCTGCAAGCGGCGCGGCAACGTCACCCACTCTCGCCGCGCTGTGCGCGTCGCTGTTCAAAATGAAATTCACACGCGTTTTCGCCGCGACGGAGCAAAGCTCCTCGTCCGTTATGTCAACGCCCTTGCCGTTAAGCTCGAACAAAACGCCGTAGTCCGACATTGCTTTGGCAATCTCGACGGCGTCCACGCTCATATCTCTCCCGATGTGTGTGACAAAGCTGAGCGGATATCTTTCTATCGCCTTTATATACGCGCGCGTAAAAGCGTCTTTTTGGGATTTGGAACGAAAAAGCGCGGGCAGCGTAAATTTACGCGCCTGCGCCGCCGAAGGCGCGGCAGCCAGCTTGTGGTAGCCCATCGCGACGTAATCCAGGCAAGCCATATCCTTGCAGTCAAGCAAGCCGTCAAGCGAAATGAGGTCTGCTTCAAGCCCCAAAAGCACCCTTGCGCCCTGCTCCTGCGCCGCGTTCAAAGCGTCCGCCTCCTCCCGCGCTTTAGCAAGACGTTTTTCCGATGTGCCGAAAAACAGGTGCTTCAAGCCGTGGTCGGCTATGCCTATTTCCGACAAGCCGATCTTTGACGCGGCGTCTTTAAGCTCGCTTATCGTATTTTTTCCGTGACTCAAACCGCTATAGCGTGAATGAATATGATAGTCTCCCGATATCATCGGTGTCTCCCAAGTATTTTATTTCGGGCTTTAACACTACGCCGAACTTGCGCTTGACCGCGCTGCCGGCGGCGTCCATAAGCTCCAGTATGTCTTTTGTCACAGCCCCGCCTTTGTTTACTATGAAATTCGCATGCTTTGACGAAATTTCCGCGCCCCCTATGCGCAGCCCCTTTAGTCCCGCTCTGTCAATGAGCAGTCCCGCGGGCGCGCCGCCCTCGGCGCGGAATATGCTCCCTGCGCTCGGATACTCCAAGGGCTGAGTAAGCTTCTTTTTTTCCAGGATTTCCCTCATGGCAGCTCTGATTTTGTCAGGGGCTTCGGGTTTCAAGCCGAAGCTTACTCGGGTGATAATCATGCCGTTTGACTGAAAAGCCGACCGCCTGTAACCGAAGCCGCACCTTGTGTGACCGAACTCGTGCTCGCCGTTTTCGTCCGCTGCCACAACTCCCGCAACTGCATCGGACATTTCTCTGCCGAAGCAGCCTGCGTTCATGTATGCCGCTCCGCCGACGCAGGCGGGGATACCCGCAAGAAACTCTGCTCCCGAAAGTCCGTTGATGCAGGCGAAATGAGCCACCTGACACGCTTTGGCTCCCGCCTGAGCGACAAGCGTTCCGTTTTCAAAATAAATCTGCGACATGAAACGCCCGACGACAATCACAACACCCGAATAGCCGTCGTCCGAAGCCAGCACGTTGCTGCCGCCGCCCAGACAGAAAAACGGAAGGGCGTGCTCCTTGCAGAAAGCCATGACGGCGCATAGCTCACGAGTGTCCTTCGGTTGAACGACGATTTTCGCCGCTCCTCCGGTGCCGAAGGTCGTAAGCTTGTTAAGCGGAACATTTTCCTCGAAATATATCCCCGAAGCAATCAAAAAATCGCGCATTTAAGGTTCTCCTTATTTTACACCAAAACCGATTGATTTACAAACGATTGAGGCTGGTAATTTTTAAAGTGAAATTTATTGACAAGTCAGCACAGATACCTTTCCAACCCTTTTTTCTCTCCCGTGTCGAGAGCCTTGAGAGACTCGGAACGCATAGCGGACAAAATGGACGGGTCGGTAAAGACGTTGATCGTCTTTATGCTTGAAAGCGCCTGCTCCAGCTCTGCCATTTCTCCCTCGGAGTAAAGCCTTTGAGACGTTACGGAAAACATCCTGAGCTCGGTGAGCTTCTGCTGAGACTGTTCGCCCACGAGAAAAAAGGCGAATTTTTCCGCATAAAACGCTTTTTTTGCGGTTGTATCTCCGACGGCTATATACTGCACAAGGTCGGTAAAGCCGTTTACGGGTTGAAATACGCACTCGCCCAGCCGCCCCTGTTCAATTCTGTTGGTCAGTCTGTAAATATCCCTCTGCGTTCCGAGCAGCACGGTGTGATTGTTGCCCGTGAGAAACTTTTCGTAAGCCTCGTACTGCGTCAGTCCTCCGTCAAGCAAATCGTCGCGGCGGCTCCCCGACACGTTAAGCGCAAGGGCGAGGCAAGGCTGATTGAAGCTGCCGTAACCGCACGCAACAGAAGCAAGCTTGACGGTTTTTTTGCCCACCTTTTTTTCAAAAGCAAATCCGAATATATTTTCCGCCAAATTTTTGTTTTCAAAACCCGTCAGATTCTTGCTTTGCGCAGCCAGCGTGTAGCCGCCCGCCATATAGGGCAGCGCGTACACCTTTCCGTTGAGCTGTCCGCCCTTGAGATAATCCGCCCGCACGCCCGAAATTTCACCGCCGTAGGAGGAAAGATAAGGCAAAAGATTAAAGCCCGCGCCCGCCGAAAAGCTTGCCATATCGAACCTTTCGCCCGCCTCCAGCTTTTCGACTGCCTGCTCCGCCGTCAGAACGGTTACATTGACAAGACAGCCCTTGTTCTGCTTTTCAAAAGCGGCGCTCCGCCGTTTCAGCCAGCCGGCTCTGCTGCCCACGCCCCCCTCGAAGCTCTCAATGTGCCACAATTCAAGAATACCCTCGAACCTGGCTTCCGCAACGAACAAATCGGAACGGGGCAGATTGGGCAGCACGACAAAGGGCGCGGCAAGCATAAACGCGCACAGCAAAATGACGGCAACAGCCTTTGTCCACTTTTTTTTGTTCATAATGAATTTTATGAGCGCAGGATAACGGAAATTACTTTTTTGACAAGGTTGAAGGTCTGCGAAAATAAAAAAAGCGTCCCTTTTGCAAGGGACGCGGCAAATATAAAATTTTATTCAAACAGAGTTGAAACGGATATGTAGGAATAAATTCTCTCTATGGCTTCGGCAAAAATTTCCGCAACGGAAACCTCCTCTATTTTGTCGATAAGCTTGTCCTGCGGCTGCTGAATAGTGTTGAGAATGACAACCTTTTTCAAGGGGCTGTCCTGTATGCGCTGCATTGCCGGTCCGCTGAACACGCCGTGAGAGCAGCAAGCGTAAACCTCTCTCGCACCCGCGTCGGAAAGCGCTTTCGCACCCTGAGTTATGGTACCTGCGGTGTCTATCATGTCGTCCAGCATAAGGCAGACCTTGTCCTTGACGTCGCCGATAATGTTCATGACCTCCATGACGTTTGCCTTGGGACGACGCTTGTCGATAATCGCCAGCGGAGCGTTGAACTTTGCCGCCATAGAACGGCTGCGCGTCACGCTGCCAACGTCCGGAGACACGATGACGAGGTCGTCGTTCTTAAAGCCGTTTTTGAGAAAATATTTTGCCAGCACGGGCATGCCGAGCAGATTGTCCACGGGGATATCGAAAAAGCCCTGAAGCTGAGTGCTGTGCAAGTCCATGGTAAGCACTCTGTCCGCGCCCGCCTTTTCCAACAGATTTGCTACCAGCTTGGCGGTAATGGGATCTCTCGCGCGCGCTTTTCTGTCCTGTCTGGCATAGCCGAAATAAGGCATAACCACAGTCAGCTTGTTGCAGGAGGCGCGCTTGAACGCGTCTATCATGACAAGCAGCTCCATAAGATTGTCGTTTACCGGAGTGCTTGTGGACTGCACCACGAACACGTCGCAGCCGCGCACCGTTTCCTTGATGTTTACGCAAATTTCTCCATCGGAAAAGCGCGTGGCCTCAAGCTGCCCCAAAGGCAATTCGAGCTTGTCGGCGATTGCTTTGGCAAGGTCGGGACAGCCGTTTCCGGCGAAAATCTTGACCGTGCCGTGCGTCATATTTATCATTGTCACACCTCAACTTTTGTATTGGTTTTTTGTAACTCTATCTTAAAGCCGAAGGTGGTTTTTGTCAAGTAAAAAGGGCGGACTTAGTCCGCCCTTTCAGGTAAAAATTTCAGTAATTCTCTTTTTTGCAGTAATCGCCGCAGAAATGAGCCGTAGGGCAATCGCTTTCGGGCACAACGGTGATTGAATCCAAATCGCAGTTGCAGCCTTGAGAATTGTACTTGCAAGCTCTGACCTTGCACTTGATTTTTTGATCGTTCATAATCAAAATCCTCCTTTTTTTACCTCTATTAGTGTTGGTCAACGCTTTACTTTTTATACCGTATGCGTTAAAATATATTTTACCTAAACCTAAAGGAGACATTGCCATGAAAGTATATTTGCTCGAGGACGTAAAGGGACAGGGTAAAAAAGGCGAAATAATCAACGTCAGCGACGGTTATGCGCAGAATTTTCTTTTCAAAAAAAATCTTGCAAGTCCCGCAACCGCAGACGTAATCAACAGCGTGGAAATCAAAAACAAAACGCTGGCTTTTCACAAGGAACAGGAGCGTCTCGCCGCAGTTGAAAAAGCGAAACAGCTCAAGGGCAAAAAAATACTGCTCAAAGCCAGGCACGGCGAGCAAGGAAAAATTTTCGGCAGCATAACAGGCAAGGAAATCGCGGAAGCTCTGCTCAAAGAGGGCGAAAAGGTGGACAAAAAGGACATAGAGCTCAAAGCGCCCATAAAGGAAACCGGAGAATTCCCGATTACTGTCAGGCTATACGCAAACATTTCCACAGAAATAGTCGTCGTCGTGGAATAAACTACAATCAAAAAGCGTCCCGTTTAGGGACGCTTTTTTGTTCAGCGATTGTCTGAATTGTAGTTGTTTCTTTGAGCTTTTCTGGCTTTGCGGCATTCGGGACATCTTGTGGGTTGATTGGTAAAGCCTTTCTGCTGATAAAACTCCTGCTCTCCGGCAGTAAAGGTAAACTTTTCGCCGCAGTCTCTGCACTTGAGTTCTATATCCTGCATAAACGTGGAACCTCCTTTAAATATTTTCGGATACCACATTTATGTTTTCAAGAACACCCAAAGACAAAAAAGCATTTATCCGCCGCAATGCAAAAAATACATCGCTCTATTCACATTATACAACAAATTCCGTTACAAGTAAACATTTTGTCAAAAAATTTTTACATTATTTTTTCATTTTTACTTCATTAAGCGCTTCTTCATGCGCAAATTTTTTCATTCCGTTGCGCTCCAGCAGGCGATAATCCGTCTTTGCCATAAGCGTTTTGGGCAGCTCGGGCAGCACCTCTATCGCTTTCGGGCAGGACCATTTGTCCAGCTTTATGCGACAGAACTCTCTTATCGTCTTTTTCAGCCTGACGGGGTCTGCGGCAGACTTGACATACAGCTTTACTACCTTGCCTTTGAGCTTGTGGTCTATGCCGACGGCGCAGCACTCGTCCACGTCCTTCAGCTCTCCGACAAGCCTTTCTATTTCCGCAGGAAAGACAGGCACGCCCGACACCTTTATTATACGCTTGAGCCTTTGCTGAACGAATATAAATCCGTCCGCGTCCACATATCCCCAGTCGCCCGTTTTGAGCCACCTTTTGCCGTCGCACTCAAGAAAGGTTTGCTCCGTAGCCTGCTTATCGTTCATGTAGCCTTTCATCACCGAAGCGGAGCTTATGCACAGCTCGCCGCTTTTGCCGCGCGCAAGTTTTTGGCCGTTGTCGTCGAAAGCCTCTATCAGATAATCCTCTCCTATGGGTCTGCCGCACGAGCCGTCTCTGCGCGCTCCCGCCTTGTTCACCGAAAACACTCCGGTGACTTCCGTAAGACCGAAGCCGTTGTCCAGAACGCACGGACTTTTCCGTCTCGCCATAATAGAGTCGAAATCCTTTTTGAGCTCGTCGCTGAATATATCGCCGCCGCAAAAGGCAAAGCGTAGATTTTTGAGCTGACGGCAGTTGAATTCCTTTTTGTTCACCAGCCCTCGATACATTGTCGGCACGCCGGATATCATGGTTATGTGCCCTTGCTTCAAATAGTGTACGATTCTTTCGGGCGAGTAACGGGGAATAAGAGTGCTTTTGACTCCGCCGCAAAGCACGGTGTGCACGCAAACTCCCAAGCCGAAAGCGTGAAACATGGGCAGCACCATTGCCATAGCGTCTTTTTCCTTAGCCCTCTCGCCTACGATCGCCCTTTTGGTGTTGACCGCCACGGAATTGAAGTTGGCATTGGTGAGCAAAATGCTTTTGGGCTCTGCGCTGGTGCCGCCGCTGTGCATAATCGCAGCAACGTCGTCATCATTGCCGGCAAATCTGTTTATCATATATTTGGACAGGCGCGCGCCCTCATGTCGGAAATATTTGAATTTGAGATAATCGGTTTTGTTTTTTCTGAGATTTTTTCTGTCGCGCAGCGTAAAGAGATTGTAAAACAGCCGCTCAAACGGGGTGATGTAGTCCTGTGCCTGACATATCCGGATAGGCACGGGGCAATCCAGAAGCTTGGAAACATATCCGTCCGCCAGCTTGTCGAAAACGAACAAAAATTTGCTTTTGGTCTCGACAGCATAGCGAATTATTTTTTCCGCAGGCAGAAGCGGGTGCACGAGATTTGCCGTCATCCCCAGCTTGTTCACGGCGTAAAACAATGTTACGGCGGAGGGAATGTTGGGCAGCGCAAGCGTCACCACGTCGCCCTTTTCGCAGCCGTATTTGCGGAAAGCGCAGCACAGCGCCTCCACCTCGTTGAAAAGCTGTCCGTATGTTATGTCGCGCCCCACGAAATGCAGAGCGGGTTTTTTTCTGTTGTTTTTTTGGCTTTCGAAAAGAAGCTTATACATTTTCGCCACCTTTTTCCGAGCGTGCTTTAAAGCACTCCCCAGACGTCCACAAGCAGCGTGAGCAGACCTACCGCCGCCACCTGGCTTGCAAAATAAATAAACAGCGAATGTCTCCCGCAAAAGCAAAACGGTCTGACAAAGGGAGTATTTCCGTCGGGAATTACGCTTTTTCCGGGCTTTTTGTAAATCGCGCGCCCCGCAAGCGCTCCCAGCAAAAACCAACCGAAATAAGGCAAAAACGGCAGGTAGTCGCCCGGCGAAAGCTTGGAAACGCGGTTGTTGTTGACCAACCAGAACGCCAGGTCGCGCGTCCATTGCTTCTGACCGCTGCCGGCAATCAGATTGATTTCATTTTCAGTATTGAAATAACTGCCTACGGCGATTGCCGCCACCGCAAGCAGAAAAATCCAGTCGCCGTCCGCCTTGAGACTGTCCAGAAGCGCCCACAGCAGTATGCTCAGGGCAAGCACATGAAGCACGTTGAAATTCATCCATACGGTTTTGTCACCGATTAAGTCGCCGAAAATCAGCATGGCAACCGACAAGCCGACCGCAAAAACAGACATCTTGAGTCCGCGCAGCGCGTTGTTTTTGGAAAAAGAAACGGACACGCCGGACAAAATGACAAAAGCGCCGATAAAAAAGTCGTGAGTTACGCTGCGCCACATGCCGAAGGCGCTGGTTTCAAATACATATCCACCCGCCCAGTGAGAAAGCTTTATGCCAAGCTCGGTGCCGAAAGAGCCGGCAAACATAGCGCCGATGTCGAACATGACGTGGTCAAATACGACAAAAAGTATGAGAATACCGCGCAGGAAATCCACTTCCCACACTCTGCCCTCATTTCTTTTCTTTGGCGAAATCAACTTGTTCACTCGGACTCCCCTGTATATATTGTTTCCTGCATGGGCGTTAAAATACCGTTAACCTTCTTGTAAACGCGCTCGATAACGCCGCCGCCGATACACTCTCTTTCGTTGTAAAACACTACGTACTGACCTTCGGTAACCGCGCGCTGAGGAGAGTGAAAAATCACCCGCGCGCCCCTTCCGTTTTTGAGCACGGTTACCTTCTGCTCGGGCTGGCGATAACGAAACTTTGCCCTGCACTCGAAGCTGTCGGTTTGAGGAGCAAAGGGTATCCAGTTTATTTCGTCGGCTTCGAGAGCGTCGCTTAAAAGCACGCTTTCGTCGCCGTGACTTACCACCAGCCTGTTGCGCGCCATGTCTTTAGCCGCGACAAACCACCGTTCCTGACTGTCCTTAGTTCCGCCAAGCCCCAGTCCTCTGCGCTGACCGAGCGTATAATACATCAGCCCCTCGTGACGCCCCACAACCTTGCCGTTCAAATCCACGATATCTCCCGCTTTTCCCGGCAGATATCCCGCAAGAAACTCGCGGAAGTTTCGCTCGCCGATAAAGCAAATGCCTGTGGAATCCTTTTTGGCCGCCGTTGAAAGCCCCTCTTCTTCGGCTATGCGCCTGACCTCTCTTTTGTCCAGCTCTCCCAGCGGGAAAAGCACGTCGGCAAGCTGGCTTTGAGAAAGATTGTTCAGAAAATAAGTCTGGTCCTTGTTGGAATCGGACGCCTTGAGAAGTCTGTGCACGCCGTTTTCGTGAGAAATACCGCAGTAGTGCCCCGTAGCCACAAAATCCGCGCCTATTTCTCTTGCCTTTTCCAGAAAGGGTCCGAATTTGATTTCCCTGTTGCACAGCACGTCAGGATTGGGAGTGCGTCCGCGCGAATATTCGTCGAGAAAATACGAAAAAACTCTGTCGTAATACTGCCGTGCAAAATTGACGGAAAAGTACGGTATGCCTATTTTGCCGCACACTCGTCTGACGTCCTCGAAGTCGCTTTCCGCCGTGCAGCAGCCGTTCTCGTCCGTCTCCTCCCAATTCTTCATGAAAAGTCCTATTGTATTGTATCCCTGCCGCTTGAGCAAAAGAGCCGCAACCGAGCTGTCAACGCCTCCGCTCATGCCTACGACAACCGTTTTCGTCATAAAAATTATTTTAATGCAAAAGCTTGCCGTTGTCAAACCGTCGGACAAGCATACCTAACGAAATAACAAAGAAATTTTTCGACCGTAAACAAAATTAAACGAAAAAAACTTTTCCATTCTTTTATGGACAAGATTATTTTACGACTGCCAAGGCCTCTCAATCGATTTACTTTTCCGATACGCTTTGATATAATATTTAAAAATCTGAAATTCCGGGTCCGAGCTTGTCGGGACGGAGCGGATAACTTGTACCCGTAGCGCAATCGGATAGAATAACGGCATCCGACGCTGACACGCGATACTGCGATTTTACGGAAATCCCCCTATATATTGTGGTCTTCGGTAGATTTTTTCCGCAAAGGCACAATCCTAAAAAATCAACACCCTGCCATATAAATCGGCGGCGTTGCAGTTCCAAAATTCAATACAATATGCATCCGTAGTCTAACTGGATAAAACTTCGGCCTCCGACGCCGACGTTGTGGGTTCGAGCCCCGCCGGGTGCACCAATGGAAAAGGTTTGATAATGCTATCAGACCTTTTCTTTTATAAAATATAAAAAGGCAGTTAAAGCTATTTTGACTGCCTCAATATATAATCGTTCTCTACTTTTTAAGTTATCGCGCCGCTACTCATCCTTATAGATATCATAGCTATTTCTTGTCCCTCTTACTCGGATAGCCTTGTATCTAGTACCATTCGTTTGCCAATGCGGAAAAGAATTGCCTTTTTCTTCATTGGTATCACGATGGCAAATTATAATATTTTCAATTATATCACTACCACCTTTAGAGAGTGGGCGAATATGGTCAATAGTTGGAAAATATCTACTATGTACATTTCCGCAAGCAGATTTCTTAATAAGTCTGCCTGCATAGTCATACACTTCGGTTTTGTTCCCAAACACTCTGTTCCATACTTCATTTGTGCTGTACTTTGACATTTTGATCACCTCCGTTTTTATTCAAGAAGTTACTATGCTATTACTGTTTAATCAAATGATTTTTAATATCTACAATTTGAGAATATACTGAATTAAGCTTATCTATTTTCTTTTGAATATCAGGATTATCGGAATCGACACCAACCTTTATTATGTTTGTTGCAACTACTTCGGAATTTTGAACGCCATAACAATTAAAAGCAAAAACGTTCCCTTCGTTATTTACGCAAAAATTGCGCAAAACATCATTAAGAACATCAAGAAAACCTCTGCTTTTTCCAAAACATTTCCTAAATTCCTTTACTGTAGCAAAAACGGACTTTTTTAAAGTATTGTAGGCATCTTCATTGTGCTTGATAGCGATTTCTAACAAAGTATCAGCCCTGACATTTTTTTGCGCTACTGCTCTCTCGATGAGTTTATCGAAAAACGGAAAAATCCACTTGAATTCTCTCTTCTCCCATTTTGATGCAAGGTAGTATTCTTCACAGAAATAATAAAGCACCTTTTCCTTGGAACGAAGAATTACATCAATAAAATGTTCATCGTAATATTCCTTAAATGACACTGATGGGCAATCATACGTTGTCATTGTCAGTTGCGTCGGCACTTCTCTTGCCCGCAGTTCTTTCAAAACGGTATCGTCATTACTTTCCAATGCCAAAGCAATAAACTGTGTCCTCAATAATTTGTTGGTATACAACTCTTCCTTAAATGTGTGGTGCTCGTGTGGTCTTTCTTTCAGTGTAGTGCTTGCTCCAAAATCAAGCTCTTGCATACTTTCATCAGGCTTTACAAGTGTTATATATCCTTGTTCAACCAAAAATTTCAAAAAACCATAATTTTTAAACTCAATAGCATAATCTACTACTGTCTTACCAAATTCATCTGCATACGCCGCAATACAATCTTCCCTATTAAGATAATCAATCCAGTCATTTTTATCTTTTGAAAAGGCAATATTGTAGTTTGTTCTTCTATTAAGTAGCGGCTTCCGAACTGCTCCTGCAGACAGCATTTCTTCGCACGAAACCCCTAGAAGCTCAGAGAATATTGGTAAATCATAAGTTTGAATAGCCTTTTTCCCATGAAGGATTTGAGAATCTATTTGTTAGTTTTCTAATTTCCTCTTGATTGTCATCGTAGCCTTGCAATTGCAGATATGCAATACAAAATTGTCTACATGACGGATATTTAGACAAAATTAATTCTTTCAAATAAACGCCTATATCCTCATTGGTTTTCAATTCAAACATACGCTCCAACTCCTTGTGAATAAATTATACTATGACCTTATCGAAAAAACTACCATGTATTTGTGTGCGCAAAAAGCATACATATATTTCACGCACAATATTATATATACTTTTGGTGTATATTGCAATGGTTCAGGAATAACAGAAATTAAAACTATTTGCGTTTTTAATTAGGTAAGCAAAACAAATAACTACAGCGGACAGAAAATTCCGCCCGCTGATCTTTATAATGTTATTTGCTTGGGGTGCAGCCCTATCATTATTGGAGCAAACCTATTCCTTAAAATAAACCGGAAAAACAACCGACGGCACGTTTTCGCGTATTTATCACGACTGAAAGTTTAAAAGTTATAATAAGATTACAAACCTTAATCTTAACAGTTTCTAAATAAGGACTAAACCAGTATATTGATTTTAATAAAATAATCGAGCAAAGCTCGGCTAAAATATACAAAGGAGTCCTATTTTGACGGAAAAAATTTTTAAAAGAATAAACAAGCTTTTGCTTGAAACAGATTTGTCCGACGAAGAAATTTGCGTAGCTTCCAAAATAAAACTTTCCTTATTACGTGCCATAAGACAAAACAAAAACCTGCCTTCGCTTAAAAATATAATCAATATGGCGGAGTTTTTCAATTGCTCGGTCAGCTATGTTTTGGGACTCAGTGATTTTCCCGATGAATTTGAAAAAGGCTTGGATGTAGCGAATATTGCTTTCAATATCCGGCGATTCATAAACCGTCATTCGCCGCGTTTCTTTTATTTAAAACATTGTGGTTTTCTTAAACGATTCTCCTCTTTTAAAAAATGGTTAAACGGCAGCGTTTGCCCCAATACCTACAACTTCGTTGCTCTGGCGAAAACTTTTGATATGCCTGCGGAGGATTTGCTGCGAAATCAAAAATAACGAAACGCACAAAATTTTCAACGCTTGAAAACAATTTCATATTCAATTGCTTTTCCGCCGTTGTCGTAGGTGTAGGTATATTCGTTTCCTATAGCCTCGTTGCGTTCAAACACAAGCCTGTTAAGTCCGTCGTAACTGTACGTGGTCTTTTTTCCGCTTATTTTATCCTCTATCTTAGTTACGTTTCCGTTGGCGTCGTAGGAATATTCGTATTGCTCCGCAGGACTCTGGGAGTTTTTCAAGTAAAGCTCTTCGCTTTTTGTCAGCCCCGTCGTTTCGTTTGTGCCGCTTTTCCCCGCGTGGTAAGTATATTTATGACGGTATACCTTTGTTCCGCTGTACACCATTTGCTTTTCGCTTAGCCGCTTCAAGCCGTCGTATGTGTAGCTGGTTGTGTCTATGGTTCCGCTTAAAATATGCTTAAGAGCTTCTACCCTCTCCTCCGGAGAATTGTTGCTGTCGGGATACTGCACCTCCGTTCCTATAGCATACGTTCCGTAATTCTCTTTTGTTACACGGTCGTAGCCGTCGTAGC